>OHYV01000001.1_pt1 | contig 593608 bp, 530 predicted proteins | sample 1580321 | NCBI WGS metagenome assembly OHYV01 (sample SAMEA3882529, study PRJEB24775) | human gut metagenome | biome: human-associated habitat; feature: intestine environment; material: feces | place: Netherlands | collected 2009/2010 | reverse complement strand
CCCCACTGCTGCCTCCCGTAGGAGTCTGGGCCGTATCTCAGTCCCAATGTGGCCGTTCAACCTCTCAGTCCGGCTACTGATCGTAGACTTGGTAGGCCGTTACCCCACCAACTATCTAATCAGACGCGAGCCCATCTTTCAGCGATAAATCTTTGATGTTCAGATGATGCCATCCGAACACATCATGCGGTATTAGCGACCGTTTCCAGCCGTTATCCCCCTCTGAAAGGCAGGTTGCTCACGTGTTACTCACCCGTCCGCCACTAAGTCATATCAGGTTTCATTCCGAAGAAATCATCCGTCAAGCTTCGTTCGACTTGCATGTGTTAGGCACGCCGCCAGCGTTCATCCTGAGCCAGGATCAAACTCTCTAAAAAATTGTATTAACTCGAACCTTTCGGCTCGCTTTAATCATTCTTCAAAGTAGCTCTTTAGCTCTTTTACTTTATCCAAGAAATTTCTCAATTTCCCGAATTTACTGTTCGTACTTTCGTACTTCTAAAACTCTTCAAGTCTTTCAACTTTTAGAATCTCAGGGTTCCTTGTTTCTTGTCGTTGTTTAATTTTCAAGGTCCATTGTGCTTCCGGCGTTTTCGGTTTTGCCCTCTCGCCTTAGCGCTCCGATATAATATCAAAATGAGCGACAAAAGTCAACACTTATTTTCAAAAAAATCGCATCTTTTTACGCCTTCTTGAAACGCTGCCGGGTGTTTTTTGCAGTGTAACCAAAATGCCGAAGCGCATATTCAAATTTTAGTTGATTTTGGCTTCGGCACTTTTTTCACTGTACTTTTAGGCCTTATCTGTCACTCGGCGGAAGATAAATATTGTCTTTTGACACACTTTTATAAGCAGGTCTTATAATTTTATCGGTATTTATAAGCTCCTCTATCCTGTGAGCCGACCAACCTGTAATTCGCGCTATTGCGAAGATGGGTGTAAACAGCTCCACGGGAATATCAAGCATACTGTATACAAAGCCGCTGTAAAAATCCACATTTACGCTGACACCTTTATAAATCTTGCGTTTCTCGCTTATTATTTCCTTGCCGAGCCTTTCAACCGTATTATAAAGAGCAAAATCGCCGCTTCTGCCTTTTTCGTCGGCAAGTTCCTTAGTGAAACTCTTAAACACCTCGGCGCGCGGGTCCGAAACGGAATAAACCGCGTGCCCCATACCGTATATAAGCCCCTTCTTGTCAAACTCCTCTTTATTGAGAAGTCTGTTAAGATAGGCACGTACTTCATCCTCATCCGACGTGTCTCGGACGTTCTTTTTGAGGTCCTCCATCATACGGACAACTTTTATATTGGCACCGCCGTGCTTAGGACCCTTAAGCGAGCACAGAGCAGCCGCCATAACAGAATAAGTGTCGGAGCCTGAGGAGGTGACGACATGAGTAGTAAAGGACGAGTTATTGCCGCCACCGTGCTCCATATGGAGGATCAGCGCAGTATCAAGAACAAGAGCTTCAAGCGGAGTGTAACTCTTGTCGGGTCTCAGCATACGCAATATATTCTCTGCGGTAGACAGCTTCGGGTCGGGGCGATGAATATAAAGACTGTCATTACAAAGATAGTGATTGTAGGCATGATAAGCATATACCGATAACATAGGAAACAAGCTTATAAGGCTCAGACACTGCCTTAACACATTATCGAGTGAAATATCAGACGCATTGCTGTCATAAGCCGCAAGAGTCAGAACACTCTTGGTCAAAGAATTCATAATATCCTTACTCGGAGCCTTCATAATAACGTCACGTGTGAAGTTTGTGGGCAAAGTTCTGAGTGACGACAAAATCGAAATAAACTCCTTCAGTTCGTCCTCGGTCGGGAGCTTGCCAAACAAAACAAGATATGACGCCTCCTCAAAGCCGAAGCGGTTGCCGTTTCTGCCTTTTATGAGATCCACAACATTTATGCCGCGGTAATAAAGTTCACCCGGACACGGGATTCTTCCGTCGGGCGTATCCTCAAAGGCTTTGATTTTAGATATTGAAGTAAGTCCGGCCAAAACGCCGTTTCCGTTCTTATCGCGAAGTCCGCGTTTTACGCCGTATTCATCATAAAGCACCGGGTCTATATAACCCGTTTCTCTGCAAATATCTGCATATTTTCCGGTATACTTCAGAATATCGTTCTTTTTGTATTTCATTTTCTCTCCTCATTTCCGGCGGTAAGCTGAAATCGTGCCGGTATTATACCTGATTTTTACATTTATATGTAAAGTATTTCTATCTAATATTTTATATTATACCAATTTAATTAACACTTGTCAATTAACATAAAATTAAGAATTTATTAACAAAAAAATCCCCGAATGCGACAGAATGGCATTCGGGGAAGCTTTTTGCGGTTTTATCAGTCGAGGAAATCCTTGAGCTTTTTGCTGCGGCTCGGGTGGCGGAGCTTACGGAGAGCCTTTGCCTCTATCTGACGAATACGCTCTCTTGTTACATTAAATTCCTTGCCGACTTCCTCAAGTGTTCTCGGATGTCCGTCCTCAAGTCCGAAACGAAGCGAAAGCACCTTTTCTTCACGTGCGGTAAGTGTTTTGAGAACCTCACCGAGCTGTTCTTTTAAAAGCAGCATAGACGCAGCGTCTGCAGGTGCCAGAGCGTCGTCATCCGGAATGAAGTCTCCGAGATGGCTGTCTTCCTCTTCGCCTATCGGGGTTTCAAGAGAAACGGGCTCCTGTGCGACTCTGAGGATTTCACGTACCTTCTCCACAGGCATCTGAAGCTCATCTGCTATTTCTTCTGCCGTCGGGTCTCTACCGTTCTTATGGAGAAGCTGGCTGTTTGTCTTTTTAACTTTGTTGATTGTCTCAACCATATGAACGGGAATTCTTATGGTTCTTGCCTGATCGGCTATCGCTCTTGTTATAGCCTGACGAATCCACCATGTGGCATAGGTGGAGAACTTAAAGCCCTTAGTGTAGTCGAATTTATCAACCGCCTTTATAAGGCCAAGGTTGCCCTCCTGAATCAAATCAAGGAACTGCATACCTCTGCCGACATAACGTTTGGCAATGCTGACTACAAGACGAAGGTTTGCTTCGGCAAGACGCTGTTTAGCCTGCTGATCCCCGTCGGCTATACGCATTGCGAGCACCTGCTCCTCCTCAGCGGTAAGAAGCGGAACACGCCCTATTTCCTTAAGATACACCTTGACCGGATCATCCATGGCAAGATTATGCGTATCGGCACTTGCTGCCGCAGCGGCATCTTGACTCTTAGGCAATTCGGTATCAAAGTTCAGATTGTCCAATTCGACATCGCCGAAATCATCAATGATTTCTATATTCATGCTTTCGATGGTTTCGTAGAGCTTATCAAGCTCTTCCATATCGAAATCTTCCTCAACTATCGCGGCGTCAATTTCCTGCGTAGTGAGCTTGCCGGTCGACTTACCCTTTTCAAGCAATGCTTTTACGGAGTTTTTCTTTTCGCCCGCTGCCGCGGCAGTGGTGTGGTTTGTGTTGTTGTCCATATTTTTCCCTCACACATCTATGTATTTTTTTATTTAAACAGCTTCATAAAGTCCTCATCGGACATTTCAGACGGTTTCACATCGATATGTCTGTTCTTTTCTTTCTTGAGGACGTTTATACAATCCTCACATTCCCTGACAGAATTGGAAATATCGGTTGAAACAGTTTCTATTCGCGCAATAACGCTTATCTCCTCCGGAGTAAACTCCGATGAAAAAAAAGATAACCCAACCGGTCTTCCGTCTTTAATTCGCTCCGATATTGCCGAAAAAACACGTCGGTTGAAATCGGTAACGAAAAGCTCCGGAGTCAGTTTGCTTTCAAGCTTTCGGTAAAGCTCCGGGTCAGACATAAACGACGCTATGAGTATCTCCTCTGCTTTTGCTGCCCGAAGAGCCTTTGTGCGCTGTGTGTTGACCTTATTTATCTTATCGCCTTGATTTATAACCGAATCACGCACTTCGCGATAAAATTCGTTTTTTTGTTTTTTAGCGCGTTTTGCACGTTCGATTTTAACCTGTGCAGCCACCGCGTCTTTATTCACCGAAAATTCCTCCGAAAGCCTCGAAATATATATATCAAGCTCAACCGGACTGTTAAGCGACGCCAAAACAGCTGCTGCTGCTTTTAAATAATCGCTTCTGCCGGCAGGAGACGATATATCATATTTTGAACGTTCGGAAAGAAGCGAAAACTCAACGTCGTTCGCTGCAGAATCAAGGCAACGCTTGAAGCCTTCGGCACCGAATTTTTGTATTATTTCGTCGGGGTCCTTGCCGCCGGTCATATGTATTATACGAACCTTGAGAGTTGTCTTGCCGAGTATGTTTATCGCTTTTCTTGTTGCCTTTTGTCCTGCCTCATCGGAATCGTAACAGATAAAAATTTCGCCCGCATAATGGGAAAGCAGATGTGCCTGCTCTTCCGTAAGAGCTGTGCCGAGACCCGCTACGGCATTTGTAAAACCTGCTTGGTGCAGTGAAATAACATCAAGATTACCCTCGCACAGAATTATCGAATCGCTCTTGGACTTTTTTGCAAAATTAAGGGCAAAAAGATTGCTGCCCTTTTTATAAACAAGCGTGTCGCTTGTATTTACATACTTACGGTCGCTGTCCGCATCGTGAATACGTCTTCCGCTGAAGGCAATAACATTGCCGCGCAAATCAATAACCGGAAACATAGCCCTGTTTTTAAAGGCGTCATAATAATATCTTTTTCCGTTTTTTACCGTCGACCTCAGAATATTCGCATCATACAGAAGCTGCTGACTGTAACCCTTTGACACAAGATAATTTTCAAGATCGTGCCAAGAATCAGGAGCGTATCCGAGCCCGAAACGACGTATTGTATCATCGGTAAGTCCGCGCGAATAAAAGTATTCAAGGCCCTGCCTGCCCTCCGGCGAATAGAGCTTCGCATGAAAGAACCTTGCCGCCTCGCGGTTGGCACCGTACATCTCGGTTCTTTTTTTGCTGAGTCCCGAATCATATCCGTCCTGCGGCATGGAAACACCGTGTCTGTCGGCAAGAAGCTTAACAGCTTCCATATAATCGAGATTTTCAATATTTCGTATAAAGGTTATAACGTCTCCGCCGTTGCCGCACCCGAAGCAATAATACGACTGCGTTTCGGGATAGACGGTAAACGACGGTGTTTTTTCGTTGTGAAACGGACAAAGTCCCGTCAATATTTTGCCCTTTCGTTTAAGCGAAACATACGAGGAAACGGTAGATTCAATATCGGCGCGGCGGCGAAGATCATCAAGAAATTCATCGCTTAAAGCCATATAACATCACCTCTCTCAAAGATTGTCCCACCCAATCCAGGACTTAGGAATAAACAAATTATTATACACATGAAGAACATAGCTGTCGGACATTCCGGCAACATAATCGCAAGCGGCTCTTTCGGCACCCTCGCTTAAATATATCGACTCATATTCGGTAGGCATAGAAAGAGGATGATGGGCAAAATAGTCAAACAGCGTTTTTATAAGTGCCTCGGCTTTTTTCTCCTCACCCTTACACACCGGATTTGTATAGACGTTACGGAACATAAAATCACACAGCTCCGAAAACGGCTCTGTTTCATTTTTACCGAGGACTATATCGTCGCCGCTGTTGTTGATTACCGACATAACAAGCGTATTTATTCTGTCTGACTTACTCTTGCCGAGAGCTTCTCTTATATCATTCGGAATACTGTCCTCAGACAGCACGCCCGCGACAATCGCATCATCTATATCATGATTTATGTACGCTATCTTATCGGACAATTTTACTATTCTGCCCTCAAGAGTATCGGCTTCTTTACCGGTAGTATGGCAAACTATACCGTCGCGTACCTCATAAGTAAGATTGAGCCCTTGTCCGTGCTTTTCAAGCTTGTCCACAACGCGAAGACTCTGTTCATAGTGCTTAAAGCCTAACGAGCAAACATCGTTTAACGCCCTCTCGCCTGCATGGCCGAAAGGTGTATGACCGAGGTCGTGGCCGAGTGCCACCGCCTCCGTGAGGTCTTCGTTGAGTCTCAAAGCACGGGCTATTGTGCGCGCAATCTGTGCAACCTCAAGGGTATGGGTAAGTCTTGTGCGGTAGTGGTCACCCGCCGGAGACAAAAAGACCTGAGTTTTATGCTTCAATCTGCGAAACGCGTTGGAATGTACTATCCTGTCACGGTCGCGCTGAAAAGAAGTCCTTATGGGACATTCGTCTTCATCTCTTTGCCTGCCTCTGCTGTTTTCGGAAAGGCAAGCTCTTTCGGACAGTGTTTCACGTTCGATTTTCATCGTGGTTTCGCGTATTACGTCAGACATAACATCACCTCTGTTCTCTGTTCAATTATATATACTCGGAAATTTGCTTTTTCCCTCTTTTTATTTCAAAATTTCCGTTTCGGCATATTTCTCGCCGATTTTTTCGGCAAAAAACCTGCCGTTTGAAGTGTCGACTATCAAATTCTTTATATTATCGCTTTTTTCGCACGGAATACTGAATTTAACCTTTACGTTGTCGGCAAAATCCGCAGAAATCACAGTTCCCCCGTTTTCCGGAATAAGCGACGCAAGCTTACCGTAATAATTGTAATCCGACAATACACAGAGCTCGTCGCACTTTGCCATAGTGACAATCACACCGGAATCAAGAGCTATTTTCGCGGTATGCGAATACGCTCTGACGAGTCCTCCGCCTCCCAAAAGTATGCCACCGAAGTACCTTGTTGCGACAACGCAGACATCTTTGACGTCGCTTTTTTCGAGAACGTCCAATACGGGTACGCCTGCCGTTCCCTGCGGCTCGCCGTCATCCGAATATTTTTTTATATTGCCGTCGCGCAATATGTATGCATAAACATTGTGCTTTGCATCCCAATGCTTCTGCTTTATTTCGGATATAAAGCCGTTCGCCTCCTCCACCGTTTGAACGGGACAAACATAGCCTATAAAACGTGACCTCTTTTCGGTAAATTCATCATGGGCTCTTTTTTTGACCGTTTTATAGCTCGGCATATCTTTCACCGCTCTCCTTATAAAAATCAAGAAGCGGTACCAAAGTACCGCTTCCCTAAATTACTTATCAAGATTGTATCTCTTCTTGAATCTGTCAACACGTCCGCCGGTATCAACAAGCTTCTGCTTACCGGTGAAAAACGGATGGCATTTAGAACAAATATCAACGCGGATATTTTCTTTAGTAGAACGAGTTTTGTACTCGGCGCCGCAAGCACATTTTACGGTCGTCTCTTTGTACTCGGGATGTATGCCTTCTTTCATTATCTGTCACCTCTTTCGGGAATACATATTAAGTTACATTTTAACAGCGATAGAAATTCTATCACACTTAGCTTTAAAAAGCAAGCGTTTTTTCAAATTTTATATATCCAAAATCACAGTTTTATTAAGTCGGAGTGAAAAGACAAGCGTTTCCTTGACGGGCTGTGAAAAAATCTCCTCTGCGGCACGCTTATAAATCGAAAGCTGCCCGGAATATCTGCGCTTTAGCTCTTCCTCATCTTTCACGTTATCGGTCTTGTAATCAACAACAATCGTCTCTCCGTTTTCAAAGAAAGCGCAGTCGATAACGCCTTGGACAACTGCCTTTTCGGACGAGAACTCTTTAGGTACATCGCTGTTTAATTCGCCGAGCGGAACGGCAATTGTAAATTTTTGCTCTCTGTATATCTTATCTGCATTCTTGATTCGCTTGAACAAATTGCTTTCAAAAAATCGCTCAAGCATTTTTTTGTCTGCTGCCGCCGCCTCGACTTCCGTCAATTTACCGAGAGAAACAAGCCTTTTTGCTTCTTTTTCCACGGACTGTGCACCCATATCCAAATCACACACTTCGAGAAAATGGTGTGCTGCCGTTCCGCGCATTGCAGGAGTCATATCATTTTTACACAAAAAGTCAGGCTTGGCTGTAAAATACCAATCAAGACTGCGCGAGCTATTTTCGACTGAAGACGCAGACATTTTTGCGGCATATCCGGAAAGACGAGAATATCCGTATACGTATGAAGTCCGTTTTTCAATATCCCTGAGCAGATTTTCATCAGGCGCGACCGCATCTTCGTCCTCGGTGATATACTCTCCGGTTGATACCGAAGTGACATACTCAACATTAAGCGAAAAATTCGGATTATAGGTAAATCGTTCGGAGACTGCCGCAAACTCTCTGAGCAGCTTTGCATCTTTGTGCCACATAAGGCTCAAAATTAAGATTTCAAGATAAGACCCGGCTTTTTTTATGAGTACGGGCGACGGCGTTTTGTCACCGCAAAGGGATGCCCCGCATTTTTTCACGAGAGTTTCCGGGTTTTCGGAGGAGCCGACCATTATGAGCCGTTCCCTCGCTCTTGTCATTGCAACATATAAAACTCGCAGCTCCTCTGCCCGCTCGCTGTCTCGTATCGAAAGACGACAGGCGCGATGTTGAAGAGTTTCAAACACTCTGCCTGTTTCGGCAACAATTCGTTTCATACCCGCTCCGAGAATTGCGGCAGGGTCGATGATCAGCGAATCCGTCAGAGAACTGGTATTCATTTTCTTTCCGCAGCCTGCGATAATGACAACGGGAAATTCAAGGCCCTTGCTCGCATGGATAGTCATAATTCTTACAACATCGGCATATTCCGAAACGCCCGTGGAAGAGTCAATGCTGCTCTTGCTGTCTCTTGTACGGGTTAAATAACGAACAAAGCCCGAAAGCCCCAAATCGGAATTACTCTCATACTTTTCGGCATATTGCAGCAGCAGCAATAAATTCAAACGTCTCGTATCGCCGTCAGGCAGTGACATAACTATTGACGGATATGCCGTTCTCTCATATATAGAGCGCAAGAGGTCGCTGACTGAGCAGGTGGTACTCATCTCTCTGTATTCAGTGAGACTCTTTATAAAATCACGGCACTTTTCAAGACCGCTATTTGAAACGGCGTTAAACAAATAGCCGCTTCTTTTTTGTGTTCTGATAACAGCAAGATCGTCGGGAGTAAAGCCGTACAGCGGCGATACCAGAACCGAGAGAAGCGGAATATCCTGTAACGGGTTATCAATAATTTCAAGAAACGACAGCATCACGTTTATTTCGGTGTTTTGGAAAAAGCCGCCTTTTTTCTGATAATACACGGGGATATTTTTCTTTGTAAGCGCATCAAAATAATCGTCCGCCTCGTTCAATCCCCTCATAAGTATACAAATGTCCTTATACATTACCGGTCTGTACCCGGATTTTGTTTTTACAGGCATTTTTTCCGCAACCATCTTATTTATAATATCGGCTATGTGTGACGCCTCGGGAAGATATTCACAGTCGATTTTTGATTTATCGACTATATGCAGTTCGGCGCATGGAAAGGCAGATTTTTCATAATCGGCACCCGCCTTCAGCGACTCGGAGTCATCGTAATTTATGCCGCAGCTGTCTTCACTCATCACTCTTGAGAACACATAGTTGATGTATTCTGTAACCTCTTTGCGACTTCGGAAGTTTTCGTCAAGATTTATTTTGGCAGGATAATTTTTGCCGTTGAAGTCGGGAAGGTGCTTGCGTTTTTGCAAAAATATTTCCGGCATGGCAAGTCTGAAGCCGTATATGCTCTGCTTAACATCACCGACAATGAAAAGATTTTCTTCGTTATCGGATATTGCTCTGAAAAGCATATCCTGCGCCTTATTTGTATCCTGATACTCATCTATGAGTATTTCGGTATACTTATGCGAAAGCTCTTTTGCCAGCTCCGTTCTGTCAACTGTGTCATCATCGTTTCTGCTTACGAGCAAAGCAAGTGCCATATGCGAAATATCGGAAAAGTCATACGCATTTTGCTTTTCCTTAAGCTCGGAATAATGCCTTGAAAACAGCATAACCGCTGAAAACAGTTTAATAATTACATCTCTGAGCGCTGCCGTATCCTCACAAAATTCATCCTCTGTGACACAAACCTCCTTTTGGAGAGATGCGTATATTTTTTTGCAATTATCCCTGAGCGACTTAACTCTTTCCTTTAAAGGCGAGTCGGAAAAGTCTCTCGGCGCAGTACCGAGCCTTTCCGGCTTGAACCCGTCGATAAGTGTTTTAACGCGGTTCCAATCGCCGCGACGTGCCGCATCATACGACGCTTTATAATACATACTGTCAGAGTAAACAGCCGGTAAATAGCTTGCCTCAAGTCTCGGCTCTTCGCGGAGCATAATCGCACATTTACCGAGTGTTTCGCCGCAATAACGCAGTTGCTCGATTACATCCTTTAATATTTTCTGCCCCCACGGCGTCTGCTGCGGCAAGAGTGACGGATTATAAAGCCTTACTACGCTGTTAATCCATTTTTTCGGAAAAGCGTATGCACAGGCGTTTTCATAGAGCTTATATATAACCTCGGATAGCTTATCGTCGGTTCTGCCGCTTATCAACAGCTCCGTAAGCGATTTAAACTCCTTTGAGCCTTCTTCGTAAAGCTCCTCCAGGGTTTTGTCGGCAGCCTCTTTTATTAAAAGATTTTTTTCGTTATCATCGAGTGTGCGAAAATCCGGAGTAATGCCGACGGAATCGTAATTTGCTCTTACAAGCTTTGAGCAAAACGAATCTATTGTGCAAATGTCGCTTGCAGGCAGCATCATACGCTGTCTTGCAAGATAGCGATTGCCGGGGTCGGACTGTAAAAGCTCGGTAAGGCGCGCATTTATACGTTCCTTCATTTCGGCTGCTGCGGCCTTGGTGAAGGTAACGACAAGCAAGCTGTCAGCCGGACAAGGATTTTTTTCGTCGCATATCCGTTCGATAACACGCTCAACAAGCACCGCCGTTTTACCCGAGCCTGCCGCCGCCGAAACTAAAACCGAGCCGTCGCGAGACTCAATTGCTTTTACTTGAGCCTTGTTCCATTGTATCTTTTTTTCAGCCAACGTCGTCACCCTCCTTATTCAGTGCTTTTTTCGCATCTTTAAGCGACATTTTTTCTATTTTTCTGACGGGAGCGCCCTGCTCAAATCCGCAAACGGCATAATAATCGCAATAGGCGCACACATCGCGGTCGTTTGTTTTCTCGCACGGGAGAACCTCAACATTTCCCGCCTTCAGAGAATTTGCCATTTCGCGCAAAATTCCGTCTATCTCTGTTTTAAGCCTTCCAAGCTCCGCAGCGGTCAACAAATCGCCCTTAAAGCCGCCGCTCTTTTTATCGTAAGTTACATTTATAAAACGACCGCTGACATCTCTGTCCATGCCCTCTATGACATCCTTATCGTTTACGACTATGCCGCTGAGTCTTGAATTTTTGATTTTTTGCTCAAGCACTTCTTCGCTTGTTGCTTTTCTGCCGAGAGCATCTGTGCCTTTTTTTGCGGGCATATACAACACTCCGCTCGGGAAAACATCACCGTACTTTTCCTCTCCGTTTTCTCCGATGGCAAACAGATATATCAGCATTTGCATATTAAGACCCGAAAGCACGTCGGACAAGACAAAATCCTTTCCTCCGGACTTGTAATCTATGACACGCAAATATGTCTTGCCGTTTTTTCTCATTGTGTCCACTCTGTCCACAGAGCCTCTGATTTTCAGAAATCCTCCGTCGGGAAGCGGTACGGCATAAGGCGGAATTTCGCCGTCCTCATCTATTTTCACCTCAAATCCCGTGGGTGTGAAATCAGACACCTTGAGTTCTTCGGTAATTCGTTTAACGACTTCAAAAAGCGAATCCGAAAGGCGGTTATAAAGATATAAAAATCTCTTTTCCTTATTTTCTTTTCCGCCCATTGTCTCGTTGAGATATTCCGATAGTAAATTTTTAACTATCCTTTTAATGTCATTGTCTGAGAGCTTAATGAGCTGCGGCTTCGGATATAAGGATAAGACGTGTTCGAGCACAAAATGAATAACCGTACCGCTCTGCGCAGGGTCAAGCTCGGCAGTTTTTCTCGGCTTTGCGTTTAAGCCGAATTTACAAAAATATTCAAACGGGCATTTATAATACGTTTCTACACGAGACGCGGAAACATACATACTCTTGCCGAATAGGGAAATTGCATTTTTCGAATCTCGGATTTTCATTTTATCTCCCGAGGCAATCCTGTCGAGAGACCTTATCCGGGAAGAATACTCGTTTTTTTCGCCGAAATATTTTTTCAGCGTTACAACAAGTTCGGTATTTTCACAATAGTCGGTTGCAAGCACTTTAAACGCCGAGGCGTCGCTCTCTATGGAATACAGCGGCTCCGAAAGTGCCGTATCAAGCTTAGGTACTGTCGGAAAGGCTGTGACAATATTGTTTACTATTTCGGACGGACGCATAGAAGTACCGTCAAAATTCGAAAGCGAATAGGTTACGTAAAGCTTTTCCGAAGGAGACGTTACGGCACGATAAGCCGTAAGCTTCTCATCAACCGCTTTATATTCGGCGGTTTCGGCAAGCTTCACGCCCAAAGCTCCCATCACCTTACGCTCGCTGTCGCTTAAAAGTCCCTCGGTTGAAGGGTCAAGCGGAAAAACTCCGCTGTCGGCACCGATAACAAATGCCACCTTACAGTCGGAAACCCTGATTCTGTCCGCTGCGCCGACAGTTACGCTATCAAGCTCCTGCGGCAGCGAGCCGAGTGTCACGGCAGACAGCAGTATATTAAAAAGCTCGCTGTACCGTTTTGCCGTTATAACCGTCTCGCCTATCGCCGACGCCATTTTTCCGAGCATATCCATAAGTGTTGCCCAAACTGTATCCTGCTCCTCACAGAGAACGGTATCACCAGACGAAACGAGGTATTCAATTTTTTCTCGCAGTCTTTCGGTAACGCCGTTTTTGATTAAAAACTCATATATGAGCCGCGACTTTTTTTCGCCGTCTGCCTCTTCAAAATCCTTTTTAAAGGCAAGTACCGGTAAAACCGATTTTTTGCGGATGTCATTCAGTCTTATCAATTTTTCTTGGCTTTTTTCGGTCACATCAAATCCGAGACCGTCGGGATTTTCCGTAAAATCTCTGCGCCATTTCGAGCCGTCGATGTTCCATAAAAAGGCGTAATTTTCGAGCTCGGATATTTCATCACCCGACAAGGCGGTAAGACCCGTTTTCAAAAGCCTCATAAAGCTTTCCGTAGAAAAGCCCTCGGCGCAAAGTGCCAGTAGGCATTTGACGAATACCATCACAGGCTGAATACCGATAGGCCGGCGCTTATCCTCAAACATCGGAACACCGTATTTTTTAAAGCTCTCGGAAAGTTCCTTGTCGTATGTTCCTGCAGTACGCTCTATAACGGCTATATTGCGGCATCGAAGCGTGGGATTACACCTTAACAGCTTTTTAATTTCACACGCAACAAAATCCGCTTCATCAGCTCTGTTTCCCGCCGCACACACAACTATGTTATCGCATTCTTCTTTATATGGTTCGGATTCTTCGCCGCACAAATACTTTTCAAGATAAACAAGTTCGGGGCTTCTGCCGTCCTCTTTAACATTTAGTATTTCGGGAGACGAAACGCCGACATTTTGCTCTGCGGCGCACTTCTTAAGGTGTGAAAACTCCGAATTTACGTTTTCAAAAACGGAAACACCCTCACGAGATAAATCTCGGTCTGTGCAAAGAGAAATAAAGACATTTTCGGCTTTCGGCAAAATACTTTTAATACAGTTCCGTTCCTGCTTTGTAAAGCCGCAAAATGCATCAAAATAGACGGCTTTACCGTCAAAAAAGTCGGTTTCCGATATCATATCGGCGGCAATAGTTAACAAATTCTCATCATCAAAAAAGCTGCGGCTCACTAAGGCATCATACGATGCCGCAATAAGTGAAAGCTCCGAGAGCTTTTTACCGAGTGATTTATTTCCTGTCTTGCCGGAGATTTCCGCAATCTCGTCAGGAGTTACGGCACACTGCTTAAGCTCGGTTACGAAAGTCAGAAGGTTAGACAAAAGAGCAGGCTTTGACGAAAACCTTTTAAAATATTCGAGTTTTCCCGACAGCGCCTCAAGTGAAAGACTCATAAACACTTTGCGCGTGCCGTCGTCGATTGTCTTATTGAGTGCCTTGCCGTACTGCTCGTTTATTACGAAAGCAAGGCGCGTAAAGCTCAATATATCTACGTTAAGCATTTTTTGTGCGCCTATTTTTTCGAGAATACTGCGTTCACTCTCAAACGAGAACTGCTCGGGCACTATGAGTATACACTTTTTATTTTCGGACGCTCTCTCTGCGATAAGAGCTCTGATTTTTTCAGTTTTGCCGCTGTTGTTGCGACCGATTATAAAATTAAGCATTTTGCACCCCCATCTATGCTGTTAATGTCAAAAATCAATATATCTCAAAAAATTCCGACGAATGCGGTTTTAAAGATACCGCAACGTCATTTTCACATTTCGGAATATCTTTTCTCGCCCATAAATCGCGAACCGCACGGACGTTCTCAATACCCAAATCCGAAAAACTTAATTTATAATGTTTTTCTTCATCGGAAAGATTGAAAACCGCAACCGCAGTACAGTTTTCGATTTTTGTCTGCCACACGGCAATGCCGCCTTTATTATATACAAACAACGGTTTTTCGGAGTTTTGGTTCACATTTATAACTTCGGGATTTGTGACAAGAGACAGAGTATATTTATCCGTAAGGCGAAGCTCGCCGCCGAAAAAAAGCGGAGAGCGAAAAACAGCCCATAAGGTCATCATGGTTTTTTGCTCTTCCTTTGTAAACCCCGAATCACGCCCCATATCGCCCATATAAGAGCCGTCTATGCAGAGCTTGCCGAGCGGCAAAATGTCGCAATCGGGAAATGAGCCGTCTTTCACATACGGATACCACTTTTCGCAGAGTGAAAACATATTGAGAAGCTTATCCCATCTGTCCCAAAAATCGCCCGAAATACGCCACATATTTGCATTTTCCGAGAGATGCTCGGCTTTGTTTAACGGTGCGGGACCCGGCGACAGGCTCAGTACCATATCTCTGCCGGAACGGTCTATTGCGGCACGTATCATTTCTATTTCTTTTTCCGCGGAATACGGGTTTTGCGGACTGAATTCGGTATTTGCTATGTCATCGACTTTTACAAAGTCAACGCCCCAAGAGGCATACAGTTTAAAAAGAGAATCGTAATATTCTTCGGCCCCTCTTTTTTCCGTATCCACCCCGTACATATCGGTATTCCAAGGACACAGCGAAAACTGAGAAGCAATGTCGCGCGCACGGGCAGTTGTGCCGTAAATACGCGTATTTCGGTGAACCGCCTGACGCGGAATACCTCGCATAATGTGGATACCGAATTTAAGCCCCATAGAGTGAATTTTATCTGCAATCGGCTTAAATCCCGCGCCGTTTGCGGAGGACGGGAAGCGATTTACCGCTGGGATAAGCCGCGAATATTCGTCCATACAAAGGTCGGCAAAGTTATTGTATACATTGCCCTTAGCCGCCGGCTCATACCACTGTATATCGCAGACAACATATTGATAGCCGTATTGCTTTAATCGGTCACGCATAAACTCGGCATTTCCAAGAAGCTCATCTTCGGTTACGCCTGCACCGTAGCAATCCCAACTGTTCCAACCCATAGGAGGTTTTTTTATAAAGTCCTTCATATCTTCACCCTGTAATCTTTTGCTTTATTATACAATATAAGGCACAACAAAACAACCGAACCGAAAAAAATAATGAGTCAAGAAAAAAGCCGGCACAGATAAATCCCGTACCGGTAACAAGCAAATATTACACTTATTTCTTTTCTTTGCCGTTTAAGGCCTCGGAAAGCGTATGCCAACCGAGAACGGCACATTTTACACGCGCCGGCATATGAGAAATATCACGAAGTGCGGACGCCTCTTCAAGGCCTTCTATCTCATCCTCGGTAGCTTCGCCCTTAATCATTTTAATAAATGTATCACCGAGCTTTAACGCATCTTCCTTTTTCTTGCCTATAATCATACCGAGCATAATATCCGCAGACGCCTGCGAGATAGCACATCCGTCGCCGACAAAGGCACCGTCGGTTATTGTGTCTCCGTCGGTTTTAAGCTTGAGCCATATGTCGTCACCGCAGTTGGGGTTAACACCCTCCAAAACTATATCGGCGTCGGGCAAATCGCGCTTAAACTCCGGATGAACATTGTGCTCCGTCAGTATTTCATTATAAAAGCTTCTATTCTCCATAACCCATACGCTCCCTTATCGTTGCTACGCTGTCGGTAAATTTATCGACTTCGTCCTCGGTATTGTAAAAAGCAAAGCTTGCTCTTGCTGTGGAATTAAGTCCCAAATGCGTAAGCAGCGGTTGCGCACAGTGGTGACCGGCTCTTACGGCTATCCCGTCCGCAGCCAATATTTCGCTTATATCATGCGGATGTACATTGTCGATCGTGAATGTAACTATTCCCGTATGCTCGTCGGCATTTTCCGAACCGATAATATTTACGTGAGGAATTTTTTTCATTTTTTCGATTGCACGTGAGGTAAGTGCAATTTCACGCTCACCTATATAGTCAAATCCGACTTTTTCAATATAATCTATTGCCGCCTTGAGCCCTGCGGCACCTGCGGCATTTACTGTACCGGCCTCAAATTTGTGCGGCAACTCGGCATACACAGCCGATGTGCGCGTAACGGAATCTATCATCTCACCGCCCGACAAAAACGGAGGCATTTTTTCGAGTAATTCCTCTTTGCCGTAAAGAACGCCTATGCCCATAGGTGCCAAAAGCTTATGGCCCGAAAAAGCGAAGAAATCCGCGTCGAGGTCTGTGACGTCAACCCTAATATGCGGTGTGCTCTGCGCTCCGTCAACAACCATAACGGCGCCCTTTTCGTGAGCGAGCTTTGCAATTTCTTTTACAGGATACTCTCTGCCGAGCACGTTTGAAACCTGCGTCATTGCGACAATTTTCGTTCTGCTTGTTATAAGCTCTTTCACCTTTTCAAGGTCGATGCTGCCATCCTTAGCACATTCGATGAATTTAAGCTCGGCACCGCAGGTTTTAGCCACCATTTGCCAAGGCAAAAGGTCGCTGTGATGCTCCATTATCGAAACAACTATCTCGTCGCCCTTTTTAACATTTGAAAGCCCATAGCTGTATGCAACAAGATTAAGACTTTCCGTGGTATTTCTTGTAAAAATTATCTCGTTGCTCTTTTCGGCACATATAAATTTTCGAACGGCTTCTCTTGCGTTTTCGTAGACCTCGGTGGCCTCGACACTCAAAGAGTAAAGTCCGCGCAGAGGGTTTGCGTTGTAATTTTTGTAAAAATCGCCCTCGGCGTCAATAACGCATTGCGGACGCTGTGAAGTCGCGGCATTATCGATATAAATTATTTTATTCTGCATAAGCAGCGGAAAATCATTTCTGTAATCGTAGTGCATTTTAAAGATCCTCATCAAGTATTTTGATTATGAGCTTTTCGGTTTCTTCATCGCCGGTTTCGCGGGCCAGACGCTCAATTGCGGCTCTCGCAAGAATATTTTCAGCCTCGGCTTTTCCTATGCCGCGGCTCTCAAAATAAAACAGCGTTTCATCGTCAAGCTCGCCTATTGTTGCGCCGTGATTGCCGACGACGTTTTCTTCGGCGCAAAGAATAAGCGGTACGGTTTTATTTATAACGCCGTCGCCGAGCATTAAAACAGTCTCTTTTTCGTTGCCTACGGAGTCGGACGAGCCGGTTTTAAAGTCAATTGTGCCTCTGAATATTTTTGAAGAAGAATCCTTCAGCGCACCGCTTGCGTTTATTTCACTTTCGGTGCTCTTGCCGTAATGATTTACGACAAGATTTATATCTACCGTCTGCTCCCTTTGGCCGAGATAGCCTATGTCGGATTTGAAGCTGCTCTTGTCTCCCGTAAGCTCAACGAGGCTGTCGGAATAAATATCTCCTTTGCCCGGGAAAACCTGTAAAAGCTCTACCCTGCCGCTTTCATCGCAGAAAGACGTTACTTTATTGTAAACAAGTGACTTTTCTCCGCTTCTTTGCACCTGAATAAGACGCACAAGAGCATTCTCTTTTACGTTAAGTTCTGTTTCGACAGCAAGATTATTTTCCGTCGAAAGAACTTCTATAACGGTAACCGAGGTTTCGCTTTGAGCATTTATCGTAACTTTCTTGCGGCTGAATTCATTTTCGCCGTTTACCTCGACACGCACTACCTTTTTGCGTTCCGTTACGTCAACAGTAAGCGGAGACATCTCGGTTGTGCCGTTTTCGTCCCAAGAAAGAGCCGTTTCATTTACGCCGAGCCGATTCCAAGTCCTTGTCGGAAGTCTGTTTATCAAAGTCATATAATTCACCCTTTCAAAAAGACCTTTAGCCTATACTGCCTTTCATTTCAAGCCTTATGAGGTTATTCATTTCAACGGCATATTCGACGGGAAGCTCTTTTGAGACATTATCCGCAAAGCCGCTTACTATAAGGGCGCGTGCGTCCTCCTCACTCATACCGCGGCTCATAAGGTAAAATACAGCTTCATTGCTGATGCTGCCGATTTTGGCTTCGTGACCGACTGCGGCATCTTTAGTTCGTATATCCATAGCCGGTATTGTATCGGAGCGCGACTGCGAATCAAGCATCAAAGATTGGCACGAAACCGACGACTTAGTCCCTTTTGCGCTCTTTTCGACAACAACGCTGCTTCTGAAGGTGCTTATTCCGCCGCCCTTGCTTATTGAACGGGTATTCATATAAGAGCTTGTATTTTTTCCTACGTGAACAACCTTTGCACCCGTATCAAGGTTTTGGCCCTTGCCGGCAAAGGTGACGCCCGTAAACTCCATACGGGAATTATCGCCCTTTAAAATGCTCATGGGATAAAGGCAGCCGACATGTGAGCCGAACGAACCCGAAACCCACTCGATAACGCCGCCCTCTTCAACAAGTGCACGCTTGGTGTTAAGGTTATACATATTTTTAGACCAGTTTTCAATAGTCGAATATCTGAGCTTGGCATTTTTCTTGACAAACAATTCAACGCAGCCCGCGTGAAGGTTTGCAACATTGTATTTCGGTGCGGAACAGCCCTCGATGAAATGGAGACTTGCGCCCTCATCGACAATTATAAGCGTATGCTCAAACTGCCCTGCGCCCTTTGCGTTAAGTCTGAAATACGACTGAAGCGGAATTGAAACCTGCACACCCTTAGGCACGTATACGAACGAGCCGCCTGACCAAACAGCACCGTGAAGAGCGGCAAACTTATGGTCGCGCGGAGTTACAAGCTTCATAAAATATTTTTTTACCATATCGGCATACTCGCCGTTCATGGCACTCTCCATATCGGAATACACAACACCCTGCGCCGCAACCTCATCTTTCACATTGTGATACACAAGTTCCGAGTCGTACTGTGCGCCGACACCTGCGAGAGATTTACGCTCTGCCTTTGGAATACCGAGTCTTTCAAAGGTGTCCTTTATATCTTTAGGCACGTTTTTCCAATTGTTTTGCATTTTTGTGTTGGGGCGAACATATGTCGCGATATTAGCTATATCAAGTCCGTCAAGAGAAGGTCCCCAATTCGGCACCTTCATCTCGTTATATATCTGCAAGGACTGAAGACGGAACTGCTGCATCCAAACAGGGTCGTTTTTCTCCTTAGAGAGCTTGTCGATAATTTCGGGAGTAAGCCCGCTCTCCATACGATAAGCGTCATGCTCCTCATCGCGTATATCATAGACGCTGCGGTCAATGTCTTCAATTTGACTTTTCTCTTTCATTTATAATCACCAGCTTTTCCATGGGATAAATCAGATATTGCCGAAGCCGTTTTCATTTATTTCCCCGACAAGCGACGCATCGCCGTTTTTGACTATAACGCCGTTTTCCATAACATGAGTTTTGTCAACGGTCAAGGCTTCAAGTATTCTCGTGCTGTGAGTTATGATGAGCAATGAGCCTTTTACTCTCTCTCTGTAAAGCTTTACTCCGTTTGAAACGGTACGAACTGCGTCTACATCGAGACCGGAATCGGTTTCATCAAGAATTGCCAGCTTCGGCTCCAACATAAGCATTTGAAGTATTTCGGCTTTTTTCTTTTCTCCGCCGGAAAAACCCACATTTAAATCTCGCTCGGCGTAAGACTCATCCATTGAGAGAAGCTTCATGGTTTCAGAGAGCTTCTTTTTAAAATCCCAAAGGCGCAGACGGCTGCCTGTTTTCTGCTCAAGAGCACTTCTTATAAATGCACTGAGAGTAACGCCCGGTACCTCAAGAGGATTTTGGAACGACAAAAATATACCCTTGTTGGCTCTTTCGTTAACGGGAATATCTGTTATATTCTCTCCGTCAAATATAATTTCGCCGCTCGTGACGGTATATTCCGGATTTCCGGTTACGGCGTAGCCGAGCGTTGACTTACCTGTTCCGTTCGGACCCATAAGAACGTGTGTTTCATCTTTTCCGACCGTAAGATTTACACCGTGAAGTATCTCTTTTTCACCTGCACTGACGTGAAGGTCTTTAATTTCAAGCAGATTGTCGTTTTTCATATTACATCATCCTCGTTTTCGTTGTGGGAATCACATTTACAGCATGAGTTCTTTTGTTTATTTTTAAGCTCGAGAACATCTTTAAGCGTATAGCTGTTAACATATTCTTTTATATGCTCCTCAAGTCCGAGCCAAAACGGATAAGTATAACAGGAATCTCCCCTGTCACACTTTTTTCCGTCTTTTGCAAGACAAGATACGGGAGTAAGCTCGCCCTCGGCGGCATATAGGATTTCACCGACCTTGTAATTCTCCGGTGCACGCTTTAATTTATATCCGCCGGTTTTTCCGATGGCACTTTCGACAAGCTCGTTTTTAGACAGCTCGGTCATAATGCTCTCAAGATATTTTCGGGAAATGTCCTGTCTCTCCGCGATATCTTTAAGGCTTATATATTTATTGCTGCCCTGCTCTGCCAAATCCAGCATAACCCGCAGAGCATATCTGCCCTTTGAAGATATCATCATAAAAAGCACTCCTTTCCACGCCGTTTCACAACAGCGAAACAGCCGATTACAGCACAAAAGACAGTAAATTGTTTTAATCTCCTATCTTTCCACTGGCAATTATACTTCCCAACTCCCACTTTGTCAATAGGAATTAACGCCGTTTACAAAAATGAACATATTATATAAAAAGTGTATTTACACGCAAAAAGGCAGCCCGCAAAAGCGGACTGCCGAAAAGCTTTTTTAAATTACGCTCAACGAACACGATAAATCGTGCAAAACGGCTCACTCTTAATAGAGGGTGCTTGCGTTTGAGCTTGTAGTAGACGTAGTCTTGCTGTTATACTTTGAGTTAACGGCATAGGTTTTGAGAAGCTTCTCCTGGTTCTTAGAGGTCCACTTAACCACAGACTTGTTAACCTTTTTTGCATAGTCTCCCGTATCGGAAACAAGCTCTTTATCAAATTCCTCGAACTTAGAGGTTGCAAGAGTGCTTCTGACCTTTGCCTTCCATACGGTTTCCTCGGCTGTGCCTACAAAGTACATAATATGATAGCCGTACGTTGTTTCGATTATATCGGTATCGCCGGGTTTTCTTGATGAATCAAAGCACCAGTCGTTAAACTGAGTAACCATCTGACCGGGCTTAACATTCTCATAAAGGCCGCCTTTGGTATTTGAACCGGTGTCATCGCTGTTGCTGTTTGCAAGAGCCGCAAAATTATCCTCTGTAGGATTTGCAAGATACTGGTCGTAAACCGACTTGGCCTTATTATAATACTCTGTCTTTTGCTCATCGGTAAGATTTGCGGTAGTTCCGCTGCTGTCTGTTGATTTGAACTGGAAGAGAATATGACGTACATTTACAGCCCTTGTTTCGTCAAGATGAGCCGTGGCTGTAATATACATTACAACATAACCGCCGTCAACCTCTATAACCCCTACTTCGCCGACCTTTCTGTCGGAGGAAACCGCCCAATCGGCTGCAGCCGAACCGAGCGAACTGCTGATTGAAGAATATGTTGTATCCGACAAAACAACCGAGGATGAAGTGAGTGAAGAATTATAGCTCTGAGCCTGCTTGAGAAGGTCATCCGCGCTCTTTACGTTTGCTGCGTATTTATCGGCAGAAGCCTTTGCCTCGCTCATGGCAGCGGTATTTGCCGCCGTTTTTTCCTCATCCGTGGCATTGCTGTCAACATTTGCATTAGCCGATACTTTAAACGCAGATACGGAAAGAGTGGTATAATTATTCGGATTAGCCTCATACTCGGCTACTATCTCATCATTCGTTATCGCATCCGATATTTCGGACTGCTTCTGCTGTGCATACTTGGATGCAAGCGTGCTGTCTTCAAGAGCGGCTCTGAGAACCTTTTCGGTTACGCCCTTGCCGTATATTTTCTGAATATAGCGGTCAAGCGAAAAATCGTTGTTGTCGGCACTCTTCTTGATGCTTGATACTCTCTCGTCAATCTCGGCCTTTTCTTCGTCGTTGAGAGTAAGACCGTTTTTCCTCGCCAAGTCCGCATATGCCGTATAGGACTGCATATAATTCAGTGCCGAAACCCTGAGAAAATCTGCCCAAGTCTTGATTTCTTCATCTGTATTAAGACTTGAAGTATCACCTGTATATTCCTGATCCATGGGAGTTTTCGATGTATCATAGCCGGTATACATCTTGCCCATACCCTTGCCGTAATATGTATCATACTGATTCGACATATTATAATAATAATTATAGAGCGTCATATAATAGTAGTTATATGTTGCCACGTTATCTTTTTCAGAGCCGAATTTAGCGGCTTTAAGCACCTTTTGCGGAACACCGAAGAAATTGAGTATACCGCCGACGGCCGCAAGACAAATAGCCACGGCAAGGACAATAGCTATAACCTTTCCTACTATTCTGCCGGCCTTTGCTGCCTTAGGATTCTTTTTAGTCTGCTTTTTGGCAGCCTTGGCCATACGCTGCTTACGTTCTTCTCTGTACGCTTCGGCAGCGCTTTTTTCACGTTGCTTGTTTTCCATCAAGTTTTCATCCTTTACAAAATGATCTTCAGTGAAATACTGATAAACAGATACATTTTATACTATTTTTTAAAAAGTTACAAGACAAAAAGACAAATTTTTAGCAAATTTAAAAATTGTTAACAGTTTTGTGGCGTCGGTCAAAAGAAGCCGATTGCTTTAATACAGTTGTCAAATATATTTCTTGACATACTTTTTGCACACAATTATAATAGATGAATGATATTTTATATGAAATTGTCACAAACAGTTTCATACATTGAAAAGAGGGAGATAATGAAAGCTGAGACAAAAAGTCCGCTCAAGAAAAACGGCGCAGCAGACAGCAAATTATCCGGAAGAATTTGGTTCAACATTTGTCTTTTCGGATTTACGGGTCAAATGGCCTGGACGCTTGAAAATATGTATTTCAACACATTCCTTTACAACACGGTTTACGAGGGTGGTAAAGTAACCGGCTCGCTCTCGTCAATGACGGCAATAAAGCTTATGGTAGCATTCAGTGCCGCAACGGCGGTTATTACCACATTTATAATGGGTAATCTGTCAGACAGAGTAAACAAGAGAAAAATATTTATTTCTCTCGGCTACATAATTTGGGGTATTACAACCGGAGCATTCGGTTTTATAACAAAAGACAACATAGGCAGCCTGTTCGGCATCTCTGATTCTTATAAGGTTATCACCGCCACCGCCGTGACTGTAATCGTTATGGACTGCGTTATGACATTTTTCGGCTCAACAAGTAACGACTCGGCCTTCAATGCATGGATAACGGACATTACAACTCCGAAAAACAGAGCTACCGCAGAGAGCGTGCTTGCCATATTGCCGGTTGTTGCGATGGTAGTTGTAATCGCCTTCGGCGGTATGATAGACGCAATCGGCGGATATCCCGTATTTTTCTTTGCCATAGGCGGATTTGTTATTGTCTGTGGCATTCTCGGCCTATTCACGCTTAAAGATTCTCGAAGCGGAGTACATGAAAAAAGCGGTAATTACTGGAAGGACCTTATTTACGGCTTCAAGCCGTCCGTAGTGAAAGAGAACAGCAAGCTCTATCTTGCGTTCATAGCTATATGTCTTTTCCAAACGGCAGTTCAGGTATTTTTCCCATATCTTTTAATATATCTTCAGCACAGTCTCGGATTTAACATTGAAGATCTGCTCGGTTACGTAACCAAGCCCGTGCTTATTGCGGCACCGTTTGTAATAATCGCGCTTGTCGCCGTAATAGTTCTTGTCGGCAAGCTTATTGACAAAATAGGCAAAAACATTCTTTTATTTGTTGCAATAGCACTGTTTACAGTCGGACTTTTTGCCGCTTCATTTATGCATACTGCCGGCAAATTTGCTCTTGCCGCAATGCCGCTCTTTGCAGGATACGGTCTGCTTGGCATAATGCTTAATTCAACGGTACGCGACTACACACCCGAAGATAAGACAGGCCTTTTTCAGGGAATCAGAATGATATTCTTTGTGCTTATACCGATGATTGTAGGCCCGTCAATAGGCGACCGGGTTTGTAAAGCGTATGCCGGCGGGACATATGTCGGTGATGACGGACTGTCAAACTATGAGCCGTGCGCACAGATGTTTTTAGCGGCTGCAATAGTTGCGTTGCTTGTTTTAATACCGTGCATTATACTCCGCAAAAAAGGAATTAACAAAAACACGGATATTAAAGAATAAGTCTTAATCAGAAGGCTAATCAATATACAAAAGAACCTTGCGATTCAGCTGAGAGCCGAGTCGCAAGGCTTTTTTTTACTGTCAAACGGTGTTGCGTCGAAACAGGACAATATGCGATTATTCCAAAATAATTTTATAAAATACCTTTTTGCCCTTTTTGACTATTATACTGCCGTCCGAAAAATCATCGGCACAGACGGTTTCAACGGCAGAGGCAACTTTTTTATCATTTACGGAAACTCCGCCCTGCTCTATAAGACGTCTGCCCTCGCCCTTTGATTTAGTCATACCGGCTTTAAAGAGAATGTCGTTTACGGCAATTTTTCCGTCGGTAAGATCATCTTTTGAAAGAGTGTAAGAAGGCATATTGTCAAGGTTTCCGCTTCCCGAGAACAATGCTCTTGCGGTCTGCTGAGCTTTATTTGCCTCTTCTTCGCCGTGAACAAGCTTTGTAAGCTCAAAGGCGAGTATTTCTTTTGCGGTATTAAGCTGGCTGCCCTCCCACTTATCCATCTTGTCAATTTCTTCAAGGGGCAGGAAAGTCAACATTCTGATGCATTTGAGAACATCTGCGTCGGCTACGTTTCTCCAATACTGATAGAACTCAAACGGAGAAGTTTTATTGGGGTCAAGCCAAACCGCACCCGACTGAGTTTTGCCCATCTTCTTACCCTCTGAATTCAAGAGAAGCGTAATGGTCATAGCATAAGCGTCTTTACCGAGCTTCTTTCTTATAAGCTCGGTTCCGCCGAGCATATTGCTCCACTGATCGTCGCCGCCGAACTGCATATTGCAGCCGTAATGCTTAAACAAATGATAGAAGTCATAGGACTGCATTATCATATAGTTAAACTCAAGGAACGAAAGTCCCTTTTCCATTCTCTGCTTATAGCACTCGGCTCTCAGCATATTATTGACCGAGAAACAAGCACCGACATCACGTAAAAGGTCGATGTAGTTGAGCTTCAAGAGCCAATCTGCGTTATTTACCATTATTGCCTTGTCGGGCCCGAATTCTATAAAACGCTCCATCTGCTTTTTAAAGCAATCGCAGTTATGCTGTATGGTTTCGGGAGTCATCATGGAACGCATATCGGTTCTGCCGGACGGGTCACCGACATAGCCTGTGCCGCCGCCTATCAAAACGACCGGCTTGTTGCCTGCCATCTGAAGTCTTTTCATAAGGCAGAGCGCCATAAAGTGCCCTACGTGAAGAGAGTCCGCCGTCGGGTCAAAGCCTATATAGAAGGTTGCTTTACCGGCGTTTACAAGCTCGCGTATCTCATCTTCGTTAGTTACCTGAGCTATTAAGCCCCTGGCTTTTAATTCTTCGTAAATTTCCATTTCAATTCTCTCCTTTAATTATCGACATAAAAAAAGTCCTCTGTCAAAAGACAGAGGACGAAAAATCGCGGTACCACCTCGGTTTGCCTTTCCCTCACGGAAAAAGCCTCGTGAAGTTATAAAAACTTCGGCAATTAACGCTTGCAAAACGGCATAACCTACTGTGCTTCGGAAATGCGGCTCCGGGACGTAACTTCAAAGAGCTTTTTACCGTTTCGCAGCAACCAACGGCTCTCTTAAAAAAATTTACTCTTTTACCTTGACCCTTCGCGGCCTGTATAAATATGTGCCTATTGTACCATTAAAAAAATATTTGTCAACCTTTAATCGTCAATTTCGGCAGACGAGAGTAATTCCTCTGCACTGTTTAAAATGCTTTGAGTAACGGTGAGACCGCCCATTATCCTCGCAAGCTCATACTTTCTGCCGTTATAATCGAGAGAAGCTATGCACGTGTAAGTGCGCCCGTCCTTCTCTTCTTTTGAAATAAGCTTATGCTCATCGGCAAAAGCTGCTATCTGCGCCAAATGAGTTACGCATATAACCTGATGTGTTTTTGAAAGCTCTTTCATTTTTGCGGCAATCTTTAACGCCGCTCTGCCGCTCACACCGGAATCGATCTCGTCAAAAATGAGGGTGTCGATGTCGTCAAGCTCAGACAATACGCACTTAATGGCAAGCATAATTCTTGAAAGCTCGCCGCCGGAGGCTATTTTGGACAAAGGCTTCGGCTCCTCGCCGGCATTTGCCGAGAGCAAAAACTCAATATTGTCTATGCCGTTTTCATAAAGCTCGCCGACAGAATCATTTACAATAAACTTAACCGACGGCATATCGAGAAATGCGAGCTCTCTTTCGACATCGGCGGAAAACTTTTTGCCGGCTTCAATTCTGATTTCGGAAAGCTTTTTTGCCGCGGCGAGAGCCTCGTTATATGCTTTTTCGGTTTCTGTGCGCAGCTGCTCGGCTCGCTCGTCCGAAAAGGACAAAGCATCTCTTTCTTTTTCGGCATTTTCAAGATAAGCGAGTATATCTTCTTCGCTGTCGCCGTATTTTTGGGATAATCTGTAAATGACGTCAAGACGCTCCTCGGCTCTTTCGGTCTCGTTGGGGTCATAGTCGAGCGAATATATTTTGTCGCGAAGCTCCTCGGTATATGCGCTGAGGTTCATTGCGGCATCATTGACACCGTTTGCCGTCTCGGTAAAATCCGAAGAATAATCTGCCGCCGACAGCAATTTTGACGCAGCGTCAGCCGCAACATCGGCAGCACCCGGCATTTCACCGTCGCCGTTAAGCGCGGCATATGCCGTATGCAGCAAGTCGAGGACCTTTTCGGCATTTCTGAGAAAACCGAGCTTTTCGGTCAATTCGTCTTTTTCACCCGGCCTTATATCCGCCTTTTGTATTTCCTCAATCTGATAATTAAGTATATCAAGCCTGCGGTTTTTCTCATTTACATCTGTGTTGAGGGATTTCAGCTCGTTTTCCTTTTTGATATACAGCGAATAAAGTTCTTTGAATTCATTAAGCTCTCTGCCGCTGCCTGCGAGCTTATCAATAAAAGAACAGTGCGTCTCCGGCGATAAAAGGCTTTGATTATCAAGCTGACCGTGAATATTTACAAGCTGCACACCCAATGCTTTAAGCATGGAAACGGTCGCCGGCATACCGTTTATGCGGCATACATTTTTACCGTCGGGGGTTAATTTGCGGCTTACAATCAGCGTATCGTCTTTTTCTATACCGAGCTTTTCAAGCTCGTTTTTTACATTGTCGCCGACATTTTGAAATTCGGCGCACACCGACGCGCTGTCGGCTCCGCTTCGTATAAGCTCACGCGAGGTACGCTCGCCCAAAATTGCGTTAAGAGAATCTATAACGATAGATTTACCGGCACCGGTTTCACCTGTCATTACGTTAAATCCGTTTTCAAAATCAATAGATGCGCTTTTGATAACGGCTATATTTTCTATCTGCAAATTTGAAAGCATTTTTTCAGTCTCCGTTCAGCATTGCTTTTATCTGTAAAGTAAACTCCCGCGCCTCAGAATCGCTGTGGCAAAGCACAAAGATAGTGTCGTCGCCTGCCAAAGTTGCAACTACCTTTTCAAGCTTCATTGCATCAACCGCGGCTGCCGCAGCATTTGCTGTTCCCGAAAAGCACTTAATTGCACAGATATTTCCTGCGGCTGCCACCGAAATTACCGACTGTGAAAAGATAGAATAAAACTTAGCACTGTCATCATCGGAGCCGCTGCTGCCGACGGAATATTTTGAACGTCCGTTTTTTACAGGTGTTTTTATGAGCTTTAATTCCTTTATATCACGCGAAACGGTAGCCTGTGTTACATTGTATCCGTTCTTTTTAAGAAGCTCCAAGAGCTCGTCCTGCGTAGTAACGGCGTTTTCGGTTATAAGCCTTAAAATAAGCTCATGTCTTTTCTTTTTCAACTTATGCCCTCCTCTGTGCCAATTTACTGTTAAGCACATCAATAAACGATTCGTTTTTAATCCTGATGAAGTCCGCGTAGTATTTTGACTTGCCTACTCTTACGCAGTCTCCCGGTCTCAGCTCTACGGAATCGTCGCCGTCACATGAAATTCTGATTTTATCGGACGTGTTTTCGGGAATTTTCACCGAAAGCACGGAGTCGTTGCCGAAGATAAGCGACCTTGCAAAAAGTGAATGTGTGCAGATAGGCGTTAAAAGTATACTCTCGATTTTCGGGTCTACAACAGGGCCGCCTGCCGACAGCGAATACGCCGTGGAGCCTGTGGGTGTGGAAATTATGATACCGTCGGCGTAATAATCGTTGATTTGTTGCCCGTCACACTCAACATTAAGCTTAACGAGCTTTATCTGCTCGCCTCTTGCGATTACTACGTCGTTAAGGCAGCAATCGAGCGTTTTTTCACATGAGCCGTTTTTAACGGTGACGTCGAGCATCATTCGTTTATCTATTGTATAATTGCCCTCTATAAGCTCCTTTAAAAGCTCGAGCTCGTTTTTTTCTATACCCGCCATAAAGGCGAGATTGCCTGCATTGACGCCGAGTATCGGCTTTTTATATTTAACCGCTTTACGTGCCGCGTGGATAAGCGAGCCGTCACCGCCTATGGCGATAACAACGTCGCAAAGTGACAAAAGCTCTGCTTCGGGCAAACCGACGGCTTTAATTTTATGACCTATTTTTTCCGCGGTTTCCGTTTCAAAATAGTATTCGGCATTGTATTTTTCAAGGTATTTACATACATCGTCCGTAACCGAAAGCGCATGAGAACGCGTTAAATTCGGCAACAATGCAATTTTCAAATCAGTCACCTGCTTTACTGTAACGTATTGTGTGAAAGCTCGGCTACTTCCGATTCTTTGCCCTTCACAGCATTTATATTGTTTTGCTCTTTTCGAAGATACATAAGGTATTCTATGTTGCCCTCGGGACCTTTTATGGGCGAAAAGTCAAGACCGACAACCGAAAATCCCGTATCAAAAGCAAAATCCGTGATTGTTTTAATAACTTCGGCGTGCGTTTCCCTGTCGCGCACCACACCTTTTTTGCCCACCTTGTCGCGGCCCGCCTCAAACTGCGGCTTTATAAGGCATACCGCCTCGCCGCCGTCGTTTAAGAGCTCAAAAAGGACGGGCAAAATGATTTTAAGCGATATAAATGAGACATCCACACTCGCAAAATCAAGCTTTGTGCCGATATCGTCAATTGTAAGGTATCGGAAGTTTGTGCGTTCCATATTCACAACGCGTTCATCGGTGCGAAGCTTCCATGCGAGCTGACCGTATCCCACATCAACCGAAAACACCTTTGCCGCTCCGTTTTGCAGCATACAATCTGTAAATCCGCCCGTTGACGCGCCTATATCCATACATATTTTATCTTGAAGTGAAAGATCAAATGCCTTAACCGCCTTGTCGAGCTTATAGCCTCCGCGGCTGACAAACGGCATTTTTTCGCCGCGAACCTCGATTTGATCGTCTTCTTTCACATTTTGACCCGACTTAAGAGCCTTTTGCCCGTTTACAAAGACCTGACCCGCCATAATTAGCGCGCCTGCCTTCGCACGGCTGTCCGTAAGTCCGCGTTCAAAAACGGCTACGTCAAGCCTCGTCTTTTTTTCCGCCATCGTCATACTCCAAAATTGTTTTTATCATACCGTTTTCGTCAAGCGAATACTCGCTTAAAAGCGCGGAAACCGCTGCGTGCTTTACAAATTCATTGTCTACCGCCGTTAAATTGAAATTGCCTTTAAAGCCTTTTTCCGTCATCATTTCTGAGAATACCGAGCCTATACCGCCGGCTTTGATGCCCTCTTCAAAGAAAAACACTTTTTTACATGAGAGAACCTTTTTAACAGCGTCCTCCGAGATAGGCTTTATGCGATTAAGCTTTAAAACAGAGACGTTATATCCGCGGCTTATAAGCTCGTCTGCCGCGGAGCAGGCATAGGAATAAAGTCTGCCGTATGTGACAATGAACGTATCCGAGTCTTCTCTGCCGTAAACCGCAAACGGTTCAAACGAAAGATCGTTCGACTCCGGTACGGGCTTTTCGGTACCGCGCGGATAGCGTATGGCTACCACACCGTTACTGTGGTATATCGCCCTTATAAAAGCGTGTTTTAATTCCGTGTATGTAGACGGTGAATAAACCGTTATACCGGGTATTCCGTTTAAAAATGCTGCATCCAAAATACCTTGGTGCGAAATGCCGTCCTCGCCGACAAAGCCCGCGCGGTCAACAGCGATTATCATATGAAGATGCTGCATAGCTCCGTCATGTACAAGCTGGTCATAGCACCTTTGAAGGAACGTAGAATATACGGCGAAAACCGGCACCATACCGCCTCTTGCAAGTCCCGAGGAAAAGGTTACGGCGTGTTCTTCGGCTATGCCGACATCATAAAATCTGTCGGGAAACTGCTTTCTGAATTTTTCAAGACCCGTGCCGAGAGACATAGCCGCGGTTATAGCGCATATACGCTTATCCTTAGAGGCTATATCGCACAGGAAATCACCGAACTCGGCGGAAAAATTCGTGCCGCTGTATACGGGCTCGCCCGTATTTATATTGAATTTTGAAATCCCGTGGAACTCGCTCGGGGATTTCTCGGCAAAGTCATAACCCTTACCCTTCACCGTGTTGATATGAAGAAGCACCGGGGCATTTACCATTTTCGCACCCTCAAGAGCCTCGCAAAGCTGAGTTATATTGTGTCCGTCAATAGGTCCCATATAACGGAAGCCGAGGTCCTCAAAAAAGGTGCTTTTATAGATTAAATTCTTTAGCCTTGTCTTTGATTTAAAAAGCTGCTCGGATATTTTTTTGCCTATGAGCGGTATGCGATTGATTATTTTTTCGGTACGCGCCTTCAAGCGGAAATAACCCGGTTTTGAACGAAGCACGGCAAGATACCTGGCGACAGAGCCGACGTTTTTTGAAATAGACATCTCGTTATCGTTAAGTATGACTATGAGTCGCTGCTTGGATCTGCCTGCATTGTTGAGTGCCTCATAAGCGAGTCCGCCCGTCAGCGCACCGTCGCCTATTACGGCTATTGCGGTATGCTTATCGTTATTAAGACCGTTTGCGGTTGCAACACCGAGAGCCTCTGAAATAGAAGTACTCGAGTGTCCGCTGTAAAAAATATCATGCTCGCTCTCCGACGGATTTGTAAAGCCCGAAAGTCCGCCCTCACGGCGTATTGTCTCAAATTCGGGATACCTGCCCGTCAAAAGCTTATGCGTATATGCCTGATGGCCGACATCCCAAATAATTTTATCCTTGGGCGAATCAAAAACCCTGTGAAGAGCAATTGTAAGCTCGACAACACCGAGATTCGACGCCAAATGACCGCCGTTTTGCGAAACCGTATCTACGAGAACCTCTCTGATTTCCTGCGCCAAAAGCGGCAAATCATCTTCATTGAGATTTTTTACGTCCGCAGGCGATTTTATTTTATCAAGATACTTCATTAAAAAAACTTCCCCCGAAGACCGGTTATTTTTTTCTTAAAGCCAGCTTATATGCTAATTTTTCAAGGAAAGACGTGTCACCGTCAAAAACTCCGAGAGCGTTTACCGCCTCTTTAGTCAATTCGTCAACCGTCTCCTGTGATTTCTCAATACCCATAAGTTTAACATACGTTATCTTTTCATTTTTGTCGTCGCTGCCGACGGGTTTGCCGAGTGTGGCGGTATCGCTTGTGACGTCAAGTATATCGTCTACAATCTGAAAAGCAAGCCCTATGTTTTCGGCATAAACAGACGCCGCGGCTATCTTTTGCCCATCATATTTTTCCGATGCGAGACAGCCTAAGGTACACGCCGCCTTTATAAGTGCACCGGTTTTAAGACGGTCTATCGTTTGAAGAGCTGAGAGCGTTGGTTTGCTTTTCTCCGCTTTGAGGTCAAGCACCTGACCGCCGACCATACCGTTGATACCTGCAAGATTTGAGAGTGTAAACAGTGCCTCTTTAAAAGTATCGACTTTAATGTCTTCGGCTTTTGAGAGCGTTTCAAACGCAAGAGTCAAAAGCCCGTCGCCTGCCAAAAGCGCATATTCCTCGCCGAATGCCTTGTGGCACGACGGCTTGCCGCGCCTCATATCATCGTTATCCATACACGGAAGATCGTCGTGAATCAGCGAATAAGTGTGAATCATCTCTACGGCGCACGCACACGGTATAGCCCTTTGCACATCTCCGCCGCACACACGGCAAAACTCAAGCGTCAATACGGGTCTTATTCTTTTTCCTCCGCCCTCTGCACTGTATTTCATCGCGTCAAGAACAACATCTTGACCGTCCGAAACCGAGCCGAGGTACACTTTCAACGCCTCGTCTATCATCTCAATATATTTTTCGTGAGTATATTCCATAAATATCACTCCGCTTCTTTGTTTTTGAGCTCCGTTATTTTCTGCTCTGCATTTTTTAGACATTCGCTGCAATAATCCGAAAGGCGCGTGCCCTCTTCAAAAAGCTTGATTGAATCATCAAGTGAGATGTTCTTGTCTTCAAGCAGCTTTGATATTTCTTCAATCCGCGTTACGGCGGACTCAAAGGTCTGTTTCATTGCGTTATCTCCTTAACCTCACAAACGGCAGAGCCATCGTGAAATCTGACATTGATTTTATCACCCTTCGCAAGTGCCTGCGACGAGTATACATTTTTTCCGTTTTTGTCGGAAACAAAGGCAAATCCGCGCATAAGCACCGACATAGGGTCAAGCTTTGACAGCGCAGTTGCGGCAGATATAAATTCCACTTTTTTGCCGCCGATACGGTTTTCATATGATGACAGCATTTTTGAAAAAGCCGTATCAAGGCGTTGACTCCGATTCGACAGCATTTCGTCGGGAGATTTTAAAGCTCCCTTAGACGTAAGATATTCGAGCCTCGAGCGTCTGTCTGCAATTCCGGAGGAAACGTTTAAAAACATTCGGTTCTTTAAAGCCAACAAAGCGTACTGTAATTCGTTCGCATCCGGAACCGCCAATTCCGCTGCTGCCGACGGCGTGGGAGCGCGCATATCCGCAACAAAATCACAAATTGTAAAATCGGTTTCGTGCCCTACCGCGGAGATTACGGGAATATCGGAATTGTAAACGGCTCTTGCAAGCCCCTCGTCATTAAACTCCCAAAGATCCTCTATTGAGCCGCCGCCCCTGCCGATTATTATAACATCCGCAGCCCTTTCGGAGTTAAACATATTGACCGCGTCTGTAAGCTGCAAATGGGCACCGTCGCCCTGAACCAAAACGGGGCAAAAAACTATTTCGGCATAAGGAAAGCGTCTGCCGAGGACGTTTATAATATCGCGCACGGCTGCGCCAGTAGGCGAAGTGATAACTCCGACTTTTTCGGGGTACGGCGGCAGCGGCTTTTTGTGAAGCTCGGAAAAAAGCCCTTCCTTTTGAAGCTTTTCTTTAAGCTGCTCATACGCAAGATTAAGAGCACCGACACCGTCGGGCTGCATATCGTCAACATACAGCTGATACTGCCCTGAAGCCTCATAGACACTCACTCTGCCTCGAGCGATAACCTTCATTCCGTCCTCAGGCATAAATTTGAGCCTTTTTGCGGAGGAATTAAACATAACAGCCCTTACCGCGGCCGAATCATCCTTTAATGTAAAATAGAGATGACCCGTGCGATAGTGATTTGTAAAATTGGATATTTCGCCGCTTATAAAAATATTCGCGAGATTTTCATCGGCGTCGAAATTCATCTTGATGTATCTGTTGAGCTGTGATACGCTCAGCACCAATGTATTCTGCATTATTTTCTCCGATCATACATAATGGAAGAAAGAACCGCCGTGCCTGCCGCGTTATCTGCCGAAAATGCCGGCTCGGCGAAAACGGCGTTGTATTTATCACGAAAATAATTTTTAATTCTCTTGTTTGAAGTGACACCGCCCGAAAAAACAACCGGTAAAGCTCCGTACTTCGGCATAAGAGCCTTGTACATACCGTCAAGCGCGGCAATAACGCTGTCTATGCAAAAAAGCGCAATATCGGATTTTTCGTAGTTTCCGGACAACATTTTTTTGCACTTATTTTCGACTCCGGAAAGCGAACAATCGGCATTTTTCATTGACGGTTTTATTTTAAATACCGCATTGCTTTTTTCCGACAGTTTTTCAAGCTCCGGTCCCGCAGGGAAATTCAGCGAGAGCATAACCCCGACACGGTCTATTGCCTGACCGGCCTTTAAGTCGGAAGAGCTCGCCACTATTTCGGCGTTTATAATGTGCTCATTATCTGGATTTACCAAAACGGCTTCCGTGGTGCCTCCGGATACGTGAAACGCAATAAACGGCTCATTTAAAAGCTCAAGCCTGCCGGCGGAATAAAGAGCCGCCGCTATATGCCCTTCTTGATGAGAAAAGCGGTAAAGCGGAACCGACAAAGCTCTTGACACAGCCGTTGCGGCTGAAATTCCCGTTAAAAAGCACGGCATATATGAGCCTTCCAATCGCCTCGGAGCATATGAAACGCCCACAGCGGAAATGTCCCTTTTTCCCGTCTTCGTAAATAGCTTGTCGATTATTTCGGGAAGCTGCACCGTATGGTGGAAAACTGCGTCGCTCTGACGTATTCCCTTTTCGCCTTTTTTTACCGGCAGCAGCATTTTTTCCTGAAGCAGCACATTATGAGGGCTATCGTAAATTGCCGCCGAGGTAGTATAATTACTCGTATCTATTCCGAGAAAATCACTCATTTTTATTGTCTCTCGAGTAGCTTCCCAAAATCCCGTTTACAAATGACGCATCCTCCGCCGTAGCGTACTTTTTGGCAAGCTCAACGGCCTCGTTTATAGATACGCTTTCGGGGATAGAGTCAACAAACATCATCTCGCATATGGCAAGACGAAGTATAGCGAGAGTTGTTTTGGGAAGTCTTGATTTTTTCCAGCCTATGGAATACTTATCTATAACGGCGTCAACGGCGTCGATATTTTCGAATACCGCCTTTGCAAGAGAAGAGGCAAAAGCCGATTCGGAAAACACATCGGCTTCGGCGGCATAAGAGATTATGTCATCCATAGAAGTATCCATATTAAATTCTTTTTCAAAAATAAGTACGAACGCCTGCTCGCGTTCTTCGGTTCTTGTCATAGCTTGTCCGCTCCCGATAATTTAATAAAACAAAACCGGCTCTTTACCGCCGAATACAGCAAAGAACCGGAAAACGTCAGTTTTTCAATTCGTTAGGTTCGCAGTAATCAACGCCTTGTACGCAAACATTCACCTTGCTTACAACCTTGCCGGTCATACTCTGAACGGCATTTTTGACGCTTTGCTGAACGGCGGTGCATACAGATTGAATATTAAATCCGCTTTTGATATTTATAAAAAGCTGAACTTTAATATCGTTGTCAAGGCTCCACACCTTAACCGCGCGAGGCGATTCCGAAAAATGTGCCTGTGACAACAAATCCGCGGGGCGGCTCGAAAAGCTCCCGAAACCGTCAACGTCCTTTACGGCGTTTGCGGCAATAGATGCAATTACGTCATTTGAAATAACTACTCCGCCGCTGTCACGATTGTCGTTATAACTCATGTGGTTACCCACCTTTCGACATTGAAACAAATATATTTCAATCGATTATTTGGTTTAAGTATAACACAAACAATCACAATAATCAATTAAAATATGTACACGTATGTCCTATTTTGCCTCAACAACGGTAACCTTTGAAGACGGCAGCCCCGACTTTGCGGTTACGATATCCACAATCTGCGTCAAAGCTTCGTCGGTAAGATAACCCTTTTCAACCGTAACTGACGCGGACTCACCGAGAGATACAAGGCATTTTCCGCCGAGCTTTGCGGTTATCAGATTTTCTATATCGCTCTCGTCGGTTATGTTTTTTGTAAGCTTTTCAAGTCCTTCCGAAGCCTTTTGCTTGCTGTCCGAGTCGGCATCGGAGCTGTTAATTACATCCTCAAGCGCCGATTTGGCTTCGTCGTGCGCAGACGTTCTCTTGAGCTTCGCCTCCGAAAGCCAATCGCTCTCTGCGGCCGCCGCGGTTCCGTTGACATACATGGCGTCTCCGAGATTTGCGCTGACCGTTGTTGTCTCATCCGCTGCCTTACTTACGCTTTTCGCCTCGGGCTTTGTGTAATACCAGTTTACGAACATAGCAGTTCCGAGAGCTATTACAAGTCCCGTAAGTACAAGATGCTTTCTTTTTATTGTTGCGCTCATCATTTTGCCTCCGAATTTTTCATTTTTAATACTGTTATCTTATTTGAGTCCACCGAGAGAGCCGCTCTTACGGCGGAAGTTATGCCGTTTTTTACCGCGGCATTGTCGCCGCCGTCGCACACAACTATAACGCCTCTAACTTCCGGCTCTGTGGTTTTCAGCACCACTCCGCCGTCGTCATCTGTCAGAACAAACTTTTTCTCATAGGATTTTTCGGATGTTTTATCGCCGCTTTTGGAATTTTCCTTTTCATCTTTTGCATACTGGGTCTGCTCCGAGGTATCAAGCGTTACCATAACCTGTACCCTGCCCGCTCCGTCAACCGAGGAAATAATGCTTTCGAGACGTTTTTCAAGCGTTTCTTCATATGACGATACGGAATTCTTATTTTGCTCGCCTGTTTCCGCTTTCTTATACGAGCTTTTCGGGATAAACTCAGATATGACTATAAACACTATACCGAGAATTCCCGCTGCGACTGTCAAAAGCAGCTTTTTATCCTTTTTCAGTTTCTCGGAGAGCTTTGGCAGCTTTTTCATTGTTCATCCCTTATTATTCTTATTATTTCCCGTGAAAAACCGGTATAATCCGTTACCGCGGATATAATCTCATCGTCCGACGGCGAATTATACGGCACGGACAAACACACGTTACTAATCTCTATGATGTCGTCTGCCGTTTTATTCATATCGAAAGTTATCTTCTCATACTCGATTTCACGGGAAGAAAGTGCTTCGGCAAGACTTTTTTCGACGGCGATTTCATAAGCCGACATATTGTCGGCGGCAGTTTCCTCTGTCTCGTCGCCGAAAACGGAGAAATCGGATTGTGAAAAAGCCTCCTCCCCGTTTTTAGCTGCCGAGCTTATTATAAACAGCAAAAATATTAAAGACAACGCGGTACCTGCGGTCTTTTTGACATTGCCCCGAGGCAGTAAAATGCGGAACAGGGACATAATTACCGAAAAAACACATACAGATAAAAGCCAAAGCTTTATATTGCTCATTTTACGACCTCAATGATAAAATTATGCCCGTAGACAGTATAAAAACAACAGCTGAAAAGACGGTTATTGTGTTAGTCAGAGATAAAACACCTGAAACGCCGTCGAGCACTTTTGCCGCATTTTCTTCGCCGAGCAATCCGCATAACGCGGAGCATATATTTACGGCTATCATCCACAGCAGCATCTCGGTTATTACGGGAATGTTGACAGCCGCTATCGCAAATATACCGAATGCTCCTACGGTACCTTTGATAAGATTAAGACTGCCGAGAACCGAAGTATAAGCGTCGCCTATTGCTCCGCCGACTATGGGTATGGTGTTTCCGGCAAGCAGCTTTATTCCCTTTACGCTTACGCTGTCGGCGGAGGAAGCAAGAGCACCCTTTATTGTGACCAGACCCACAAATACGGTTGATAAAACACCGAGAACAATCGAAATAATCTTTTTCAAAAGTGATATTATTTTCGCGGAATTTACATTATCCGAAACGGATGACAAAAGCGTAACCATCATAATAAGCCCGGTTAACGGGACAAAAAACATTGATGAAAGTTGTGATACCGCCTCTGCCGCCGCAAGCTCAAGTGCACTGTAGGAAGCCGAGGTAAGAGTCATTCCGCTCGCGGCTACCGTCCCGGCAAAAACGGGAATATAACCCTTCATAAAATCAGCCGTCAGCGCAATCGACGATGCCGCAGACGAAAGGGTGCTCGCAAGAGGCACCGTCAAAGCAGAAACTATCAGAAAAGAGCATACCGTACCGACCGAATATTTTTCTGCGGTTTTTGATGGGGCGAAGCTGCCGACTACTGCCGCGACAACCGCTATTGACAGTACAATACCGAGCGTCTTTACGGGTTCTTTCAGCTTACCCTTTGCAATATCTATAATGCAGGTTATTATTTTTCTCGGCGAAGCGCTTATAAGCGAGTCATAATCTATGTTTTCAATGCCCATTGACTCAAGAATTTTGCTTGTCTCGTCGCTTATTTCCACGGCAAAGTCATCGGAAGTGATTTTTTCATCACCCGTATCGGCGGCACTCGCGGCAATCGGAAGCAAAAATATTACGAGCATTAAAAATGCAAGTGTTGTAACCGTTTTTTTCACTTTCCGCAAAGGCTTACACATAATTTGATTATTTCTCCGATCACAGGCAAAATCATACCCGCTATTGTTATTTTTCCTATAAGCTCTGCCGTCTTTGCAAGAGCCGTTTCCGAAGCGTCACGGCATACGGCCGAGGCTATTTCGGTAACCACCGATACACCGGCTGTTTTTACCATAAGCTTTAAGCCTTCGGTATTTATTTCCGCATCTCCGATACTTTCGCCGATTTTATCCGATAACACGGAAAACGCCGCAACAGCCGAAAACAGTACTGTCAAAAGCACAGCTATGCGAAGTAAAAACGAATACTCAGGCCGCAGTTGCTTTATGATAACTATCGACAAAACACCGGTCAGAATTATAAGTATCAGCTTAATCATATATCAAAGGTTGATTCTATGATGCTGCGAAGCTCCCCTATACCCGGCAGCAGCATCATCACTATTACGGCTATACCCGCAATAACCGTCAGCGTTGCGTATTCCTCGCGTCCCGAGCGCGACAACACCTGATAGAGCACAGCCACGATTATTCCGATGGCGGCAATTTTAAAAATAAAATCAACTTCCATACTTCCTCCGTTTTAAAAGAGCACTATCACGGCAAGCGCACCGAAAAGCACACCGAGAGAACCGTAAACGCGCGGCGCACTCGCAGCTCTTTCGTGAAGCTCCTTTTGCCTGAGTTCAAAATAAGAGATAAATGTATCGCAATTTTCGAGCTCGCTCTGTTTGTCTGCCGAGCCGAAGGTGTCGGAAAAAGCCTTAAGCTTTTCAATACAGTCCTGCGGTAAGCACGTATCGGATTTGTTTTTATCAATCGCGTTTTTCCACGCTGAGGAAAAGCTGTCTCCCCGGCGAAAACGCTCTCTTGCGTCCTTTATAAAAAACATCTCCTTGTATTCCGACTCAAGAAGGCTGTCTAATATTTTGTCGGCTGGAGTCGATACATACGATATCAGCGTCCTTATGTATTTGAGCATTGAGATTACCGAATACGCCTCCCTGTCGCTCGCCGTTATTGTCATAGCCTTGTTTATCCCCGCAAGGCTCAGTGCCGCAAATATCATCACAAGGCCCACAGTTTTCATAATCTTCCGCTCCGAAGTAAAATATTTCCTTTATCTTTCCTATATTCTTCCCTGTATCCAAAAACACAGCGGCGTCTATAAGTCCGCTCTCCAAAAGCTTCTTCGTACCGTGCCGTAAATAAAGCTCGTTAAGACTTGAGGCGTGCGCGGTAACGATAAATTTAACTCCGCAGGCAATGCCGTTTAACACCTCGTTTGCCTCACTTTCGCTTCCAAGCTCGTCACAGAATATAATGTCGGGAGACAAAGTCCTCACCGCGGTCATTATTCCGTACGGCTTCGGATAAAAAGACAGAATATCGGCATTAAAGCACTCCGAGCTTTTAAGGCACGAGAGCTCGCCGCGTTCATCAATAACGGCACATTTATAAAAGCTTCCGATAAGTCCGTCGGAAAACTTACGTACAAGGTCTTTTAAAACCGTTGTTTTACCCGACATCGGCGCACCGGCAACAATAATGCTGCGCGGTTCGTTTAAAAAAAGTCTGTCCGATATGTCGTCGGAGCAGCCTTTGATTTCACGCGCCACTCTGATATTTACGGAGGTTAGTTCGCGTATTGCCGTAACAGTTCCGTTTTGTATAACAGCGGTTCCGCAAATGCCGACGCGGCAACCGCCTTTAAGCGTTATAAAACCGTTTACAAGGTCGCTTTGGTGGCTGTACACGGAATATCCGCACATTTTGGTAACCATATCCGAAATTTCACTTCCCGTTATAACAGGGAGATTATCCGAACAGATAAAGCTCATTCTTCCGCCCGAAGTTATAAACGCGCACCCGTTTCTCGTAACTATCGACACGGGCTTATCCGCTCTGAGGCGTATCTCGGTTATTTCATCGCAGATATTCGGCGGCAATTTCAGAAAAAACGCTCTTATACGCGGCGGCAAATAGTAAAAAATATCGCTGAGAAAATCTTTTTCGCTTTCCATTGTTTTTCACCTCGTTTATATATATGTTACTTGTCCGCAAGTAGAACTAAATTCTTGAAACAGACAAAGCAATGTGATATACTGAGGTAAAAATTTACCTATGATACACAAGACACCAAATAATTAAACAAAGGAACAACCGAAATGAGCAAAACTAAGGTCAAAAAGAAAAAAGAAACCAAATTTTCACTCTTTCTGAAAAACAACAAATATATTTTGATATCGGCATTGATTGCCTTTGCCGTAATGCAGCTTGTTTACTTCTGCTTCAGCCTTATTCCGTACGGCGATATGACAATCCTCAGAATGGACCTTTATCATCAATACGGTCCGCTGTTCGCAGAGCTGTATGACAGACTCACAAGCGGAGAGTCGCTTATATACTCGTGGAATTCGGGTCTCGGAAGCAGCTTCCTCGGCAATTTCTACAACTATCTTTCGAGTCCCGTTACAATACTCATTCTCTTTTTCGGTCATAAGAACATTCCCGAAGCCATAGCGGCTATGATAGCGGTAAAAGCCATGCTCTCGGCAGGCTCGTTTACCTACTATATAAAAAAGTCACTCGGAAGGCACGACCCGACAACGGCGGCATTCGGTATTTTATATGCTTTCTGCGGCTATTTTGTGGCTTACTACTGGAATCTTATGTGGCTTGACGCCATGGTTCTTTTCCCCGTAATTTTGCTCGGAATCGAAAAAATAATTAACAAGGGCAAGCCAACTCTTTACTGCATTTCGCTCGCCCTGATGTTCTTTGCAAACTACTATATGGCATATATGATATGCATTTTTGCCGTTTTGTATTTTCTCACCTACTATTTTGCAAATTACTCAATCGAGCAGAAATTTAACAGAGCCTTGAGCAAAAAAGCACCTCTTGCAAAAAGGCTTTCAAATTCGCTTTTTTGGAGTTCGGGAGTTAAATTTGCCTTTTACTCAATAGTCGCCGTACTGCTTGCGGCTTTTGTGGTTATACCCCTTATAACGATTCTCACCGACAGCTCCGCAACCTCAAGCGGCTCTCCCGCCGAATACAAAAAATATTTCAGCACGTTTGATTTTCTCGCGAATCATCTTGCAAGCTCCGAGCCTACAATCAGAAGCAGCGGCACCGACGTTTTGCCGAATGTTTACTGCGGCGTGCTTACTCTGCTTTTGGTTCCGCTGTTTTTGTTCTGCAAAAAAATCAAAACACGCGAAAAGATTTCATACGTCTGCCTTTTGGGCGTGCTTTATTTAAGCTTTAATATGAATTATCTCAATTTCGTATGGCACGGCTTCCATTTCCCCAACGATTTGCCGTACAGATTTTCATTTATGTACTCGTTTGTGCTGCTCGTTATGGCGTACAAGGCTCTCATACACATAAAGGACTTTTCAGGCAAAGAAATATTGGCGACCGGCCTCGGATTTGCGTTGTTCCTTGTTCTTGTCGAAAAAATCACATCTAAAAATATCGGCGATATGTCGCTCGGTCTCAGCATAATATTCGGCGTCGGTTATGTTCTTATTCTGAGGCTGCTCAAGGATAAAAAATACCAGGCGTCGGCGGTTTCGATACTGCTTTTGTGCACCGTCACGTCAGAAATAGCTCTCGGTAACACAAATCACTATTCGATGAATCAGAACAAGACCAATTACACAAGCGATTATGACGATTTCAGAACATTGAAGAAAGAGCTTGACGACTATGACGGTAACGGCTTTTATCGTATGGAGCTGACAAATCTCCGCACGAGGATGGATCCGTGTTGGTACGATTACAACGGCGTTTCGGTATTCTCGTCGATGGCATATGAGAGCGTATCAAATATGCAGCAAGAGCTCGGTATGTTCGGAAATTATATCAACAGCTACACATATAATCCGCAAACACCTGTATATAACGCGATGTTCGGTCTTAAATACCTCGTTGATAACTGCGGATATTATTTAAACGACGAGCTTTATTCAAGCATTATGCAAAACGGAAAGTTCACCGCATACAAAAACAATTACGCTCTGCCATTAGCCTTTGCCGTAAACAAAAATGTTGCGTCATGGTCAAGCAAGGACGCCTTAAATCCGTTCGAAGCTCAGAACAACTGGTTTGAAAAAGCGACAGGTGTTTCCGATGTTTTAAAGCAAGTCGATATAAACAACGTAACCTACAGCAACCTTAGCACATTCTCGGATATGCAGCTGTCCGTTGGCCTACTTGCATACAGCAAAAACACTTCCGGCGCTTCGGCGAGCTTTACGGCGGAGATAGTACCGCAAACCAATGCAAATATGTATGTATACGTTAAATCCGCTTCAAGCGACAACGCGACAATCACGGCTGACGGTTTTTCAAAGACGTTTGATACAGACGACGGATATATAATCGATCTCGGCGAACGCACACCCGAAGAAACCGTTTATGTGGACGTACCGATAAAGAACTCGGCAGCGGACAGCGGAACCATTTCGTTCTATGTTTACTCACTTGATATGGACAAATTCAAGGAAGGATATGAAAAGCTCTCAGGAAGCGGCGAGCTTAAAATAACCTCCTATAACGACACCGAGATATTCGGAGACATAACCGTAAATGACGGCGAAATGGTCTATACCTCTATTCCCTACGACACGAACTGGGAGGTATATGTTGACGGAGTTAAGGTAAAAGCCGATGATATGGTTAAGATTTCCGACAGCCTTATGGGCTTTTACGCCGAACCGGGAGAACACGAAATTTACTTCCGCTATTATTCCTACGGACTCAGAAACGGCGCAATAATCTCAATTATTACTATTATCATAGCAACGCTGCTCATAATAATGAAACGCCGCAAAGTTCTGTTTTATAAAAAGAATAAACAGGATAAATGGTTGTTGTTAAACGAAAACGCCGCCGCTTTTGACGTAAGTTCGGCTGCAAATCCGAATGATGCCTCAATAAGCGGCCACGCGGCTCCGCCGACAGAAGCCATAAAGCCCGACTTACCAGAAGACAATTCGACCGCAGACAAAACGCCGGACGAAGAAATCAGTTCACCCCAAAAAGGCTCGGACAATGCGGAAAAAGAGAAAATAAAAAACGACAATAACGGTGAAGCTTAAAGCAGGGGTAATCCCTGCACAATATGATTTTTATTTGCTTAAGCCGAAAAAATCACGACCGATAAGCAAAGAGGACATTTAATATGGCTGAGATTTCGAAAAAAATCAGACAGAGCAAGGTCTTGTGCGGGGAAAGTAAAATTCTCTGCGCAAGAGCGGTTGTGCTCATGAGCCTTTTCACCTTTACGTTTTTAGGTGCTGAATTTTTGTTTGTCAATATAATCGCACGCACGGCATCGGGCAATCTGTCGGTAAACGCGCAAAACTATGTGCTCGGCATCTACGGCGGCGCGCTGACCTTATTTATCATCGTCGGCAAAAAGAAAAAGGCAGTATTGCCTAAATAACGGGTAAACACCTAAATCCATATAAAAGCGGACAGCGACATTCAAAGTTGCTGTCCGCTTTTTAAAAATTTCATAAGGCAATTTGACAAAACGCGTTTTATACAATACCATATATGCAGATTATTTCTTGAAAGGAAAAAACTATGTCTGTAAAGAATGACATACGCTCGGAGCTTGAAGCACACAGAGGAGAAGATATCTCCGGACAATATCTTGCCGAAAAGCTCGGCGTATCGAGAAACGCCGTATGGAAAGCAATAAATTCACTTAAAAACGACGGATATAAAATTACATCTTCCACAAATAAGGGGTACTGTTTGTCGGAGTCCTGCGATATTCTCTCGCAAAGCACCATTGAAAGGCTTTGCGGCGAAAATACGGACATAAAAATATTTGAGAGCTTAGACTCCACCAACAATGAAGCAAAGAGAGAAACGGCAACCGGAAAAACCGACAAGCCGTTGCTCATCATTTCGGAGGAGCAAACTCTCGGTCGCGGCAGAAACGGACGCAATTTTTACTCGCCTAAGGGTACAGGATTATATTTTTCGCTCGTCACCTCTCCTAAAAGCGATTTGACGTCAGCCGTCGGTATAACGTCATATGCCGCAGTCTGCGTAGTTGAAGCAATTAAGGAGCTCACGGGAACCGATACAAAAATCAAATGGGTAAACGACATATATCTCGACGGCAAAAAGCTGTGCGGAATACTGACGGAAGCGGTATCCGACTTTGAAACCGGTACCGTAAGCAACATAATAATAGGCATAGGAATCAATCTAAAAACCGCCACCCTGCCGGACTCACTCAAGGACAAGGTTGGTTTTTTGGAATACGATTTACCGATTAAAAACGAGTTAATTTCGCTTATAGTTAAAAAATTACTAAAGTATGATGAGGAACGAAACAGTTTTATCGAAAGATATAAAAAATATTCTCTCGTTTTAGGAAAAGACATTAAATATACAAAGAACAATACCGAATTTTACGGTACGGCTCTCGACATTGACAAAGACGGAGGGCTTATCGTAAAGAGCGGGAATTCAACAACGGTGCTGAAAAGCGGTGAAATAAGCCTTTACCTTTAATTATTGCCTTCATCGCAAACAAAGCCTTAACACTTTTTTATTTCGCAGCATATAGTGTATTAGCGCAGTAAAAAAAGATAAGGCGGTGTCGGCATGATAAGAAAACGACGTATCGGTATCGGAGCCGTGTTTGTGACCTTGGGGATAGCCTTGGCAGTTGCTTTTATTCTGCCGGCACAATGGCTCGTAGTTGTACTCGCTCTCGCTCTTGTTTGCAGCGGGATAACGCTTTGCAGAAACTGTTGTTAAGGAGGAGTCTGTTTTGAAGGTTATTGTTTTTAAAAGCTCGAAGCTGCTCGGAGGTTTTCTGAGACTGATTTTCGGAATAAAAAAGGATACAGTAACACAATAAATACATAAATGGCTGCAAAAACCTCGGTTTTTACAGCCATTTTATTTTACGGTTATATTCTTCAGAATTTAAGCCATTCGGTAAATTCGGCATCCGACGGCATACGGAAATCTCCGCGCGGCGAAAGGCTTACAGAGCCCACCTTAGGGCCGTCCGGCAAGCACGAGCGCTTAAACTGGCTTATGAAAAATCTTTTGATAAAAAGCCTGAGCCACTCTTTGAGCTGCTCCTCTGAATACTTACCCGAAAAAGCACGAGATGCCATAAATAGCAGCTTTTGCGGTTTAGTGCCGAAACGCAGGAAGTAGTAAAGATAGAAATCGTGAACCTCGTACGGACCGAGCTTATCCTCGGTTTTTTGCTTGATATTACCGTTTTCATCAGGCGGTAAAAGCTCGGGACTTACGGGAGTTGCAAGCACACGCAAAAGGATCTGCTCTATTTCACCGCCGAGTTTTTCGGCTTCAAAGCGAACCAAATGTCTCACAAGAGTTTTCGGTACAGAGCAGTTCACACCGTACATACTCATATGGTCGGCGTTATATGTGCACCACCCAAGCGCAAGTTCGCTGAGGTCGCCTGTGCCGACGAGTATACCGCCGACCTTGTTTGAAATATCCATAAGTATCTGCGTGCGTTCCCTCGCTTGCGTATTTTCATAGGTGATGTCGTGAATATCGCTGTCGTGCCCTATATCGCTCATATGGCGCAGGCAGGCAGGTTTTATATCTATTTCCTTAAAAGTCGTGTTAAGCGCTTTTATAAGCTCTACGGCGTTATTATACGTCATATCGGTAGTGCCGAAGCCCGGCATTGTGACACATATAATGTTTTCATTGGGAAGCGACAACATCTCCATAGCCTTAACGGCTACAAGAAGTGCCAGCGTGGAATCAAGTCCGCCGGAAATACCGATAACAGCCTTTTTAAGTCCGGTATGCGCAAGACGCTTGGCAAGTCCCGCGCTTTGAATTGAGAGTATTTCGCCGCAGCGAAGCTCCCTCTCGCTTTCGTTTGACGGAACAAACGGATAGGGATAAAAACTTCTTGCAATATCGTCATATTCCGCCTCATTTACATATGCGGGAATGACGGTAAAATCGTTTTCGCGCAAAATCTCGTTATTGTCGGAAAAAGAGCCGTTTCGTACACGCTCGGAATTCAGCTTTTCAAAGTCGATATACGCCGAGGCACTGCTGCCGTCAAACGCAAAGCGTTCACTCTCCGACAAAATCGCTCCGTTTTCCGCTATTGTACAAGCTCCCGAAAACACAAGGTCGGTTGACGACTCGCCTACTCCCGAAGAAGCATATACATAAGCGCAAAAGCACTTGGCGCTCTGCACGGAAATTATATTTTTTCGATAATCATTCTTTGTGACAGCCTCATTGCTCGCCGACAAATTCGCTATAATATCGGCACCGTTAAGGCAAAGCTCGCTGCTCGGCGGAACGGGAACCCACAAATCCTCACAGATTTCAACTCCGAGAACAGCTCCCGATGACAGAGTAAAAAGCAAATTGCTGCCGAACGGCACCTCTTCGTCATCAATTATAACGGATGAGCAATTTACCTTTTCGGAGGAGGCAAACCACCGCTTCTCATAGTATTCATTATAGTTAGGTATATACGTTTTCGGCACAATTCCGAGAATAGCTCCGCTCTGCAAAACAGCGGCGCAATTATAAAGCCTGCCGCTCACACGCAGAGGTAAGCCTATACATATAACGGCATCGCTGTATGCCGTTTCTTTTGAAAATTTAATAAGCGCGTCAAGCGCACTCTGTATAAGCGCGTCCTGTAAAAACAAATCGCCGCAGGTGTAAGCCGTAAGATAAAGCTCCGGGAACACTATAAGAGAGCTGCCCGACTCGCTTTCGGCCTTTACGGTTTTAAGGGCGTTTTGAAGATTTTTTTCGACATTTGCAACCGTTACGCGCGGCGAAACCGCCGAAACTTTTATAAATCCGGTATTCATATTGAGTCTCCGTTTTTTCAAAATCTTTATCAGTATTTTTTCAAATATAATAATATTATAACACAAGAATTATATACCGAAAAGATATATTTGTCCATAATCACGTTAATAACGCAAGCCGGTTGACAACGGTGTTAAAATTAAAACTATAATTATAAGAAGGCGACTGATAATATGAGAAAATTCAGCAAATCACACAAGCTCGACCACGTTTGCTACGATATACGAGGCCCGGTCCTTGAAAAAGCGAGCGAAATGGAAAGCGCCGGCACAAAAATACTGAAGCTCAACATCGGCAACCCGGCACCCTTTAACTTTTCCGCTCCCGACGAAATAATTCACGATATGATATACACCCTGCGCGACGCAGAGGGCTATTCGGACTCAAAGGGTATTTTTTCGGCAAGAAAATCGATAATGCAGTATTCGCAGCTCAAAAATTTGCCGAATGTCGGAATTAACGACATATACACGGGAAACGGCGTCAGCGAGCTTATAACAATGTCAATGCAAGGACTCCTTGACAACGGTGATGAAATACTTGTCCCCGCCCCCGACTACCCCTTGTGGACAGCTGCGGTAACGCTTGCAGGCGGAAATGCCGTTCACTATATCTGTGATGAGCAGAACGAATGGAACCCCGACATTGACGACATCAAGAAAAAAATCACCGACAGAACCAAGGGCATCGTAATTATCAACCCGAACAATCCCACAGGCGCGCTCTACTCGGAAGAGATACTTAAAGAAATAGTCGAGGTGGCGCGCAGTCATCAGCTCATAATCTTTTCGGACGAGATATATGACAGACTTGTTATGGATTCGTTAAAACACATTTCGATAGCCTCTCTCGCTCCGGATATTCCGTGCATTACCTTTAATGGACTTTCAAAATCGCACAGAATAGCGGGATTCCGTTGCGGTTGGATGTGCATAAGCGGCAACAAAGCACCTATAAAAGATTATATTGAAGGACTCAACTTGCTCTCATCCATGCGTCTTTGCTCAAACGTTCCGGCTCAGGAAATTATACAGACTGCATTAGGCGGCTATCAGAGCATTGACGAATTGCTTTTACCCGGCGGCAGAATATACGAACAGCGCGAAGCCGTTTGGAAAGCTTTAAACAGCATTGACGGCGTTTCCGCAATGAAACCCAAGGCGGCATTTTACATCTTCCCGAAAATAGACAGCAAAAAATACAACATCAAAAACGACGAGCAGATGGTATATGATTTCCTTGTAAGTAAAAAAATTCTATTGGTTCAGGGAAGCGCATTCAACTACCCCACGCCCGACCATGTGAGAATAGTGTACCTGCCCACAGTAAAGCAGCTTAATAAAGCCTGCGAGGAATTTGAAGACTTCCTTAAACATTACAAGCAAAAATAAAAGCACCGACCGTTTTAAGGTCGGCACAGCAAATAAAAAACCACCCGCACAGCGAGTGGTTTTTTTATATCCGTCTGCTCCACGTTTCTTTGCGGAGGCGGTAAGTTTACGGGATTATATTCTGAGGGTGGAATTTAAGAATGATTTTAGGCGATCGCTCTTCGGATTGTCAAAAATCTCTTCGGGTGTTCCCTCTTCCGCGATAACGCCCTCATGCATATATATGACCTTATTTGAAACCTCGCGGGCAAATCCCATTTCGTGGGTGACTATAAGCATGGTCTTGCCGTCCTGTGCGAGTTTTCTGATAACATTTAAAACCTCACCGGTAATTTCGGGGTCAAGGGCACTTGTGGGCTCGTCAAAACATAAAAGCTGCGGAGACAGCATAAGTGCGCGCGCTATCGCGACTCGCTGCTGCTGACCGCCGGAGAGCTCGCAAGGATAATTTTCCGTCTTATCCCTGAGGCCTACACTTTCAATTATTTTTATCGCTTCGGTACTGATAGCGGCAAGCTTATTCTTTTTATCTTCGCGTGAGAGCTTATTTTTTTTACACTCTTCTTTTACCAAAAGCTCTTTGGCAAGCGTTACGTTGCGAAGAACCGTATACTGCGGAAAAAGATTAAAGGACTGAAAAACAAGCCCTGTGCAAAGCTGATTTTCACGCTTTTCTTCTCTTGACAGTTTCTCCTTACGTTCGCTGTCAAACGTTACTCTTCCGCCTACGGAAATTCTTCCCTCGTCTGCAGATTCAAGTCCGGTTATGCAGCGTAAAAGGGTGGTTTTGCCGCTTCCGGAGGAGCCTATGACGGAGACTACCTCTCCCTCTTCTATTTTAAAATCAATGCCCTTTAAGACATCGGTTTTACCAAATCTTTTATGTATATTGTTTACTTCAAGTACAGTCATAAATTAACCTCTGAAATAATCGAGTTTCTTTTCAATCTTATTAAAGATAACAGTCAGCAAGCCGTTAAATATCAAGAAAAACGCGCCTGTATAGAACAGCGGCCAAATTATTCCGCGTGCCGAAAACCTGTCGGCAGCCATTATTATTTCCGCAACGGCTATTACCCTTGCCAAGGAAGTATCTTTTACAAGGGTTATTACTTCGTTGCTCATCGGCGGAACTATTCTCTTTACCACCTGCAAAAGTATTACCTTAAAAAATATTTGCGGCTTTGTCATACCGAGAACCTGCCCTGCCTCGTACTGACCTTTTGAAATGCTCTCAATACCGCCGCGGTAAATCTCGGAAAAATAGCAGGCGTAATTTATTACAAACGCTATCAGAGCCGCCGTAAAACGCACTTTAATAGGTGTGTTAAACAAAAGCCCCGGAACATACAGCACAACAAAAAGCTGGAGCATAAGCGGCGTGCCGCGAATTATCCATACAAAGGTCTTAGAAAGCCACTTCAGCGGCTTAAATTTTGATATAGAGCAAAACATAACAAGAAGTCCTGCGGGAACAGAAAACAGAAGCGTCAGCGAAAACAGCTTCAAATTCTCGCAGAACCCTTTTAAAAGCTCTATTGATATATTCACAAAAGAGTCCATAACTTCACCTTAAACAAACTTTTAGACGGCAAGCGCAGACGCGCCGCCGCCTCAAAAAGTTATTTTTTAGTTTTTTCAGCCTACAAGGAGCTGACCGCCGAGTTTATATTTTTCTGCGATGGTTCTGAGAGTACCGTCCTTTGCAAGCTCGTCGATTGCTTTGTTAACCTCGGGAGTTATATCGCTGTCCTTTCTGAAAGCGATACCGTATTCCTCATCCGCAAAATTCGCGCCGCTTACCATAACTATATTTGTATAGTTGGTGCCCTCGCCTATTGAACCGATGCCGGTAACATAGTCTATAACAGCGGCATCTGCCGTGCCGGAGGAAACCTCCATTATCGCCTTTGCCATTGAGTCAACCGCCGTGTAGTTTGCGCCCTCAAAGAATGCGTCGCTTGTTGCAACCTCTTCACCTGCGGATTCTTTTTCGGCAACTACCGTTGCACCCTTTAACGAACCTGCCGAAGAATATTTATCGGCATTTTCGCTCTTTGTTATGAGAACCTGTTTATTTGCCATATAGGGCGTTGAGATAGACATGGTGTTTTTTCTCGCGTCGGTTATTGTAAGGCCGTTCCAAAGGCAGTCAACATTTTTTGAATTGAGCTCGCTCTCTTTTGCCTCCCAGCTTATTACCTGGAAAGTAGGCGTAACACCGAGTTTTTCGCAAACAGCTCTTGCAAAATCAGCCTCAAAGCCCTTAAGGTCTGTGGTATTACCCTCTTCATAATAATCCATAGGAGCAAAAAGAGTAATGCCGATAACAAGCGTTCCTTTATCTTTAACGTATGCAAGGTCCGAAGAAGTATCGGTTTTTTTGTTGCCGCAAGCGGCAAATGTGCATACAATCAAGGCAGCGGCAAGCAAAATACTTAAAATCTTTTTCATAACGTTCTCCGTGTTTTACCGTGGTAAAGTGTTAATATGCTAATATGATAACTTATTGAACTCGGTTTGTCAACTGTTATTTAAAACTGTCCCGTTTATCTCGCCGCGATAATTGATGAGTTCACTCACGGTGACAAGCTGAAAGCCGCGATTCACAAGCTCGGGAATCAGTATTTCCGACGCTTCCGCCGTAGGGACAAATAAATCGTGCATCAAAACGATATCTCCGTCCTTGACGCTTGATAGCACCGTATTTACCGTGCGGTCCTTGTTTTGATGACTCCAGTCTCTTGTGTCAATCGTCCACATGACGAGCGGTCTTTTCTCGTTTTGTCTTATAAAATCATTATAACAGCCGCACGGAGGTCTTACGACGCTTGGCTTTATTCCGACGGTATCAAAAATCACCTCATCATTTTTTGCAAGCTCGCGTAAAGCGTTTTCGTTGTCTGTTTTGGTAAGCACGACATGTCCGTAAGTGTGATTGCCTATTTCGCAGCCGTATTCTGTTATTTTCTTTGTTATTTCCTCGCGACCGTCTATTCTGCTGCCGACAACAAAAAAAGTTGCTCTGCCGCCCACCGCCTTGAGGCTTTCGAGAATTCTTCCGGTGACGGGAGTGTACGGACCGTCGTCATACGTCAGGGCAACCATCGGCTTTTCCGGATCAACGGACGTATCGTGCTGAGCTATAGTCTTTTTTGCTCTTATTTCTTCGTCACCGTTCATTCCGAAAACGGCATAAAGCAAAAACAACAGTCCGAATACCATCAGAATAATTCCGCAAAAAATCGCTGCAGGCCTTTTGAATTTTATTATCATGGCGCACACATCCGCTCCGTATTTTTTCTTAATACATATATATTGCCATACGCCGTTATACAGACCGATTTTTACAACAATTTGGCTATTTTATATAAGCCGACAAACAATATAAATTTATCTATTATGTCAATAACAAAAACATAAAAAAGATGTTATAATATATTATAAAGCACAAAAGAAGTGATACTATGTCAGACAAAAAAGATTTTACGGATAAAAGCAAAAACAGCAACGACACATTTTGCTGCATATATTGCACGGAAAGAAACGACTGCTCCGTTTTAAGCGTAAAAAAATGTCTCGGTGAGAAATGCTCTTTTTACGAAACGTCGGAGGAAAAGCTGCATTCAAATGATGCTTGGTCGAAACGCATGAACGCTTTGGACTCGGTAAAACAAACCGAAATTGCAAAAAAGTATTACGGAGGAAAAAAACCGTGGAAAGAATAAAAGAAAACACTACATACAAAGAAGGTGACGTTGTTGTTTACGGCTCTCAGGGAATATGCCGCATAACGGGAACCGAAAAAATGCGCGTCGGCGGTAAAAGCACCGTATACTTTATATTAAATCCTGTGTACAGGAAAAACTCAAAGATTTTTGTTCCGTCGGACAATGAAAAGCTTATGGAAAAAATGCACAGCGTCATTGAAAAAGACGAAATAGACGAGCTTATCAGGAATGCCGCAGAGGACACATCGGAGTGGATTGAAAACGACGCCGAGAGAAAGGATTTTTTTAAGAGTGCTTTAGCTTCGGGAGACAGAGGCAAAATAATCAATGTGATTAAAACCATCCGCCTGCACAAAACCGAACGCGAAGAGAGCGGTAAGCGGCTCCACCAATCGGACGAGGCTTTTTTAAAGGAAGCGGAAGCTCTGATATATGAGGAATTTGCCGTTGTACTCGGCATTGAGCCCGTGAAGGTTCTCGACTACATAATGGACGAAATAAGCAAACTGTAAAAAGTGCCGTCGAAGCTCTGTTTCGGCGGCATTCTGTATTATGTGAAATGTCGAATGCACCGATAACAAAACCAGAGCATCGAAAATAAGTGTCTCACAGGCAAAAACATCCGATAAGGCCCTGCATTGACATTGACAAAAGAGCAAATTCAATTTAAACTATAAGCAGTCTAACCGTAAAGCAAAAATTACGGTATTATTGTACAAAACAGTAACGGAGTAATAAAAATGGAAAACAATCAGGAAAAGAAACAAACCGTACTCAGCTTAATACAACCGACGGGCACGCCGACCCTCGGCAATTATCTCGGCGCTTTGAAAAATTGGAAAAATATGTCCGACGGCTATGATTGCTTTTTCGGCGTTGCCGATTTGCACTCGATAACGGTAAGACCGAATCCCGCGGATCTTCGCAGAAGAACCACGGAGATGTACGCTCTTTTATTGGCACTCGGTCTTGACCCACACAAAAACACGGTGTTTGTTCAGAGCCACGTTCCCGCTCATGCACAGCTTGCGTGGATTCTTGACTGCTATACCCAATTCGGAGAGGCTTCAAGAATGACACAATTTAAGGACAAGAGCGAAAAACACCCCGACAATGTAAATGTCGGTCTTTTCGCATATCCCGTACTTATGGCGGCGGATATACTCTTATATCAGACCGACTTTGTTCCGATAGGCATTGACCAAAAACAGCATCTTGAAATAACAAGAAATATTGCCGACAGATTTAACGGCCTTTACGGAAACACCTTTAAGCTTCCCGAACCGTTTATAGGTAAGAGCGGCGCCAAAATAATGTCGCTTCAGGAACCGAATAAAAAAATGAGCAAATCAGACACCAATCCAAAGGCGTTTATTTCCGTGCTTGACGACGACAATACAATTATGAAGAAAATCAAAAGCGCCGTCACCGACAGCGAAGCACGCGTATACAGAAAAGACGGCAAAGACGGTGTAAACAACCTTATGGGAATTTACTCGTGCTGCACCGGAAAAACAGATGAGGAAATAGAAAAGGAATTTGACGGCAAGGGCTACGGCGACTTTAAAAACGCAGTCGGTGAAGCCGTGTGCGACGAGCTCCGTCCTCTGAGAGAGGAATACAACCGCCTTATAAGCGACAAGGCTTATCTCGCGGAATGCATGAAGGAGGGCGCAGAAAAAGCCTCCTACACCGCGGAACGCACTCTCAAAAAAGCAATGAAAAAGGTTGGATTTTTGCAGATTTAAAATATATTCGACAAAAACTGCATAGGGCAATAAAAAATAACGGCAATGATTAAATGTAACAATCATTGCCGTTAGCTGTTTTTTCTTATATTTTTTCGCCTCGTATACGGTTACTCGGGAGGCAGCCGAAGCCCCAATTCTGTCAGCCGCCGTAAAATACCACGCTGTTATCTTTTAACGCAAGAGATAATATCAAAACCGCCGCCGTCAGAAACGCTGCCGCAATCAATACATAAGAATATCTGCTGCTCATTTTTATACTTCCTCTATACCCCTTTTTACGGGTCTTGTAAGGTATGTTTCGCTGAATTGCATTTTAAGCTTATTAAAGCAAAGCCGGGCTTCGTCTTCCGATGTGAATATGCCGAATACAGTAGGTCCGCTTCCGCTCATAAGCGCAACCTTAGCACCGCAGCGCTTCATGGTCTGTTTGATATACGGGCGTTTCGGTACCTCTATCACCTGCTCGAAAACATTGTTCATTTTTTCGTACATAAGTGCGGTATCGCGGTTTTTCATTGCATACAGCATGGCGGTGCGGTCCGCATGACGTATACGCTGCGCCTCGTCTATCTGTTTGTATGCATTCACGGTAGAAACGCCCATATCAGGCTTACACAGAACAATAAAGCAGTCGGAAATTGCGGGAAGCGGAGCTATAACACCGCCTGTGTCCACGCAAAGGCTTGTTCCGCCCGTCAGAGAAAACGGTACGTCCGCTCCGACTTTTTCGCCTATCGAGCAAAGAGTGAATTCGTCAAAGCCAGTTTTATACAGCCTGTTCAATATATACAGCACTCCTGCACCGTCGGCACTTCCGCCGGCGAGACCTGCCGACATGGGAATTTTTTTACCGATTTCAATCTCTATACCCCTATCGGAAATACCGGCGTAATCAAAAAAGGCCTCGGCGGCTTTATAAGCAATGTTTTTTTCGTCCTTCGGTACACGTTCGTCGGAGGAAATTATCTTAATGCCGTTTTTGCCTGTTCTGTCAACACGCACGGTATCATAACAGCTTACCGACTGCATTATCATAAATAAGCTGTGGTAGCCGTTCGGAAGCTTTCCGACAACATCAAGCATCAGATTAATTTTTGCGGCTGCTTTTACAATCATAAATAAATTCCGTTTCGATTTAAATTATTATTCAATGGGCATCAGAAGAGGCGTGCGCTGCTGAAAGAGCGTCATCTCATTAAAGCCGGCGGCTTTCATAGCGTCATATGCTTCGGTAAGTCCGGCCGCAAGGTCTTCTGCAAAATGCGCGTCAGAGCCGAAGGTTACATATTTTCCTCCGAGCTCTTTAAAACGCTTTACAACATCAGCTTCGGGTGCAAGCTTTTTAATAGGTTGGCGAAGTCCCGCCGAATTCACCTCAAGTGCCTTACCCTTTTCGGCAGTCAGCTTTAATATTTCATCTACTTTTTTGCTGTATCTTGACATATCAATAATGATGCCGGATTTTGAATAGAAATACCTGAGAGGATATGTCAAATGAGCGAGTATATCAAAATTACCCCACTCCAAAAGGCCGAGAATTTCATCAAGATAGCGATTAAAATAATCGTTTGCACTCTCCTCGGTAAAGCTGTCCATATAATAAAAGTCCTGTGTATTGCGAAGATTATGCACAGAACCTATGACCTGGTCATACTCTCGCATGGCAAGCACCTTTTCGGCAAGCTCCGGGTCATAGTGAGGCTGGCCGAGCTCTATGCCCTCAAGCACAAGCACCTTCCCGCGGAATGCCGACTGTGCCATTGCCACCTCGTAATACGCCGAGCGTATACGTTTATCATACTTGTCCTGATAAAAGCTGTCTATTTCGCAATGGTCACAGAAAGCCAAAGCGCGAAGTTTCGTAAGTTCTGCTTTTTCGCAGATAAACATTGCGGAATGGTTACCGTCGGGGGAATTATCGGTGTGCACGTGCAAGTCAACTGTTCTTTTATACATCAAATCGCCTCAAGTGGAATTATTCTTAGGATATAATAGCATATTTTAAAAAAAGAATATACTGTTTTTTGAAAAAAATTGTCATTTGATATGTTAAACAGAGCAAAAGTGTGATAAAATATCCTAAGAATTTTTTTGGAGGTACATTTTATGCGTTCTATTATAACCGTTGTCGGTAAGGACACCGTGGGCATACTCGCCGAAGTATCTACGCTCTGCGCGAAGCATTCAGTCAACATAATTGAGGTCACACAATCGATTTTACAGGATATGTTTTGTATGATAATGCTCGTTGACGTTGACAAATGCGATATACCCTTTACCTCTTTTGCGGATGAAATCTCCTCTCTCGGTGAAAAGACCGGACTTTCGATGAATGCCGTTCACGAGGACATTTTTAATACGATGCATCACATATAATTTATAAATATTCCAAGTAAGGGAAGAATTCTATGATAAACACACAGGATATACTTGAAACTATCAATATGATTCGGGAGGAAAATCTCGACATACGAACCATCACTATGGGAATATCTCTTCTTGACTGTGCGGACTCGGACGCTGACAAGGCGTGCGGCAGAATTTACGACAAGATATGCCGCAAGGCCGAAAACCTCGTCAAAACAGGTGAAGAGATAGAAAAGGAATACGGTGTTCCGATAATCAACAAGCGAATATCAGTAACTCCCGTGTCAATGATATTCGCGTCTGCCGGAGGCGATCCCATAAAATACGCCAAGACTCTTGACAAGGCCGCAAAGGCAGTCGGAGTAAACTTTTTAGGCGGATATTCGGCACTTGTGCAAAAGGGGTTTGCAAAGGGAGACGAGGAGCTTATAAGAAGCATACCCGAGGCTCTTGCCGTAACCGAAAGACTCTGCTCAAGCGTTAACATAGGCTCCACAAAAGCCGGTATAAATATGGATGCTGTTGCCCTTATGGGAAAAATAGTCCGCGAATCGGCTGTTCTTACTAAGGATAAGGGTCTTGTAGGACCGTCAAAGCTCGTTGTGTTTTGCAACGCTCCCGATGACAACCCGTTTATGGCAGGCGCTTTTCACGGTGCGGGAGAGCCCGACAGCGTTATCAACGTAGGCGTATCCGGACCCGGAGTTGTTCGCTCTGCTCTCTCAAAAATACCCGACGGAAATATTACGGACGTTGCCGACGTTGTTAAAAAGACTGCATTCAAAATAACGAGAGTCGGTCAGCTTGTAGCATCAAGAGCCGCAGAAAAGCTCGGTGTACCGTTCGGCATTGTAGACTTGTCTCTTGCCCCCACACCGGCGGTCGGAGATTCGGTTGCGCACATTCTTGAAGAAATGGGTCTTGAGCAGTGCGGTGCCTGCGGTACAACAGCCTGCCTTGCTCTTTTGAATGACGCAGTAAAAAAAGGCGGCGTTATGGCGTCCTCACACGTCGGAGGACTTTCCGGCGCATTTATACCCGTTTCCGAGGATGCGGGAATGATAGACGCCGCAAGGAGCGGAACGCTCAAAATAGAAAAGCTTGAGGCAATGACCGCAGTATGCTCAGTAGGACTTGATATGATAGCCGTACCGGGCGATACACCTGCCGAGGTAATATCCGCAATAATCGCCGATGAGGCGGCTATCGGTATGGTTAATTCAAAGACCACAGCCGTAAGAGTTATCCCCGCAATCGGCAGAAGCGACGACGATGAGGTTGAATTCGGCGGTCTCTTCGGCAGTTCGCCCATAATGAAGGTAAACACCTCTTCCCCCGCTAAGTTCATTAACCGCGGCGGAAGAATACCGGCTCCGCTTCAGAGCCTCAAAAACTAAGGCTTGCAATTACAAAGGCAAAAAGAGGTACGCTGTTTTCGGCGCACCTCTTTTTTACTGTTATTGCTGCCGATTACGTTTTGCATTGCTGAAAAGATACCGATAGCTTTATCTGTAAGAAATCGGTTTTTACTCTCGGCACAACGGCAAAAAATAAAAGGCACCTCAAATGAGGTGCCTTAAGATTTGTTTGTTTAGCTTAATTACCAAGCAATTGTGAAATTCTTTTCAAGTCCGAAGGGAATTGAAACATTCGCTGACAATGCGGTAAGAGAAAGAGTCCATACGAAATAGTATGTAGCCTCAGTAACATTGCCCGACGCCTTATCAACGGTAATCTTAACATAACCGTCGCTGTGACCTGTTTTTACATCCTTGATGAGCTTTGCTGCAGGACCTGCGTTATCGGTAACTATTGACGGCATAACAACAGAGAATACTTTGCCGTTGTGGCCGTTGCCGTGAGCGGTGTCCGTCGACGGCTCATCTGCCTTGATGTAAAGAGTTATAACATAAGAGCTGCCGTTATCAACTACTTCCTTGCTCTCGACGTCGTCAGCTGTAAGCTTACTTGACCAGTTCTCGTTCTCTACGGGGAACATAGCGTTTTTATCTTCAACCGAGGTTGCCGGAGAAACTGTAGAAACATCCTTGTCGCCCATATTTGCAGCTATAAGGGAATCAGCTAAACTTGTAAGACTCTTGGGAAGATCACCTGAAATGCTGCCTGCCTGGGAGTTTGTCTCTTTTGTAAGAGTTATCTCTTTAGCGTTCGGCTTAACATTATTGATGGCCTTATTGAAGTAATTAACAACATCTTCTACCGAGCTTGATGCGGAAAGCTCTGTGGGAGCTGCGGCATTGCCCTGAGCAGCCGAAGAGTTGTCCGAAGAAGCAGAAGCGGTATTATCGGAAGAAGCACTGCTTGAAGCACTGCCTGAAGAGCTGCTGCCCGATGAAGAGCTGCCCGACGAAGAACTGCCCGACGAAGAACCTGATGAGGTCTGAGTGCCGGCACTTGGTGCAACCGTAGCGGTAGCAGGTTTAAAAGCTATGCTGCATACCGAGTAAACAAGCAAAAGCGCAAGCATAATTCCGAAAGCCTTTTCAAAAGTCTTACCGAAAATCTTTCTCTTTTCGGCACTGCGAGCAAGCTTTTGGGCTCTCATTTCGGGAGTTGAAGGTATTTTTTCTTTTTTAGACATAATGAGTTTCCCCTTCCGAGTGGTTTTAAAAGCTAAACTTCACTCATACATATTTGTTGCATAACATAATATAATTTACAATAAATCGCAAAAAAAGTCAATGGATAATATATAAATTCATAACAAAAATCCGACATTTTTTCGGCAAACGGATTAGCGGCATTCATTTAACGCGGATTTGTCGGTTTTTTCCAAATACACTTGACCTTACAAATACTATTATGTAAAATATCAGTATTGCACCGAGTGCGGCAGCAATACATATCATTAATAAACCGAAACGGACTGATAATAAATGAACAATCTTTTACTTAACGAAAGAAGCCTTATATATCACTTAAGACAATATCGCTCAAAGCGCAGGCTGCATTATTTTGCCGAAACCGAATCCACAAACGAGGTCGCTAAAAAGCTTTGCGGCGACGGCAAGGGTCTCGGAGCTTTCGTTGTATCCGACTGTCAAACCGCCGGCAAAGGCCGCTCCGGCAGAACATTTTGCTCACCAAAGGGTACCGGCGTATACATTTCAATCGTTTACGAGATAAGCGGAAACGAGCCCAATTTTGACCTGCTGTCAAGTCTTGCGGGGCTTGCCGTACGCGATACGCTCTTTAACTTTTTTGATTTTGACTGCAAAATAAAATGGCCGAACGATATTTTACTCGACGGCAAAAAAATATGCGGTATACTGTGTGAAATAGTAAATAAAAACGGCAAGCCGAAATACGCCGTAGTCGGAATAGGTCTTAATATCGAAAAGCAGGAATTCCCGGAGGAAATAATGTATACTGCCGCAAGCATAGGCGATAAATACGAGGGTGAGCTTGACCACAACGAAATAGCGGTTGACATAGTAAACAATCTTGACCGCTACATCATACGCCGCGACGCCCTCAACGCCGAAAACACCGGTGAAATAATAAACAGGCTGAAAATGTACTCGGCGTCATTAGGTCAAATCGTCAGGGTTATAACGCCCGACAGCGAATATGACGCAAAGGTTCTCGACATAGCCCCGGACGGCGGCCTTGTAATTCTGTCGGACGGTGAAACAAAAACCATAACCTCGGGAGAAATAGTACATATACGATAATTTTAGTCAATTTCGACATTATTTTACGATTTGTTTAATTTTTATTGACAGGTAAAAAATGACGTATTATAATGTCTTATTGTAAGTTAAGTCTTTTTGAATTCTGTGCGATGGCGGGCAAAACTCAATTGGGCTTGACTTCTTTTGCTTTTATAACATTATTTTGGGGAGCTGACAAAAATGGAAAATATCGGTTATTACAACGGCAAATTCGATCTTATTGAAAAGATGACGGTCCCGATGAACGACCGCGCCATGTACTTCGGCGACGGAGTTTACGACGCTACATATTCGGTAAACCGCACCATCTTTGCGCTTGAGGATCACCTCGACAGGTTTTACAACAGCTGCAGGCTGCTCGAAATACCTGCTCCGATGCCGCGTGAAGAGCTTAAAAAGACACTCTATGAGTGCGTGAACAAGGTGGATGACCCCAATCAGTTTGTTTATTGGGAAGCCACAAGAGGAACCGGAATACGCAATCACGTTTTCCCCGACACGCCCTCTAATCTCCTTATATACACAAGACCCTGCCCGATGAAGGATTTATCTCTTCGCTACAAGCTCGCTACCATGGAGGACAAGAGATTTTATTACTGCAATGTTAAAACTCTTAACCTTATACCGAGCGTTTTGGCTTCGCAAAGAGCTCTTGAAAAGGGTTGCGACGAAACTGTATTCCACCGCGGAGATCTCGTAACGGAGTGCGCTCACTCAAACGTTTCAATAATAAAAGACGGCAAGTTCATTACTCATCAGCTTGACTGCCTCGTTTTGCCCGGTATCACCAGAAAGCACCTTATAGAGATTTGCCACGAAAAAGGCATACCGGTAGAAGAACGCGACTATACTCTCGAAGAGCTTAAAAACGCCGACGAAATAATAGTTTCGTCCTCGGGCGCTCTTTGTATGCCTGCATGCGAGCTTGACGGTGTGCCCGTCGGCGGCAAAGCTCCCGAAATCATCAAAACTCTTCAGGACGCATACCTCAAACGTCTTCATGACGAATGCGGTGAATAAAACGATAATACACATCTGCAATACGGCTGTTTCGCTTAAATCGAAACAGCCTTGTATTCTTTTTAAAGAGGGAGAATAATTATGGATCAAAAAGCACTTACAGACCTTAATATAGGCGAAAATCTTGATAATCTCGCAAATCTCGACCCGCGCGGATACGGTGTTTGCCGCATTCTCTACAAGGCCTCGCGCGAGTATACCGGTATGCCCACTACCATGAACGCTGCCAAAAAACTGTGCGCGACACTTAAAAAAGACGATATTGTATATATAATGACCGGCTTCGTTTTGCTTGACCATCATCATGCCGAGACTGACGGCATAGTAAGCTCGATGCTTCTTGCAAGAGCACTGTCGCTCGCATTTGATGTAAAACCCGTTATAATCTGCCAAGACGAAAATGTGGAAGCCGTCAGAAATATGTCAAGGGTGATAGGCCTTCACCTTTACGATACCATTGAAGAGATGAATGCTCACCCCGTTTCCATGGCATTCATCCCATTCACAAAGGACAAAGATAAAGCGGAAGCTCTTGCCGACGAGATTATTTCAAAGGGGATGCCAAAGGCCGTAATTGCAAATGAGTTCCCCGGTGCAAACGGCGTCGGCGAATATCACAACGCGGTAGGCAAAAACACTACGGCTCTTGAGGCAAAGGGTGACATACTCTTTACAAAGCTTCAAAAGGCCGGGGTTTTGAATATTGCAATAGGCGACCTCGGAAACGAATTGGGTATGGGCACAGTTCTTGACCACATCAAAAAATACGTACCCTACACCTCTGAAAAATCGAACTGCGTATGCGGCTGTAACGGAGGAATCGCAAGCGTTGTCGCCGCAGACAACATTATAACCGCAACCGTTTCGGACTGGGGCTGCTACGGTATGATTGCTGCAATAGCCTATCTTAAAGGCGATATAAACATCATGCACGACGCAGAGCTTGAAAAAGACGTCTTAAAGACTGCGGCAAGAAGCGGCATGGTTGATATGTACGGTTGGCAGATACCGTCGATAGACGGTTTTGACCTCACTACAAATATGATGATGGTCAATATGATGCGTGAGTGTATAAGATACGCTCCCACGCTCACCGAAAAATGCAAGACCTGGTTTGATAAAACAATAGAGCTCGGATTTTTTGACGACAGAAAATAATTTCAAGAGGTATTTGTATGAATGCTCCTAAATTTCTCTCTTCCGGCGACAGCGCAATAACCGTCGAATTCGGCAATGAAATAAGCGCCGAAATAAACGCCTGCGTTCACGCGCTTGACAAAGCACTCCATAAAAAAAACATTCTCGGTATTGTCGAGACTGTTCCGACGTTTCGGTCGCTTCTTATAATCTATGACCCGTGCATTACGGGCGGAGAAAAGCTTAAGGCAAAGATAACGAAGCTTTGCGGCGACCTTGAAGCGTCCTCGGAGGGCAGGAAGAGAATTATAGAAATACCGGTGCTGTACGGCGGCGAATACGGCGAGGATTTAAAAGACGTTGCAGAAATCAACAAACTTACCGAGGATGAGGTTGTAAAGATACACTCGGGAACCGATTATTTGATTTATATGCTGGGCTTTTTGCCCGGATTTGCGTATCTCGGAGGCCTTGATGACAGAATCAAAACTCCGAGGCTGCAAAATCCGAGGACTAAGATTCATGCAGGTGCTGTCGGAATAGGCGGCGAACAAACGGGCATTTACCCTCTCTCCTCCCCCGGAGGCTGGAGACTTATCGGTACGACACCCGTAAAGCCGTACGACCCGGAAAGAGACGAGCCGATACTTTATTCAGCCGGAGATTATATAAGATTTGTCCCGATTGACAAAGAAACCTTCGACGATATATCGGCAAAGGTTCAAAACGGCACATACGAGTGTCGCATCATCGGAGGTGACGGCGAATGAGTATTAAAGTCATTACTCCCGGAATGTTATCCACAATTCAGGACGGCGGAAGAAAAGGCTTTGCGGCTATGGGGTTTAACGCATCCGGCGTTATGGACGTTCGCTCCTACCACATAGCAAACGCACTCGTCGGTAATTTTACCGATGAAGCCGTAATAGAGATGACATATCTCGGCGGTTCATTTAAATTCTTAGAGTCAAATTACATTGCGATTACGGGTGCCGATATGTCGCCTAAGATTGACGGTGTACCCGTTGAAATGTATACGACCGTATTTGTAAAGCAAGATGAAACGCTGACATTTTCCGCTGCAAAAAGCGGAATGAGAGCTTATATAGCGGTTCGCGGCGGTATAGACGTTCCTGTTATTATGGGCAGCCGCTCTACAAATCTGAAATGCAAGCTCGGCGGACTTGACGGCAGACCGTTAAAGGCGGGCGACATTGTTCCGTGCAGAGATGTATACGATGAATTTCACAAGCATCTTATACATTCGGCACCGAAAGAGGATTTCGGAAGCGACGAAATAACCGTAAGAGTGCTTTTGGGCCCACAGGACGATTATTTTACGGATCACGGAATTAAAACATTTTTAAACAGCACATACACGGTTACAAACGAATCCGACAGAATGGGCTGCAAGCTGTCCGGCGAAAAGATTGAATACAAAAACACGGTCGATATTATTTCCGACGGCATTGTTTTCGGCAGCATACAAATTCCGCGCACGGGGAACCCGATAATAATGCTTGCAGACAGGCAGACGACCGGCGGTTATGCCAAAATCGCAACGGTAATTTCTGTGGATCTTCCGCTTTTGGCTCAGGCTAGACCCGGCACCAAGGTTCATTTTGAGCTTATCGACAGACAAAAAGCAGAACGGCTTTTAAAGCAGGAACAAAAGGAATTCCACTCATATCTGCTCCACTATTAACAAGAGGTGACAACAATGGATTTAGCACATATGGCTCCGTATGAAGTCAGAAAACTGATAAGAGATAAAAAAATAACGGGTCAGACATCGGGAATGTGCCTCGGCTATGCTCAGGCCAATCTCGCAATACTGCCAAAGGAGCTTGCATACGACTTTCTTCTGTTTACGCAGAGAAATCCGAAGCCCTGCCCCATACTTGAGGTATCAGACGTGGGAGACCCGTATCTTAAAAAGATTGCAAAGGACTGCAATATCGCAACGGACATTCCCAAATACAGAATATATGAAAAGGGTGTTATGACCGGCGAATATGACAGCGTAGAGCAATTTTGGCGCGACGACCTTGTAGCGTTCCTCATAGGCTGCAGCTTTTCGTTTGAAAGCGAACTTTTGGACAGCGGTATTACGGTACGTCACATTGAGGAGCACAAAAATGTTCCGATGTATCTTACAAATATCGACTGCGAACCCGCCGGCGTATTTTCCGGCAAGATGGTTGTAAGTATGCGTCCCCTGCCCCGCGACCAGATTGTAAAAGCGGTCAACATCACCTCCTCTATGCCGCGCGTACACGGCACGCCTATTCAGATAGGTCATCCCGAGCAGATAGGCATAAGTGATATAAACAAACCCGATTTCGGCGACGCAGTTACCGTAAAGTCGGGTGAAACACCTGTATTTTGGGCTTGCGGCGTAACTCCGCAGTCTATAATGATGAATTCAAAGCCCGACTTTTGCATAACGCATGCTCCGGGTCACATGCTTATTACCGACATTAAAAATACCGATCTCAAATTTTAACGGGAGGAGATAAAAATGGCAACAACAGTAGATTTAAACTGCGATATGGGCGAGAGCTTCGGCGCATATAAAATAGGTCTGGACGAAGAGGTTGCAAAATACATCTCATCGGCAAACGTAGCCTGCGGATTTCACGCTTCCGACCCCGTGGTTATGGATAAGACTGTTAAAATACTTAAAGAAAACAACGTTAATCTCGGCGCACACCCCGGCTACCCCGATCTTATGGGCTTCGGCAGGCGCAATATGAACGTAAGCCCCGCAGATGCAAAGGCTTACGTAATGTATCAGATAGGCGCTCTGTCGGCTTTTGCAAAGGCTAACGGTCTTAAAATTCAGCACGTAAAGCCTCACGGTGCGCTTTACAACACCGCCGGCAAGGACTATGCGCTGTCAAAGGCGATATGCGAGGGAATATACGAAGTTGACCCGAGCCTTATACTTCTCGGTCTTTCAGGCAGTCAAATGCTTAAAGCCGCCGCCGACACCGGTCTTAAATGCGCCAAGGAGGTTTTTGCCGACAGGGCGTATGAGGAGGATGGCTCTCTTGTTGCAAGGACAAAGCCGGGCGCAGTCATAACCGACGAGGACGAAGCCATAAAGCGCGTTATCGGAATGGTAAAGCACGGCAAGGTAACCGCGATAACCGGCAAGGAAATTCCGATAGAGGCAAACTCTATATGCGTTCACGGAGACGGAGCAAAGGCTTTGGAATTCGTAATGAAAATAAGAGCCGCATTGACCATAGAAAACATTAAAATCGCACCGCTGTGCGAAATAGTATAAAGAAGGTTTGAAATATGCTCCCACAGAGAGTTTACGCCAAGATAGACCTTGACGCAATTTGTCAAAATATCAAAAATGCCATGGCTAAGGTCGGCAAAGAAACAAAGGTAATGGCAATAATCAAAACAGACGCATACGGCCACGGTGCCGTGCCCGTAGCAAAGGCTTTATCCGAAATCGGCTGTTATGCATTCGGCGTTGCGACCGCCAAGGAAGCAGTGGTTTTACGCAAAAACGGCATCAAAAACCCTATACTTATTTTGGGATATGTTTTTCCGCAGGATTATGACGACCTTATAAATTACGAAATAATGCATGCGGTATTTGAATATCACACCGCCAAGGCTCTTTCAGACGAGGCTGTAAAGCTCGGAAAAACCGCCAAAATACACATAAAGCTCGACACCGGTATGGGCAGAATCGGAATGCAGCCGACAGATGAAAGCATAGAAGAAATCAAAAAGATATATTCTCTGCCGAACATTGAAATAAACGGTATATTCACCCACTTTGCCTGCGCCGATGAAGAGGACAAAACTTCATGCAACAATCAGAAGAAAAAGTACCTTGATTTTGTCGGAAAGCTCGATAAAGCCGGAGTTGAGATACCGATAAAGCATATGTGCAACTCCGCGGGAATTATAGAATTTGACGACAACTTCCTTGATATGGTAAGAAGCGGTATTATGACATACGGACTTTACCCGTCGGAGGAAGTAGACAAGTCAAAGCTTGAGCTTCATCCTGCTTTAGAGCTGAAAAGCCATATAGCATACATAAAATCCGTGGGACCAGGCTTTACCGTCAGCTACGGCAGTACTTTTACGTCAAAGAGCAATATGCGTATAGCGACTGTACCCGTAGGCTACGGCGACGGGTATCCGAGAGCACTGTCAAACAAAGGCAAGGTTTTGATTCACGGCAAATTCGCCGATATCATAGGCAGAGTTTGTATGGATCAATTTATGGTCGATGTCACGGATATTCCCGAAGCAAAGCAGGGTGATGAGGTAACGCTTATCGGCAAGGATCAAAACAATGTAATAACCGTAGAGGACGTTGCCGATAACGCTCACAGCTTTAATTATGAGTTCTGCTGCGGAATAAACCGCAGGGTTCCGCGCGTTTATTATAAGGACGGAAAATATCTTGAGACCGTAGATTACCTTGATTGACACGTAATGCACTTTCGGCTATAATAAAAGAAGTGATTTTTTCGGAGGTGCAAAATGGAATTTGACGCTTTTGACGAGGGTATAGAGCTCGGCGGGCTTCGTAACCGCGACGAAATCAGACTTTTGATATGCTATATTTTGAGAGCCGTTGACGCTCCGATTTCGAAACAGAACCTCAACGATTCCATGCTTCAGGATGGCCTTGCCAATTATTTTGAAATAAATCAGGCTATATCGGAGCTTTTGAAAAACGGCACCATAGATATGGATATTGACGAAAACGGCGAAGAGCTGCTCACGGCTACCGAAAAGGGAAAGGACATAGCTGACACGCTTGAAACCTCACTTCCCAAAACCGTCCGTGAAAAAGCCGTAAATTCTGCTATAAAGCTTATGACGCTCGCTAAAACAATGCGAGAAAACAAGATAGAAACCGTATCCGCTCCGGGCGGCGGCTATTATGTCACATTCTCGCTTATGAACGGTGACGAGGCACTTATGAAGCTCACGATATTTGTAGCGGACAGTATGCAGCTTGAAGCGGTCAAAAACAATTTCTTAAACGACCCGGTAAAGCTATATTCAAGCATTATTACGGCACTCACCATATAACCTTTATTTACCTTTATTTAAAAGAACCGCGAAAGCCGAGACTTTTGCGGTTTTGCTTTGCTCTTTTAAGTCCTTGTAAACGTTTTTAAAAAGCATTGTTTTTTGCTTCTTATTATATTATAATCAGTTTGTACAAAAATCGGAGGTGTTTTATGGATTCAAAAATGCTTCTCACGTGTGCTCTCGACATAGGAGAAAAAATGCTTATAAGCGGTGCGGAAATCAGCCGTGTTGAGGATTCCGTAAAAAGAATCTGCAATGCATACGACGTTAAAAGAATTGATGTTTTCACCATAACCTCAAGCATGGTTGCAACACTTGAGGACAAGGACGGCAATTCAATAACGGAGACGCGCCGCATTACAAAACACCACACCGACTTAACAAAGCTTCACAAGCTAAATGACCTGTCAAGGAAAATAGTACGAAGAGTCCCCGATATTCACTATATCCGCAATCAGATAGATGAGATAGAAAAAGGCACCAAGGAATACAACCTCCCGATACAATGTACCGTAAGCGCCCTGATAGCCGGAGCGTTTGCAATCTTTTTCGGCGGCGCCTTTTTGGACGGAATTGCTGCGGCACTGATAGGAATTGTACTGAAGCTGATTGTATATGCCACGGAAAAAACTCAGGTAAATATGATATTTGCCAATGTTGTATGCTCTTTTGCGGTATGCTCGATAGCTTTTGCCTTTGTAATGCTCGGCTTCGGCTATTCAACCGACAAAATAATAATAGGCAATATAATGCTGCTGATACCGGGAGTGGCACTGACTAACTCCATACGCGATATGATAAGCGGAGACATAATGGCCGGAATGCTCAGATTTTGCGAAGCGTGCCTTGTATCGCTTGCAATAGCCGCCGGTTACATCATTGCGGCCCTCATTTTCGGAGGTATCGGCAAATGACATATTTTATACAGATATTGACCGGCACGTTGGGAGCCTTCGGATTTGCGATACTTTACAATCTGAGGGGCACTAAACTGCTTATCGCAACCCTCGGAGGAGCTTTATCCTGGGGCACATATTTATTTTTCGGAATATGGTTTCACAGCGAGCCGCTCAGGTATTTTTTTGCGGCAATCGCAGTTACGATTTATGCAGAGATATTTGCAAGAATTAAAAAGACTCCGACATCGACATTTTTGATAGTACCAATGATTCCTCTCATTCCCGGCGGCGTTCTCTACTATACCATGAGCTATGCCCTGAAAAATGATTGGAACAATTTTGTAACAAGCGCATTTTACACCATAAAGCTCGCTATGGCTCTTGCGGTGGGGATAATAGTAGTATCCACACTCGTCAGGATGTTCTCGGCGGTATTAAAATTTTTAAGGGATAAAAATGGAAACAAAAAAGACAGAAAAGAAACGTAAATTCAAGCTCTCGCCGATGAAAAAAATAATACTCGGCTATATAGCTATAATATTTTTGGGGGCGTTTATTCTGACGCTGCCCATTTCTTCGAGAGACGGAATCCACACATCGTTTGAGGATGCGCTGTTTACATCCACCTCAGCTACGTGTGTTACCGGGCTTGTAGTACAGGACACCGCCACATACTGGTCGCTCTTCGGGCAAATTGTTATACTCTGTCTCATCGAGATAGGCGGCTTGGGTTTTATGACTCTTGCAGTCTGCGCTATGACATTTACAAAAAAGAATATAGGACTTCAAAGCAGATACACTCTTTTGGAATCGATAAATGCGCCTCAAATGGCCGGAATAGTCAAAATGACTCGCTTTACGATTCGAGGAGCATTTCTCATAGAAGGCGTAGGAGCACTTTTGCTCGCAACGAGATTTGTTCCGAGATTCGGAGTCTTAAAGGGAATTTATTTTTCCGTATTTCACTCTGTTTCCGCATTTTGCAACGCCGGATTTGACATAATGGGTACACCGGGAAACGAATACACCTCACTCACCGAATACAGTGCCGATATAGTAGTCAACATTACTGTTATGCTGCTCATCGTAATCGGCGGACTCGGCTTTTTTGTATGGGCGGATCTTATGAACACAAAATTTATATTCAGAAGATTGAAGCTTCATTCAAAAATCGTTCTTGTCACAACTGCCATGTTGATAGTCGTAGGTGCAGGTCTGATACTTATATTTGACATAAAAAGCGACGCTTTTAAAGGGTTCTCGGTTCCTCACAAAATAATTGCCGCCTTTTTCCAGTCGGTAACGGCTCGAACCGCCGGCTTTAATACTGTCGATTTGACAAAACTTTCCGACGCATCAGTAATAACCATGACCGCTCTTATGCTTATCGGCGGCTCGCCGAGCTCAACGGCCGGCGGATTTAAGACAACAACGCTTGCGGTGCTTATTGCAAGCATCTTTTCTGAGCTCAAGCACAAAAAAGATGTTGAGATTTTTAAACGCAGAATCGCGCCGGACGCCCTACGACACGTAGTATGCCTTATATTTCTCTATATGGCTCTTTTCTCTGCCTCGGGTGCGGCAATTACTTGGATTGACGGCATAACCATGAAGGAAGCACTGTTTGAAACAGCCTCGGCTATCGGTACGGTAGGTGTAACGCTCGGTGTGACTCCGTTTTTACGAGGTTATTCGCACCTTATACTGATATGCCTGATGTTTTTCGGAAGAGTCGGCGGTCTGACATTACTGCTGTCTCTCAGAGAATCTAAGGCACCGGATATATCAAGATATCCGGAAGAACAGATAACCATTGGGTAAGGAAGGATAAAAAATGAAATCTATTTTAGTAATCGGACTCGGACGTTTCGGACGCCATATGGCGAAGAAGTTCAGTGAGCAAAACAATGACGTTATGGCCATAGACATAAATGAAGAGCGTATAAACAATGTCTTATCGGTTGTCACAAACGCTCTTATCGGTGACGCCACAAATGAACGGTTCATGGAAACGATAGGCGTCAGAGACTTTGACCTGTGCGTTGTTGCCATAGGAGATAATTTCCAAAGTTCTCTTGAAACCACGGCTCTATTAAAGGATCTCGGTGCCAAGTTTGTACTCGCACGGGCAAGCCGCGACGTTCATGCAAAATTTCTCTTGAGAAACGGTGCCGACGACGTAATATACACCGAAAAAGAGACCGCCGAAAGACTTGCGGTAAAATACGGCTCGGACAATATATTTAATTATATAGAGCTTAACGATGAATACTCTATTTATGAAATAGCCGTCCCCTCTTCTTGGCTTAACAAGAGCATACTCAAGGTAAATGTGCGTTCAAAATACGGAATCAGCATACTTGCAACAAAGCAAGGGAACAACATATTCCCCCTTCCGAAGCCGGAACACGTTTTTACCGACAGCGAATCGCTTATGATATTGGGTAAAAACGAAGATGTATCCCGTTTCATTAAATAAGGAGCAGGAATGCTTGTAACACTTGATAAAATCTGCAAAAGCTTTTTGGACGAAGTTGTTTTAAAGGACGTCTCGTTCAGCATAAACGAAAATGAAAGAATAGGTCTGCTCGGTGTAAACGGTGCCGGCAAAAGCACGCTTCTCAATATTATCACCGGACTACTCCCCTTTGACAGCGGTACGAGAACCGTCAAAAGCTCGCTTGAAATAGGATACCTCAAGCAAAACGAAGCTTTGAACTCCGAAAATACTCTGAGAGAGGAAATCGAGGACGCACTCTCGGAGGTCTATGACGTAAGAGAAAAACTGCTTGAAGCATCAAAACGAATTTCAGCCTCAACACCCGGCTCCGAGGAATACAGAAATCTTTCGGAAGCTTACGAAAAACTGACAAACCAATATGACGCTCTTGACGGCTACACTGCAGACACGAGAATAAACATAGTTTTAAACGGGCTCGGGTTCGGCGATTTTAACCTCGAACAAAAGACGGCTCACCTGAGCGGCGGTGAAAAAATACGGTTCGGCATTGCCAAAATACTGCTTCACAATCCGGAATTGCTCATTTTGGACGAGCCTACAAACCATTTGGACTTTACCATGCTGACTTGGCTTGAAGATTATCTCTCTTCATACAAGGGCTCGGTACTGATAGTATCACATGACAGATATTTTCTCGACAAGGTAGCTGATAATATATGCGAAATCGAAAACGGAAGTCTGTATAAATATAAGGGCGGCTACAGCGCATTTTTAACTCAGAAGGAAGAGAGAATACGCCACGCCGAAAAGGAATATGAAAAGCAACAATCCGAGCTTGCCGCAATGCGCGATTATGTCGCAAAAAATCTCGCTAAATCTTCAAGCAGCAACAGCGTAGGCTCACGAGTTAAGGCTCTTGAAAAAATGGAGCTTCAGGCAAAGCCCAACCCAAAGCAAAAGGAAGTCCATTTCAAATTTGAATATGATTTTGAGCCTCACAAGGTGGTGCTCTCTTGCAAGGATGTCGGAATCTATGTCGGAAACGCCGCAACCGGCAAGCAGCTTTATGAAAACATCTCTCTTGAGGTTTTAAAAGGCGAGAAAATCGCGATTATAGGCAAAAACGGCGTCGGCAAATCATCTTTTTTAAAGGCTGTTCTTAAAAAAATACCATATACGGGGCAGATCAAATTCGGAGGAAACGTAAAGGTCGCTTATTTTGACCAGGAGCTCGGCGACCTCAACCTTGACGACACCGTAATAGAGGCTGTGCACAGAGCTTATCCGACAAAGACTGAATTTGAAATAAGAAGTGCGCTCGGCAGGCTGCTGATTGAGGATGAGGCTGTATTTAAACGGGTACGCGATCTGTCGGGAGCAAACCGTGCCAAGGTTGCATTTTGCATTATAATGTTTAAGCGCGCCAATGTGCTGATTTTCGACGAGCCTACCAACCACCTTGACTACATTGCCAAAGAGGCTCTTGACGACGCTCTGAAGGAATTTACGGGTACGCTGATAACGGTATCTCACGACAGGTACTTTTTAAACTGCGTACCGGATAAAATTATCGAGATGTTCCCGACGGGATTTAATGAATACAACGGCGGATACGACTATTACCTTGAGCATAAAAAGCCGGAAATCGTCGAAAAAACCGTTAAAGCGGACAGCGAGAATAAAGCCGCATACAAAGAGAACAAAAAGAACAAGGCGGACGACAGAAAACGCAGAGCTAAGCTGTTATCTCTTCAGCGCGAAATGGACAGTCTTGAAGCTGAAATTGCAACGCTTAAAGCGGAGTCGGAAAAGCCCGACGTCTCGAGCGATTATCAAAAATTATCGGATATTCTCGCGTTGATTGCTGACAAGGAGAGCTGCCTTGAGGATGCTGAAACCGAGTGGCTTGAGCTTTCGGAATAAACTTAAAAGCGACTGTAAAGGCTGAGTAGCACTCAACCGTTTACAGCCGCTTTTTTATGTTATCTCTCTAAGGCAAAAACGATATATCCTTATCGGCTGACGGTACTGTTGTCGGCATTTTTGTGCCGTTTAACACAGTTGCCTCCACAACGGTACCCTTGCCGTATTTCTCGTTTATTCGAAGCATTGCTTTATCGAGTCTTTCGAGCTTTTCATGACGCGTCATATCAAAGCCGAGGCTCAGCTGCTGAGGCTTATCCGGATTTAAAAGCTCTATTGCGCGCACCGTGACAGCTCTTACCGGAGTTTGCCATTTATATATCTGCTTAAACAGCGAAAAGGCTTTAAGGGCAATTTCTCGGCTGTTTTGTGTTGGATAAATGAGCTTACTCTGCGATTGTGACGTGAACAATGCGGTGTTTTTAATTCCTATCTGCACACCGCCGGCAAGAAGGCCGTCCTCCCTAAGATGCTTCGACACTGCATGGGACAGAGATAGTAGGACGCGCCACACCTCATCATTATCTCGTAAATCGTCTACGCACGTAACTCCCCTGCCAACACTCTTGACCGGAGGTCTGTAACCCATATTACAGACGGGCGAATTTTCAAGGCCGTTGGCGCAGCGCCACAACACAACGCCGTTCTTACCGAACGTAGTCTTTAAGAACGCAGGATCACTTTTTGCAATGTCCCCTATTGTTATAATACCGTACTTTTTAAGCACCTTAGAGGTGCTTCTTCCGACCCATAGCATATCCTCGGCTGGTAGCTGCCAAATCATATCGCGAAAATTTTCACGTCGTATAACCGTAACCGCATCGGGCTTTTTCATATCGCTACCGAGCTTTGCAAACACTTTATTGAATGACACACCCACGGAAATAGTAAGTCCGAGTTCTTTTTTTACAGCCTCTCTGACATCATCGGCGATGGTATCGGGAGAGCCGAATAGCCGTGTACTTCCGCTTACATCAAGCCAGCACTCGTCAATACCGAACGGCTCTATCATATCGGTGTATCTGCCGTATATTGATTTTACCGCACGTGAATATTTGATATATTCGGAAAATCGAGGAGGAAAAACCAAAAGATTAGGACATTTGCCCTTTGCCTGCCATATAACGTCGCCTGTTTTTACCCCGCATTTTTTTGCCGCCTCGGACTTTGCCAGCACTATGCCGTGCCTATCCTCGGTTCTGCCGCAAATTGCAATAGCTTTGCCGCGCAGTTCCGGAGAAACAACCGTTTCAACCGAAGCGTAAAAATTATTCAAATCACAATGAAGTATTGCCCGTTCCATAAAATCACCGAAAAAATTATTGTACCGTCATTGTAACCGAACATTTGTTCTGTGTCAATAGTAAAAATATAACAGTCCCGAAATTCGGTCTGAACATAAAAAAATCACCCCTGAAAAACAGAGGTGATTTTTAATTATCGTATTAACGAATTATTCGTCAATTTCAGTAACAACGCCTGAACCAACGGTACGTCCGCCTTCACGAATAGCGAAACGAAGACCCTGCTCAATAGCGATAGGAGTGATAAGCTCAACGCTCATAACAACGTTATCGCCGGGCATGCACATCTCAGTTCCCTCGGGAAGAGTGATAGTACCGGTAACGTCGGTAGTTCTGAAATAGAACTGAGGACGATAGTTATTGAAGAACGGTGTATGACGGCCGCCCTCGTCCTTAGTAAGGACGTAAACCTGGCCCTTGAACTTTGTATGAGGATGGATTGAACCGGGCTTAGAAAGAACCTGGCCACGCTCAATCTCAGTTCTCTGAATACCACGAAGAAGTGCGCCGATGTTGTCGCCTGCCTCAGCATAATCAAGAGTCTTTCTGAACATCTCGATACCGGTAACAACGGTCTTCTTCTTTTCGTCGGTAAGACCAACGATTTCAACTTCATCGTTGAGCTTAAGAACACCACGCTCAACACGGCCGGTAGCAACAGTACCACGGCCTGTGATGGTCATAACGTCCTCAACAGGCATAAGGAACGGCTGGTCTGATTTACGGTCGGGAGTCGGGATGTAGTTATCAACAGCATCCATAAGGTCCCAAATCGGCTTAAGCTCGGGAGCGTTAATATCGTCGCCCGAATACTCAAGAGCTTTAAGAGCAGAACCAACGATGATCGGTGTGTCGTCGCCCGGGAAGTCATACTCGTTAAGAGTCTCACGAACTTCCATTTCAACAAGCTCAAGGAGCTCGGGATCGTCAACCTGATCAGCTTTGTTAAGAAATACTACGATGTAGGGAACGCCAACCTGACGAGCGAGAAGAAGGTGCTCTTTAGTCTGAGCCATCGGGCCGTCGGTAGCAGCGATAACAAGGATAGCACCGTCCATCTGAGCAGCACCGGTGATCATGTTCTTGATATAGTCAGCATGGCCGGGGCAGTCAACGTGAGCATAGTGACGCTTTTCGGTCTCGTACTCAACGTGAGCGGTGTTGATCGTTATACCACGCTCTCTCTCTTCGGGAGCCTTATCGATCATTGAATAGTCTTCGAACTGAGCGAAGCCCTTCATTGCGAGTGTTTTTGTAATAGCAGCTGTTAACGTGGTCTTACCATGGTCAACGTGACCGATAGTACCGATGTTAACATGGGGTTTGGTTCTTTCGAATTTTGCCTTTGCCATTGAATTTTCCTCCTTTTTTATGAGAACAAATAAATTTTTTCATTGTGGTTGATATTTTATCAATAAATGAATAAAATATCAAGTCTTTTCAGCTATTTAATCAGTCTTTTTTAGTTCTTTCGCTGATAATCTTTTCAGCGATTGACTTCGGAACTTCTTTATATCCGTCGGGTTCCATTACATACTGACCGCGTCCCTGAGTCTTGGAACGAAGGTCGGTAGCGTAACCGAACATTTCGGAAAGCGGAACGTGAGCATTGATCTGCTTAGCACCAGTTCTCTCTTCAAAGCCCTGAATCTCACCGCGGCGAGAGTTAAGGTCGCCGATAACGTCGCCCATATATTCCTCGGGAACGATGACGGTAACTTTCATTATGGGTTCGAGGAGAACCGGATCGGCCTTCTTGGAAGCATCTTTGAATGCCATAGAACCGGCAATCTTGAATGCCATTTCCGAAGAGTCAACCTCGTGATAAGATCCGTCGTAAAGAGTTACCTTTACGTCAACAACCGGATAACCGGCAATAACGCCCGACTGCATAGCACCCTGAATACCCTGGTTAGCAGGTTCGATGTATTCCTTCGGAATAGCACCGCCGACGATGTTATTTACGAACTCATAGCCCTTATTGGGGTTAGGCTCAATGTTGATCTTAACGTGACCGTACTGACCTTTACCGCCTGACTGACGGGCATATTTGGTATCGGAGGAAGCGGGCTTACGGATTGTCTCCTTGTAAGCAACCTGCGGCTTACCTACGTTAGCCTCAACCTTGAATTCACGAAGCATTCTGTCAACGATAATTTCAAGATGAAGCTCACCCATACCGGCGATGATGGTCTGACCGGTCTCTTCATCGGTATAGCACTTAAAGGTAGGATCCTCTTCTGCAAGCTTCTGAAGAGCGATGCCCATCTTTTCCTGACCTGCTTTGGTCTTAGGCTCAATTGCTACACGGATAACGGGATCCGGGAATTTCATTGATTCAAGAATTATCGGGTGTTTCTCATCGCAGAGAGTATCACCTGTCGTAGTGTTCTTAAGACCTACGGCAGCTGCTATATCACCTGCATAAACGCAGTCGATATCTTCTCTGTGGTTAGCGTGCATCTGAAGTATACGGCCCATTCTCTCGTCGTCGTCCTTAACGGAGTTGTAAACGGTTGAGCCGGCAGTCAGAGTACCCGAATAAACTCTGAAGAAGCAGAGCTTACCGACATAGGGGTCGGTGGCAATCTTGAATGCGAGGGCCGAGAACGGCTCCGAATCCGAAGAATGTCTGTCTTCCTCTTCGTCTGTATCGGGGTTTACACCCTTTATAGCCGGGACATCCGTAGGAGCCGGCATATAATCAACTATTGCATCGAGAAGAGGCTGTACGCCCTTGTTGCGGTAAGAGGTACCGCAAGTTATCGGAACCATTTTATTCTCGATAGTTGATTTACGGATAGTTCTCTTGATTTCCTCAACGGTGAATTCCTCGCCGTTGAAGTATTTTTCCATAAGCTCGTCGTCCTGATCTGCGACATGCTCGATAAGCTTTGCACGATACTTCTCGGCAAGCTCCTTCATATCGTCGGGGATAGGCTCACGTCTTACGTCTTTACCGAGGTCATCATAATAAATCTCGGCATCCATTTCTACGAGGTCAACGATACCCTTGAATGTGTCTTCAGAACCGATGGGGAGCTGAATCGGCACGGGGTTACATTTGAAACGCTCGTCTACCATGTCAAGAACATGGTAGAAGTCCGCACCCATGATATCCATCTTATTGACGTAAATCATACGCGGAACATGATATTCGTCAGCCTGACGCCAAACGGTTTCAGACTGAGGCTCAACACCGCCCTTTGCGCACAAAACGGTAACCGAACCGTCAAGTACACGAAGCGAACGCTGAACTTCAACAGTGAAATCAACGTGGCCGGGAGTGTCGATAATATTGATACGATGGTTTTTCCAGAAACAAGTAGTTGCAGCGGAAGTGATGGTTATACCTCTCTCCTGCTCCTGCGCCATCCAGTCCATGGTAGCGTCGCCGTCGTGGGTCTCACCGATTTTATGGTTTACACCCGTGTAAAACAATATACGCTCTGTGGTAGTTGTTTTACCGGCGTCGATATGCGCCATTATACCAATATTTCTTGTTTTTTCAAGAGTGACCTTTCTTGGCATAACATCCTCCATAACCGTATAAATACGGTAACATAAATATTAGTAAGCTTACCACCTGAAATGAGCAAAAGCTTTGTTTGCTTCTGCCATCTTGTGAGTGTCTTCGCGCTTTTTGAATGCCGAACCTGTTTCATTTACGGCATCCATTATCTCGTTTGCAAGTCTTTCCTTCATAGTTCTCTCGGAACGCTGACGAGCATAGAGAGTGATCCATCTAAGACCTAAGGTCTGTCTTCTTTCGGGACGAACCTCGATCGGGACCTGATAGGTAGCACCGCCTACGCGGCGAGCCTTAACCTCGAGAACGGGCATAACATTTTCCATTGCGGCATCAAATACCTCCAACGGTTCCTTACCCGTCTTCTCAGCGATAATGTTAAATGCGTCATAAACGATTTTCTGGGCTACGCCCTTTTTACCGTCATACATAACGCTGTTGATAAGCCTGGTTACAAGCTTTGAATTGTAAAGCGGATCCGGCAAAACATCACGTTTTGCTATCTGGCCTCTTCTTGGCACTTCGCTTCCCTCCTTCATAATTATAATGATATCATAGGTACTCGGTGACAAAACCCCGTGGTGTCAATGCAAGAGGCATAATATAAGAAATATATATACACCCTGCACGGACTTAAAACCTTGCAAGTAGATTCTGTCTTTAAATAGTCGGCGAAATTACGCCTTTTTAGCTGCCTTGGGTCTCTTAGCACCGTACTTTGAACGGCTCTGCATTCTGCCCGTAACGCCCTGAGTATCAAGTGTACCGCGGACAATATGGTAACGAACACCGGGGAGATCCTTAACACGCCCGCCTCTTATAAGAACAACTGAGTGCTCCTGAAGATTGTGACCTACGCCGGGAATATAAGCTGATACTTCGATTCCGTTTGTAAGACGAACTCTGGCGAGCTTACGGAGAGCTGAGTTAGGCTTTTTAGGAGTGTCGGTCTTTACAACCGTGCAAACTCCTCTCTTCTGCGGAGAAGCGTTGTTAGTCATAACGTTCTTCTTCGAGTTAAGACCCTTACCGAGAGCCGGAGCCTTCGATTTCTTCTCAACTGTCTGTCTGCCACTGCGAACAAGCTGGTTAAATGTCGGCAAATTCATTGCACCTCCTTCTGAAAATATGACACAATGTGTCAGCAAAACAAACACTTCCGTTAAAAAAGTGTTTGTTTTGCTCACACAATCAAAGATTTTAACATTTAAAACCTTTGATTGTCAAGCTTTTATTTAAATTTTCTTTTACGCGGGCTCATTTGCAGGCTCATCGGGATTAGTATCATCCGAATAAGTCTTTTCGAGCTCGACCTCGCTGTAACACTTCATACCCGTGCCGGACGGAAGAAGCTTACCGATAATAACATTTTCTTTAAGGCCGATAAGAGGATCGGTTTTGCCCTTAATAGCTGCATCGGTGAGAACTCTTGTGGTTTCCTGGAAGGAAGCCGCCGACAGGAAGGAATCGGTAGCAAGCGAAGCCTTTGTGATACCGAGAAGCACCGGTTCGCAGGTGGCCGGAGTAAACTCCTTACCCTCTGCCTCGCACTCTGCGCTGACGCGCTTGTTCTCTTTGTTGAAGTCGGATTTTTCAATGGTAGCTCCGGGAAGAAGCTCGGTTGAACCCGGCTCATCCACCTTGAGCTTTCTCATCATCTGACGAACGATAACCTCAATGTGCTTATCATTGATATCAACACCCTGCATACGATAGGTCTTCTGAACTTCCTTGATAAGGTAGTCATGAACCGCATTGACGCCGTTGATGGCGAGTATGTCGTGGGGATTGGGAGCACCCTCTGTAAGAGCGGTACCCTTCTTTATGAATATCGGGTTGCCGTTTTCATCCTTATCGCTGTTGAACTTCTTGCGGAAGCCGTAAGGAATAAGGTAGGTTTTTTCTTCGGCCGTCTCGGGATTGGTGATGACGATGTGCTCGTTCTTTTTAATTTCGCGGAATGAGAGATAGCCGTCAATCTCGGCAAGAATTGCGAGAGTCTTGGGCTTTCTTGCCTCAAACAATTCCTCGACACGGGGAAGACCCTGTGTAATATCCTGGCTTGATGCGATACCGCCGGTATGGAAGGTACGCATTGTAAGCTGTGTACCGGGCTCACCTATTGACTGAGCCGCTATGATACCGACAGCCTCGCCCACGGTAACAGGCTCGCCTGTCGCAAGATTCGAACCGTAGCACTTAATGCAAACGCCGTGGTCTGATTCGCAGGTGAGAAGCGAACGTATCTTTATTCTTCTGTCTGCTTCATTGGGACGGGCGTTAACGATAGCTGCGACTTTAGCTGCATCGTCCTCGGTCATCATCTTATCCTTGGACATAATAAGCTCGCCGGTTTTTTCGTCTACAAAATCCTCAAGAAGGAATCTGCCTGTAAGTCTCTCCTGGAGAGTCTCAATCATTTCCTTGCCCTCGTGGATATCGTAAACCTCAATACCGTCATGGCAATGGCAATCCTCTTCACGGATTATAACGTCCTGTGAAACATCGACAAGACGACGGGTAAGGTAACCCGAGTCAGCCGTTCTAAGTGCGGTATCGGCAAGACCTTTACGCGCACCGCGTGATGAGATGAAGTATTCGAGTACATTAAGACCTTCGCGGTAATTGGCTCGAATCGGAACCTCAATGGTTTTACCTGCCGTATTTGCAATAAGTCCGCGCATACCGGCAAGCTGACGAAGCTGTGATTCCGAACCACGGGCACCGGAGTCAACCATCATATAAATGGGATTGTTTTTACCGAGGTTCTCTTTAATACCCTGAGAAACCTTATTGGTGCATTCTTCCCAAACCTTGATGACTCTCTTTGAACGCTCATTGTTGCTCAAAAGACCCATCTTATACTGTGCGGTGATGGAGTCAACCTTTTCCTCGGCTGCTTCAAGAAGCTCTTGCTTGTGCGGCGGGATTATAGCGTCGCATACGGCAACCGTTATACCGGATTTTGTAGAGTATTTATAGCCCTGAGCCTTAATGCTGTCAAGCATTACGGAGGCTATGTGTACGCCGTGCTTTTTAATGCACTTATCGATTATCTTGCCGAGACCCTTCTTATCGACAAGGAATTCAACCTCAAGATTGAATGCGTTTTCGGGATTGCTTCTGTCGATAAATCCGAGATCCTGCGGAATGGGATTGTTGAATATGATTTTACCGAGAGTTGTGGGAACAAGCTTAGTAACCTTTTCACCGTTTATCTCTTTGGTCATACGAATTTTAATTTTGGAATGAAGACCGATGTCGCCCTCGTTGTAAGCCATGGTAGCCTCATCAACGCTGAGGAACGCTTTGCCTTCGCCCGGCTCGCCGTCTTTTTCCATAGTGAGGTAGTAAGAACCGAGTATCATATCCTGTGTGGGAACGGTAACCGGTTTACCGTCGGACGGCTTGAGAAGGTTATTTGCGGCAAGCATAAGGAGCCTTGCCTCTGCCTGAGCCTCTGCCGAAAGCGGTACGTGAACAGCCATCTGGTCGCCGTCGAAGTCCGCGTTGAATGCGGTACAAGCAAGCGGGTGAAGCTTAATAGCTCTGCCCTCTACGAGTACCGGCTCAAATGCCTGAATACCGAGTCTGTGAAGAGTGGGAGCACGGTTAAGCATAACGGGGTGATCCTTAATGACTATTTCGAGAGCGTCCCAAACCTCGGGCTTTGCGCGCTCTACCATTTTTCTCGCCGACTTGATGTTGCCTGCAACGCCGGTTTCAACAAGGCGTTTCATAACGAACGGCTTAAACAGCTCAAGTGCCATTTCCTTAGGAAGACCGCACTGATGCATTTTAAGCTCGGGTCCTACTACGATAACGGAACGGCCGGAATAGTCGACACGTTTACCGAGGAGGTTCTGTCTGAAACGACCCTGCTTACCTTTAAGCATATCGGAAAGAGATTTAAGAGCACGGTTGTTGGGGCCCGTTACGGGTCTGCCGCGTCTGCCATTGTCTATAAGAGCATCGACAGCCTCCTGAAGCATTCTCTTTTCGTTTCTTACAATTATATCGGGAGCGTTGAGCTCAAGAAGTCTTTTAAGACGGTTGTTTCTGTTTATAACACGTCTGTAAAGATCGTTGAGGTCCGATGTTGCAAATCTGCCGCCGTCGAGCTGTACCATAGGACGGATATCGGGCGGAATTACCGGAATAACGTCGAGAATCATCCATTCGGGACGGTTACCGGAAAGCTTGAATGCTTCGGCGACTTCAAGTCTTTTAAGTATTCTTGCTTTCTTCTGACCCGACGCCTCGGAGAGCTCCTCACGGAGCTGCTCGGTAAGCGCGTCAACGTCGATTTCGCAGAGAAGCTCTTTGATGGCTTCGGCGCCCATACCGGCCTTGAAGTCATCCTCATACTTCTCTCTCATATCGAGATACTCTTTTTCGGAGAGTATCTGCTTCTTTTTAAGCTCTGTATCACCGGGATCGGTGACAATATATTTTGCGAAATAGAGAACCTTTTCAAGCTCTCTCGGAGAAATGTCAAGGATAAGTCCCATTCTTGACGGGATACCCTTGAAATACCAAATATGCGAAACGGGAGCGACAAGCTCGATATGGCCCATTCTCTCGCGTCTTACCTTGGATTTGGTAACCTCAACTCCGCAGCGCTCGCATATTTTACCCTTATAGCGAATTCTCTTGTATTTTCCGCAATGGCACTCCCAGTCCTTTGTGGGTCCGAATATCCTTTCGCAGAAAAGTCCGTCGCGCTCGGGCTTTAAGGTACGATAATTTATGGTTTCGGGCTTTTTGACCTCGCCGTAAGACCACTCTCTGATCTGTTCGGGTGAAGCAAGACCGATTTTTATTGATTCAAAGGTTATATTTTCCATTGGCTCTTTACCTTTCTTCCATTAATTTTCAGAAATCTGCGAAACGTGAAATCAGAAATCCTCGTCATTGAGGTCATCCGAATCAAAACCGTCTTCGGAATCGCTTGTATAATCGTCATTCTCGTATTCGTCGGCGTCTTCTTCTCTGTCAGGAATATAACCGTCATCATAAGAAGCGTCGTTGACCTCTGAAAATGCTTCGTTGTCAGCCATCGTAGGAGTAACATCATCGTCGTCGTAGGTCTGTTTAAGGTCAATCTCCTCGTTATTTGCGTCAAGAACCTTGACGTCAAGAGCAAGCGACTGAAGCTCCTTAATGAGAACCTTGAACGACTCCGGAATACCGGGCTTCGGAACGTTGAGACCCTTGACTATCGACTCGTAAGTCTTCACACGGCCCACAACATCGTCCGACTTAACGGTGAGAATTTCCTGAAGAGTATAAGCTGCGCCGTAAGCCTCAAGGGCCCAAACCTCCATCTCACCGAAACGCTGACCGCCGAACTGAGCTTTACCGCCCAAGGGCTGCTGGGTAACGAGTGAATACGGACCCGTGCTTCTTGCGTGAATCTTATCGTCAACAAGATGGTGGAGCTTAAGGAAGTACATAACGCCTACGGTTATGGGGTTGTCAAACTTTTCACCCGTTCTGCCGTCGGTAAGTATCGACTTACCGTCCTCACGGTAGCCTGCCTCTTTAAGAGCCTCGCGAATATCGGATTCATGCGCACCGTCAAATACCGGCGTTGCGATTTTTTGACCGAGCTTGCGGTAAGCAAAGCCGAGGTGAACCTCAAGCACCTGACCGATGTTCATTCGGGAGGGTACGCCGAGGGGGTTAAGAAGAATGTCAAGCGGAGTACCGTCATCAAGGAACGGCATATCCTCCTGCGGAAGTATTCTTGAAACAACACCCTTGTTACCGTGACGGCCTGCCATCTTATCGCCGACGGAAATCTTACGTTTCTGAGCGATGTAGCAGCGTACTACTTTATTAACGCCGGGGCTGAGCTCGTCGCTGTTTTCTCTTGTAAACACTTCGACGTTTACTACTATGCCGTATTCGCCGTGCGGTACGCGAAGGGAAGTATCGCGAACCTCTCTTGCCTTTTCGCCGAATATTGCGCGGAGAAGTCTCTCCTCGGCGGTAAGCTCCGTCTCGCCCTTAGGCGTTACCTTACCGACAAGTATATCGCCCGAGTGAACCTCGGCACCGATACGGATTATGCCGTTTTCGTCAAGGTCGGAAAGAGCGTCTTCACCGACGTTCGGGATATCTCTCGTAATATCTTCCGGTCCGAGCTTGGTATCTCTCGACTCAAGCTCATATTCCTCTATATGAATTGAAGTATAAACATCGTTGCGGACAAGCTTTTCGTTGATAAGAACAGCATCCTCGTAGTTGTAGCCTTCCCAAGTGGTAAAGCCGATAAGCGCATTCTTACCGAGCGAAATTTCGCCGTTTGAGGTTGCAGGACCGTCGGCTATAACCTCATGAGCCTCAACCTTTTGACCCTCGGAAACTATCGGGCGCTGATTTATGCATGTGCCCTGGTTAGAACGCATAAATTTGATTATGTCATAATGGTCAACCGAACCGTCATCCGTAGTGATTTCAACAGTTTCCGCATCAGCCTTGGTTACGGTACCGGCGCGCTTTGCGAGAACTACGGTGCCCGAATCGACCGCCGCCTTGTATTCCATACCGGTTCCTACTATAGGAGACTCGGTTGTGAGAAGCGGAACCGCCTGTCTCTGCATGTTTGAACCCATAAGTGCACGGTTTGCGTCGTCGTTCTCAAGGAAAGGAATCATTGCGGTTGCAACGGAAACTACCATCTTCGGCGATACGTCCATGTAGTCGGCTTCCGAAGCCTCAATCTCCATAAACTCGTCACGATAACGGGCATTGACCTTTTTGCGCTTGAATTTGCCGTTTTCGTCGAGAGGCTCGTTAGCCTGAGCTACCATGTAGTTATCCTCGACGTCTGCGGTCATATAGGTGACCTCATCAAGTACCGTTCCCGTTTCCTTATCTATGCGGCGGAACGGAGCCTCGATAAAGCCGTATTTATTGATTCTTGCAAAGGTTGCAAGATAAGAGATAAGTCCGATGTTCGGTCCTTCGGGGGTCTCTATGGGGCACATACGGCCGTAGTGGCTGTAATGAACGTCACGAACCTCGAAGCCTGCACGGTCACGTGAAAGACCGCCGGGGCCGAGAGCGGAAAGTCTTCTCTTATGAGTAAGCTCTGCGAGGGGGTTTGTCTGATCCATGAACTGAGAAAGCGGAGACGAACCGAAGAACTCTTTTATAGCCGCCATAACGGGGCGAATATTTATCAAAGCGGCGGGAGTTACCTTATCGGGCTCCTGCGCCTGAAGAGTCATTCTTTCTTTTACAACTCTCTCCATTCTGGAAAAGCCTATTCTGAACTGATTCTGAAGAAGCTCGCCGACGGAACGGATACGACGGTTGCCGAGATGGTCTATGTCATCCGTTGTACCTACGCCGTCCGCAATGCAGTTGAGGTAGTTGATAGAAGCCATTATATCATCAATTATGATATGCTTCGGAATGAGGTCGTCGCAACGAGCCGAAAGCTCTTCGGAAAGCGCATCCTTATCGTCGCCGCACTTTTCGAGCACTTCCTGAAGCACGGTAAAGCGTACCTTCTCGTTAATGCCGATATCCTCAAGCTCAGCCTCTGTGAACATGGGAACATACTCGCCGATGTCAACCATACCGTTTGAATAGACCTTAACGGTTTTATCCTCCGGAGTTACTATAACGGCGGTATTAACGCCCTCCTGCTCTATTCTGTAAGCAAGCTCGGGGGTTATGGTTTCGCCCGGCTCCGCAAGTATCTCGCCGGTAAGGTTGCTGATAATCGGTTCATCAGCCTTAAAGCCGGCTATGCGAGCGGAGATTGCAAGCTTTTTATTGTATTTATAGCGACCTACTCTTGAAAGGTCATATCTGTGCGGATCGAAGAAGAGATTATCAATCTGTGCCTGAGCAGTCTCGAGTGTGGGAGGCTCGCCGGGACGCAGTCTCTTGTATACTTCGATAAGAGCCTGCTCGGTATTTATGGTAGTATCCTTTTCGAGAGTAGCCTTGATTCTCTCGTCATAGCCGAAAAAGTCAAGTATCTCCTCGTTTGAGGAAAGTCCGAGTGCTCTGATAAAGGTAGTGATGTAAATCTTTCTGTTCTTATCAATTCTTACATAAAACAGGTCGTTCTGGTCAGTTTCGTACTCGAGCCATGCGCCTCTGTTGGGGATAACGGTAGTCGAGTAGAGCTCTTTACCCGTTTTATCATGCGTCATACCATAGTACACGCTGGGAGAACGGACAAGCTGCGAAATGATAACGCGCTCCGCACCGTTGATTACGAAGGTACCGCTGTCTGTCATGAGCGGGAAATCGCCCATATAGACTTCGCTTTCTTTAATTTCGCCCGTTTCTTTGTTGAGCAGCCTTGCAGTAACTCTTAAAGGAGCAGCATATGTCGCGTCCCTCTCTTTACATTCCTTGACGGTATATTTGGGAGCATCGTCCATTCTGTAATCGACAAAGCTCAAAACAAGGTTGCCGGAATAGTCCGTAATATCTGCGACATCGCGGAATACTTCCTTCAGACCTTCGTCAAGAAACCATTGATAGGAATTTTTCTGTACCTCGATGAGGTTGGGCATCTCCATTACCTCATTGATTTTAGAAAAGCTCATGCGTGTGTTTCTTCCGAGTTTTACTGGTTTGACATTCACCATAGGGCTTATCACTCTCCGTTCGCAAAATTATTCCAAACGCCGACCGCAAAAATCAAGGGTATTGACAAATTGCAACCCGGCGGGAGATTACTATAATAATTGATTGTGATATGCTATTGATTTAATTGATTTTTTGTGATAAACTACTAATACAAAAAAACGACAAGAGCATATGCTTCCATTTTATAGCAGTTTATTATTATATGCTTGTCAATGGCATATGTCAAGTCTTTTTTGATTATTTTCGGAGATGTTATTGTATTATGTTGAATTTTGAAGAGCTTTCGCACAAGCTCTTTTCTCTTGTCATTTTCAGAAATCTGTTAAATGACGAGGTCATCAAATCGTTCACCGAGCTTGCCGATGAACAAAAGAGCGAAAAAGAAGAGGTTTACTTATATGCCGATTTTCTCTCGAAGCTGTTTGCGGAAACCGATAATTTTTCAAAATATGTTTTAAACGCCGTTCTTGAGGACGAAAACGCTTACATATTAAATTATGGTCACAAAAAACTCGGCAGCCATTATGACGAGGCTCTGAATATGGAGCTTGACACGCTTAACGAATTGGCAGCCGTGCGGTCGGACGATGTTAAAAAGAGCCTACGCCTCGAAAATGAGTCTCTCCCCGGCTGGACTACCGAGAAAATCGATGTAAAAAGCATTTATCTCTCCAGAATAAAAAACATATCCAAAACCGGATACGGCATATGGGCAAAATACCACGTCTTTATCATTAAAAACGGCGATATTGTGCCTGTTAAATATCCCGACACGCAAAGACTTTCGGATTTTTCCGGTTACGAGCGCGAGCGCAGCGAGGTAATTGATAACACAAAGGCTCTTTTAAAGGGAGAACCGTGCAATAATGTTCTTTTATACGGCGACGCCGGAAGCGGTAAGAGCAGTACCGTAAAAGCAATAGCGAACGAATTTAAGGATGACGGTTTGAGACTTATCGAGGTTAAGAAAAATCAGCTCTATTCCCTGCCGGATATAATGGACAGAATATCGGGCAATCCGCTTAAATTCATAATATTTATAGATGATTTGAGCTTCACCAAAAACGATGAGGACTTCGGTGCGCTGAAGGCTATTTTGGAGGGCAGCGTAAACGGCAGAGCCAAAAACATAGCGATATACGCAACATCAAACCGCCGTCATCTTGTCAAAGAGAGTTTTGCCGACCGTGACGGAGACGATGTTCATATTCAGGATACGATGCAGGAGCTTACAAGCCTTTCGGCAAGATTCGGCTTACAAATCACGTTTTCGAGGCCGGACAAAAATCTGTATTCGGGCATTGTTGTTGAACTTGCAAAGAAATACGGCATAGATATGCCGGAGGACAAGCTTATAATGAAAGCTGAGGCTCACGCTTTGAGAGCCGGCGGCAGAAGTCCGAGGACCGCAAGGCAATTTATAGAATATCTCGCATACAAGCAGGATGCGGAAAAGGAATAAGCTGTTATTAATTTGTTTGTATAAATTCAGTATAAAAAGATTGGAGAAGAAAATGGAGATCAAAAAAAGATACGATTGGGAAAACCCCGCCGTTATCAAGAGAAACAAAGAGGACGGCCACGTCATCGCTTTTTCTTATGATAATGCGCTCGATGCTGCGGAAAGAAAAGAGTCGCCTTACAAGGTAACTCTTAACGGAAAATGGAAATTCCATTGGCAGATGGGCATAGACAACTGTCCGCCTGATTTTTATGAGCCGAGCTTTGATGATTCAGATTGGAGATACATAACCGTTCCGTCGGTTTGGCAAACGGAGGGTACGGGCAGTGCTCCGTATTACTATGCAAGTACCTTTCCGAGAGCTATCAGCCGTCAAAAGAGCAAAATTCCCTGCATTGACCACAATATGCAGGAAATCGGTCTTTACAGACGTGCATTTACCCTGCCCGAAAACTTCGACGGAAAAGAAATATTTTTACACTTCGGCGCAGCCAAATCCGCAATCGAGGTATATATAAACGGAAGCTTTGTAGGTTATTCGCAGGGCTCCATGACTCCGCACGAATTTGACATCACAAAATATGTTAAGAACGGAATCAACGAGGTGGCCGTAAAATGTTACCGTTACAGCGACGCTCAGTACATAGAGGATCAGGATATGTGGCTTCTCTGCGGTCTTTACAGAGAGGTATATATCTTCGCCGAGCCCAAGACCTGTCTTCGCGACTTCTTTATAACAACCGACCTTGATAAGGATTACAAGGACAGCGACACAAAGCTTGAAGCAAAAATCATAAATTACGAAGGCGAAGACAAAGCTTCAAAGCTCAGTGCTTATATTGAAAAAGACGGCAAAAAGCAAAAGCTGGGTTCGGAGGAATTCACGATTGCCGGAAAAGACAGCAAAACAATAAACCTTGAAGCGGTAATAAAAAATCCGCTCAAATGGAGTGCCGAAACACCGGAGCTCTACACTCTTGTTATCGAGCTTAAAACCGGTAAAACAACAACATACAAGTCAATCCGTTTCGGTTTCAAAAAGGTTGAGATAGTAGGAGAAAAAATTCTCTTTAACGGCCAGCCTCTGATGATTCGCGGTGTAAACCGTCACGATTTCGACCCGGATCACGGTTGGGCGGTTCCGAAGGAGAGATATTATCAGGATCTCGACATAATGAAACGCTGCAACATAAATTCTATCCGCACTTCTCACTATCCTGATGATCCGTTCTTCTATGAGCTTTGCGACGAATACGGTTTCTATGTTATGGACGAATGCGATATGGAAAGTCACGGCGTCCGCAGAAAGGGCGTTCCCGGAAGCAATCCCGTATGGACTAATGCGGTTGTGGACAAAATGCAGAGGATGGTACTTCGCGACAGAAACCACGCCTGCGTATTTATGTGGTCACTCGGCAATGAGGCCGGCGACGGCACAAACTTCGCTAAGATGAAGGAAGCCGCTTTGGAGCTTGACAAAACGAGACAGTTCCACTATGAGGGTGATTTTGACCTGACAAAGAGCGACGTTATATCGAGAATGTATCCCCTCCCCGACATTATGGAAAAGCTCGGCAATCGCGAGCCAATCACCATAAGCCTTTACGATAACGTTGCAAACCAGCTCGCCGCAGATTCAAAGCCCATTCCGAAAGAGGCGTACACAAAGCCTGTAATACTCTGCGAATATGCGCACGCAATGGAAAACAGCCTCGGCAACTTCCAGGAATATATGGATGACTTCGAGAAATACGATAATATGTGCGGCGGATTTATTTGGGACTTCGTAGATCAGGCTCTTCGCTACAAGGCTCCCGACGGAGATCATTGGCTTTACGGTACGGACTTTGAAAAATCAGAGCCGCGCAGACCCTTCCAGCTTCCTAACACAACCGCTATGACAGGCAGTAACACATACTTCTGCGCAAACGGTATAATTGCCGCCGACAGAAAGGTTCACCCGTCGGCATATGAGGTCAAAAAGGTTTACGCCGAAATGAAGGTTATTGAAAAAGACCTTGAAAAGAAAGAATTTACCGTTAAAAATAAGCACTTATTCACCGACCTTTCGGAATTTGACCTTAAATGGACCGTAACCGCAAACGGCAAAGAGATTGAATCGGGTATTATCGACAATCTTTCGGTTCCCCCACTCTCTTCAAAGGACATCACGGTGCCGTTCTCTTCCGATAATCTTCCGAACGCCGAGTGCATTATCACATTCTCATTTCTTCGCAAAAACAAGGAGCGTTACTGCGAAAAGGGCTATGAACAGTCGTTTGACCAGATAATTCTAAAGAAGATGCCCGAAGCTCTTCCCGATAATTCAAAGGGTAAACTTCAATGCGTTCAGATAGGCACAACAGCTACAATTCAGGGTGAAAACTTCACGGTAAAGGTTACCGACGGCAAAATAGTTTCGCTGCGCTTTGACGGCAAGGAATATTTAAAAACACCCTTGAAGCCGAATTATTTCCGCGCGCTTATCGACAATGACTTTTCACTTACAAACTTTGTTCCCTTCCTTATTCCGCTTCATCCGTATTACACATGGAGAACCGCAACCGATACGGCACAGGGCACAATAACAGCCATAGATGAGGGCGCAAACGGTGAAATCATCATATATGTAGACTGGGCAGTATTCTCATTCTCGGGCGTTAAATCGAAATATATTATCTATCCCGACGGCAAAATCGAGGTCAACCACGAGGGTACTCCAAAGGCCTTTACACTTCTGAGATTCGGTACGCAGATGGGGCTTATACCCGAACTCAACTACGTAAAGTGGTACGGCAGAGGTCCACAGGAAACATATATTGACCGTAAAACCGGCGGCAAAATAGCTATTCACGAGATGAGCGTTGACGACCTTGAGCATCACTATATGCGTCCGCAGGAAAACGGCAACAGAGTTGACGTCCGTTATGTCGAAATAACCGACAAGGACGGCAATGGCCTTAAATTTACCGCTCCGTACAACACTCCGCTCGCATTCAGCGCCTGGCATTACACGCAGAATGAGCTTGAGAAAGCCACGCATATTCATGAGTTAAAGCACAAGGATATTACGACGTTTAACTTTGATTTAACTCAGCTCGGCGTAGGCGGAGATATGCCCGGTGACGCACACGTGCGTGAGCCGTATATACTCCATCCAAACAAGAAATATGCTTATTCCTTTACCATAGAGAGCATAAAGAAATAATACGGTTTAATGATATTTACCGGAGTCGCAAAAAGACTCCGGTATTTTTTTGTTTTGCCATAGCATAGTCACATATAAAAACAAAAAAAATAAATCAGACTTGACAATATACCCCTCACGGGTATATACTCAAAATACCCCCTAAGGGTATAGAAACGAGGTGTGGTTCATGGAAAAAGAAAAGTGCTGTCACTGCTCACAGCGAAAAAAAGAGCGTTCCCCCGAGGAATATAAAAAGCTTATACACAGGCTTAACCGAATCGAGGGGCAAATCCGCGGAATAAAGGGCATGGTGGAAAACAACGCTTACTGCCCGGATATACTCATACAATCCGCCGCCGTAAACGCCGCGATAAATGCTTTTAATAAAGAACTGCTTGCAAATCACATCAGAACATGCGTTGCCGACGATATTAGGAACGGCAAAGACGAATCGATTGACGAGCTTGTGGTTACACTTCAAAAACTTATGAAATAAAGAAAGAACGGTAAAATATAATGAATGTTGTTTTAATAATAATTCTCATAGCAGTTGTGGTATTGGCGGCGGTTTCCGGCGCGAAACACTTTAAAGGTCAGGGCGGCTGTTGCGGTGGCGGCGGAGAATTAAGACCCGAGCACAAAAAGCTCGACGGCCCCGTAACGGAAGAAAAGATAATTTCGATAGACGGAATGAGCTGCGAAAACTGCCGGAATCGCGTTGAGCGAGCTATAAACAAAATAGACGGAGCTTCGGCGAGAGTAAATCTTCGCAAAAAAGAAGCGGTTGTTTCGCTCGACAGAAAGATTGACGACGAAACGCTCAAAAACGCTGTTGAATCGGCAGGCTACAAAGCTGTTTCCGTAAAGACACGGGAGGTAAAAAAATAATGACACAGTATAACGTCACCGGTATGAGCTGTGCGGCGTGTTCTGCGAGAGTTGAAAAAGCGGTATCAAAAGTGCCCGGCGTAACGTCGTGTTCTGTCAGTTTACTCACCAACTCCATGGGCGTTGAAGGGACGGCATCGGACAAAGCTATAATATCCGCAGTACAAAAAGCCGGCTACGGAGCATCTAAGAAAGGCGGAAGTAAAGCCGCCGAGAGTGCCGATGAATCCGCACTCCGCGACACAGAAACACCAAAGCTCAAAAAGCGTTTGTTTTGGTCCGTCGGATTTCTTATAATACTGATGTATTTTTCGATGGGTCATATGATGTGGGGATGGCCCCTCCCCTCTTTTTATAGCAGCAATCACGTTGCAATGGGACTTACTCAGCTTTTGCTTACCGTTATAATTATGGTAATAAACCAAAAGTTCTTTATCAGCGGTTTTAAAAGTCTGTGGCACAGAGCCCCGAATATGGATACCCTCGTAGCCCTCGGTTCAACCGCCGCATTCGTATACAGCACTTACGCTCTCTTTATGATGACAGACGCTCAGACACGCGGCGATATGCAGGCTGTAAACACCTATATGATGGACTTTTATTTTGAGTCCGCCGCTATGATTCTCACACTTATAACCGTGGGCAAGACCCTTGAGGCGCGCTCAAAGGGCAAAACGACCGACGCATTAAAGAGTCTTATGAAGCTCGCACCAAAAAGTGCGGTAATTTTAAAAGACGGCGAAGAAAAGACCGTGCCTATTGACACGGTACAAAAAGACGATATATTCTTAGTACGCCCCGGCGAGAGTATACCGGCAGACGGTGTGATAATCGAGGGTGAAAGTGCCGTAGACGAATCGGCGCTTACCGGTGAGAGCATTCCTGTAGACAAAGCCGCAGGAGACAAGGTTTCGGCGGCAACCGTCAATCGGTCGGGATTTTTGAAATGCCGTGCCATACACGTAGGTGAGGACACAACCCTATCGCAAATCATTAAAATGGTCAGCGACGCCGCAGCCACAAAGGCCCCGATAGCAAAAATCGCGGATAAGGTTTCGGGCATATTCGTCCCGGCTGTAATAATTATCGCGGTAATCACAACCGCAATATGGCTTCTGCTCGGTCACGGCGTAGGCTATGCGCTTGCACGCGGAATTTCGGTTCTCGTAATATCATGCCCGTGCGCCTTAGGTCTTGCGACTCCGGTTGCGATAATGGTGGGCAGCGGTCTCGGCGCAAAGAACGGTATTCTTTTCAAAACAGCGGCGTCTCTTGAGGAAACAGGCAGAATACAGATTGTGGCACTCGACAAGACCGGCACAATAACAAAGGGCGAGCCGAGAGTTACGGACATTATCCCAAACGGTGAAACAACAGAAAATGAGCTTCTTAAAGCTGCGGCGTCTCTTGAAAAGAAGAGTGAGCATCCGCTTGCAAAGGCTGTAATTTCATATGCGGAGAGCAAAAATATCATCTGCGACGACGTATCTATCTTTAAAGCTTTGCCCGGAAACGGCCTCAGCGGCACCGTAAACGGAAAGAATATATTCGCAGGTAATCTCAATTTCATAAAAACAAAGGTCGAAATATCGCCCGGTATCAAGGAAATTGCCGAAAGGCTGTCGGGCGATGGTAAAACTCCCCTCTTCTTCGCTCTGGATGGGAAGCTTCTCGGCATTATAGCCGTGGCGGACGTTATTAAAGACGACAGCCCTAAAGCCGTTAAAGAGCTCAGGAATATGGGAATACGCGTTGTGATGCTCACGGGCGACAACGAGCGTACCGCAAACGCAATAGGTAAATCAGCCGGTGTTGACGAAGTAATCGCAGGGGTTTTACCGAGCGGTAAAGAAGAGGCAATCAAAAAGCTTAAAAAGCTCGGCAAGGTGGCAATGGTCGGCGACGGAATAAACGACGCACCCGCCCTTACAAGAGCCGACATAGGCTTAGCCATAGGTGCAGGCACAGATGTTGCCATAGATGCAGCCGACGTCGTTCTGATGAAGAGTCGTCTTTCCGATGTACCCGCAGCCATAAGGCTCAGCAGAGCGACGCTTAGAAATATACACGAAAACCTGTTTTGGGCGTTCTTCTACAACACGATAGGTATTCCGATAGCCGCCGGCGTATTTATCCCTCTCGGACTTACGCTGAACCCCATGCTCGGAGCTGCGGCAATGAGCCTTTCAAGCTTCTGCGTTGTAACCAATGCCCTGAGACTTAATCTGTTTAAGCTTCGTGACGCAAGCCACGACCATAAAATAAAAAAGCATTTAAAAAATGTAACGGAGGAATCAAAAGCTATGGAAAAGACAATTAAAATCGAAGGTATGATGTGCGGACATTGTGAAGCTGCAGTCAAGAAAGCTCTTGAAGAATTACCCGAGGTTGAGTCAGCCGAAGTAAGCCATGTAAGCGGTACCGCAAAGGTTACTCTTAAAGGTGAAATCGACAATGACGTTCTCAAGAAAGCCGTTGAGGACAAGGATTACAAGGTTATCGGAATAGAATAATCATGTAAACAAAAAAAGAACCGTGAAGTCATAAGACCTCACGGTTCTTTTATGCAATTCTGCAAAATTATCTCTTAATGTCGTCCCAAGCAACACCGTTTATGTGGAACAGCTCGTCAAAGTCGTAACGGTTGTTCTCGTCTTTTCTGTGGTTCGGATACCAAACCTGAGCAAAGAACGGGTTTGTCTTAGCGATAGCGTCATAATCCCAAGCCTTATGCGGGATATAGCACTCGGGGCACCAATGTCCGCCGAGAAGTATAAGAGCGGGGCTTGCTTCGAATTCTGCGCCGCAGTGGCCGCATTTCCATTTAAGCTTAGTAGCCATATCACCCTTAGTCATTGTCTCGGAGAGGCACTCGCCGCCGCGGAACTTAGCAGCCTGCTTCATATCCTCAATGTCAAGCTCTGCTTCGGGCTTTGTCTCATCATAACCGTGGTCAAGCTTAAACTGCTCAGCCGCGCTGTTGTCCTTATCGAACTTGATGATGTCGAAATCTTCCCACTTTGACGGGAGCTTCTTCCACTCGTCCATTCCGCCGAAGTAGATGTCAAGACGCTGCTTGTTGTTCTTTTCAACCCAGTCAAGAGTACCGAAGTCCGGAGTCTTGGCAATCTTCTTCATAAAGGGCTTCGCGCAAGCTGCAACGAGGTTTTTCGGAAGATATCTCGGAATTTTAAAGTAGAATTCAACCTGATCTGCAAGACGGTTGAAGTAATCCTTAACGGGGAGGTTCTCACGGAAGTGAAGGAAGTTTTCAAGCTTATCGCCGTCTGCATAGAACTGACCATGGAAGTTCTTTGTTGTAAACCAGTTGGGGTCAAAGAGCTTTTCGGGGCCTGCAAGACCGAGAGTACCGAGAAGAAGGCACTCAAACTCGTAGTTTGAAATTCTGTATTCCTTACCTGAACCTATATTGTAGAAGTGATTCCAGAAATCGGAACCGAGGTTGCCTTTTGCATCTTCATCGCAGAGGTTGGCAAGCAAACGACCCGAATCCTCAACGGTGCACCACTCAAGAACGCCGTTGATCGGAACGTGGAACATAATAGGATCCATATTTTTAAGAATGTTGGGATAAAGTATGCCCGACTGACGCATAACAACCCAATTCTTAATACCGCTCTCAACGAATACACGCTCTGCTATGCACTTAGAAACAGCATAATGGTCATATACCGAAACCTTGAGCGGATCGCCGCAACGTCCCCAATGGATAGGATAGTTACGACCGCCTGTTTCGGCAACGGTGCCTATGTAGCAGACCTTAACAGCGTCGGGATCCGGCTGAGCAAGAACTGCCTTGCAGATATTCTGAGCAGCACCAATGTTTGTTTTCTGTGTTCTGTACGGTTTCCAGTCAGCTGCCGGAGAAACCATACCGCCTACATGAAGAATATAGTCAGAACCTGTTACTGCGTTGAGAACATCCTCATAGTTTGTAAGATCGCCCCATACTATTCTGACTGAAGGATCATTTTCAAAATCCTTGAATTTAACACGGTTTTTTTCACTTCCGCGAAGTAAAAGAACAAGATTAAACTTATCTTTCTTAGCGTAAAGTTCCTTAAAACCGTGGAAACCCATATGACCGGAGGCACCGGTCAGCATTACGGTTTTTTTAGCTCCCATATTGTTCCACCTCATTTAAATCATAGTGCTTTTATTATAACATTTTTATGTACAATGTCAACAAAAGAGTAAAAAAATCAATATATTCTGTAAACAGATATTTATTTTTGCAAAGAAACGCGCGCATTTTTTAACAGCGACGTTTAATTCAATATGTATCACGGCGGAATTCAACCTTTACAGCTCACGCCGTTAAAAGCACCGCCGTCAAATGTACATTTTTACCTTGGCACAAAGGAACTCATAAAAATCATCATACAGCTCCTTTGAGATTTTACCGGGATACGTCATAATTTTAAGCTCAAAATCAGAGCCTCCCCTTGTGTAAGCCGGTGCAAAATGCTCAAAGTCGTTTAATTTAAATCCGTTTCGCTCATAAAATCCGCGACGGCGAACGGATATTTCGTCATTTGGCGGGTCGATTTCCAAAATAATGGTTTTATCGCAGCCTTGCAGCATCGAGAGTGTGCGCTCTCCGTACTTGCGGTTGCGCTTTTCCGGTAAAACGCAAAAATGCTCAATATATATAAAGCTGTCGGTATCCCAATAAAGCACTTCGCCTATAAACTCGCCCTCATCATATATAAGGTCAAAATGGAACTGCTCATCATACATGGCCCTCTGCTGTGCGTCATATGACCTCCGCTCGTATTTCGGGAAGCTTTTTTCATAGAGCTTCATTGCGGTATCAAATATTTTTCCCCTGCTGTCTCTCAAACGTATAAGCTCCATATAATTCTCCGTATAATCAGTATTTTTGCAGGCAGTTTTATCTTATATCGCCCTACAAACATATTTTTAATAATATATATTTTATCACAAAAACGACATTCGGACAAGACGTCATCGGATGACACAAATGGTGCAACTTAAGCTGTCGGATAAAACTATTTATTGTAGAATTTATTGAAAAATTTTTGCAATCAGTAACTTATTCATAATTATTCATCACAATCTAACTGCTGAAACACCTTTTTAATCTTCGGATATTGAATAGCAATCCAGTCAACCATTTCTTCATTTTTTGCCCGGCAGTCAACCCCATTACTGCTTGAAGTTAATCCCCCTCGTCGAAAGGCAAACATAAATGGTTACCGTTAACAGCTTTGTTTCACTACCACTCTGTTTCGGTTTGCTATTTAACTTTTTCAGATACATTTTTGCATTTGCTGTTTTCATCCTGCGCGGTATGGCGGCGGCAAGCCCTTACGGGCTGAGAAAAGCGAAAAGTGAAAAGAGGAATGTTGTATAATAAAAAATACAGCACAAATTGCTAATGATATCCCGCAGTGTATGGCAGGAGCTTGTCCCTGCCGAGGGAATTTACAAATATATTAACTGTAGTTATCAAACGGAAAAATATATTGTGCTGTAGGGATAGACCTTACGGTTGTCTGTTGCCAAATGTTTTTCTGCATTCTACGATTCATAGGTTGCCTTATTAGGCTTATAATGCTATTCTTTAGGTAAAAGAAAAGGCGGTGTTTTTATGGATGCAACAAAATGCGGCGCGTTTATAGCAAAATTACGTAACGAAAGAGAAATGACGCAAAAAGATTTGTCAGAGGTATTGAACGTTTCAGACAAAGCAATTTCTCGTTGGGAAACAGGAAAAGGCTATCCTGATGTATCGTCACTAATGGCTTTAAGCGAGTTCTTTTCGGTTAGCGTAAACGAATTACTTTCGGGGAAAAGAATAGATATTGAAAAACTGTCAACAACTGCAGATGAAAATGTGCTTGAGGTTATCCGAAAAAATGAGCGGGCTAATGAAAAGCAGAAAAAGCAGGTTGCGATTTATACGCTGTTACTTATAATTGCTATATCGCCGGTTTTAATTATTCTTGCAAAAAACCTTTTTGAAGCCTTTAAAACCGAAATTGAAGTTGAAAACATTTTAACATCGGTTATTTCGATTGTGATTGCAGCAGCAGTTTTGATTGTCGGCTTAATAATAAAAGGCGGAAATTTATCTCTGCTGCATTCATATCACTACAAAAACGTAACAGATGTTGAAAACTATTCGGTAGCAATTGGTACGGCGTTAGCAGAAATGAGCATTCCTATTATAATTCACTCGTTTTTAAGCCTATTTTATCAAGTTAAGGTTATATCGGTTGTAGGTGCTACAATATTGCTTATAGGGTTAATAGTCAGTGCAATTCGCATATTCAAAATTCAAGCTGAATATAACGGAGGTTTGTTTTGAATTAAAATATTATGATTAAACAACTCTGTAAAAACTGCTGGCAGAATGTGATTTTATATCAAATTTGTTGCGCATAGGGACAGGTCTTGCCTCTAAGGGACTCGGCTCACTTCGTTCGCCCTCGAGTTTGCTCCGCAAACTATCCTATTATAGACTTCTTTTGACAAGACTTCGTCTTGCAAAAGATTATAAGGGTTCGAATCCCGTTTTTACTTTCAAACAAAAAACAGGACATAGCTTTTGCTATGCCCTGTTTTTTATGGCGGAGAGCAAGGGATTCGAACCCTCGAACCGTTTTAGGCGGTTACACGATTTCCAATCGTGCTCCTTCGACCAGCTCGGACAACTCTCCATAGATCAAATGACGAGGAATATTATATATGATTTTATTCAAAAAAGCAAGCAAATTTTTTCGTATTATTCAAAATTTGCTCTATCGGCGCATACCCATATAAAACGGTCTCCGATGCGCCTGCCGAGTGAACCTAAGACATCGATATTCCTTCAATCGCAAAAACACAACAAACACGAAGCAACAACGTATAGAAGTTATGAACAATTCGAAAGTTTCTGTTTTGTACATATTAAACATAATTTTAATTTATATGAAAAATATTATTGACAAAATGTAAAAAAGCTGTAATATAGTATTAAAGTGAATTTATATTCACCAATAAAAGATGAATGGAGTGTTAAGTAATGAGTTATAATCCTTATGACAACGTGCTCGCAACAGTTGAAAACGCAGCGAATATTCTCGGCTACAAGCCGGCGGAATACGAAGCTGTGAAGTACCCCGAAAGAGAACTCTCCGTTTCTGTTCCGGTAAGAATGGACGACGGCAGCGTAAAGGTATTTAAAGGTTATCGCGTTCAGCATTCTACGGTACGCGGCCCCGCAAAGGGCGGAATCCGTTATCATCAAAACGTCAATCTTGACGAAGTTAAGGCTTTGTCGGCTTGGATGACATTCAAGTGCGCTGTTGCCGATATTCCCTACGGCGGAGGCAAGGGCGGTGTTGTTGTTGACCCGACAACTCTTTCCGACGGCGAAAAGCAAAGGCTCACAAGGCGCTTCACCTCTATGATATCCCCTATAATCGGACCCGATAAGGATATACCCGCTCCGGACGTCGGAACAAACGCCGAGGTTATGGGCTGGATAATGGATACATACAGTATGCTGAACGGTCACTCCACTCCGGCGGTAGTTACGGGCAAGCCGATAGCTCTCGGCGGAAGCGAAGGAAGAAACGAGGCCACCGGTCGCGGTATAATGCTTAACACTCTTTATATATGCCAAAAGCTCGGCATCGATATTAAAGCGGCCACGGTAACAATTCAAGGTATGGGTAACGTCGGCAGCGTAACGGCAAAGCTCCTCAATAAAGAAGGGGCAAAAATAGTAGCTGTCAGCGATGTTTCCGGCGGTATCTACAATGGAAACGGTCTTAATATACCTGCAATTCTTGAATACCTCTCCGTTAAAGGCAACCTTCTTTCGGGCTACAATGAGGACGGTATGAAGAGAATTTCAAACGAAGAGCTTTTAACGCTTGACACAACCATTCTCATTCCCGCAGCTCTTGAGAACCAAATAAATAAAGATAATGCAGATAAAATCAAAGCTAAGGTTATAGTCGAGGGTGCCAACGGCCCTACAACAATTGAAGCGGACGAAATACTCGACAAAAAAGGTGTTGTATTGGTTCCCGATATTCTTGCAAACTCAGGCGGAGTTATAGTTTCGTATTTTGAGTGGGTGCAAAATCTTCAGTCGTTTGAATGGACCGAAGAAGAGGTAAACTCTAAGCTTGCAAGAAAAATGAGCAAAGCATTTGAAAACGTATACGGCATTGCCAAAGAAAAAAATGTTTCGCTCAGAACCGGAGCTTATCTCATAGCTCTTAAGAGTGTTGTTGACACCACTAAGCTCAGAGGCATTTGGCCGTAATTTGACCGATATGACAAAGAACGAACCACCTTTAGGCGGTTCGTTCTTTTTGTTTAAAATAAAATTGTGATTTGTTTGATAATTTATCCGATTATCTTTTATCAGCTTTCGTTTTTATCTTTTGACGGCTTTTCTTTTTTGCGAGTCTTATTAAACAGCGCGGCAGCCGTAACCGCAAGTATGACAGCTATAATTCCCGACGTAACACCGATAATAACAAATGTCTCGTTTTTGATATGGTTTTTAACGGCATTTTTGATATTATCAGCAGAAGAAGCTATCGCGTTATTTTGTGTTTCCGGCTCTGCGGCGGTTACTTCCGTCATCGGCTCATCGGAAAGCCCCTCGGTATAAGGTTCTGTCTCAACAGGTGCTATTATCGACGTACCCGACTCGGATTTAACCGTAGTCAAAATATACGTCATAGTTGTAACGCCGTCCTCTGCGGTAACGGTAATCTTTGTGGTGTTGCTTCCTATATCCATTTTAAGATAGCCCATAGGTATACTTACCTGTGCCTTTTCATTATTCGGCACGGCGTCTACCTGAATTCTCGCTACGTCGCTCATTACGCTCGCATTATAAAAAAGCGTATCCGACGAAAACTCCGGAGAAAGCGTAATGTCTACTGTTGTTTCGCCTGCATCAGTTATACCGTAAACACGCATTGATTTAAGCGTTGCATCACTTGAGCTTACGGAGCTATCGCCGCTGTTATTTTGCTGTACGGGAGCTTCCGTTGCGTTGTTCTGCACCTGCTGACCGGAATTATTACCGGATGATGGCATTATGAGCACGGAATTGCCTTGAGACGTAACACTTATGCTTTTAGCACTTGAATCATAGGCTGCCGCGTACACTGAAATAGGTGTACCTACGGGAGTAGAGCCCGATGTATTTCCGATAACAAGAAAAGTTATCGTCATAACGGTGCCTGCCTTTACCTGCACATTGTTCTGTGAGGAGGTTGCACCGGCATATCGCACCTGAGAATCACTTTCGATATGTGTGCATGAAGCCTGCGGCAACGCGCTGCCGGCATCACCGAGTGAGCTTGACTTATACTGCAGCTTGGTTTTGTCATAATTTACATACACGGAATACGAGCCGAGGGAGGCTTCGGTATTTTTAATGCTTATTGTGACTGTCTCGCCTGTATGCGCCGTGGCTCCGGTTGAAAAAACGGAGAACCCGTCCGCCGCATCGGCGCCGAAAGAAAAAAAGCACAAAAAAAGTATCGAAAGCGAAATTATAATACCGATAAATTTTTTAGTGCCTCTCATAGGGTCCTCCGAAAGAATCATATTAACAAATTTGCAAACATTCGGATAATACACAAGCCGTACTACCCAACGATACATTATGTTAACATACAAATATGAATTTTTCAATAAATAAGAAACGAAAAATTAAAGTCTGTCCGCTTCAACTATTATAACCGTCCCTTTTTTTACCGTTATCACGGCTTCATCGGAGGTTATCTCGTTGCTGACTCCGAGCGCGGAAAACGGCGAAAGTGTATAATCGGAGAGCGGATAGTACACGCCCTCCTCCGAAATAACGCTGTCCCCGCCGACGGAAAACACGGAGAGATAGTACTTTGCGGTTTTACGCTCAATTCTTACACTCTCGTTTTTGACGGCAAATATCTTATGGTGAGAATCTATTATTGTTAAATTTGTGCCTCGCTGCTTAGCCTGTGAAACCAAGGCTAAGTTAGCCAAGGTATGGTCAACTCTGCCGCCGAGCGCACCCAAAAGAGTAATTTCCTTGTATCCCATTTTCTCGGCTTCCGTAAGAGCGGTTTCGGTATCCGTTGCATCCTTTATGGGGTTCAGGGCAATAAGCTCATTTTGCGTTTTCGGTTTTTTTGAAGAGTCATAATCGCCCACAAACAAATCCGGCTCAATACCGGCATCGCGGCAATAAACATATCCCGCATCGGCAGCGATAACAAAATCGGCACCATCGGCATATGCCTTTATCGCAGAAGTGTCGTCAATACTGCCGGCGGCAACTATCACACAGCGTTTTTTACTCATTTCTGCCATTCCTTTATGTCCTTAATCTCGTTATATATAGCTTTGTAGCTCTCATGGCGGCTCTTTTCGATATCGCCGTTTTCAACAGCCTCCACAATCTTGCAACCCTTGTCACACGTATGACTGCAGGTGGTAAATTTACACGAGCCGAGATATTTTCTGAATTCGCGAAAACAATATGCAAGCTCCTGCTTGTCTATTGAGCTTATCATTGCAAGCTCAAGCGAAGAAAAGCCCGGTGTATCCGCTATATATCCGCCTGCCGCCGAAAAAAGCTCCGCTTCACGCGTAGTGTGTCGGCCTCTGCCGAGCTTCTCGCTTATCGCGGAGGTGGCAAGCTTCAGTTCGGGAGCAATCCTGTTTAAAAGAGAAGTTTTTCCGACTCCCGAATTCCCTGTAAAAGCGCTTGTTTTTCCGCAAAGCAGTTTTCTGACTTCACCGACTCCCTCGCCTGTTTCGTTTGAAACGGCAACAGAGGCAAAGCCCGCATGCTTATAAATAGACACAAGCTCATCGGCAGGTGCCAAATCATCCTTTGTCACGATTATTACAGGCTCTATGTTTTTATGCTCGGCAACGGCCGTCAGCTTGTCAATAACTAAAGTTGACGGGCGCGGCTTAACAGTTGACGCCACAATTATAAGGCTGTCTATATTCGCAACGGGAGGACGCATAAGCTGATTTTTGCGCGGATGAATCTCGTCTATTGTGTTTTCAGCTCCGTCGTTTACGGATATGGTGACAACATCTCCGCAAAGCGGTGTTGTTTTTTCCTTGCGAAAAACTCCGCGCGCCTTACATTCATATACTTGATTGGCGGCTTCAACATAATAGAAGCCGCCAATACCTTTTATAATTTTACCGTTTAATGTTTTACTCATACTCATCCGTTATCGGGCGTTGCGGATTTAACGACCAGTTTAATTTCCGTAGACGGAGATACTTTTCCGCCGCCACTCGGAGTCATACTCTCAACCTTGCCTGAAGAAGCTGAATTTCCGTTTTCATCGACAACCTTTACATTTGTAAATCCTGATGTTTCGAGCGTCTTTTTAGCCTCCGAAACATCTTTGCCGACTACGTTGGGAAGAGCAACCTTATCGTCATAAGAGCCGTTTTTAACATCGCTTACCTTAGCCGGAGTCTGGGTAAAGTCAATCTTGCCCTCCTGAACGTTTTGGTCGTTAATGAATATGGTGTATTTATTGTTTGCGCCCTTACCGGAAATCTCGTATGTCTTTGTGCCGCCGTTTAAAAGCACATCGGTATAGGTAGCATAAAGGTCACTGTTGAGATATATCTTAACGGTACCTGTGCTACTGCCAGAGAGATTGGGAAGATTTACGGTTACACTGGCAGTTGTACTCGCGGGAGTGCCGCTGCTTATAACTATTTCAACGGTAGAGCCGGAATCCGCCTCGGAATCTCCTACCGGATTCTGATTTATTACCGTGCCCTTCGGCTTGTCGCTGTCGGTTTCGGTAACTTTAGCTTTAAGACCTGCCGCCTCAATGAGTTGCTTTGCGACGTCTGCACTGTATCCCTCAACAGACGGGACTTTTACGGAATTTGAATTTTTATCGGTTGAAACATAGAGCGTTACAAGAGAGCCTTTTTCGGCATAAGAGCCCTCCGTGGGATATGAATCGAACACAAGTCCCGGGGTAACATTTTTCTGATAACTCGTTATTATCTTGGTGGTAAAGCCGGCTTTTTTAAGCTTTTGCTCGGCATCATCAGACGAAAGGCCTATAATGCCTTCTATCATAACGCTGTCGTCGTTATATGCTATTTGAAGCTTTACGGTTTTGCCCTTACGAAGCTTTGTTCCTGCATCCGGAGTCTGTTTTATTACGGAGCCGGGCTCTGCATCGGTGCTATATACCGACTCGGTCTCAAACTTGAAGTTACTGTTGTATTCGGCATTTGACATTATATCGTCGATATAATTTTTACCTACGAAATTCGGAACCTCAACCTTTTTGACGTTGCGGCCGAGAAGTATGCCGGTAACTATTGCGGCAATAACAACAAGACCTGCTATTATGCCGATAAGTATAGGAACGGTCTTATTGGCCGGCTTTTCATCATCGTTTTTATCATCGTCGCCGTTTACGGCAGGAGCTGCCGGTCTTCGTTCTGCGGGAACAGGCTGCCTTGCGGCTGTGCCGTTTACCGCTTTTGAATCAACAAACTTTGTAGGCTCGTTATCGACAAAGTAATCATAATCGAACTTTATTGACGGATTGCGACGGAATGCGTCAAGGTCAACAAGCATTTCGGCTGCCGAATGGTAACGGTCCTTGGGATTTTTCTGCATGGCGCGCAATGTAATCTGCTCAAGGCCGAGAGGAATATCGGGATTTATCTCTCGCGGACGTTTAGCCTCCTGCTGAAGCTGCATTATCGCTACGGAAACAGCACTGTCCGACTGGAACGGAAGCTGACCCGTAAGCATTTCATACATAACCACACCTACGGAATAAATATCGGCCTTGTCGTCGGTTATTTCGCCTCTCGCCTGCTCTGGACTGATATAGTGAACCGAGCCGATGGCATTTTCGGTCATAGTGCGTGTATCGCCGCGACAGAAACGCGCTATGCCGAAATCGGTGACTTTAATGGTGCCGTCCTGCAATAGCATAATATTTTGCGGCTTTACGTCTCTGTGTACAATGCCCTTATCATGCGCGTGCTGAAGCGCTTTTAAAATCTGCGTTACAAAGTGAACAGCCTCTTTCCAATTTATAACCTTTTGCTGCTCTATATATTCTTTGAGAGTTATGCCCTCAATATATTCCATAACTATATACTGAAGTCTGTCGCCGAAGCTCACGTCATACACCTTAACTATATTCGGGTGCGACAAAACGGCAATAGCCTTTGATTCGTTTTTGAAGCGACGGCGGAATTCATCATTTGCAAGAAATTCCTCTTTGAGAATTTTGATCGCAACTATTCTGTCGTCGATCACATCATAAGCCTTGTAGACAACAGCCATACCGCCCACACCTATGATTTCTCTGATTTCATATCTGCCGTCAAGTCTTTTACCGCAGTAATTTTCCAAAAATGATCACTCCTTTTAATAGGTAACGGCTACGACAGTTACATTGTCGCCGCCTCCGTTTTTGTTTGCCCTATCGACCAGTCGCTCGGCAAACTCATAGAACATATCGTCTTTAGTAAGATCGCACATTTCATCGGACTCGACGAAATTTGTAAGACCGTCCGTGCAAAGTAAAAGCACATCGCCGTCTTTCATTTCCTGCTCGCAAAAATCCACAAGAATTTCGCGGCTCACGCCGACGGCGCGCGTTATTATATTCTTATTCGGATGCCTTTTTGCCTCAAGAGCGGTTATTTTGCCGTGTTCCACGAGCTCCTGCACAACCGAATGGTCACGCGTGAGCTGGGTTAAAGCTCCGTGCGAAACAATGTACGCTCTGCTGTCTCCGGCGTGGGCAATATATGCAATATGCTCCATAACAATGGCACACACCACGGTAGTACCCATACCGTAAAGCTCCGAATTTGAACAGCTTATGTCATATACGCTGATGTTGGCGGCATTTATGGCAGACACCATCATATTTTTGATGGAATTTGCACTCATACCGGGTCTGAACGAAGATGTAATCTGCTCGGCTATTACTTTTACCGCTGTGGATGACGCCACGTTTCCTCCGGCAGCACCGCCCATACCGTCGCAGACCACGGCCCATGCGACACCGTTCGGCAGCTCACCGGTGGTGTATGAATCCTGATTGCTCTCACGAACCATGCCCACATCGGTTTTTGCGACTATTTTCACAGCAGATCACCTCTTTTTCACAATCAATTTTTATCGGTTATCTTTTTAGCTCTAAGTTGTCCGCACGAGGCGTTAATATCACTTCCGAGCGTTCGGCGAACCGTAACGTTTATACCGTTTTTTTGCAGTATTTCGGAAAAGCTCCTGAGCCTTTCTCTATCGCTTCTTACGTAATTGTTTTCCCTGACGTTGTTAACGGGAATTAAATTCACGTGGCACAGCATTCCGCGAAGTCTTGAGGAAAGTTCCCTCGCACATTCGTCCGAATCGTTAAGGCCGCTTATCATGGCATATTCAAATGATATTCTGCGAGAAGTTACTTCGGTATAATACCTGCACGCCTTTAAAAGCTCCTCGATATTCCACTTTAAGTTTACCGGCATAGAGCGCGAACGGATACTGTCGTTCGGTGCGTGAAGCGAAACCGACAGAGTAAGCCCAAGTCTTTTTTCTGCCAAATCATATATGCGCGGAACTATACCGCAAGTGGAAAGCGATATGTGGCGCATACTTATATTAAGACCGTTTTCATCGGTTACAAGCGACAAAAACTTCATAACGTTATCGTAATTGTCAAGCGGCTCTCCGGTACCCATAAGCACTATATGGGAAATGCGTATGCCGAGGTCGTTCTGAGCCGTTATTACCTCCGACAGCATTTCCGAGGGACGCAAATGACGCTTAAAACCGCCTATTGCGGAAGCACAGAACGAACAGCCCATTTTACAGCCGAGCTGAGCTGAGATACATATGGTATAGCCGTATTTGTATTTCATAACGACGCTCTCAACATATTCGCCGTCGGATAAATCAAAAAGATATTTTACCGTATCGTCTTTTTGCGAGACAAGCTTAGTATCTATTTTACAGTTACAGATATAAAACTCGTCATCAAGTGTTTTTCGGAGCTGCTTGCCGATATTTGTCATATCGTCAAAAGATACCGCGCCTTTTTCGTTGAGCCAGGAATAAATCTGCCCTGCACGGTATTTCGGAAGCCCCATTGAAACTGTCTTTTCCGTAAGCTCCGACAAAGACAGGGAACGTATATCAGTTTTACTCAAAATCAAATTCTCCCGAATACTGCAAAGAAGAAGCCGTCACCGCCGTTTTCGGTCGGAATAATCGTATTAAAAGATATTTTGCGGAACTCCGCGTTATTACCGAGAAATTTCTCGCAAACGTCTTCATTTTCGGCTCTGCTCAGCGTACACGTCGAATAAACTAGCGTGCCGCCGCTCTTTACATATTTTGCTGCATTTGTCAAAATATTATACTGCACAGGCAGTAAATTGTCAATAATCGCAATATCCTTGTAGCGTATTTCGGGCTTCCTGCCGATTATTCCGAAGCCTGAGCAGGGCACGTCACAGAGCACCTTGTCCGCCGCTTTTTCATACTCGGGCAAAAATACACAGGCGTCGCCCACCTTAGCCTCGATTATATCTATACCGAGCCTTAAAGCTCCCTCTTCACAGAGCTTTACGCGCTGAGGGTAAAGGTCAAAAGCGAGTATTTTGCCCTTGTTTTTCATAAGCTGCGCCGCCGTAAACGCCTTTCCGCCGGGTGAAGAGCACATATCAAAAACGGTATCGCCGGCTTTCGGCGACAGTGCTTTTACCGCCTTGCCGCAGGAGATGTCCTGAACATGGAAAAATCCCGCTTTATACGCTTTGAGCTCTTCTACCGCACCGGTATTTTTAAGTATTATGTAATTTTCGTCCTCGGGGCACTTTTCGGCAACCGCATTTTCGCCGGAAAGCAAGGCTATAAGCTCATCCGGTGAAGCTTTAAGAGTATTCACTCTCGCAGTTACGGGTCTTGCGCCTATGGACGACGAAAGTATTTTCTCGGTTTTTTCTTCGCCGTAATCCTCAACGAATTTGCTTACAAGCGCCTTGGGGCACGAGTAGATTATGCTCAAATCCTTAATTTTTTCGCCTGTCTTTTCATATGTAAAACCGTCTTTTGCAATTTTACGCAGTACCGAATTAACAAGCCCCGTGGCATAAGCGCAGCCGCAGCCCTTCACAAGCTTTACACTCTCGTTTACCGCCGCGGAAGCAGGCACTTTATCCATAAAGCAGAGTTGAAACGCACCGAGCCGAAGAGCCGTCAACACCTCGGGTCTGAGTTTTTTGAGAGGCTTTGTAAGATAGCGCGCCAATATGAAATCAAGCGTTATTTTACGCTCAGTGACGCCGTAAACAAGTGCCGTGACAAACGCAGAAGACGCCGAAGCGGCCGCATTTTCACGCAGAGCCGCATCCAGCGTCAAATTTGAGTACGCATTGTCGCGTTCTATTTTGTTGAGAATTTTGAAAGCTAACTGTCTTTCGTTCATAAATTACCTTCTCTTATTATTTGTGAGCAACAGCAATCTTAAAAGGTTTGCAGCCGAAACCGCAAAGGACGCAACATACGTCATAGCCGCCGCCTTGAGGACGCGCTTTGCACCGGGGAGTTCGTCATACGATAACATTCCGGTATTTTCGATAACGTCAACGGCTCGGCGGCTTGCGTTAAATTCAACGGGAAGCGTTACAAGCTGGAACAGCATTACAAAGACATAGAAGAAAATCCCGATATTCACAAGCAGCTGCGAGCCTAAAAATATGCCGATTACAGCGAGCGGAATTGCGGCACGCGAGCCTATTTGGCACGGCATAAGAAGCGCATTGCGAACCTTTATCGGAGTATAATTTTCTGCGTGCTGCGCCGCATGACCGGCTTCGTGGCAAGCTATGCCGATTGCCGCTACCGAGCAGCTGCCGTAAACGCCGTCGGAAAGTCTTATCACGTTATCACGCGGGTCATAATGGTCGTTTAATTTTCCTCTGATATGCTCTATACGGACATTTTGTATTCCGTAAAAATCAAGCACACGTCTTGCCGCATCGGCTCCCGTCAGGCCGTTCATATTATTAAGGCGGGAAAATTTCGAATATGCGGAATTTACTCGCGCCTGGCATATCAGCGAAATAAACAGCACGGGGACTATCAGAATAAAATAATAATAATCAATATAATATGGCATTTCTTTTCACCCTTATTTAAAAGAATCGCCGCTTTGTATTTTATGCCCCAAAAGAAAAGCTTCTGCGCTCATCCTCTTTTTACCCTCCGGCTGGAGCTCAAGAATTTTAAGCAGTTTACCGTCCTTGCAGGCGACAAGCATTTCGCCGTGAGATACGGTAATTTCTCTCGGTGCGCCGCCTTTAAGCTCGGTTTTTTCGGAAGAATGAAGCTTGACCTTCTTGCCGCCCAAAACGGCGGTTGCGGTGGGCCACGGCGAGAGACCTCTTATCTTATTATGCACTTCATCAATCGTTTTAGTAAAATCAATCGGGCAAAGCGCCTTTGTAAGCATAGGCGAATAACAGCTCTCATCATCGTTTTGCTTTATGGGTTTAAGGCTGTCGTCAAGCAAAGCTCTGATTGTTTTTGAAAGGACGTCCGCGCCGAGCAGCGACAGCTTATCGTGAAGCTCGCCCGCAGTCATATTTTCATCAATCGGAAGCTTTTCGGAAATGAGTATATCCCCGGTGTCAAGTCCCTCGTTCATAAGCATAGATGTAACTCCGGTCTCATTTTCGCCGTTTAATATGCACCATTGTATCGGGGCCGCTCCGCGATATTTCGGCAGAAGAGACGCGTGTATGTTTATTGAGCAAAACTTCGGAAGATACAGTATTTCGGGAGGTAAAATTTTGCCGTAAGCCGTAACCACGTTAAGCTCCGGGTTAAGTCTTTTAAGAATTTCGAGAGCTTCTCCGTCACGCATGCTTTTCGGCTGAAAAACAGGTATACCGTTTTCCTCGGCAAAAACCTTAACGGGCGGCGGAGTAAGCGTATATCCCCTGCCCTTAGGCTTATCGGGCTGTGTAAACACGCCGACAACCTCGTTACCGTCATCTACAAGTCTTTTAAGACACGGCACGGCGAAGTCGGGAGTCCCCATAAAAACTATTCTCATAAGTTACCTCGTCAATCAATTTGTCCGCTTTCGCGGCGTATACGCTCAACTACTTCCTCGGGTGCAAGACGTTCAATATACAAATGGCCGTCAAGATGGTCTATCTCATGGCAAAATGCGCGCGCTTTAAGGTCCTCGCCCTTATAAAGGCACCATTTTCCCTCTCTGTTTTGCGCTCTTACCTTTACGGTTTTCGGTCGAACCGTAACGCCGCTTTTACCCGGAAGCGAAAGGCAACCCTCTATTTCGTACTGAACTCCGTCGCTCTCGACTATTTCCGGATTTATAAGCTCTATAAGACCGTCGCCGACATCTACAACTACCACTCTTTTGAGCATTCCCACCTGAACGGCGGCAAGTCCGCAGCCGTCGGCATCATAAAGGGTATCTCTCATATCGTCAAGTAATTTAAAGAGCTTTGCGTCAAAGCTTTCAACGGGACGGCTGACCTTTCGAAGTATCGGGTCATCGTTTACCCTGATTTGTCTGATTCCCATCTTTTTCACCTCATAATATACTCTCGGGATCTATGTCCGCAAATGCCGTAACCGCCGAAAAACGTCCGTCCTTTGCGTAATCCTTTAAAAGTCCCGACAGGAAAAATCTGAATTTTTTTGTGTTTTTGCATTTTATTATTATACGGAATCTGTATTTGCCGGATATTTTTGAGACGCGCGGAGCGATAGGCCCCAAAACGATGATGCTTAAATCTGCGAAATCATTCTTTTGCCGCTCCTTGAGCATATTCAAAAATACCTTTGACGCCGATTTTGTGAGCATCTCATCGCTTCCGGTAAACGACACCACGCACAAGTTACAATACGGAGGATAAATCATGGCCTTACGCATTGATATTTCCAAATTGTAGAACGCTTCAAAATCCTGCTTTTCGGCAAGCCGTATTATCTCATTTTCGGGGAAAGAGGTTTGAATAACGGCTCTGCCCTTACTATCGCCTCGCCCTGCTCTGCCTATGACCTGAGTTAAAAGGTCGAAGGTGCGCTCGGCACTTTTATAATCATCATTGTAAAGCTGCTGATCTATGGATATTATACCGACAAGCGTAACATTGGGAAAGTCAAGTCCTTTTGCGACCATTTGTGTTCCTAACATTATATCATACTCGCCGTTTGTGAACTTTTTTAGTGAATTTTCAAAAGAATATCGCGAAGTTGTTGTATCCGCGTCAAGGCGAAGCACACGCGCCTCGGGAAAGCTGTCGTGAAGTTCCTCTTCAAGTCTTTGCGTTCCCGTTCCGGAAAACACCACGCTTTTTTCGCCGCATTCGCGACAAACGTTTGTAAAAGGCTCTGAATATCCGCAGTAATGGCACATAAGCCTGCCGTTTTTGCTGTGATATGTAAGTGAGATACTGCAATTCGGACAGGTCATCACCTTTCCACAGCTTTCACACGCGGCAAATGTATTGTAGCCGCGGCGGTTAAGCAGCAATATTGCCTGTTTTTTATCTTCGAGAGTTTCTTTGATTGAAAGAGTCAATTCGTCGCTTAAATTTTTTGTTTTTGTCGGGTCGGCTCCGTATTTCATCTCGGTTGTTATAACTTCGGGCAAAACTGCGTTGCCGTACCGGTTTTTAAGTACATTCAAAGAATAAATACCGCTCTTTGCCGCCGCATATGTTGTAAGCGAGGGGGTTGCCGAGGCAAGAAGCAAAAGTCCGTTATGGCATCCTACGCGGAATGCAGCCACATCCTTGGCATGATAGCGCGGCGACATCTCCGATTTATATGTGCCCTCCTGCTCTTCGTCCATAATAACCAATCCGAGATTGTCAAACGGGGCAAAAACCGCCGAGCGCGTACCGAGCGCTATTTTGGCTTCGCCGTTTTTTACGCGTTTCCACTCGTCAAGTCTTTCTCCCATTGAAAGGGCACTATGGAAAACCGCCACTTTTTCACCGTAACGGTTGTAAAAAAGAGACAGAAGCTGCGGAGTGAGAGAGATTTCGGGAACCATAACTATACAGCCCTTACCCGTTTTCAGCACCTCGTCAATAAGGCGCATATACACTTTTGTCTTCCCGGAGCCCGTAACTCCGAAAAGCAGCGAGGTTTCGGCCTTGTCGCTTTGAAATCTACCGCAGAGGTCTTTGAATGCTGCCGATTGCTCACTTGTCAGCACTATATTCTCTTTATTTGCCCCGTGCAAAAATTTTGGGCGGCGGAAAACCTCGTTATCAAAAAATTCCAATATACCCTTGCGCTCAAGCGTTGTCACAACAGCTGTTGTAACACCGGTGAAATAGCAAACCTCCTTTACCGAAGCAGAACCCGTATCCGTGAGGAACTTTACAACCTGCTTTTGCTTAGCGGTAAATTTAGGCGGTTCTCTGAGGGCATAATAGAATTCCGAGAGCTTTACCATTTTCACGGTGGCGTCGCCTATACGCCGCACGGAGTCGATATTTCTGATAAGAAACCCTTTATCTGCCATCTTTTCGGCAATTGGAAAATCCTGTTTAAATCCGAGCTCTTTGAGAAGTCTGTCGCCGCGGACATATACGCTCTTGTCCGAAAGAAACGAAAACACGCTTTTTTCGTCCGGTGACAGAGAAGTCAGCATATCGTCGGTAACATCGGGATTTACTATATATGATGTTACGAGATTAAGCCCGAGGCCGGTAGGCAGCATAGCCTTTACCGCCTCGTACAGCGTGCAGAAATACTCGTCCTTCATAAATACGGCAAGTCGCAGCATCTCATTATTTAAAAGCGGCGATGGGTCGAGCACCGCCGCAATATTTTTGAGCTTCACAGCATCCTTTGATTTTTCTCTTAAAGCAAATACGACGCCCTGGCGTTTCTTACTGCCCCTGCCGAAGGGGACGAGTACACGAACACCGGGACGCACGTCTTTTGAGAGTTTTTCGGGTATAGCATAGTCAAAAGCGTCATCAAAGCTGAAAGCGGTATTTTCAACCGCTACCTTTGCTATCATACGCTGCACCCCTTAAAATAAACTTATATATATCTTATCTCTTCCGGCTCGATTATTTTATATTTGCCGGAGAGTATCTCGTCAAGAGCTATGCTGACGGGCTTTTCAATCATTATTTCGCCGTCTTCCTCGGCCTTTTCCGAAATTTCTCTTGCTCTTTTTGCCGTGGCTGTAACAAGAGAATAACGGCTGAGATGGTCTTTTAAAATGTTTTTCAAATCCGGATTGAACATAAAATAAAACCTCACTTATCTATTTTTTCTATAATATCCAAAACTTCATCGGCGGCGCTTTCAAGGTCGTCGTTTATAACAATGTAATCGTACCCGCGGCTCTTTTCTATTTCGCCGCGCGCAATTTCAAGGCGCCTTACAAGGTCGTCCTCGTCCTCCGTACCGCGGCAGCGAAGCCTGTGCTCAAGTATTTCAAGCGACGGCGGCATTATAAAAATCGCTGTTGACAGAGGATACATTTTTTTGATTTTTGCCGCACCCTGAACTTCGATTTTCAAAATAACCGTTTTACCCTCGGACAGCCATTTGTCGACCGGTTTTTTTGGCGTGCCGTAAAGGTTTTTGCCGTATTTTGCAAATTCAAGCACGTCGCCGCTGTCGAGCATTGCCTCGAAATCGTCGGGAGTTATAAAGTAATAATCAACCCCGTCATGCTCGTTTTCGCGTTTAAGACGCGTTGTTATCGAAATTGATTTTTGGAGCGTCGGGTCCTTTCTCAAAAGAATGTCAAGGAGCGTGTCCTTGCCGACACCCGACGGGCCGGAAAATAATATAAGCTTCCCCTTTTTTTGTTCCATTATGCCTGCTCCTTATCGCTGTCATCATTAAAGCGAGCCATAATGGTCTCCGCCTGCAAATAGGTTAATATAACATGGTTGCTGTCGGTAATTATGACGGCTCGGGTTTTACGCCCCTGTGTTGCGTCAATGAGCATTTTCTGCTCTTTTGCCTCTTGCACTATTCGTTTTATCGGCGCCGACTCAGGGCCTGCCACCGCTAAAATTCGGTCTGCGTTTACCGCATTTCCGAAACCTATGTTGATTAGCTTCATTGCTGACTTCCTCACTCAATATTTTGAACCTGCTCGCGAATCTTTTCGACCTCCGCCTTTATGGCGATGACCTTTTTGGCTATATCGACGTCCTGCGCCTTAGAGCCTATTGTATTTGCCTCACGGTTTATTTCCTGAACAAGAAAATCAAGCTTTCTGCCTATTGCCTCGCTTGAATTCATAAATTCACGAAGCTGTGAAATATGACTGCGAAGTCTTACGGTTTCTTCATCGACGGCTATTTTGTCGGCATAAATTGCGGCTTCATTTAAAAGCCTTTGCTCGTCTACCGCGGCGTCGCCGAGAAGCTCTTTCATACGCTGCTTCAATTTTTCGTTGTATTCTCTTACGGTTTCGGGAGAACGGCCTTCAATGAACTCAACGCACTCGATAATATAATCAGCTCTTGAAAGTATATCCCCTCTGAGCTTGCTGCCCTCCGTCTCGCGCATTTCGATAAACTTTGAAACGGCGGTTTCGGCAACTGTCTTTACCGCATTCCAAATTCGCTCCTCGTCCTCGGACGCTTTATGAAGCGTTATAACGTCGGGGTAGCGTGAAAGCGTTACAGCCGATATATCGTCTTTGAGGCCGAATCTTTCGGAAAGCTCTTTTAACGCTTTGACATAGCCGGCGGCGAGAGTTTCATTGACATTAACCTCCATCTCGCGCTCTTCAAGGTCCTCAACCGAGACATAGCACTCGACTTTTCCGCGGGTTATAAGCGAATTACAGTATTTTTTGAGCTTTTCCTCAAGAAAACCGTACTCTCTCGGCACTCTTGCCGAAAATTCAAAATAACGGTGATTTACACTTTTTATTTCAACGGTCACATTGAGCGAATCGATTGTCTGCTCGCTCTTGCCGTAACCTGTCATACTTTTAATCATATCGGTTGCCCCTATGTTTAAATTGCGGACAAAATACGCCGCATAAAAAATAAAGCGAAACCCCGAATTTAATAAGACGGGGTTACCCTCGCTTTTAGTTATAATATTTTACTATTTTAAACCGACGTTGTCAATGTTTACAGCAGCTTCCCTGCAAAAGTTCGGCCGTATTTCCCGAAAAGGCTCCGTCTTTTTGCGTAAAACCGAGAGAAATAAGCTCATCCGAAAACTCAAAAAGGCTGCAAACCGCCGTATCAACACCGCGGCGAAAAGCAAAATCGAGCACCGAACGAAGCAGTCCGTCGGTAACTGACGGCTCGTTCTTATCCGATTTTATACGCTCTATAATACAGATATTTCCGTTTAAAGAAAACAGCAGAGAAAAATCATTACCGCCGTATTCTGTTTTATACGCGGCGTAACGCACGTTATCACAAAACGGTTCTCCGGGAAAGAGACATTGCAATTCGGATAATTCCGTAACACACTCAAATTTTATCATTTAAACCGCGCCTCAAATTACCGCTTTGCTCCGCCGATGTCATAAGCGCGTGCACTTCGTCGGGCGTAAGGTGGCGGTAATCGCCCGTCTTTAACATTCCGAGCTTTACGGAGCCTATCTTAATGCGCTTGAGCCTTGCGACCTCAAGCCCGAGGCTTTCGCACATTTTTCTTATCTGACGGTTTCTGCCCTCGAAAATCGTGAGCTCGATAACCACACGACCCTCTTCGCGTGAGACAACGCGGACTTCGGACGGCAGCGTCATTTTGCCGTCAATTTCCACGCCGTTTTCAAGAGCCGCTCTTTGCTCTTTTGAAAGAGACGGATGTATTGTAACGCGATAGGTCTTCGGCACGTGCATTGACGGGTGAGTTAAAGCGTTGGCAAATTCGCCGTCGTTTGTCATAAGCAAAAGTCCCTCGCTTTCACGGTCAAGCCTGCCGACGGGATATATTCTCGCGTCTATATCGCTTACAAGCTCCGCAACACATTTTCTGTCCATCTCGTCGCTCATTGTTGTGATAAATCCTCTCGGTTTATTAAGCATAATATAGACGTTTTCTTTCGGCGCGCTGAGCTTTTTGCCCGCAACCACAACCTTGTCGGTTTTGGGATTTACCTTATCTCCCACGCAGGCTGTCTTGCCGTTTACCTTGACTTTACCTGCCGCTATCAGCTCCTCGGATTTTCTCCTTGAAGCGACGCCGCTCTCAGCCATAAATTTTTGCAGTCTGATCTTCACATCAGTCATATTTTTCACCAAAGCACTTTCCTAAAAAATTTTTTAATCTTTTGCGGTAACGACTTTTTTTGCATCTTTTCGGAGTCGGATATATATTCGGCACCTTCCGAAGTCACTATCGGCACCTCGGATAATACTCTTCCGTCATACAGATAATATACGGTACCTACATTTTTGCCGCTCTCAACCGGTGCATATTCAAAATTTTTAATGCAAATTTTGATTTCAGGCTCAATATTTTTGAGCGAGGCAAGGTACGGCGTGTATAAAGGCTTTACACCGACAGAGGATTTATCTGAGCCGACAACACTCAGCCTGACGCCCGAAAGATCACAGAAAAGAGAACGATTTTTTACGACGGAAAAGCCGTAATTATACATTTTTTCGTGATCATTCCAATCGTCCGGCGCATTTAGCGTGACTGCTATAAGCGTTACGCCGCCGCGTCTCACCGCCGAGACGAGACATCTGCCGCTCTTTTTTGTGAAGCCCGTCTTAATTCCTATGCAGTCTTCATCTATGGTAAGAAGCCTATTGTGGTTTGTAACGGTTCTGCGATACGGCGGATTGCCGTAACTGACGCTCATGCTTTTTTTGGAGCAAATGCTTAAAAACTCCGGATTTTTAATCGCCTCTGCTCCGAGAAGAGCCATATCGTATGCTGTGGAATAATGATTTTCGCTGTCAAGCCCCGAAGGTGTTTCAAACGAAGTATCGTTCATATTAAGCTCTTTAGCCCTTTGGTTCATAAGAGCCGTAAATTCGTCCAAGCCGCCTGACACGGCGTATGCCGCGACATTTGCGGCATCATTGCCGGAAGAGAGCAGCATACCGCACGCAAGAGTCTTTACCGAAACGCAGTCTCCCGGAAGAAGTCCCATAGACGTTCCCTCGACAGACACAGCCTCTTTTGTTACCGTTACTGCCTCGTCAGGGCTTTTGTATTCGAGAGCCAAAAGTGCCGACATAATTTTTGTTGTGCTCGCCATGGGCAATCTTTCGTGCTCGTTTTTTGCATACACGACCTCAAGAGTGTCGCTTGTCATTAAAATCGCCGCTCGTGCGCTTAAATCAAGCTCATCGTTTTCGGCATAAGCCGGAAATGCGCACAGTACCGTAAAAGCCACAGATAAAAAAACGCAAAAAAGTCTTTTATACAAATCAACCACCTGCCATATTTTTAAAATATGCAGGCGGTAGATTTATTATTATGAAATTCGAGAAACGCTTATTTGTTCTCGGAAGGAACATCCTCTGCGGGAACTGCGGAAACATACTCCGCGGCATCATTAGAAGCTGCTTTTTCCTTTTCCTTCTTTGCCTTATTAACAACGGAAGTAACCTTATCGAACATTTCGGGAACAAGATTAACAACTCTTTCGGCAGCATTGTCAAATGCTGTGATATGCTTAATTGTAACCTCTCCGTCGGAAATAACGAGGAAAGCAACGGGAGTTATGGTAACGCCGGCTCCGCCGCCGCCGCCGAAAATCTCTTTATTTGTCTTGGAGGGGAAATCGGAACCGCCCGAAGCAAAGCCGTAAGTCACCTTAGACACCGGAATTATTGTAATGCCGCCGTCAATATTCATCGGCTCACCGATTATTGTGCTTACGTTGACGAGATTTTTTACCTTTTCGATTGTTGTTTCGAGAATTCCTGCTGCTGATTGTTCTTTCATTTAGAAGCACCACCTTGTATATTTTGAGTTTCTGTTTTATTATCTCCCTCTGTGACAACTGCCTTTTTGGGCTTTTGCCGCAGTAATTTGAGTACGACCTTAAATAAAAGTCTGAACACAAGCCTTATGCCTGCTCCGACAAGGAAAAACGGGCGTAATGAAAATGCCGTTTTAAATTGCGCGCTTGAGAATGTGCCTATGAAATCGGGTTCAATGCTCGCATCATACTTTTTCACTTTCAAGTTAGAGCAGATAAATCCGAGAGCCGGGAAAACATCCTCACATATCTCACCGTACTGAAGAGCGGTTTGAGCGGCGTCGCTGTTACTTGAAACGACTATCCAAAGGTACAGCTCCTCAATTATAAAGTGCTTTTTGACGCTGCGCATCATAAGCCCGACGGCGTCTGCCGAATCCTTAACAAGCTTTATTACGCCGTCCATACCCTGGTTTTCATAGAAGGTTTTAAAGATATTGGGCTTTTTGGGTTTTTCCTCTGCGGGCTCTTCCTGCTTTTCTTTTTTGGGTTTTTCCTTTTTGGGCTTAGGAGGTTTCTTTTCTTTTTGGGTTTTCGGGTAAATGCTGAAATGCAAAAACAGCCAGCTTACGCTGAGCTTAAAGCCGTCGATATATTCCGCATCAATCCTGACTTTTACTAAAAGTACAAGACAAATAAATGCGATTATACCGAGTATTATGTACAGCGCTGTCAACCTACGGGCACCTCCTTCGCTTCACAATTTACTCCTATCCCGCACATTTTGCGAGACTATGTAATAGATTATATAAAAAAACGCAACATTATTCAAGAGAATTTATGTCGGAATTGTCAACTTTTTTGCTTTCTTCGTGATTTTCTTCTGCGAGAGGCTCATTTTTTGGGAGTTCCGGCAATTCATCAAGAGATTCCACACCGAAACAGCGTAAGAATTCCGGAGTCGTTCCGTATACAAGCGGTCTGCCGGGAAGCTCGAGTCTGCCTTTTTCCTCAACAAGTCTCTTTTGGCAGAGTGTTGATATGACACCGGAACAATCAACGCCCCTCACCTGCTCCACAAAAGCCTTGGTAACGGGCTGATTGTACGCTATAACAGCAAGAACCTCAAACGCAGCGTTTGAAAGCGGTGCGTTCTTTTTGACCTCAAGCACAGAACGTATAAGATCGGCATACTCGGTTCGCGACGACAGCTGATACTTGTCTCCGAGCCTTAAAAGGCATATACCGCTTGAACGTTCGTCGAGAGACGCGGACAAATTGAGAAGCGTCCTGCGGCAGGTCTCCTCATCGATTGAGAGCACCTCGGCAAGCTTACCTATTTCAAGAGGTTCACCCACTGAAAACAGAACCGCCTCAGCGGCAGATGTAAGATTTTTTGCGTTTACAGGCATTTTTTATTCCCACTCCTCAGAAACGGTATCTCCGAAATCAGCCGACAAAAGTTCTATGCTCGTATCGCCTCCGTCGCCGCTGACCATAACTTTTTTATCCTTGGCAAGCTCAAGTACGGCAAGAAACGTGGCCACCATATCCGAACGCGACTGTGCGTCCGAAAAAAGGTCGGTAAATTTGCGTTTACTGCCGACGCTTGCGAATTTTTTATATATAGAACGAATTTTCGAACCGACCGACACTATTTTTTTTGCCACTATTTCACGAAATGCCTCAATAGGCGGCGGCAGATTGCGAAGCTTTCTGCCTGCGGCGGCAAGATATGCTCTTAAAAGCTCTGCTCCGTCGTGTACTCTTGTATATGTGGGGTCGGTTTCTATCTTCATCGGCTCTCGCACAAAATGGTCAAAGCCGTCTGTACGCTGAGATAGCTTTTCAGCCATGAGCTTGCAGTCTCGGTACTCGATAAGCTCACCGGTAAGCTCCCTTTTCAGCTCGTCCGCCTCCTCGTGAACCGGCAAGAGAGACACCGTCTTTAAATAGACGAGCCTTGCCGCCATCTCAAGGAATTCGCTTGCCACATACATATCTTCATCCTGCATACGGCGGACATAATCGAGATATTGGTCAACAAGCTCCACTATCGGAATATCATATATATTAAGTTTGTGTTTGGCGATAAGGCTCAAAAGCAGGTCCATAGGCCCCTCGAACACGTCGAGCTTATATGATATTTGGTCCATTTTTACGTCCTTTATTTTGATAATGCTCTGAACGGAAATCCTATTACGTAATCGAGTCCGTAATACAATGCGTTTTCAAGAAATGCCAGCGGCTTATCAAGCACACCTAAAAAGATAAGCACAAATACGGCTATGATTATATATCTCTCGTAACGCATAAATTTAAAATAATACTTATCGGGGATAAGCAGCTGTAATATTCTTGAGCCGTCAAGCGGCGGTATCGGTATAAGGTTAAACACAGCCAGGCCTACGTTTATAGTGGCGGCAAATCGGAAGAACAGAATAAATGCCTTCACTATAACATAGGGGCTGAAGAGAGAAAAGATATTTTCAAAAAGCAAAAACACCATGGCCATTAAAATATTTGCGATAGGGCCTGCAACGGCTGTAAGTGCCATTCCCTTTTTGGGATTTTTAAAGTTTCTCGGATTTATCGGAACGGGCTTTGCATAGCCGAAACCGACAAGTACTATCATAAGCGCGCCTATCCAGTCGATATGCGCCATAGGATTCAAGGTGAGTCTGCCCGACAGACGCGGCGTATTGTCGCCGAGCTTTGACGCAACGAGCGCATGGGCATATTCATGCACGGGCATGGTGCAGAAGATTACAAAAGCAAGCGCAAAAACACTTACCAATATTTCCATGGGCGTATAAGCGCCTCTGAGGATACTAAAGAGCATTTGCTTTTCTCCTTTTTGCAGAAATGTAATTATACAATTATTTTAACTACCCTGTCAATATGATTAAAATCGTACATAATTTCCGACGATGAAGCCTTACCGTCAAAAATAGTTCTGATGTCCTCGCCCTGCGAGTCACCGCATTCCAAAAGTATCTCCCCGCCTTTTTTGCAGCACGGCAGCCATCTATCACATATGGCTCTGTAAAACATAAGCCCGTCTTTGCCGCCGTCAAGAGCCGTTTTCGGCTCAAATCCGACCTCCCTTTGCAAAGAGGGAAGTTCCTCCGATTTTATATACGGCGGATTTGATATTATAAGGTCCGCCTTTGGTAAATCGGGACAGCCCGAAAGCACATCGCACTCGATTATATTTTCGTTCGGAAAATTGTAAAGCCTCGCATTTTTGCGGAGATATGACAGTGCCGCCGGATATTTTTCCACAAGGTAAACATCTAAGGAGGGATTTCGATTTTTCACGGTGATACCTATACAGCCGCTCCCGGAGCAAAGGTCATACACGACCGCGTTTTCACGGTTTTTCAAAAACAAATCCGCGTTTTCGACAAGCATTTCGGTTTCGGGGCGCGGTATTAAAACACCCTCGCCGACATTAAACGTAAATTCGCAAAAATCCCATTCACCGAGTATATATTGTAAAGGCTCACCGAGAGCACGCCTTTTTGCAAGCTTTAAAAAAAGCTTCTCGTCATGCCCTGACATGACATCATCACCGTGGCACAACACGTCGCGTCGTGTTTTGCCCGCAGCCTTTATCAAAAGGCACTCGCTGTCGAAACGATAATCGTCAATTCCGGCGTCCATCAGCATATTTTCGGTGCTTTTAAATGCGTCAATAAGCGTCATTTTATCTCGTCGTCCTCGGGATTATCGGTTATCACGGCTTCGAGCGACGCTATACCGACCTCGATAATATCATCTGTCGGCTCCTGCGTTGTTATTCTCTGCATCCAAAGACCCGGCGCGGAGAGAATTTTCACAAGCAGATTATCGTGCTTGCCTGCATATTTGATAAACTCATAGCCGATGCCCATAACAAGCGGAAGAACAAGCAGCTTTACAAGTATCCACACCGCGCGATTGACATTTTGCAAACCGGGGAAAATGAGGACGAGCGCGGACGAGAGAAGTATGCTCAATATTATCATAACGAACATAAAGCTCGTTCCGCAGCGCGGGTGAAAACGGCTCTGCTTTCTGACATTTTCAACCGTCAGGGGCAAGCCGTGTTCATAGCAAAAAATCGTTTTATGCTCGGCCCCGTGATACATAAACACACGGTGAATATCTTTCATTCTCGAAACCAAAGCCATATAGGCAACGAATATTATTATTCTCACAATACCCTCAAAAAGAGGATGAAATTTTTGAAGATTGCCGCCCGTCACAAGGTCGATAAGCCACGACGGAAGCCACATAAACAGGAAAAATGCGATCCCAAATCCGAGCACGGAGGAAATAACGCCTATGACATTCATCATTTTGGGCCCGAAACGGTCATTAAGCCAGCGGTCGAATTTCGACATATCCTGCTCGTCTTCGGTAAGACCCTGAGTGGATTTTTCAGCCGACTCCATAAGATACCCGTAGCCGGTTACGAGTGATTCGACGAACCCGACAATGCCTCTGATTAACGGAACACCGAAGAATTTGCACTTGTCGCGCCACGGCTTTACATTTTTATATGTTGTTTCGATTTCTCCGTTAGGCAGTCTTACCGCCATGGCAGAGCCTTTCGGTCCGCGCATCATTACGCCCTCTATAAGAGCTTGACCGCCAACGGAGGTTTTATGATATTTCTTAGCTTCTTCGTCCAAAATTATTCTCCTTTTTATTGCTGAGTTTGCTGTATCGGAAACACAACTGTCACGGTGGTGCCCTTACCCTCAATACTGTTGAGAGAGAGCGTGCCGTTGTGCCTTTTTACAATTTCATTTACCACCGCAAGACCGATGCCCGAGCCTCTGACAGACGCATTTGCCTTATAGAATTTCTCTGTGACATAAGGAATGTCCGCAGTAGGGATACCGCAGCCGGTATCTGCTATCGTTATTGTAACAAAGCCGTTTTCCGCCTTTGCCGTAACACTTATCGTGCCGCCCGCCTCGGTATATTTAAAGGAATTATCAAGTATGTTCACAAATACCTGCTTAATTCGATTCGGGTCGCCCGTCATAGGAGCCGGAACCTCGGAAACGTTATATAACAGCTCCTTGCCCTCACGCATTGAGCGGTCCTTAAAAACGAATACCGCCTCGTCAAGCTCAGCCAAAACGTCCATGGATGACATACGCATAGTCAAATTGCCGTTTTCCATTCTTGAAAAATCGAGAAGCTCCTCAACAAGACTTGTAAGCCGCTCGGATTCGCTTATTATGACATTGAGTCCGCGTTTTGTAAGCGCCTCATCCTTTATCGGGTCCTCAAGTATCGTCTCGCCCCACCCCTTTATAGCTGTCAGCGGAGTACGGAGCTCATGTGAAACGGTTGAAATAAACTCGTTTTTCATACGCTCGCTCTCTTTTATTTCATGCGCCATATTGTTTATGGACTCACAGAGCTGACCTATTTCATCATCTCCGCCGGTGTCCTCTATACGTGCGCCGAGGTCTCCCTTTGCGATTTTTATTGCCGTTTCGTTGATCTTTTTAACGGGCCTTACTATCGAACGCACAAAGAAAAGCCCCGATACAGTAACAAAAGCTATTATAACAAGAGCAATAAAACACATAAGAAGTATTACCTTGATAAGCTGCGAGTCAATGTCGGAAAGAGAAACAACATATCGAACGGCTCCGGAATTTTGCCCGCCGGACGATGGGAGCATATATGAAAGAGCCATAACCTTTTCACCGGAGCTCATTCTGCCAACCCATGTAGCCTTGCCGGTATCGGATAGCTTAGCCTCGGCGTAATCCGGGTATTTTTCGTTTTCGACAGAAAATCCGCTGGAGGATACCACGACGTTACCGCTTCGGTCTATTACCCAAACCTCCATAACGGATTTATCGCTGAAGTCCTCGACAAATTCCTTAGCACGAAGATTAAACGCGTCGTCGGAGCTGTCGTTTGAAATACTGAAATATGACGAAACGACATTTGTGGCTCTTGAATCAAGTGTCACCCGCACAGTCTCGTAATACTGCTCTTTAAACAGAACCGAGACGACTATGATTATACAAAAAAGCACAAAAATAATGGCACAGAGTGTATTTAAAACCCAGCGTGCGGTTATACTCTTTTTTGCCACGTTTTTGTCGCTCCTTTCGTTCTTTTATTCTATCCACTTATAGCCTCTGCCCCAAATGGTAATAAGATGCTTCGGCTGAGTCGGCTCATCCTCCACCTTATTACGAAGCCTGTGAATGTTTACGTCCACTACCTTGTCATCCACAAAGTAGCCGTCGCCCCACACCTTATTGAGAATGTCTGAGCGCGACAATGTGACATCGGGGTTTTTAAACAGATAGTCAAGAAGCTGAAACTCTATCTGCGTAAGCTCTATCGGACTGCCGTTTTTATAAAGAATTCTGTCGCGGTAATCAAGCGAAAAATCACCTACTGTTGTAAGATCCGGGTTTGCGACTGCGGCTTTTTCGTTTTCGTTCATTATTGATACGCGCCTGTAAACGGCGTCTACCCTTGCCATTAGCTCTGACGGTGAAAACGGCTTTGTAACGTAATCGTCGGCTCCGACCAAAAGCCCTGTCACCTTGTCCATCTCCTGAGTCTTTGCCGTCAGCATAATAATACCTATTTTGCTGCTTTTCGCACGCAGATATTTGCATACCTCAAGCCCATCCTTCAGCGGCATCATTATATCAAGCACGGCAACATCTATATTGCCGTTTTCTTCCTCGTATTTATTGATTGCTTCCTCGCCGTTTTCCGCCTCAACTACATCATAACCGCTTCGTTTTAAATTTATAACTATAAATTCGCGAATTGAAGCCTCATCTTCGGCTATAAGAACTTTTTTCATTTTTACCTCCGGTCATTCTATTGCGTTCGAATGCTCCCTGATATATTCTTCGGTGATTTTCATATTTTTACCGGCTTCGGTTATCCTTGCCGCGTATGTGAGCGTGGACGTTTGGAATATTACGGTATAACCGTCCTTAGGCTTATGCTGCCAATCGGTGCTCGGTACGGTCACCACGCTGAAAAGCTCGGCCCCGTTTTTCTGAGCGGTTGAATCATATAAATAAAACGTACTTGTTCGCTCCTGAATATCATTTTTGACGCACACCGTACCCACCCACTTTTTATCGAATGAGAACATATACGACGAAGAGTACAGCATCAGCCTTTCGCTTTTTTCATAAAGCGCACCGTTGTCAAGCCCGTACCATACGGTAAGCGACAGCGGCTCCGTATCGTCACCGCTTACCGAATACGAATTCGGGAGCGGCAGGGAAACGGGAATCTCAAATCTGCCGTCCTTATCTATATCGGCAAATGACAATTTAGACGAGCGTTCCGTAGCCGGCGAATCCGAAGAGTTGCCGGACGTCAAAAGCGATACCGGTTTGCCGTCCGAAAGTCCTATTACATCGGTAATGACCGCGGAATCACTTATTACAGAGTCAACAAATATATGCGGATTGCTGCCCGTTTCACATTTTAAAAGCGATATGCTGACAGCAGGAGTCATCTCGGTTTCGCCCGCAAGATAAATACTTCCGCTGTCGTCCATCTTGAACAATCTGCCATAGGTTTTGTTTATATCCGAGGAGGAGCTTATTATTACGTTGAATATTTCCGCCTTGCCGTCTGTATCAATATCGCAGGTTATCGACTGCGAATAGTTCTCGGTTAAAATGGAGCGCAAAACAAAGGTTCCCGACGAACTATCCGGCTCATATACCGTCATTATTTTATTCCCGCGGCTCTCGTAAAGTGACCAACAAACCACAATCTCGCTTCTACCGTCGGAATTCATATCGCAAAAATCTATTTTATAGACCTCACTGCCGGAGCCTTTGATATCGGCAATCGAGAGCCACTCTCCGTCGCGACAGTCGAGAAAATGCAAATACACCGCAGTCTCATCGGTAGAATAGCTGTAAAGTGCTATTGCCTCGTCTTCGCCGTCGCCGTCAAAATCATAAAGAATAAAAGACGAGCGATAATCGCCTGTCGTCGGTGTTTTCATAACAATGTTTTTATCGTTTACGGCTTTTTCAAACGCCTTTTGTATGCCTGCGTTTTCACCCGAAAGCGCGGGCGGATGCATCATTTTATCAACCGCCTTGAGAGTAAGATTGCATCCGCTAAAAGAAAAACAGAGGCAAAGACACAGAAGAAGCATTGCAAATAATTTCTTTTTCATATATCTCCGCCCCCCTTTTTTTACTGCTCGGAAGCAGTTGAATTTATTGTGACATAATATGTGCCGTGCGCCCAAACGGCGGTATCGCCTGTTACCGTTATGAGAACCGGTATCTTTTGCTCGCCCTCTTTTACGTCATAAGACGTAAGGTCGAGTTTGACAGACAGCATATCGGGATTTATTTTTGAAATACTGTCGGCAGGACCTATGAGCTTAACTCCGCTTATGCCGTTTGAGGTGACAACCGAATTATAGCCTTGCTTTTGACCGGTTATCGTGACATTTGCGGCCGGTACCGAAAACATTCCGGAGGTCATACCGGACATATTCACGCTGACCTTAAAGTTCTTTATCGACTGGTCGGTTATCATAAAATCCGTTATATCGGAAGCCTTGAAATTAAGCGTATTAAGCCCTGCGTCAAGCTCAGAAAAGTCAATCGTGCCAACGCTCAGAGAAGTTATCTGGTCAACCTTCTCGACCGGTACCGCCGCCGATATTCTCGACGGACTTACCGAGAAATTCACATTCCCGTCAAGGTAATTTGCCGGAGCGTTTCTGAATGTCACGGTCGTAGGCAATTCTACAAGCTTTAAAACGGGCATTGTCATTGTAATTGCGGTATCGCCCTCAAGTATACTTACATTTGACAACTCATCCGCCGCGGCTCCGACAAGTTTCAATTCCGGAGTTACGGTAGTAGTAGCCGTAAGAGGTGCCGAAATCGACGTTTCGGCGGTAACGCTTGTTACCTTGTTAACCTCGGTAGACGGGCCGCTGACAATAACCGTATTTTTTGAAAATACGATGTTTCCGAGAATACAACCGTCCGTTACGGTTTTATTGCCCGGTGCAATTATGGACGGCTTTAACGCCATCTCGGTTTCTTTATATGTGTCAAAATATACCTCGATATAGTTTTTGGAAAGACCCACTATATCAAAATTATCCGATTTGGCGGACGTAGCTTTAAGCTGCAAACTCTTTTTGCCCGCCGAATCAACGTAATTGGTCTGCGCCACAACGGAAAAATCGTCTGCGGTAAGTGCCGACACAATAAATTTTTTGCCTTTGACGGTAACATCTACCGTATAATTATTGTCGCCGAATATCTGAAGATTGAGCTGAGCCGGCACGCTGTTGTCCATATCTATTTTAACCGGTACGGAGGATATCGTAACTTCAACCTCGGGGCTTTTTTCGATTGACACCCATATCCATATACCAAAAGCTAAAATTACAGACAGCAGCAAAACAAATTTGTTGTTGTAAAGGAGACTGCGAAGCCCTTTGACGTTTGCTTTTTTATCTTTATTTTTGCTCATGAGTGCGTCTTCCTTTCAACCATTTCTTGATTTTCGAATTTCCATCGTCCTCTTCCGGCTTAACAAAATGCTCCATAAGTATCTCTCGAAGGTCACCGTCCGAAATGCCTCTGCGGAGCCTGCCCTTATATGCCACGGAAATGGCTCCGGTCTCCTCGGATACAACGACTATAACAGCATCGCTTTGCTCGCTCATACCGATGGATGCTCTGTGACGTGTTCCGAGCTCGCTGCTGATATCGTGATTCGGTGTCAGCGGAAGTATACAGCCTGCAGCGCAAATTCTGCCGTCGCGGAAAACCGCGGCACCGTCGTGGAGCGGTGCGCCCGGATAGAAAATATTACCTATCATTTCGGGAGAAACCTTGGCATCAATAACCGTACCGGACGAAATAATGTCGCCCAAAATAGTCTCCTGCTCAAAAACCATAAGCGCGCCTATATGCTTATCGCTCATATCGGAGCTTGCGCGGCATACGGCATTGACCATTTTCTGCATCTCTTCACGTCGTTTTTCTTCAGCACCCGAACGGAATCCGAAAAAGTTAAATTTCGACACCGAGCTTCTGCCGACGCTCTCGAGCGCATGACGAATTTCGGGAGTAAAGATGATAACAAGCACCAACAAAAGATTATTGAAAACAAGCGACAAAATATAGTTACTCGCCTGCATACCGAACAAATTGACAAGAGCATATACTATTAGGAGCAAAATAAATCCCTTGGCAAGCTGAACCGCCTTTGTTTCACGTATCAGCTTTATTGCGCTGTATATAACGAAGGTAACAAGAATGACATCCAGCACATCCGAAATGCTGTTAAAGCTCATAACCGCTCTGCCTATTTCGCTCCAAAAATCTTTGAAATTCAAAAGCTGCAACATACTTTACACCTGTTTCAATAAAAAAATACAATATATCGTAATTAAAAGCTATCATCTGCCGCACTTGCGGCAAATAAAATAATCATAAATAATCACGATATATTGTATCACAATCAACTGTTTTTTGCAATTTTTACTACGGAAGTTAACAATAAATTCACATCCTGCTTTTTTGTGAATATTGACGGTGCTATTCTGACTGTACCTTCGCGAAGAGTTCCGTACGTTTTGTGAGCCGACGGTGCGCAATGGAGACCTGCTCTGACGGCAATATTATCATTTGCAAGAAGTGCGGCCGTCTGTTCGCTGTGAAGACCGTCCACATTAAATGACAAAAGAGGGACATAACTCTTTTCGGAAGAAAACGGATCCGTATACAGGCGAACGTTCGGAATATTTTTTAATGCTTTATATATATCCGCTATATGGCCTTGTTCGCTTTTATAAATCCGCGAGACGCCGCGATCCGAAACAAAGCGTATCCCCTCGCCGAGAGAAAGTATTCCCGGTACGTTAAGAGTTCCGCTTTCAAATCGGTCGGGATAGATTTCGGGCTGTGAAAGGACTGCTGAAAAGCTGCCCGTACCGCCCTCAATAAGTGAATTGAGATGTTCGTCGGAATTTATCACAAGAAGCCCTGTGCCCATAGGACCGTAAAGGCCCTTATGCCCTGCCGTACACAAAAAATCAATTTCATCACGTCTCATATCTATATTGACAATACCTGCCGTCTGTGCAGCGTCAAGTATAAACAAGGCTCCGTTTTCATGGGCAAGCCTTGCGAGCTTTGCCGTAGGAAGTCTCTCGCCGAAAACGTTTGACGCGCCGGTACAAATTACAGCCCTTGTATTACTTCTGAGCAGTCTTTTGAAATTAGCCACGGTTTCATCATCGGTTTTGCCGACAGGGGCAATATCATAGTCGGCTGTTCCGCTACGCCTTAACGCCTCAAGCGGCCTTATTACGGCGTTATGGTCAAGGCTCGAGCATATAAAACGGCACCCGGGCACACAAAGACCCTTTATAACGATATTCAGAGCCTCGGTGCAATTCTTTGTAAATATTACGTTTTCGGGAGCATCCGTACCGAAAAATTCGGCAACCCTTTTACGGGTTTCGTATACCGCTTCGGAGGTGAGATAGGACATTTTGTGACCGCCTCTGCCCGGATTTGCACCGTACCGAACCGTTGCGCGGCTCATTGTTTTTATAACCTCGGGAGGTTTGGGATAAGTGGTGGCGGCATTATCAAAATATATCATTTTTCCCACTGCGTTTCGAGTATTTCTATGCCGGAGAGTCTGAGTACCCCTATGACCGACTCCGTGGCATTCGGAACGACAAGAGAATAGCCGCACCCCTCGCCCTTCGACGGATTGGGAGTTTTTCTCACAAAAGAACGGATATTCCGCGCCGATAAAATATCACGCGCCTTTAAAGCAAAGGTGACAGAGCCGACCTTTATTATCAGCCTATTCATATATATTTCATTCCCCTCAAATAAAGAAATTAAACGCACTTGTCTTTTACATATTATGCGTTTTACCGCGCCGCGGTACCGATTATCCGAAAAAGAGCCGAACAATACAAAGCCGAGGTAGAATCAAGTAATATAAAGCAAATAAAAACGGTAAATCTCATCAGAGATTTACCGCTTTGTCTGTGGGGTACAGAAAAGATGTTTTTATGTTTTTTGTGGATAGAGTTGAACTCCCGGAATTTTTAATGAAATCGTTCGCGTTGCTCACGATGAAACCAAAACCTACGGTTTTGATGAAATTTTCGGCTACGCAGAAAATGAAATTAAATCCACCCATCGCCGCAGCGATTTCATACGCTGAAAGCGTATTTCATATTGCGAAGCAATATTTCACCCACCCGCAAGGGTGGATTTAGTTGAAAAGGACAGATTTCTAACGAAATCTTTCCTTTTCTGTCTATGGGGTACGAAAAAGATGGATTGCATTTTTGATAGATGGATTCGAACTCCTGAAGAAATACATGCACCAATATTGCAAGTTAAAGATGCTTTGTCTGGCAATAGTTTTGCTGCCTTTGCTCACAAATATAGTGCGCAAAAATAATCAACCGAAAAAGGCAGATATGCTTTATATTGACATCTGCTTCCATTTCCAAATAACCCAATACGGATTAACGTTACCCTCCTTCTTCAAGGAAAAAAAGTCATTTAATAAATCGCCGCTGCCGATAATAGAAGCACTTCCCAAAATTGTTTTTAGTAACGCAGGGTCATAATCATTGAAAAAATGCGGTACTGCAAATGGAATGCATGTTAGCGCCAATCCAACCATCGCAGTTATTCCTTTTGCTTTTAATGTCGATTTTTTCTTTTCGAAAGAAATCTGAATATTTATTAATGCCTCTTTTAGATCAATCAGAACATCATCATACAAGTCTGTTTTTCCATTGCTTGCTTGTGCTATTCTCTCAATTGTATTTGCGAGGCAATCAAACTCCGACGGATATTTATCACAAATTTCAATAAAATCATCAGTTCTTGCATTATACAACCACGGAAAGGCCATATAAAACATATTAGGGTTCGTAATTATTCTATTAAAATTACCATTTTGAGAAACATCCGCTACGTTTTTCAACGGAATGATTGACGTTGAATCAAATACTGATCCTTGTAATTGATACACTTCCTCATTAGTCCTAATAGGGTAGAGGTGGGCAATGTTATGTCCTATAATTTTTTGAAAGCGAAAATATTGCTCAATAAAATCATTCGGTGGTAAATCGTAGCTTTCGCCATTGTGTGGTGTCATGTCAATATATGATAATAATACGCTCGTTTCAATAAGTGCCCTTTTAGGGAATAAGCATAAATAATTTGCTATTGATTCATCATGAAATTGTTTTGGATTAATGGAAATATATTGTCCGCTTAACTGAGTATATTGATATCCATCATAATAGTTTACCACCAAATCTCGTAGTGCATCTATTTTTTCTTGTCCACCATGCCATACCCGGTTATCAAAGCTTTCCCATATTTTAATTTTCTCGATATAATCTTCGTACGAAGTAATTCCTAACTCCGCAAGAACCATTTGTATGTACGATTTTTCTTTCATTTTTCGCCCTTCTTCAAAATCTATGAATATAGTACTGTTCAAATATTTTTGTTATTTGGAAAACAAATCGTCGTTAATTCCCAAATAGTCATGCTTAAAGAAACATCAAGATGAAAAACTAGTGAATATGGTCATAATTATTTGATTTAGACAACTTCCATTCGCATGCTGAAATGTTGTCATACTCATGAATATAGACTGGGTTTGTCAGCCGAAAGGCCTTTGTCAACACGGCGCAGTATGGGAGTTCATAAGACTTCTGCCTTCCACTTGTCGGAAACACGTAATTAAACCCCATATCTGATGCTTTAACAGATGCGCATGAAAAATAACGAATGCCAATCAAATTATCATAATCATCATCTTCTTTTGAGTTGATTTCGCTTCGAACCCATTGCATTAACAGTTGCGGAATGATATACTCGGCAGCAAATGGGTCATTTTTATTTGTTCTAATAAAAGAGCATGCGGCAATTAAAGGATACCACAGTAAATAGGCAGACTGAACATTCGTGCTTTCTACCAGATCTCTGGGAATACGCCTTCTTGATCCTTCATTATCGATCGGAATGTTTAAAAAGTCTTGGGGCTTTACTCCCAGTTCAATTACTTGAATGTTGGTATTTGTATACTCAATTATCCGTTCAAGCTTAAATGCGGCAGCTATGATCAAGTCCTTGTTAAGATCGGCCTTAATTTCATTACAACATAGCTCTAATGAGGTGCCCAAATATAAACTGGGGTACCCTGCAATACTATATCTGTTTGTTGAAACCTTTGATCTAAGGTTATATGGCGTATGAAATACTCGAGTGCGCTGGTAAGGTTTGTTATCCGCTACTCTTACAGCTCGATACAGTTTTAGGTCATCTTGGTTTCGCCACACCGGATTATCAAATTGTTCCATTACACTTTTTTGATAAATTCTAAGTGGGGTTTGTGCTAAAATTCTCATTACTCTCTCGAATGTACTAAATGCCTTGGACGGAAACCCATTCAGATAATGATTGGTGGTCTTAATCAACAATCCTGTTATTCTCTTAATCTCTTTCACATACGCATGGGCATTATTATGATTATATGGCTCATTATCAATAGCTTCTTCCAATCGTTTAGTATACCGGCTAAACAGGCATTCTAGCGTTTCAGGAAAACTGTCGCCATCCCAGCGAATTGGTAAGAACAATTGTTCATCGTTTAGAATGTTTTTATATGCCGAATCAGAAATATCAAGAATCATACATTGCGCCTCCTTTTTGGGTTAACCATCGTCCTTAAATGATAAATTGATAAAGCACTTCAACACTTCATACCTGAACTCAGTATCATTCCACATCTCAAAGTCACACGCAATAAATGGATGTGCCATTGTCCCGCCGCCTTTACCTTGTTTTGATGTTATCCCAATCGCATTCGTCATATCAATCCATTTCTTTGGTGTCAAAGTAAACTGCGGAGTTTTGGCATCAACCACAAGTTTTTGAAATGCTGCTTCATTAAAATGAGGATTATTGTTTCGTTCCCATGCTGCCAAGAACTCCACTGTATTTCGGCTCCGCAGCCAGCTTTGAATTAAATAGCTGGGGTTTTCGGGATCAAACCTGCGTGCAATTTCAGTCAAAGAAATATAATCATCGGACGGGTGCAGATATTTGGCTACTGTTTCTTCGAGATAGGCGTTCATCTTTGGCTCATAGATCGGTGCCTCATCCTTTAATATCGACTCAAAGACAACATCCAAATAGCGGTTCCAATCCGCTGCTCTGATAGGGGATAGCTTATTCACACGCACCAGAAACTTCTCTCTGGTCAGGGCGTATGCCCATTCTAATTCCTCTTTGGTCGCTCTCGGCATATGTTTTCACCACTTTCGCTTGATTGGGGTTCCGGCAGTTTTCACCTTTCAAAAAGTACACGTCACAGTATTCTTCAAACTTGATGATGCCCTTTGTGTACTTTCCGTTGTTCAGGAGCTTATTCAGTACATCTCTGCTCCATTGTGCTTTCCCAGAGGGAGAAGGTATTCCTTGACTGAATAAATAGTTCTGAATTCCTTCCAAGCTGCTTCCATCTCTGTAAAGCCCAAAAACAGTTTTGACAACTTCCGCTTCCTCCGGTACAATTTCAACAAGTCCCTGTTTGTTCCTTCTGTAACCGTAGCAGATTCTTCCAAAAAGTCTCGATTCAACTAATGACAATTTCATAATTTTGGTTCCTTTCTAATTATACTGATTTCGGCGTGCGTTTTCAATATAAAACACAAATATTAGTGGAATTATTGCAAATTCAAAACCTCTGTATTAGTGCTTTATATCCTCCGCTGATTGTTTGGAATTTTCTTTTGGTATGAAAATGGAGCGGATTTCCTTGAAAATCCGCTCCAAAACAGCATTTCTTTGATTATTTGTGGGATAAAAAGAGACAAACAGGCTTGTTTCAGCTTGTTTGTCTCTTTTGGCGCGCCTGACTGGATTCGAACCAGCCGCCTTCAGAGTCGGAGTCTGACGCTCTATCCAAATGAGCTACAGGCGCATATTAAATAAAACACAACTGCTTTGTGCGGACGAAGCATCTCGACCGCACAAAGCATTTTTATATCTCAGACGTTAAATCTGAAAAGAACTATATCTCCGTCCTGCATAACATAGTCCTTACCCTCGGAGCGTATTTTGCCCTTTTCCTTTGCAGCCTGCATCGAACCGCACGCCATAAGCTCGTCAAAAGAGATAACTTCAGCACGAATAAAGCCGCGCTCAAAATCGGAGTGTATTTTACCTGCCGCCTGGGGAGCTTTGGTGCCTTTCTTTATTGTCCACGCTCTGACCTCGGGTTCGCCTGCGGTAAGGTAAGATATGAGTCCGAGCAAGCTGTACGAACGCTGTATAAGCATATCGAGTCCGCCGCTCTCAATGCCGGCGTCCGACAGGAACATTTCCTTTTCCTCTTTTGAGAGAGACGAAATTTCCGCTTCAAGCTCGGCACATATCGGAAGCACTTCGGCACCCTCTGCCTTTGCTATTTCACAGACGGCTTTATATCTCTCGTTATTTTCAATATTCGAGGCAAAATCATCTTCGCTCATATTGCAGGCGTAAATCACGGGCTTTGCGGAAAGCAAACCTATATCCGCCAATATGGCCTTTTCATCGTCGTCCGCCTCCACGGCACGGGCACTTACGCCGTTTTCGAGCTCCGTTTTAAGACGTTTTAAAAACTCGAGTTCCGTAAGAAGACTCTTATCGCCCTTAGCCGCCTTTGCGGTACGGTCTATGCGGCGGTCAAGTATCTCAAGATCGGAGAGAATGAGCTCAAGATTTATGGTTTCAATGTCTCTTTTCGGGTCAACCGAGCCGCTGACGTGCATTATGTCGTCGTTATCAAAGCATCGTACAACATGTATAACAGCGTCAACCTCGCGGATATGCGACAGAAACTTATTACCGAGACCCTCGCCCTTGGAGGCACCTTTTACAAGACCCGCTATATCGACAAATTCGATTACCGCGGGAGTTATTTTTTTAGGCGAATACATTTTGGCAAGCTCGTCAAGCCTGTAATCGGGCACAGCCACAACGCCTACATTCGGCTCAATAGTGCAGAACGCATAGTTTGCAACCTCGGCGCCTGCATTGGTTATAGCATTAAAAAGCGTACTCTTGCCTACGTTCGGCAAACCTACGATACCAAGTTTCATTATGAATTTACATCCTTTATTTATAAAATTCCGATATTGCTTCGGACGCCTTACCGGGGTCGCCGCAAATAACCATAATAACATAGTCACCGCTTACCTCGACAAGACAATTATCTATTTTTCTGTTTTCGTCGGAGCTGAGTGTGGAATAAGAGCTGCGACAATCCGAAAGTCTGCCGTCAACAGCCGACGCCGCAATCTTTTTTTCGGCCTCACTACTCACCCTGAACACCGCGATTTCATCCGCTGACAGCGCCGATGAGCTTTTGTATACCGCTGAATTCTCGATAATTGCGACAGGCACACCATAGTAATTGCCGACTTGCTCATTTTGAAGCTTCACAATGCCGGCGAGAGATGTTTCCGATATAATTCGCTCCGCTATCTGCTCCGCCGATGACGCCGAAATAACATGTGACGATCTGCCCCTGTTCTTATTACGTATATAGCCTTTGCCGAAAACAACGACAGCAAGAGCCGACATCACGAGCAGCAGTACTAATGCAAGTGCTATCCCCTTCTTCTTTTTGCTCCCTTGTGACATAAGCAAATTCCTTTTCCGTACATAACGGTGGATTTTTAATAAACTACCCCAAATACAGTTTAAAGCCGCAAGCCGCAAAACAACTTATAAATATTATCACAATTTGTGATATTTAGCAACAGCACAATTTTCCTTTTCGGTTTTTTGATGTCATTTGCCGCAAGGCAAAGGTATTTTCTCCTTGAAACACGCAAAACGGCGGAAAAACCGCCGTTTGATTTTACATGGATTTATTCACCGCAGCGTCTGTTACATACAAAACAATACCAATCGCCGTCACGGCGTGTTTCGATTATGTTAAACCCGTTTTCACAGAGCTTTGCTTTTACTTCGTCCGCGCGCGGTGCTATAATACCGGAAGTAATAAAAACGGCGTCGTCCTTCATAAATGCACCCACCTGTGATGAAAACATCATAACAACATCCGCCACGATATTTGCCGCGACAACGTCAAATTTACCCGTTACCTTATCTGCAAGATTGCCGCATATAACCGTAAATTCGGGCTCGGTAAAGCCGTTTACCCTGCCGTTTTCACGAGCGGTTTTAACAGCCAGCTCATCTATATCAACACCGACTGCTTTTTCCGCTCCGAAAAGAAGCGACGCAATTGACAATATACCGCTTCCGCAACCCGTATCAAGAACGGACGAGCCTTTTTTCACATATTTTTCAAGAGCCTCAAGGCATAGCTTGGTGGTATTATGTCCGCCCGTACCGAATGCAAGCCCCGGCTCTATGGAGAGCACGGCACGATTGTCGGAATTATCGTAATCATCAATCCACAGCGGTCTTATAAGAAGCTTATCGCCTATTTTGAGCGGTTTGAAATATTCTTTCCAATTATTTTCCCAATCCTCGTTTTTGCAAACGGAGAGGTCTATTTTATTTGGTATATTTTCCGCTTTCAGCCTCTCGCTGAGATACGAAACCGCCTCGCTCGGATTTTCGTCTTCGGGAATATATATGTGGATAAAGCCCTTTGTACGGTCTTTTTTCAGCAACTCTTCATCAATGAGGTCGATATTTGCAATCTCCCAGGTTTCCTCTTCAAGATTTCTGTAATCCTCAATGTATATTCCGTAGGGAACGGTCATATTGGCAATTGCCGCCGCCTTATCAATGTCATCGGCGTTTATCTCAAGTGAAATTTCAGTCCAATTCATTTTAAAGTCCTTTAATTATTTTTTGCCGGTAGAGCCGAAGCCGCCCTCGCCGCGGTCTGTATCGGAAAGCTCCGAAACCTCGCAAACGGGCATACACGATACCGGCATTATTACAAGCTGAGCTATTCTCTCGCCCGGCATAATTGTATAGCTCTCGCGTTTTTGATTTATAACGCCTACCTTGAGTTCACCGCGGTAATCGCTGTCTATAACGCCTACGGAATTGAGGAGCCCTATGCCGTGTTTTACCGAAAGACCGCTGCGCGCAAAAATAAACGCCGCATATTCGCTTGACGGTATTTCAATGGCAAGACCCGTCGGAATCACCGCAGTATCTCCGCATGAAAGAGTAAGCGGTTCTTTTAAAAGAGCGCACAAATCAAGACCGGCACTGCCGGAGGTTGCTCTTTCGGGTACCTTGGCGTCGGGGTCGAGTTTTTTGATTTTTAAGGTTTCCATAAACAAATTCCTCTCTGAAAAAAATAAAGGATAGTTTTAACACTATCCTTTATTTTAACATAAACACGCTATGTTTTAAAGTTATTTTTTTCTTTTGCCGAAGAAGCCCTTTTTCTCTTCTTCCTTACCGTAATTTGCGGGATTTCCGAAAGAAGCGTCAAGCTGTTTCATAAGCTCTTTTTGCTCCGAAGTCAACTCTCGCGGAACATCAACGATAACTCTGACAAGCTCGTCGCCGTGACCTCTGCCGTTAAGACTCTGGATACCGCGGTTTTTAAGCTTAAATACCGTTCCGCTCTGAGTGCCTGCGGGTACGTTGTATTTAACCTTGCCGTCAAGAGTCGGAACCTGAAGCTCGCAGCCGAGAGCTGCCGCAGGGAAGCTTATATGCATCTCAACCCAAACATTGTAGCCGTCACGCTCGAATATCGGGTGAGGACGTACGTTTACCGCGATGCGAAGATCGCCTGCCGGGCCGCCGTTTGCGCCCTTGTTGCCCTGACCGCGCGCATTTATAATCTGACGGTCGTCAATACCCGCCGGAATATCAACGGTGAGCGTTGCGGTCTTACGAATTCTTCCCGCGCCGTGACATTTTTTGCAGGGCGAGTCAATAATCGTACCTTTTCCGTTACACTTAGGACAGGCTTTTTGAGTCTGAAACATACCGAACGGAGTTCTCTGCGAGGATGTAATCTGGCCTTTGCCGTGACAATCCGGGCACGTTTTGGGAGAAGTACCGGGAGCGGCACCGCTGCCGTGGCATTCGTCGCAGACCTCTATTCTGCTGTATGTGACATCACGCTTACAGCCCTTTGCCGCCTCTTCAAACGATACGGTAACAGTAGCCTGAGTATCGGTACCGCGCTGAGGTGCGTTGGGGTTTGAATTGCCTCCGCCGAAGCCGCCGCCGAACCCTCCGCCGAAAATATTGCTGAATATATCGCCGAGGTCAAAATCAAAGCCTGCTCCGCCGTATGCTCCTCCCTGCGCTCCTGCCCCGTAATTCGGGTCTACGCCTGCATGGCCGAACTGGTCATAACGCGCTTTTTTCTGAGGGTCGGAGAGAACCTCGTATGCCTCATTAGCCTCCTTGAACTTTTCCTCGGCCTCTTTGTTGCCGGGGTTTAAGTCGGGATGATATTTTTTAGCAGTTTGGCGATATGCTTTTTTTATCTCATCTTCGGTGGCGTTTTTGCTTACGCCGAGGACTTCGTAATAATCTCTTTTTTCTGCCATATAACAATCACTCCGTGGCGCCGTCGGCGCCGCTGTTTATAGTATATTTGAAATAACACATTACCGCCTTCTCCCCAAAAAAGGGCAGGAGAGAAAGCGGATAAAAGTGATTATTTCTTGTTGGGATCGTCCTCAACGTCGGTGTAATTTGTCTCGTAATAGCCGTCCTGCCCGGGAGCATTGCCCTGTGCGCCGGCACCCGGGTTCTGCTGAGCACCGCCTGCTGCCTGCTGAGCCGCAGCAGCCTGCTTGTAGATTTCCTCCGAAATCTTGTAGAAGCTCTGAGTAAGCTCTTCTTTCTTAGCCTTGATGTCATCGGCATTGTCGCCCTTCAAGGCCTCTTTAAGAGCGTTGAGCTTATCTTCAACGTCCTTTTTGTCGGACTCGTTTATCTTATCGCCGTTTTCGGAAAGAATCTTGTCGCACTGATAAACCATCTGATCGGCTTCGTTGCGTACATCGATCTCCTCTTTGCGCTTCTTATCCTGCTCCTCAAACTGAGCAGCTTCTTTAACCGCCTTATCAATATCGTCCTTGGACATATTGGTAGAGGAGGTTATGGAAATGGACTGTTCCTTCTGAGTGCCGAGGTCCTTAGCCGAAACGTGAACTATACCGTTTGCGTCGATATCAAATGTAACCTCGATCTGAGGTACGCCGCGGGGAGCGGGCATAATGCCGTCGAGATGGAATACGCCGAGGGTCTTATTATCCTTAGCAAATTCTCTTTCACCCTGAAGCACGTGAACCTCAACGGAGGTCTGATTGTCGGCAGCAGTCGAGAAAATCTGACTCTTCTTTGTGGGGATTGTGGTATTTCTCTCGATAATCTTGGTGGAAACGCCGCCCATTGTCTCGATACCGAGTGAAAGCGGAGTTACATCAAGAAGAAGTATACCCTCAACGTCGCCGCCTAAAACGCCGCCCTGAATAGCCGCGCCGACTGCAACGCATTCATCGGGGTTGATGCCCTTAAACGGCTCTACTCCCGTGAAATTCTTTATAGCTTCCTGAACTGCCGGAATTCTTGAAGAACCGCCGACAAGAAGTATCTTATTGAGGTCGGACGCTTTAAGACCCGAGTCCGAAAGAGCCTGACGAACGGGACCCATTGTAGCTTCTACAAGGTCTGCGGTCATCTCGTTGAACTTAGCTCTTGTAAGAGTGGTTTCAAGATGCTTGGGGCCTGTGGCATCGGCTGTGATGAAGGGAAGGCTTATCTGAGAGGTGGTAACGCCGGAAAGCTCAATCTTGGCTTTTTCGGCAGCCTCTTTAAGTCTCTGCATAGCCATCTTATCATTGCGGAGGTCTACGCCCTGCTCCTTTTTGAACTCATCTGCAAGCCAGTCGATAATTCTCTGGTCGAAATCGTCGCCGCCGAGGTGGTTATTACCCGCAGTAGCAAGAACCTCCTGAACGCCGTCGCCCATCTCAATGATTGATACATCGAATGTACCGCCGCCGAGGTCATATACCATTACCTTCTGGTCGGATTCCTTATCAATGCCGTAAGCCAAAGCTGCGGCTGTCGGCTCGTTGATTATTCTCTTAACATCAAGGCCTGCGATTTTGCCTGCGTCCTTAGTAGCCTGACGCTGTGAATCGGTGAAATATGCGGGAACCGTAATGACAGCCTCCGTAACCTTGCCGCCGAGATAGCTCTCTGCGTCGCCCTTGAGCTTCTGAAGAATCATTGCGGAAATTTCCTGCGGAGTGTAGCTTTTATCGTCTATGGTAACCTTATAATCCGAGCCCATATGTCTCTTTATCGAAGAAACGGTTCTCTCGGGATTTGTGATTGCCTGACGCTTTGCAACCTGGCCGACCATTCTCTCGCCGGTCTTTGAGAATGCGACAACCGACGGAGTGGTTCTTGCACCCTCGGCGTTTGCGATAACAACAGGCTCGCCGCCCTCGATAACCGCTACGCATGAATTTGTAGTACCTAAGTCAATACCTATTACCTTAGCCATAATTTATTCCTCCAAAACATTATTTATTATTTAATTGGCAACCTTGACCATTGCGGGACGCAATATTTTGTCGCCAAGCTTATAGCCTTTTGAAAATACGTCGGTAATGACGTTTTCCTTTTCGTTTTCATCGTCCTCGTGCATAACCGCATTGTGGAGATTTGGGTCAAAGGAATCGCCCTTTTCGCCGAACGACTCAACGCCGAGCTTTTTAAACACCTCGGAGAACTGATTGTAAATCATATCAATTCCCTTCATATAATCCTCGGGCGATGCGTTTTTGTTTTCCGCGGCGCGTTCAAAATTATCCATCACGGGTAAAAGCTCTGCCAAAACAAGTGCCTTTGAATCGCTGTACGCCGCCTCTTTTTCTTTTTGAGAGCGCTTACGAAAATTATCATACTCGGCGAGTGTACGTAAAAGTCTGTCGTTAACGTCTTTAAGCTGAGAAGCTAAGCTCTCGGCCTCGGACACCTCTTTTTCGACCTCGATTTCTACGTTATCGGTCTTTTCGCCGTTGATTTTTTCGTTCTTTTTATCAGTGCCTTTAGGCTCTGTTTCTTTTTTCTTTGCCATTGTTTTCAGCCCTTTCATTATGAACAGGTTATGTTAAATTCGTTACCGAATTAAAAGCTAATCGTCAATATTGTGTGAGAGTATTCTGCTGACAATATCGGTTAAATACTTAAGGCTCGGAATAAGGCGGCTGTAATCAAGCCTCGTGGGGCCTATAATTCCGATAGTACCGCTGTCTCTGCCGCCGACCTTATATTCACCGAATATCATACTTGAATTCTGAAGCTCGCGAAACAGGTTTTCGCGGCCTATTAAAACATTCGGTGTATCCTCCGTCCCCTTCTTCTCGGTGTACTTTTTGAACACCTGCGACAAAGGCTCCGAGCGGCGGAGAAACTCCATAAGCTCGTATGCGTTTGACTCAAACTCGCGATAGTTCAGAAGATTTGACTGACCTTCAAGCAACAGTTCGGTATGCTCCGTCAAAGCTGCCAAATCTGCAAGTGTTACAAGAAGCGGAGTCATCGCAAACGATTTATCACCGAGCGACAGTGCCACCGTTTGGATTTTTGCGATGCTGAGACTCGCCGCCGGCTTACCGATAAAATGTTGTTTTGTTATATTGTAAAACGTCTCGACTATATCAAGGGTTATCTCGGAATTTGTTCTGCACACACGGCTTTTGAGTATACCCGACGAAGTCAGCATAACGACCATCGCGGTTTTTGTGCCTATGGGGACAAGCTCGACGCGGCGTATAACCGCCTGACTGTCGGCAGGCGTTGTGGAAACGGCAGCGCAGCCCGTAAGCTCCGATAAAACAAGTCCGGCTTTTCTGAGTACACTCTTTGTCTCGGACGGAACGCCCTCAAGCTTTGAGTCAATAATGCGTTTTTCTTTATCGGAAAGCTCATATCTGCCCATAAGGTTATCGACATAATAGCGATAGCCCTCACTTGACGGAATTCTGCCTGCCGAAGTGTGAGGCTGCTCAAGATAACCTGCCGTGACAAGGTCGGCCATATCGTTGCGAACGGTAGCGGACGAAACGGAAAGCCCGGGCAAATCCACAAGAGCCTTTGAGCCGACAGGTTCACCGGACAATATATATCTCTCTACAACGGCGGCAAGAATCTTTTTCTTTCGCTCTGTCATTTCCATATCGCTCGCCTTCTTTCTTTTTAGCACTGTTAGCACTCTTTATCTCTGAGTGCTAAACTATACATATATTATCCCCAAAACAACGCTTTGTCAATACCAAAACAGGAATTTATTTGTAAATAAATTGTTAATACGCGCGGCTTATTTTTATGTGAAAACGCAACGCAGGCACCGCCCGAAGCACAAAAGTGCCATAACATAAAAAAGGACGACCGCCGAGCGATCGTCCGAAAAATATACATTTAGTTATGAAAAGCTTAATATGCATCAAACTTTTTTATCCTTTTGAAGCGCTGCATCTACGGCATTGCAAACCGCGCTTTCAAAGCCGTCCTTTTGAAGTGATACGACTCCCTCAATTGTGGTTCCGCCCGGAGAACATACCTTATCTATAAGCTCCCACGGATGCTCATCGCTCTCAAGTATTTTTTTCGCGCTGCCGAGCACGGTCTGAGCCGCTATCTCAAGCGCCACGGATTTATTCATACCGTTTTTGACAGCAGATCTCGCAAGCGAATCTATAAACATATAGGCATATGCCGGCGCACACCCGGCAATCGAGCAAAACAACGGAAAATAGCTTTCGGAAAGAGGCATAACCTTGCCGAAGGATGAGCAAAGCTTATTCACAAATTCTTTTTGGTCGTCGGTTACCGATTCGCTGCAACAATATGCGCTCATGGCCTCAAGCACGGTTGCGTTGATATTCGGCATAATCCTGATTACGGGTGCTTTAAATCCGAGGAGCTTCTCTATAAATTCCGTCGTTTTTCCTGCCGCTATAGACACAACCAAGCTGTTGTTTTCACGGAGCTTTTTGGATATTGACGGAAGGAGCGTCGGAAAAATGTTCGGCTTTACAGCCAAAACCACCGCATCCGCAAAATCTATGAGACTGTCGGGAGTTTCGCTGACGCACACTGAAAATTCATCGCTCAAAAGACGGGCCTTAGTGTTGTCTATATCGTATACCGATATATCCTCCGCCTTGAAATTACCCGACGAGACCGCTCCGCCGACAATAGCGGAAGCCATATTTCCCGCACCGAAAAATCCTATTTTCATTTCAGCTGTTCCTCACTTTCAAGCACCGAGGTGCAGTTGGGGCATCTCGTTGCATCTATATCAATTTCACTCTTGCAATAAGGGCATATTTTGGTTGTAGGCACCGATTTTTCCTCTTCGTGCGGCTTTGAAGTTTTCTCCCTCAGCACATTTATCCCCTTGATAAACAGGAATATTATAAACGCCATAATAAGGAAATCAAGTGCGGTGCCTATAAAGGTGCCGTAATTCAAGGTGGCTACACCTGCGGCTTTTGCGTCCGCCGCCGTGGCAAAATCGCCCTTGCCGAGAGGCAAGAACCAATTGTTGAAATCTATACCGCCTGTCACAAGACTTATCACCGGCATAATGATGTCGTTTACGAGCGAATTCACTATCTTTTGAAACGCGCCGCCTATAATAACGCCTACGGCAAGGTCTATAACGCTTCCGCGAGAGATGAATTCTTTAAATTCCTTAATAAACCCGTTTTTCTTTGCCATTTTAGCACTCCTATCCCGTTGCCCTCACATCCGGGTGAGATTTTCGCCCGATTTTCAAGCATTCCGCTGTATTTAATTGATTTTAGCACATTTTCAAAAAAAATCAAACCCCGGTTAAATCGAATTTCGGTATGAAAACCGTTTTTGCCGCGGTTTTTTCCTGCATAAACCCGTTTTTCAGTCCCAAGTCAAAAAATGTGTTTATGACCTTGTCGTATTCGGCGGATACGATTTTTCTCCTCAAATCCTTATACTTAAATGCCTCGCCGCACGGTGTATATTGGCTCATTATGCTGACAAAGGTATCGCACGGCAGCTTTTCGCTTATCCATTTAAGTATTTTTACGGACTGAGCCGTATTGCCCGGCAATACGAGATGGCGGATTATAAGTCCCCTCTGCATCAAACCGTCTTTAAACATATCGGTTTCGGTCTGACGTCTCATCTCGAGTACGGCTTCGGAGGCCTTTTCAAAATAGTCGGGAGCCGCAGAATACTTCGCCGAAACATCCGCGTCATAATATTTTAAGTCAGGCAAATAAATGTCCACGAGGCCGTCAAGTGATTTTATGCTCTCTACCCTGTCATAGCCGCCGGTATTGTAAACCACGGGCACGGGCGGCTTATACTTTTCAAGCGCACCGCGGATGAACGGCACAAAATGAGTGGGATTTACGAGATTTATATTATGCGCGCCCTTCGACACAAGCTCTTTCATAATATCAATAAAGCGCTCCTCGGATATACTTTTGCCGAAGCCATCGTGGCTTATGTCGTAATTTTGACAGAAAACACATCTGAGTGAGCATCCGGAAAAAAATATTGCTCCGGAACCGTTTTCTCCGCTTATAACAGGTTCCTCCCACATATGAAGCGCCGCTCTCGCTATAACGGCATTATACGGCATTTTACAGAAGCCGTGCGAGGGCTTGTCATACTCCCTGTCTGTATGGCAGGCGCGCGGACAGGCGGCACATATCATATTGACACCCCTTTTAATAATATGAATAACAGAAGCTTTAAACGTCGATATTACGAATCATATTTTTAACGCTGCCGCGAGGCAGACAATTTTACGCATAATCGCCGTCACATACTGCCGACAGTATGGTATCACAATTCGGCACAAAAAACAATGTATAAGCAAACGTCCGCTTAATCGGACATCTGACGAATTATTATAGAGATAAGAAAGGAGTTTTGACGATGCGTAAAATAGGCTTTTGGTCAGAAAACGAGCAATACAAAGAACAGAAAAACGAAACGACGCAATTCAAAACCGAAAAAACGGAAGCTAAAGAATCCGTGGTAAGAGTTTACTTTCCGGCGAGAGGCTTCGCCTGCTCATATTATAACGACAAATTCGACCTGAAAAAAGGCGACGGTGTTTACGTTGACGGCAAGCTCGAGGGACTTTTGGGTTTTATCACGGAGGTTAGCTATTGCTTTAAAATCAGGCTTTCCGAATACAAGCGCGTAATATATCGCGTTGACACGGAGATTCGCGGCAAGCTCTATTTGCTCGGCGACTTCTTTGCAGCCTTTGACGAAGATGTAATACCGAAAGAAAAAATATTACCGTGGTTTGTCCGTCCCGACATCGAAGATGACGTTGCATGCTCTTACGGAAAAGGAACCGAAGCCGAGCTTTCAGATCCGGAATTTACTTGTGACAAGCTGCCGCTCAGCAGTGTAATACCGTATTTTTGCATAGATAAAAGCGCGGTTTCCGCCGTTGTAAATATGGGCAACGGCAGATGCTACGGAACAAACGAGGTCGAATTCACATTTGACAACGTTAAAGCTCGCAATATGACGTGCAGCTGCTACGAGGTTGGACTTTGCATACATGAAAGCATTGCCGTTTCGGCGCTTAACGGGATTTTGGCAGAAATAGAGAAAAACAAAGAATTTGCCGAAATGTATAATAAGAGCGGCTATATTGCTCTCATCGACAAGAATTCCGTAATCGAAAACACGGTAAATTCAAACAAGATCGGCTGTATTGAGCTTTTATAAAAGCCCAAGGCTTCAAAAAAAACGGTTCGCAAGGCTCAAGGCCGTGCGGACCGTTTTTCATTGTTATCATAGCATTGTTGCACACGCTGCATTGTTTATTATCAAATACAAGGTCAAGAGCAAGCATTTTGCCGCTCGGACCGAGCTTTACGGGTACAAAACCAAGATACTTATACCCTTTTAAGGCGTATTCTTCAATCACCTCTCTGTGAGAGGTAAGCTCTGCGCCGGCAACTCTATTGTTGTCATATTCAACTCGGACAAATTTCATTATCTTATCTCCTTTTCCCACTTTGAAACAGACTGCCTCGAAACATCTATTATCTCCGCAACGTCTTCAAGCGTGCGCCTACTTCGTATTCTCAAGGTTTTGAGATTTTCACCGAGATTTATATCCATTTAATACCTCCTTAAAATCTGTTGCCGTGCACATTGTCTTACAACAAGATTATTGTAGCACATATTCTCTCTGTATCAACCAAACGGATTTAACAATTCGGGTTAATTTCGGTTGCCTATTGAAAAGCCGTATATTTTATGTTACGATATATATGGTATTTCGAATTTCGATTCTCAGCATACATAAATCAAAATCAGCATTCAGTAAATAAGCGGCTGCCTCAGAGCAGCTTTTCAAAGACGTGCGAGTTAGCCGTGACTAACCGTATAACACATACATATCCGTTAGACAAATCTGACGGGAAAAGGAATGACAGCAATGCGAGAACAAAAGAATTTCTGGGACAGAAACGCCCGTATTTACAACCGCTTCATGCGAAAGGATCGAGCGGCATATGACGAGATGTATAAGCTGATCCGGCCGGTCGTGAAAGCCAAGACGGTACTGGAGCTTGCTACCGGCACAGGATTGATTGCAAAAAACATCGTAAACGCGGCGGCACACATCGAGGCGACGGACGCCTCCACAGAGATGATTGCCGAGGCAAAGCGGGATACCAGCTCTGCCAAGCTGCACTTCTCCGTGCAGGATATGTTCCGCCTACCATATGCGGACAAGTCTTTCAATGTGGTGATCGTGTCCAACGCGCTGCATATCGTGCCGCAGCCTGAGAAAGCCCTGCAAGAAATCAAGCGGGTTCTGAAGGATGACGGCGTGTTGATTGCGCCGACCTTCACCCATGCAGGAAACTCGTTTACCGGCAAGGTCAGGGTATTTTTTATGAAGCGTGTGGGCTTCCCTCTCCGCAGCAAGTGGACGAGCGAGGAATACCTGCGCTTTCTAAGTCAGAATGGCTGGACGGTGCGGAAAAGCGCTGTTCTGAAGGCGTCATTTCCGTTAACTTATACCGAATGTGTGAAATCGGAGGTGTGATAAGATGTCATTTTTTGAGAACACCAGAAAGCCTGTGGGGCTTGGCGGGAAAATCATGGTCGCCATGATGAACCTGGGGCACAGTCCTGTGGCACGGTGGGGACTTCGCTTTTTGGAGCTTACTCCGGACGCCAAGGTGTTGGACTGCGGCTGCGGCGGAGGGGCGAACATCAAGAGACTTCTGAAAAAATGCCCGGAGGGTATTGTGAAGGGCATTGACTATTCCCCCGTCAGTGTGGAGAAATCCAAAAAGATCAACGAGGCCGCCATAGCGGAGGGACGCTGCACCGTTCTGCAAGGCAGCGTGGCGGATATGATCTTCGCAGATGACCGGTTTGATGCGGTCACGGCCTTTGAGACCGTATATTTCTGGCCCGATCTGCCGCAGTGCTTCCGGGAGGTTTACCGGGTGCTGAAGCCCGGCGGGACATTACTAATCTGCAACGAAGCAAACGGCGACACGGACAAGGACAAGAAGTGGACGGAGATCATCGGCGGCATGACCATCTACAAGGGCACCGAGCTGAAGACGTATCTGGAGCAGGCAGGCTTTCACGATGTGCAGATACACAAAAAGAAAAGCTGGCTATGCGTCACGGCGCGGAAATGAGGGGGCTAAATCATGAGTATCTTTGCATCTATCTTACGCAGCGTATACAAGCTCTCCGGCGCGAAAAAGGCGTTCGCCTTGCCGGAGGATGCACTGCGAAAGGAAATTGAAAAGCAGAACCGGCATCGTGGCGTTTTTACGCCCACCGACCGCAAGGCATATTATGAAACGATCACGGTAAACGGCTTTCCCTGCCTGATCGTGCGAGAGCATCAAAAGCCGACCGAGCGCGCGATTCTCTATTTCTTTGGCGGCGGCATGGTGTTAGGCCCCGATAAGGGCGACCTGCCTGTGATGCGCAAGCTCTGCCGCGAGACCGGCTGTGATGTGTGGTTTCCGTTTTACCCGCTCTGCATGGAACATTGTATTACCGAGACCTATGCGATGGTGTACGAATGTTACCGCAGAATGGTCGGCTTGTATGGCGGCGGAAATGTCAGCACCTGTGGTTTTTCCTCCGGCGGTGCGCTGGCTTTGGGGATTGCGGCGCACAACAACGCGCAACCCGAGCCGCTGCCGCAGCCACGGCATATCGTCGCCGTATCTCCCGGCGAAGTGCCGTGGAACGATGGCGAAAAATCGCGGATGAAGGCGCTCAATGAAAGAGATGTCGCCATAGACTATGCCTTTATGGTGACGGTGGAAAAATTCATGCGGCATGGTTGCGAGAATGTGCCGGACTATATGCTCTCCGGCTCCCGGGGAGATTTTACCGGCGTAGGCGATATTCACTTCTTCTATTCTGCCGACGAAGTGCTCTACGGTGCTTTGCCCGATTTTGAAAACGCTTGCAAACGGGCAAATGTCCACTATACGGTGTCTGCCCGCCCGAAGATGGTGCATTGCTACTGTATGCTGCCAATCTTTAAGGAGGCAAAGGAGGACTTTGCGAAAATCGTGGACATTTTGAAAAAATGAGATTGGAAACGGTCGTGTGATGATTGAAACACGGAGGGAATCAGATGAAGGACAAGAAGCTCCTATTTGACCGCAAAAGCCATGTGCTGTATTCAAAGCCCTGCAAGAAAGAGATACGGGCGAAGATTGCCCTGCACTATCCGGAAGCGGAGCGGGAGGCAATATGGGAACAGGTACAGCGGCAGTATGTGGACTTCCTCTCCGACTGGCGTACCGATTTGGGCGGCAAACGGAACTTCCACAACGGCGTAGGCGGCACCTACGACTGCATCGCCATCATGAGCTATTATGTGGTCTGCAAAGCAGTTACTTCGTTCCGTGAAATCGAAGAGATGGAGGAAAATCTGATTCTTCCGACTTTCCGCAAGCTGAAATTTGTGAACTGCAACAAGCCGTTTTGGAGGAAGCTGATGTACAAGGCGTTTGTTCGTGCGAAAAGCGGCTGTGACAAATGGCACGATTACGAGATGACGGTTGCGCCTTATGAAACCGACAAGCCTATTTATTATGAATTTACATCGTGCCCGGCGGCGGAGTTTGCCATAAGGCACGGTCTTACGGATATTATGCCCGCCCTGTGTAATGTGGACTTTGCGTCTATGGAGATGCTCCATGCAAGGCTTATACGGACGAACACCTGCGTGAACGGCTGCCGGTGCGACTATACCATCTGCGGCGATCAGGAGCCGTATGTAAAAGAACATCCCGAATATCGGGATGAGGCGGGCTTCAGGAGGAACAAATAAAAACGCAATGCAAAGGCGGTGAGACAAATGGAAACCTTTCTTGGAATCATAATCCCTTTCTTGGGTACAACGCTGGGCGCGGCCTGCGTGTTCTTTATGAAAAAATCCCTTGGCGATCTGGTGCAGCGCGCCCTTGCGGGCTTTGCCGCCGGGGTGATGGTGGCAGCGTCCATCTGGAGCTTGCTGATCCCCGCCATTGAGCAGTCTGAGGATATGGGCAAGCTGTCCTTTCTCCCCGCCTTTATCGGATTTTGGGTCGGCGTGCTGTTTTTGCTCCTGCTTGACCGTTTGATTCCCCATCTTCATGTGGGAAGTGAACAGGCCGAGGGCCCGAAAAGCAAGCTCGGGCGCACCACCATGATGGTGCTGGCTGTTACCTTACATAATATCCCGGAGGGAATGGCAGTCGGTGTGGTGTATGCAGGCTTTCTTTCGGGAAATACGAAGATTACTGCGGCAAGCGCACTGGCGCTATCCCTTGGCATCGCCATTCAGAATTTTCCCGAGGGTGCTATAATCTCCATGCCGCTCCGGGCGGAGGGGGAACGCAAGGGTCGAGCGTTTCTCGGCGGCGTGCTCTCCGGCGTGGTGGAGCCTATCGGCGCGGTGCTGACGCTTCTCGCGGCGCAGCTTGTGATCCCGGCGCTGCCGTATCTGCTGAGCTTTGCCGCAGGTGCAATGCTCTATGTGGTGGTAGAGGAACTGATACCGGAAATGTCGCAGGGGCGGCACTCGAATCTCGGCACGGTGTTCTTTGCGGTAGGATTCAGCGTCATGATGACGCTTGATGTGGCGTTGGGATAAGGAAGTAAATGATGATTTTACAGGTGATTTTGGAGGGCATAGGACTTGGCGTTCTGCTCATTCTGGTTTGCGCCATAGGTATCCGCAAGGGCGCGGTGGGCATGGTGCATCTTTACAGCCCGGAGGTGCAGGAGCGGTGTGTAACGCTGGGACTTACAACACACAAAAAAATAAAGCGGAACGCTTTGGTTTTCAAAGCGTTATGCGTTCCCGGTTATGTTGCCTATGTGCTGGTGTGCGTCTATGCACTCAACGGTGCGCGGGGCTTTCTTGCAGGCTTCTGGCAAATGCTCGTTATTTTATCGGTGATGAACCTAATGGACCGTTTCCTTGTTGATGATTTTTGGGTCGGTCACACAAAGGCGTGGACAATTCCGGGAACAGAGGACTTAAAACCATACATCACCGCAAAAGACAAAGCAAAAAAGTGGCTGTTCGGCACGGTGGGCATGGCGGTCATTTCGGCAGTGCTGGCGGCAATTATGATGCTTTTTATGAAAATATGAGGTGATAGAAATGCTGTTTCACACATATGGCGACAGGAGGAATCCTGCCGTGCTGTTCTTTCATGCAATGGGCGTGACAGGCGCAAGCAGCGAAGCAGTTGTGAAATATTTGCAGGATCGGTATTTCTGCATCTTACCCACCTCCACCGTGTACTGCGAGGGGCAGAAATATGTCAGCAAGGCGGACGAAATACGGCAGGTGGAGGACTTTCTGCATCGACAGGGCGTGGAGCGGCTGGCGATGGTGGTTGCTTCTTCTATCGGCGCAGACCTTGCCATGGCGTTTCTGACGCAGACGAAGCTACCCGTGGAGCACGCTTTCTTTGACGGCGGACAGTTTGCGCAAATCGGAAAAGGTACGCGCCGCATTATGACACCGCTTCTGTATTTCGCTATCAAGAGCCTATATTGGTCGAAGGGCGGTACGCTGAAAAAGATACTGTGGTGTGACGACGATTCCATAAAGTCGTATTTTATAGACGCAGGGAAAAATCTGACTTATACAGATTTGCGGCGGCAGATTTCGGACAGCTTGGAGGATAAAGCCTTTCCGTCACTTCCCGAAGAATTGCAAAGAAATATCTATTTCGAGTTTGGCAGTATAGAAGATCATTTCAAATACCGTCAGGCGGTGATGGAAGCCTACCCCTGCGGCCATTATCCCGTGTTTGAGGGATACGATCACATGCAATATCAGATTCGCGATCCGAAGGGGTTCGCCGAAATGCTGGCACACATCGCCGAGCGTGACTGTATGCCGGAACTGCCATTTATCAGAAAGTGAGTGATACCCATGAAATACAAAATCGAGAAAAACACCGTACAGAAAACGCTGATCATTCCGCTGTATGCGCGGAAGGTCTGCTCAGAACTATACCCGAATCTTTACCGGGACGAAACAGCGGTTCGCCTGATTGACGAGATCGACTACGATTTTTCTGAGGCGGAGAAAAACTCCCGCGGCCTGATGCAGCGTTTCGGTTCACTGGAGGTAGCCATGCGGCAGAACGACTTGGCATGGGAGGTGCGCGATTATCTGAAGACGCACCCCAATGCGGCGGTGGTCAATCTGGGCTGCGGGCTGGACAGCACCGGAAGAAGCTGCGACAACGGCAGCTGTAAAATTTACAATCTGGACTTTCCCGATGTCATAGCCGTGCGTAACGAACTTTTGCCTGCCGGAGATCGTGAAGAAAACATCCCATGCGATTTGAACAATACCGAATGGTTTTCAAAAATCGACGCCTCCGGCGGCGCAGTATTTTTCGCTTCCGGCGTGTTTTACTACTTTTTAACCGAGCAGGTCAAAGCTCTTGTGCAGGGTATGGCAGACGCTTTTCCGGGCAGCGTGCTGGTCTTTGACGCGGCAAATCGGACGGCTGTGAAAATGATCGCCAAAACCTGGCTCAAGAGCGCGAAAATCAAGGACGTGGGCGCGTATTTTGCGGTTTCAGACGCGAAAAGCGAGCTTTCTCCGTGGGACAGCCGATTGCAGGTCACAAGCCGCGGCTATATGCTAGGCTACAACGATCTGCGCGACCCATCCGTCAGCGGCTTTTTCCGTTTTCTCGCAAAGGTCGGCGACGGAATGATGAAGATGCAGATTGTGAAGATTAGCTTTTGAAAGAGGCGTTTTGAATGAAACACATCCACTTTGATGTTGAAAGCGATGGCTTTTACGGCGCGTATTGGGCGTGCAAGGACGGCTCAAGCTGCGCCGTCATCACAATGCTCGGCGACGACCCCGAGGATTATATGGCGCGCTCTGCGGTGAAGTGGCTACTTTGCCTCGGTGTGAACATATTGACCATGTCGCCCGGGAAAAAGGACTACGGTCATCACAACTATCCCCTTGAATGCATCGAAAAAGCGGTTGCATGGCTTAAATTACACGGAAACGAAAAAATAGGCATTGCGGGAGCCTCAACGACAGGTACCCTCGCCCTGACGGCGGCATCGATATTCAGCGACATTTCTCTAACCATTGCAATGACCCCCAGCGACTTTGTGTGGCAGGGGTTCATGCAGGGCAAAAAGGATAGCTGCAAGGAATGGCCAATCGAGGGAGAATCACTCTTTTCTTACAAGGGAAAGCCCTTACCATACATGCCGTTTTGCTATCAGCACCCTGACTATTGGCGCATAATCTCGGAGGAGTCCAAACGAACCGGCAATATGATTGCCTCCCGCAAACTGTTTGACGACTCTGAAACGGCGCACCCGATTACCGAGGAGGAATTCATAAAGGTAGAGAATATCCGCGGCAAGCTGTTTCTTGTCGGCGCAGAGGACGACGCACTTTGGGACACCGCAAAATATATCCGCCGCATGGAAAAACGCCTTGCGGAGAAACCGCACTCCTGCGAAGTCGAGGCGGTCGTATATGAGCACGGCACGCATTTTGTTTTCCCCGACGGTATGCTCAAGACCATGCTTCCCGTCGGCTCGGCACTGTTTGTCAAGCTGGCGTTCAGCGCTGCGAAGAAATATCCCAAGGAGTGCAAAGCGGCGCGCATTGACATTGACCGCCGCATGACACGCGTGATATGCGATTGGAGGGACAAAAAATGACCTATTTTGGAATGCCTTTCGGCATGTGGACAATGTTTGCAGGCTCATTCCAAAAGCAGCTGACAGCGGTGCTCGGCTACGATACCGATACGGCAAAAGCGATCACGAAAAAGGCAAAACCGAAATACAGGGAGATCATCGCAGACCTGCCGGAGTTTGAAAAGGCCGACCGGTTCAAGATGAACATTGTCAACTGTGCAATGCTCGGTGCGTTTATTCTCTCCATGCCGGAGCGCCCGGATGTGGAGCGGCTGACGGAGTATTATGCAAAATCCATGATGACAAAGCCCATGAAATGGTTCTGCCGCAAAAGCGGAAAGAGCAAATTCACCGAAAAGGACATTGCAGGTATGAAAGCCACCGCCGCGCTGAGAGCCGCTGACCGCAACCCCTACTCGTGGAATATGGAGCTTTACGAATACCCCGACGACAGCGGCTACGAGGGACGCTTCACCAAATGCGGTATCTGTGTACTGATGAAAAAGCTGGGGCTATATGACCTCACTCCCGCGCTGTGCCGTCTGGACTACACCATGAGCGAAGCGGGCGGCGCGACTGACTTTGTGCGGCAGTACACTCTCGCCTCCGGCGGCCCATACTGCGACTGCGGATATAAAAAGAAGGGGTTCGTGAAAGCCGGGACGGAGGAAGGACGATGAAGGAAACCTATCTCTCCCGTGATTTTCGGGAGACTGCGGCAAAATTTGCCGTCTCTGTCTCGCAATAAAAGAAAGCAGGATTGTTTTAAAACAATCCTGCTTTTCTTGTCATAACCGAACAAAACAATACAATCCGAAAGTCCGTATTTAAATATTGATGTCGGGAAGTTCAATGGGTCCCGAGACGTCGGTTGTAGTCGGTTCAGAACTGATGGTAATAATATCAGCCGTGCAAAATTCCGTTATTTCAAATGACGGAGCAGAATACTCTTCTTTCATTCTTTTTTCTCCTTTTATTAAGTCCTGTAAGCTGCGGCGGATTTTCCGTATCGCATCATAGCCTGCGTTAAGTCATCAAGAGCAGTACCCTTATATGCACTTGACTGCTGAATAACACTTGCGTATGATTCGACGCTGAAAAGCATTGTGTTGCTGCAGGGAACGCCGTTTTCATAAACAGTAAGCAAAAGCTTATCGCTCAGCTCGTGTGCAAAAAGCTCATTACAATAAACATAATATGTGCCGTCACCGTTATTCACAAAATCATTTTTGTCATAGGTAAATTTTGTGTTCCTAAATGCGATTTCAACGGTCTTGTTTTCAACGTCCTTAGCGGAAAACTTAGCCCTGAGCATAATTGAATTGTTGAGCACCAAGCCGCAAGTATTCCATTGCGCCGTAGGACTGCTTATCGTTTTGTAATTTAAGTCGCTGATATTCTTAAACTGCTCTGCCCCATTGCTGCCCCAGCTTTTTTGAACAGCGGTCAGCTCGGAATTAACAAGATTATCCGTCTTATACCCTACATATTTCTGTGCCATCGCACCGTAATTAAGCAGATCCACAAGCAGCGTGCGAAGCTTTGAGTATTCATCGCTGCTGTATCTGTCGAGCAATGTATAGGCGTACTCCTTGACGCTCAACGCCTTTTCGGGACTTGTGTATTCCTCGTTTCCCTTTTTGGCGTGCAACACCGCAGTAACCTCATCATTCATAAGCTGCGGATTTATGCCCTTGTACGAGAATACGTAGTAATCCCCGTTCTGCTTATATTGTGTAGCCTTTTCTTCTTTTCCGTTACATTTAAATGTCATATAAAAATCATCGTAAGATGAAAGACTGCTTTTAGGTACTTTGAAATTCATTGTTATGCTGCTTTCGAGCGATATTGAAGCCTTGTCAATTGCAAGTGCGGGCTTTTCTTCCGGAGCAGCTTTGTTTTTGTAATAATATGTAACAACCGTACCGTCTGAAACAATCGGCTCATTCAAGCCGTCGGCCTTCACAAATTCATAACCGTAAAGCGATTTTGCCGGCGTCAAACCAAGCTTTGTGCCATACGGAACAGTAAATGTTCCTCCGGCAGTATTCGGGATTTCTGTGCCGTCCTCAAATTTATATTGGATTGAAACGGTTGTGTAACGCTGTGTTTCCGTATTATCGTCCGCTAAGATGTTACCGTTTTCGTCAAGTACCTGAAATGCTACGGTATCACCGTTCAAAAGCTGAGCGTCGGACGGAATTTGATAAATAAGCGAGCAGCTCTTCAGACCCGAATTAAAATCGCTTTTGATGTGGTCCAAAGCACCTATCGGCCAGAAATTCGCCTTATCATTCCAAACGGGAATGTCAAAGGTTTGAGTAGTCTGAAGCGGATTACCCGATGAATCGGTTGCCACGCTGCCGTCGGAATGCCTTATCCACATTTTGAACCTTATCTGCCTTGCTTGCTTATCCGAAACATTTTGAATGACAGTGCGCAATTCGATTTTTTTACCGTTCATATCGGTATTAAATCTGCTTTTACCACTACCGCTCAAAAGCCTGCCGCTGCGATTTGAAGTATAAGTATAATACGAGCTTGTTTCAAGGTCCGTAAAATCAGATGGACTTGAGTAGGCTCCGGTGTACTCCTTAACCTCAGGCGTGGCAACATAGAGCTCTGCATCCTTGACAAGCTGAGACATTCTCTTATAGCCCTGCAAGCGGCAAACCTCGCAAAACTGATAATTTGTATCTCTCATTATACACTCGTAGCTTGAGACAAGCATTTTTGAGCCGTAAGCATTGCGGCAGGTATAGGTGTTTCTGAAGCCTAAAAGCTGAGTCCATTTTATCTTTGCCGGGTCTTCAACCGAGGAGAGATTCAGGGACTTCAGTTCCTTATCCCCAAGTAAATATCCGTTGCTGTACTCATCGCCGAGGCCGAGCAAGCTATGCCCAAGCTCGTGTGCAAAGGTCTTAGGCGCACGATAGCTGTCTGACGGTGTAATAAAATAGTGGAAGCCGTATTCGCGATTGTTATAGGCACCGCCGAAATCGGATTTTGTATTTACAACCACGGCGAACTGCGCAATATAATCGTGAACATAGTAATACGGTTCATACTCGTTCGACTCGCCGTTAGGCTTCGTCGGAATCGTGTTCGGGTCGGTTGTTTTTTTGATATGGGCATCGTGAATTTTCTCTATAAACTCAGGTCCTATACATCTTTCCAAAATATGGTTCTTCCATTGACTTCCGTGGAGATTGTTAGAAATAACCGGAGAATTGTAGCTGTCAACTATAACATCGAAGAAGGTGCTCCCCCCGTTATCAAATGTAGACTCTGAGGCTGTGCAGAGGGCGTAAACGTTAAATCTGTCGGCATAGCTGCGATACGGCTCGTATTTCATAGCCTCTTGCCAAAGTCGTTTTACATCATTGATAAATTTACCCTGCTGACTTTTTGTATATCCCTCACCGCAAATGACGACAACCATATTTTCCGTGTCGCTGCGAGTCTTCTGAATAGTGTATACGGGAATGGTAGGATTAGAGTATTTCCCGTCAGCCGAATACCATGGTCCGAGCGTGGGCTGAATGCTTTGCTCGGTGCTGACATTCCAATCGGGATTTGCCTCTTCCGCAGGCTCTGAAATTGTATAATCCGCCTCCTGCTTATTCGGAGCAGAGCCGACATAAGGATTGCCCTGAGTTCCGCTGCCGGAGGTTGCGACAAAATACTCGGTATCGAGATAAAACGCAGGTCTTACGCCCAAATCGGAATACCACGGAGCATATCTGCCCACCTCGCCCGACGAGCTGACATAACGCATATCATGATTACAGTCGGTAACGGGAGTACGAAGCCAATAAGGCCAAGCCATACCGTCGTTGTTGTATGCGACATAATAGCCTTTAAGATTTTTCCACACGGCGTTAGCCTGTTTCACATCGAGAAGGAACACCTTTTCGGTCGTGGTTTCAAAATATGAATTATCATAATTAGCCACAGCCTCCGAAATATCGGTGTAGTATAACAAATCGGAATTTGCGTCGCCCTCAACAATACCCTTATTGTATTCGGGATGAGAGACAAGAGAACGCTGGGTAACGGTTTTCATAGCGGCAATTTCCGACTTTGAAAATTCGTTTAAAAAGCCCGCTTTATTATTATAGGCCCCTGTTCCGCTGACATAACCATCCTTCGGCGGGTTACCGCAAAGCCAATCGACCTTACCTGCAGCCGCAGTCGAATTGAGCCAGGAACGCATATTGCTGTCTCTCCAATAATTTGAGCCGTAATCGGCGCGCTTATAGCTTCTGCTGTGCGATTTCGAATTGCTGTTGTCGTTTGTCTTGGCATCATACGCAAGAGTGTCAACAATTCTGTCTGCAAGCATAAGCGGACCGTTATCGTCAATACTCACGCAACGCCAAAGAATCGAGGCATTATTATATGTTCCCATTTTGACATAATCGCCCACTTTAATATCAGGCTTTGACGCCGCCTGAGCGAACATAGGCAGCAGCGAAACAGCCATGCACATCGTAAGCAATACTGCCGTCAGTTTTTTTACCATTAACTCAATCCTTTACCAAATATATTTGCTTACATTATATATGACTTGGTTATAGATGTCAACACATTTATCGTTAAACTTTTGTCAATTATGGCAGCTGCCTCTCATAATAAAATGCTTTTCGCAGCGTTAACATTCACGCTTTCCTTTTGCCGCTTATATATGACGAAAAAAACGTCTGATTTGCCCTTAAACACAAAAAAGCACCCTCCACTTTCATAAAAAAAGCAGAGAGTGCTTAACATGGTTAAAAACAATTCACTTGACCGCAAATACCGCAAGTATCAGCTGCAAATTGAGCTGATAATTTTTTCCGCATCAAACGGCTCGCCGAAATGATTTCTATAATCCGAATTTAATATATATACCGTTACCTTATCGCTGCTTTCCGCTACGATACTGAAATATGACGAAGACCGCATTTCAAATTTGTCTGTGTAATTACAGTATTTATATCGGTAATCGCCATTGGTTCCGTCTGTATATTTAATGCTTTTTCCGCCGACCGAGGTCTCCCTTAACAGTTCTTTTTCAAGCCTTTTCTTAATAAGCTTTCGCGAAGCCGCCGTTCCGCCGGTATACTCATATACGGTAGCTGTATAATAGTTATAGCTGCCGTCGTTTTTGGAATAATTATCAACAGTATAATAACCGCTTAAAAAGCCGTTTGAATACAGCTCGTTATCCGAACGCTCAGCCTCGTAATCAGACAAATCGACAAAATTACCCAAGCTGTATTTACTCTCGGCGGCTTCTTTATAGCTGCTCATCTTTTCGCTGCCCGAATTTACAAATACCGCGGCAAAAAACGACACGGAGAAAACCACGCAGAAAGCCGCTATACATAAGGAGCTTATCTTAAGCGCGGATTTTATTTTTGCGTCATTGACAAAAAAGTAAGCGATATAGCAAATTATTCCGGGTATCAAAATTATGCTCGGTATAATCAGAGTAAAGGTATCATCAACAATATATATCGGTGTTGTTGTCACTTGGTTTTTGACAAAAGCCCAAAGAAGCCCCAATAACACCACTGCAATTAAAACGACTACGAGATTTTTAATTGATTTCTTTTTGTCCATATTAACCCCCGCTTTTATAAGTAACAGAATATGTGTTACTTCCGCAACATATTGTATGTATACAATATGTTATATTGCTTTTTCTGTTTTGTCAACAGCGGCTGCTTTTAAGAACGATAAAGGAAATTAAATGCACTTTGCCGACAACCAAACACGGTATACTCTGCCGCTTTTTATTACGGCTTGTTCACACACAACGAAAATGCAAAAAGCTCTAATTTTGATAGAAACTATTTTATGGGGGGTGCAACTTCGGTTCAGAGGAGGTACATTTTGATTTTAAAGGGGGTGCAACCACAGCCTTAAGAGGTGCAACTATTGCCGATTGAACTACTATTTAGAAAAAAATATAGCTGTGCTATGCTATACAAACTGAAATTGTCTATTTCCGTTGCCATACCATTACACAATCTCTTTCCCCGGTAGCTTCATCAATGCCATTGCGCCGGATTTCGAACCCTTCTCTTTGATAAAAAGATATTGCCCGTGTATTTTTTTGATATACATTTAAGAACAATGTGTTTCTTTTTTCCTTTACGTAGTTTAGCAAAATTTTACCTATACCTTGAGATTGCATTTCGGCAGAAACAAAAATACCTTCAATGTATTCGTCACTCAACCCTATAAAGCCCTGTATTTCCTGCTTATCCTCGTAAACATAGACTGTCGCCTGCAATAGCAGTTTTTTTACTAACTCAAAATTACTTTTCCAATATTGAGCAGAGATAAAATAATGTGACTTTATATTTGTATCCAACCATATATCTGCAACTTTATTTATATCCGCTTTTCGTAATTCTCTAATCATAATAGTGATGCCCCTTAAAAATCCGATTTGTCGAAATCATAGTACCATAATGCAGACTGACAAACAAGAAAATTCCACCGTAATTTTATCAAAATTACGGTGGAATTTTAGCGGAGAGCAAGCGACTCGGCTCACTTCGTTCGCCCTCGAGTTTGCTCCGCAAACTATCCTATTGTAAACCTCTTTTGACAAGACTCCGTCTTGCAAAAGATTGTAAGGGTTCGAATCCCTTGCTGTCTTATCAACAAAAAAATAAAGGGTATAGCAAACGCTATACCCTTTATTCTTGGCGGAGAGTGAGGGATTCGAACCCTCGGTCCCGTTAGGGATTACCTGATTTCGAGTCAAGTTGCCAAAACCGAACCTGGCGGAATTTGACGGAAGATAAAAGAACTTACTGAAAGCCTGAAGACCACCGTGCTTCAAGGCTTCCTTGACTTTTTCGACCTCAAATCCACGCAAAAATCAATGTCGCAAAGGAACTGCGCCTTTCCCCGAGTTCTAATAAAATTCTAAAGACAATTATTAGAACTCATCATAGAACAAGACCGATTCCCACCACAATTTCACCCATTTGTCAGTGCAAATCGATGCCCCGGTTCCGCCGCACAACACACAAAGTCATGTGGTATATTTTAAAGAAAAAATAATGTATTGATAAGTTTTTAGATAATTGCATATATAGTTCCTTGACAAAAAAACATTATATGATATAATCAAATTGTAACTTGCAAGCGATTCTGCTTGTTTAAGTTCCAGTATCTCTTTGCGGATTTGGTTGAATAGAAATAAATATGCGCGATAAGTGTTTCTGTTTTTGCCATTCTGCAAAAACAGAATTTTTTATTTATAAGGAGATTTGGTTATGCAAAAAATGATTCTTATCGCAAAATCTTTCAAGAAAATGGACGACCCTACAGGCTTACCTGATGGTCACGTAAAGTATGTATGCTATGTCAAAGCAAATAGTATACCTCAGGAAATGAATGATTGGTTCTCAACGAACCCTCGTGAACAAAAAATGTCCACGAATGTTGCAAGAAAAATCACAGAGAGTTTAAGAGATAACGATAACTTTCACGAATTAAACCGCGGAGTCTTAATTTCTGCACTTGATGTTAAGTACGATAACGCCACAAAAGAACTGTGCATTATGTTCGATGATCCTGAAATTCACGGAAACATTGACGGTGGTCACACTCTTCGCGCAATTTTATCTGCTAATATTTCGCATGCTTTAAACGAAAACAGATATGTCTTTTTTGAGATTATTACAGGGTTGGATTCTCCCGTTGAACTTGCAGCTGCAAGAAATACTTCAGTACAAGTGGATTTAAAATCTATTGCTGAGCTGGAAAACAGCTTTGAAGAGATAAAGTCGGCGTTTGAAGGCTTATCTTTTGCAAATAGAATACAGTATAAAATGAATGAACATTATAATGATGAAAATATAAATCCCATTGATGTTCGTGAAATTATAGCTATAACAGCAATGTTTAGCCAGAGTATGTATCCATACAAAACATCACTGGGCACTTTGAATGAGGCACAACCTATTCAATGCTATTCTGGCAAGGAAACTACTTTGCGTAAGTTTTTAAACATGGATAGTTTTGATAAACATCAACAAAAAATCAATAGAGATATAATGGTTAAAATGATGAAACCTATAATTAAAGATATTTTTAATTTATGGGAAACTGTTGAACTCGAATTTGCAGCAACTGCAAATGCAACTAATAGACGATATGGAACTCGAAAATATTCGAAATACCATAATGGTGATGTAGTTGGAAAAACAATGTTCGGTGAGAAAGAAGTTTCATATGTGGTACCTAAAGGTCTTTTGTATCCGCTAGTTGGTTCTTTTAGGGCGTTAGTTAAGGTAGATAATAAAACCGGGTTATACGAATGGCAAAAAAGACCACTTGATGTATGGAAAGCGTTAGGTTCAAAATTAGTTGGTATTATATTGGACGAAAAAGCTGAAACACCAGACTCATTAGGAAAAAACACAAATTTGTGGAGTAATCTTTTTAAAGAAATATATATATACGCATATATAAATTAATAATAGCAGGTGTCTTGCAATCGCGCAGCAGGACACCTCTTTTTTGTTATATGAGTATCTTGGTTTATGATATCTTACATTGAGTTGCCATAATTGCTTTAGAAACAATTTATGCCAAATATACTTTCATAGGATTTCCAATCATTATATATATAAGATGAAATAGGAACTTGATGAAAATTGTTTTTTTATTTCATCACTTCTAAACAAACCATGACATTGAAATATTACGCCTAAATAGAACACCTCGGCTAAAATATGAAACTTACTCATTTTAGCCGAGGTTTTGCTTTTGGAAAAAGTGTAGAAATACGCAAAATTTCCGAAAGTGAATAATTACAATCATTTAAGCGAAAAGAAACTATTTTGGCATTTTGATAAAAAATACAGCTAACGCTATATTTTTAATTACAAAAGCGCGACTGATGTGATATAATATATCTGTTAAATTATATCCTTTCTACGAGGTGTGCTTTACGGCTGTCAGTTACAAAAAACTTTGGAAACTTTTAATCGATCACGATATGAAGAAAAAAGACCTTGCAAAGGTTGCCGAGATAAGCAATTACACTATCACCAAAATGAGCAAGGGCGAGAATGTTACTTTCGAAACTCTCGGCAAAATCTGTGCCGCCCTTAACTGCGGTGTTGATGATATTATGGAATTTATCCCAGATGAAACAAAGGGGGATAAATAATATGGTGTTGGAAAATAAATTGGGAATTACAAATTCACCTAAGCTTGCCGAAGCAGAAGAAAAAATCAGCAAAAAGAAAGCAATCGAACTTTTTGAAAACGGGATTCTCGATAAATTAGAGGCAGGCAAATTTGAATCATTGAAAGCGATTCATAAATACTTGTTTGAAGATATTTTTTCTTTGCAGGAGAGATACGCACCGTAAATATATCAAAAGACAACTTTCGCTTTGCTCCGTTGATGTATTTGGAAGCGGCACTTGCAAACATCGATAAAATGCCACAGTCCACTTTTGATGAAATCATCGAAAAGTATGTGGAAATGAATATTGCACATCCGTTTCGAGAGGGCAACGGCAGAAGTACACGTATATGGCTTGACTGCATTTTAAAGAAAGATGTTGGAAAAGTAGTTGATTGGAGTCAGGTCGATAAAGAGGATTATCTCCTCGCAATGGAACGTAGCCCGATTAAAGATATCGAAATTAAGCACATCCTAAAAAATGCTTTGACAGATAAAGTTGACGACCGTGAAGTCTATATGAAAGGCATCGACCACAGCTACTATTACGATGGGTATACGACCTTTAAGACGGAGGAACTTTGAAAATTGTAATGGAGAAGATTTTATGATAAATATTCGTAAACTTGAAACAGAATTATGGGAAGCGGCAGACCTTCTGCGCGCTGATTCAAAAGTAACATCACAGGAGTATTGTATGCCCGTACTCGGTCTTATCTTTCTGCGGTATGCTTACAGCCGTTTCAAGTTCGTTGAAACTGATATATTAAAAGACCGCCCTGTTCGTAATGGCAGAGTTCTGCCCGTAGAAGCGGCTGATTTCAAGACTAAAAGTGCAATCTTTCTCCCAGAAGAAGCGCGATATGATTATCTGCTGAACCTGCCCGATAATACCGATATGGGACAAGCTATTAACCGCGCAATGGAATTGATTGAAGAACAGTCCGCACAGCTTAAAGGCATTCTGCCAAAGGACTATACTATTTTGCAAAACGATCTTTTGCGTGAGCTTCTCCGCATTTTCAATAACAGCGCTTTCAATGAGATAAAGGACGATATCATCGGTCGTATTTACGAATATTTTCTCAATAAATTTGCGCCTGCTGTAGCTTCTGATGATGGTGTGTTTTTTACACCTAAATCTTTAGTGCGAATGATCGTTAATATTATTGAGCCGAGTCACGGAACCGTACTCGATCCTGCCTGTGGAAGCGGCGGTATGTTTGTTTCTTCTGCCGATTTTATCGAACAGTACGGCGCAAACGCCAATACTGCTATGACATTTTACGGTCAGGAGAAGGTGGATTATAACGCAAAGCTTTGCATTATGAATATGGCGGTGCATGGGCTGAATGCAAAAATTGTATCAGGTGATGAAGCAAACAGTTTTTATCATGATGCTCACAACCTTGTAGGCTCATGCGATTATGTTATGGCGAATCCTCCTTTTAATGTGGACAAGGTAAAATCCGAAACGGCGCAGAACGCAGGCCGTCTGCCGTTTGGTCTGCCCAGTGTCAACAAAAACAAGGAGATCGGCAACGCAAACTATCTGTGGATCTCATATTTTCACGCATATCTGAACAGTACTGGGCGCGCAGGTTTTGTAATGGCGTCTTCGGCAACAGACAGCCAGGGCAAAGATAAAAATATCCGCGAACAGCTTGTTGAGACTGGTGATGTGGATGTTATGCTTTCTGTGGGCAATAACTTTTTCTACACAAAAAGCTTGCCTTGTACGCTTTGGTTCTTTGACAAAGCCAAGCGCGAGGAGAACAAGGATAGGGTTTTATTAATCGATGCTCGCAATTATTATACTGTTGTTGACCGCACACTTAACGAGTGGAGCGAGTGGCAGATAAAAAATCTCAACGCTGTTGTCTGGCTGTACCGCGGCGAGGCTGAAAAATATAAAAAGCTATTGTCTGAATATCATGCAGCAATATGTGATAAGGTGAAAATTGCAATCGAACAGGCAGATGAGCTTGAAAAAATACTTCCTGCTCAAATAGACAGCGTAATATCTATTGCTTGCAATACTGTAAGCAATACATCAGAGAATTTTGATATACATAATGTTGCTGAGATAAAGGGAGCATTGGACGCGATGCGTTATGCGGCAGGCAGTGCCAAAGATGACGCGGTAAAATATATTGAAGGGCTGAATAAGGAAGATAAAAAACAGCTTGCTAAAGATTTCGGCGCAAAAACATACCGTGAATATGAAAAGAAGCTCGAAACTCTTGCAGAGCTGACTTTTCAGTCTATTGAGGAGGTCAATTCCGTTATTGCCGAGAAAGAGTGGCTGACCGAAAAGTTCGGAGAGGGAGAGTATAAAGATATTCTCGGTCTGTGCAAGTGTGCTTCCCGTGCGGAAATTGCCGAAAAAGGTTATTCCTTAACTCCAGGAGCTTATGTGGGCGTCACTCCTGTAGAGGATGATGGCGTAGATTTTGCACATCGTATGGCAGAGATACATAAAGAATTGCTTGCATTGCAGAATGAGTCCAATGATTTGATGGCAACCATCTCGAAGAATATGAAGGAGATGGGGTTATGAGTTGGAAAACGGTGAAACTATCGGAGTGTTGCGTTTCAATAGCAGACGGAGATCATTTGCCACCGCCGAAAGCGGAGAGTGGTATACCGTTTGTTACAATTTCCAATATCAACGCTATGAATCAAATTGATTTTACCAACACAATGTTTGTGCCTCAAGAATACTATGATAGATTGGATAGCAAACGCAAAGCTCAAGTTGGAGATGTGTTGTATTCTGTTGTAGGTTCTTTTGGAATACCTGTTTACATAAAGGAAAATCAAAAATTTGTTTTTCAACGACACATAGCGATATTGCGCTCAAATGGAAAAATACTGCCGCGTTTTCTGTATTACACCATGTTGAGTAGAGATTTTTATGCCAAAGCAGATGCGGCGGCAATCGGCGCAGCACAGCGGACATTAAGTTTGACAGCTTTGCGCAATATTGAAATTGATATTCCTACAATAGAAGAACAAAATAAAATTGTTGATATTCTCTCCGCTTACGATGATCTTATTGAAAACAACAAAAAGCAGATTAAGTTAATGGAAGAAGCGGCACAGCGACTTTATAAAGAATGGTTTGTTGACCTCCGTTTCCCCGGACATGAAAACACACCTATTGTTGACGGCGTGCCGAAGGGGTGGAGAAAAATATCTCTCGGCGATATTGCCCCTATAATTACTGGCAAAAAAGATGCAAACTTTGGCACGAAAGATGGTGCATATCCTTTCTTCACTTGTTCACAAGAGCCTATAAAATCACCGTCGTATTCCTTCGATACGAGTGCAATTATTTTAGCAGGAAATGGTGATTTCAATGTTAAACTTTATAGAGGAAAATTTGAGGCGTATCAGAGAACTTATGTGCTATCTCCCATCGAAGAAAAATATCTATATTTGCTTTATAATGCAGTAAATGAAAACATGGCTGTTCTTGTTAAAGGTGCAAGTGGCTCTACAATCAAATTCCTTACAAAAGGTATGATTGAAAATATCCCGTTATTTACTCCTACGGATGAGCTTTTGGCGCAATACAATAATTGCTCAGAAGCAGTTCAACGAAAAATGGAATGTCTAAAAATGAAAATTAAAAACGCAACAGAAGCCCGTGACCGGCTATTGCCAAAACTCTTGAGCGGCGAATTGATGGAATAATTAAGGAGATGTATTTATGGATGATAATTATACAGGATTAAAGTATCACGGTGAATACTATTCAAAAGAAGATGATTATAAAAAAGCGATAGAAATCATTAATTCTTTTAATTATACATCCTTTGATATTCCGGTTAATACTGTATTTGAACTCGAAACCGCAAAAAGAATTATCGAATCAAAAGGCATCGAAGAAAAATATGGTAAAGAAGTCGCCGAAAAGAACAAAAAAGCTTGTGCACCTATATTACCATTTATCGCAAAATGGTTTTCCAAAATCACTGATAAGTTATTTCTTCAGTCTGTTGACAAAATTTATGTGGGCTATTTTGATTATTTTTTAGAATATTTTAATCAATTTAAGGCTTATGAAAAAGTGTCGGACATCGCTTTTTCTGAGTACTTAAATCGCCCGGATACAACACTGCATAAACTTTTGAAGCATTCAAATATTGTTAATCACTATGACGTGGTAATTGCGGACTATATGTGTGAGTCAGAACAAACTATTGGTATTTTGGCAAGTGTATTTCTTGAAGACAGCAAAGAAAGCTATTACTTGCCAAAGCACTTCCTTCCCACGAAATTTGAAGCAATTTTTCAAAAGTATATCAACTCAGAGCAAGTTAATCCTAACTTACTACAACTGATTTTTGATGGAAGAGACAAACAAGAGTGTCCAATTAGTGACAAAGTAAAATTAGCGGCTCGAAAAAGATATAGCGAATATTGGCACAATCATTCCGAGAAAACGACATCATACGGATATGGTGTAAGTGTTTCCTTTTCCGATGTTGATACCACAAAGATAAATTTGGAAGACGGCAATGTATATCATCTGACCTATGATATTAAATGGCTGGAAGAAAATTTGGATTATCCAACAATACTGAATAACTTTATTTATGTGTTTGAACTATTCGACCTGCAATTTTGTCCTTCTTTCGTTTCTGTTGCCTCGAAAATAAGCACCATGGAAGGAATATTTATGGTCAAGGGGAAAGATTGCTATAAAAAAGGACATCAATTTGTAATTTCAAACATGTTAGCATCGTCTCAAATAGGCCTATATTATCAATTTCTAAAAAGCAAAGGTATTGAATTGGAGAAAGTCTTTCAGTGGTTTTTTGAAATTTATCTGAAAGATGAATTTGGTGCAAATGGATTTACTTTTACACCTTCATCGGAAAATACATCTTATTTAGAAAAAATACGTAATATTGCTTCTGAGATGGATGGTGTATTGAAACAATATAATATGTTTGTCAGAGATGGAGTAATTGATCGTGAATTGTATGAAATGTCATCAGAACATATTGTCTTTTCTAATGTCACAAGTCAATTAAAAAGTAAGTATGGCTACATTGATGATTCGTTTATAAATACAGCAATGTTTTATTTGTTTTCGGATCAGTCATTATTATCTTATACTGAAAAAACCAAAGAAAAGTATTCTGATTTTTTCAACCTAATCAAGAACGAAGAAATGTTTTATGATGATTTTAATGAATTACAAAAAGAGAAAATTGATTGGTTGGTGTCAAATGAATATCTATCAATCGGCTCTTACGGGAAATTATCTTTTTGCCAAAGAAAAGTATTCCACTTGAAAAGGTATTACGATAATGATGTTATATGTTTGAAATACGTAGAAAATGCGGGAATTTATTTTAATAAGATTCGCATTTTAAACACATTATTCTCGGAACCAGAGCAAAGCTATCTTAATTATATGCTAAACAAATCAGTATATAGCGACGGAAAAGATTTAAGAAACAAGTATATACACAGTACATATCCAAGAGATGAAGAAACACAGAAAACAGATTATATTGAATTCTTAAAAATTATGATTCTTGTTATTGTAAAAATTAACGAGGAGTTTTGTATTAAAGAATTAGAAGAAGGGAACCGAAAACAATGAGCTGGGAATATTCTGAAAACATATTGGTGCAGAACAGTGCCGGTAATGTTTTGCAAAACAAGCTTGGATGGGATGTTGTTCTCGCTTACGATAAAGAGCAGTTAGGTGAAAACGGTACTCTCGGCAGAAAGTCATACAAGGAGATTGTGTTGACAAGGTATCTGCGCAAAGCATTATTTGATAACAACGAATGGATGACGGAAGAATATGCTGATTCTGCTGCCAAGACTCTTTGCACCTATGCCGCCTCCGCTACTTTGATGCAAATTAACGAAGAAAAATATTCCATGCTCCGTGACGGTATCCCTGTTCAGGTCAAAAAGACAGACGGTACCTTTGAAACCCGATACGCTGTTGTGTTTGATTTTGAAGAACCCGAAAACAATTATTTTCTTGCAGTTAAGGAAATGAAGATTTACGGTGAACTATATCGCCGTCGCACCGATATTGTAGGTTTTGTCAATGGTATTCCTTTGTTGTTTGTAGAGTTGAAAAAGCAGAGCGTTGATGTAAAGGACGCCTACGACTGCAACTATACCGATTATCTCGGTACCATTCCGCAGTTGTTTCGTTTTAATGCTTTCCTTATGCTTTCTAACGGACTTGAAGCAAAAGTCGGTACAATGGGTTCTAAATATGACTTTTTCCACGAATGGAAACGACTGAAGGAAAATGAGGCCGGTGCTGTCGATCTTGAAACGATGCTTCTTGGCATTTGTGAAAAGCACAATTTTATGGATCTATTTGAGAACTTTATTCTCTTTGACCATTCAGGAGGAAGAACGGCAAAGATATTTGCCCGAAACCATCAATATCTCGGCGTTAATGAAGCTGTGGAATCGTACAAGGTAAGAAAACTGAAAGACGGTAAACTCGGTGTATTTTGGCACACTCAAGGTAGCGGAAAAAGTTATTCTATGGTTTTTCTTGCACAGAAGATCCGCCGCAAGTTTGCCGGTAGTCCCACATTTGTTATTCTCACTGACCGTGATGAACTCAACAAGCAGATCAGTGACACTTTTGAAGCTTGCGGTCAGCTTTCAGGGAAAGCGCGGCAATACATACCTTCAAGCGGTGCAAAACTCTATGAAATGCTGCGTGGTAATCCAAGTTTTATTTTTACGCTAATTCAGAAATTTAACGATAATACTGTGGAACCTATAACATCTGATCACGATATTATTATCCTGTCGGACGAAGCACACCGTTCGCAAAACGGTATTTTCGCCGATAATATGTGTCGTCTGCTGCCGACTGCTTCCCGTATCGGATTTACCGGAACGCCACTATTTAAGTATGATAATATTACCGAACGTACCTTTGGTAGTTATGTTTCTATTTATGATTTTAAACGTGCGGTAGATGACGGCGCAACGGTTCCTCTTTACTATGAAAATCGCAGCGATATGCTGAATATCACCAACCCCGAAATCAATGATGCACTTTTAGATGCTGTTGAGGCAGCGGATTTGGATGTGAATCAGCAGGCAAAGTTGGAACTTGAACTGGCAAAGGACATACATATCATCACATCCGAGCCTCGCCTTGACACTATTGCCCGTGATTTTGTAGATCATTATTCGGAACTGTGGACAACAGGAAAAGCGATGTTCGTATGCGTAAATAAGGTGACTTGTGTGCGTATGTATAACCTTGCTCAAAAATATTGGGCAGAGAAAATAAAGGAGCTTGAAGCTGCGCTTAAATCGGCAACACAGCAAGAGGCACAGGAATTACAGAGAAAGATAGACTGGATGAAAGAAACCGAGATGGCAGTTATCATCAGCCAGGAACAAAATGAAATTCAAAACTTTAAAAATTGGGGATTGGATATAATACCGCATCGCACCAAGATGGAAAAACGCGAGATGGACAAGGATTTCAAGGATGCTGATAATCCGTTTCGTATCGTTTTCGTATGTGCTATGTGGCTGACCGGATTTGATGTAAAGTCACTTGCAACCATATATTTGGACAAGCCGTTAAAGGCACACGCATTGATGCAGACGATCGCCCGTGCTAACCGTGTATGTGACGGAAAAAGCAATGGTCTTGTGGTTGATTATATAGGCGTAGTAAAGGCTTTGCGTCAGGCGTTGGCGGATTATACCTCGGGTGAAGGAAAGCAGGGAGATGATCCTGCACCTGACAAATCGGAACTTATTGAAAAAATTATAGGTACGATTAAAGAAATTGAATTGTATATGGAGGAACACCATTTCTCACTTAAAGCATTGATCAATGCAAAGGATTTTGTAAAGCTAGCTTTAGTTAAAGCTGGAGCTGATGCCATGTGTGCCACCGATGAAATCAAAAAGCGCTTTGAAATACAGGCTCGCGAGCTTTTCCGTATGTTCAAATATATTGGGAAAAACGAAGTTTCAGAAGAAACACATCGTTATAAGAATGCAATCAGTGAGATATATGATCAGCTGCAAGAGAAACGTAAAAATGCGGATAATTCGGCATTGATGGCACAAATCAATGATATCGTCAGCGAATATGTAGCCGTTACTAAAAATGTCGGATCGGAGGAGAACAAGAAGTTTGATATAAGCAAAATTGACTTTGACCGCTTACGCCGTGAATTTGAAAAAGTGCAGAATAAAAATCTATTCCTGAAAGATTTGCAACAGTTGGTTGAAGAACGTCTTGCTAAGATGTTACAAGCAAATCCTCTGCGTATTGATTATTATCAGCGTTATCAGGAGATAGTGGATGAATACAACCGCGATAATAAGAAAGATGAGATTGCTATAATCTTTGAAAATCTAATGAAGCTTGTCAGTGAACTTGATGATGAGCAGAAGCGATATGTCAAAGAAGGGTTTGAAAGTGATGAAGAGCTGACCATGTTTGATCTGCTTGTCAAAGATTCTTTGTCAAAGGAAGAAGTACAAAAGGTTAAAAAACTTGCGCAAACGATGCTATCCAAAATCAAGGCTCGTATTCGTGAACTTGACCATTGGCGCGACAAGGAAGAAACTCAGTCTATTATCAGCGTGTTGATTCGTGATTTGCTGTGGGCAGATCTGCCGGATAGTTATGATGATAATGCTATCGCAACTTATAGACAGCGGATTTATGAGTATGTGTACAACACATATCCTGCGGCGTAAGAAGATATTTATTTAGAGGTGTAGCATAATTGAAGAATATAAAAACAGTTCGAAGAAAAGCAAAAATTATCTTTCGTATATCCATTATACTTTCAATAATTACTATGGTTGTGTTCTCTGCTATTTACACAAAAAATCAGCATAATTGGACACTATGGGCCGGATGTCTTGCTATGGTTTGGTTAGCATTCTCTATAATTGTGTACGCATGTATAAAATGGATATGGGATATAAAGGATTTAATGACCGAATTCAAAGAGAAAGATGATTTGATGAGTGGCGGGCTGGCATTTGTAGGTGTTTTCGGATTTGTAATAATATTGATGTTTGTATTATCGAAAATTAGTTATTTTGCAAATGCAAAAGATTTGTTTGAAACAATGTCATCGTTGTTTGCGGTTGCTATGCCTGCATTTATTGGTTTATTAGGTGTACAGTATTCTGTAGCAATACAAGAACGAAACCGAAAGCAAGATCTACGGTTAGATGCAAAGCCCTTCTTCAACATACAGTGTTGTAAAGCGATTGCAATCCCTGATGAAAATAAACACACCATTCATGAGATAAAGATTAAAATTAAAATTACTAATATTTCACAAAACATTGGTATTCCTATAAAAGTTATTTCGCGCGATAGCGATAACTGTGAAGTCGTTTTGCCATATACTCCTTTGGCAAGCAAAGATGTTTTAGAGAAAGAAATATTAGTCAGAAGTGACGAGCTATATGGGGATAATGTACATATTGCTGTAGTTTATAAGGATACTTTTGAAAATATGTATGAATTGACAATTGAGTTCATTCAGAGCGAAAAATACGAACTATCTAATACACAAGTATTAAGTGATAAACTGATATGAAAAATAAGAGATAATTTGAATACAAAAGAAATAAGAATAGAAAACATTAGTGAAGCTTATTGTGTTTATAAAAGTCTTATTAACGATAAATGTTTATGTCAAAACAATCAAGAGATATTATCTGTTTTAGCAATTCAAACCGATGCTTTTTCTTTGACCATAATACTTAAATTTTTTAATGAATATACAGATCTTTCCAAAAAACATTGGCAACAATGATGATATACAAACAGTTGAATATATGTCCTTTACACATAAAAAGATTATGTAAAAATCTTGTTGCAAAACATAGAAATGTATTAAATATAAATCCTTCTAAAGTGAGATTAAAGTATTATAGCTTCTTGAAATGGGTTCAGGAATGAATGATTATAGCGTCGTAGAAATGCGGCGCTTTTGCTTTTATATCGAAAAATCTCTGGACTTTTTACTTCCTTTGTGGTAGATGTTTGTGTTGCAAAGGAGGTGCGGTAATGGCACAAATTAGCATAGAAGAATTATACCGCGGCGAGGGCAACGGTGAAAAGTACGATGACGGCGACATTATGGGTGCAGCCATCAAGGATTTGTTCACAAACGGAATTCCGGATGGTTATGACGAACTGCTTTGGATGGAACTCCTCATTGTAAAACATACGCTGATAGCGGCGGAACAAATGAAAAAAGAGGGTGACTTTGTATCGGGAATGATCGATACGGAGTTGCCATCTTTGCATGAGGAGAAAAATTCAAATGACAACACTTGAAGATTTGTATTACTGAAATATTTATCCACACGATTGTGATATTAAGAAGTCCGGTAGAGAAGCCACACTGCTCTCTCTTGTGGTGAAAAACGAAAATGACCTGCTGGCAACGCTCACGAATCAGCAAAAAGAAATCTTTCAAAAGTGCAAAGATGCAGGAGGTGAAATCTACTGTGCATTTTAACTTAGGTCATTCATTGAAGGATTCCGCCTTGGTATGAAACTGACAGTGGAAGAAATGTGCAATATAGAGGAAACAGATGAAAATTAAAACAAAAACCGCATAAAAGTAAATTGAAAATATACTTCGTTTGCAGATGAAAAAATCCGTTATAAAACGCCTGCGTGTGCGTTTAAAAGTATATTCACCATGGGCAAGAATTATGTTCATCCACTAAGCGATGAGAATTATACCGCTTTTGTGAAAAGAAAAAAGCACTGTTGGAAATCACAAGTTTCAACGGTGCTTTTACAATGGTTAGTCAATAAATTTTCTGTAAGTTACGTTTACGGCTTCGGCAAACAAAGAGCGTGAATGTTTATTAGGATTTTCGTTTTTATTTTTCTTATCAAGATACACTTGCTTCATTTCGCTCCAAAGACCATTTGCTTTCAGTAGGTCACTCCTCTCAGGAAGCATATAAAATCCCTGTGGCTGTTCTTCCCAAGAGTAGGATTTGTGTTTTTTATTGAAACGAATATATTCTTGACAAGTATTTCCCTCATCATCTTCATAATCATTTACAAATGCGAAATCTACACTATGTAAAATACGGGAATTTGCTTTGTCTTTGACCTTAATAGTTAAAACCCTGGTCGAGTCTTCTGCGTCATCGTACCCGTAGTTTCGCGCAAACTTATCCAGTGATTGTTTAAATAACAGAAGAAATATGACTTTGCAACAAACTATGGGATTCCAAAATTTCAGGAATGCCGCATAGCTTTTTCTGAAAAGCCTAATTCAAGAACAAGGAGTTGATGACAGATATGGGTGATTCGTCAGCAGAAAGAAAATCAGCAACAGCAGCTAAAATGAAAAGGAGAAATATTTTTATGAAAGAAAATGAAAAACTCACCGTCATCGACGGTGAAACACTGATGGATATGAAGCTTCCGCCGACGAAGTTTTGCGTTGAAACACTTTTGCCGCAAGGTATTTCCATACTCGGCGGCGCACCGAAAATCGACAAATCTTGGTTGGTACTTGATTTGTGCGTCCGCATTGCAAAGGGTGAAGCGATATGGAATTTATCAACACAAAAAGGCACAACCCTATGCCTCTGTTTGGAAGACCCATTGAACAGAATACAGCAAAGACTTTGTATGCTTACAGATGAATACCTGAGAACGCATATTTTGCAACCATGGCAGGAACGCTTGCAGACGGACTGTGCGAACAAATACGCAATTTTGTTTCGGAGCATCCTGACACGGTGCTTGTTGCTGTTGATACTTTTCAAATTATCCGTGCAAGCACCACCGACACATCTTACGCAAACGATTATGATGATGTAAGAAAAATGAAACATCTTACAGATGAATTGGAAATTTCTATTCTGCTTGTGCATCATTTACGAAAGCAGGGTGACGGCGATCCATTAAACAAGATATCAGGTACGACAGGAATCAGCGGAGCGATGGACGCAATTTTTGTGCTTGACAAAAGCAAACGGAATGCAGATACGGCAACGCTCGTTTGTACGGGCAGAGATATTGAATACCGTGAAATGGAGATGAAACTGTCAAAAGAAAATTGTGTTTGGACTCTCGTTTCAGACAGCCTTGAAAATCCGCAATTGATACTGCCCGATGAAATGGTAGCACTTACCCAATTTATGAAAGCACAAAAATCCTTTAGCGGAACGAACAGTGAATTCACCGAGCTTTTCAATTCGTACTATGGCAAAAGGCTGTCTGCAAAAAGTCTTAAACAGATGATGAACCGATGGCGGTATTCGTTGGAAGAACAAAGCGTACAGTTTACAAGCCATAGGAGCAACAGGCAAAGGCTTTTGGATATTTCTTATTCTTCCGACCGTGACGAAAGTGCCGTAAGTGACGTAAAGATATTGGACGGTAAATCCTGCGTTCCTTCCGTCCCTTGCGCCCCTGTAAGCGAACGTGAGGCTCTTTCAACAGGAATTACAGAAAGTACCCGACAGCAGAATAAAATGGCGAAATTCGGCGACAGGAGGCAAATGTGAAATACAAGCGAAACCGAACGCAAAGCCTGACAATCAGGCTGACACCGGCAGAAAAGAAAATGCTTCAAAGCCGTGCTAACGCCAAGCATATGAGCATGACAGATTATATTTTGCTTTCGGCTCTTAAACAGGGCAACGCAAATAATTTTCTCCCTGTGCATATTGACAGGCAATCAAAAAATTCAGCCTAAAATACAGGGTCGAAAATAAAGCAGGAGAAAGGGACGGTGCCGTCACACCGCCCCGGGTCACATCGGACGGCAGAGCCGACCGAGGAATTACGCTATGTTAAGCCATTTCCTGACACCGCTTGTGTAAATTGCACAGGGGTGTCGCAAACCGAATATCACACACAGAATGTGTGCGAATACAGTAGATTATGCCGACTGTTCCACAGTGTTTATGGTGTGAGACTCGGCACGCTACTACAACAATAAGGGGAAATCAAAAATGAATGAAACAAATAACGCAGTAAGAAAAACGGTATATTTCGATGAAGAATTGACAAAAAGGTGCGAGATTCTATTCGGCGAAGCAGATGTATCTTCCTTTTCTCAGTTCGTTACAAAGGCACTTGAAACGTATATTGACCGCTTGATTTGTGAAAATCACAGCCCGTTTATTACAGAAGAATTAGTAAAAGCAATTCAAGACGAGGTTCGTCCCATCGCATCACGTATGTCAAAAGGACTGTACCGTTATGCTGTAATTCTTGATATGCTCTGTCAAATCATTGCTTATCAGGATACCGAATGGTCACCGCACGAATTAGAATTTGTAAGGAAGCAAGCAAATGTGAGAATGGCAAAAACGCGCGGTAACATTAATTTGAAAGAATTGCTTGATGATAATTGGCAGTTTATAAACAATATAGCGGACGCTGAATGACGAAAAAAGAATACGAAAAATCACTTTGTAAATATCCTACGACGCTGACTGTCGCAGAGGTTTCTGAAATACTGAGAGTCAGCACGAAAACCGTCTACAAGCTTATCAAAGAAAAAAATCTGCCTGCTGTTAAAGTTGGCAGAGAAAACCGCATTGCCAAATCGCAGCTCATTGACTATCTGCGGCAGAGAGAACGACCGGGTTCGAACCCGAAGGTCTGTTTTCTTGGGAAAACTCCCGAAAAAGTCTGGACTTGTACGGTGAGTTGTGATATTGTTCGTGTCGGCAAAAACAAAAAAGGAGTGAACACAAATGAATGCCGCAACCACACTTGCAGCCAGCGTGCAGGCTAAGAAAGGCCGTCTCTATGCCGTGATACAGGTAAGAGAGAACGGCAGGACAAAACCTGTATGGCGCGCGCTGGGACTGCCGGAGAGTGCCAACAAATCAAAGGTGAACAAAGCCTACCGAGAGGTGGTGCAAGCCTTTGAACAGACCTACGCAGAGCAGATCGCGCAAAACAAAAAGCCAGCCTCGGATATTCCGATCTACGATTATATGTGCGCCTACTATAAAAAGATCGAGAAAAACATTCAAAAGAGTACCGCCGAAAGCTACCGCGGAATGATAAACGGTAGAATTCGGCGGTATTTTACTGCCCGCAAGGAATTGACGGTCGGCAACATCACCGCAAAGGACATTGAGGATTTTTATGATTGGATGTTCGCCTCAGGCGTTGTCGCCAACACCGTTTCCACTACCACACCGTCCTGCACAGCGCCTTCAAACGGGCTTTCAAGGACGGGCTGATTGACTCGAATCCCTTTGACCGCATCGACCGCCCGAAGAAAAATAAGTTCACGGGTGAGAACTATTCCGAAGAAGAACTGATTGCCATGCTCGGACTCCTGCGCGGCGATGTTATCTACCCAGCGGTAATGTTAGCGGGCGGCTTGGGGCTGCGCCGCAGCGAAGCGTTGGGCGCACGGTGGTCGAGAGTAGATTGGGAAAAGAAAACCATACTGCTCGACACAAAGATCATTGAGTGCAAGTAAAACGGCAAGGTTATCGTCGAACCAGTGGAGGAAATGAAAAACAAATCCAACCGCCGCACACTGCCGCTGCCGGACCCGGTGTATGAAATGCTGTGCGAGGAGCGGGAAAAGCAGGACCTGTACCGCCGTATGTTCAAGGGCAGCTATAACCGCAAATACGATGATTATATCTGCGTCGATCAGCTCGGCGGGCTGATACGCCCGAATCGGGTCACGCAGCGTTTCGCCGACCTGATCAGGCAATACGGTCTGCGCAAGATTCGGTTCCACGATCTGCGCCACACCTTCGCCAGCATCCTCATCAATCAGGATGTGCCGCTGCTGAATGTATCGACCTTCCTCGGTCATTCCGATCTGTCCACAACGGCGAATATCTATGCCCATCTGGATGAGTCCAAGAAGCAGGAAAGCGCCGATGTGATCAGCAGTATCTTTAATAAAGCAAAAGGATAATGCGCCCACGGCGGGCGCATTTTTGCTGACAGAAAGGATGATTTTATATATGACTGAAAAAGAATTTATGAGCGGGAGTAAACTCCGCCAGTACCTGCACATTTCCACTCGCAAGATGAAATATCTGATGGATAACAACTATATTCCGCACGAAAACACGGGACACACGACCCATAAATATCGGGTGCGGACAGAGGACGCGGTGCGGTTCAAAGCCCGTATGGATACCGAGCCGGGATTCTTATCGGAGCTGAGCGGTATGTTCTCCAACCGTACCGAATGGAATCCGCTCCCGATGTTTGAAGCCACAGCGGAAAACTGCGAAGCCTTTCGGCGGTGGCTAAGTTCACAGTGGGCAGAGCTGCCGGAGGCTCTGCCCACGCAGACGGCGGCGGAATTGGTGGGACATAATCCGCAAAGCATACACAAGCTTATAAAAGAAAATGTACTGCACGGCGTTAAAATCGGTGCAGTACAGTATATACCTAAAACAGAATTTATCTCCTATATGGCTTCGCCGAAAAAATTAGCCACCCCACGCACAGAGAAATATAAAGAACTCATAAGAGCTTTCAAAAAACGTCAGTGCAGGGAGCGTGAAAAAGAACAACGCCGATGTAAAAGGAAAATGGAAAGAGGCGACAGCGTAGATTAAAAAATGATTTAATAATTTTTATCGCATGCACTTCGTTCACTGCGTTTTAATTCTATACAGTCTCAAATACATTCAAGTATTTGACAATGTCATGTAGTTTTGATATAATTTCCGCATTAAAAGATATAATATTTGAGGCTAATAAATATGTCAAGTTTTTTAGATGAATTAAAACAAAGCGCCATGACTGAAAAAGAAATTTCGCAAAAAGATGCAGTCATCAAGCAACAAGAGGAAATTCGTAAAGAAAGACTTCAAGTACAATACAAAAAAGATTTTGAAGATTTTTTACTTCGTTGTTTGCCCAAAATTAAGCAAAGTTGTTTGGATGCAGTAAAGAGTGCGAACTATATCACTTATAATGACAAAAGGTATTTAATATGTACACTTCAGTTAAAACAAAGTCACTCATATGATTATGATAGCTCAGATGATTATTTTTATATTGAGTTTTCTTGTAATAAACTAAAAAAAACGCATTTATTTGAATCGAAGAAAGAATATTACATAAGTTCTGAGCGTTTTGATTTTGATTATATAATAAAAAATACTAAACAATATGGCAACCATAAATTTGAAGAAGTTGGGTTTGAAAGGATCGGGAGTTCCAACCATTATAAATCACCTGAATATGTTGATTTACCGAACTTTGCAAAAAAACATATTGAAGGATATACAGATATTTCAGTAATTCCAAAGAAAAAACTGGATATAAATTTTCCTCCTATCAAGGCGAACTCTCTTCCAAGTTTTACTAGCATTCTAAGTGAGGCTCGCTTCTTAATTGCGTTTTGAGAAGAATGGTATATAAGTAAAAGTTTATGCTATGATACAAAAAACTCGTTACTTGTTCTTATATAATAAGTAGTGAGTTTTTTTGTATCCATGAAATTTTCTGCAAAAATGCAAGCACGGTGGTTTCGTATCAAAACTACCGTGCTTATTTGGCGGAGAGTGAGGGATTCGAACCCTCGGTCCCGTTAGGGATTACCTGATTTCGAGTCAGGCCCGTTATGACCACTTCGATAACTCTCCGTATTCGATTTATTGAGCTCAACAAAGAGCTTATATATTTTACCAAACGTACATACCTTTGTCAAATGATTTATTCAAATATTTTAATTTATTGCAATCAATAAGGGTTTTGTGCCTACGCAAAACGGATTTGCATGGTAAAATCCGTCAATGTTTGCGCAAAAACGGCGATTACGGCATCATTTCAGATAAAAAAGTCTTCTATCGGCACGGTAAAGGTATAGGTGAATGATTTTATACGAATGCATTATTGCATTCCGTATTTTGTCTTAATTCGTTCAAGAACCGAGCCTATAGGCTTTGCAAGCACTATTATAAATACAACATTGGAAACTACATAGGTAAGCGTAACGGGCACAGCCGACGTAACAGCGGCAATATACCGCGTCAGATTAAACGTGCCGTCATACCAAAGGGTTGTATAAATATCCATAAGCAAAGAATACAGCACTCCCGAAACGGCACTGTAAATTATTCTGAACACAAGGCTCTTTTTAAGCTGCGGAGCGAAAACTCCGGCTATAAGCCCGACTATACCCCACGAAAACATCTGGAACGGTGTCCATGGACCCTGCCCAAAATAAAAATTCGATATTACGGCGGTCAGCGCACCCGTCATAAAACCTGCCTGTGGGCCGAAATACATCGCTGTTATTATAACGAGTGCCGTCACCGGTTTTACGCTGGGTGCCCACGCAAAAATAAGTCTGCCGACTGCCGACAACGCGACCATAACAGCTATTAAAATCATTTCCTTTGTACCGCTTTTTCCCTTTTCAAAGGCGAGAAAAAACGGAACGCAAGACAACAAGGCAACGCAAAGCGATATCCATGCATACTGTTTATCTTTAAACACTGTGGCACCGAGCAAAACCGCCGCAGGCACCAAAATGCACGGAAAAATATACGAAAGCCATTTTTTAACCATTATCTTCTCCGTTTCCGCGGCAGCACTCAGCCGCCTCTTCACTCGTTATCGCTGTGGGACAAAGCGGACGGGCTATGCGGTTCGCCGCCGTCGTATAAAAATTATTTTCTGCGAAAAACGAATTCGGCGCATCGGAAGAAACGATTTCTCCGTCAAAGAACAGCGCGCACCTATCGGCACCGACAGCGGCAAACTCAACATCATGAGTTACCATAACAACCGTTATTCCGTCCGATTTAAGCTTCTTCAATACATTCAAAAGCGAGGACTTTGAAAAGGCGTCAAGTCCCTTTGTAGGCTCGTCCAAAAGCAGTATTGCAGGCTCTGAAAGCAACATTTTCGCAAGGGCGCATTTTTGCTGTTCACCGCCGCTGAGGTCATAAGGATGCTTTGTAAGCAAATCCGTTATACCGAGTTTTTCGGAAATATCGCGTATTTTTTCTTCGCGCTCTTCTTTTTTATACTCCATCGCCTTGAGCATTTCTTCGAGATCACCCGAAACGGTATCCTTTAAAAATACCGTCTGCGGATTTTGCGGCAGATATGCAAGCTTCTTTCGGTACAGCGAATTGCCCTTATAATCCTTGATTTTTTTGCCGTCTATCTTTATTTTGCCGCGGTACGGCTTATTAAGACCCGAAATAACATTCAGCGTTGTCGTTTTTCCCGTGCCGTTGCCGCCGAGAATACAAAATATCTCGCCGCGGACTGCTTTAAGATTTACGCCGCGCAGAATGTCGGGCAAATCCCTTTCATATCTGAACCAAACATTTTTAAGCTCGATTGCCGTATCGGTTTTATCGGAATATTCCGATTTATCACCGTCGGAAAAGTCTATATTCCTTTTGAAATTACGTCTGAAAAACTCCTGCCCCTCTTTAACCGTAAGCGGGCAGACTTCGTCCGACGAGAGCAGATTGTAAAGCCTTACGGCACTCGGAAGACCCTTGAGCATAGGGTGCTCGGGATTTATTTTTTTAAGATTTTTGCCGACGGCACGCGGTGAATCATACAAAAGCACGCAGCCGTTTTCCATAAGCAAAACCTTGTCGGCTATCGGGAAAACGTCCTCAAGACGGTGCTCTACCAAAAGCACGGTAATACCGAATTCGTTATTCAGCTTCTTAAGCGTCGCTATAAAATCAGCCGCGGCTATGGGGTCAAGCTGACTTGTGGGCTCATCTAAAATAAGCACCTTGGGCTGCATTACCATAACCGACGCAAGATTTAAAAGCTGCTTCTGACCGCCAGAAAGCTCGTCGGTTTTTTTGCGGAACCAATCCTGTATACCGAAATAGCTCGCCATCTCACCCACTCTGCGGCGAATTACGTTTTGCGGCACACCGAGATTTTCAAGGCCGAACGACAGCTCGTGCCAAACCTTGTCCGTAACTATCTGATTATCGGGATTTTGCCCGACAAACCCTATGGCACATGCACTCTCGCGAAGGCTGAGGGAATCGATGCTTTTACCGTTATAGAGTATCTCGCCGCTCTTTTCACCTGCGGGAGCAAGCTCGTTTTTAATCAGCTTTAAAAGGGTGGTCTTTCCGCAGCCCGTTGCGCCGCATATTACAGTAAAATCACCCTGCCCGATGTTAAGAGAAATATTGTGAAGAGTGTCTTTTTCCGCCTTGGGGTAACGGAAATTCAAATTTTCGATATGTAATATTTCCACTTTAAATTCTCCTTTACCTCAATAAAAAACGGAAGAAACGATAATATAAAAAAAGAAATGTAAGTAATCAGGGATTTTAACGAAAGGCTGATTTTGCCGAGCTCCGGATAAAATGTAAAATCGATGCTTCCGCTGCCGACGCCTATAAGTACGGCAGCAAAAAGCAATAATCCCGACAATAAAACCGCCGCGTCTCTCGCCCCGAATTTAAACAGCGAAAAGTTTGTTCTGCCGTGCAGACCGTATCCGCGCGCTCTCATAGACGACGACAGCTCCATGGAATTTTCAAGCGACCACGAAATCATCGCCGTAAAAACACGTATTCCGCCGCGTAATCTGTCAACATAGCTTTTTTGCGAATATAGCCCCGTTGCCTTTTGCGCTCTGCTCACATTTTTCATCTGTCTTTTAAACATCGGAACAAATCTGAGAGCCATGGAAAGCACAAGCGACATTTTCGGAATAATTCTGCCGAACAGATACAAGAATTTATCCTCGGTCATAATTTCATTATAGCACTTGCACCAAAACAGCACTCCGACAACCATCACCGAGATAAAAATGCCGTAAACAACCGCTTCAAGCGTTACAGGGTTACCGTTCATAAAGAAAAGCGGAGTAACGCCGTTATGCGAAAACAGAGGATTTGTAACAGCCACAAGCAGAAAAAGCGGAAGATAAAAGCCCATATCGCTTAAAATAGCCTTTTTCCTCACGAGCATAAGCGAAAACATAATGCCGCCGAGGAGTGCTGTGAGCTGTATTACGGGATTCCATACAAACATAGCCGTTAACAGCACAGATATAAAATATGTAAAAGTAACAGCCGGATGATATCCGCCGAAAGCTTTCATCCCGTTTCATCTCCCATCCATATACAGCCGACGTCCTTGCCGAGATCGCAGGTATAGACCCATGCTATTCGGTCGCCGTCCTTCAGTTTGTATTTTGAGCATCCGTAATTCGGAAATTCGCCGTTCACCTGATACATCCAACCCGAAAGCGGTCCGCAGGAAAATTCGTACAGATAATTTATACCCTGAACGTATACGCTGCCATAGCTGTTTTTATCGGCACCCTGATACTCCATCTGTATTTTATTATACCTTACCGCCCTGTCAAGTATATCAAAAACGGTGTCGCCGGGTCTTAACACATATTCGGTTTCCGGCAATATAACGCCGTTTTGCGGCACGTATTTATCGGATTGCAGGGCTTTGTCAAGCTCGTCGTAATTTTGAAGCACGGTATCACAGCGAATACTGATAAAAACCGTCTCGCTCTGCGGGGTTATATCGTCGATATGAGTAAGGTAGTACTCGTCAACGGACTGAATGTTTGTGCCGTGAATCAATACGGCTATTATCAGCGCCAACGACAGGAGCGCCAAAACATCTTTTTTCAATTATGACTCCCCTTCCGCGAGAAAAAATTACCGCATTTCGTCGTCTTCATCCTTATACATTGCCGCAAGCTCCTCCATTTCGAGAGTTTTTTTCATCTTACGGCGTCTGATTCTTATAATTATAAACACGGTAAGTCCTACCGCTAAAACAAACAATACAACAGATATTACTATGGCGCGAACGATATTGTCAAGCTTTGTCTTTGTCTTGACGACATCCTCCCAACGCTCAATTTTTGCTCTGTCATATTCGCTGAGCGCGTTATAGCGTTTAACGATTTTATTCACCTTGCCCCTATCCTTGAGCGTGATTTTATCAAACGGATAAAGCTCGGCTTTAATGTCGTCGTTCAGCGAATCTATTTCCGCCTGAACCGCGGCAATTTGCTCCTTTGCCGAAACAAGCTTTCGGAGATATGCGTCTTTACCGTCAAAATCTTCACTCCTTTCGAGCTTATCAAGCAATGTTACAACCAAAACATACTGCTCCGTAGTGAGTTTTTCGGGCAGAGAGTCAACCATTGCACGGTCGGAATCGGTAAAATACAAAATGGCGTCGTCGTTTGCGTCATCATCCGAAAACACAATCACCGCGGTTTCACCCGCTATTTCCGAAACGTCTATTCCGCGTTTTTTGGCTTCATCGGACAAAGTCCAATAATTGCTCACGTAGCACCGCTCTGTTTCGGGCAACGAATAAAAAACCGCAAGAAGCTCGCGAAGCGTTTGTTTATCGGTCTTATTGCCGATTTTTGAAATGTCGGAAGTAAGGTCGTTTATTCGCGATTTAAGCGCGGAGCTCTGCTCTTTTCTGAAATCGAAAAGAGTTCTCATACCGTTTTTTTGCCGCCAAAGAGATGCCATGGTATAAAGGGTCTGCTCCGACGCCATGGTATTTGATTTATCGGGCAAAGATGTGGGATTGTCGGGGTCGTAAGTAAACGAATGGACAAATCCGCCGTCAGTCATTCTGTAACGCATTATACCGTCAAAAAGGGTGTTGCCGTTTTTTATGAAACGGCTGTCCGAGAGAGGGTCGATATTAAGACTGCACAGCGCCACCGCCACCCAATCGGTACTCTCTACATTCTGAGTTCCCCAACTTTTGTAGTCACCCGTGTCGAGTTGCAGACGTGAAAGGCACAAAACCGCTTCATCAACAACCTCGTGCACCGTTTTGCTCTCATCGGCGGACAACGCTTTTCTGTGATAAGAATATATTTTTTCGGAATTATAATATGGTGCGAGTGCCGTTATCGCCATAGCGGTAATATCGGGGTCTGCATCATCCGAGCTCAGGGCAAATCCGCCGTCGGAAAGCTGCTTTGAAATTATTTCAACGATTATATCGTCGCGGGTGTTGTACGCTCCGTCAGGCACGGCATAGCGCATACTGTCAAGAGTTATAAGCCCCCATATCCAGCCGTTTATGCCCTGTCTTCCGAGCGGCGTTGTCTTGCCGCGGTCGTAGGTTCCGTCCGCTATCAGATTTATCGGCGCGCCGTTTTCATCGGTTCCGAAATTTGTCGGGTCGCCGCCCATAGCGAGAACGGCGAGGGCTATTCTGTGCCACTCGGTTGCCTTTGCGGCACTGAGCCTTCCGCTTTCGCGATAACGCTCCTCTACCCTGTCTTTTATGACCGCAAGGTAGCCCTCGTTGTTATCCTGTATTCCGAGTCTGCCGAGAGCTATGGGATACCAATCCCCCGGAGTAGTACCCGCATTTTCCAAATATTTATCGTTAATCAAATATCCGTCGGGTTCCGAGCCGTTATCGGCTTTTTTCCATGCGATAATACCGTCCGCGACGCTAAGGAAATTGTCGGACGTATACTCCTTATTCTCTTTTGCCGATACGATGAAAGAAATTGAGGATATAACACACAGGACGCATAAAAACACCGAAATAACACGTTTTGTCATTTTTGGGAAGAGCTCTCCTTAACAGATTTTTCTTTTTCGCCGTTTTTGCGGCGTTTCTTTACATAAAACACAATAAAGCATACTCCGCCTGCCAAAACGATAAATGCCGATACCAAGCATATTACCGTGACAAGCGTTTTTGATTTTTTGTTTTCCGACAATGATACGGCGTTTTCCGTGCTCTCTTCGCTCTCGGAAAGAGCCTCTGAAGCTTCGGTTATCTCCTCCGTTTCCGCATCGGTCTCGGAAAAAGCGGATTCCTCCGCAGCCGAAGCCGCGACAGCGTCGGCAGACCCACCGGAAGCGGCAGCTGCCGCGCCGCCCGACGCATTCTTGCCGCCTAATGCCGCACCGGAGGACACATGAGCGCCGCTGCCGCCGACGGACAAAGGAGCATCCGCAGGAGCGGAGTTTGTTTCCGACCCCGGATTTTGAAGTGCCGAATTGATAGCGGAAACCGCGTTATCGACCGCGCTTTGCGAAGCGTCAGGCGTCTCGGCAACGGATAATGCCGCGGCGTATGCATTTTTTACATTTGAGCGCGTTATAAGGCCCGAATAAATGGTTCTTTCTATTGCCTTTGTAAGCGAGTCCTTATTCGCCACCGAAAAATAGCCGGATTTCGGCTGATTTTCGACATTCGGAATTGAGGTTCCCATAGCACCGAAGCCGCCTATATCCGCTCCGTAGCCGAGAGTGAACTGTACTCTGACGATATCTCCGTCGGAAAGGTATGTATCGGCAAAACCGACATTCGGGAAAACGTTGTTGACGGAATACATCCAGCCCGAGCCGTTTGTTATTACAAATTCACCGAGATGGCCTTTCCAGTTTTTCTCATAATCGCCGGGGTCATAAAACGTCATTGTGCTTTTAAGATGCGGCACCAAAACAGACGGTATTGTCGGTGAAATTCCGAGTGCTCTCGGAGACGAAGCGGACGAGCTTCTCTGATAATTGTTATATCTCGCCGCAGACGCCGTACCGTCGGCTACATATGCGAGGTAAAACGAAGAGCTTACGCTGCCGCCGTAATAACCCACATATCCGTTTTCGTTAAGCAGGCGCAAAAGCTGCTGAGCGGACGTCTCGCCCTCGTATATATTTACTTTTTGGGGATACACGAGATATCCGCAGCCTATGGTGAACATTTCGACGCTCCAAACAGCCGTGCCGATTTTTTCGCCCTGCCGCGCTTTCTCGTAGTTAATGTGATATGTAAGCTGCTTTTTTCGCCCGCCGTCGGACGATGCCGAAACGACAACCGTGTTATCGCCCTCAAAGGTAAAATTAAGGGTATAGCTTGATTTTTCGTTATCGTCCCATGTGGGCGAAAGCTTTTCGCCGTTAAACGTAACCGTCGCTTTTATTTTTTCGCCTGACGCATTTCTCGCCCATACGTCAAATGTCTTTTTGCTTCCGCGCTGAGTTGTATTGTCGGAAAGCGTAGTTCTGAGCGTAGGGCCTGCCGCGGCAAAAACCCGAGACGACGGCAGAATAAGCAAAAAACACATAAAAAAGCAAATAAGAGCTCTTTTGGTTTTGTTTTTATCCGTGGTATATACCTCCCTTGCAAAATGAATCCGCCGATAATCGGCATTTTTCGGTTTAGTGTAAGCGATGTACCCGCCGGAGACAAAATGCCCCGTCGGGTACGTAATCAATCCGTCTTATTCTTCGTCCTTTTTGCGTTTGGCGGTAACAGCCATTGCCGCAGCAAAAGAAGAGAACATTAAAAATGCAACCGCCGCATTTCCGATTCTGCCTGTTTTGGGAATTGAAACGCCCTTAATATCCGTATCGGCGGTATTTCCGGAATTTGACGTATTCCCGTCTGTCCCCGGTACCGACGGTACATTGACATTTCCGTTGTCATTGCTACCGAGTGACGAATCTGTCGGAATTTCGTCAAGTGCCGCCTTGGCTTTTATCAAAGCGGTATTCACTTCGTCCTTATTCTTCGCCGCACTTATATCAGCCATACCTTTTTCGAGAGCCTTGTTAAATGCCTCACGATTGAGTGTGTAATCCGAAGCGTCCTTGTAGCTCTCGAGCTGCTCGAGTGCTGTCTTTTTGGCTTCTTTGAGGCTTATTATTTCGGAAAGCTCTTTTTCTGCGTTCAAAAGCACATCAAGATTTGAAACGTACGGCTTTAAATCGTCGTCGAGATTGTCATATGCGTTTCTTGCCTCGTTTATTTTAACGCCGCTGTCCGCCGTTACATCGCCGATGTCGTTGATTTTTTCGACAACCTCGTTTACATCGTCGGCATCAAAAGTCTTTTGCCAATAAAGGATCGGATAGCCGCCGTTTACAAGAGAATATTCGTCTTTTTTGAATTTTTCGCCGAGAAGCGCGAGGAATTCGGGAGATTTCATAAACTCGGTTGTCTCGCCTGTGGTACTTCCGTCACCGTCTCCGATTCCGTTCTCTGTAACGGAAGAGTCATAATAGCATTCTTCTACCCTGTTATCATTTGTGAGCGAGCCTGCTATTGCGCCTGCCTGACCGTCGGATGCGGAAGTTATTTTACCTGCGTTATAGCAATTGACTATGGTGTGGCCGTCCTGAGCCTGTCCTACAATGCCGCCGAGTGAATAAATACCGTTTATGCTTCCGAGGTTGTAGCAGTTGTCTATGGTAACCTCAACCGAAGTATCACGTCTTGTAGTATCGAGATGTCCTACAATACCGCCTGTATGGCCGCTGCTTGCATAAAGCGAGCCTACGTTGTAGCAGCCCGTGATATTACTCTTGCCGCCGTCGCGCACTGTACCGACTATACCGCCCATGTAACCGCTGCCGTAAATATCGGCACCGTTCCAGCAGTTTATAAAGTCTGCGCCGTTACTCCATTTGGCGATACCGCCGAGGAACGAAGTGTATGTATTTTCTTTGCCGATTTCGCCGCTTGCGACACCGACATTCTTAATTACGGCATTTTGGCAGACAGTTCCGAAAAGTCCGCCGCGGAGAGAAGTAAGATTGTCTATGACATATCCGTCGCCGTCAAATACACCGTCAAACTGATTTCTGTCAGAGCCTATCGGGGTCCAGTTGTCATAGTCGCTGAGGTCGATATTATCGGTCATTTCAAAGTAAACACCGGTAGTTGCCATAAGCTTGGTATTTACGTAATATGACAGATTGTAAAGGTCCTCTGCCGTGCTTATAAGGTACGGTGAAGTCTCGGAGCCCAAGCCCTCCCACGGGATTTTATCCTTTACCGTAACTGTTACAAAGGTCTTGAGTTTACCGCTCTTTATACATACCTTTTGAGTTCCGACTTCAAGTGAATCACCGGAAATTATCTCATAATCCGTTACGGGCTTTTGCGCTCCGTCGCTGTAATATGCGGTAACCTCCATGCCGGCAGCGTCAAAAGAGTCGCCGTCATAATATTCGGTCTTATCGGGTGCTTTTGTAACCGCAATAGAAGTGATGTACGGCGTATTTGAGTCAAGCTCTCCCTCGCCGCCGACAAGCTCTATTGCCGAAACAAGAGCCGAATAATTATTTACGTATCTGCGTTCGTTTTCGGGAACCGCACGGAATTTTGCGAGTGCGCTCTTTGCCGCAGACTTATAATTTGCGTCCGTCGGCAGAGGAAGAGCGTCTATGGCGCTTACTGCGTCCGTGATTGCCGCTTTGGTTTCCGCGCTCCAGTCGCCGCGCATATCATAAAGTGCTCTCATCTTATTTTCAAATCTCCAATAAGCTACGAGAGCGTAAGTTGCCTGATCGTTTGCCATACTGTTCCAGCCGTTGCCGACAACATGGCAGAAGCCGCCGTTTGTATCGCGGAATCTCAGAAGTCCGTCAAGGAGCGTTAAGCCGTCGGAGGTTATAAATCTGCTGTCCTTTTGGGGGTCGATTCCGACAGAAGTCAGCGCAACTATAACCTGAGCTATACTTTCGGAGTTATCGGTATTCCAGGAAGTAAAGCCCGCTTTATCGTTCATCATTGAGCCTAAGCGGTCAAATGCTTCGTCCACGCATTGACGAACCGTTTTTGAAACTTCGTCGCCCGAAATTTCATTTTTATATGTATACACGGTATCGTCATTGTAATAAGGAGCGAGCGCCTGTATTGCCATAGCGGTAATATCGACATCCGACGATGAACCGTAACCGCCGAGAACCCAGCCGCCGTATTTATTGCCGTCTACGCCGTCGGTAAGCTGCATTTTAAGTATTTCTTTTATGAAAAGCTCACGCTGATATGCGGCGTCGCTCGGAACCTCATACATACCGGTATCAAGAGCAATAAGACCCCATATCCAGCCGTTTATACCCTGTTTGCCGGGACCGCCCTTTACCTTGCAGTTATAGCTGCCGTCCGCGATAAGATTTATCGGCTGACCGTTATATGTTCCGAAGCTTGTGGGGTCGCCGCCGAGAGCCGCTATTGCAACAACGCCTCTGTGCCACTCGGTAGCCTTTACGCTGTGAAGTGTACCGCCGTTTTCGGTGTATGTCTTTTCGACGTATGACTTCATGGCATTGAGATAGTCGGTGTAGCCTGTGCCGTCGTCGATAAGATAAGTATATTTTCCGTCTACGGAATCGAAATATCCGTAACGACCCATAGCAAGTGCCATCCAGTCGGTAGCCGTAGAGCTGGCGCCTGACATATAGCTTTCATTGCCCAAAAGAGTGTCGGCGGAAGTGAGCCCCGCTTTGGTTTTTGAGCTCTTGACTGCCTCTTTAATGTAACCCGAAAGCTTTGCCGAAAGCTCGGTTCCCTCGCTGAACGAAGGACGAACGGGCTTATCTGCGGAAACAAGGCTTTCCCAAGCAAGCTTCGGATTTGTGTCGCCCGAAACAAATGCCGAACCGAGCATAGTCTCGGTTACTAAGTCAACCTTTGCCGCGCCGTCAACATCGCCTTTATTGCCTGTTGCCGCGAAAGACGAGGTTGAGAGATAATAGCAGTTCTCCGCTGTTCCTCTTGTGGCACCTATCAATGCGCCGATATTGTTTTGGTAGCCTGCCGAGTCTTCAACCGTGCCTGCATTGTAGCAATTTACAAGCTCGGGAGACGCCGCTTTGTGTCCGCCGGCTACGCCGCCGACAGAGGCAGGACCCGATACCTTACCTGTGTTATAGCAGTTTTCGAGTTTGCCTGCGCGCCAATGCTGACCGCTTACGCCGCCTATGTAGCCTGTTGTACCGCTGACATTACCCGAATTGTAGCAGCCCGAAACGGTAGACGCGCCGCCGACATAGCCCACTACGCCGCCGACTCCCGAAGAGCCGCTGACATCGGCATTATTTCCGCAGTCGATTATATTGCCTGCATTGAGGTAACCGACAACGCCTGCAACCGATGAAGAACCGCTGACGCTGCCCTTAACCGTAACATTCTTAACCGTACCGCCGTTTACCTTTCCGAAAAGTCCCGCATTGGAGCCCGAAGAAATGTAAAGTCCGCTGATTACGTGGTTGTTTCCATCGAATGTTCCGGCAAAAGCCGATGACGAGGAGCCTATCGGCGTCCATTCGGAGCCTTCTCCGCCGAGGTCGATATCGGCTGTAAGCTCTACTGTTTTTCCCGAAAAGTCTTCACCGCCGTTCACCTTTTCGGAGAACGCGAGCAGCTCCTTTGCCGACGATATTGAAAGATCAGCCGGTGCGGCAAGTACCGCAACGGGTATCACAGACAATATCATCACAAGAGCAAGAAGCCATGACAGACATTTCTTTACTGTCTTTTTAGGTTTTAACATACCTTACTCCTTTCAAAACTCTTTACTTTTTGCGCTTCCCGCCGGGAGTTTTAAGACCGGCTTTTTCGAGAGCGCGCGGCCAAGGGCCTAAAAATGCCTTAATTCGCGAGCGTGTGGCGTCATCGAAATCGTCTTTTCGCGGAAGCCTTTTCAGCTCCTCGGATTTACGCACAAGCTCATTTACTGCCCATTTTTCTTTGTCGTCGCCAAACATAAAATCCTCCGAACACAAAAAATCTCTCCCTGCCGAAAAGCAGGGAGAGTGCAACAAATTAACCAACGAAAAAATCTTGTGCAATCGGGCAAAGAGTGCACCGACAGCACAAATCAAAAGCTGATAAATCGGCTGCACTCTTCTCACCAAAGTTGTGTTTAACCATAAAAATACGGCAGGTCTCCTGACTTATGATCCCATACATCACGGGAAGAGTCGCCTTCTCGGAAAGCTCCAATGGATCGGACTCTCTTACGTCAAACACAGTAATGGCGGTTGTTCCGGATTTTAACCGGATTCCCTTTTAATTCGCGGCAAGAACCGCGAAACCGTATTTTTTATCAAATATTAAACTGTATAAAGCCCAAGCCGCAAAGACGAACCGGCAAAAAGCGTCGATTTTGCGGTTTATCTTGCAACTTATTGATATTTTACTACATAAATATTGCGCCGTCAATAAAACACGGCGCAAAATATGTGCGTAATACCTGTTTACATTTGAAAAAATTTTAGTAAATTATTGACAATGAGGCTTTAATTTAATATAATATCAAAGCATGAAATGCGCCGATGTGGCGAAATCGGCAGACGCAAGGGACTTAAAATCCCTCGGTAGCAATACCGTACCGGTTCAAGTCCGGTCATCGGCACCACCGGCAGTAAGCCGCGAAAAAACGCACCTCACGAAAGTGGGGTGCGTTTTTTTGCCTTTGCTTCGGCGAATATTTGTTTTACTTGTCGGTATTTGGCTGTTTATTTGTGTTTTTTACCTGCTTTCGGTTATTCTCACCTGTTTGGGGTTTGGTTTGGTTTGGTTTGGATTTGGGTTTAGGTTTGGGTTCGGGTTTACTTATTTATATTTGTTTATGTTTATTCTTCGACATTTAAAAGCTGACGCAGCATATTCTTTGTCATAAGATTATCGGCAAACGCCAGGGTTTCACGAAGCCGCTTTTGCGGACTCTCGTCCCAATCACATTCGGGAGCGGAAGAAACACCCATTTTTCTAAGCGCGTCGCAGTAAGACTTTGCCGCAAGACGAAATTCGCGGTAATTCTTTTCGTCTCTGCCGTTCCACGCGGTATCGGCGACGGCGAACCACCTCGGAAAACACATATAGCAAAGCCGTTCAAAATCCGTAATGTATTCCGTCCATATCGGCGTTTCCACTCCGACTATTGATTTTTTGCCTGTTTCCGTTAAGCCCTTTATGCTCTTCGGGTCAAACATATATACATCTTTAAGCGGATACATACCGTACGGATAATCGGCATAATACGGCTTAAACTTTTCGATAATTACGGGGCAGCCCTCATTTGCGCGCTTTATCGAGACGCCCGTTTTATCAAGCCAATATGCAAGCGTTATGTTTTTATCGAGAATACCGCCGTTTGCCGCTTCGTTCCAGCAAATGACACGCCTGCCCTTTTTTTCGAGATACTCTGCGGCTCTGTTCACAAGACTGCAGTGCAGCTCCTCTTCGTTTTTAAGCCCGAGCTCGCGTATTTTTGACTGACATTTGGGACACTTTTTCCACTTATCCTTCGGGGCTTCATCGCCGCCGAGATGGAAGTACCTGCCGGGGAAAATATCGCAAAGCTCATCTAAAATGTCATAAATCAGCTTTAATGTCGCGGGATTTCCGGCGCAGAGCAAATCCTTGAATACACCCTGGCTTGTTTTTGCCTTAACCTGCTCTTTATTGCACGATAGCTCGGGATACGCCTGAAGCATGGCGCTTGCGTGGCCGGGAATATCTATTTCGGGAATAACCTCGATATATCGCTCTTTACAGTATTCGGCTATTTCTTTCAGCTGTGCCCGAGTATAAAAATGACTGTAAACGCTGTCGTCATTTTCTTTTTTACCGAAATGCGAGCCCTCGCGGCTACCGCCTACCAAAGAAAGCTCCGGGTGCTTTTTTATTTCGGCTCTGAAGCCCTGATCGTCGGAAAGATGGAAATGAAAATAATTGAATTTGAGCATTGCCGCCGCATCGATTATCTTTTTTATTTCCTCCACGGTAAAGAAATGACGACAGACGTCCACCATAAAGCCGCGATAAGAAAATACGGGCTTATCCCTTATTTCACATTCGGGGAGCATATTCCCGTCCTCTCGCAGAATTTGCTTATACGTAATATCGGCATAGTGTAAGGCGCGCTCACTGCCGCCTTTTAAGAAAACGCCGTCACGGTTTATTTTAAGCGAGTATTCCTCTTTTCCCATATCGGCGTCAAAACTCTCGTTTACGCTGCCTTTCGGGACATATTTGCCGGAAAACGTAATTTTTTGCGGTTTCGGAATTATATTCATAAAATTCACCCGTTTCTCATTAAGTTTTGTTTTCAAAATAAGAATAGCTATAATATAACACACAAATTATAAAATTCAAATATTTTCATTTTACGTATCGGCGGCAGTTTATAAACACCTTCTAACTTTTTGTGTATTATACCGACTTAACAATTATTTTAAGACAAAATTATGTAAATTTTAACGTCAAAAAGGTCGAAAATTCTATTGACGTTGAAATCAAGTAAGACTATAATTAAATTGTTAAAGATTTAACCGATACGGTGTTTTGGATAAAAAAATCCGTACCGAATTTTTAAAAGAGGGAGATTCTTTTTATGGAAAACAAGAATCAGCGCATCTGCATAATCGGCGGAGGCCCTGCCGGCACAAGCATGGCAATGTACCTTGAAAAAAACGGGTATGATAACTATGTAATCTATGAAAAATCCAATCGAGTCGGAGGTAAGGCATTTTCCCCGAAAATGAAGGTTAAAAATGCCCAGGGCAAATGGGAGGACCGCACCATAGAGATGGGCGCGGTAATGGGCTGCGACACTTACTTTGCAGTTCATGAGTGCGAGGAATTCGGCGGTACAACACACGTCGGAGGCCCCCCTATGGGACGCAAATTTATGAAAGTAGACGGCACTCCTCAGAAAATGTCGCCCATAGCTATGCTCAAGAAGCTATCCAAGATGAAAAAACTGACAAAGCTTCTTGAGACAAAATACAAGGGCTATGATGTAAACGGTCACCGCGGAATTTCGGAGGGACGCTATGAAGGCCCCTGCCCCTCTCCCGAAATGAAACTCGCTCATATTGAGGGCGTTAACCCCAACCTTAAAGACCTTTCAATGCCGTTCTCCGAATTTTTAAAGCTCAACCATTGCGAGGACGCCACCACGGTTTGGAAGGGTCCGTTCACTTCTTTCGGCTATGGTTATTTTGATGAAATCCCCGCCGCTTATGTCTTAAAATATCTTGACGCATTTACTGTTAAGCAATTCCTTTCGACAGGTAAACTGTGGACTTGGTACGACGGCACACAGAGCATTTGGGAGGGCGTTAACAATCACCTTAAGCATCCGGCGCTCTTAAATTCGGAAGTTACAAACATCAAGAGAGAAAACGATAAGGTATTTGTAACGGTAAACGGTAAGACCGAAGAATTTGACAAGCTCATAATCTGCACTCCGCTTGAGCTGTTCCTCGGCTACGGCGATCCGCGTGAAGAAGAAAAGGACCTCTTCTCAAAAATCGTACATAAGGAATACTTTACAATGGCCGTTCGCCCCGAAGAAGGCAACGCTCCCGAAATTTCATATTACTTCTTTGAAAATATGACTAACGAGACCCGCGGTCATCTTATGGTATTCTATCACCGTTGGTCCGACGGCGTAACAGATCAGCCGCTTGTTACCTTTACTCTTCGTAACCACGAGGGTATGGAGGATGTTCCCTTTGACAAAGCCAAGGAAACAACTCTTAAAGATATGGAACTGTGCGGTCTTAAGGTTGACAAGATTGAGCGCATAGACGACTGGTATTATTTCCCGCACGTAGGCAGCAAGGATTATGCCGACGGTTGGTATGAAAAGGTTGAAGCTATGCAGGGCAAAGACAACACCTTCTATGCCGGTGAAGTTATGGCATTCGGCGATATGGAGGAAACCGTTGAGTACAGCCGCGACTTAGTAAGAAGATTCTTTAAATAGGAGACATAATAGCATGCCCGATCAGAATAAAAAAATCATCAGCAAATACCAGGGTGACAAAAACCCTGATAAGCGCTATTTGAAGCTCGGCAGAAAAATCACCGACGTTGTGGCTCACAAGATAGGCGGAGTGACATCGGACGATCCCGAATATTGGGGTCTGCGCGAGGTACTTACTCCCGAAATGTGCGACGTTGCTAACAAAATGAAGCTTCGTAAGCACTACACGTTTGAGCAGTTACTCGCCATGAACAAAGAGTATGAGGCTATTGATCTGCAAAAGCTTCTTGACGAGATGTCGTATATAGGCATTCTCGAATATGACTACGGCGATAATTACGACCACAATCACGAGCTTAAAGACCGTCCGAGAATCAGACGTTACCGCGTACCATTTTACGTACCCGGTTCGGCCGAGCTTTTCAACTCTTCCGTTGACAGAATAGCCAAAAATCCGGCTGTTGCCTCATTCTTTGAGAGAATGACGTTTGTTCCGCTTGCAGGTATCACTCAGATGGTGCCTCCCGGAGGCGACGGCATAGGTATGCACGTCATTCCCGTTGAAAAAGCCATAGACGCCAAGAGCGAATCGGTGGATCTTGAGCATATTTCATACTGGCTTCAGAAATATGAGGGTCATATTTCTGCCGGTATTTGCTCCTGCCGCGCTTCACGCGCTGTTTTGGGCGACGGCTGCACAGACGATTTTGACGATTGGTGCATACAGCTCGGCGATATGGCGGATTACACCGTTGAAACCGGAAGAGCACACTACATAACAAAAGAACGTGCACTTGAAATACTCAAGCTTGCCGAAAAAAACGGCTATGTTCACCAGATAACCAACATTGACGGTGAAAATAAGATATTTGATATATGCAACTGCAATGTTAAGATATGCAACGCTCTTCGCACATCGCTTCTGTTTAACACACCTTATCTTTCGCGAAGTGCTTATACCGCCAAGGTTACAAAAGAGAACTGCGTAGCGTGCGGCAAGTGCGTTGAAACTTGCCCTGCAGGTGCCGTAAAGCTCGGTCAGAAGCTCTGCCACAAGGACGGCACGGATTTCAAATATAAGCACGCTCCCCTGCCGGACAACAACATTTGGGGTCCGTATGCATGGGATGAGAACTACCGCGATACGGCGCGTATGTCAAACACATATCCCACGGGTTCCGCTCCCTGTAAGGCTGCATGCCCGGCGCACGTTCCGGTGCAGGCTTATCTTCGCCTTGCGAGAGACGGCAAATACCGTGAAGCACTCGCTATGATAAAGACCGAAAACCCGTTCCCGGCAGTATGCGGCAGAATTTGCAACAAGCGCTGCGAGAGCGAATGCACACGCGGAAAAATTGACGACCCGGTATCAATTGACGCAGTAAAGAAATTTGTAGCCGATCTCGACCTTAAAGCCGAGGACAGATATGTTCCCGAAAAAACGGTACAGTCGGTTCACGGTTCATTTGACGAGAAAATCGCCATCATCGGCGGCGGCCCCGCAGGACTCAGCGCCGCATATTATCTCGCCCAGATGGGTTATAAGCCGACGGTATTTGAAAAAAATCCCATTCCCGGCGGTATGATGACATACGGTATTCCGAGCTACAAGCTCGAAAAGGATGTTATCGCTGCCGAAATCGACATAATCAAGGCTCTCGGTGCAGAAATCAAGTGCGGCGTTGAAGTCGGCAAGGACGTCACCATAGATGAGCTCAAAAAACAGGGCTACAAGGCATTTTACATCGCCATAGGCTGTCAGGGCGGCAAACGTCCCGGCGTTAAAAACGATGACGCAAAGGGCACCGCTATTGCCGTAGAATATCTCCGCCACTGCTTTGAACACCGCGAGGATTCATTCTCCGGTAATGTTGTGGTAGTCGGCGGCGGTAACGTTGCGATAGACTGCGCGCGCAATGCTCACCGTCTCGGCGCAACGGACGTTAAGATGTTCTGCCTTGAATCGCGCGACACCATGCCTGCGAGCAACGAGGAAATACTTGAGGCCGAAGAAGAAAACGTCGGCATAAATCCCTCTTGGGGTCCGAAGGAAGTCACCGTAAACGACAAAGGAGAGGTTACCGGCATCATCTTTAAAAAGTGCCTTCGCACGATAGACCCAGAAACTGGCAAATTCTCTCCCGTATATGACGAAAACGAGACTGTTGAAATAAAGGCAGACAAAATCGTTTTTGCCATAGGTCAGGCAATTGAATGGGGCAACCTGCTTGAGGGCTCAAAGGTTAAATTCTGGCACGGCAATTACCCGGTTGCAGACAAATTTACATACGAGACGGACGATCCCGACATATTTGTCGGCGGCGACGTATTTACGGGTCCGCGTTTTGTAATAGACGCCATTGCAGCCGGTCACGAGGCGGCTGAGAGCTTACATCGCCATGTACGCCCCGACGCTTCAATGACCATAGGCCGTGACCGTCGCAATTTCACACCGCTCAACAAGGACGACCTTACATATCCGTCTTATGATACGGCAGGACGTCAGGAAGCCGGTATGGATGAAAGCATCGACTACAAGATGTCCTATAAAGACGCACATCTCGATTTGACAGAGGAGCAGATTAAAACAGAAACCAGCCGCTGTCTCGGATGCGGCGCATCGTATGTTGACCCGCACAAGTGTATAGGCTGCGGTCTTTGCACCACGAAGTGTGAATTTGACGCAATACATCTTGTACGCGATAATCCGAAATGCACCGATATGAGAGTTGCCGAAAAGAAGGTCGGCGGACTTATGGGCTACTCCGCAAAACGTGCGTTTAAAATACTCGGGCATCTTGGCTCGGATGAGGCGAAAGAGCTTAAAAAGAAGCGCATAGCCTACAAAAAAGCGCACAGCGACAAGGGTTAAGACATGCACGAGCTCGGTATAGTTCTGAATGTCATAGACAGAGTAGAAGAGATTGCCAAGGAAAACAAAGTAAAAGAGGTCACCAAGCTGACTCTTGAAATAGGCGAGGTTTCATCGATTGTTCCGTCATATTTTTCGGACTGCTTTGAGTGGGCAAAGAAAAAAACGGATTATATGAAAGACACCGAGCTTGAAATGATAATCCTTGAGGGTCTCTCCTACTGTCGCGACTGTAAAAAAACTTATAAGACCACCGAATACGCAAAAAAATGTCCGCACTGCGGCAGTGACAATACATATCTTGTCACCGGCGACGAGATGCGGATAAAGGATATTGAAGTTATCGGGTAGAAAAACGGAGCTGTATTTTTTTACAGCTCCGTTAATATTTATACATTCAAATAACCGCACAGCAGCTTCAGCGTATTATAAACGCCGTCTATATGGCTGCGTTCATAGCCGTGGCTCGCATAAACTCCGGCTCCTATCAGCCCGTGTCGTATATCTGCGCCCGAACGCAATGTAGCTTCAACATCCGAGCCGTAATGCGGATATACATCGACGGCATAATCGGCACCCATCGCCTTTGCGGCTTCAATCAGTTTACCTACGGTATCATAGCTGTAAGGTCCGCCGGAATCCTTAGCGCAGACGGACACCTGCTTTTCCGTACATTTCAATCCGTCGCCGACGCACCCCATATCGACCGATATTGCCTCGGTAACTCCGCCCGGCACAGTCGAGGAACCGCCGTGGCCGACCTCTTCATAAACGGTAACGTGCACATACACACGCCGCGGTAAAACTATACCGTTGTCTTTAAGATATTTTGCAAAACCGAGCAATATGCCCACAGAGAGCTTATCATCAAGGAATCTGCTTTTTAAATATCCGGATTCGGTACGGCGTGTACGCGGTTCAAAGCAAACTATATCGCCCGTTTCTATACCGAGTTTTCTTGTATCCTCATCGGTTTTTACGTCCTCGTCGATGACGATTTCGACACTGTCCCAAGTACGCGAAACAGTCGAAAAATCGCCGTTAACGTGAATTGAAGCGTTACAAAGCTGAAGCGCGCCCTCATATATTTTGCCCGAACGGGTATATATTCTGACATTCTCCGTTTCGGCGTTGCAGGCATTCATACCGCCGAGGGGCGTTATTCTCAGTCTGCCGTTGCTCTTGACTTCGGCGACCATTCCGCCGAGGGTATCTGTGTGCGCCTCCAAAAGCAAAGCATTGTTATCGTCTTTTCCGCCGAGGTCGGCAAGAACGCCGCCCTTTACCGTGTATTCGGCGGGAAATCCGAGAGCCGAAAATTCCTTTTTAACAAATTCGGCGGCTTTTTTGGTAAACCCCGTCGGAGAATCAATATTTAACAGCGCGCTCGCCTTTTCCCATGAGTAATCTGCATATTTTTTATCTATCACAGCTTATCACCGCAGCTTTCCGAAAAATTATACTATTAGTTTACCATAACCGCGCCGAAAAAACAAATATGCCTTGATTTTCAGTGTAGTAAAGTGAAATATGTTGCTCCCTTATCACATTAGCTATTTACCATTACTTGTTATTTGGTAATGATTAAATAGTTATTCCTTACGCCAATCATATGTTTCGCCACTTGACATATCAAGCGTTTTTCCGTTGATTGAAACGGTTGTATTATCAACCCAATCTATTTTAGCCTCGGATTCGTGATATGCATTATAAATTATTTCTTTTTGATTTCCGTTTATCATATAGACTCTGACGGAATAATCTACGGTTGCTCCGGGCTCCGTTCTGTATGCCTCTAAATTAAATTTGCCGTCCGGTGACTCCGATGAACATAAAAATGTTTCTTGAACATTTTTTTGAGAGTTTGCTATCGTCAAAACAGGAACAATGTAGTTGCGAATAAGCATGGCAAGTGAAAATACCAAGGCAATACCCAATATTATGGATATAATTGTTATAACCGTCTTTTTCATGGTTAGAACTCCTTTAATACTCTTTGTTATAAAACTCAATGTCATACTTTATATGCATATATGCATTTTAACTGTTTCTTACTTCTTTCAACACGCAACGCCTCCCGCACAGGGTGCGCACCGTAAAATATTAACAAAGCAAGTTTGCACAACAATATTAACCGAAATTGCCCTGCTTGTCAATTTGTTTTTTGGCAGCTTTGTCGAATAAAACAGTATTTGACGAGCTTGCGGCGGCAAGCAGAAAAAGTGTTACGTATCAGCACAAGTGTAGTTAATATATATCTAAAGTGTGTCGATACGTAACAAATAAACTGCCTGCAAAGCCGCACAGTCCCGGGCATAGGCAAAGGTACAGGACAGACACAGACATAGGTATAGGTATAGGTATAGACACAGGCATAGACATAGACATAGGCATAGACATAGACATAGACATAGACATAGGCATAGACAAAAGTAAAAGCAGAAGTCAAAGTCAAAGGCAAAAGCCATACGTCAAAAAAGAAATTACATTTTATTTTTAAACCGCTTTGTGATTTATAAAAAAGGCAGCCTTACGGCTGCCTTTTATGGTGGAGATGGCGGTAATCGAAACCGCGTCCGAAATCTCATCCTCACAAATTTCTACGAGCGTATCCGTCTATTTAAAATTCCCTCGGCACATCGCCCGACGGCGGTCTATGCGCTTTGGTAGCCCTGCTGTGTGTGACGGGTTACAAGGCGGTTACCCGTTCACATTTACCGCTGATGACGCTCCTTATCCGATCGCGGTACTTCGGAGGGAACGACCCGCTGACTTAAGCAGCGAGTAAAACTTTAGAATCTTTGTCGTTTATTTTTAATAAACTGTGGCTGTTTAAAGCGGCACCACACCGCTGCTCGCTTATCGTGGTTCAAAGACCCCGTCGAAATCCTTTCATCCCCTTATATATTATCTCATTCGCTCTTTCAGCTCTCTGTCGATAGTGCGCGTTGCTTCCTTTTTGGCGGCAACGTCGCGCTTATCGTAATTCTTTTTGCCCTTACAAAGACCGACTTCCATTTTTGCCCTGCCGTTTTTAAAATAGACCGACAGCGGTATGAGAGTCAGCCCCTGCTGTTTTATTGTGCCGTAGAGCCTGTGTATTTCTTTTTTATGCATTAAAAGGCGTTTTACGCGCAGAGGGTCGCGGTTAAAAATATTGCCGTGATCATACGGGCTTATATGAACCGAATTTGCAAATATTTCGCCGCCGTCGATACTGCACCAGGAATCCTTTAAGTTTATCCTGCCCTCGCGTATACTCTTGACTTCCGTGCCGAAAAGCTCTATACCCGCCTCGTAGGTTTCAAGAATGAAATAATCGTGGTAGGCTTTTTTATTTTGTGCAATTTTTTTGATTTGCTCGGCAGCCATAAGTTTTACCTTTCGTCAACATTATCGGCAGATAACTGCCGAACCTTTTAATCATATAAGATTTCTGCCCTCAAGTGCGCGCATCAAAGTTACTTCGTCGGCATACTCAAGGTCGGCACCTACGGGAACACCGTAAGCAAGCCTTGTTACTTTTATGCCGATGGGCTTTAAAAGCTTGCTGATATACATAGCCGTTGCCTCGCCCTCTACCGTGGGGTTTGTAGCCATAATGACTTCGTTTACGCTGTCATTCATACGCAAAAGGAGCTCTTTAACGGTGAGGTCATCGGGGCCTATACCGTTCATCGGCGAAATAACACCGTGCAGCACGTGATACAGACCGCGGTATTCGTGGGTACGCTCAAACGCTATGACATCACGCGGACTTTCAACCACGCAAATTGTAGATCTGTCGCGCTTTTCATTACTGCAAATCGGGCAGATTTCATCTTCGGTAAGATTGCGGCAAATTTTGCACTGATGTATTTTTTCGTGAGCCGTCACTATGGCATTTGCAAGCTCCGCGGTCCCGTTATCGTCAAGCCCGAGTACATAAAATGCCATTCTTTCCGCCGATTTTGTGCCTACTGACGGCATTTTGCGAAATTCATCTATCAGCTTTTCAAGCGCAGGGATATTGTATCCCATTAAAACATACCGCCCATTCCGGGGATATTAAGTCCGCCGGTAAGCTTATTCATTTCACGCTCTGCGGTTTCGTCGGCTTTACGCATAGCCTCGTTGAGAGAAGCCATAAGAAGATCCTCAAGCATTTCGGGCTCTTCGGGGTCGATAACCTCGGGTTTGATTTTGATAGCCTTAATTTCATGCGAGCCGTTTACCGTAACCTCAACCGCTCCGCCGCCTGCCGACGCATTGTATTCCGCTGCGGCAAGCTCATCCTGAAGCGCGCTCATATTACTTTGAACCTCCTGGAGCTTTTTCATCATATTGGCTCCGGTAGGACCTTGGTTCGGAATTCTTGCTTTCATATTATTACCATTTCCTTCCAATTTAATCTTATTTACTGGTCTATAACATTGATGCCGAGCTCCTTTGCCCTGCTCAAAAGCCCATCTAACGGATCTTTTTTCGGCTTTGCCTCGGAATGCTCGTCATTGTATATTCCTATACGATATTTTTTGCCGCTGACCTCATACACGGCCTTTACAATGTCATTTGAAAAATTGCCTGTCATCAGCATTTGGCCGAGTATTGAATTTGACGATTTTATAAGTAAAAATCCGCCCGGATGAACAAATGCCGTAGAGCCGTTTAAAAATCCCGTAAGCGCCGGAGAAGTACGCGACAATATATCGACAACCTCAGCCCAATTTTCAAACACTTCGTCCGTTTTTATTTCTCGGTTTTTATCTTGCGACGTCTCATTTACTTTCGACTCCGCATTGTTTGGCTCATCATAAGCGGCAGGTGTTTTATCGGAAACAGCCTCTTTGCTTTCGGGCTTTTCGTTTTTAACCTGCTGTGTTTGCGCTTCGTTTGGCTCACTTTGCTTCACCGGAGATGCGTTTGCGGCAAAATCCGACTCCAGAGATTCGGAAGAGGGCTTAAACACGCCGTTTTTAAGCTTTACTTCAATATCCGAAATTCTGCGTAAAACAGCCGCCGTATCCGTATCAAGCTTCGGACTTGTCAATCGGATAACAGCCATTTCGGCACTTGTGCGTCTGTCGGCTCCCCTTTTGATTGCGACTATGGCGTCACCGATTCTGTCCATACACGAGAGGACACTCTCAAGCGTTAAGCTCTTTGCCTGGCGGCGTATTATCTCTATTTCGGAATCGGGGCAAATAACGAGCTCTCTGAAATTAGGCACCGTCAGCGCAACCATCATATTGCGGAAATGAGAGAGTAATTCGCTTAAAAGACGTTCCATATCGCAGGAATTATTGTAAAGCTCATCTATTATCGTGAGTGCCCTTGGACTATCGTGAGAGATTACGGCGTCAACAAGCTCAAACAGATGCTCTCTGCCGGCTATGCCTGCGGCGTCGCTTGCCACCTTTTCGGTTATTTCGGTTCCGTAAGACGCGCATCTGTCAAGCAACGACAAGGCGTCACGGAGCGCGCCGTCGGCAATACGCGATATAAGCATTGCCGCCTCGGGGGTTAAATCAATATTTTCTTTATCGGCTACAAACGAAAGCCTCTTTGCTATATCCTCGGGTGAAATGCGTTTAAAATCAAAACGCTGACAACGTGACAAAATCGTAGACGGGAGCTTATGTACCTCGGTAGTCGCCAAAATGAATTTGACGTGCTCGGGCGGCTCTTCAAGCGTTTTTAAAAGAGCATTAAACGCGCCGACGGAGAGCATATGCACTTCGTCTATGATATACACGCGGTACTTTACGGCGGACGGCGTATAATTAGCCTCCTCGCGGAGATCTCTGATATTGTCAACACCGTTATTTGACGCGGCATCTATTTCGATGACGTCCAAAATCGAGCCGTCGTCTATACCGCGGCAGGCGGCACATTTTCCGCACGGATTGCCGTCCACGGGATTTTCACAGTTGACCGCTTTTGCGAGAATTTTGGCACAGGAGGTTTTGCCCGTTCCGCGAGAACCGGTGAAAAGATAGGCGTGTGAAAGTCTGCCTGATTTTACCGCGTTTCTGAGAGTCTCGGTAACGTGCTCCTGCCCGACGACGTCGGAAAAGGTCTGCGGACGATATTTGCGATACAGCGCCTGATACATTTTCACACCTCCTGCTTTTGTGCCAAACAAAATACAGCGGCACTTTTCGGCTTCATTATAACAAAAATAAAGACCTTAACTTGGTCATGCACCGTGCAGGCGGACTGTGGCGCACAGGCTGACCACTTAATGCTGCTCGGTTCCCCGCCTGACATGGTTCGTGGAGCTCTGTCGCACAGGACCCGCACGGCACACGACCAAATTAAGGTGATATTATTATAATATAATCTTTTCAATATTGCAAGGGCTTATACAAAACTTTAGAGAATTTACAAAAAGCCGCCGCAAAAGCTTTTTAAAGGAAAAGCTCTGCGGCGGAGTTAAAATCAATCTGTCTTTTTACTCGGTCTTATCTGCGGAGGAGTCGTTTTTTTCCTCTGCGACAGGCTCCGTAACAAGCTCTTTAAGGCTCGCGGCAAGACCTGCAAGGCTTTGAATCTCGGACGGGATAATAATCTTAGTAGCCTTACCGTCGGCTGCCTTTGCAAACGCCTCAAGGCTCTTTATGGCTATAACGGCGTCGCTCGGAGCAGCCTCGTTTATAAGCTCAATGGCCTTCGCATTTGCCTTTTGGACGGCGAGTATAGCCTCGGCTTCGCCCTCCGCCTCACGTATTTTAGCTTCTTTAACGGCTTCGGCGTGAAGAATTGCCGCCTGTTTTTCTGCCTCGGCGTTGAGTATCTGAGACTCCTTATGACCCTCTGCCACAAGTATTTTACTTGCCTTCTCACCCTCTGCCGTAAGAATTGCCTCACGGCGATGACGCTCTGCCTTCATCTGCTTTTCCATGGCATCCTGAATCTCACGCGGCGGGATGATGTTTTTAAGCTCGACGCGGTTAACCTTAATGCCCCATGGGTCGGTTGCTTCGTCAAGAATAACACGTATTTTTGCATTTATGGTATCACGCGATGTAAGCGTTGCGTCAAGCTCCATCTCGCCTATGATATTACGAAGTGTGGTTGCCGAGAGATTTTCAATAGCAGAAATCGGATGTTCAACACCGTATGTGTAAAGCTTGGGGTCGGTTATCTGAAAGAACACAACCGTATCTATCTGCATAGTTACGTTATCCTTGGTGATAACGGGCTGCGGTGCGAAATCAACGACCTGCTCTTTTAATGAGACAACCTTGGCTATTCTCTCAAAGAACGGGATTTTAACGTGAAATCCGGTCTGCCACGTCGTAAGATATGCACCGAGTCGCTCGATAACATATGCTTTTGACTGCGGAACAATTTTAAGATTTGCTATAACGATAACCAATGCAATTACAATTATCGCCAAAATAACGTAAAGCCATGCCATAATAAAATACCTCTTTCTTTTATTTATTCTGTATTAAACCGACTATCAGCTTAACACCGTCGATTTTTTGCACCTCGACGACGCTTCCCGCCGGTATAATGCTTCCGTCAGCAGAACGAGCACTCCACGATTTTCCGTCGGCTTTTACGACGCCTATGGCACGAAGATTGTCTATCTCCTCCGTGACTATCGCCCTTTCGCCTATGATACGGTCAATATTTGTACGCTGTATTTTAGGAGTAGAGAACTTTTTCACGAGCGGTCTTGTCAGCAAAAGGGCCGCAAACGATACACCGACAAAAAGTGCCGCCTGCACAAGTATATTTGCACCGCAAAAATTGGCAATAAGCGCGACAAGAGAGCCTATAGCAAACCAAATGGAAACAAGCTGAACGGTTATCGCCTCTGCAATTATAAACAGTATAAGAAGCACCGACCAAAGAACGGTAAACCCCGTAACGGTAAGTCCCACGGTAATACACTCCTTTTATCATTTGCTTATTATATTATATCAAAAGCTGCCGCAAAACACAACATTATTCAAAAATCGGTCTGCAATTGTCGAAAAATGACGGACAGCGAACCTTGTAATTCAAAAAAATATGCAATAAATTTATCTTGAACAATACAATTATACAGTTTTGACATATTATGCCACGGAAGTTTTTGACAATCAAAATGTTCAAAACCGTGTTCATAATGTTAAAAACTTTGGTTTTAAGCGGATTTTACGCTCTCAAAAATGTAAAGTAACGATCTTGTCGCGAAGTTTTAGACAAAAATAAATATACAATACCGTTTTGCAGGATATGACCCATCGAGAGACAATTTTTAAGTACAAACAAAAAAACGGGGCTGTGGGCCGTCTCTGCCCACAACTCCGTTAAAAAAAATCAGTCTCTTCGAAGTGCCTCGATAGGCGGCATTTTTGCGGCTCGCTTTGCGGGATAAACGCCGAATATCACACCTATCGCCGTTGAAAATCCTATGGCAAGCGCAATTGTCGAGAATTTCACCTCAAGCGGAACGTTCATAATTTTCGAAACCAGTGCCGCTCCCGAAACACCCAGCAAAAGCCCTATAAGTCCGCCTATGAGGCACAGAATTATGGACTCCGTGAGGAACTGGAACAATATCGTGGACGTTTTGGCTCCGAGAGCCTTTCGTATGCCTATTTCGCGCGTTCGCTCCGTTATGGAGACGAGCATAATATTCATAACGCCTATTCCGCCGACTACGAGAGATATTGCGCTGACCGCCGCTATGAATATGGTAAATACGTTTATGACCGTATCTAAAAGGTCAATATAGGTTGCCATATTGGTTACGGTATAGCAATCGCGGTCCATGTTGTTATGTCTTGCCTTTATACGGTTTGCCGCCGCATTGCCGGCACTTTCAAGATCGTTTTCATCCTTTGCCATAATATAAACGGTATCGTATCGAGCCTCGCCGCCCATTATTTGAGTGGCTACGGTAGACGGAACCATTATCATGGCACTCGTCACCGTTGCACCGCCGGTAAGAGAATTCATATTTTCCAGCATCTTTTCGCTGTCGCCGCCGAACGAGCTCATCATATCGGTAACTCCGATAATCTTAAAGCTCACGGATACGTCGTTATAATTAAAGGAAACAAATTCGCCGACAACATCTTTCTTGCCGAAAAGCTGCATAGCACTTGTTGAATCGATTATACACACGCTTCTGCCGGCCTCAACCTCGGTTTTATTGAAGTATCTGCCATATATGCAGTCGCCGTTCATAACATATCTTAAATCGCTGTTGCCTCCGACTATAAAGCCTATGGCGTTTTTGTCGTTGGCGTCCACCGAAAGTGAGCCAAGGGTCATTACCATCGGTGATACGTACTGAACATTATCGAGAGATTTAATGGCGTTTATATCGTCGTCCGTAATATAGTCGGAATTTGAGATATCGGAATTTGCAGCATTGACGGTAATGCTTATGGCACTTGAGCCCATATCACGAATCATACCCACGATATAATCTCTGCCGCCGTTGCCGACAGTTATTACAGCTATTACCGAAGCTACGCCGATTATAATGCCGAGCATTGTAAGAAGCGAGCGCATAAGGTTCGACTTAATGCTGAAAATGGCGATCCTTATGTTTTCTTTTATATTCAATTCGGAGCCACCTGCCTTTTCAGCCTAAATTAACCCTTAACCGCTATTTTTGTTCCGTCCGTGAGAGCCGCTTTCGGATTCATAACAACCATTTCGCCCTCGGAAAGACCGGATTTCACTTCATAATCGTCATCGGAGAACACACCGAGCTCAACCGTTCTTTTTTCAACGGTTTTTTTATCGGGATTATATACATATACATAAGTGACGGCGTCATCAGTTGCCACGGCGTCAACCGGTATTTTGAGGACATTTGTTATTTTCTCGGTATTGACTTTTATGTCAACATCAAAGCCGATAACTATTTTTTCGTCGGGATTTAATATCTTGACCTTTGCAACCGCGCTCGCCGAATTTGACGATGAACCCGTTAGGCTTGATGCGATGGAACTGATATTAAGCCCGTTATTTTCGGAAGCCGTGGCGCCGACATACGACACAACCGCGTCATAATCGGAGCCGAGAGTCGATACAACCGCACTTTGACCGACCTTAAGTCCGAGAAGGTCATATTTGCCGACGGTAAAGCTTGCTATAAACTCACCGTAATTTTCAAGGACTATACCGTCGCCGACAGACGAAGCGGAGCCTGCTGTTGACGAAAGAATGTCGGTAAGAGTTGAGGCTACCTCGGAATTGCTCGTCATAGAGCCGATAATCGAAGAGAGATCAACGCCGGAGGAACCTGCTTCCGCGGGCGTAAACTCCTTGCCCGCCTCAATATTGACCGTGGTGATTATTCCGTCCGCCGAAGCGACCCAACCGTTTTTAAGGGAATCATATATAGCTTTATAGCTCTCATAATCCTTTTGCTTTTGCTCCATAACGGATTTATAAATATCGGACACGGTTTCGTCTGTCTGAGCCTCATAAACGGCGCGCTGAGTTTTAAGCGAGGTCAGCTGTGCCTCCGCCTGGGCTAATTTCATCTGCTTTGCGGCAACTGAGTCTGAAAGAGCCTTTTCTATATCCACATCGCCGGAGGAATTTTTAAGGGAATTGATTATATCCTGTATCTCTTCCTCGGTAAGTCCGCCGTTTTTAAGTTGCTCGCGAAGAGCCTCAAGCTGTTCTTCGGTATATTTTTTTGCGTTCTCGGCATTTTTTATATCGGCATTATGTGTTGCGGCTATTTCTCTTTTAAGTGCGGAAATATCACTTTCCGTCTGAGAAATCTGAAGGTCGATTGCCTTTATACCGCTTTTTGCGGAGCTCACGGTACCGCTTGCTTTGTCGTATGCCGCCTTGGCTTTGCCAAAGGCACTTTTATAATTTGCGAGCGTACCGTCTATTGAAGATACATCAAAGGTAGCAAGAACATCCCCCGCCTTGACTCTGTCGCCCACCGCGACATTGACGGAGCTTACCTTGACGCCTGCCGCCGCCGTGAATTTTTCGGTGCTTGTGGACTCAACCGTCCCCTTCGTATCAAATGTCGCCTGTATATCTCCGACAGAGGCTGCCTGCACCTGATATTCGGGTCTCGGCTCCGGCTTAAAGGTCTGATAGAGAAGCGCTGCCACAAGAGCAACTATAATTACCGAAATTAAAACCGTAAAAATCTGCCTTTTTCGGGATAATCTTTTGAATTTCTTAAACAAAATACCACCACTTTCGCATTTTGATTGGAATATAATATTTTAAAGTAATTGAGTATACCTAATAATTTTATACTATTAAAGGATAGAATGCCATATGTTTTTGTTAAAAAAGTATGAACAAACAGTTAATAAACACAAAACGTGCAAAATACTATGCAGGCAGTTTTTTTGCTTTTTCATATCGGCAAGCCTGTCAGCTGTTTGTCTCACCGCCTGCTCACGGCAAGAGAGCATTGACGCATATGAATTTTGCCGCCGCTACAATTCGGAATACGATTCTCCCGAAATCAAGTATGAGGAGTTTTTCAAGGAATGTAAAAGCGACGGCTGCTTTTACAGCTTTTACAAAATAGGAGACAAAACTGCATTATTAACGCTTGACACAGATGAAAAAGGTACGGTAACCGGAATCGCGGCAACCGTGACCGGCGAAGAAGGCTCTTACAACGAACAGGAGCTTCGGGAGTTTTATGACTCGTACATAGCCTTGTCATCGGAGCTTATGGGAGTAACATCGAGGGAGGCGGAAAAAGCCATTAACGACAGCGGTATATTCTTTGACAATTTGAGATTTTGCGATATTGATTATTACTGCGAAAAAGAGCGATATGTTTTTTCACTGCTCTGCAACAAATACGTGATAACCGCATACACCGAAAAAGCAAACGGCAGGGCATATTAAATGCTCTGCCGTATATTTTTATTTTTTGTCGCCGAATTTTTCAAGCACGGAAACCGCGTTTGCATATTTTTTATTTCTCGTATATATCGAGAACTTTTTAAGCAAAATCTGCGGAGTTTCCTGTATAACCGCAGCAGCCTTTTTGAGCTTTGATTTTTTCTCCTTGTCCTCCTCTTCGTCGGAGGGGAGCGCATCTTTTTCGTTTATAAGAGCCTTTAACGAGCGGAGAAATTTGCGCTCAGTGTAAACGGTAAGCCGCGGCAGCTCATATTCCAAAGCGAGCGTTTCAAGCTCGTTTACCGCTTCGTAGCCGTAATGCTCCTGCATTGCCTTATATTCCTTTTGAGAGAAATAATAGAACTGACCGAAAAGCCTGCCGAACGCCTTTTTGGTATCAAGATAGCCCATTTTGATTCGACGCTCCGTCGCTTCTTTATCAAACTCAAACGACTCGCCGAGCTCCTTTGCGTCAAACGGACGGATATAAACTATATCGGCGCAGCTCAAGGCCTCCTTGTGACCTATACCTTTTATGCCGGATATATCGACTACGATAAGGCGATTTATGCCGCGCTTTCTGAGTATACCTATCGGGGTATTGTCATAAACGCCGCCGTCGAGGAATTTGCCGTCCTTTGGGCCTTGTCTGTTAAGCCCCGGAACTCTTGCCGAAGCCATAAGGTAATCTATAAGTTCGCCCTCGGGCATTTCATCGACAAACATCTCGACAGGCTTCAGCGAATCAAGGTCGACAGTTTCAATAGCGAGCGGAATGTTTGACGCTCTTACTTTTTTCTCGTCGATATGGGCGGATATAAGCTCCTTTGCCGGCGTAACGTCAACACCGCCGTTGCGTATTATCTCGTGTGCGATTTTCGGGAAATTACTGAAGCTGAACAGATTTTTCGGATCCTTCAGCTCGCCCTGAATATTTACGCCGCTCGAAACCTCAACGTTGCTCCAAAGCTCATACGCGTCATCAAAATCCCCTTGAGCTATCATAGCTCCGTTTATAGCACCGACTGAGGCTCCCGCTATAGCCTCGAATTCAATATTTAGCTCTCGCATGGCTTTCCAAGCGCCTATCTGGTATGCGCCCTTTGCACCGCCGCCAGCAAGTATCAGTCCGTACGGCTTCATATAACCACCTACTACAATTCAATTTAGATTACATATGAATTATATATCACTTTTTCGATATTTACAATAAAAAATCGCTGTCAAAAATACAAAAAGCGTTACGGACTTGAGTCCGTAACGCTTTTGTAATTAGGAATGAGTAAAACACGTTATCGGTTTTTCTTCTTTGCCGCTGTCGGTTTTATTCGATTCCTGAGAAGAGGAATTTGAGTTATCCTCCGGCTCAATCTTCTCTGTAATGCTTGTATCCCGGGTGTCTGCCTGTTATGCCGTAATACTTACGAAGCTCTATCAGCTTGTCGATATTTTCGCGCGAAATTTCCTTTTCGCCGCCGAGAAGATGTGCCGTAAGGCTGATTTTTGCAAATAGCTCAAGTGTTTCCATACGGTAATATGCGGTTATTGCGTCGGCACCGACCGTAAGCGCGCCGTGATTTGCAAGAAGCAATACGTCGTGCTCTTGAAGATACGGGGCAATGGCATCCGGCACCTCGTATGTAGACGGCGTACCGTACGGTGTTACGGGGATTGAGCCTATCGCCGCAACGGTTTCTATCATCGTGTATCTGTCAAGCGGAATGTGCGCTACGGCGTATCCCGTGGCCGTAGGCGGATGAGCATGGAGCACCGCTCCTACGTCGTCGCGTTCTTTATAGCAGCGAAGATGCATTTTGATTTCCGACGACGGTCTGTAACCGTCAATAGCCTGGAGCACCTCGCCCTCGGGATTTATTATGACGAGTTTTTCGGGAGTTATGAAGCTTTTGCTGATGCCTGTCGGCGTTGCAAGGAAGTTACCGTCGGGCAATTTTACCGAGAGGTTACCGTCATTCGCCGCAACCCAGCCGAGCTGCCACATCTTATGGCAAATATCGCACATAACTTCTCTTGTTTCCATATATTCCATTTTTCAAGTTCCTTTCGTTATTTAATCAGACAACGCCCTTTTGGAGCATTATATTGGCATAAAGAGCCTTTTCGCTTGTAGCTATAACAGCATACGCCGTCTTTGTCTCTTCGTAAAATTTGAATCGCTCGATTTCGCCTATGGCGTTTTTCCCGCGCTCATCATATTTTTCGACTGTTTTTTTGTAAACGTCCCAAATTGGAGTCTGCACATTATCGCCCGGCATAACCTCCATAAGATTTACCGGCTTTTCGATATATGTATCAAGCGGAAACACTCTTAGAATTGCATCAAGTATTTCCGGTACGCCGTGCCCGTCCATACGGATTATCTGAGCGTTTTTGCCCATACTCATAACGGGGAAATTGCCGTCCGCGATAACAAGACGGTCGCTGTGACCCATTTCACAGAGCACCTTTAAAAGCTCCGGAGAAAGTATTTCCGGTATTCCTTTAAGCAAGAGAAACTACCTCCTTAAAAGTCTGATATTTTTTATTCCACGCTTCGGGTTCGCTTGGTGTAAAGCTTGTGACCTCTTCGGAATTACTGATTATTCTGCGCGCGTCACGGAGCGTTTTTATTTTTCCCTCCGCCAAAAGCTGAAGAGCAATATTGCCGAGAACGGTGGCCTCGGTAGGTCCGGCGGAAACATTTTTATTGCACGCCGACGCGGTAAACGACGAGAGAAGCTTATCCTTTGTGCCGCCGCCCACAATATATATTGTGTCGTATTCTTTGCCGGTGCAGAACTCAATCTGCTCTGCGGCATAACGGTATTTCATGGCAAGGCTCTCATAAATACAGCGGAGAATTTCTCCTTTGGATTCGGGAACATACTGCCCTGTTCTGCGACAATATGCCCTTATCCGCTCCGGAATATTCCCGGCGGCAACAAAATCGGGAGCGTCGGGGTCTATAAAGCAAGAAAAAGGCTTCGCGTTTCGTGCGAGAGTCTCCATCTCGGCAAACGAAAGGCTGTCGCCCTCCTTCTGCCACTGTCGGCGAGTCTCCTGTATAAGCCAAAGGCCGATAATATTTTTAAGGAAAGACGCTTTTCCGCCGTATCCGCCCTCGTTTGTAACATTGCAGCGGAGCGTTTTTTCGTTTATGAGAGGCTCGGAGAGCTCTGTTCCGAGCAGTGACCACGTGCCGCAACTAAGGAAGATGAAATCATCTTTTTCGGTGGGAACGGCTACCATTGCACACTGTGTATCATGACCTGCAACCGCAGTAACGGCGCACGGCTGTATCGACAGTTCCTCACATATTTCATCGGACAAGGTTCCTGCCGCGGAACCGGTGGGTACAATATCGCAGAAAATACCCTCGGGAAGAGAAAGAGCGTCAATTACTCTCTTTGACCAACAACGCTTTTCGGCATCAAGTAGCTGAGTTGTAGAAGCTATCGAATACTCGGTCGTTTTTTCACCGGTAAGGAAATAGCGGAAAAGGTCGGGCATCAGAAGCATTTTATCCGCCCGTGAGAGCAAATCGGGGCGCGCGAGCTTTAACGATAAAAGCTGAAACGCCGTGTTTATCTCCATAAACTGATTGCCCGTTATGTTATAAAGCTCCTCCTGTGAAATATAAGAAAAAGCTTTGTTTAACATACCGATATTTCTTTTATCGCGGTAATGCACGGGATTTTCAAGCAGTTTTCCGTCCTTGTCAAGCAGGCCGAAATCGACGCCCCAAGTATCTATGCCGAGACTTTTTATATTATAAGGGCGCGATTTTAAAAGCCCCTGCTTAATTTCGTGGAACAGCCTCAGCACGTCCCAATACATAGTTCCGCCGACAAACACCGGGTCGTTGGGAAAGCGGTGTATTTCGGAAAGCTCAATTTTTTCGCCGTCAAACGAGCCGACTATTGCCCTGCCGCTTGAAGCGCCGAAGTCAAAGGCGAGTGTGTTATATTTTTCGTTACTCATTTTGCACCTTATTTATACATAGGGCCGAAGTTCTTGCAGGCTCTGTAATCCTGACCCTCTTTATCCATTCCGAAAGCGTTCCATGCCGCCGGACGGAATATTTTTTCTTCGGGTACATTGTGCATACAAACCGGGATTCTGAGTATGGAGCAAAGCGTTATGAGGTCGGCTCCGATATGACCGTAGCATGACGCTCCGTGATTGGCTCCCCAATTATTCATAACATCATAAGCCGATTTGAACGCTCCCTTGCCTGTAAGGCGCGGGGCAAACCAAGTGCACGGCCATGTATAGTCTGTGCGCTTCCAAAGCTTGTCGGAAACCTCATCGGGAAGATTTACGGTGTAGCCCTCGCATATCTGCATAACAGGTCCGAGTCCCTTAACGAGGTTCAGGCGGCACATGGTTACGGGCATTTCGCTTCTTGTCAAAAATCTTGAGGAGAATCCGCCGCCGCGGAAGTATCCGAGATCCGCCGCATTCCATGTTGTGGCGTCGGTGCAGGCTTTGATATCCTTATCGGTCATTTCCCAGAACGGTTTTACAATACCGTTGCCGTTTTCGTCTTTAACTTCGCCGCAGAAATCGAGAGCGGACGCACCCGAATTTATCAGATGCAAAAATCCCTTTGACTCCTTTGCCACGCCCTCAAGCTCATAGCCCGTAGCCTTTTTGACTGCCTCGGGGCTCCAATATGTACGAACGTCGGAGAAGAGCTGCGCGGTATTTGTAAGCAGCTTACCGAAAAGCATGGAAACGCCGTTCAACGTATCGTTTTCGGTAGCGAGAACATAGGTTTCGCGAGCACCGTTCCAATCGAACGAGGTATTTAAGAGCGCCTCGGGGAAATCGCAGTTCGGGTAAAAATCCGTCCACTGCCTCTGTCCCTGGAAGCCGCCGCAGATTGCGTTGTGACCTACTTTTTCCTCCTCGGCACCGTCGGGGAGATTTTCGTTGCCGTTATAGAGGTCTTTTATTATGCACATCATCTTAACGACAAATTCCCAAGCTTCTTCTTTTTCCTTATCGGACTTTTTAAACCAGTCGGGGTTCTTATCGAAGCCCTCCTTGCAGTTTTCTTTTGTCCATTTGAGAGCCTTTTTAAACTCTGCCTCGTCATATATGCCCTCGGTCATTCGGCGGATTATTTCCACCTCGTCTACCGACTCAACGCGCATACCGAGATACTCTTCAAAGAAATCGGGATTTATTATAGAGCCGGCTATACCCATTGTTATGGAGCCTATCTGAAGATATGATTTTCCGCGCATGGTAGCCGCGGCAACTGCCGCTCTGCCGAAACGCAGTAACTTTTCTTTTACATCGTCGGGAATTTCGGTGGCGTCAGCCTCCTGTACGTCTCTGCCGTAGATTCCGAACGCAGGAAGTCCCTTTTGAGCGTGCGAGGCAAGCACCGAAGCTAAATAAACCGCACCCGGTCTTTCCGTTCCGTTAAAGCCCCAAACGCCTTTTATGGTATTCGGGTCCATATCCATAGTCTCACTACCGTAGCACCAGCACGGAGTAACTGTAAGAGTTATGTCTACACCCGCTTTTTTAAATTTATCCTGACATGCCGCCGCCTCGGCAACTCTGCCTATGGTTGTGTCGGCAATTACAACCTTTACCGGCTCGCCGTTTGTATAGCGAAGATTGTCGGTAAAAAGCTTTGCCGCCGAAAGAGCCATATTCATGGTCTGCTCTTCAAGTGACTCACGCACCTTTAAAGGGCCGCGTCTGCCGTCGATTGTCGGGCGGATTCCTATAACCGGATAATCACCTATAAGTCTTGTTTTACTCATAATTTCCTCCTGTTTATAAAAAATAAATATATTTTTTCCATATATTTTTAATTATACTGTTGTCTTTATATAAATTCTTGTAGTATAATAAATAAAAAATATAACAATTTTCACTTTTGAGGTAAATTATGAATTTCGGTGAATTTCAGGAGAAAAAATCACGAGGCACTTTCGACTTTCCGATAGAGCTGCACCACGTTACAAAGGAGCACCCGCGTTATCAAATGCCGTTTCATTGGCACATGGATTACGAGCTTATCAGAGTTTTAAAGGGCAGTCTTGTACTGTCTCTCAACGAAGAAACTTTAAATCTTACCGAGAACAGCGGTATTGTGCTTGTGTGCGACGGGGTATTGCACGGCGGCATGCCCGTTGACTGCGTTTACGAATGTCTCGACTTCGATTTAAACGAATTCCTGCGCGGCTGCTCGGCAGGCAAAAAGGATATTGACGATGTGCAGAGTCACCGCATAATTCTCGACGATTTTTTTGCCGTTGACAGCGAAGAATATAAAACCGCAAACAGGCTGTTTGACACCTTTATAGAAGAGAAAAAGGGTTATGAATTTATAATACAGGGTCTTTTGTTTGAGCTTATGGGGCAAATTCTCGGCAATCACCGTTATAAGATCAGCGACGACGAAACGTATAAAAGCCTCAAAAGGATACGGCAATTAAAAAGCTCCTTAAAAATTATCAGAGAGGAATATATGAACCAGCTTACTCTCGGTAACCTCGCAGAAGCCGCCGATATGTCACCCAAATATTTTTGCCGTTTCTTTTCCGAAATGACCGGCAAAACGCCTATCGAATACCTCAATTATTACAGAATAGAATGTGCGGCGGAGCAGCTTTTGTACACGGACGACCTCGTTACGGATATTGCTCTCAACTGCGGATACAACGACCTGAGCTATTTTGTCAAAACATTCAAGAAGTACAAGGCTCAAACCCCAAAACAATTCAGAAAAAACAAACATACATAAATAAAAATCCGCTCGCACCGAAAAAAGTGCCTGCGGATTTTTAAATTTCATACCATACCGTATTTTTTCAAATCGACTCTGCCGTTTTCGTCTACCTCGACGCCCTCGCTTTTAAGAAGCCGTATCTGCTCGTTTTCGCCGCCGAACGCAAACGCCTTTGACACCTCTCCGAATCTGTTTACCACGCGGTAACAGCGCACATTTTCGGGGTCGGGATTTACGTGAAGAGCGTATCCGACTACGCGCGACCATCGCGGATTACCGGCGAGAAGCGCAATCTGACCGTAGGTTGCGACCCTGCCGTACGGTATTTTCTTTACCTGCTCATATATTTTATCAAAAGTATTCATATTTTAATTTTACCGTTGTTATCCCCCTTATGTCAACTGCCCGGAACCATATTTTCGTCTCCGGCGCGGCGAAGCTTCGCATTTACGGTTACGCTGTACCCGGCCTTTTGCAAAACGCTTTTCCAATTATCCGATTCAGCCCTATAATATTCGGCGTCGGCTCTTTTTACCCTCTTGTCAAATCCGAACGGGTCCTTATTAAATTCGGTAAAGCACTTTTTTACGGTATCGTCAATATTTCTTCGGACGGCTTTTTCTAAGGCCGTTTTTATATTTTCCGCCACCTCCGGAGTGAATGCTTCATTCATAATTTTTGACGTCTCGGTACAATCTGCAACGCAATCGACAGAAATATCAAAGCTCGGGCATCCGTTTTTCACAGATGTTTTTATCTTGGTTTTTGACTTAGTCAGCAAAACGCCGACGCGTGTCCCGTCGTCAAGCACAGCCGTAAGAGAGCCGTTGTTAAAGTCATTACACAGCATCAAAAGTGCCGGAACATTTTCCTGCGGCAGAACGTTTTCCATCTTATCGCCGTTAAACAGCGCAGCTCCCCTGACCACGGGCCTGGCAGAATCCTTTAGGCCGTCCTCGCCACCATCGTCGTCTTTTTCATTTTGTTCTATCGCGATTATCGGAAGAAATGCCGATGAGGTCTTGTCGGTAACGCCGTTCACGAACTGATAAAAAGCTCTCTCGGCGGTTACGGAATTATACTTTGACGAGGAAAGTACATTAGACAGCTCCTTTGCGGGAATGACGCGCTGCCCCATTTCGGCACGCAAGATCTGTCCCGCGGTTTCTTCGGCAACAGCCACATAGACGGTAGCACGGTTATCTGAATTTCGCACGAAATAATCAAGAGCTTTGCCAACGCCGGCTTTTGCCGCTTCATTTCCGAAAATAATAACACGGTTTTGAGACATCATGGGTAGCTTGCCGAGCGTCTTTGAAATACTCTGAATTGCGGAGGATATATTTTGTGAGTCTATGGTCATATTCTTCACTATATCGTCCGGAGTGCCGCCGTTATTCGGATTGCTTGACTGGTCGGCGTTTAAAAACTGTACGGTCACACGCACTCCGATATCGCAATAGTCTATTCCTATCGCCTCCACGATTATGCGGTTTTTAAGCTCAAGCTCTGTCGATGCGCATGAAGAAAATGTCAGCATCATAACAGCCGTTAATAAAAGTGCGGCGATTTTTTTCATATATTGCGTTGTTCCTTTCTTCTAAATTTCCCGAGAGCGAACGTCAAAAGCGGAATAAATATCACAACAACATAAAACAGCACGCTCCTTATATCGTTGCTTGTCGAAATCAAAAAGCCTGTAACATTTTTTGAAACAACAAACTGCAATATTACGGCAGCCGCTCCGAAAGCAAATATATATATTTTTTTATATTTCGCCGAGAATGAACGGCTTGCTATATATGACGACAAATAGAGCATAAAGCTGATTTTGATAAAAGCAGAGAGTATCCACACCCCCGTGAGTATTACGTCAATACGCTGAAAAACGCTGAATTCTGACAGCACGGCTATTGAATGTATCGGGAAAAGCTGGGTCATGGCATAATCTCCGAGTCCCGAAAAAACGAAGAAAAACACAATTTCCAAAAACGCCGCAAGTACCGATATCCATATAAAAAAGCCTCTTTTTTTGTTTCCGCTGACCCTCGGAAAGAGCACCGCCATTGCGGCAGGCTCTATCGTTCTCACCGCCATGGTTTGTCCGGCGGATATCACACGTCCCGCTCCGTCGTAAAAAACGGGAGAAAAATTGTTCAAATCAAGCTTTGACAGCATTGTCACAATTATAAACACAAATGATACGGAAAATACAAAAAGCGATATGGCCCCGGCTCTTCCGAGAGCCTCAAGCCCCAAGTACGCGGAATAGCAGGCAAGAAGTACCGATAGAACCACAAACACCTTTGTATCAGACTCTCGAAAAATTACCGTACCCGAAAAAAGGTCAAGCCTTGAAAGCGTTGAAAAAGCGTAAAATAAGAAAAGCAATATATATAAAACCGATATTATCTTTGAATAAAGCGGTGAAATCTCATACGCCATATCAAGCACACTGCGATTATCGTTGCTCTTATATATCAGTGCCAGCGGCAAACATGAAAAAAGCACCATTATCATCCCTATGACGCCGGCGATAAGATAATCAGAGGAATTGAGCCCCGCGTTATAAATCGGCGAATATGTGAGCACGGATATAAACCTTGATAAGAGCAGCAGAGAGAAAAACTGCCCGGAGCTTATTTTGGCTTTCAAATTCATATACTACCTCTTCATCTTATCGATATTGAGCTCACGTCTACCGAGTCTGCGCCACCCGAACCTCAATATCGTGTCTCTTACGGAGCCCGGCGTAAACGGAGAAATCGACGAGGTATACGGTACCTTATATGGATTTATCGCGCAGATATTCACAAGCAAAACACCGAAGCCGAGAACTATGCCGTAAAAGCCGGTTATACCGCCTATTATCATAAACAAAAATCTCAACACCGAAACGGGCTGATACAGCTGTGATACAACAAACGAGCTGATTGCGGTCATGGCCACAACAATCAGCATCGGTGCGGCTATGAGCCCTGCCGTCACCGCGGCATCGCCGATTACAAGTGCTCCCACTATACTAACGGCGTGGCCGACGGCCTTTGGCATACGAAGCCCCGCTTCACGCATAACCTCGTATAAAAAGTGAATGAAGATAGCCTCTACCATAACGGGAAACGGCGTCATACTCTCCTGCACCGCCATATCATACAGCATTGACGACGGCAAAACCTCCTGATGGAAGGTACATACCGCAACATAAATACCGGGAAAAAACACACTTATCAAAAAAGATATAAATTTCAGCGTCCTTATAAACACGGCATAATACGGACGGTAGTTATAGTCATCCATGGATTGGAAGTTTTCGACAAACAAATACGGTACAATCAGCGCAAACGGCGTACCGTCAACGAGCAGTACAACTCTCCCCTCCGCCATTTCAGCACAGGCAACATCCGGGCGTTCGGTGGTACCGACGCCCGAAAAAAACGAGGTGCTTTGTGTATCGAGAAACGGTGCAATATAACCGCTGCCGAGTACCATATCGAGCTTTGCCTTTTTAAGACGCGCCTTAATATTGTCCACTGTCTCTTGTGACGCTCTGTCCGACATATAGCAGACGCAAATTCTCGTTTTGCTTGTTGTACCGACAGTCAGCGTTTCGCATTTCATTATCGGCGAACGGACTCTGCGGCGTAAAAGTGCCGCATTATCCTTGAAGCTCTCCGTAAACCCCTCATGCGAGCCTCTCTCCTGCACCTCGGTCTTTGCATCATCAACGCTTCTTTTCGGAAAGCCCTGCACACCGAATTCAAGGCAAAAATCAACTCCGTCGATAAAAAGGACTATAAGTCCCGACAATACATCGGTTATCGCTTCGTCCAAATCGTATGTCTGCGACTGGTCGGCTCCCGTGGTTATCCGGTCACGGATATAATCAGCCTGCCTTGACGGCTCATTCGGCATATTCGGCGCAAACAAAACAGGACCTATAACCTGCCATATCACCTGCATATTATTGCACATACCGTCCGCCATAACAAAAAGTGCCTTGTTGCCCTTAAGCGATATTTCCTTATACAATATATCAAAGCTGTTTCCGAACCGACTCTTTAAACAGATTGTATTCTCGGTGATGCTTTTCGACACGCGAGTTTTTTCGGCCGGCTCCGTGGCGACGGGGTCGGTTATTTTTTTTACTTCCTTTTTAAACCACTTGCTCATTTTTATCACCGTTTATGTTATTTCCGAAAGAAAAGTTTATATTCGGCAAATATGGGACAACATAAGTGTGGGTGAAATTATGCTGATAACTCTGTTTCGCACTTTGATACTTTACATTCTGATAATTTTTACAATGCGTGTTCTCGGAAAACGTCAAATAGGAGAATTGCAGCCTGCCGAGCTTGTAATTACCATACTTTTGTCTGAGATAATAGTAATACCGATGCAGGACACGGAAATTCCTCTCGTCAACACTCTTATACCTGTTTTTGTACTCGCCGGATTTGAAATGCTCGTATCCTTCATAGGTATGAAAAGCATTAAATTCCGCTCGGTAATGCAGGGCAATCCGGTTATTGTCATTCGCGACGGTAAGCTCAACGCCAAGAAGCTCAAGGAGCTTAGGTTTACAACAGACGACCTTGCGGAGGCTCTGCGCAAAAAAGATATTTTTGATATATCGGAGGTGCAATATGCCATAGTTGAGACGGACGGCACGTTAAGCGTTCTGCTCAAAAAAGAAAATCAGCCCGCCACAAAGAGCGAGCTGAAAATAAATACTCCGAAAAGCTCTCTTCCGTGTATAGTCATAAGCGACGGAAGAATAATCAAAACCGATTTTGCCGAATGTAATACCGACAGCGACAAAATAAAAGCTATCCTAAAGGACAAGCATCTAAACGAAGAAGATGTAATGCTTATGACACTTGACAAGGACGGCAACATAAATATATTAAAAAAGGACAAGGAAAAATGAAAAGACTGATAATTGCCGTATGTATGCTCGTTACGGGAATAGCGATTTCGATAGGCGGGTACGTAAATCTGAAAAGTATTTGCCGCAATATGAGCTGCTCGGTAAACGAGGTCATAAGAGCGGCGGAAAACGGTGACGCCGACGAGACGAAAAGAAAATGCGACGATACGGAAAAAATGTGGGATAAAAAAAGTCCGCTGCTCGGCGTTTACACCAATCACAGCGAAATGGATGAGCTTATGATGCTTATGAAGCAGATACGACAGCTCAGTACAGATAGAGATTACGATGAGCTTATTGAAAAATGCCGCGAGAGCATTTACCGTTTCGAGCACATAGCAGAAACGGAAACGCCCTCGTTCGGAAATGTTTTTTAGTTTTTCGGCAGCTTATCGAAATTTTTCTTTGCAAGATATGCCGCTCCGAGCATTCCTGCGCGATTTTTGAGCATGGCTTTTTTGATTTGCACGGTTTTAAAGCTTCTTATATCCTTTGAATGAATACGCTTATCAATCTCGGAGATTATATAATCCTCATTCATAATACCGCCGCCGAGAATTATGACAGCCGGATTAAATATGAAAATGAGCGTAGACAAACCGCCCACTATTTCGTCTATCCAATTATCTATTATCGCTCTTATTGCAGTATTATGAAAATTTTGCGGCTCGAAAATTTCACGCCCCGTAAGCTCTTTTCCGGTGCCCTCCCTGACCATTCTGATAAGTGCCGATGTGGAAGCATACATCTCATAGCACCCGTTATTTCCGCAATTACAGCGCAAGCCGCCCGTATGTGTGACGATGTGCCCGAATTCGCCCGCTGAAAAATCATGGCCCGTGTAAAGCTTACCGCCGAGCCAAACCGCTCCGCCGACTCCCGTTCCGTAAGTCAGGCAAAGAAAGTCGTTTGAGCCTTTGCCGCTGCCGAACATAGCTTCAGCCGTCGCGGCGGAATTTACATCATTCTCAACAACAACCGGTATATCATATTTTTCCGTTATCATCTTTTTGATTTCGGTGCCCGTATAGTGGGGGATACTCTCGTTTGCGAAGATTATCCTACCCTCCTCGGAATTCACCTGACCCGCAGTACTGATTCCCACACAATCGACACCGCCGTAATATGTACCTACGATGCTGAGCACCTTCAGCATAAGATGATCTCTGCCGAGTTTTGCCTCGGACGGTATTTCATAGAATTCACAGACATTAAAATTTTCGTCTGTAATACCGTATTTAATGGCTGTTCCGCCTATATCAATAGCTAAGATTTTCATTTTGACCCTTTCGCATTTTATTCATCTAATGTCTTGAGGGCATTTACAAAACGTCTTGTAATATCTCTCGGCCTTGTTATGGCGGTACCGACAACTGCCGTATAAGCTCCGCTCTTATATGCGGCCTCAAGCTGCTCCGGTACCCAAATTCCGCCCTCGGCAACCACTCTTGCCCGAAGCTCCTTGCTGTATCGCTCTATTAAATCAAGTGCCGGAAGCGAATGCCCCTTTGTATACTCGGTATAGCCGCACATAGTTGTGCCCAAAAGATCGCAGCCGAGCTCCAAAGCTTTTTTCCCCTCTTCAAAGCATGATGTATCGGCCATAAAAAGCTGATTCGGATATTTACTGCGTATATTTTTAAAGAATTCTTCAAATGTTATCTTACCCGGACGCATACGCTTTGTGGCGTCAACGGCAATTATATCAACGCCCGTTCGAACCAATTCTTCAACCTCTTTTTCGGTCGGAGTTATATAGACGTCGCTTCCCTCATAGTCTTTTTTTATTATTCCGATAATAGGCAAATCCACCTTTTTCTTAATTGCCTCTATATCAACCGTAGTGTTGGCACGTATTCCTACAGCTCCGCCTTCTTTAGCCGCATACGCCATCATGGACATTATGTACGGGTCGCAGAGCGGTTCGGTGCTAAGCGCCTGACACGACACTATAAGACCGCCTTTTATTCTCTTCAAAACTTCCTCGTTAGTCAAGTCTTTTCATCCTTTGTAAAATATCAAATTTACTATATTATATTTCCGATTCATAAAAAATACAATACAAAAACAAAAAAGCATTGTTTTGGTTGCGATACGGTAATATAATATATGAAAATGCTTTTAGGAGTGATTATAATACCATGAAATACGATACTTCGATTTACAGAGGGGTTTTTTGCGCTTTAAACGCAATATACGACGAAAACGACAACATAAACACAGATGCGATAAAAGCCCTTGTGACAAAATACAAACAGCTGGGGGTAAACGGAATATATGCCTGCGGCTCCACCGGAGAGGGCTTTTTACTGAGCACCGAGGAGAGAATGCAGGTAGCAGAGGCTGTTAAAGAGGCCGCCGGAGACGATATGGCCGTTATTGTACACGTCGGAGCCGCGTCCACAAAGGAAGCGTGCATTTTGGCACACCATGCCGAAAAAATAGGCGTTTCTGCCGTCTCGGCTGTTCCGAGCGTATATTACAGACTTTCGGAGGCTTCAATCGAAAAGCATTGGGACACAATAATGGACTCCACGGAGCTTCCGTTCTTCATATACAATATCCCACAGCTTACCGGATATGATTTGTCTTTTGAGCTTTTTGAAAAAATGGCAAAGAAAGAAAAGGTTATAGGCATAAAAAACTCCTCGGAAAGCACCTGCCAGACGGAGAGATTCAGAAAAATCGCAGGACCCGATTTTGTTATATTCAACGGTCCGGACGAGCAGCTGCTTGCCGGCAGGCTTATGGGCGCAACGGCAGGCATAGGCGGTACATACGGCACCATGCCGGAGCTTTATCTTGAGCTCACAAGGCTTATAGAAACCGGTGATATAGAAAACGCAAAAAAAATGCAGACAAAAATAAACGACTGCATTTACGAGCTTTTGTCATTCGGCTCTCTGTACGGAGCGTGCAAAGCGGTTATGACTCTCAGGTACGGCATAGACTGCGGTATTCCGAGACTTCCGATGCTTCCCGTAAGTAAGGACGACCCGAAAATCAAGACTCTGGCTGAGAAAATCAACCGTCTTGTCGCCGAAATAAAAAAGTAAGAAAAGATTAAAGCATAAAAAAGGACTGCAAGGAATTATCCCTTGCAGTCCTTTGGTTTTATTTAAGCCTCATATAGATTTGAATCAAAAGATATCGCTTATTCTCGGAATATCTATACCGAATCCGTTTGAGGATTTTGTAGTTGACGCCGAGGTTGTTGTCGGAGCCGCACCCCAAACCTGAAGATACACTTCGCTGCCGCTCTCTGCCGATGTGCCGGCACTCGGAGTGGAGGCTATTACTTTGCCTGCCTGATGTGTTCCGTCATTTGATTTTTCAACCTTTTTGACAGTAAATCCGGCATCCGTAAGAGTTTTTTCCGCATCGGCGTAATCCTTGCCGGAAACATCCGGTATATCAATATACTCCGTGCCCTTGCTGACAGTAAGCACAAGCTCGGTGCCGTAGGGAACCTGCTGGCCCTCTTCTATGCTCTGAGAAATAATATATCCTACGTTCACCTTATTGTTATATTCATATTTGGCCGTAATCTTAAAGCGCTGATTTTGAACCTCGTCTGTCGAAATTCTCGTATAGCTCTGCCCCGCAAAATTGGGAACGGAGACAAGCGAAACCTCCTCCGTAGGAGTTGTATTGTCCTTTTGCGCCTTTTCACGGGTAGCAAAAAGCCAGCCGCCGAGAACCACAAGCCCTATTGCAACGCAAATTCCAAAGGTTATGAGCAGAGTTTTGGTCTGTTCCTGTTTTCGTTCCTGCTCACGACGCAGCTTTTCGCGGCGCTTACGCTCCGCCTCCTCATCCGCGGTTGTTGTAGGCTGATCCTGTTTTTTGGGAGCATCCTCTATGGGAGTTTCATATTTTATTTTATTTGTCGCCATGGTGCTTGGACTTCCGGAAAGCTGCTCACGGAGATCATCAACGGTTCTTATTCTGTCCTCGGGCTGAAGCTGAAGACCATTGTGTATGGCACTGACAAGATATGCAGGAAGAACCTCGGCGAATTTTGCCGGAATTAAAAGCTTATCGTTCACCACGCGCTCACTCGAATCGTCGGGAGTGCTTCCTATAAGTGTTCTGTAAACAACTGCCGTAAACGCATACACATCGGACCAGGCGCCTACCTTGCCGTTCGGGTCATACTGCTCATAGGGAACATAACCCTTTACAAGCTCGGCGTTAAAGTCGGTATTTGTAAGTCGCGCGTCGGATATCATAAAGCCCGTGAGTCTGAGCTTACCGTCACGTCCCAAAAGAAGTGTGTTTGGTGAAATACCAAGGTGATAAATTCCTGCCTCGTGCATTGTGGCAAGAGTTGAAAGCACAGGCATCAAAAGCGTCTTTGCCTGATCCCAGCCGAGATAGCCCGTGCGGCTCTTCAAAAGAAAATCGCGCAGCGTTATGCTCTCTATGTATTCGGAAACGGAGTACGCAGTATTATTTTCGGTAACTATATCAACAACGGGCTTTAACGCCGAGAGATCTCGAAGTCTTGCGATTTTGCGCCAAAGCTCCAAAAACGCCATTATACCGTCGTGAACCACAAGAGAACTGTCCTTTTTAACGGTTATTGCCCTATCACCGAATTCACGGATTACATGCTCAAGCGGAAGAAACTCTCTTACGGCTACCGCGACATTGCGTTCACGGTCCCAAGCGATATATGTTACACCGTCTCCTCCGGTTGAAATGGCTTTACCTATAATATATCTGTCGTTGATAACCGTTCTAAGCGGCAGAAGCGGAGATTCCTGAACGAAATCCGCATGCAAACCGCAATGGGGACAAACCTTTTCTTCCCCAAGCTCTCTCATACAACCCATACATAAGTTATCGGTCAACATCTTTTTTCCTCCAAAACCAAATAGCATAAATACCTTTTTATATGATAACAAACTTACACATCATTTGTCAAGAAAACGAACATAAGGCAATCGGTTTGTTTTTTCAGCCGAGTTGCTTGTTTCAGGCTTTACCCGTATGAAAACATTACCCGTGCCGAATATAACACAACACGAAAAAAGGCAAAAAAATACCACCTGACGGTGGTATTTTTTACTGCTTTAAGTGTGGAGAACAAAAAGCAGCCGTGGCAGACAATCTGCCGTAGAAAAGTGTATAAAAAGAGAGGAAATGGAATAAGCGAGTTTATGCTGCGAATTTGCCGTTTGAAGATATTACCCCACCGCCGAAACGGCGAAGGTCATAGACACGGACAACAAGTCTCGGCATTTTTGCGGCAAGCAGTTTTTCCGACACATGCTTGTTAAAGAACGCAACCACCGGGCCCATCATAAAGGCGGTAACCACAGTGCCGATGCCGACCGGTCCGCCGAAAGCAAATCCGACAGCCGTGCAGATAAGGTCTGTTATGACTCTGCACCATTTATATTTAATCTTAGTCCTGTCATCAAGGACAAAGCCCGTGGCGTCATAGGGAGCAACTCCGAGATTCGAAGTGAAATACATCGAAGCCGCAAGAGAGAGGAAAATTACGCCGAAGAGCATTAAGACTAAGCGTAAAGCAAGGGATTTTTCCATAGGCAAATGCGCATCATACAGCGAAGTGAAAAATTCACAAATATAACCGACGCCGACCATATTAACTACTGTACCGAAGCCGATAAGATGTCTGCCGAGAAAAGCGATTGCAATAAGGATAACGCAGTTGATACACATCTGATAAAAGCCGAAGCTGATACCGATTTTACCGCTTATCGCCATATTCATTGATGTGAACGGGTCAACGCCCATATCGGAATAAGAGAAAAGCGAAATACCGAAGCCCATAAGCAGTATGCTGAATATCATCATAAAAAAGCGTTTTACGCCTTTTTCCTGTTTAAACACACTTATCAAATTCATTGATCTGATGATTTCTGCCATTTTAGCTCCTCGCTTTGTATCTATTGCACAAGTATTGCTTTCTTTATTTGTACACATCTTACAGCCGCGTTGTCGTTTTGTCAATAGTTGAGCTGAATTTTTTGTCACTTCCTACAACTTTTGTATATTAGTACAAAACGACGGTTTTGATGTCGCAAATTTAGTGCGATTGCACAACACAAGCAGCATACGCTATATAATGTAATATATAAAAAACGACCGTCGTGCACTCGGCACGGCGGTCTCAACAGTAATAGTTTCGAAAGTACGGCTTTACGACATAATATTCTGCGGAATATTGTCAGCCGCTATAACGCGAGCGACACCGTTGCGGTCGTCACCGAATGTCGGATGCTCGTTCAGCATGGGAACAAAGACAAACATTTTTATAAACAGAGCGGACATTATAAACAATGTTATAAAAAGTCCGAAAAGACGGCTCTTGATTTTTTCTTTTCGAATTTCCGAACCGGCGGGTTTAACGCTATACTGTATATCCATATATAATATCTCCTGTCAAATCTTATTGTACTCTTATCAACTGCAATACAATATATATCATCGCAAAATTACAAACAAGAGTCGAAATTATTAAGATTAGGTTAAAAAGTGCTTTTCGTTTAAACACGGGCTTAAAAGGCAATAATGTTGGCTTGTTGCCTCTTTGGGTATATTGCTTAGTTTTTACGATTGACTACTGCATATTTTTGTATTATAATTCCATTATGTCATTTATGCTCTGCTGCGGATTTTTCGCAAACGAAATCAACTTATCAGCAGCTATGTAAAGTATAATACTTTACAGGTTTTTGCTTTTTATAGGCGTGAAAGATGAGCTGCTACGGCTTATAAAGGCGCTATATAGCGGATTTCTTTCAAGTTCTGAAAGCGAAAAGTCTGTATGTAAATGTAGTTTGCTTTACACTACTCGGTATCATCCTATCAGATATCGGAAAGCAACCAGCAAATGCAAAGTGGATAAAACACAAAAAAACGGAGGAATTATATGAGCAAATCGGAAGAAGCTATGCACGGCATAACCTTTAAAGACAAAATAGGCTACGCCATGGGAGATATGGGCGGACTGCTGACATTCGGACTTGTCTCCGCATTTTTGAATATGTTTTACACGGACGTTCTCGGAATATCCGCGGCGCGCATAACCGTACTGATGATAGTTGCGAGAATTTGGGACGCAGTAAACGACCCTATGTGGGGTTCTTTTATCGACTCAAGGAAGCCCACTAAATACGGAAGATTCAGGCCGTACATACTTTGGGCATCTCTGCCGCTTGCGGTAGGTGCTTTCTTTATGTTCTTTAAAATTCCGGGTCTCAGCGACAACCGGTATCTTATTTACGCATATATCACGTACATATTTTACGGCATGATGTACACCGGCGTAAATATTCCCTACGGCTCGCTCGCCTCGGTAATAACAGATGATGAAATAGAGCGGTCTTCGCTTTCGATGTGGCGAAGCATCGGTGCAGGCATCGGCGGTCTTCCCGCCTCTATTATTTTACCGCTCATCGTTTACACCACCGTGACAAATGAAAACGGAACAACCGCAAAGGTACTCGACGGCACAAAGCTCTCGCTGTCGGTAGCCGTTCTCTCGGTTCTCACTGTAATAATTTTCTTCTTACACTTTAAATTGACAAAAGAGAGAATAACCTTACCGCCGACGCAGAATCAAAAGGATTATAGTATCGGCAAAGCGATGCGCGCTCTTTTAAAAAACAAGCCGTTTATCGCGCTTTGCATAGTATCAATGCTGCTTATCTGCTTCCAGATGTATACTCAGACCGTTTACAACTATCTCTTTAAGAATTTCTATGAAAAGCCGGGTCTTTACGCACTTGTTACCGTATGTACATATTTGCCGATGGTACTGCTTTTGCCGTTTATGGGCAAGCTTATAAGAAAATACGGCAAAAAAGAGATATGCTCCGCAGGAATACTCTTTGCCCTTATTGTAAACATAGCAATGTTCGTCATTAAATTCACTCCGGCTGTGAGTAATCCGTATGTATTTCTCGTTCTCTCGTTCTTCTCCGGGGCCGGTCAAACCTTCCTTATTATGCAAATCTGGGCACTTGTTACGGATGTCACGGACTATCACGAATACATATCGGGCAGACGAGAGGAGGGCACATCTTACAGCTTTTATTCGTTTGTACGCAAGCTCGGTCAAACAGTGGCCGGTGCAGGTGCGGCAGGCGTTCTCGGAGTTATAGGCTATGACGGCAAGCTCGCCGTTCAATCACCCGAGGTTCTGGCAAGGCTATATGACATAGCAACAATAGTCCCCGCAATATTGCTTGCTCTTATATTCGTTGTATTGACGTTCGGCTATAAGCTTTCAAAGGAGCAGTTAGATGAGCTTCACAATGTTTTGCGTGAAAGAAGAGAAAAGGCAGAAGCCGAATCAAAGTAAAAACAGGTCTTGATGACAAAATCCCCGGATATGCCGAAGCAAGCATATCCGGGGCTCTTTTTTTGTAATTTACAATGTATTATTCTACCGTCAGTATTCTGTCGTCGGCGTCGCAAAGCACAATATCCGGGATAAATGATTTTTCACCGATATTCTCGATACGGACTCTGACATACTCGCTGTCGCAATCCACGGTGAACAGCAAGTGAACGCAATCGCCGGTTTTATACGCAAAGCTCTCGCCGTCATCTGTAAAGAATTCCGATTTAAAGCTGCCGCTCCTTAACGGATACACGGTAAGCCTTAATTTTTCCGAGGATTTGAACCCGTACTCCCCCTCATCGGTAGCTATAACGCTTCCGCCTCGCACAAAATACGGGACCTCACCGTCCGACGGAATATTCAGCATTACGGACGTACCGCCGTCGTATACTTTATCGTTTAAATACCAAATTTCGTTTTTGGGGAGATAAACCTCGGTTTCGTTCACTCCTTCATCGAGAATACACGCGGCAAGAATATCTCTGCCCACGAGGAACGATGTGCTGTCGCAGTCTATCTCTTTGTCACCATAGTATAGTAACAGCGGAGCTGTCATCGGCACATCGTTTTCGACAGATAAAAAGGCGGAATTATAAAGATACGGAATGAGTTTTTTTCTTTCCGCCATTATTTTTCGTGCGGCAGGAATGGCATCCGGATAGCTCCACGGCATAGTTGCGGAGCCGTCCGAATTCCACGAATGTATTGTAAATCTGGGCTCGAAAATGCCGTGCTGCATCCATCTTAAAAGCAGCTCACGTGACGGCATATCGCCCGAAAAACCGCCGAGATCATGCCCGTAGAAGAAAAATCCCGACAAAGACAGCGTCATACCTATGTAATGGCAATAACGCAGGTCATGAAATGATGTAAAATTGTCACCCGACCAGGTGGTTGCGAGACGTCTTACGGCACTGCTGCCGCTTCGTGTCGATAAAAACGGTCTTTTGCCCGGATATTTTTCTGTTTGCGCAGAGTACGAGGAGGCGACCATAAGATACGTGAGTATCGGTCTTATTCTGCTCGCCTTTACGCTGCCGTCTTTAAAGCCGTTTGCCACAGCGTCGGTATCTTTTATATCAAATTCGTTGTTATCGTTCCAAGTGGCGTCTATTCCGTAGTCCAGAAGCTTTGCCGCAACATTGTCGTGCCAAAACTTAAAGCTCTCGGGCAGAGTAAAATCAATGTAACTGCCCATACCGTCCCAAAACTCGGTTACAAACGGTGTGCCGTCTTCATTCTTTACAAAAAGCCCTTTTTCGGCTATTTCGTTGTACAACGGGTGCGACGTCAAAAAGGCAGGCTTGATATTTGGTATCAAGTGAATTTTCTCGCTGTTAAAACGCTCAATAAACTTTGCGGGGTTCGGGAATTTATCGTAATTCCAATTAAAAACACACCGCAAGTCGCCGATGGAGGTATAGCCCGAGGACAGATAAAATCCGCTGCAGCTCATATTTAAGGTATCAAGCTTTCTGAGAAATCCATACAACTGTTCTTCGGAATTCGGCGCGTCGGTATAAGCCATGGTGCTGGCACAGTAATCAAAGCTCCATTTCGGAGGCAGGGTCTGTTTTCCGCAAAGAGAGCAATACTGCCTTAAAATTTCAAGCTTTGAGCCGAAGAACACATAATAAACAAGACAATCGTCATCGCTTTTGAAGAACTTGAAAGCGGGATAATAATTATTTATTTCTCTTCCGAAATCCATAACGGCACTGTCGGACGTATCGTAATAGATACCGTAGCAACCGACGGAATTTTCACACATATAAAACGGCACGTGCTTATAAAGCGGGTCCGACGTTTCCGCATCATAACCCATACTGTCGCTCGTCTCTATGCGAAAGGTGCGCCCCGCCTTATTGACGCTGCCGCTCTTATCGCCGAGGCCGTATATTTTTTCGCCCTCTTCGCGCGTTAAATAATGATATGTACCGTTTCCGAATTCGTTCTGAAAATTATAGGCAAGCGGTGCTCTGTCGGCAAAAAGAAGCTTGCCGTCCTTTTTATAGCTCAGTACAAAGTTGTGCGTATTAAGCTCTGCTTCGACATTTTCCAAAGAGAAGCGCTCACCATCGGCTGTTTCATTTACTTGCGGAGCAAACAGCGAAAATCCGTCAAGGCTCAGCTTATCCCTACCCTCTGTAAGAAATTCGTTTTGCGGGTCTACGGTAAAGGTGGGCAGCATTTTACAATCGTCACGGAATAAGGCGACGCGCATCATACTGCCGCTCAAGAAGTCAATTCGCGCCGTAATATCGCCGCAAACGTAAACTCTGCTGCTGCCGCTATGCTCGGACAGCTTAAAATCATATGAAAACTTCATTACAGCACCGGCCCCTTATTGAAGAGTGTATTTTTTATAAGCGTTGCGGTCTTCCAGCCTGCAAGGCGCGTCTTTTCGCAAAAATTCATCACCTTGTGCGTTCCGGGCTTCCAGGTCGGGATTTCCCTGCAATTCGGGTCTCCGCACTTTACAAAAGCACTGACTGCCGCCACCATTTGCTCCGATATGAGATAGTCGATATCGGTAAACGGCCGCCAACCGTTTTTGAGAGTTGCAAACACATACGGCAAGTCACTCGAATGCCATGCGCCGCAGTTATCGCCCGGCAAATTGCGCGCAAAAAGATAGACAAAGCATTTACTGCCCTTATCGTTTCGTACCCACTTTTTCACAAGCAGCTTTAAAACTATCGGTATCATATCTGCCGTTGTAACGCCGAGTATTTTCGGCATTGCGCTTATTGTTTTTATGTTAAACGTATCTTTCGTAAGAAGCTTTCCGTCTTCACACGGAAGCGTGTAAGAAAGTGTACTTTTAATTCCCTCGTCGCGGCACGCCTTAAGCCATGCATAGTAAAGGGTTTTCGCGTCCGTATCTCTAAGCTCGGAAAGGCTTGTTTTACCGGCATTTTTGATTATTTCATCCCAGAATTTTTTCATTTTTTGCGGCGACAGCGGGCGTGACAAAACTCGTTGAAGCGCGGCTCCACTCAACATAACGGCACCCGACACCATATCCCTTGTAAGCGGACTTGACAGAAGCACATCTACGCTCATGGCTCCTGCGCTCTGCCCCAAAAGGGTTATTCTGTCGGGATCTCCGCCGAAGGAAGAAATGTTGTTTTTTATCCATTTAAGTGCCGCAGCTTGGTCAAAAAGGCCGAAATTACCGCATACTCCGTTTTCATCGGCGACATCGGGGTGAGAACAAAAGCCGTACGGCCCGAGACGGTAATTCACAGAGACAAAAACAATGTCATTTTCGGCATATGCCTTACCGCTGATATGCCCCTCGTTTGAGCTGCCGCCCGTAAAAGAACCGCCGTGTATATACAGCAAAACGGGACATTTTTTTGCGTTTTTGGGCGCACTGATATTGAGATATTGACAATCCTCGCTGTATGTAAAACTCATACCGCGCCTGAATTCTCTGTGATAAAACGGGTTAACCTTTGCGTCGTCCTCAAAACCGCGGTGCTGGTAGCAGCAATCGCCGAAAGCGGTCGCATCATATACGCCGTCCCACCTATCGGTAACGACCGGATACTCCCACCTGCCCGCGTCGGCATACTTTATGCCGCGAAACTCAACATAGCTGCCGTTATCGAGCCCGACGATATCTCCGCACTCGGTTTTTAATTTTACCGTATTCATTTTATCGCCCCTTACGTTATCGCATAAATCACAGTAATGAAAATCTCGGAAAACTTCCAAAGCATTACATACATCATTATGTGCAAATTATATGCCACAACGAGAGCGGTGTCAATTATTTTAAGACAATATATACAAATTAAAAGTTGTTTTCAGCTCTGCGTGAATTCAGCTTATTACCGACCGCCTTTTTATAAACAACGGCGGAAATTACGGCCGACACGGCTTCTGCTATCCAAAAGGCATTCCAAACACCGTCAGCGCCGAATATCCGTGTTAATACAAAAGCTGTCGGGATTATTATTACTGCATACCTGCAAAGTGATATTATGAGAGATTCAACACCCTTGCCGAGTCCCTCAAGAGCTCCGGATGACGTTACGGAAATTGACGAAACAACAAACCCGGCACTGATTATTCTGAGTGCCTTTTTGCCTGCGTCTATCGTTTCGGGATTATCGGTGAACATTCCTATCAGTTTATGCGGCAGCGCAAGGCACAGCACAGTACCGAAAAGCATTATGCCTGCCGTCAGCACAAGAGTTATATCGTAAATTTTTTTTACTCTTTTATGCTCGGCGGCACCGTAATTATAACCGATTATCGGGCGCATTCCCTGCACTATACCGTTAGCGGGGAGGTATAAGAACGTCTGAAGCTTATAGTAGACGCCAAGCACAACAACATATATCTGTGAAAACGAAGCAAGCATTGCATTGAGGCTTGACACAAGAAGTGACGGCAACGCAAGATTTATTGCCGCCGGGATACCCACAAAGTACAGCTTACGGTCTATAGCCTTATTACGTTTTAAATATTTGCGGTTTATGGTTACGCTCGGTTTTTTCACGGCGTACAAAACTACATACAGTAAAAGCGTGCTAACCTGCCCTATGCCTGTTGCGAGGGCGGCACCGTCAATTCCCATTTTCGGAAATGGGCCTATACCGAATATCAAAAGCGGGTCAAGTATGATATTTACAATACAGCCCGTCATAAGTCCTGCCATGGAGGCATTCATTCTGCCGACAGCCTGAAAGATTTTTTCGTATGCAAGGCTTATCATAATTACAATCGAAAACGAAAAAACTATTGTTGAATAGCGCACTCCGAGCGAAATTACATTTTCGGACTGTGTGAACATTTTAAGGAATGGGCGCATAATCGGAATGCTGACTGCGGCGGCGATAATGCCGTGGAGTATTGAGAACAAAAATCCGTGTGTGGCGGCGGTATCGGCTGCCTCTTTTTCACCTGCGCCGAGGTGAAATGCGATAACGGCATTAAGTCCCACGCCGAAGCCTATTGCAAGCGCATTGACAAGATTTTGCACCGGATAGACAAGCGACAAAGCTGTTATTGCGTCCTCGCCTATTTTGGCGACAAAAAAGCTGTCCACTATATTATAAAGCGAATTGACGAGCATTGATATTACCATGGGAGTGGCCATAGACATAATAAGCGGAAAAACAGGCTTTTCCTTCATAAATTTTTCGTTCATACAAATACATCTGCCTTTCGAATCCGAGTGTATTTTCTCAATTAAAAACGCCACGCAATTACTCAAAAATCGAATAATTGCATGGCGAAAACACATCTTTTTAAGACCGGAAAAATCCATACGTTGTTTTATCGGTATGTAATATAACACACTTTCGCCGCTAAGTCAATAACGGCTGAAACATAATATATGCCGAGAGAGAATGATGCTCTGCTCAAGGGCTTTTATTCGTCATCCTCCGAATAGTAATCGTCCTCCTCCAATTCCTCCTCATCAAAGCTCCAGACATCATAGCTGCCGTTTCTGACCAAATCCTTTTGCCAATCCTCCAAGCAATAAGAATTCATTTCCGCTTCAAGCTTTTCATCGTAGGAGTTATCTTTTTCATCGGAACAATCCGTCACCAGCTCATCAAAGACCATAAGATCCGCAATCCCGGTCATAAGCCCGTCTCTGTCCTCGCTTAATTCGCAGACTTCGGGAGCAACCGTATCGGATTCGGCGATTTCTTCGCTTAATGTGCGCTTTATTTTTTGCCTTAATTCAAAGGAAACGGCAAATAAGCTGTTCAGACGGCGCAGCAGTATTTCCTCCGATAAATTCCCCAAGCGGATTTTTTCATAATCTTGCACGTTTAGGCTATACAGCCTTGAATAGCGTTTAAACTCCTTAACAGTCGAAGACGGAAAATGCTGCTTATTTTTTTCTAAATAACATTCCGCATTTTTAATCATTGTTTTACAGCCTTTTATCTGCCGGTTTATCTCCGCAATAATTTTTTGCTTGTTTTCGCCGCATTTCACCTTATACAAAAGTGCATATATGTGCTTACAGTTTTGCTTTCTCTCCGTATAATAGGGACATGTGCAGCTCATACTTGCTATTTTGTCGTTGTCTCCGAATGAAAGCTCAACGTTATAGTCTGCGGTACCTTTTACAATACAGGAATAATGAGTCCCCGTTTTTTTAAGGTCTCTGATTTTGCCGTCGGAGCAATATGCTTCTCCGCGTTCTCGTATCAAGGGGCGGAATAGGCCGTCATAAATTCTCTTATCAAATAAGCCTAATTTCTCCCTGCTCACTTCCGCCGGAGCTGTTGAAGTCTCTTCGATATTTAATTCGGTATCGACAAACGGGACTTCGGTAATGTCCTTTTTGGCTTTCTTTCTCCTGTGCTTTTTGACAGCATCCCTCACAGCCCTTACGATCACCGCCGTTATCAGGCACAACAGCTTAAAAGCCCATTTTAATATGTAATATGCGGCCACTCCGAGAATCAGCAATACCATCACTATAAAATTCCCGGTCATTGCAATGTCTTTCTTCTTCATATCTGTATTCACAATCTCACAATCGGCAAGTACCGTATGATATTATACTACTCTCAAACTACAGTCTTTACACTCGGCTGTCCTCCGTGTTTCAGTACCTTATGAAATTACACTACTCTCAAACGCAGTCAGCGCGTCTACGTCAAATATGTTTGTTTCAGTACCTTATGAAATTACACTACTCTCAAACACTACGAGCCCGTCCTCGTTGATTTTTTCCGTTTCAGTACCTTATGAAATTACACTACTCTCAAACGCAAGATGCGGCTTAATTTCGGCGTCGTATGTTTCAGTACCTTATGAAATTACACTACTCTCAAACAATGGTCTGTATCATCGTTTACGCCCTCTAGTTTCAGTACCTTATGAAATTACACTACTCTCAAACAGACCGTATCAAGGGTTTTTTTGTTCAATGTTTCAGTACCTTATGAAATTACACTACTCTCAAACTCGCAGGCATTGTAATAGACGGCTTATCGGTTTCAGTACCTTATGAAATTACACTACTCTCAAACCATCCGGCTATGAGTGATAAAGGCAAACCGTGTTTCAGTACCTTATGAAATTACACTACTCTCAAACCACCCCGATGACGGTATAAATGTTTCTTTGGTTTCAGTACCTTATGAAATTACACTACTCTCAAACTATAGAAGCTTCTATAACTATGACTGTTAAGTTTCAGTACCTTATGAAATTACACTACTCTCAAACGTTTGAGGCATTTTTGCAAGTAACCAAATTGTTTCAGTACCTTATGAAATTACACTACTCTCAAACTGCTTTTTGTGGTAATATATAGTCATCAAAGTTTCAGTACCTTATGAAATTACACTACTCTCAAACGCGTGTAAAGGCTGTTACAGGTTTGATTTTGTTTCAGTACCTTATGAAATTACACTACTCTCAAACCTATCGCTTCAGTTACTGATTTAATCGGTCGTTTCAGTACCTTATGAAATTACACTACTCTCAAACCTATCCTGATAACAACATTTTGCATTTTTAGTTTCAGTACCTTATGAAATTACACTACTCTCAAACACCCAAGAGGCGGTACACCAAAAAAATCGAGTTTCAGTACCTTATGAAATTACACTACTCTCAAACTATATTAAATAATATATAATCACTTTTTTTGTTTCAGTACCTTATGAAATTACACTACTCTCAAACCAATATTATGACACTTCGGGTAGTTGGGGTTTCAGTACCTTATGAAATTACACTACTCTCAAACTATTATCGCGGTTTTCCTTTTCGTCTTTTGGTTTCAGTACCTTATGAAATTACACTACTCTCAAACAAATCATTTATATGCAAGAAATCAAATGGGTTTCAGTACCTTATGAAATTACACTACTCTCAAACTATATTAACTCCTTTCTTAAATATTTTATAGTTTCAGTACCTTATGAAATTACACTACTCTCAAACATACTTTGTGGGAGTATATTATTAATACAAGTTTCAGTACCTTATGAAATTACACTACTCTCAAACTCAATATGGGGGGGTGTCGTAGTGCCCCCGTTTCAGTACCTTATGAAATTACACTACTCTCAAACGTCATCTTCAACGTCTCTGTCATGAATAGGGTTTCAGTACCTTATGAAATTACACTACTCTCAAACGGGAGTTTTTACTCTCTCTTTTTCATAACAGTTTCAGTACCTTATGAAATTACACTACTCTCAAACCATGTACGGAGCTTTACCAGCAAAGATAAGTTTCAGTACCTTATGAAATTACACTACTCTCAAACATAGCTTTCAGACATATTAAAAGTGTAAATGTTTCAGTACCTTATGAAATTACACTACTCTCAAACACTCTCGATTTTTCATAATAAAAAAGTCGGGGTTTCAGTACCTTATGAAATTACACTACTCTCAAACTCGAATGGAATTTCAGCGTTATTCTTTATTGTTTCAGTACCTTATGAAATTACACTACTCTCAAACCTCAAATAAACTGCGCCACTACAATGCACAGGGTAATAACACAAGGTACATTTATTATACTATCTAAGTATCTCCGTCGTCAATGACGCAAAGGTCATTGTCGACAACATACAGTTTTTCGCCGTCGCAGAGCCTTTGCGGCTCCGAATTCTCAAGCATTAAAAAATTGATATGCTCAAGAGCTAAAGCCTTTAACAGCTCTGATATTTCATCCGGCGAAAAGTAAAGACAAATATTGGCGGCAACAAAAACCTTCGTCTTAAGATACTTTGCCGATAATTTCAAATAATTTACAAAGCATTCCAAGAGCGAAGAAGACTCCGCCGAAAACCTGAAGCCCATTAGCTTTATTATTGCAGAGGTGTCCGTTTCATCGGAATATTCACAATCGAAATCGCAAAACGCTTTAAGCTTATCGGCAAGCCTTGCGATTGCCGCCTTTACCTCGGTTGTATCCTCGGCAAACTCGTCATTTGCGGTCTGCTGCATATAGCCGTCAAGCTTGCCGAGGAGCTTTCTGCTGTTCATATCGACAAAAATCGGTTCGGATATAAAGCACCCGTCCTTGGAAAACTCAAACGGTTTAAAATCCTCGGAAAAGACAAAATAATCTTCCTCACACGAATTTAAGAATGACGACAGCACGCCTCTGTAAAGCTTTTTGTTTTCTATTACGAGAACCGGAAATATTCCCTCGCCTATTTTTATGCAATCATCAATATACGAAAACTTAGCCCTCATAATATCAACAGCCTTTCGTCCGAATCCACAACACTGCTGTGGCTTTTGCCGACAATCATTTCCATTTTGGCGAACTGTTTTTCGGTAACGGTAAGCATTTGCACAAGACCCGACGGCGGTTTCTGCTTTTTCACCGAGTCGCAAATGCCCGTTGCGACATTTTGGTTAAGCGCAATTTTTGAATAAACCGATTCCTGCATCATCATAAATCCGCTTTTAATCAAGAATTTACGAAATTTTGCATATTCGCGCCGTTCGCTCTTGGTAGTTGTCGGCAAATCAAAAAATACAATTACTCTCATAAATCTATAACTCATACTTCACTTCCGCAAGCTTCACAAGCGAAGCGTCATTTTGCTCTATTGCGGCAAATACGCTTTTTACATAGAGTTTTATTACATTCATAAGCGTATTAGCCTTGCCGTCCACTACGAATTCCTTATTCAGTAAGCCTATCAAAGTGCTCTTCTGCTCCTTGCCGAATTCCTTGGGCATCATGGATTTTACGCAAAAATCGACTATCGGGCGAAACGGCTCCATTAAATCGCAGCCCAAATTAAAAGGGTTAAACATATTATCGTGAAATATACCGAGCTGAGTCAAATAACCGCTGCAAACTATTTCACGGTTAACGCATGACAAAATCAAGCTGTAGCCGTAATTCAGCGCGGCGTTTACGGGAACATCGTCATTTCTGTTGAAGCTCTTTCCGAAAAGGGCGTTGAAATACACCTTTGCGGCGTGCCCTTCGCGGTTTGTTTCATCGTTGAATTCAAGCTCATTTATGTACCCCTCAAGGAGCTTATACTGCTCAAGACCGTAATGTTTTAAAAGCAGAGCCTGATTTTTGATTTTTTCGGCAACTATACTTGTCCACACAAGCTTTTTGGCATCGTCTGCCCAGGATATCTGGGTTTTCAGCTTCTGACTGCAATCATGACAACCGTAATATGAGACGAGCTCCGAGGACGGATTTCGTTTTTCGTCGCAGAATATCACCTTGATTTTTCGTTCGGTTAATTGGCTGAGCAACGCCGCGGTAACGGAGCTTGCCGTATTCTCGACTATCAGAACGGAAATCTCGTCGAGGTGGACGCGCGTTGTTTTTTCGACATCGCGCACAGCCAAATAGCCCATGGAATAATCAAGCTTAGAGGGATTTGTAACAACAACCACACGCCAGCTCATAACAATCCCCCTTATTTCAGCAGGTCGATTTCCTGCTCAAAAAGGCCCGTTACCGACTGATTGATTAACTTTATGCTATGAACGTCTTTAATTTCGGAGAACTTGGCATTAGTTAACATCGCGCCCGCATTAGGACTTTCTCCTATAAGTCTAAGGTCTCCCAACAATACATTGGCGTGAAGGATTTTCAGGATTTCATTTAAGACGTAGCATTGCTCCTCCGGTGAGCAGAGCACAAATTTTTCACGGCGTTTTTCGAGCTTTTTACCGATGCCGCTGAATCTTACGCTCAAAACCGTATTTAGCATTTTACCCGTTAAAACATCGTAAAGCTCAGTATTTTCTTCTGCTGAAATATTGTCCCTCGGAATAATCTCCCTGTCCTTATGCTTTGTCAGGTAATTTGTGATATTTCTTATATACTTTTCATATTTATATCCCAAAACAAGCTGTATTCCGGGCTTATATCCTATCTGATTTCCGGCCTTTTTGGTTATAAACATTCTGCAGCCGTCAAAGGATATGCAGGCGTCATATTTAACGCAGGGAATCAGAATTTTTGCGTTTGAAGCTTCGGCTATATGGCTTGTAACAAAGCCCTGCATATCGGCTTCATATTCTTTCACCTCATACAGATTGACGGGGAACATCTGACGCACGGCTTTGCCCTTTTTGTCGGTATACTCCACATACGAAAAATATGCCGAGGTCGCTTTATCGTATCCGCCGTATTTTTCAATACAGCTTCTTGCGCCCGAAGCCTTCAGCGGAACCTGCCCGTTTCCTTTTTTCAAAGGATTGATTTTAAACAGTCCTCCTTGCTTTTTGCGCGGGAACCTTGTATAGCGAATGTTGTTCTTATTCATAAATCTGCGGACGGTATTCATACTGTCCTTAACCGACCACGCGCCGGGTATATCGTGGCTGAAAAATTTTTCGGGGTTTACGGTATATCCTTTATCGTTGTTTTGCAATCCTTTTATGAAATTCACCTTATTATGAGTGACCTTTACATTGTATGCATTGCCGACAACAATATTAAGGTAAGCATCCTTTGCGTGATGCAAATCGTTCACCTCACGGCACTTGAGCATATCGTTGCTTTGCCTGAAGGCGTGAACCAAAGCCGCTTTAACATAGACTATTTCGGTTTTCGGCTTCGGGTACAGCTGCTCCAATATATGCGCAACGGCCTTTGTAGACTGCTGAGTTTCAGTGAGCTGCCTTGACACAAACGCGGAGAGCTCATCATCGGTAAGCGGCGTTTTACGGGTAAGACGCTTATAAGTTTCCTCGCTTATCAGTCCGCTGCTACGAAGCATCTGCCAATACGGACTCATTTTGCTCTGTATAGCCGCATCAATGGGATAAACATTGGTTTTATTGTTATTTACTGTTTTATTGACAAGGACTTTGTTTGTAAGGCTGTCGTCCTTTATCTTCGACCGAGGATAAATATGGTCAATATCAAAGCGGCCGTTACCGTTCATCAGCTCGCCGAGGGATATTTCCTCACCCGTATACATACATTTGCCGAGCTGAATATAATAGAAATAAAGCTTGTCACTTCTGAGCTTTGACTCGTCTTCATCACTCAGTTTTTTACTCAGGACATCGAAATACGGGCAGAATTTTTCGGCTTCCTTTTTACAGCTTTTGTATAATTCCATAAGCCTGTTTTTTCTTGAGTCCCTGTGTCTTTCTTCTCTGTTATCAATACCTCTTGCAACCTCTACGAATATCTTCTTCGGAGGCCTTTCCTGTATCTTTTCTATTTCCTTTGCAATCAGCAACGCACGCAATATCGGCCGCTTAACCTTCGGAGAAACGTAAAGCGCGTCAACAGCCTTTCGCAGAGAATGCTGATCGCCTGTATAGCTGAGCTCATCAAGTTTGTCATTTAAATTCTTTTTTTCATCGCCGTCACAGCAGAAATCTTCGGAATATAAAATCTGCATCAAATTGTAATTTGTTTCCCAAAGAGCCGTGATGACATTCATAACCTCGCCGGTCTTTTTATATGTAAACTCGACATCGCACAAAAACTCCTTTGACAGGCGGCTCCAGCCGGTGTACTTAAGCTTGCATATTTTTTTGATGTCTTCATCCGTCAGCTTTTCAGGGAAAAGCTTTTTCAGCCTTTTCTTGAGTAATTTTTTATCGTCGCCGAAAATTACCGATGACGCAATAATACTCTCCTTGTCATCAAAGGTCAGGCTCTCAAAATCCTTAAAATCAAAATAAGACTTCAATGAGGATTTTACGGTTGTATCTATTCCGCTCAATACGTCATTATTATCATAACAGCCTCTTGTCTTGAGATAATCCTTAATTTGCTTTACGGTAACCTTGCGGTGAGTCATAAACAAATCGTTATAAATTCCCTGCTTTAATTCGACGGGTATATCCTCGCCGTTCAGCTTGAGATTGTTTATCTCGTTGAGAACGGTGAATTTCGAATAGAGAAGAGAACATTTGGGAATAACGTCACACTCCGGCAAATAGGTGCATTTACTTGTGAGATTGTTTATGAATTTCTCGGCCGAAGAGTCAATATCAACAACGTCGTCAAAGTTCCACGGATATATTTTTACGCCGTCTTTTCTTTTAAGCCAGCTTTTTTGGGTATGAGTATTAAGCGGCCCTACATAATACGGAATGCGATACTCAAATATTTTGATAATTTTATCGTATACGGGAACACCGTTTTCATCGCACGAATTTAAAAACGGCAAATAATCCTTGGCATTATCCAAAATTGCTTTAAGCTCTTCCTCATTTACCTGCATCGGAACTACGCCGTTGCTCTTTGTCACCTGCTTCGGCATAAAGGTCTTATTCTCAATTTCATCAAACATTTCCTTATATGACAAATCGGCGTTTTTGCCGAGCGTCTTTTTAAGATAAGCGCAAAAATTCTCGGAATTACAGGTCTTTTTAAGCTCGCCTGTTTTGCCGCTTTCCTTAATGTGACCGGAATACGCCACATAATTGTCTTTTTTGCCGTCGCTTATTTTAAATATCTCGTTATACTTTTCCGGTAAATAAGTTTTGACATATTTTTTAAGTGTTTTTAAATCATTTTTATGTTTTTCATATACGGTGACCTTTGCCTCGGAGATATACTTCTTGCCGTCCAAAATATCGGCGAGTACGGCCCAATCATATACAGCCTTTAAAATTTTGACAAGCTCAAAGCGATCGCCTAAAACGGACGCGTATATTTCTTCGTTTTCTTCATAGCCGCTTGCAAAAGATATATTGTTTTTCTCTACGGTTTTTAGTTCATCATCGCCAAACAAATCACACATTTTAACAGTCGAGCCGCTTAAAACCGCCATTACGGCGTAAGAAACGGGATCGGATTTTTTTGTTATACCGAAAAGCGAGGCAAGATTCTTCGTCTTTTCTATTTTACCCTGACGCCTGTCCTTTAATATAGCTTTAAATTGCTCAATATCGGAGCAATTAAGCTGTATCTCGTTATCACTGAGATAAGAGCGCATAGTTTCATATGCCGAATTAAAGTCCTCAGCCGATGACAGGGAATCAAAGAGAAAATGCCCCCTGTTTTTGATAATATGGTGAAGAGCCAAAAAGACAAGTCTTACATCGTGCGGCTCTTTATTTTTAATAAGCTCGTATCTCAGGTGATATATCGTGGGATATTCCTTGTGGAAATCCTTATCGGTATAATTTTCGTCTGCAAAAACAGCATATTTATCGTCGCCGGACTTGTCCTCCGGCCACAAGTCGCTCTCGTGTAAACGTCTGAAAAAGGTGCAGTCCTTTTTGCAAATTTCTTCATCAAAGAGTGCTTCCAGCAAGGCTAAGCGCTCCCTTTTTCGCTGAGTGCGTCTTCTTGCGCTTCTGAAGCCTCTGCGCTTCACCGAGGTCTCTCCCTCGTCAAAAAGATGTACGCCCCACATGGCGTTGCCCTTGAACTTCGGAATGACATAGTCCTTATCGGTTACCGCCCAGCCGACGGACTCGGTGCCGATATCAAGTCCTAAATAATAATCATCCACATTCCGCAATTTGTTACCCATAAAAAAACTCCTTTAAAAAAATATATTGACAAAGCCTAAACAAGATGTTATGATGTAGACAATCTCAGTACCGAGATTACACTACGAGTTCAAATAAAAATTTATTCTAACCGTTGCTTTGGCAACATCACAGTGTGTGAGTTGAGACCTGCTTTTGCAGGTCTTTTTATTTTTCCCGGATTAAGCCTGAAATGTCATCACCACAGTGCCGCGCAAATTAAAAACTGCACTATTGTCATTTTATCATAAAAAATAACGGGTGTAAACCGCACATTGTGTTCGAACGCAACAAATGTCCGTATTTATGTACATATTAAAGACCGTCCCTGATTAGGAACGGTCTTTGCTTTATATTTTTTACGAACGTGACCGCGCCGTTTGCAGAAAAACCGCTCCAAGGCAGAGCGTTAACAAGCAAAATCAGCGCGTTTTTTTGTTACATACCGTATCAAAGCTCGGATTAAAGGCGTAGAAATTTTTCTCGTTCATTTTGTCCGTCGCAATTCTGAGACCCTCGCCGAAACGCTGATAATGAACCACCTCGCGCTCGCGCAGGAATTTTATAACATCTCTCACATCCGGATCGTCAACAAGTCTCAAAATATTGTCATAGGTAGTTCTTGCCTTTTGCTCGGCCGCCATATTCTCATGCAAATTTGTTATGACGTCTCCCTTTGAAGCTATGGCACCCGCATTGAACGGCACGCCGTTCGCCCCTGCCGGGTACACCCCCGTTGTATGATTTACAAAGTATGCGTCAAAGCCGCCTTGCTTAATTTGCTCTTGAGTAAGATTACGAGTAAGCTGATAAACTATGGCACCTATCATTTCGAGGTGACCGAGCTCCTCGGTACCGATGTCGGTGAGAAGTCCTTTAAGCTCAGGATACGGCATCGAAAAACGCTGAGAGAGGTAGCGAAGCGAAGCACCGAGCTCACCGTCGGGTCCGCCGTACTGCTCTAATACTATCTGAGCGTATTTGGGATTTGGATTTTTTATATTTACCGGATATTGCAGCATTTTTTCATACGAAAACATTATTTAACACACTCCTCTTGTTTTTCCCAAGGCCACGGCGATTTCAACCATTTTTCACCGTTGCCCTCCGAGGGATTCAGCGGGCCGTATTTCTTTGTAAATTCAGCTCTGACTTCATCGTAGGCTTTTTTGTATCCCATATAACGTGCTTCGGCCGCAGCATCCATGGGATGCGTATCGAGATAAAGATGCAGCTCCCAAAGCGAGAACTGAAGAGAGCCGAGCTTTAACAGCATAGCCTTTCTCATATTCATATACATCTTCCCCCTAAGAACGGCTTGTTAAGGTTTGAAAACACAGTACCGTTTTTATACCCGGTTTCGACATCGTACATTGTCGTATCGGTCTGAAACGGAACGTAAGCCATTGTAGTTACCGTATTTTCCGGAAAAGGCGATACGCCGAGATACTCGCTTGCCGTTTTCACGTGACAACAATTGTCTGCGCTTTCGGCCTTGATAGCTTTTTCACAGAAATCCAAAAATTCATTCAACAGATATTACTCCTTATAATTTATTTGTGCAGCCTTTCGATATCATATTATTCGGACGAGACATCAAAAGTGACAAAAAAACCGATCCTCCGCGGCTGAGCCGTTTCGGACCGGTTTATTTGGGAGCAAAGTTAAAAATCAGGCGTCGAGGCGAACGACCTTATTGTTTTTATCGCTGCTTTTCCAGGTGTGTATAACCTTCGGATTCTCGAATATATCGTCAAGCCTCTTAAGAAACGGAACAATATCGCCGAAATCGAGCGCGCGGTGGTCAAATGCTATGCATATGGGGAGTACCTTGCGCGCTTCAATGCTCTTATTGCCGAAGCTGTCTGTTATAACCATAGGCTTATCCTGAACGGCACCTACGCCGAACGCCGTAACCTGCGGCGGTATTATTTCAAGTAAGGCGGCAGCGCCGGACTGTTCGCGGTAAAGCGAGCCGAGATTTGAAATGGTGGTGGTTCCCTGCTCTATGTCACGCTTTGTAAGGCGTTCGGTTTCGGGAATTGCCTCATACTCTTTTTTTGCATCGCCCTTTAAGGTCTTGACCTTGTGCTTACCTGTTTTAGACCCGATAAGACGATATACAGCCTGCATAAATTTTCCTTTTTTGAGAGCAGTAAGGGTGTTATCCAATGAAACGTCAAACATAGCCTCATTAAGGTCGGTATTCTCGGCTCTTCTTGCAACGTCATTTACGGCGTCGGTCATTTCGTCGAGATTTTTACTTTCAAAGCCGCGAAGATTTACGGTCATCATTTCACCGCTCGGAAGAATCATCGGCATAGAGACATTTATATCTTCAAATGTGTCGACTCTGCCGCGTACAAGCTTGCGGTTAAACTCGATATGAGAATTCATAACGGGTGCTGCTTTAAGTCCTTCGGTGATGATTTTCATTATTACGGTATTGAGCGTTATTTTGCTGTCGCGGTTACGATCGAGATTTAATTTTTTATACTCGTGCATAAGCTTTGTAACGTCGGGCTCATACATATATGTTACATGAGGAATTGTCTCCCAGCTTTCCGTGGTCATATTTGAAACTATCTTTCTCTGTATTCCGAAGTGGATTGTATTTGTTTTTTTCATGGTTGTGCGCTCCTTTTATGTTAATCGGTTTTTAGTTTTTTTAGATGCGTTGGTTTTCGCTTCCGTTGCCAAAATAATACATAAAAGAGTGCGGTTGCGCTATACATTTTAGTTTTCAATTCGGTTTACAAGGGGGAAAAAATCGGTTGCGGGCACGCTGTTTCAACAAAAACGGGCAGTTGCCGTGAATTTAAGGCGAAAAAAACGAACCCCCTCGGATAATGCCGACGCATCTCCGAGGGGGCCTGGCGCACTGCTGTGCAAATGTTATTTTCAGGCAAGTGCCATATAAACACTCAGCCGAATTACGACCTGTCTTTTAAAACGGAAATAACAAAAATGAGGTTTTACAAAGCCTGATTATACCTTTGCTATAATCTCAACTTCCACAAGAGCGGTTTTAGGAAGGTCACCGACACCGACGCAGGAACGTGCCGGTTTTGATGAAAAATACTCACCGTAAATTTCGTTAAACGCACCGAAATCGGATATGTTTTTAAGGAAGCAGGTTGTCTTAATTACGCTGTCAAAATCAGCTCCAGCCTCTTTCAAAATCGCAGCGATATTTTCGCAAACTCTTTTGGTCTGACCCTCAATTGTATCATCTTCTATGTTGCCGTTTGCAGGGTTTATTGCTATCTGCCCCGAAGCGAAGAGAAATCCGTCAACGATTTTGCCCTGTGAATACGGTCCTATTGCGGCCGGTGCCGATGAAGTGTGAAGTGTTTTTATCATTTGTTTTTCCTCCTTAATATGACTTAATGATAAATCCGGCGTCGGTCAGCGCCTTCTTTATCTGAGCTATATGGTCAAAGTTTTTGGTTTCGAGAACAATGCGAAGATAACAGCCGTTAATATCGGAGCCCTCGGACGCACGCTCGTGATGAATTGAAATAACATTGCCGCCCTCTTTTGCAATGATGTCGGCAACGCCCTTTAACTGACCGGGCTTGTCAAGAAGCTCGATTGTAAGAGAATATGTTCTGCCCGATTTCAAAAGTCCGCGCTTAATAACTCTTGACAAAATGGTAACATCGATATTACCGCCCGAAAGAAGGCAGCAAACCTTTTTGCCCTTAATGTCTACTTTGTTAAACATAGCCGCTGCAACCGAAACGGCACCTGCGCCCTCGGTAATGAGCTTTTGCTGCTCGATAAGTGCAAGTATTGCCGCGGCTATTTCGTCATCGGAAACTGTTACAATACCGTCAACATATTTTTGACACATAGCGAAGGTGATGTCACCCGGCTCTTTAACGGCTATACCGTCGGCTATGGTTGAAACGGAATCAAGCTTTTCGATTTTACCGTCATCAATCGATTTCAGCATACTCGGAGCACCGGAAGCCTGAACGCCGTATACCTTAACATTCGGATTGAGCTCTTTTATCGCAAAAGCAACGCCGGAAATAAGTCCGCCGCCGCCTATGGGAACAATAACAACGTCAACGTCGGGTATCTGATCGAGTATTTCAAGCCCTATGGTACCCTGACCCGCTATAACGTCCTCATCGTTAAACGGATGAATAAACGTATAGCCCTTTTCATCTTTAAGCTCAAGAGCTTTATTATATGCGTCGTCATAAACGCCCTCTACAAGACAAATATCCGCGCCGTATTTTCTGGTCGCCTCAACCTTTGATATGGGAGCACCGTCCGGCAGGCAGATAAGTGATTTAATACCGTTTTTGGTAGCTGCTAAAGCAACGCCCTGCGCGTGGTTACCTGCCGAGCAGGCAATTACGCCGCGTGCCTTTTCCTCTTCAGAGAGCTGTGATATTTTATATGCGGCACCTCTGACCTTAAACGAACCTGTAACCTGTAAATTTTCGGTCTTGAGATGTATTTCACTTTCGGGATTTATGTTCGGCGCCAAAATCATATCCGTTTTACGAATTATGTTTTTTAAAACAAATGAAGCGTGATAGACTTTGTCGAGTGTTAACATCTTTATCTCTTCTTTCAAAAAATAGTATATATTAGTATATCACGTTACGGTCAAAAATCAATAAAAAGGTTTTAACGCTCCGGCAAAAAAATAATCCCCGAAGACAAGGCTGAGCCAATGCTTCGGGGACATAAAAAGCTTAATTATTTCTGAGGTCCGTTAAAACCGTTTGCCTGCTGGAACTTATCTATTTTATCGATAACTCCGAGAATAACATCAAAGCCGTCACCGACGGTTTCGAGCTCAAAACGTTCGGGCACATCGTGCCAGGTATGATAATAATAGGTAAGAGTGGGGTCCTGAGCCGCAAAGGTAACCGATTTCATACCTGCCTTTGTCATAGGAGTGCTGTCGCATCCGCCTACGGGGTTATGTATGCAGCCGTTTGTCTTGCTGACTATACCGAGCTCGTTAAAGGTATCCTTAAACATTTTTTCAAGGTCGGTATCAAAGCGGCAGAACTGCCAATCATCCTTAATAACAACTTCAAAGAAATCTTTATCGGCAACGGAGTCGATATTGATGTTCCATGTGTTTTCAAGTATCGGCTCTCCCTTATGCTCACGGGTAAATGCGATAGAACCGCGAAGTCCCGCTTCCTCGGAGCCGCAGTTGAAGTCGATTATACGGCAGTTCTTCGGCATCTTTTCGGGATGATCATGGAAGTATTTTGTAACGGCAAAGCTGAGAGCACAACCGGTGGCGTTATCCATAGCGCCTCTTGAAGCGTTGCGCGGATTCGGATCAGCCCACATAACTACAAACATACAGCCTATTGCCGTAACAACGGGAAGGAAGTGCATGGCAAAAAGGAAGTTTGCAAAGGAGGCGGAATTGGCGATCTTTAAAGCCCAAACCTCACCGAAATACACTCCGCTTGAAATAACGGTCATGGCTATTGAAACGGCAGTGAGGAAAAGGAAGCATATAACGCCGAAGCCAACCTTGGCGAAGGTTGCAACAAGGCCCATGGCAGGCTTTGTCTTTTTAAACTTTGAAGCGTGAGCGGAATGTCTCCAGCACCAGCTTGTATCCGTGTGACCCGAAAGAATTATGGTGTAGTCGTATTTTCCGTCGGGCGGTAAAAGCTCACCGTAAGTGTTCTGTGATATTTCCTGCTTAAAGAACATATCGAACCATGTCTTATAAAGAAAAACACTCAAAATAAGCCAAACCCAGCATACAACCGAAGCAAGCGCCATACCGTACCAAACCGCGCTCAAATGCAGAGCCACATAAACAAGAGCGCTCATAATAAGTCCGAGATAACCTGCATACGGAATGCCGCCTATCGACGCTCTCGGAGATACGGCAAATTCCTCACGTACAGGCTCAATACCGATACTTCTGAGCTTATCTCCCATATAAGCCGCGTACTCTTTTTCGCCATCGGAGCCGGGCAGACGTGAGCCGATTTTTTTGGCAGCGTGCTCGACTATTTCGAACGCTTCCTCGGCATACCTTCTGTTTTCTTCTTTCATATAATAAACCTCCCAAATAAAATACATAAATAAATATATTGCATTTATGCAATAAATGCAAGTGCAAAATTCAAAAAACAGCTAAAACCGGCGTAAAAAACACATGTTTTGGTGCAAAATGAATTTTGTGTTTAAAAGTGAACCGAAATTCACTTTTGTTAATTGACAATCGGCAAAATAATTGTTTAGTAAAAGATATGACGCGGCACAGATAAAAAACATTAAAATCTATGCCGCGTCGGTATTTAATTATGTTTTATTCAGTTCAATTTATTTATTGCGTCAATAAGGGCTTTTGAAGCGTTTTGATTTGTTATGAATGAAGCGGCTCTTAACGCCTCCTCCTTATCCGAGGCAAGCCCCGTTTTTATGTAACGTGTTATCTTTTCCTCGGTGTTAACAAACGACAGGAAATCGTCGGACGATGCCGTTACCATAACATTTTTTCCTCTCTCCGACATATCGCTGTCATTCGCGTAATCGTAGTAAGCTATGTCGAGGTCGGCATATTCGCTTTGGACACCGCCTATGCTTCCCTTGCTTGTATACTGCCATATATTATAAGGATATTTGAAATCCGTCACGGACGAAATATGATGTGCAAGCCAAATTTCGTATCCTCTGCTTTGAAAAGCGGCATAACCAAGATTATTATAGAAGAATGATTTGCTCGCATATACGCCTGGCTTATAGCCTGCATTTCTGACTGTTTCGCAAAAAGCTATCGCCAAAGAAGTACGCTCCGCTTTTGTAAGGCCGTCAGCTCTGCCCGTGCGGTTTGGAGCTCCCGAATACTCGGAATCGAAATATATGGGCAATTTAATATCGTAACCCTTAATTATATCAAGCGCTCTTTCCGCTTCCTCCACAGCTTCTTCGGTCGTAACAGCCTGGCTGAACACATAAATTCCGACGTCGATATTCTGAGACAATGCTCCTTCAATGTTTGCCGCTATTTGAGAATCCGTCACTAAATTGCCCGAAGAACCATAGCCGCGCACCGCTGCTCTGAGAATTACAAATTCCACACCCGACTGCTTAACACTTGCCCAATCTATTGTTCCCTGATGCTTTGAAAAATCCGCTCCGAAAAGCGACGCCTTTGCACCGTTTGCATTAAAGAAATATCTTTTGCCGTCTATATATTGGTTTCCGTACAGCGGTCTGCCGTCACTTCCTATATAATATGTATTGTCACCGTAATCATACCAGCCCGTTTTACCGTCGGCGTAAACGAGATTATAGTCGGTGTACTTAGACTTATATATTCCGGTTTGAGCAATGCTCCCGACAAAAATATATTTGACGCCGTTGTAATCCGCCGTACCGTTATAATCCCATGTTATCCTGCCGCCGTTTACATAGTAGAGTGTTTTGCCATATAAAACCGCTCCGCTGAAATTCCAATTCAAAACGCCGTTTTCTACGTAATACCAAGTATCATAGTATTTTGTAAGCCCCGTATAATTCCAGTTAAGGGCGCTTTTTTCGACATAAAACCATCTGCCGCAAAAATATGTAAGCCCCGTATAGTCGTTTTTAACCGCTCCGTTTTCGACATAATACCACTCGTCGCTGCCTAATAGTGCAAGTCCCGTATAATCCCAATTGAGCACACCGTTTTCCACATAATACTTCGTGCCGTAATAATCGGTAAGACCGGTAAAGCTCCAGTTAAGCTCACCGTTTTCGACATAGTACCATGTGTTGTAGTACTTCACAAGACTTGTAAACGAGGTATCCTTTACACCGTCTTTTACATAAATCCATTTGCCGTCAACATTTTTAAGCCCGTCATCTGCCGCAGATGAGGCAAACGCCGAAGTGAAAAGTAATAATATCACCGCCAAAACGGCACTTAATGTCGCAATAATTCTTTTTTTCATTTTCCGTATCCTTTCTGTCCTATATAAACAGTCCCACCCCGCATTAGAAAGCAATCCGAGACAAGACAAAAATATGTTTTTTCAACGTATATTTTTTTCGCGGTAATTGCGCTCCTTACGATGAGAGGAAAGCGACTTTACCGCATACAAAGCGGCAAGCATAATGCTCATAAGAAAAGAAAATACCGTAAGCAATATGAATGCTCCGCTTAAATTTACAAGCAGCAATGAATAAATCGAAGTATAAAACGCCCAAGCCGAAAGGCGTATATATTTTTTCGGCGACGCGGCGGATTGGTTTTTTCTTGCAATATATGTAAAGCTTAATTCCTTTTCAGCCGTATCTTCCGGGTTTCCTCCGCAGAGCTCCCAAAGCAGCAGTCGTTCGCGTTTTGACGGCTTAAAAACTCTGTATTTTTTACCGTCTCGATATTTTACCGGAGCAGACGCTGCCTTTACCGAAGCACGGCAAACATTAAAAAGTCTGTTTGCCGCCGAAGCTATATCGGCATTTTTATCACACATATTTTGCGGCACGGAATTTAATGTATACGCCGACAATTCCGCAAGCTTTTTTAAAGAGGTGAATCTGTGTTCCGCTCCGTAGATATTAGAATAGCAGAAGCGTTCAAAATATTCCGAATTCAGCCCGGAAAAGTGGCTTGCAAGATAATTTTCGACGTAGACGCATACCGTTGTAAGCACAGACAAGTAAAGCTCTTCGGCTTTTTCGGGCGAGTCTTTCGCGGTTATAACCAAGGAATTCACTTTTGCGGATAACACACGTATATCATAAAAGACATCATTTCCGAGCTTCGGCAAAGCATCGGTCGGAAGGGTTTCACTCATAAGTCATCGACTCCGTAATATGTGATTATTACATATTACGCGGATAAAGTCAATATGCCATTCGGCAACACTATCTATTGTATTTTATTTTCCTCGGTCATCATTATATTTAAAACCTTGAGACAAATCGGCATTGAAAACAGGAATGCAGCCACGTCTGCTGCTGCTTGACTTATCTCGACTCCCGTAAGGCCGAAAAAGTGCACAAGCAATAACAGCGCCGGAACAAAAAATAAAAACTGCCTCGACATAGCCGTTAAGGTGGCTGCCTTTGCCCTGCCTATGGTCTGAAGATACATATTCGCCGTAACTATAAATCCCGAAAGCGGAAGAGATATGCACTGTGCCCTGAATGCAAACGAACCGATTGCAATTACATCGGTGTCATCGCGTCTGAATAAAGCTATAACATACGGTGACAGAATAAAGCCGAAAACGGCAACCACGGTCATAAATACGGTGGTCACCTTGACGGAGAACCAAAACGCCTTTTTTACTCTGTCGTATTTCTTCGCACCGTAATTAAAGCCGCATACGGGCTGGAAGCCTTGACCGAAGCCTATTACGGCGGCTCCGAAAAAATTCATTATCTTTGAAACAATGGACATAGCGGCTATCGCGGCATCGCCGTAACCGCCTGCAAGTCGGTTCATAGCCACCATGGCAAGCGACGCGAGACCCTGCCTCGCAAGGGACGGAATTCCGCCACGGAAGATTTCTTTATAGAGCTGTTTTTTTAATCGGAAGTTTTTAAACGATATGCGGATATTTCCTTTTTTGGTACAGCCTATGAGCAATATCACAAAGCCTATTGCCTGGCTCAGCATCGTGGCGCAGCCTGCTCCGCCGACGCCCATTTTAAATACAAATATAAATATGGGGTCAAGCAAAATATTGAGCACTCCGCCCGCCGCAACGCCTATCATCCCGTTTACCGCGCTGCCCTGAAAGCGAAGCTGATTATTAAGCACAAGCGAGCTCATCATAAACGGCGTTCCGCAGAGAATGTAAAAAAGATACTGCTTTGTGTACGGCAAAATGGTATCGGTTGAACCGAGCAGTTTTGACAGGGGCGAAATGAATATCAGCCCCAAAACGCCTATTATAACTCCTACGGCAAACGACGAAAAAAATCCCGTTGACGCCATTACGGACGCCTCTTCTGTCTTTTGCTCGCCGAGCTTGCGTGACATATAGTTTCCCGATCCGTGGCCGAAGAAAAATCCGCACGCCTGGATTATCGCCATAAAAGAAAAGACGACGCCAACCGCACCGGTTGCGCTGGTGCCTATTTTCCCGACAAAATATGTGTCCGCCATATTATATACGGCAGACACCAGCATTGTTATTATTGTAGGAACGGCCATTTTGCATATCAGCTTATTTACCGGCATTTGCGTCATCATGGTAAATTTATCGCTGCTTACTTTTTGTTTGTTTTTCATTTTCCGCCTCTCCGAATTCGGTATTACAGACCCGAGGATTTAAAAATATCATTCATCAGCTTCTTATTCTTATCCGTCAACGCCCCAAGCTCTTTTGACTTATTCTTTGCCCTGCCGCCCTTTTTAACGAGTCTGACGAGCCAATAAAACGGCAGCAAAAACGGCAGTCTTTTAAGCACGGGATAGTTTTTCACCATAACCTTAAGCGGCGGAAACGCCATTCGCATAAACGCCGAAAAGCGCGTGCTTTCCATATTTTCGGCTACTGCGCCGGCATTTTGTATGGGCGGACCCAAAACTATATACTGCTGCATTACGAACAGAGCTTTGTCGTCCTTTGCATCGCCGTACCAAATGTCGCCGACTTTTTTTATGTTTTCAGCAAAGCGCGCAAGTCCGATTTTTTCAAGCTCGCCGCCTATATACGTAAAATCAAGCTCTTCGCTTTTAAGGCGGTTAAGCATAAAAATATCCATAGTCGGTCTGAAGCACGCTCCGCCGTCCTTGTAATGCTCCGCCAGATGTGCCATAACATATATATAAAGGTCATTGTCGGTCATTTTATATTCGTGCTCGCCGCATTTTACGGCTCGTTTCCAAACGTCGGTAAAATAGTCGTGCCGACTGTCGCTCTCAATAAAGAGCATATTGTGAAGCTCCACGGTTAAAAACGGCGGATTTATAAGGACTATATCCTTGCCGTTGTTCATTTCGCGAGAAAAGCCGCGTTCCGTCAACAGCTTTTCCGCGCGCAAAACGTCCTCTTTTTTGACAAGAATGTCCATATCCACCATAAAGCGCATTTCCGGCACAGGATAAAGTGCTTTGAGGTGTGCTCCCTTGAGGCACATAAAATCTATATTGTTTTCAGCAAAAGCTTTTCTTATGAAATTAAGCTCGTTTTGCTGTGCGCTCTCACGGAGAATCGCCGCCTTATATGAACGCTCAAGCTTTGACATATATTCCTGCGGCAAAGCCCCCGGCTTATCTTTAAAAGCAAGGTAGAGTATGACCTGAACGCTGTTGCGATATGCGAGCTTCACGAGGAAAACCTTATCGGTGCCCTCGGGTATATCCGGCAGAGACTCCGAGAGCAGAGCCGAACGAACCACGGAGCAAAGATATTCTCTTGCAAGCGTTTTTCCGGTCATCTTTTTTATCCTTTCATTAAATACGGTATCAGTCTGTAAGCGTAAGTGTAACGGCAATCGAGAAATGGTCGCTCGGATATACTCCGTCATATGTGTTTTTCACAATCTCAAAGCTCTGCGCCGTAACACCCGTCTTTGAAACCATAAAATAGTCTATACAGCTTCTGTCAAGTGCCTTGCCGAAATTCTGATATGTACAGGAGTTGTCGGGGTTATCCGTAAGATACTTGGCGTCGTTAAAGTTTTCGGTTGCCATTTTATATGTTTCGCTGTTCTCTTTAGCATTAAAATCGCCCATAATTATCGACGGCTTGCCTCCGAACTGCGCAATTTTGTCAAGCACAACGCGAATTCCGTTTATGCGCGCCTCGTCGCTGATATGGTCAAGGTGAGTGTTAAACACAACAAAATCTTTACCCGTCTGTTTTTCTTTAAGTATAACATAGCTGCAAACTCTGTAACACGCTGCGCCCCAATCCTTACTCATAACCTCGGGCGTTTCGGAAAGCCAAAATGAGCCTTTATCCTCAAGTTCGAATTTTTCGGTGCTGTAAAATATGGGGCAGCCCTCCGAGAGATATGTATTATCTCGATACTCTATAACGCTGTCATATCCTTTAAGCGTATCTTGCAAATATGCGTAATGGAACTTTGTAACCTCTTGAAAGCCTATAACATCCGGCATAACCGAGGCCACGTTTTCAATTATGAGACCCGCGCGGTAACACCAGCTCTTTTTGCCTATATCGGTGGGGCTGAGGCAGCGCACATTGGCACTCATAACAGTTATCTCGTCCGTCTCCGCCTTTGAGGATATATCAAACGGCTGTTTTTCGGTTTTCTTATATTTCGGATAATACCAAAACTCCATTGCCGCAACCGCAATTATAAAAACAAGAATTACCGAAAGAACAATACAGAATATTTTTAAACCCTTTTTCTTTGCTTTCGCCACGAGAAGCACCCCTTTTCATACTTTTTCACATGAAAAATAATAGCACAAAAGCGCTTAAAAGTCTATATGTTTGTTGACTGTAATGCTGAAGATGACTATATTAAGCCTTTAGTTGCACTCCGGCAATTTATGGTATACAATAGCATAGAAAGAGGTGATTTTATGCGCACCGAAAAATGGATGAAAAACATTCCCGACGAAACACCGCTGTCAATGATAAGTATTCCCGGAACTCACGACAGCGCGGCAAGATTCACAACCGCTCCGACGCCTCGGATATTTTGCTGCCAGGATATGTCCGTAAAAAATCAGCTGTTGTCCGGAGCGAGGTTCCTCGATATACGGCTTATATTGAGTCACAACAAATTCAAAGCGGTACATTTTTTTATAAGATGCCGCAAAGAAAAGGAGCTGTCAAGCGGAACGCTGCTTTTTGACGACATACTTTGCGACACAGCCGAGTTTTTAAAGGAAAACCCGACCGAAACCGTTATCGTGAGCATAAAAATGGATTCCGGCGTTAACGTAAAGGATTTTTACAAAAGCTTCAGAAGCCGATACATAGATTCGCAAAAAGACCTTTGGTACACGGAAAACAAGATACCGAAACTCGGAGCGGTTCGCGGCAAAATAGTGCTTATGAGGCGTTGTATGCTCGGCACAAACAACCTCTCCTCTGTTGACAACGGACTTGATTTTTCGTATTGGGAGGATCAGAAAGGGACGGACAATCCCCTGCCGCTGCCGTGTTGGTTCGGGAACGAAAAAAACGAAAAGGCGATAATACAGGACCGATACGCCCTTAAAAAAGAGGAAAAATGGCAATCTGCCGTCACAACCATGCTCGGCGATTACCGACCGCACAAAAATATTATGGCGTTAAACTTTTTGAGCATAAGAGGCAACCCGAGAGAAAATGCCGAATATATAAACAAAATGTTTTCGGAATATTCTCTGCCCGATAAACCGTTCGGCATAATCATATTTGACTTTTTGACCGAGGCTCTTGCCGAAAAGGTCATTAACACCAATACGGAGGGAAAAGATGAGTCTGATATTTGAAGAGACGAAAACGCTGACGCCCAATGACACAAAAACCAACGTTCCGCTGCAATTTTATGTTGCGGAGGAGCTTGAAAAAATGAAAATTGAATTCTCGTATTCGCCGAAAAACCTCGACGATGAAGAAAAGGCGCACAAATACATAGACGACGGATTTGAAAAGTATGCTCCGGAGCCGTACAGAAAGGGATATAAGCCTTGGTACGAATACCTGCCGGTTAAAAATCTGCTCACGGTATCGCTTGACAGCCCGGACGGCTATATCGGCTGCGCTCACAGGCAGGACAGCCGCCAAACGCACATTATTTCGGAAACGGAAAGCTCACGCGGATTTATAAAAACGAGGCTTACGAGCGGCCTTTACAGAATAACGATAAACGTACACGCGCTTGTTACCGACGAATGTACGTTTGATATAAAAGTTTTCGGCGAGGTGAAAAGCAATGCTTAAATGGTTTCCGTGCGAAATGCACTGTCACACCCTGCACAGCGACGGCAAATTCACCGTGGAGTCGCTTATGCAAACAGCTAAGGAATACGGGCTCTCGGGTATAGCCCTTACAGACCACAACACCGTTTCGGGCTGGGACGAAATTACCGAGGAAAGAGAAAAGAAATACGTTTCCGTTCTGAAGGGAATAGAATGGACTACCTTTTTCGGCCATATGCTTGTCACCGACTGCAAGGAATTTGTGGACTGGCGCGACGCCGTTCCTGACAACATAGACGAAAAAATCGCCGAGGTCAAAAAGCGCGGCGGTATGGTAGGCATAGCACATCCGTATGAGCTCGGAAGCCCGATGTGCACCGGCTGCTTTTGGGACTATCACGTAAAAAAATGGGAAAATGTGGACTATATCGAGGTATGGTCAAAGCCGTTTCCGCCGTCAAAATCGGCAAACGAGCGCGCCTTTTCGCTTTGGACGGGGCTTCTTGACAAGGGGTATCACCTTGCCGCAACCTACGGCAAAGACTGGCACAAGAAATCCGACGAAACGGAGCCATACGGCTGCACTTACATAGGCACCGAAAGCGAGACGCTCACCGGTGCGGAAATAAAAAAAGCCGTGCAAAAAGGAAGAACGTCAATTACCATGGGTCCTTTGATAGCACTCACGGCACAGCGAAACGATGCTGAATATAACGTAGGCGATGTTTTGGAGGAGGGCAAAGCAAAAATTAAAATAGAAGTTTTTCCGAATACACGAAAAGAGCATTGGGAGAAATTCAACATCACCTTAGAATCGGTAAGGTTAATAAGGAACGGACGCCGGACCGTGTTCGAGTCAAAATACGGCGGCGACGCTCTGTCCTTTACCTTAAACTGTGAGCCCGGCTGGTACATAGCCGAGCTTTTGGGAAAGATAAACGGTCAAAGGTATATGATAGGATTTACAAGTCCTATGTACTTTACCGTTAAAAAATAACAATACCGCCGTGCAAAAACGCAAAAAGCTGCTGTAAAGAATAAGCCTTTACAGCAGCTTTTTAATGTTCAATCGAAGTTTTTGTCACACCCGTGCTATGCCGCATATATGAAACCATTGGCAGTCGCCGCATACAAGGCGAAGCATATCTTTTTTTATGATATTGTTTTCGACAACCGAATAAAGACAGCCGTACTCATACACCTTGTCAAAATCGAGATTGCACAAGCTAATTACTGAGTTGTCGTAGCTTTTAACCCTTTCACCGTCGCAACACATATTTTTACTGTTATTGGGGCATTTTCGGCAGATGTCATCACAGCCGCGAGTCAAAAGAACCTCGCTGCCGTTTTTCAGATTTGATATTACATACCGCATATTTTCGGTAAATTCATCCGAATAGCCGCAGCCTTGAAAATAGCGCATACACAAAAGGTGATGCGGTCTAATCAAAAATTTTGACATATTTCGGCACCGTCTTTGTTATAACTACGGCGAGGGCGATTTTAAGCGCGTCCGGTATCAAAAACGGAACAACACATTTCATAAGGGCGGCCGCAAGTCCTATCGGTGCCGCTTTTTGCGCATAAACGACCATAAACCAAATCGTACCGAAGGCATAGCAAGCCAAAAGTCCGAGAACCATTCCGAGGATTATCGCCCAAAGCTTTTTCCCGAAAATCGCCGTTATGAGCCAATAGATAAGTGCGGTGAATATAAATCCCATTATATATCCGCCGGTCACACCGAACAGCGTGCCTATGCCGCTTGAAAATCCCGCGAATACCGGAACTCCGACAGCTCCGAGTAATACATATATGAGAACGGACAAGGTTCCCCTTTTACCGCCGAGCAAGCCGACGGCGCAGAAAACGCCGAAGGTCTGAAGCGTAAACGGCACTACCATGGGCACCGAGATCCACGAACAAACGGCAATTATTACGGCAAATATCGCTATGTATACCATATCAAGCGTTTTTTGCCTGTTGCTTCTTTTTGCTTTAACTTCCTTTTCCACCATAAAAAATACTCCTTTAAGCTGAAACTTAAAGGAGTATAACATTAACCGTTTTGATTGTCAACCAAAAAATCAGTCTTGGGTGACAATATATTTTTTGAGCATATCGCGAACCATCTGCTCAACCGTTTCCTTAACCTCGGAAACCGGAACCTTCTTGCTGACGGATTTGTCTCTTGTAACAACCTCGCAGACATTTTCAGCCATATTTCTGGGGCTCACTATTACTCTTACGGGAACACCGAGCAAGTCGGCATCGGAGAACATTACGCCCGGACGCACGTTTCTGTCGTCATATATGACCTCAACTCCGTCATTCTGCAAATCCTTGTAAAGGGAGTCGGCAAAGCTCTTGGCGTTTTCATCATCGGAGCGAAGGCAGCAAAGATGAACCTGCCACGGTGCTATTGACATAGGCCAAATAGGACCGTATTCATCATGGTGAGCTTCACATACCGACGCAGCAAGTCTGCCGACGCCTATACCGTAGCAGCCCATTATGGGGTACTGCGCGTTGCCGTCCTTATCGAGGTATGTCATATTCATACTCTTTGTGTATTTTGTTCCGAGCTGGAATATGTTTCCTACCTCGATGCCGCGTGAAATTTTTATGGTATGCTTGCCGCAATTCGGGCAAATGCCGCCGGCGGTTATTTTGGCTACATCAACATATTCGGCATCGGGAACATCGCGCTCCATACAAAGCCCTGTATAGTGATAGCCCTCTTTATTTGCGCCGCACGAGAGGTTGTTTGTGCCCTTAAGCGAGCTGTCATAAACAACTCTGAAGTCGCCGCTTAAATTACACGGACCGATAAATCCGGCTTTAAGACCGCACTCCTCCGTAATAACTCCGGGGTGGATATTTTCGCAAAGATAATTTGTAAGCTTGGTTTCGTTTACGTCGAGATCGCCTCTTATAAATACGACAACAAATTTGTCATCCGAATTCTGCTGGTACACAACGGCCTTACATGACTTTTCAAGCGGTGTGCCGAGGAAGGTGCAGATATCCTCTATTGTATGGATGTTCGGTGTTTCGACAAGCTTCAGCTCCTCGTCGTCACCGTCCTTTTTGTTTTCCGTAATGCTCGCCGCTGCCTCCATGTTCGCTCTGTAATCACAATCGGAGCAGTATGCTATTGTATCCTCGCCTACCGGAGTTAAGAGCATATATTCATGCGAAACGCTGCCACCCATCATACCGGAATCCGACTTTACGGCAACTACCTCCGGCAAGCCGGCACGTGCAAAAATGCGGTTATATGCTTCGTAGACCTCAGCGTAGTACTCCTCAAGATCCTTCTGCGAAGTATGGAAGGAATATGCGTCCTTCATGGTAAATTCACGAACGCGGATAAGCCCTGCGCGCGGTCTTGCCTCGTCGCGGAACTTCGTCTGAATCTGATATATCATAAACGGGTATTTTGTATATGAATTTGCATACTCGCGAACAAGCTGCACCGACGCCTCCTCATGAGTCATACCGAGGACAAGACGAGCGTTATTACGGTCGGTAAAGCGCATAAGCTCGCTGCCGACGCTCTCATATCTGCCCGATTCGTCCCAAAGACTTGCGGGGAGCACTACCGGGAATTTAACCTCCTGGCCGCCTACCTTATCCATCTCGTCGCGAAGTATATCCTCGATTTTACGGCATATACGGTTAAGCGGTGTATACTGCGAATAAATACCGTTAGCGACACCCTTCATATATCCGCCGCGCAGCATCAGCGCGTGGCTGTCAATAACGCAGTCGGACGGCTTTTCTTTGAATCTCTCGCCTACGAGCTTATCAAGTTTCATACATAATCCTCCGGTTCAACAAAAAATAAATCCCGAACGAAGCTATAGCTTCATTCAGGACAAACTAACAAAATAGCCTGCGGTACCACCTGTATTCGGAAAATCCGCTCTCATTTGTCTGTAACGGGACGCCCGCCGCGTTCTGCGCGGAGCTCAAAGACGGGTTCGATAATAACGCCGCAGGGCTTTCACCGACCGCCCGCTCTCTGAAGCGACAAATACTATCTACTATTTCTCATCAACGCTTTTTTTATATCTCGGATATTATACTTCCGCAAGCGCAATTTGTCAAATCATATCATTTCATCTCGGCTTTATCGGCCGTATTTTCGTTACTTTCGTTCTTTTTGCGCTTTTTGTCAACCGCGGCTTTAATTATTATCGCTATAACCGCAACCGGAATGGCAAAAAGACATATGGTCATTATGAGTTTCATTGGGATATAATCATATATTTTGTCACCGAGAATCGTAAACAATATTACTCTCGGAGCAAGCCCCAGGAACGAAAACAAAATGTACTTTCCGAAATTATACTTACTGCTGCCGAGAAACAGGCTTACAAAATCAAGCGGAAACACGGTTATAAAGCGCATAAGGAAAACGGACGCGTCCTTTTTATTTTCCTGCATTTCAAGTATCTTTTTACCGTACTTTTGCTTTTGCATCATCTTATTTATATAATCGCCGCCGAGGAAAAGCCCGAAGAGGTATGACGCCGTAAATTCAACAAGTATTCCGGCGATATTCACAAGCACCGCCGTCAAAGGTGAAAATGCCATACCGACCGAAATATAGACGAGTGACGCCGGAATAACAAGCACAAGCCCCTTTACACAATATATCGCAAGAACCGACAATACGGCCGGCAAAAGCGACGGAGCCGCCGAAACAATTTCACGTACATCTATATTTACAAGCTCTTTATAGTTTATAAGCACAAAAACAAACACGGCCAACGCCACCGCTATTTTTGAAATCAGCTTTATCAGTTCTTTTTTATTTTCTTTCATATGCCGCTTTTCGCCTTCTTTTTTATAGCTTGAAACCAAGCGGAAGCGATGACACTCGCGCCCACGCGGAAACAACAGTAGTATACCACAGAAAAACGATTTGGCAAACAAAAAGAAAAAATATGTACAGAATTTTTTACAGCGGCGGCTGAACAGCTCACCCGGCATCGACATATGAAATAAACATTTCCTTAACGGTCTTATACTTTTTTTGAGGAATCGAAATTTCGGTTCCGTCACGAAGTCTTGCGGCATACGGATATATCGCGGCAATATAATCAAAATTGACAATGAAACTCTTGTGCAGTCGAACGAAATTCGGCGGCAATTTATCGGTCGCTTCGCTTATTTTAATATATGCCGTATATGTTCCGGAAAGAGTGTGAAAAATCAGTTTTCGCCCGTTGCTTTCGCAGTATTTGATTTCATTTGTGTTCAGCACCGTAACGGCATTGTCATAACTCAACGTGATGTATGCGGGCTGCGCCTTAATGACATTTTGCAAAGCACGTATGAGAACAAGCTGCAAATCATCGGCATTTATCGGTTCCACAAGAAAATCAGCATACTTCACGGCACAAATATTCCGCGCATTTTCCGCATATGCGGAAACTAATATCACCTGAACATCGGGAAAAGCGTCGGTAAGCCTCAAAGAGAGCTCAAGTCTGTTTTCACTGTCGGAGTCTATACCGAGAAAAACTATATCGCAGACGTTGCCCCTTGTAAAAACAAAATCCGACATCTCTTTTCCGTTCGCAAATGAAAATATTTTATGCTCTACCGAGCATTTGCTTAAAATTATATCCGCAAGCGCGGCAATATGCTCTCGCTGTAAATCGTTACTGTCACAAATCGCAATGTTAATCAAAAAAATACCCCTTTTGTTTTCATATAATAAAAGTGCGTCTTGCAAACATAAAAATTGTATCAAAAACCGTTTTTATGCAATAAAAAACACAATTTAAAATTTTACGCGGGTTTTTGTGCAAAAGCTATTCTCCGTTTGAGTACAAAATCAAAATTTCTTTTTGCAGAATCCGACTTGTGTCCCTGCCAAAAAGCGCGATAAATCGCCGTTTCTATTGACAAACCGCCGTTTTTTGAGTATCTTATATATAGACAATTTGTTGCGGTTTGTATACTTTTTTAAATTACTTTTGTATTTAAAAAAGTATTTTTATTGCGGCAAAACAGCACGAAAGGGGTATTTCAAATGACGGCGTCCGGGGTAAAAGCCTCAGAAAAAAACACAAATGACCTTATGGAGGAATTAAACGACGGTAAGGTTCCGATAGAAAACTATATTCAAAGCAATTCAGACTCTTTCATCAATATCGATTTGAGTAAATTTTGGAAAGAACTGATAAATAAATCGGGAATGATAAAAACCGATATTATCAACAAATCGGACTTCAGCTACGTGTATTTTTACGATGTGATTAACGGCAGAAAAATTCCGTCGCGCGATAAGATAATTCGTCTTGCCTTGGCACTCGGTCTTTCGCTTGACGAGTGTCAAACTGCCCTTAAATTTTGCGGAAGATCACAGCTTTACCCACGGATAAAGCGCGACAGTATTATAATCCACGGCATCAACCGAAAACTCAGCATATACGAGGTTTCGGACAAGCTTCTATCATTTGGAGAAGAAGATTTAAAATAACATTTTTTAAAGGACGGGGAAAAAATGGCAAAAAGATGTCCGTTTTGTCAGAAAGAAATGCCTGATGAGGCTAATTTCTGCCTGAACTGTTTCTCGGCACTCGGCACAGAGGCATCACCGGAAAGCTGCGGCGCAAAAAACGGCAATCACGATGAAAAGCCGACACACAAGCATACTAGAAAGCATATAAGCAAGCCTAAAGCGGAAAATGCTTTACCGCTCGTCAACAAAAAAGCGCGGCGAAAAATATTTACGGCGGCGATTCTTGCATGCACCTTTCTGCTGTGCGGTATTCTTGCCGGACTCACAAGAAAACAAATACGCACAGCAGCTTTGGGTGAGCCCGAAACCATGGCGGTTCTCGTTACCGACGAAAACGGGGAAGCCGTCACCGATGAAAACGGCGACAATGTTTACGAATATGTTGAAGTACCGCAAGAGGAAAAAGGCTTTTTCGGAAAGCTTTTCGGCAGTTTTATGCATAACAAAGACGACGCCGAAGGCACCGACAATACATACGCCGAAAACGGCAGCCAAGGCGAAGCGGTGCCGGGCAAAGCCGAGGGCTCCGTTTATTCGACCGGAAATACGGGTTCGGGAACCGTCGGCAGCAATACGGGGAGCAGCAAAACCGAAGAGAACATTACAGATAATTCTCCGCCGTCATCGGAGGGGCTGAAATACGAGACGATAGCCACAGCAAACGGCTCATACATTAAAATAGTCGGCTACGAGGGTCACAGCGCAAATGTGCTTGTGCCCGCATTCATACATGACATTCCGGTAACATATATCGCAGGCGGTGCGTTTAAAAACAACGATGTAATACGGACTATAACATTTGAGGGTGCCGACGACCTCTCCAAGCGTCAATTCTATTTACCGGCTTCTTCGAATTGCGCTCCGGCCGTTTTTTACAATCTGCCGAATCTTACAAAAATCACATTTCCGTATGAATTGTCATACGGACGTTATTTAGCCGACTATTCATTGTACTCCTATAGTGATTCCTGGTGTTATCTTTTTGAAGGAACCCCGAAGCTTGCGGCAATCGAAACTACATCGAAGCCGTCAAAAGCCGAAACCTACGGCCGCAGATTTGCTTATATGACGTCAAAGGACGGAGTATTGTATTCCTCTGATTTAGACGGCTTATACTTTTATCCCTATGCAAAAAAAGACAAGTCCTTTACCGTCCCTTACGAGACGTGGTATGTTTTTATAAATGACTGCTTTTATCTTGAGGAGCTTCGCATAAATGCTACCCCGTCGCATTACTTCGACTTCAATATTTTGCCGTCGAATACCCATTTAAAAAAGGTTATCGCGGAAGGCGGAAAGCCGTTTGAAACAAGATACTGGACAGACGGAGACGTGCTTTTCTCCCGACAGGAAAGCACAACCGCCAATCCGAAGGCTGTTTCTGTTGCATATTATCCGCAAACCAAGAATGATAAAGCATACCGCCTGCCGGATATTCCGGAGGGATATTATTACAACATCATAAAACAATTCAACCTTAACACGTATATCGAGGAGCTGTATGTTCCGGCACGGGCAACGGTGTGGGCGGGAATGACGGAAAAATCATATCGTCCGCCTAATCTCAGAGCCATACATTTGCAGGAAGGCAATCCGATGTCACAATCGGATATTGACGATTTTACGCGACACGGAGTTAACATCGACTATAATTACTGATACCGAAACGGAGTTATTTAACGTGAGCGAATTAAGCAATTATATAGACGAATACCTAAAAACAGAATACACGTTAAAAAGCACACTTAAGGATTCTGTGCAGTCGAGTGTTTATCTGTATCAAAAAAATGATTCGGCAAAGCAAATTGTTAAGATAAGTCAAAAAAACCGCAACGATCACGTTCTGCGACGTCTCAGAGGACAACTCAATAAAAATACCGCAACGATATACGAAGTGTGCTCAAACGACGAGGACGTAACCGTACTTGAGGAATACATAAGCGGCGCAACGCTTGGACATATCGTGGAAGCGAACGGCGGAACGCTCAAACGGGAGCTTGCCGTAAAATACGCGCTCGATATTTGCAACGGGCTTGTGTTTATACACTCCCTCGGCATAATACACCGCGACATAAAGCCATCAAACATAATAATAACCGAGCAGGGCGAAGCGGTTATCATAGACTTCGGTATAGCAAGACTTACAGACGACAGCAAGTACGCGGACACCAAAAATTTAGGTACTGCCGGATATGCGGCACCGGAGCAATTCGGAATTTACCAATCGGGTCCCGTTACCGATATTTACGCCGTGGGAGTTCTTTTAAACGAGCTGCTTCTCGGAGTACACCCCACGATTGACACACCGAAAGGGAAGCTCGGCAAAGTAATTAACAAATGTATCATGGCGCAGATGTCAAAGCGTTACCAAAACGTTTCGGAGCTTGCGGAAGTGTTAAATAAGCTTTTATAAAAAAACAGATAAAAAAACAAACCGTCCGTTGGGAGATCGGACGGTTTGTTTTTTGCTTTTAAGAAGGGGGAGAAAGTAATGAAAAAGTCTAAAAAGATCTGACAATCTTTTTATCAAATCAACAGCTTATGTCGTTCTCTTGATTTGATGTCTTTAGTATAAACACAAAATGTTTCGGCAAAAAGTACTTTTGATTAACATTTTGTAAACAGATTATTTAGTTTTCTTAATAACTTCCCCCACGGGATTTAGTCACAGCACTTCGGAATAGCTGCCGAGATACGTAAAATCGTCGATACTTCCCGACAGCTCGGTAATAACGCGAGAAAAGCCGTCTGAGTGAACGGGTGACTCTATGTCAAAGTAAAACATAAATTCAAAATCCCTGTCCTTTAAGGGTCGGCTTTCAAGCTTTAAAAGGTTTATATCATACGCAAAAAATCTCGCAAGTATATTGTAAAGCGCACCCGGCTCATGCGGCAGGGTCATCATAAGGCTCGTTTTATCGGCACCGGGATAGACTTCAAGGTCTTTACAGATACATATAAAACGTGTGTAATTATTACCCGTATCCTGTATATCCGAGGACAGCTGGCAAAGCCCGTACAGCCCTGCACAGTTAGCCGAAGATATAGCCGCAACATCACGGCGATTGCTCTCTGCGACCATTTTGGCAGCCATTGCCGTATTGGCACAAACGGTGACCTTAACTCCGCTTAGAGAATTTAAAAACTCCGAGCACTGATTGATTGCCTGCTCATGAGAAAAAATCTCTTTTACATCGGTAAGCGACGTTCCTTTTTTTGCAAGCAGCGAGTGGTCAACCTTGAGGCGTATACTGCGTACTATATAAAATTTATTTTTGCTCATAAGGTCGTAAACCTTATTTACGGAGCCTGCCGTGCTGTTTTCGATAGGCAATATGCCGTAGCGGCAAAGCCCGTTTTGAACGGCTGAAAAGACGCCGTCAAAGCTGTCAAAAAACATTATATCGGGATAACGGAACAGCTTTTCGCAGGCAAGGCTCGAATATGCGCCCTCTACGCCCTGACACGCGACAACGGCTTCAGACGGGAAAACATCGGCGGTATTTGCGGACGCCGACAGTATTTTTTCGGTCAAAACGGACGTATTGTCAAGGAAGCTGTGCTGATACGAACGGGAGAGATTTAACACGGTGGAATAAAGAAGCCTTGTGTATGTTTTCATCTCGTCGCCCGACATTTTTGCCACACGGTTTAAAAGCTCTCGCTCTCGAGCACGGTCAAGCACCGGCATACCGGTTTTTTTCTTATACTCGGCTACCGACAGCGAAACTCCCATACGCTTTATAAAAAGCTCCACAAATTCGCGGTCGATACTGTTTATCTCATTCCGTAATTCATTAATATCCTTATCCATTGCCATTACCCTTTCGGATTTTTTAAAGAACTATATCAAGCATTGTCACAGCTGTTACCGCTTCGACTGCCGGTACGGCGCGCGGCACTATACAAGGGTCGTGCCTGCCCTTTATCAAAAGCTCCTCTTCCTCCATAGTTTCAAGGTTTACGCTCCGTTGAGGCTTACCTATGGACGGAGTCGGCTTTATTGCCACACGGAAAACTATGGGCATACCGCTTGTTATACCGCCGAGAATTCCGCCGTGATTATTAGTTTCGGTTCGTACTGTGCCGTCCGATACAATAAATTCATCGTTATTTTCGCTTCCGCGCAGCAGCGCCGACGAAAAGCCCCTGCCGAATTCTATACCCTTTACGGCAGGTATTCCGAAAACGGCGGCGGCAAGGCGATTTTCAATGCCTTCAAACATGGGTTCGCCGAAACCTGCTTTTACACCCGTTACGGCACACTCTATAATTCCGCCGACAGAATCTGCGTCAAGCCTCGCCTTTTCAATTTCTGCCTTCATTTTTTCTCCGGCAGCATCATTTATTACGGGAAATTCTTTTTCCGCGATATTTTCGTCCGTTATGCTGACGGGGTCAAATTTTTCATCCTCAATGCCGCCTATTGCCGCAATATGAGCCTTAACATCTATGCCCTTTAGTTTTAAAATCTGCATACAAACGCTTCCTGCAAAGCAAAGCGGCGCAGTCAGCCTGCCCGAGAAGTGTCCGCCGCCCGCAATGTCATTAAAGCTGTTGTACTTTACAGCTGCAGCATAGTCGGAATGACCCGGACGCGGAAGGGTCCGTATATTTCCGTAGTCGCCCGAACGCGTATTTGTATTCTCAATTATCATCGCAAGAGGCGCGCCGCACGTAGTATTATCAACAAGTCCCGACAATATTACGGGCTTGTCCGCCTCGCGGCGCGTTGTCGAATATTTATTGCGACCCGGTGCTCTTCTCTCCATAAATTTTTCTATTGACAAGGTGTCAAGCTTTACGCCTGCCGGCAGTCCGTCAATAACACAACCTATCGCTTCGGAGTGCGACTGACCGAAAACCGAGACATTTATCTTGTTTCCTCTAAGAATTGATGACATTGTAACTACCTCCGAGCGAAGAAAAATCTTCAAAGAAATTCGGGTAAGATTTATTTACCGCTTCTGCCCCACGCAAAATAATATCGCCGCTTGAAACAGCGGACAAAACAGAGAGAGCCATAACCATACGGTGGTCGTTATAGCCGCTGACAGCACCGCCGCCGACAATACCCGTTTTGTTTATCACAAGTCCGTCATCGGTTTTCGATATATCGACCCCGAGAGCGTTAAAGCTTTCGTAAACTGCCGTGAGTCTGTCGGACTCCTTTATTTTAAGCCTCTCGGCACCCGTTATAACGGTCTCGCCGTCATTTGCCGCGGCTGCTGCCACGGAAATTATAGGAACAAGGTCGGGAATATTTCGCGCATCGATATTTATGCCGTGCAAATCACCCTTTTTAACGGTTATACTGCCTTGCTCCACGGTTATTTCGGCTCCCATTTCTTTGAGAATCGTAAGTATTTGTTTATCGCCCTGAACGGACGAGACGTCAAGCCCAGTTACGGTGACTCTGCCCGAAACGGCACCTGCCGTCAGGAAGAATGCCGAATTTGACCAATCGCCCTCAGATTCGACAGTACCCGGCGAAGCATATTTCTGCCCTCCGGGTATAAAGAAGGAATTACTTTTTTCCGTAACGGTTATACCGAATTTTTTCAACGTATTAAGCGTCATATCTATATACGGCCTTGATTCGACGGGCGGTATAACGTTAATAATGCTGTCGCCGTTTAAAAGCGGCAGTGCAAACAAAAGCCCCGTAATAAACTGCGAGCTTATATTTCCCTTAATCGTAAATTCGCCCGATGTCATTTCGCCGCTTATTTTAACCGGGAATACATTTATCGGTGAAAAGACGACACCGTGAGCCTCCATTTGTTCACGCAGCGGAGACAACGGACGTTCCGGAAGTCTGCCGCCACCGGTAAACTCGGTGTTTGTACCGAGTGATGCGGCAACGGGAAGTAAAAATCTGATGGTTGAGCCGCTCTCATTACAATCGAGTACGGCACTTTTTCTTTTTTCTTTGATGGGTTTAACCGAAATGCCACCATCAACAAATTTTATATCCGCCCCGAGCGAATTAAGGCAATTCACCGTTGCCGTTATATCGGCAGAACGCGCGTTGCACCTTATAAAAGTCGGTCTGTCGCTGAGCGCCGAGGCAATTAAAAGCCTGTGAGCGTCAGATTTTGACGATATTGCCGTGACTTCACCACAAAAGCGGCACGGTTTCAGCCTTATATTCATTAACAGAGTCCCTCACCGATTATTTTTTCAAGCTCCGAAGTCGGTACACTTTTTATAACACAGTTACCGAGAGCTTCGGGAATTATCAGTTTTATTTTGTCGCCCGACCGTTTTTTATCCGCCATAGCCGCGGACGAAAGCTCGCTTGCGGAAAAATCGGTACTGACGGGCAAAGAATATTTTTTATTGAGTGACGCTATAATATCGGTGTAATTTTCGTCACAGAAGGAGCATTTATATGCCGCTCTCGATATTATTACCATTCCGACGGCAACCGCACTTCCGTGTGAAATTTTATATCCGCTGCATTTTTCTATGGCGTGACCTACGGTATGGCCGAAATTCAGAAGCGCTCTGACGCCTTTTTCCTTTTCGTCGGCATTTACAATGTCGCGCTTTAACTCCACACAGCGAGTTATTACATATTCGAGATTGTCTTTTGCCTCGTTATCGCGCAGAAACTCAAAAAACGCTTTGTCAAAAACCACTCCGTACTTAATGACCTCTGCCATTCCGTCGGCAAAAATCCCGTCGGTAAGAGTGGATAGCGTTTCGAAGTCGGCTATAACAAGCTTCGGCTGATAAAACGCGCCGGCAAGGTTTTTACCTGCCTTTAGGTCTATTGCGGTTTTTCCGCCCACGGACGAGTCAACGCACGCTAAAAGCGTAGTCGGTATCTGAATAAAATCTATGCCTCGCAGATAGCTTGCGGCGGCAAATCCCGCGACGTCGCCGACAACTCCGCCGCCGAGCGCCACCAAGGCGTCGGTTCTTGTAAGTCCGCTCTCGGCTAAAAATTCAAGTATTGAAGAAAATGTTGATATGTTTTTTGATTTTTCCCCATGCGGAAATACAAATTTAAAGGTTTCAAAGCCTGCGTCGGAGAGCGACTTCATAACGACATCCGAATAAAGCTTATCTACGGTATCGTCGGTTATCACAGCCACCCTTTCGGCGGAAGTGACCTCTTTTATCATATCGCCGCTTTTCGGCAAAATGCCCTTGTCAATTACAATATTATAACGCACGGCAGCGTCTACTTCAACTGTTTTCATAATGCCTCCGAATCGACGATTTTAGTTTTTATACATACCGTCTATCTTTTCTTTGCGCTCGCGACCCTCCTTGAGAAGTGCCTTCATCGTGACTGCGTCGTGCTCCTTGAGAGCCTTTGAATACTTTTGCAGATTTGCTATAATGCCGTCCACCTCATTTATGAGATTATCCTCATTTTCAAAGAAAAGCTCTGTCCACATAGTCTCATTGAGCTTTGCGACACGCGTTAAATCCTTGTAGCTGCCTGCCGAAAAACCCTTGTGCACTTCCGCCTCGGGGCTTTTAACATAGGCGTTTGAAACGACGTGGGCAAGCTGAGAGGTATAGGCTATTATCTTGTCGTGCTCCTCCGGAGTCGATATTTGAATATTTGTAAATCCGAGCTTGAGATATAAGCTTTTAACGGCCTCCAAGTCCTCGATTTTGACATCCTTTGATGGGATAATTATCATGGAAGCCTCGGAGAACATACCGACATCGGAATATTCAAAGCCCGAGAAGTGAAGTCCTGCCATTGGGTGCGCTCCGATAAACGTAAAGCCGTTTTCGGAGGCTACCTTCCAGAGCGGCTCGCAGACGACGCGCTTTACGCCGCAGGAATCCATAACAATGGCACCTTTTTTTATTTTATCCGCATGAGTGCGTACAAATTCAAGCGTATCATTCGGGTAAAGACCCAAAATCACCATATCGCACGTCGGGAGAATGTCACTTGTGAGTTCCTCGTCAACGGCTCCCAAAAGTTTGGCTTTCAGCAGAACTCCGCGGTCAATATCATAGCCGTAAACGGTATTGTCCGTATTGTATTTGATTGCCTTGGCTATTGAGCCGCCGATAAGTCCCAAACCTACTATTGCTATATTCATCTTTATCGCCTCTCAAAATTACAGATTGTTTACCGTTTCTCTTATAGCGTTAACGCCTCTCGTTACCTCTGCAAATTCCTCCGGGCGAAGAGCCTGAGGACCGTCGCAAAGAGCCTTTGCAGGGTCATTGTGAACCTCTATCATAAGGCCGTCTGCGCCGCAGGCGGCAGCCGCAAAGGACATCGGCTTTACAAGTCTTGCGATACCCGAAGCATGGCTCGGGTCAACTACTACGGGGAGGTGCGTCATTTCGTGGAGCATTGCGACAGCCGAAAGATCGAGGGTATTTCTCGTGGCGGTCTCAAAGGTTCTTATGCCGCGCTCGCAGAGTATAACCTTTTGGTTGCCCTCGGCCATAATGTATTCGGCACTCATAAGGAATTCCTGAAGCGTAGCGCAAAGTCCGCGCTTTAAGAAAATGGGTTTGTCTATTCTGCCGAGCTCCTTTAAAAGCTCAAAATTCTGCATATTCCTTGCTCCGACCTGAATTATGTCCACATTCTCAAACAAATCAATGTGAGACGCGTCCATAATTTCGGTAACTATCGGCATACCTGTTTCTTTTTTCGCCTCAAGCAAAAGCTCAAGTCCCTCGGCGCGCATTCCCTGGAAAGCATAGGGCGAAGTGCGCGGTTTGAAGGCGCCGCCTCTTAAAATATTGGCACCGGCCTTTTTGACGTCTTTCGCTATCGAGATTATCTGCTCGCGGCTCTCAACCGAGCAAGGACCTGCAAAATACTGGAAATTTCCGCCGCCTATTTTATGTCCGCCGACATCAATAATCGTGTCGTCCGGATGAAATTTTCTGTTGGCGTTTTTATACGGCTCGGAAATTCTTTTTACCTTTTCAACTATGTCAAGACCCTGAATAAGGTCAATATCGATTTTACTCGTATCACCGATAAGACCTAAAATCGTCTGGTACTCGCCTATAACCTTATGAACAGAAATTTTCTGATTTTCGAGCCAGTCGGTAAGATTTTTTACTTTTTTACTGTCTGCACCGTCTTTTAAAATTACTACCATTGTTTTGCTCCTTACTCTGAAAAATAAAAAGTCCCGCAGCGAATTTCACTGCGGGACGCATTTACCAAAACACTTTAAATCTCAGCACGCTATCTGTTTTGCAGCAAAATTCATACTAACCCTACCAAAAAAGTTGATAAAGTAAAAGTAATAGTATGAAGCTGTAAAGACAAGATTACGCATTGATTATTACCTCAATATTTTAGCGGTTTAAAGTATAATAATACCAAAGATTTGATTTGTCAACACTTTTTATAAAACTTTTGAAAGAAATTCCTGCAGCCTCGGATTTTGCGGATTCGTGAAAAGCTCCTCAGGAGCATTTTCTTCGAGAATCTTTCCATCGTCCATAAACAAAACTCTGTCGCCGACCTCGCGTGCAAAGCCCATTTCGTGGGTAACAACGACCATTGTCATACCCTCCTTGGCAAGTTCTCTCATAACCTCAAGCACCTCGCCTACCATCTCCGGGTCAAGGGCACTTGTAGGCTCATCAAAAAGAATGACATCGGGATTCATGGCAAGCGCGCGCACTATTGCAACACGCTGCTTTTGACCGCCGGAAAGCTGAGACGGATACACATCGGCCTTATCGGCAAGCCCTATTCTGCCTAGAAGCTCAAGAGCATTTTTATGCGCTTCCTCTTTTATCTGCTTAGTGGTCTTGACGGGTTCTTTGGTATCGGCTTTGCCGAGTGTCCTTTGACGGCGAAGCTTTCTCATTCTGCGTTTCTCACAAAGCACGGGTGACAGCATTATATTCTCTATAACGGTCTTGTTGTTAAAGAGATTGAAATGCTGAAAGACCATTCCTATCTTTTCGCGCTGCCTGTTAATATTGACTTTCATATCCGTAAGGTCCGTTCCGTGATAAAGCACCTTGCCGGACGTAGGATCCTCCATACAGTTAAGGCAACGAAGCAGCGTACTTTTACCGGAACCAGACGGCCCTATTATAACTACCTTTTCGCCCTGCTCTATTTTAAGGTTAATACCCTTCAGCACGGAGAGGTCGCCGAAGCTTTTGCAAAGATCAATGACTTCTATCACTCTTCTTCAGGCTCCTTTCCATAATCTTAATGAAGAAGCTGATTATCAGCACCATCAAAATATAAATGATTGCCATAACAAGATACGGCACCATAAATTCATAACTGTTGCTGCCTATATAGTTGAATGCAACGTAAAGGTCGGTAGCGCCGACGAAGCTTACTACCGATGTCTCTTTTATAAGAGAGATAAATTCGTTGCCGAGCGTAGGCAGAATATTTTTTATTGCCTGCGGAATGATAATTTTCATCATCGTGGTTCCGTAGCTCATTCCTACGGCTCTGCCGCCCTCCATTTGGCCGGGGTCGACCGACTGTATGCCGCTTCGCATTATCTCGGAAACATATGCCGCGCTGTTAAGCCCGAACACACATACGGATACCGCAACCGACGTCATTTTAATGTTTAACAGAGGTAAAAGCACATAGTAAAACACAAGAAGCTGCACAACTACCGGCGTTCCTCTGAAAAGGCTTACATAGAAGCTGCAAAAGCCGTTTAAAATACGAGGCAGTCTTCTGTATTTCGGCAAAACTCTGATTGTGGCTATAAGAGTACCTATAAGTATACCGATAACAAGACCCAATACAGCTATTATAATAGTATTTTTAAGGCCTAACAGAACCTTGTTATAGGCACCTGCGTTTATAAATACATCAATAAAGCGCTTGACCCTAATATCAAAATTACCCATGTATCAAAATCCTTACTTTAATATAAACAATGCCCCACTTTTATTAGGTGAGGCATTGAAGTGTTAAGTCTTAACCGCAGTTCAGTTTACTTCGTTGATGGACTGAGCAATGCAAGCCGCGGGAGCAGCATCAATTATAACATAATTGATATTGCCGTTGATCATATCCTGAACGGCAAGAGAACCGCTCTTGTAGCCTACACAAACAGCTTTAAGTCCGGGGAACCCCATCTCCGCGTCGCCCTCGCAGTAAAGCTGACCTGTGGTGCCGTTTTGAACGCCTATTTTTACGCTGCTGTCAAGAGTGTTGAGGATAGCCTCAACAGAAGCGGCGTCGGTGCAACCGTCAAACTTGGTATCGGAGCCCTTAACTACAAGTCTCTGAGAAGCCTTGTAATAAGGAGTAGAGAAAGTGACATACTCTTCTCTCTCGGCCTTTACGGTAAGACCTGCCATTGCGACATCGCACTTGTGCTGACCTACCGAGAGGCAAACCGAGTCAAAGTCCATATTCTGGATAACGAGCTCTTTGCCGAGATAATCCGCAAGAGCCTTTGCTATTTCCATATCGATACCGCTGTAACCGTCGCCGTTTGTATACTCAAACGGTTCAAAAGCCGCGTTGGTGGCAACTACAAGCTGATCCTTGGTAGAATCAAGAGCAGCTGACTTGATTACATCGGGAGTGCCGCCGGCGAAATATTTATTGCATATTGCGTCGAAAGTTCCGTTAGCTTTGATTTCGGTAATAAAGCTGTTGACCTTTTCGAGAAGCTCGGGCTGATTCTTGTCAACGCCGAACGCATATTCTTCATCCGTAAGGTTAACGTCGATTACCTTAACTGCCGGTGTTTTTGCTTCCTTGGACGTATCCGAGCCGGTTACCGTGTCATCCTTGCTGCCGCAGGCTGCAAACGACATAACCATTAAAACGGCTACGAGCATAAGCGAAATTACTTTTAATGCTTTTTTCATTACGATTCCTCCGTAATAATTTAATGGATATATAATATCACTATCTGTCAAATTATGCAAGTGTAATGTATAATTATTCGATTTTGCACGAATTATATACGAAAAACGCCGTATTATTATGTTTATTTGACGGATTCGGTTTCATCATTTGCAAGTGACTCCGCGTGTCTTTCCGCAAGATCCTTTTCGACCTGCGCACGCTGAGCCTTTGAATAACGTATGCATAAAAACGGTATGAGATAGAGCACAGAGCCAAGTGCCGGAAGGAGCATAAAGAGCGGCCACTGAGCCTTATAAAAAGCCTGCGTCTGGCCCTCAAGGCCCAAATTCGCGTCGTAACCGAGCCCCGAAAGTACAAGACCGCTGAATATCAGCTTTAAGGCGTCTACGAATTTGCTCGTCAAATTCTGCATGGAATTTGATATACCCTCGGTTCGCTTGCCGGTTTTCCATTCGGTATAGTCTATGGAATCGCAAAGAAGCGCACGCTGAGCTATACCGACCATATTCGTCGGTACGGACGAGACGGATATTATGGCGATTACCGCTATCATCTTGGGGAGCGTGTCAAAGCCTATAAAGAAAGCCACGACTCTGAAAGCGGCATTCATAACCTGCGCCAGTACAACCATATTTTTCATACCGCCGAGCTTATCTGCAAGCTTTACGGCAAAGAACATACTTACGGCGGAAAACGCACTGACAAGTATGCCGTAATAGAATTGCACCGTTTCACCGTTTATAACCTTGCCGCCGATATTTACGCTGACGCAGTATTTAAAGAAATATATCCACGCTATGGCTCCGTTGAAGAAGTTGAGAATCTGCGCAAGCAAGAGTAAAATGAGTATTTTGTTGTACCTTAGCATCGCAATGTCTTTTAGAAGCGACTGCTTAGGCGGTGCAACAAATTCAACTCGCTCCTTAGTCTTGTATGCAAGTATTGACATTAGCTCGCCGCCTAAACCGAATACAATGCCGAAAATAAGGAATAACAGCTTTTCACTTATTCCTATTTTTTCTCTTGCGCCCATTATCATCGGAATAAGGCTTATTGCGCCCCACGCCGCTCCGACGCCTATGTTAAGCCACTGAGAAACCCTCGCTCGCTCGTGAGGGTGCGGCGAAATCAACGACATCATACCCCACAGGGCAACATCCTGAAATGAATATGTAAAATCCCAGCCGATATAAACGCAGAGGATTATTACCATGGCCGCAGTTTCTCCCACGCCGAAATCCACAAACATAAGAGCAGTCAATATGCCGATAAAAATCGGCAACTTACCGAGATACGGATGCAGCTTCTTACCGTTTTTACATCTTCTGCGGTCAATTACCGCACCTACTATCGGGTCGTTCAGAGCGTCCCAAATTCGTGAAAATCCGGTGAAAAATCCGACTTTTCTGGCACTTATTTTAAGTACGTCGGTACAGAAATAAAACAGCCATTGTGTTACAAACTGATAAGTGAGATTTTGCCCGGCGAGGGCCGCAGAATAAGCAAAAAGCTCTCTGTTCGGCACATATCCTTCATCGGCTTCTTTGCTGAAAAGGCCGCGTCTTTTGGTCTTTACGCTTTCGGTATCAACCGACGAGCCGCTGTTTTGTGTCACCATAAGATAATTCCTCCCAAAACAATCTTAATACACTTTTTCTGTTTAATTAAATCGCCTGCAATTATTTTACCCAGCCCTTTTTATAAAGAAGATGAGTGCTGAGCAGGGCAACAACAACACCTATGGGTATAAGCACTCCGGAACCTACGGAGCCATTGATAAGCAAAACTAAAACTATTACGGCAAGCGGTATTATCGATATCTTCCAATGCTTGCGGAAATAGCTTATTCCGAGTGCGCCGAACAGCGCCGGAACAACCTGATTAAATGCCGGGGTAAGCGGCGAGTCCTCTGCCGTGATATACGGAAGTAAGGGAGAAAACACAAGCACTCCGAGAGCTATTATTACCGTAGTAACGATAGATGAAGTGGCTATTGCGATTGTTGATACAACCTCGCCTTCCTCCGAATTTGCGCGAACGCCCGCATTCTCCATGGCATTGAGACCGCACGGAAGCTTAAGGTTTGTAATATTACCGGTTACAAAGCCGAGGTATGTTCCGCCGGCACCGAGTAAGGGGGTGTATGTAAGAACCTCTATAACCGCCGACGGGTAAAATATCATGGCAACGGGTAAAAGTCCCTTGAGTATATATTTAGCCTCGGGCCATACATTCAAATGCAAGCAAATAGAAACCGGAATCATCATAAAGACGAGCAAGGCGGCAATATCCCATATAATTCCGTAAAAATGAACGCTGTCAGAGTAGCTTCTCTTTTTCTTCATCCTTAACCCCTCCATTCAAATGTCGCAATGCCCGACGGAAGAACCTTGGCAAGTATCATTACGAGTATCATTGCAAGTATCATACTAAACGGCATGGCAAAAGGCTTGAGCCAATTTATATTATGCTTATCGGACAGCTTTTCGAGAATGAACATAAAGAGCATTGACGAAAGAAGTGCCGCTACGGACATTACGCCGGCACCGTCGCCTACTACGAATTTATCACCGGAGCCTGCGAGTGCTCTGCCGATAAAGGCCGAAATAAGGCCTATAAAAGCCGCGGCAGACATAAGGTCGGACCATCTGCTGTCCTTACTCGCGACCTTATTCATACCCTTTTGTATTTTTTTGAGTACAAACGGAACAAGCACAAGCGGCATAACGCTGCCGATAGTCATAACCCATGCAGCAGTTGCAAAAATCTTGGGATCGGTTATCTCCTGTGAAATTCCGCTCGAAATTCCGAATGCCTCAACGGCTGCCTCGGCGGCCGGTACCTCATACTGTATTGCGCCGATTACCGAAAGACGTATCCACGGAAGAACTATACCGAGAGCCTTAGCAAGAGTTATTACCGTAGCAACTATTGCAAGTGCCGGAGCTACCGTGAAAACGGCACTTGATGATATTGTTTTTTTGACAGTCGAGGTCTCAATTCCGAGTGCTTTTGCCCTCCTCACGGCGCGCACAAGGAAAAACACCGACTGTGCAATGACGAAAAGGACAATACATATACCCAATCCGTACATAAACGAATCCGATTTAAAATCCATTAAGATTCCCCCAATAAAAAATTTCATTTAATAATAACATAAAATATTATAAAGCACAATAAAAAATCCTCAAATTGCACAAACAATTTGAGGATCTGCTTTTACATCACGCCGATGTCGGTGACGACCGATTATTAAATTGGGATTATAGGAGCCTGTGTCGCAAAACGACATTTTCGCTGATTGCTTATCGCACTATATGACGCTGCTCTTCAGCGTTATAAAATCTTCTATTATATATTGTATATGACACATCTCCGGTCTGCCGGATCTCAGCATAGCCAGCAGCTCGTCGATTTCGCTCTTTTCGAGAGTTATGTCACGTATTTTAACATCGGTCGAACCTGTTTTACAGCATATTCCGTACTCGGCAAACCGATGACCTTCCTCATCATATGTATACTCGCAAAAAGCAGAAAACCGCAAATTTTCTCCCTCCGATTATTTAAAAGCCCGATTCAAAAGCCGCAAGAATCGTGCCGCAAAATACGGAACACGGAGATATATTCTGCCGGAAAGATAAAAAGCACCTTCACTGACAATAGCGAAAGTGCGTTTTTTAGTTTGGTGGAGATAAGCGGGATCGAACCGCTGACCTCTTGAATGCCATTCAAGCGCTCTCCCAGCTGAGCTATACCCCCATATTCAATGCATAAAATAATAACACATCATTTTATGTTTTGCAACGATTTTTACGAGTTTTAACCATACAAAAGAACAATATCGTCCGATTAGACAAAAATTCGCGAAAATGATTGTGAATATGCACGAAAATGTTAATGCAACATTACAATTACGTCATTAGTATGATATAATAGTCAAATTAAAAGCCTGATGATTTGGGCTTAAATTATTATAAATCTCTCATATGAGGTGTCATTATGGACTTTTTAACCAATGAATACAGCTTTAAATCAGCATCGGGGCTCTGCGATATATATGCTCAGTCGGCTTCCCCCGCAGACTACGGAAGCGTAAAAGGCGTGGTTCAGATAACGCACGGAATGGCTGAGCACTCTAACCGCTACGGAAGATTTGCCGTTGAGCTTTGTAAGAACGGTTATGCCGTATTTATATGCGACCTTTTGGGGCACGGCAATTCCGTCAGCGACGACAGCGAGCTCGGCTACTTCGGTGAAAACGGCATTGAAAGCCTTGTTGACGATATGAAGCAATTAAACGACATAGCAAGACGCGAATATCCGGGACTCCCTGTGTACCTTTTCGGACACAGCATGGGTTCGTTCCTCGCACGCGCATATACTGCAAAATATCCCGACACCATAGACGGTACGATATGGTGCGGAACAAGCGGTGCCAACCCTGCCGCAGGTCTTGGTGCAGCCTTGGCAAGAGCAATTGAAAAGCGCAGCGGCGACCATCATCGTTCGGACTTTCTCAATTCGCTCGCCTTCGGAAAATACAACAAGCGCACCGAAAACGAAACACAATTCGACTGGCTTTCGAAGGACAAGGAAGAGGTTAAAAAATACATAGACGACGACTACTGCGGCTTTGTCTTTACCGCAAACGGATTTAAAACTCTGTTTTCGCTTTTGAAGCAAATCTCGGGCAAGGACTGGTACCGCGCGGTTCCGAATGATAAGCCGATATTTTTAATTGCCGGCGAAAACGACCCTGTCGGCGAATACGGCAAGGGTGTAAACGAGGTATTCATGACATTGAAAAAGACCGGGCATAGTTCGGTCGAAATGAAGCTTTACCCCGGCGACAGACATGAGCTGCTTAACGAAATTGACCGTGACGCCGTAACCAAAGACATCACAGATTGGCTCAACAGGCAAACAGGAAGCTCGCACGTTGAAAATGCCGCCGAGGCCGTCTCCGAAAAGTAAGACGCACTTGTCATTTTAGACAAACGGCATTACTTTATTTTGTGATACTTGTTGATGTATCCAATTTTAAAATTCCGCGGTTTTTGGTATTGATTTTTTCTGTCGTAAAAAGTAAAATTACAGTATAGTTTTTGTGCTGACGGAGGTATAAGAATGCTTTTTATCAAAAGCCTTTACGGAAATGATTTGATGAATTCGCAAATACTCTGCCGTTGTGCAAAATTATACCGCAGCAAAATAGGTGCGGCAAAAATGAAAAAACGCAATAGTTGCGAAAAAATGTATTATTAAAGAACGGCGTAGTATAAAACTACGCCGCTTTATATTTTACCGGAGGAACAAAAGATGAAAAAAGTTGCAATAATCATGGGCTCTGACAGCGATCTGCCCACAGCCGAAAAAGCGGCAACCGAGCTTAAAAAGCTTGAAATACCCTTTGAGGTTCACGTGATGTCGGCACACCGCACACCGGACGAGGCGTCGGCCTTTTCAAAAAATGCCGAGGAAAACGGATTCGGAGTTATAATTTCAATAGCCGGTATGGCGGCTCATCTCGGCGGAGTGCTTGCCGCCAACACCGTTTTACCTGTAATAGGCGTTCCGGTGGGTTCGTCATTCGGCGGACTCGACGCACTTTTGGCCACGGTACAGATGCCGTCCGGCATTCCCGTAGCTACGGTGGCTTTGGGCGGAGGCAAAAACGCCGCAATTCTCGCGGCTCAAATGCTTGCTCTCTCCGACGATTCTCTTCGGGAGAAGCTGCGCGGTATGAGAAAAGAAATGGCCGAAGCGGTTCGTGAAAAAGATGATATAATTTCAAATCAATTTAAAAACTAAAACAGAAGGAGATATACAAATTATGAAAAAGCTTGAACAGCTCTATGAAGGTAAGGCAAAAAAGGTTTTTGCAACGGATGAGGACGGCGTTGTAATAGTTGATTATAAAGACGACGCAACCGCTTTTAACGGCGAGAAAAAAGGTACCATAATGGGTAAGGGCGTAGTTAACAACAAAATGTCAAACTATGTATTCGGTCTGCTCGAAAAGGACGGAGTTCCCACACATTTCATAAAGGAGCTCAGCGACCGCGAAACCGCCGTTAAAAAGGTTTCAATAGTTCCGCTTGAGGTAATAGTAAGAAATGTGGCCGCAGGCAGCTTTTCAAAGAGAATGGGCGTTCCCGAGGGAAAAGAGCTCCTCTGCCCCATTCTTGAATTCAGCTACAAAAACGATGAGCTCGGCGATCCGTTTATCAACGACGATTATGCGCTCGCACTCGGACTTGCGACTCAGGACGAAATCGACACAATAAAGAATTACACAAGAAAAGTAAACGAGTGCCTCAAAAAGTATTTCCTCTCTGCCGGAATGAAGCTTATTGACTTTAAAATCGAATTCGGCAGACTTCCCGACGGCACAATAATCCTTGCAGACGAAATATCGCCCGACACTTGCCGTCTCTGGGATGTCAAGACAAACGAGAAGCTCGATAAGGACCGCTTCCGCCGCGATCTCGGCAATGTGGAAGAAGCTTACAACGAAGTATTCCGTCGTCTCGGCCTTAAAGACTAAGCAGTTTACAAAAGCAATTTACGAGGTATTATATGTTTGACAGTATTCATGAGGAGTGCGGCGTTTTCGGTATATACTCCGAAGAGACCGCAGACGTGGCGTCCGCGGCATATTATGCGCTCTTTGCACTTCAACACCGCGGTCAGGAGAGCTGCGGAATAGCGGTAAATGACGACGGCGTTATTAACTGCTACAAGGATGCGGGGCTTGTAAATGACGTGTTCAGCCGTGAAAAACTTGCTTCGCTCGGTATGGGGCAAATGGCTGTCGGTCACGTCCGCTACGGCACCACGGGAGGCGGTTCACGAGAGAACGCGCAGCCGATGGTAGTAAACCACATAAAGGGCAGCATGGCTCTCGCTCACAACGGCAATCTTACAAACGCCGCCGAGCTTCGCAGAGAACTTGAGATGAGCGGTTCGATTTTTCACTCGACAAGCGACACCGAGGTTATTTCATATATCATAACCAAGGAGCGAATTGCCGCTCCGTCAATTGAGGCGGCGGTCTTTTCGGCAATGTACCGCCTAAAGGGAGCTTATTCTCTTATCATAATGTCGCCGTCAAAGCTCATAGCGGCGCGTGACCCGCTCGGATTTCGTCCGCTTTGCATAGGCAAAAAGGGCGGTAAAACGATATTCGCTTCCGAATCTTGTGCTTTATCCACTCTCGGTGCAGAATATGTACGCGATGTGCGCCCCGGCGAAATAGTGGTTATCGACAAATACGGTATGCGCTCAATAGAGGGTCATTGCTCCGACCGCAAAAAGGCTCTTTGCGTATTTGAATATATATATTTCGCACGTCCCGATTCCGTTATCGAGGGTGCTTCGGTTCATTTGGCAAGGCAGAAGGCCGGAGAATTTCTCGCCGAAGAGCATCCCGTTGACGCCGACGTTGTAATAGGTGTGCCCGACAGCGGTCTTGACGCCGCAATGGGATATGCCAAAAAATCGGGAATCCCCTACGGTATGGGCTTTATCAAAAACAAATATATAGGCAGGTCGTTTATACAGCCGACTCAGGAGCAGCGCGAAAGCGATGTCAGGATAAAGCTCAATGTGATAGGTTCCACAGTAAAGGGCAAAAGAGTTGTTATGATAGACGACTCAATAGTCCGAGGAACAACAAGTGCGAGAATAGTTAAACAGCTCCGCGACGCAGGGGCAAAAGAGGTTCACGTGCGCGTTTCGGCTCCCCCGTTCAGGCATCCGTGCTATTTCGGAACGGATATAGACTCGGCCGAAAACCTTATAGCAAACAACCATTCAATAGATGAAATCCGCGAAATAATCGGTGCGGATTCGCTCGGATTTCTCAGCGAAGAACACGTCTTTGAGCTTGCCGACGGCTGCAAGCTTGACTTCTGTGCCGCCTGCTTCAACGGCAAGTATCCGATAGAAATACCTGCCGACACCAACAAAACTCAGTTTGAAAAGAAGATAAGCGAAAAGAATGAAAAGGAGAATTTATAATGGAAAAGAGCTTTTCCGAGAGCTACAAGGCTGCCGGTGTTGACATAACCGCCGGATACAAGTCAGTTGAGCTTATGAAACAGCATATCAAAAGGACTCTCACCTCGGGAGCAATGTCGGATATAGGCGGCTTCGGCGGACTCTTTGACCTCAAGGATGAGATGTGCTCGGAGCCGATACTCGTAAGCGGCACCGACGGCGTAGGCACAAAGCTTAAAATCGCTATGCTTTTAGACAAACACGACACCATAGGCATAGACTGCGTTGCAATGTGCGTAAACGACGTTATCTGCTGTGGTGCAAAACCTCTTTTCTTCCTTGATTACATCGCTTGCGGAAAAAACTATCCCGAAAAGATAGCATCAATAGTATCGGGCGTTGCAGAAGGTTGCGTCAGAGCCGGCTGTGCTCTCATAGGCGGTGAAACAGCCGAGCATCCCGGTATGATGCCCGAGGACGACTACGACCTTGCCGGATTCACGGTAGGCATAGTTAACAAGCCCGATGTATTTGACAACAAATCGGTAAAGGCCGGTGACGTTATAATCGCCCTGCCCTCAAGCGGCGTACATTCAAACGGATTTTCGCTTGTCAGAAAGGTATTCGATTTTGACAAGGGTGGTATAGATAAGACGTACGACGAGCTCGGCTCGACCATAGGCGAGGCTCTTTTAACTCCCACCGAGATATATGTAAAGCCCGTGCTTGCGCTCGCAAAGGAAGTTAAAATTAAGGCTGTATCGCACATAACCGGCGGCGGCTTTTATGAGAATATTCCAAGAAGCCTGCCGGAAGGCATAACCGCTGTTATCGAGAAAAAAGCTCTTAAAATACTCCCCGTATTCGATATTATCGAAAAAACCGGCAACATTCCGGAAAGGGATATGTTCAACACCTTTAATATGGGCGTGGGAATGAGCATAACAGTTGCCCCCGAGGACGCCGACAGGGCCGTAAGAATCCTTCACGAAAGCGGCACAGATGCATATATCATAGGTGAAACCGCAAGCGGCGAAGACGGTGTTAAAATATGCTGAAGACAAAAATAGCCGTCTTTGTTTCAGGCGGCGGAACAAATTTTGAGGCTCTTATAAACGCTCAAGAAAACGGTAAGATACCGCATGGCGAGATAGTTTTGATGGTGTCCTCCTCAAAGACTGCATACGCGCTCAAAAGAGCCGAAAATCACGGTATAAAATCCGTTGTATGCTCAAAAAAAGAGCTCGGAAGTCAGGAAAGCTTTGAAGAAGAGATTTTAAAAAATCTCAAAGAAAACGATATTCAGTTAATTGTTCTTGCGGGCTTTATGTCAATACTCTCAAAGGAGTTCACAAAAAAGTACGAAAACCGAATCATAAACATTCACCCGTCGCTTATACCGTCGTTTTGCGGTGAGGGCTTCTACGGGCTTCATGTTCACGAAGCAGCTCTGAAAAAGGGTGTTAAGGTTACGGGCGCTACGGTGCATATAGTAAACGAGATTCCCGACGGCGGACCGATTATTATGCAAAAGGCGGTTTATATCGAGGATAATGACACTCCCGAGATACTTCAAAAACGCGTTATGGAGCAGGCGGAGTGGAAAATTCTCCCCGAGTCGGTCGAGCTTATATGCTCAGGTAAAGTAAAAATCGAAAACGGCAGGACATACTGCAATGAATGAGAACAAATTCACGGGTAAGGCGGAGCTTTATTCAAAGTATCGTCCGTCATATCCCGAAAAGCTTATTGATTGGCTTTACGATATGACTAACGCCGAAGCCGTGGCGGATATAGGCGCAGGCACAGGCATTTTCACATCTGCGCTGCTCAAAAAGCCGTGGAGCGTAACGGCGGTTGAACCTAACTCGGATATGCTCTCGATTCTCAAAAAAGCTTTGGGCGACAAGGTAAAAACGGTTATTGCCTCAGCGGAAAGCACAACGCTTAACGCCAAAAGTATTAACCTGATAACCGTTGCCCAAGCGTTTCATTGGTTCGATAAGGCGAGGTTCAAGGCGGAGTGCCGACGGATATTAACTCATGACGGACACCTTGCTATCGTGTGGAATTCAAGATGTCAGAACAGTCTTGAAGAAGAGCGCAACAAAATCTGTATGAAATATTGCGACTGCTACCGAAGCGGTCATGTCAAGACAGGTTATGATGACTTTGACGGCGACTCATTTTTAAGAAACGAATATTTTAAAAACACCGATTTTTTAAGACTTGAAAATGAGAGATTTGTCACAAAGGAACAGTTTATCGGCGACAATCTTTCCCGTTCGTATGCGCCGCGGCGTGATGACAGCGGCTATGACGGCTTTGTTTGTGAGCTTGAAAATGCTTTTTCAAAACATGAAAAAGGCGGCAAGGTTTCACAAAATTATATTACCGAGTGTTATCTCGGTTCATTTTAATAAATTTTGAAAGGATAATGCTTCATGGAGATAAAATCTATTAAGGAAGAGCTTAATTCTCTCGCATATCACGGTAGGGGAATTATGATAGGAAAGAGCGCGGACGGCAAAAAGGCTGTTATTGCTTATTTCATTATGGGCAGAAGCGAGAACAGCAGAAACCGCGTGTTCGTTGAGGACGGCGATGGTATTCGCACTCAGGCTTTCGACGAGTCCAAGATGGTTGACCCCCACCTTATCATCTACGCTCCCGTAAGAGTTCTCGGTAACAAAACTATTGTTACAAACGGCGACCAGACCGATACAATTTATGAGCTTATGGACAAGCAGATGACCTTTGAGCAGTCGCTTCGCACAAGAGAGTTTGAGGATGACGCTCCTAATTTCACGCCGAGAATATCGGGCATTATCCACATAGACAACGGCGAAATGAACTACGCCATGTCAATTCTTAAATCGGCAGACGGCGACGGCAGCTCTTGTCAGAGATACACCTATGCGTATCAAAATCCACTCTGCGGTAAAGCAAAATTTATCCACACTTATAAATGCGACGGAAATCCGCTTCCGAGCTTTGAAGGTGAGCCAAAAACGCTTGAGCTTCCCGACACGGATATTGATACTCTTACAAAGCTTATCTGGGAAAATCTCAACGAGGACAATAAGGTTTCGCTTTTCGTAAGATTTATTGACATTGAAACAAACGAATACACCCAAAGAATCATCAACAAAAACAATTAAGAAGTGACTTTACGGAGGTCTGAAATGAAAGAGATCGAACTTAAATACGGCTGTAACCCAAACCAAAAGCCGTCTAAAATTTTTATGGCGGACGGCAGAGACTTACCGGTTACCGTTTTAAACGGCAGACCCGGCTATATTAACTTCCTCGACGCGCTGAACAGCTATCAGCTTGTAAAAGAATTGGAATCCGCCATCGGTCTTCCTGCGGCTGCTTCATTTAAGCATGTCAGCCCTGCAGGCGCGGCTGTCGGCTTGCCGCTCTCCGATACGCTCAGAAAAATTTACTGGGTTGACGACGATGCGGTTCTCTCCCCTCTCGCATCAGCTTATGCAAGAGCAAGAGGCACAGACAGAATGTCGTCCTTCGGCGATTGGATAGCGCTCTCAGACATATGTGACGTTCCCACGGCACTGCTTATAAAGCATGAGGTTTCCGACGGTATAATTGCTCCCGGATACGAAAAAGAGGCTCTTGAAATACTCAAATCCAAGAAAAAGGGAAATTACAATATAGTTGAAATAGACCCCGAATACAAGCCCGCTCCGATAGAACATAAGGACGTTTACGGCGTTACATTTGAGCAGGGCAGAAACGAATTAAAAATTGACGAAAGCTCACTTTTAAACATAGTCACCGAAAGTAAGGAACTTCCGGATAGTGCAAAGCGCGACCTTATAATTTCGCTTATCACGCTCAAATACACACAGTCCAACTCCGTATGCTATGCAAAAGACGGTCAGACCATAGGCGTGGGCGCCGGTCAGCAGTCAAGAATTCACTGCACACGCTTAGCCGGCAGCAAAGCCGACAATTGGCATTTAAGACAGCATCCTAAGGTTCTCGCTCTTGACTTTATAAAGTCCATCGGCAGACCCAACAGAGATAACGCCATTGATGTATACATCTCAGACGACTATGAGGACGTAATCGGCGATGATGTTTGGCAGAACACCTTTAACACTCGCCCCGAACCCCTCACAAAGGAAGAAAAAAAGGCTTGGCTCGCACAGTTTCACGATGTATCGCTCGGCTCGGACGCATTTTTCCCGTTTGACGACAACATAGAGCGTGCAAGAAGAAGCGGTGTTTCGTATATAGTTGAACCGGGCGGCTCCATACGTGACGACATCGTAATTGACTGCTGCAACAAGCACGGCATTACCATGGCATTCACAGGAATACGTCTTTTCCATCACTGATAAAACAATAAGAGGTTTCTAAAATGAAAATACTTGTAGTCGGCGCGGGCGGAAGAGAACACGCCATAATTAAAAAGCTGAAGGAAAATCCGGAGGTCACCGAGATTTTTGCGTGCCCCGGAAACGGCGGCATTGCAAAAGACGCGGAATGCGTTAACATAAGTGCCACGGATTTAGACGGCATTACGGATTTTGCCGTTAAAATGAACATTGATTTCTGCGTAGTGGCTCCTGATGACCCGCTCGTATTAGGATTGGTGGATATTCTCGAAAGCAAGGGAATACCGTGCTTCGGTCCGTCTAAAAAAGCGGCCATAATCGAGGGAAGCAAGGTTTTCTCAAAAAATCTTATGAAAAAATACGGTATCCCGACAGCGGGCTATGAAGTTTTTTCGGATCCCGAAGAAGCGCTCTCTTACATAAAAGAAAAAAATGAATATCCGACCGTTATTAAGGCGGACGGTCTCGCTCTCGGAAAAGGTGTTATAATAGCCGAATCCGAGGAGCAGGCAGAGGACGCCGTAAAAACAATAATGGAGGATAAAAAGTTCGGCGACAGCGGCAACAATGTCGTTATCGAGGAATTCTTAACGGGTCCCGAGGTTTCCGTTCTCTCTTTCACCGACGGAAAAACCGTAGTTCCCATGGTTTCGTCCATGGACCACAAGCGTGCTCTTGACGGCGACAAGGGACTCAATACAGGCGGAATGGGAACGGTTGCGCCGAACCCCTACTACACGGCCGAAATCGCAAAGGAATGTGCCGAAAAGATATTCCTGCCCACAGTTAAGGCTATGAACAATGAAAACAGGACCTTTAAGGGCTGCCTTTACTTCGGTCTCATGCTGACACCAAAGGGTCCTAAGGTTATAGAATACAACTGCCGCTTCGGCGATCCCGAAACTCAGGTTGTTTTGCCGCTTCTCAAAACCGACCTTCTCACAATTATGCGTGCGGTTCACGATGAAACGCTCTCGTTTTTAAATGTTGAGTTCAAGGACGAAAGTGCGGCGTGCGTGGTTATCGCGTCCGGCGGTTATCCGCTGTCTTACGGCAAGGGCTATGAAATAGACTTCGGCGACAGCGAAAACACGGAAAACGTCACGGTATTCCATGCGGGTACTGCCGAAAAGGATGGCAAAATCGTGACCTCCGGCGGCAGAGTCCTCGGAGTTACGGCAACGGGAAAAGACCTTAACGCCGCTCTCTCTACCGCTTACAAAGCAACCGAGCAGATTAAATTTAAGGACGCCTTTTACAGAAAAGACATCGGTGCGCGTGCGCTTGCCGCACTGAAAAAATAAACAGGAAGTGACGAAATGGTATACAGAATTTACGTTGAAAAGAAAAAACAATTTGCAGACGAGGCTGCATCGCTTTTATCGGATATACGCTCACTGCTTATGATAGACTCGCTTGAAGAGCTTCGTATTTTCAACAGATACGATGTGGAAAACATCAGCGAAGAGCTTTTCGAGCGCTGTGAAAAAACCGTTTTCTCAGAGCCGCAGCTTGACAACACCTACGCTCGCCTGCCTCAGACCGACGCCACGGTATTTGCAGTTGAATATCTGCCGGGTCAGTTTGACCAGAGGGCGGACTCCTGTGCTCAGTGTATTCAGATAGTTTCGGAGGGCGACAAGCCGACCGTTCGTACCGCGAAAGTATATATGCTCTTCGGCAAGCTTGCTCCGGCACAGCTTGAAGCTATCAAAAAGTATGTAATAAACCCCGTAGAGAGCCGTGAGGCTTCTCTTGAAAAGCCCGAAACGCTGAATGTCAATTACAACATTCCGACAAGCGTTGAAACTCTTACGGGATTTACGGAGCTTAACGAAAATGAGCTCAAGGCATTTATAGACAAATATGCTCTTGCAATGGACCTTGCGGATATTGAATTTTGCCGCAAATACTTCAAAGGCGAGCATCGCGACCCGACTATAACGGAAATCAGAATGATTGATACATACTGGTCGGACCATTGCCGCCATACCACGTTTCTCACGACGATAGACGGCGTAAAAACAGAGGACAAAACCATACAAAAGGCATACGACAGATATGTTTCCATACGCAAGGAGCTTGGCAGAACAAAGCCGCAGAACCTTATGGATTTGGCGACTATCGGAGCGCGTTATTTAAAGCACACGGGTCAGCTCAAAAATCTTGATGAATCGGATGAAATCAATGCCTGCACCGTAAAAATAAAGGTTGACGTAGACGGCGAAGACGAAGATTGGCTCTTCTTATTTAAAAACGAAACACACAACCACCCGACGGAAATCGAGCCGTTCGGCGGCGCGGCAACCTGCATAGGCGGAGCTATCCGCGACCCGCTGTCGGGCAGAGGATATGTTTATCAGGCAATGCGTGTTACCGGTGCGGCGGACCCGTTAAAGCCCGTAAGCGAAACCATGCCCGGTAAGCTGCCGCAGAGAAAGCTCGTAACCACAGCTGCGGCAGGCTACAGCTCATACGGCAACCAGATAGGGCTTGCGACCGGTTCGGTAGACGAAATCTACCATCCCGGATATGTTGCAAAGCGTCTTGAAATAGGTGCCGTTGTAGGTGCCGTTCCCGCAAAAAATGTTCGCCGTGAAGAGCCTGTTCCCGGTGACATAATCATCTTACTCGGCGGCAGAACCGGCCGTGACGGCTGCGGCGGTGCGACAGGTTCTTCAAAATCGCATAAGCTCTCGTCACTCGAGCATTGCGGTGCCGAGGTTCAAAAGGGTAACGCTCCGGAAGAGCGAAAATTGCAGAGACTTTTCAGAAACAGTGAAGTTACAAAGCTTATAAAAAGATGTAACGACTTCGGTGCGGGCGGCGTATCGGTAGCCATAGGCGAGCTTGCCGACGGCTTGCACATTGATTTGAATAAAGTCCCCAAGAAATACGAAGGTCTTGACGGCACAGAGCTTGCAATTTCCGAATCGCAGGAGAGAATGGCCGTTGTAGTTGCAAAAGAGGACGCGGAAAAGTTCTTGGAGCTTGCCAAAACGGAAAACCTCGAAGCCACCGCTGTTGCCGAGGTTACCGACACAAACCGCCTTACAATGGAATGGAACGGCAAAAAGATAGTCGATATTTCCCGTGAATTCTTAAATTCAAACGGTGCCGAAAAGCACACTCTTGTAACCGTTACAAATCCTCAGCCCATAGTTAAAAGCGTTGAGGGTAAAACCAACGGTGAGAAATTCTTGAATCTTGCCGATGACCTTAATATTTGCTCAAAGCGCGGACTCTCGGAGCGTTTTGACTCAACAATAGGCGCAAATACCGTGCTTATGCCCTTCGGCGGAAAATATCAGATGACGCCGGCTCAAGGCATGGCGGCAAAAATTCCCGTTCTTAATAAGGACACAAAGACCTGCTCGGTTATGGCTTGGGGCTACAACCCATTTATCACCGAGAAAAATCAGTATCTCGGCGCATACCTTGCGGTTGTGGAGTCCGTATCAAAGCTTATAGCCACGGGCGGAAACACGGAAAACTGCTATCTCACATTCCAGGAATATTTTGAGAGAATGACAAGCGACAGCAAGCGTTGGGGTCAGCCCACCGCGGCACTTCTCGGCGCACTTACGGCTCAGCTTGAGCTCGGTATAGCGTCAATAGGCGGCAAGGATTCCATGAGCGGCACATTCGAGGATATTGACGTTCCTCCTACTCTCGTTTCATTTGCGGTTTCCGTCGGTTCAAGCGACGATGTTATGTCGCCCGAGTGGAAGCTCCCATGCTCTAAGGTCTACTACATAGAACCGAAGAAAAATTCCGACGGCACATTTGACACAGAGAGCCTTAAAGCGGTATTTGCAAGAGTTGAAAAGCTCATTAAGGAGAAAAAGGCTCTCGCCGTATTTACCCCGTCTTACGGCGGCATTGCCGAGGGCGTTATGAAGGCCTGCTTCGGAAACAAAATAGGCTTTGCTTTTGACAAGAGATTCCCGGCGGACAAGATATATGATTACAACTACGGCTCGTTTGTTATAGAGGCCGCCTGTGAGCTTGACGACGCGGTTCTCCTCGGCGAAACAACCATGGATTATTCCGTAAAGATAGGCATTGAAAAAATCGATCTCAACGAAATCCAAAAAGTATACGAGAACAAGCTTGAACCCGTATTTGCCTGCAACATAAAGACTCCCGAAAAGGCTGTAAACGCATACAGCTTTACGGCAAAAACGCGCATTTCGCCCAAAATCGGCATCAAAAAGCCCAAGGTTTTGATTCCCGTATTCCCCGGAACGAACTGCGAATACGATACAACAAGGGCGTTTATTAACGCCGGCGCAGATCCCGAAGTTATGGTAATTAAAAACCTCTCTGCATCTGACGTAACCGAGAGCGTAAATGTTTTCGCCGAAAAAATTGAAGCTTCGCAGATAATATTCATTCCCGGCGGCTTCTCCGGCGGCGACGAGCCGGACGGCAGCGGTAAATTTATAACCGCATTCTTCCGCAATCCCGTCATAAAAGAAAAAGTCCACGCACTGTTAAAAGAACGTGACGGACTTATGGCCGGTATCTGCAACGGCTTCCAGGCACTTATAAAACTCGGTCTTGTCCCCTACGGTGAAATCATAGATCCGAGTGCCGACACACCGACGCTTACCTTTAACACCATAGGCAGACATCAGTCAAGACTTGTCAACACGAGAGTTGCCTCAAACAAGTCTCCGTGGCTGTCGTCCTCAAATGTAGGCGATATACATACTGTTGCGATTTCTCACGGCGAAGGCAGGTTTGTTTGCCCGAAAGAGCTTTTCCGCTCACTTGCGGAAAACGGTCAGATTGCAACGCAGTACGTTGACGAAAACGGAAAGCCCACCATGAACATCAGATTCAATCCGAACGGCTCCTTTGAGGCGGTCGAGGGCATAACCTCGCCGGACGGAAGAGTATTCGGTAAGATGGGTCATTCCGAACGCTTCTCCGATAACGTATATAAAAACGTTGACGGCAACAAAGATAACCGTATGTTTATAAATGCGGTAGATTACTTCAAAATCTAATAAAAAAAGACCCGCTGTGAAAAAAATTCAAGGAGGAAGATTCACAGTGGGTCTTATTTTTATCAATTGTCTCCGAAGAGGCTGAGCAAAGACCGTAAAGCTTTGGCTGAGTGCTTATAAGTCAGTATTGCTTCAAAATAACATCTTTTTGCATAACCCCTCAGATAAGCCCAAACTTATCTGAGGGATGCATTTTCTTGTATCAAAAATATATAATTTTGAAGTGCTCCGCAGTTTCATAGCTATAAAAATTTTTTATGCCGAAGTCAAGAAATGAAGCAAGGCTGTCGCCTTGCGGCTTTTTGACAAAAGCATAAGAGATTTTTATGCGAGAAACCAATACTTCCTTATGAACGCTCAGCCTTAACTTTGCGGTTTTTTACTTAAACAAGCCTCGGAGCTTCATTTTTCGGCGACAATGCTTTATAATAACCCGATAAAAATCGGCTTATTTCATTATCAGACGGCTGCAAGAGCCGCACCGAGCGCCTTGCACTCTGCGATTGCATCATCAGAGGGAGCGTCGTTGCATATCACCGACTCTGTCACAAGCACTGCACCGTCTGCTGTGCAAGTCTCCTCCCAGCTTCTCATCCATTCGCCGTCGCCCCATCCGTAGGAGCCGAAGAGCGCAATTTTTTTGCCTCCGAGATCACCCTCGCACGAATTAAACATAGGCTCGAACTCGCTGTCCTCAAGCTGTTCGCTGCCCATTGACGGACATCCGAACGCCACAGCGTCAAAAGAAGAGAGCATTGACGCATCAAACTCGGAAGCCGTAAAAAGCTCTGCCTTAGCGCCGCCCTCGCGAACACCGTCAACCACGGCCGAAGCCATTGCCTCGGTATTTCCCGTTCCGCTCCAATATACTACTGCTACCTTACTCATTTTATCATATCCTTTCAGATTATTTATTATGACTGCTCACAACAAGGCGTTCAAATGAATTGTGCTTTTTGTAAGCGTCTTTATACACTCTTGTGCATTTTTTATAAAGCTTGAATTTTTTCTGTGCCTCCGCTTCGTCACCGTAAACCTTCCAAGTGCCGACGCATTTTGAATTTTTTGCGCCGTGCTTTATGAAGCCGCTGACATCCTCAGACGGATAACCCAGAAAGAGTCCTATTTCGTGCGGAAAATCCTCTTCGTGCCTGACACGTCTTATGAGCTCCGCCACACATCTTTCGGTACAGCCCACGGGGTAAGCCCTCTCCGACAGCAGCTCGGCAGCGGTTTTGTCGGCAAGGTCTTTTTCGAGCCTGTCGGGTCTGTAAAGATATATCAGCGCCCTTGTTTTTGTGATTTTAACCGGCATAATGCGAAGCCCGCGAGGCACAAGCCGCCGATTCAGCTCGCGAACCGAGCGAAGCAAGTCACTTTTATCGTCAACCTTGCAGGAAAACAGATTTCCGGTTTTAAGACCGGCAAGGCATGGCGAACAGCAGTTAATAACCGTTTCTTCGGACAAAATCGGTCACTCCTCTCTTATGTCAAAATCCGCAACACAGTCCACGTGGTTAGCGTTTGCTAACCGCAAGAGCTTTTTAAAATCCGCTCTATGCGGCGGATTTATTGCGGCACCGTCAAGGGAATTTAAGCTCCGCATATGGCACCGATTTAATAATTCTACGCTTCAAGTCGGTTAGCATATGCTAACCGTTTGGTGTAAAAACTTCCTGCTCGACTGTCCGAGCAGGTCGTTTACATATGAATTATATCAGATTGCCGAACGGTATGTCAAGTACATTTTATCAGCCTTGTATTTCTGCCGCAATTTCCTTCGCCAAGGCTGCAAGGGCTGCTGCATTGCTGTTGTTAACCGCAGATTTCACCGTAGTCGTATTTTCGCAGATTTTACAGCTTTTAAGCGTTTCTACGGTCTCGCGCATTTTTTTGCCGGCGGTGGGCGCCCATGTTCCGTTATCAACTATCGCAAACGTCTTATTTGAAATATTAAGGCGTTTCATATCCGAAATATAATCGTCCATCTTGGGATAAATCTCAAGATTGTACGTAGCCGACATCAACACTATGTGACTGCAGCGGAAGGTCTCTGAAATGAGATAAGACACGTCGGTCGAAGAGACATCATACATGGCGATATCCTTAACACCGAGCTTTGACAATTCATTTGCAAGATAATATGCGGCATTTTCGGTATTGCCGTAAATCGACGCATAAGCTATCATAACCGAATTGCCCTCAGCCTCATATTTACTCCATAGATCATATTTATTTATGATATAAACAAGATTTGAGCGCCAAACCGGTCCGTGCAAAGGACATATCATCTGAATATCGAGCGTCAAAGCTTTTTTGAGAAGCGACTGCACCTGCATACCGTATTTGCCGCAAATATTTGTATAGTATCTGCGATAATCCGGAAGCCAATCACGGTCAATATCGTATTCGTCGTTGAATATGTTGCCGTTCAGCGCGCCGAATGTACCGAATGCGTCCGCGCTGAAAAGAACCTTTTCAAAGCTTTCATACGTCACCATAACCTCAGGCCAATGAACCATAGGCGCCGTATAAAACGACAGCTCATGTTTACCGAGGGACACGGTATCGCCCTCTTTTACGACTATTTTCTCATTTTTAAGCTCATCACCGAAAAACTGCAACATCATATCGACAGCCTTTTTGGTTGCGACTAAAGCCGCGTCGGGATAGAGGTCGCAAATCAGCCTTAAGCTGCCTGCATGATCCGGTTCCATATGATTCACAACAATATAATCAAGCGTTTTACCATTAAGCGCAGCCTTCACGTTCTCAACGAAAACACGACTCGAATCATAATCCACGGCATCTATAAGTGCCGTTTTTTCATCATTTATAATGTAAGAATTGTATGAAACACCGCGCGGTATGGGGAAAATATTTTCAAACAGCGAAAGACGTCTGTCGCTCACACCGACATAGGTGATGTCATTTGTAATCTGTCTTGTAACCTGCATAGTCTGATCTCCTGTGTATAAAATATAGCTTTAGCATAGCTCTTCGTTTAGCAGTATAACATAAAACGAGTCCAAAATAAATATGTGAAAACATAAATTTAGAGTTTTATATTGACTTTTTGCATTTTGTTTGCTAAAATACTGAATGTTGTTTGCGGGTGTAGTTCAATGGTTAGAATTCCAGCCTTCCAAGCTGGCTGTGTGGGTTCGATTCCCATCACCCGCTCCATTTGAAGACAACTTACGGACTAATTAAAGTTCGTAAGTTTTTATTTTATAAAAATATAATGTTCTCTTTCTAGGAAGGAGGACATTTTTTATGCTTGAATTTAAAATTACCCAAGAACTTAAACCTAATCCTAAACTTTTAGAACTAATTAAGGACTTTACTTATAAAACTAAAAAGGGAAAAGTCAAAGTTCTTCTAAATACTAATTTGTCTTAAATGAATATGTTTTTGTGTAAATAATCTTTAAAAAAGAGGAAAAAATTATCAAAATAATTTAATCCTCTTTTTATATTTTTTAGACTGTGGGAGTAAAAATAGTGTCTAGCCAGCACTGAATTTATACTCCCGCATAAATTCTACTATGGGAATTCCCATACCCTTATTTAAGATAATTATTTAAATATTCAATCCATTCAGGAGCATTTTCTTCATTAAACAAATGATATAAAAAATCTACAACTATTTGATGCCTATTTTTAGATTCTTCTTTACCGGAATCAGTTAGCATTAAATCTTTAAGTTTTAATATTTTTTCAAAAATATGGCATACACTACTATCTGCACATTTTCTTGTATATTTTTCTGCATTCATATCTTCAATTGGGAAAATATTTCTATCAAAAAATGGTTTTCCATTTTTCATACTATAAGTATAGACTCTTAAAATACCATTTGCTCCTAATGCATCACACATATCTACATCTGATACAATTTTCCCTTCAAGAGTTGTTGGACTATGTCCTTTTAATCTTTTGCTATATCCAATATTATTAATAGCATCACATACTTGTTCTTGGATAGCTTTATCAACATTGCAATCATCCATAATTATTTTGGCGTTTGTAAGTTTCTCTGCATTTTCCATACCAAATAACTTATAATCATCTGCATCATGAAGTAATGCTATTAATGATACTATATATTTATTTGCATTTTCTTTTTCAGCGAATTTTAAAGATAAATCTAAAACCCTATTAATATGTTCAAGTCCATGTCCAGAGTTGTCTCCCTCTAATAGTTTTGCTACTTCATTTTTTACTTTTTCTATATGATTACTAACATTATATTTGTACATAACTTCAGAACTCCTTTTATAGACATTTGTTATTTTTGATAATTCAGAAATAGATAAAAATCAAAAAGTTCGGTTGGATATGTAGGTCTATATTATGAATAATCTTCTTGTTTTCCAAAATAAAATTTTTTACTATCTTTTTCCACATTATATTCATAAAATCACCTTTATAAAATAATACTATAAAACAACAAAATTTTCCATGCTCCCGTTGAAATTCAATAAGAATTCATATATAATATTTTTAGAAAGGGAGCGTTATGGTTCGTAAACTGTTGCTTAATCGCTCCAAAAACCGACAAGCTTCAACTGAACTTGTCGGTTTTATTTTTACCGAAAACAGTAATACAGTCCAAAAACACCGCGACCTAAAGCACTCACAAAAACAAGTGCTTTAGGTCGTTTTAGGCTGTTTAAAATGCAATGGATTTTTGGTTTTGCTTTTAACCGTTCAGGATTATTTTATCTTTAAAGCCTCGTACATACAGAGGAACTCCTTTTCGGTCTCGGATATATTTTTTGAGTTATCCTTTACATCTATATGTATTTCCGGTGTAAAGTCAAACAGCTTGTCGCCGTGGTAGCAAAGAAACTCGTGATACAGTAAGCTGTCGTCTACGGATTTCACCTTTTCCTTTTCGTCATCGTCAATATCAAGCGTCGCATATTTTGAAAAAATTACCTTTTGCAGCTTTTTTTCATATTCGGAAAACAGCGGAAAGTGCATTTTCAGAGGTCTTGTCATATCTCCTATATAGCTTTCGGCGCTGTCGTGCAAAAGGCAAAAAAGCGCGACCCTTTTTGAATATCCGCGTGCCGTTGCCTCAAGCGCGCAATTTACGGAATGTCTTGCCACCGAATAAAACTCGGTGAAATGACCGTTTGCCCTTGTCATCATAGAAAGAGCGTGCGCTATGTCGCGTATGTCTATATCGTCTTCGCACGGATTTGTCGGGTCAAAGCGTATTTTGTTTATTGTTGAAATTTCGTTTTTTCTTGTGTTTGCCACAATACCACTTCCGAAGTATATTTTACACTTTTGCCGCTCCGAGTGCAATACCGATTTACATTTAAAAAAGCTACAATTCTTTTACATCTATTATATAAAAATATAAAAAGCGGTCCGTAAAGTCATATGGCTTTACGGACCGCTATGCTTATTCGGTTACGGTTTTTTCCTCGGCCTTGTCAAAAACAAATTTGTCATCTTTGACATTGCAGATATACTTGCCGCCCTTTTTCACGTTGCCCTTGAGCATTTCCTCGGACAAAGCGTCCTCAATTCTGCTCTGAATAGCACGTTTCAGAGGTCTTGCACCGTATACATCGTCGAAGCCTGCGTCGGCTATCTTGCTGACAGCTTCATCGGAGAAAGTAACCTCGATACCCATATCCTCAACGCGTTTCTGGAGAACAGCGAGAAGTCTCGAAGCGATTTCTTTGATGTTTTCCTTGGTAAGGCGCTGGAATACTATTATGTCGTCTACTCTGTTAAGGAATTCGGGACGGAAGGTGTTGCGAAGCTCACCCATTACAGCGTCCTTGATTTCCTTTTCGTTCTGCTCAAGCTCTTTTGCGCCTGCGGCAAAACCGAACGCCTTTTGCTTCTGCGAAATGAGCTTAGCACCGACATTCGAGGTCATTATGATGATGCAATTCTTAAAGTCAACGCGTCTGCCCTGACCGTCTGTCAGAACACCGTCGTCAAGTATCTGCAAAAGCATATTGAACACGTCGGGGTGTGCCTTTTCAATCTCATCGAAAAGTACAACGGAGTACGGTTTTCTTCTTACCTTTTCGGTAAGCTGACCGCCCTCGTCATAGCCGACATATCCGGGGGGCGAACCTATGAGACGGGACACCGTGTGCTTCTCCATATACTCAGACATATCAAGTCTTATCATAGCGTTTTCGTCGCCGAACATAGCGGCGGCCAGAGCCTTGCAAAGCTCTGTTTTGCCGACGCCCGTGGGGCCTAAGAAGATGAACGAGCCTATGGGCTTTTTCGGGTCCTTAAGTCCGACTCTGCCGCGGCGGATAGCTCTCGAAACAGCCTCGACCGCTTCATCCTGACCGACTATGCGGCGATGAAGCTCATCCTCCATATGAAGAAGTCTGTCACTCTCTTCGGTAGAAAGCTGAGTTACGGGAACTCCGGTCCAAGAGGATACTATATCGGCAATGTCGGCGGGAGTTACCTCGTCATGGCTCTTGCCTGCCATATCGTGCCAGTTTTCTTTCTTGTCCTTAATTTCCTTGTCGAGCTTGCGCTCCTCATCACGAAGAGCTGCAGCACGCTCAAATTCCTGAGCATTTACAGCCGAGAGCTTTTCCGCCTCAACGCTCTTTTTCTTGTCTTCGAGTTCTTTAAGGTCCGACGGAGCCGTATAGGAACGAAGTCTTACCCTTGAAGCCGCTTCATCGATAAGGTCTATGGCTTTATCGGGCAAATATCTGTCGCCTATATATCTCGTTGAGAGTTTAACGGCGGACTCAATAGCCTCATCGGTTATCTTTACCTTGTGATGAGCTTCATATTTATCTTTAATGCCCTTGAGTATTTCAATAGCTTCCTCCTGCGAGGGTTCATCAACCATTACAGGTTGGAAGCGACGCTCCAAAGCGGCATCTTTTTCGATGTGCTTACGGTATTCCTCAATAGTGGTTGCACCGATTATCTGAAGCTCGCCTCTTGCGAGAGAGGGCTTTAAGATATTGGCTGCGTCAGCCGCACCCTCGGCGCTGCCTGCGCCTATAAGAGTGTGAACCTCATCTATGAAGAGGATAACGTCCTTGGCGTTTTTAACCTCGTCGATAACCTTTTTAATTCTCTCTTCAAAATCGCCGCGGTATTTTGTACCTGCAACCATACCGGTAAGGTCAAGAGAATATATCTTTTTGTCCTTTAAAAGCTCGGGAACCTCACCCGAAACAATTTTAAGAGCAAGACCCTCGGCGATTGCCGTTTTGCCGACGCCGGGCTCACCTATAAGGCAAGGATTGTTTTTGGTACGTCTTGAGAGAATCTGAATAACCCTCTCTATTTCTTTCTGACGGCCGATTACAGGGTCAATCTTACCGTCCTTTGCGAGCTTTGTAAGATCTCTGCCGAACTGCGAGAGCATACTCTCGTTTTCCTTGCCGCCGTCCTTATTGTCGGTGCCGGCGTTTGCCGTACCGCCCATAAGAGCCTTTGACACATCATTTACAATGTCCTGCATGGAGACTCCGGCGCGGCTTAAAAGAAGCGTTGCGCTGCACGAGCCCTCACGCGCTATTGCGAGCAATACGTGCTCAGTACCTACAAGCTGCTGACCCATCTGCCTTGCGAATGCAACAGAGGTTTCGAGAATGTTTTTGCTTCTCGGTGTAAAGTCGTCGGGCTGAAGCTCGGTAGGTACGCCTACGCCGATGCTTCTCTTGAGCTCTTCTTCTATGTCGGCATAGGTTATATTATGTGCAGCGAGCACCGCACCCGCAACAGTGGATGTATCCGAGAGAAGGCCGAGCAATATATGCTCGCTGCCGATGTAAGTATGTCCCAAATCCTCGGCTGCCTTTACCGCCGCATTCAAGGACTTATTTGCTTTTTCCGTAAAACCGGTGAATTTGAACATAACTGTCATTCCTTTCAAATTAATTGATAAATTAACGCCGCAAAGCGAAAATTTAAAATTAAAGTCTTTGTCTTACTTGTTTTGCACGCTCAATGTCGCGCTCGCGGCTGTCAAGATTTTTGCCCGCCGCCGCGTTTATTGTTGCGGGCTGCATTGAAATCATAAGCTCATCGACGGTCTCGGGCTTAACATTTATAAGACCCGCAACCGCTCCGAGACGAACCTTTGATACAAGAGTCATAAATTCCTTGACGGGAAGAATCCTCGCCGATTTCAGAATTCCGTAGGCTCTGAATATCTCATCCTCGGTTTCTATGCTTTTAACCATTTCCGCTCTCGCTGTTCTCTCCTGCGCCGCAAGCTGCAGCGTTACCGTTTTGAGATTGTCAATAGCGGCTTTTTCGGAGATGCCGAGAGTTACCTGATTACTGAGGCAGTATATATCGCCCATTGGAACGCTTCCCTCACCGTAAGAGCCGCACACGGTAAGACCGAGCTTTGATACGGTTGAAGAGATAGAGCTCATCTGGCCGCATGCCGTAAGCGCCGGAAGATGAAGAAGCACCGAGGCTCTCATACCCGTACCGAGATTGGTCGGACATTGGGTAAGGTAGCCGAGACGGTCATCAAATGCGAAAACAAATTTTTCGTTAAGCTCATCGTCTATTCTGTCTGCCTCGGCATAAGCCGTTTCGAGTGAAAGACCGGGTTTCATAACCTGTATTTTAATATGATCCTCTTCACAGAGCATTATGCTTATGCCCTCGCTGTCTGATAAAAGCAACGCTCTGCCGTCATAAGACGATGCAAATTCGGGACTTATCAGATGCTTTTCGGCAAGCGATACTATCTGCGGTTGAGTAAGAGTTTTCATCTCGATAAATTCGAGATTCTCTCTGCCGCATACAGCGTCGCCGATTTTCTTATTCAGAGCCGTTCTCGTTTTCGTATCAAGCTTGCAGGGAAAAGGATAATCCTCAATATTTCTCGCAAGTCTTATGCGTGTGCTTATAACGATGTCGTTTTGTTCGCCTGCGCCTATATACCACTTACTCATTTTTGATTATCCTCGCTTTCCAGCTTTTTGATCTCGTCGCGAAGGCGTGCCGCCTCTTCGTAATTCTGAGCCTCAACCGCCTGCTTAAGATTTTCCTTAAGCTCTTCGGTTTTGCTGAGCTTCTTTATTTCCGGAGAAGTATTTGCCTTTTTACCCTCGTGATGGGTTCTGCCGTGGATACGCTCAAATGAGGGAAGAAGCTTATCGTAAAATGTACTGTAACAATCGCCGCAGCCCATTCTGCCGCTTCTTACGATGTCATTAAACGTACTGCCGCACTTTTCACAGCGGACTATACCGTTGCTGAGAGCGCCGACCGTTGCCTCGTTGAAAAACGAGCCGAGCATATCTGAAAAGTTGAAGCCGAAATCCGGGAAGACGCTGTCATAGCCGAGAGCGCGTGCACAATCGGAGCAAAGATGAGCTTCCGTGGCCTCGCCGTTTACAATCCTTTTGATATGTGTAGTTGCCTCATATTTACCACAGTTTTGACACAACATATAAATCACTCCTTATTTCATAGATGAAATCAACATTTGCTTAAATATATTCGCCCTAAGCTTATCGCGAAGCTCATGCGGCACATCGTGATACGACTTATCGGCGGTTGCCGCCAGCATTACCGCCGCCTCTTTATCCTCCAAAAGCCCTCTGTCGTGCAAATTCACGATATGTGCGCGACAGGATCTTTCATCAATATTATTTCCTATCGAATTGATGAGGTGCATTTTCAGAGTGCTGAGATCGTATGTGGCTCTGGTTATCTTGATATAACCTCCGCCGCCGCGGCGGCTTTCTACTATATAGCCGTGCTCCGGCGTAAACCGTGACGAAATGACGTAATTTATTTGGCTCGGCACGCACCCTAGCTGCTCTGCCAAATCATTGCGGCGTATTTCGGTAGTTCCGCTGTCGGAGAGCATATCAAGAATCATACCGGCTATTTCCTTGCTTAAGTTCATTTGTTAATCACTCCGTCTTTTCCGATTGTCAGAGGACTTTTACAGTACCCGGCTCATCGCCTAATCTATTTGACTTTGACTATCTTTGACCTTTGACATTTTCTATTATATGTTTTTCACCCTTTTTGTCAAAGGTCAAAAAAGGTCAAATTTAGTTTTAGTGAAGATGAAAATGCATATTATCTCTTGTTTTCTTTAAGTTACTGCTTTTTTTATGCTTTTTGCTCATTTTTCATTCTAAGGCTGACTCTTTGGCTCATAATTCAGGCAAAAACGAGCCCAAAAGCCCTCCAAAAGCCCTCTGTACCGTCAATTTCACGCCTCCCCTCCTCCTGTTTCGCAAAAGTTTAAAGGTCAAATTTTTTCTCAAAGGTCAAATTTTTTTGACTTTTATACTCACAAAAATATATTGTATGCCGAAACATCGAAAAATATTAACACAAGCTTTGCCGTTTACATAATATGTATTGAAGGCGGGCAAAAACCTGCCGTTAAATCTGAAAGGAGGATATTGGATGAACTGCTTTGGCGGATGCGGCAACAACGGTCTTTTGATACTTGTCATCATCATAATCCTGCTCTTTGCGGACGGTAGCTACGGCAAGAACGGCTGCGGCTGCGGTAATGACTGCGGTTGCGGTAACTCAGGCTGCGGCGGCTGCGGGTGCGGCTGCTAATCGGTAAAACGGCACAGCCGAAGATTCGGCATACGCGGCCGCTTACGCGCAAAAATCCGACCGTATACAATCCGAATCTTCACCGATAAAAAATCCGCCTCGGGAATCCTCCCGGGGCAGATTTGTTTTTTATTGCACAATATACAGTTTTTTCACAAAAGCCGCTATTTAACGGCTTCGGCTATATTCATAAGGCACTTGTACCGATACTGCGGTGCGTTTGCCGCAAGGTATCTTTTAAGCTCTCCGCACAGCGCACCGTTTATTATATACTTCTTAATAACAAAACCGCGGCGCACGGATTTTGTCAGATACATGGAATCTACAAGGCTGAAGTTGTTGAGCAAGAGAAAAACGCCCTGTTGATATTTCATAAGGTCGTTTGTGGGTATGTCAATCAGCTTTGCTACGGGCGACATACTGCTGCAAAGCTCCTCAAGCTTTTTAAAATCCTCCCTCAGGGAAAGCTTCGGCATAAACCCCCTGTTTTTCCTCTTTTCCGTAAAATATTTTATCGTCTCTTCGCGGAAATCGGTGTTTATTATGTTAACATTATAATTTCCGAGCCACTCATTGACCTCGTTCATATCTGACGAGGTATCATCGTCGCCTATGTCCTCGGCTGTGTATATAACTATATCGCTGTCCGCCGTTTCTCTGCCCTTAATGGCAAACGAGAGGGCTACGTAAATACATTTTGTGAAGTCCACAAACGGGCTTATGTCAAGGTAATGCTGCGCAAATGCCGTCATATAGTACATACTGTCATTAGACGGTTCGCCGTAGAGAGTTTTGTATACCGATATAAAATGTTCTCTTGAACAGTAAAAATCAAAAAGCTTTTTACTGTCAATATTAAAAATCGAACCGCCGTTCATTTCCGCTATTACGTCTTCATTTCTCAGAAGAGTCGGTATGAGCCTTCTCGTGCGGCTCTTTATTCTCTCGCCGCGGTAATAGAGCTTTTCGCCGCCGTTGTATGGCTCCAACAGCACTCTGCCGAAATCGTCGAATGTGTCTATTTTAATTTCGGACACATCAAAATTGACATCGAACGCATCCTCTAATCTGTCTTTTATTCTCGTCCCCATTAAACCCTGAGGCAAATTTATGTCTTCTATCTTCAAAGCAGCATCACCGTACCCCGACTTTTGTTACAGTATAACATAAAGCACATTGTTTTGGCAAATAAAGATAACCTTCGACAATATTTGTGTTATTACACACACAGCACAAAATTTGCACAAATAAATATGTAATTTTTTTGAGAATTTACCCTTTTTTTCAATTAAAATGAGGTTTACATAATTTCATAAAAGTGTTAAAATTACAGAGTATGTACAATACATCCATTCTGTTAAATATCCATTCAAGGAGGAAATATCAAATGGCAGAAACCAAAAAGGCCTTAGTCGAGCGCAAAGCTAAGACTATGGACGGTAATAATGCCGCTGCTCACGTATCTTATGCGTTTACCGAAGTAGCAGGTATTTACCCGATTACCCCGTCAAGCCCTATGGCTGACTATGTTGACCAGTGGTCGGCACAGGGACTTAAAAACATTTTCGGAACCACAGTTAAGGTTGCCGAGATGCAGTCCGAGGCAGGCGCTGCCGGAACCGTTCACGGTTCTCTCGCAGCAGGCGCTCTCACTACGACTTACACCGCTTCACAGGGACTTCTTCTTATGATCCCGAATATGTATAAGATTGCCGGTGAGCTTCTTCCGTGCGTATTCCACGTATCGGCTCGCTGCGTTGCTTCTCATGCACTTAACATCTTCGGTGACCACTCGGACGTTTATGCTTGCCGCCAGACCGGCTTTGCAATGCTTGCCGAGACAAATCCGCAGGAGGTTATGGACTTGGGACCGGTAGCTCACCTTGCAGCTATTGAGGGCAGAGTTCCGTTCATCAACTTCTTCGACGGTTTCCGTACCTCTCACGAGATACAGAAAATCAATGTATGGGATTACAAAGACCTCAAGGATATGGTAGATATGGACGCTGTTAAGGCGTTCCGTGAGCGTGCTCTCAACCCCGAGCATCCGACAATGCGCGGTTCGCACGAAAACGGCGATATCTTCTTCCAGCACAGAGAGGCTTGCAATAAATATTATGACGCTGTTCCCGCTATCGTTGAAAAGTATATGGACAAGATCAACGAGAAGATCGGCACAGACTACAAGCTCTTTAACTACTACGGTGCTCCCGATGCAGAGAGAGTTATCGTAGCTATGGGCTCCGTTTGCGATGTTGCGGAAGAGGTTATCGATTACCTCACCGCAAAGGGCGAAAAAGTAGGTCTTGTCAAGGTTCGTCTTTACAGACCGTTCTCGGCTGCAAAATTTGTTGAGGCTATTCCGGCTACAGCTAAGAAAATTGCTGTTCTTGACAGAACCAAGGAGCCCGGTTCAATAGGCGAGCCGCTCTTCCTTGACACAATCGCAGCTCTTGACGAGATGGGCAGAACAGGTCTTAAGGTTTCCGGCGGCCGTTACGGTCTCGGTTCCAAGGATACTCCCCCTGCAAGCATTTTTGCTGTTTACGAGCATCTTAAGGAGGAGACTCCCGCACGTCAGTTCACAATCGGCATCAACGATGATGTTACTCACCTTTCACTTCCCGAAAAGCCGGCTCCCATTACCGCGGCAGAGGGTACTATCGAGTGCAAGTTCTGGGGTCTCGGCGGCGACGGTACAGTCGGTGCAAACAAAGACTCTATCAAGATCATCGGTGACCATACAGATAAGTATGTTCAGGCATATTTCCAGTATGACTCAAAGAAGACCGGCGGTGTTACAATTTCTCACCTTCGCTTCGGCGACAAGCCCATTAAGAGCTCATACTATATAAACAAGGCCGACTTCGTTGCCTGCCACAACCCCTCTTACATAGAGAAGGGCTTCAGAATGGTAGAGGACGTAAAGCCGGGCGGCGTATTCCTCATCAACTGCCAGTGGGATGAAAATGAGCTTTCTGAAAAGCTCAATGCAGAGACTAAGAGATACATCGCAAAGAACAACATTCAGCTCTACACCGTTAACGCTATCGACATAGCCGCTAAAATAGGTCTCGGTAAGCGTACCAACACCGTTTTGCAGTCTGCATTCTTCTCGCTTGCTAAGGTTCTTCCCGCTGAGGAAGCAATCGGCTACATGAAAGAAAAAGCTCAGAAGTTTATGAAGAAGGGCATTGAGATAGTTAAGATGAACGAGGCGGCTATCGACGCAGGTGCTTCCGCTTACGTTAAGATTGATGTTCCGGCTTCTTGGGCTGACGCAGAGGATGCTCCCAAAGCTGTTACCGAGCATGGTCCGGCGAAGCTTGTCAAGATGGTTGACAGCGTCATGAAGCCCGTAGGCAATATGGACGGCGACCGTCTCCCCGTATCCGCATTCTCCGAGCACGTTGACGGCACCTTCGAGCAGGGCGCTTCGGCTTACGAAAAACGCGGCGTTGCCGTTATGGTTCCCGAGTGGGACGGTGCAACTTGTGCTCAGTGTAACAAGTGCTCTTATGTTTGCCCGCACGCTACAATCCGTCCGTATGCTCTTACCGCTGAGGAAGCAGCTAATGCTCCGGCAGTTGCAACAATAGTTGACAAGAAAGGTAAAGGCAAGGACGTTTACAAGTATACAATGGCTGTTTCTCCGCTCGACTGCATGGGCTGCGGCGTTTGCGTAGGCGTTTGCCCGACCAATTCTCTTAAGATGGTTGCACGTGAGACTCAGGATGCTAAGCAGGCTGCATTTGACTATATGGTTGAAAACGTTACGGTCAAAGAGGATCTTGCAAACAACACCGTTATGGGCAGCCAGTACAAGACTCCGCTTCTTGAATTCTCAGGTTCATGTGCAGGCTGCGCCGAGACTTCATATGCAAGACTTGTAACTCAGCTCTTCGGCGACAGAATGTATATTTCAAACGCTACCGGATGCTCCTCAATTTGGGGCGGCCCCGCAGGCACATCACCCTACACCGTTGATAAGAACGGTCACGGCCCCGCTTGGGCTAACTCCCTCTTTGAGGATAACGCAGAGCACGGCTACGGTATGTATCTCGGTCAGGAAGCCATTCGCAATCGTCTTGTAGAAGAGGTTGCCGCTATTAAGGACTCCGACAAGGCTCCCGAGGACGTAAAGGCTGCTTGCGACGAATATCTCGCTACTTTGGAAGACGGCGAAAAGAATTCCGCAGCAACAAAGAAGCTTGTTGACGCTCTTACCGCATTCGACTGCGACTGCGAGATGAGAAAAGACATTCTTGAGCACAAAGAATACCTTTCAAAGAAATCGGTTTGGGTATTCGGCGGCGACGGTTGGGCATACGACATCGGCTTCGGCGGTGTTGACCACGTACTCGCACAGAACAAGGATATCAACATTCTTGTATTTGATACCGAGGTTTACTCAAACACCGGCGGACAGGCTTCAAAGGCTTCCAACATCGGTCAGGTTGCACAGTTTGCTGCCGCAGGTAAGGAAACCGCTAAGAAGAGCCTTGCCGAGATAGCTATGAGCTACGGCTACATCTACGTAGCACAGGTAGCTATGGGTGCAGACCAGAATCAGACAATCAAAGCTCTTACAGAGGCTGAGGCTTATGACGGTCCGTCACTCGTTATCTGCTACGCTCCGTGCGAAATGCACTCCATCAAGGGCGGTATGACTCATTGCCAGGATGAAATGAAGAAGGCTGTTGACGCAGGCTACTGGAATATGTTCCGCTTCAACCCCGACCTCAAGAAAGCCGGCAAGAATCCGTTCACTCTTGATTCCAAGCCCGCTTCGGCAAGCTATCGTGACTTTATAATGAACGAGGCTCGTTATTCACGTCTTACACGTGAGTTCCCCGAGAGAGCAGAAAAGCTCTTTGAAAAGGCTGAGGAGACTGCTACAAACAGATATGCTCACCTTCTCAAGCTCAAGGAAATGTTTGAACCCGACAACAAGTAATTAAGGTTCTGACTTAAAACAAAACGGATACTGTATTTAAATACGGTATCCGTTTTTTGTTGTAATTTTTAAAATTGAGTTTACCTTTTGTCGGTCAAGCCCAAAATATAATCGGTTGAGGTCTTATAAAACTTTGCAAGCGAAATCAGCACAGAAGTGGGTATATCACGCTGACCGAGCTCATAGTTGCTGTAAACCTGTTGAGAGCAATTCAAAATCGCAGGCATAGTGTTGTGTCAAAAGCATAGGCAACGGAGCCTTTGCACAATGCTCTTCACTTACAAGTATAGAGATTCCCAAAGGCGTTAAAAAGATTTTTGAAAACACTTTTAAGGGGTGTTCCTCTCTTCGAAGTGTTACGCTTCCGGTCGGAGACGTCAGTTCAAATAAAGACAAAGACCATTATACAGAAGTATACGGGTGTATTTTCAGCGGATGTACGGCGCTTGAAAGTGTTACTATACCAAATACCGTTACCTCTATATCATATAAAGCATTTGAAAACTGTAAGAGCTTGAAAACAATATACGGTTCCTCCGGCTCTTTCGCCGAAACTTGGGCCAAGGAAAACGGATATCAATTCTCGGTTAAATGAACCATATGACATTTTATTAAATCTTACATACAGGGAAATAACAAATCACCGCGGAAGAATATTCTTCCGCGGTGATTTATTTTCTGTTAAATATCTTTTCGGAAAGCTACAATTTTTTGGCTCTTTCCGATATTGTATCACACATTTCCTCTATATTATTTTCGGGCATTTCGGCAAGCATTGCGCACGCCGCCGAACGTATATCCGCTTCTTTCGGGAACACGGTGCAAAGGCATGAGCACAGCGTATTGTAATATCGTTCATACCGCTTTGCTACGTCCTCTCCGTCCTGTGTGAAACGAATTGCGCCGTATCTGTCTTTCTCTACAAGGCCGAGAGAGCAAAGTGATTTTGCCATTGTGTAAACGCTCGGCTTAGTAACGCCTATGGAGCGTGCAAGATCTGTACTGCGTACCCCGCGCGGCTCCATATTAAGCTCTCTCATTGCCAAAAGATATTTGATATTAGAGGCTGAAAGTGTAGACTTTTGGCTTACCAAAATTATACCTCCGAGTACAAAAGCGGGAGACGAAGCTTGTCATCCCCCGCTTTTTCATGTTACTTCTTTTTGTGATTGTTACAACCGCAACTGCTGTACGGGCAAGTGGCGCATCCGCCGCTGCAGGAGGATTTAATTTTTTTGCTTTTTCTGACCATACCTATAATTATGGCCGCAACTATCGCAACAAGTAAAAGCGTTATCAAAATCGTTGCGAGATTTTGTGAAAGCCACGAAAGCATTTCGTATTCCTCCTTAATACCGGTTAAAATTATTTAACTCTGACTTTTTCCGTAAGAACGGTGGATTCTTTGTACTTCTTGAAGAAGAGCATATAAACGATAAGTGCAAGAACAAGTATCGCAGCGATGAGGCCTACTACGTTAACATTGCCTGTAAATGCCGAACCAAACTGATATACCATAAGCGATACCGCATAGGCAAACAATGTTTGATAGCCTATAGCGAACCAAGTCCATTTAGCGCTGTTCATTTCACGCTTGATAGCACCGATTGCCGCGAAGCAGGGAGCGCAAAGAAGATTGAATACAAGGAACGAATAACCGCTGAGACCTGTGAACACCTTTGCGAGAGTAGCATATACATTGCCTTCTCCGCCGTAAAGAATACCCATAGTACCGACGATGTTTTCCTTTGCAACAAGACCTGTGATAGAAGCAACTGCAGCCTGCCATTCGCCCCAACCGAGAGGCTTGAATATCCAGCAAATCGCGCTGCCGATAGCAGCCAATATCGAGCTGTCTATTTCGTCCTCCGAAAGCATACGGAACGAACCGTCTACTACGCCGAAGTAGGTTGTGAACCAAACAAATATTGTTGAAAGGAGAATGATTGTACCGGCCTTTTTGATGAAGGACCAACCGCGCTCCCACATTGAACGGAGTACGTTTTTAAGAGTGGGCCAGTGGTAAGCGGGAAGCTCCATAACGAAGGGAGCGGGATCGCCGGCAAACATCTTTGTCTTTTTAAGCATAATGCCCGAGACTATGATTGCCGCCATGCCTACGAAATATGCGGATGTTGCAACCCAAGCCGAGCCGCCGAAGATAGCACCTGCGATCATTGCTATGAACGGAACCTTAGCTCCGCAGGGGATAAAGGTTGTCGTCATAATCGTCATACGACGGTCTCGTTCGTTTTCAATCGTTCTCGAAGCCATAATACCGGGAACACCGCAACCTGTGCCTATAAGCATAGGTATGAACGATTTACCGGAAAGACCGAATTTACGGAATATACGGTCAAGCACAAATGCTATACGTGCCATATAACCGCAAGCCTCAAGGATAGCAAGCAGGAGGAACAAAACGAGCATCTGAGGAACAAATCCGAGAACCGCGCCGACACCGGCTACAATACCGTCAAGAATAAGACCGCTGAGCCAATCTGCGGCACCTGCTTTATCAAGTCCGTTCCCAATAAGTACCGGAATACCCGGAACCCATACGCCGTATGATGAAGTATCGGGAGCACCAAAGGACTCTTTATAATCCGTGTCGAGATAATTGTCAACAGCGGTCTTAAGATCAGCTTTTGTTGCGCCCGGATGCTCGGTAACTTCGAGCGTCTCTTCGTCTTCGGTCTCGTAAGTTACGTTTGCGTTATCGGGAGTCTCTGCAACGAGAGAAGCGAGAGCGTCCTTTGCGGCAGATTCATTATATTCATCGGCGCCGATGTCAATAGTGTCTTTCATTTCATCTGTGCCGTACTCGGCTATGAATGCGTCGATTATCTGATCGCTGTCGCCGTAGTTTTCGGCAGCCTTTTCATATTTTGCGGAGCCTATTCCGAAGAGATGCCAGCCGTCGCCGAACACGCCGTCATTCATCCAGTCGGTAGCTGCGGAGCCTACGGTTACCATTGAGAGATAATAAACGAGGAACATTATTACCGCAAATATCGGAAGACCAAGCCAGCGGTTTGTAACTACGCGGTCGATTTTATCCGAAGCGGAAAGCTTGCCGGCCGATTTTTTCTTATAGCTCGCCTTGAGAATTGAAGCTATATAAATATAACGCTCGTTTGTGATGATGCTCTCCGAGTCATCGTCGAGCTCTTTCTCGGCCGCTTTTATATCGTCCTCAATATGGGTGAGAATCTTCGGGTCGAGATTTAACTGCTTTAAGACCTCGTCATCGCGCTCGAATATTTTGATAGCGTACCATCTCTGCTGCTCCTCGGGCATATTGTGAACGGCAGCCTCTTCGATATGAGCTATCGCGTGCTCAACAACACCCGAAAAAGTGTGCATGGGTACAGTCTTGGAATTCTTGGCAGCGTCGATTGCAGCCTCTGCCGCCTCCATAACTCCGTCGCCTTTAAGAGCCGATATTTCAACAACCTTGCAGCCGAGCTCTCTTGAAAGCTCCGGAACATTTATCTTATCGCCGTTTTTCTTAACAACATCCATCATATTGATGGCGATAACTACCGGAATACCGAGCTCTGTGAGCTGAGTGGTCAAGTAAAGGTTTCTCTCAAGGTTGGTACCGTCTACGATATTGAGTATCGCGTCGGGTCTTTCACCGATAAGATAGTTTCTTGCGACGACTTCTTCCAAGGTGTAGGGAGACAGTGAATATATACCGGGCAAGTCGGTTACTGTTATGCCGTCGTGCTTTTTAAGCTTACCTTCTTTTTTTTCAACGGTAACGCCCGGCCAGTTACCTACGAACTGATTGGAGCCGGTAAGTGCGTTGAACAGCGTTGTTTTACCGCTGTTAGGATTTCCCGCAAGGGCAATTCGCAAATCCATTAGTATGTTCCTTTCTTTCATGATTAGCATTTGCTAACCAACTGTTCTGAAAAAACGGGAGAAATGTTCTCCCTTTTATTCTGCTTCGATTTCAATCATTTCGGCATCCGCCTTACGAATCGAAAGCTCGTAATTGCGAACCGTAACTTCAACCGGATCACCGAGCGGTGCAACCTTACGGATATAAACCTCGGTTCCCCTTGTAAGACCCATATCCATAAGTCTGCGTTTAACGGCGCCCTCACCGTGAAGCTTAACAACCTTAACGGTTTGACCGACTTTTGCATTACGCAAAGTTTCCATAGCTATTCCTCCTTCTGCCATATTGAATATGATACGAAACAAAAAATCAAACCATGATTTTTTGTGCCATTTCCCTGCTTACTGCAACTCTTGTCTCCTTGACATTAACAATTACGTTGCCTGCCATGGAGGTTATCAGCGTAGCCTCGCCGCCTACCACAAAGCCGAGATTTTCAAGGTGTTTTTTCACCTCGGGACTGCCTCCGATATGCTTTATAATATTTTTCTCGCCGATATCGGCAAGTGTTAAAGGCATCATTTAACATCCCTCATCACTGCATAAAATTAAGTTAGTTAAAACTAACCGAATGCTTTTTAATTTGGTTAGCTCTCGCTAACCGTATAAATATTAGCACCGGCTAACTAAAAAGTCAATGCTTTTTTAGGAAAAATCAACCATATATTTTAATTTCGGCAAAACGCAATACGAGTTAGAGTGTGCTAACTATATTGCTGTGCAAATTCGACAAAAACAAAGCTTGTACGCAAAGCTCTGCCATGTGCAGAAATTCGGTATGAAGAAAGCCGAAAAAAGGGAATGTAAAAAAGCTTTTACATTCCCTTTGCTGTATTTTTCGGTAAACGAAGTATGTATACGCCTTATCAGTTGTTGATAAGCTTGTCTTCGTTGTTCCAGGTGTAGAGCTTTCTTACCTCTGCGCCTACTTTTTCCGACGGATGCTCCGCAGCGAGCTTTCTCATAGCCTTGAAGTGAACCTGACGGCCTGCCGGTGACATATCGAGGAGGAATTCCTTGGCAAAAGAACCATCCTGAATATCGGAAAGGATCTTCTTCATAGCCTTTTTGGTGTCTTCGGTAACAATCTTGGGTCCGGTGATGTAATCGCCGTACTCAGCGGTGTTGGAGATTGAATATCTCATACCTGCAAAACCGCTCTGATAAATAAGGTCAACTATGAGCTTCATCTCATGGATGCACTCGAAGTAAGCGTTTCTCGGGTCATAGCCTGCCTCGCAAAGAGTCTCAAAGCCTGCCTGCATAAGAGCGCAAACGCCGCCGCAAAGAACAGCCTGCTCACCGAAGAGGTCGGTTTCGGTCTCGGTGCGGAACGTGGTCTCAAGAAGGCCTGCTCTTGCACCGCCTATTGCAAGACCGTAAGCAAGTGCCATATCAAGAGCCTTGCCGGTGTAATCCTGCTCAACAGCTACAAGGCACGGAGTACCCTTGCCTGCCTGATATTCGCTTCTGACGGTGTGACCGGGAGCCTTGGGAGCTATCATTGTAACATCGACAAACTTCGGCGGCTTGATGCATCCGAAATGAATGTTGAAGCCGTGAGCGAACATAAGCATATCGCCCTCTTTAAGGTTGGGCTCGATATCCTTCTTATACATATCTGCCTGAAGCTCATCGTTGATGAGTATCATAATAATGTCGGCTTTTTTTGCAGCCTCGGCAGCGGTATAAACCTCAAAGCCCTGCTGCTCTGCCTTAGCCCATGATTTACTGCCCTCATAAAGGCCGATGATAACATTGCAGCCCGACTCCTTTGCGTTAAGAGCGTGAGCGTGACCCTGGCTGCCGTAGCCGATTACGGCGATGGTCTTACCGTCGAGTAAGGACAGGTTACAGTCTTTCTCATAAAACATTCTTGCTTCTGCCATAATTTTTCCTCCTGAACATTAACAAATATTTATATTTTAGTTGTACGACATCTGTAAGTCGTTGTCATACAACCATTATAACGCGAAAACAACGGTTGTCAATACTTTTTTTCATTTTCTTCCAGAGATATTTGCTCCGTGAGCAACGCATGGTGCAAATGTATGGTAACTGCGCTTTTAAGAGCCACCGCGTCACGCTTTTCAAGAAAATCCATTATAAGTATATGATCTTTGTACGCCTGTTCGGCTATCATATCAAGATTGAAATTGAGGGCAAAGGTTTGCTCTATGGTCTCGGTAAGTATCGGCATAAACCGACTTAAAAAGTCATTATGCGACGCCTTTAATATTGCGCCGTGGAAAGCCGCCTCAGAGTCTATTCTTCGCTTGCCCTGCGGGTCGCGCAAAAGCTCTTGTTGGCAAATGTCTCCGAGGTGCAGTATCTCCTTTATCTCGTCCTCGGTAGCTCTGCGGCTGGCAAGAGCCGCCGCTTCGGGTTCGAAAATCATACGCGTCTCATACAGGTCTCTCAGCGTTATTTTGAGCTTTGAAAACTCCTGAAAGTCTATGCTTCCCTCGGCATATTGATTGAGCGGCTGTGCCACAAAAGTACCGAGCCCGCGCCTGACTTCAAGCAACCCGTCGGACGCAAGTATGCGTATTGCCTCACGCAGGGTTGTACGGCTTATGCCGAGCTTTGCGGAAAGCTCGTTTTCGTTGGGGAGCTTTTCACCGTATTTGTAGATATGCTCCTTAAGTATCATCTTTTGCAGCGTTTCGGCAGTTCTCTGCGACAGGTTTTCTTTTTGCATAACGGTCCCCGATCTCCTGTTGGAAATTTACATTTTAATACTACAACATCCGCGAAAAAAAAGCAACCGAATTTACTTAGCACTTGAAAACAGTTATAAAAGACGATATAATTTTATCAGATTTATTTCTTCGGAGGAAAAATTATGGATTTACGAAGCAAAAATGTAACACAGGGTGTAGAGCGTGCTCCTAACAGAAGCCTTTTCTACGCCATGGGATATACAAAGGAAGAGCTTGAAAGACCGCTCATCGGCGTTGTTTCGGCACACAGCGAAATAGTTCCGGGTCATTTTCACCTTGACAAGCTTACAGAAGCAGTTAAAGCCGGCGTGAGAATGGCAGGCGGCACACCCGTTATGATTCCGTCAATCGGCGTATGCGACGGTATAGCGATGGGTCATATCGGTATGAAATACTCTCTGCCGTCACGCGAGCTTATTGCCGACAGCGTTGAAACCATGGCTATGGCTCACGGCTTCGACGGTCTTGTCTTGGTTCCGAACTGCGACAAGATAGTCCCCGGAATGCTTCTCGGCGCACTCAGGATAAATATCCCCACGGTAGTCTGCTCCGGCGGACCTATGATGTCGGGTCTTGTTGACGGCGTTGAAACCTCGCTCTCTAAGATGTTCGAGGCTGTCGGCGCGTGCAAAGCAGGCATTATAGACGAAGAAAAGCTCTGTGAATTTGAAAATAACACATGCCCCGGCTGCGGCTCATGCTCCGGAATGTATACCGCAAACAGTATGAACTGCCTTTGCGAATCACTCGGAATCGCGCTTCCCGGAAACGGCACCATACCCGCCGTTCACGCTGGCCGCACCCAGCTTGCAAAGCACGCCGGAATGGCGATTATGGAGCTTGTGAAAAAAGACATTAAAGCCCGCGATATTATAAATGAAAAGGCGCTCCGCAACGCGCTCGCCTGCGATATGGCTCTCGGCTGCTCCTCAAACAGCGTTTTGCATCTGCTTGCAATCGCAAAAGAGGCAGGCTGTCCCATGGACCTCAAGGTATTTAACGAAATGAGCGCAAAGGTCCCGAATTTATGTCACTTGGCCCCCGCAGGCCCCACACATATGCACGACCTCAACAACGCAGGCGGCGTAAGAGCGGTTCAGGCGGAGCTTGCTAAGAAAGGACTGCTTGACCTCTCGCTTATGACCGTTACCGGAAAAACCGTAGGTGAAAACATAGAGGGAGCATACATAAAGAACACAAACGCGATACGTCCGATAGACAATCCATATTCGGAAACCGGCGGCATAGCGATTCTTTGGGGCAATATAGCAAAGGACGGCTGCGTCGTAAAACGCAGTGCGGTAGCACCCGAAATGCTCGTTCACACAGGCCCGGCGCGTGTATTTGACAGCGAGGATACAGCAATTAAAGCAATTTACAACGGCGAAATCAAGGACGGAGATGTTGTTGTAATCCGTTACGAAGGACCCGTAGGCGGCCCCGGTATGCGAGAGATGCTCAACCCCACCTCGGCACTTGCCGGTATGAAGCTTGACAAAACGGTTGCCCTTATCACGGACGGAAGATTCAGCGGAGCTTCAAGGGGTGCTTCGATAGGCCACGTTGCTCCCGAAGCAGCCGCAGGCGGTGAAATCGGCCTTGTAGAAGAGGGCGACATCATTGACATTGACATTCCTGCCGCAAAGGTAAATGTCAGAGTATCCGACGAGGAGCTTGCAGAGCGTAAAAAGCACTATGTTCCTCATGAGCCTAACGTCAAAACAGGCTGGCTCGCAAGATACGCGTCGCTTGTTTCCTCCGCCAAGGACGGCGCCGTTATGAAATTCTAAATGAACAAAACAAAGCTCCGCCAAAGATAATTCTCTGTGCGGAGCTTTTATTGTATAAACAAAAAGAGTCAATAGTCAAAAGACTACTGACTCTTTTATTTATACGGACACTTTAACTATTTGTCGCAATCCTCAATAATCATATCATCTATCGTTTTGCCTGCCGGTATAAGAGGAAGCACCTTTTCGTCTTTGGGTATAGCGCAGTCAATCCAAACGGGGCACTTATCCTCCTTAAGTGCCTTTTGGAATACGTCGTTAAACTCGGCTAAAGTATGCGCTCTGTAACCCTTTCCGCCGAAGCCCTCTATTACCTTAACATAATCGGTTTTGCGGTGCGGATCGGTCTGCGAATAGCGTTTGCCGTAGAATGCGGTCTGCCACTGACGAACCATACCGAGAACCTCGTTGTCAAAAATCACGGTTATTATCGGCAAATTATAGCTGACTGCGGTGCACGCCTCATTCATATTCATATGGAAAGAGCCGTCGCCCGTGATATGTATAACTCTCCTATCGGGGAACGCAACCTTGGCGCCTATTGCCGCTCCGTAGCCGTAGCCCATAGTGCCGAGACCGCCGCTTGTCAAGAACGAACGCGGATCGGTATGCTCCAAATACTGAGCCGCCCACATCTGGTGCTGGCCGACATCGGTAACATAAACAGTATCCTTCGGTACATTTTCGCAAATCGCCCTTATAAGCTGATGCGGCGTAATAAATTTGTCGGAATCTACCGGATGATAATCGCTCTTTTTGTATTCGTCAAGGGTTTTAAGCCAATCGGTCCGGTCGCTTTGCTTTACGTAATGTAAAAGGTCCATAACGATAGTCTTAACATCGCCCACCAAAGCGTGATCGACTTTGACGTTTTTGTCGATCTCACTCAAGTCAATATCAATCTGTATTACCTTTGCTTTATGAGCAAAACGATTTGTATTGAGAGCGACTCTGTCGGAAAATCTCGTGCCTATCGCAACAAGCACGTCTGCTTCGTCAATAGCTTTATTGGTAACAAAGCTGCCGTGCATACCGACAAGGCCGTAATTCAGCCTTTCGCTGTAGCCGAGAACTCCCGCCGCCATAAGCGTATGACAGCACGGCGCGCCCGTTTTGTTTACGAGCATACGCACAAGGTCCGAGGCTTCCGACGACACCACGCCGCCGCCTATTTCTATAACCGGTCTTTTTGCCTTGTTTATAAGGGCCGCAGCCTTTTTGACCTCGTCCTCATTTATTACTGTATTGTCAATTATAACCTCGGGAGCAGCTTTTTCGTATTCGGTAATCGCCGCCGTAACGTCCTTGGGTATATCAACAAGTACGGGACCTTTCCTTCCGGAATTTGCTATTTTAAAAGCCTCTCTGAGCGTCGGAGCAAGTTCCTTAATGTCGCTGACAAAAAAATTATGCTTTGTAATAGGCATTGTAATGCCTGTAATGTATACTTCTTGGAAAGCGTCCTTACCTATATAAGATGTTCCGACGTTGCCTGTTATGGCTACCATAGGTATGCTGTCCATATATGCCGTGGCAATTCCCGTAACAAGGTTTGTGGCGCCGGGACCGCTTGTCGCAATTACGACCCCCGTTTTGCCGGTTGCCCTTGCATAGCCGTCAGCAGCATGGGACGCGCCCTGCTCGTGAGCTGTCAGGATATGATGAATTTTATCTCTGTATTTATAAAGTGCATCATAGATATTGAGTACCGCTCCGCCGGGATAGCCGAAAATTGTGTCTACCCCCTGCTCTATAAGCACCTCAGCGATTATATCCGATCCGTTAAGCTTCATCTTTTTCTCCTGCCGATAAATAGATTTAAAATATATTTTATATCCGTTGTCGATAAATGTCAATAAAAAGACTGTATATATCGCCGTTTCGCGCACAAAACAGTCTTACAGCCGCTTTGATTTACAGCTATACGACAAGGCTGCCGAGGACTTCGCCTACCTTACCGTGAATAACAATGGAAAACTCGTCATCTCCTACATTTGCATCGCGGTTTATGAGTACCGAATTTCTGCCGCGAAAATATCTTATAAGCCCTGCCGCAGGATAAACGGTAAGCGACGTACCGGCAACAATCAGCATATCGGCGTTCATAATATGCCTTACGGCACCGTTAACCGTGCTTTCGTTGAGCGGCTCCTCATAAAGCACTACATCGGGCTTTATGATGCCTCCGCAGGTGCAATGGGGAACACCTTTACACGACAGCATATCTGTAAAGGCGTAAGCCTTACCGCATTTCATACAATGATTATAATAAACGCTGCCATGCAGGTTATAAACGTTTTTGCTTCCGGCTTTTTCGTGAAGTCCGTCTATATTTTGCGTTATTACCGCTTTTAATTTACCTTTTTGCTCCATCTCGGCAAGCTTCAGATGCGCGATATTCGGTTTTACATCGGGATTTAACAGCTTATCTCTGTAAAACCTGTAAAACTCCTCGGGATGAGACATAAAATACGAGTGACTGAGGATAACCTCCGGCGGCACGCTGTAATGCATATTGTAAAGCCCGTCGGCCGAGCGGAAATCAGGTATTCCGCTCTCGGTAGAGACGCCCGCTCCGCCGAAAAACACCACGTAGTCGCTCTCGTCATACATTTTTTGAAGTTTTTCCGTATTCGTCATTTTTCCGCTCCTTTGCCGTATTTCCTTTTTCTATTGTATTATATTAACTTTTCAAGTAATTTTCAATGAATTTTGCCTTGTAAAACGCACTATATTTCACCGTTTTTTAAAACATTGATTTTATATTCAAAAAAGTGCTTAAAAGGGTTGACAAACAGCCGAAATGAGCCGATAATAATAAGGCTTAAAGCAAATAAATAAATATCGGTAGGTAAGGCTCCCACAGGGATACGGGCTGCTGCCGCGAAAAGTGGAGACACTGTAAGCAGGTCAACAGGCCACATCGAAAAGTAAGGTGTGTTCTAACGCAGTTTCATCGCCCTCTGAAGCTAAAGCTTGAACGAAATATTTTTATCAATTCCGCTCATATCGCCTATCGATATGAGCGTTTTATATTGTGAGGTGAAAAATAATGGACGCAGGAAGCGCAAAAAGTGCGAAGCCCAAGCCGCGATCTAGCGGCTGCGTGAATAGCATAACGCCTTTGGCGTTCATTGTTTTATTCACATAAGAGCTTTGCGCTTTGTTTCCTATGATAAGACAAAAACCAAAAAGGAGGAAGCAAGGTGTACGATAAGGTCCTTGAATTATTAAAAGAAAAAAATTATTCCGATCTCAAAAAGCTCCTCTCCGATATGAACGAGGCGGATATCGCATCAATACTCACCGACGTACCGGAGGAAACGCTGCCGCTTTTATACCGTATATTACCGAAGGAGCTTGCGGCAGACGTGTTTGTAAATATGGATTCGGACGCGCAGGAGATACTCATAAGAGCCTTCAGCGATACCGAGCTTAAAGAGGTTCTCGACGAGCTGTATGTAGACGATGCCGTTGACATCATTGAAGAAATGCCTGCAACGGTGGTCAAGAGAATACTGCAGCACACCGATCCGAATATCCGTAAAAGCATAAATGAAATACTCAAATATCCGGAGGACTCTGCCGGCAGCATAATGACTATTGAGTATGTTGACCTCAAAACATACATGACGGTTGACGACGCTTTTACGAGAATCAGGCGCACAGGCGTAGACAAGGAAACCATTTATAACTGCTATGTAACCGATGAAAACCGCAAACTTCTCGGCGTTGTAACCGCAAAGAAGCTGCTGCTTTCCGAAAAGAGTGAAAAAATAGCGGATATAATGGAAACAAACATTATATCCACAAACACATTAGCGGACCAGGAAATAGTTGCCGAAAAGTTCCGTAAATATGACCTTTTGGCAATGCCGGTTGTCGATCAGGAAAACCGTCTCGTAGGTATAATCACCATCGACGACGCCATGGACGTTCTTCAGGACGAGAACACAGAGGATATTGAAAAAATGGCGGCTATAACCCCCACGGACAAGCCGTATCTTAAAATGAACGTCTTTGAGATTTGGAAAAAGCGTTTCCCGTGGCTCTTGCTTTTGATGGTATCCGCAACCTTCACCGGAAAAATAATAACGCATTTCGAGGACTCGCTTCAGTCCTGCGTCATACTCACGGCGTTTATCCCGATGCTTATGGATACAGGCGGAAACGGCGGAAGTCAGGCGTCGGTAACGATAATCCGCGGACTCTCGCTCGGCGACATTGAATTCAAAGATATTTTCAAGGTTATCTGGAAGGAATTTCGCGTATCGATACTCTGCGGTCTTACACTTGCCGCTGCCAATTTCATAAAGATGATGATTATAGACAGAGTAACGGTGCTTGTAGCCCTCACGGTTTGCTTAACGCTTATATTTACAATAATGCTTGCTAAATTCGTAGGCTGCACACTACCTATACTCGCTAAAAAAATAGGCTTTGACCCGGCGGTAATGGCAAGTCCGTTTATAACCACAATAGTTGATGCCCTGTCGCTTCTCATCTACTTCAACGTGGCGGAAGCGGTGCTGAAGCTATAAAAAAGGAACAAACAAAAAAAGGCTGCAATGCAGCCTTTTTTATTTGCTTGATTTTAGATTCAGTGCTCTATCCAATCTCTGGAGCGCTCTACGGCTCTGAGCCATCCGTGATAAATCTCGTCACGTTTTACAAGCGGCATCTGAGGCTCAAATATTTTGTCTACCTCTCTTATGGCCTCAATTTCGTCGAGATCCTTCCAAAAGCCTACCGCGAGTCCGGCGAGATATGCCGCTCCGAGAGCCGTAGTCTCAACGACCTTAGGCCTGTTGACCTTTGTTCTTATCAGGTTTGCCTGTATCTGCATCATTATATTGCTGACAGACGCGCCGCCGTCAACGCGAAGCTCGGACAGCTTAATTCCCGAATCCGCCTTCATGGCTTCAAGCAGGTCTGTCATCTGAAAAGCTATTGCCTCAAGAACGCTTCTTGCAATATGCTCCGCCTTAACGCCTCTTGTAAGCCCCACAATCGTGCCGCGCGCATACATATCCCAATACGGAGCGCCGAGTCCCGTAAACGCCGGAACAAAATAAATGCCGTTTGCATCGTCAACACTCTCCGCAAGCTCATCGCAACGGCGTGCCGAATCAATGAGACGCAAATCGTCTCTCAGCCATTTAATAACCGAGCCCGCATTAAATGCCGAGCCTTCAATCGCATAATTGACCTTACCGTCAAGGCCCCACGCCACGCCGGTTACGAGGTTGTTTTTGGACTTCACCCTGTTTTCGCCCGTATTCATAAGCAAAAAGCAGCCTGTGCCGTATGTATTTTTTGCCTGACCCGTCTTAAAGCATCCCTGGCCGAACAGAGCGGCAGGCTGATCGCCTATTGCGCCGGAAATCGGAGTTCCGACTATATCCTCAAAGCCGAGAAGCCCGGGAGCTACCGTTCCGTACACCTCGCTCGACGGCTTAACCTCCGGCAAAATTGACATCGGAATGTCAAGCTTTTCGCAGAGATAAGGGTCCCACTCAAGCTTATCAACGTCAAAAAGCATTGTTCTTGACGCATTGGAATAGTCCGTAACGTGAACCTGACCTCCGGTGAGATTCCATATAAGCCACGTCTCTACGGTTCCGAAAAGCAACTGCCCGGCATCGGCAAGGATTCTTGCTCCGGGGACGTTTTCCAGCACCCATTTGATTTTGGTGGCAGAGAAATAAGCGTCCACAACAAGCCCTGTATGCTCCTTTATGTAGTCACAAAGCTCCTTGTCTTTTTTTATTTCCTCGCACATCTCCGCCGTCCTGCGGCACTGCCATACTATCGCATTGTAAATCGGCTTGCCCGTACCCTTATCCCAAAGAATGGTGGTTTCGCGCTGATTTGTAATTCCTATCGCGGCTATATCCGATGAAATCACCTTCTTTTGAGTTATTACATCGGTAACCGCCTGGAACTGCGAATACAGTATCTCCATCGGGTTGTGCTCCACCCAGCCCGGGTGAGGATAGATTTGATTGAATTCATACTGCGCCTTGGTTACAATATTGCCGTGCTTATCAAAAAGAATGGCACGCGAGCTTGTCGTACCCTGATCAAGCGCAAGTACATAGTTTCCCATTTTATACACCTCTGCAATTCTCCGTGAAACCGCACGGAGTTTTTTATTATTTTAACGGTTTTCCTTTTTGGCAAGAGACCTTGATTTTTCATCCTCCGCAAAGTCATACAGCCTATGGAAATTAACGGTCTTGTTTCTCCACGCAACACCGTATGCCGCTTTTCTGAGCTTACTCGGATTTGCCTGCTTTAACGTAGCATAGCGAACCTCATATATATTCAAAAGGTCATAGTATTCCGGCAGGCTGTTCAAAAATCTCTCATAGCTTCTGTCGTCCTTATCCGACCACGCAGTCTCGGCTATCGCCGCAATACGTGGGAACACCATAAAATCAAGCGATTTTATACTGCTTATGTGCTCTGTCCAAATAACCGCTTCTGTCCCCAGAAGCTCGCCGTAAACAGGCTCCGGGGCATATTCATACGTCTTTTTGAGATTTATCATACTGTACGGCAAATTAAGATAATAATGCGACGAGGACGAATTTATAAAAGTTCTGCCCGTTTTGCCCTCTCGGCTTACGACTTTGCCGTTCATATCTTTATCGCAAACCTGCCAAATTATATTTTTATCAAGCGGTTTTTCTTTGTCGCTCCCGTCGCAGCTGCGTATTATCGCCTTTCCGCCGTTTTTCTCAATATGAGACGCTATCTTGTTCATAAACCAAGTGTATAGCTCTTGCTCGTCTTTGAGAGACTCGTCCTTTATGCGCTTTTGGCAGTGCGGACATATGCTCCATCTCGTTTTCACGGCGTCGTCGCCGCCTATATGAATAATCTTATCGGGGAAGAGCTGCATTATCTCATCCGTAACTTCGTATACGAATTTAAGCGTGCTGTCCTTACCGGCGCACAAAATGTCGTGCTTAACGCCCCAGCTCGACGCCACATTCCGCTTTTGCCCGAAGCAGGAGAGCTCCGGGTACGAAGCTATTGCCGCCACCGTATGCCCCGGCACGTCAAATTCCGGAATAACCTTTATAAAGCGCTTGCGGCAATACTCTACAATATCGCGTATCTGCTCCTTGGTGTAATATCTTTTGCCGTCATTTGTTTTTCTGTCGCGACGGCGGCGGTGCGAGCCCTTTTGCGTAAGCATCGGATATTTATCGATTTCAATGCGCCAGCCCTGGTCATCGGTAAGATGCCAATGAAAAACATTCAGCTTGTGAAGTGCCATAAGGTCTATAAGACGTTTTATCTCGCTTGTCCGCCAAAAACGGCGGCTTGAGTCAAGCATAAATCCCCTGTACGGATAGAGAGGCTTATCCTCTATATACATATCGGGAACGGTGCCATCGCCCTGCAAAAGCAGCTGCTTTAGGGTTTGCAAGCCGTAAAAAATACCGCACTCGTTTTTTCCGTAAATATATATGCGCCCGTCGCGCGAAATAAGCGTATATCCCTCTTCGCCCGCAACCTCGCTGCTTTTAACAAGCTTTATCGAGACATCGTCCGAAATCTCACGGTGAATACGTATGTCAAACTGCTTTTTGACAAAATCGCGAAATTCCGTAGTAAAATCCGTTTTGGTTACGGTAGTATCCGGCGAGAGCGAAAATGACGGTTTCCCCTTTGATATTATTATTTGATTCGGTTGAGGGATTATATTAAACACAATTATCCTCCGGAAAAGATTTGATTTTGCACCGTCAGGTACAAAAAGCAAGAAAAAAGTGCTTTTCGGGCAGCGCACGAAGCATGCCGCTTCATCTTATACATTATATCAAAAAAGCGTGATAATAACAATACCGTTTTTCGTAATTTTGTATAAATAACAGCGAATATCGCTTCAATCAGCCGCTTACTGTCGTGATAATCGATAAAACAACGATAAAAGGGTTAATAAAATGCTTTTTGTATTTTTTGCATTTAATATTGAAAAGGTCGAGAAATTCTATATAATATATAAAGACAGTATCCATGATTTAAGACGGCAATACCGCACAACGAAAGGCTGATACAATGAATATTTACGAAGCAATATCCTCACTCGTTTTTTACGGAGAAAAAGAGGGACTTATAGAAAAAGAAGATGAAATTTACACGAGAAACCGGATAATGACCGTACTCTCTCTTGACTCATTTGAGGACGCGGAGCCGAAAAAGGACGCCGAGCTTGAAGACATACTCTCGGTAATATTACAATACGCCGAAGAAAACGGGCTTTGCGAAAGCTCGGTAGTTTACCGCGACCTGTTTGATACAAAAGTGATGGGCACGCTTGTTGCAAGACCGTCCGATATAATCGCCGAATTCCGTAAAAAATACAGCGTATCTCCCGAAGAAGCCACATCATATTATTATCATCTGAGCAGAAAATCGAATTACATAAGAGAATACCGTATTAAAAACGATATTAAATGGATAACAAAGACGGATTACGGTGACATAGATATTACGATAAATCTGTCTAAGCCCGAAAAAGACCCCAAAGCCATAGCCGCGGCTCTCAAATGCAGACAAAGCTCATACCCGAAATGTCAGCTTTGCAAGGAAAATGAGGGATACGCCGGCAGAGTCAACCACCCGGCGCGCGAAAACCATCGTATTATCCCGGTTACAATGGGCGGCTCGCAGTGGTATTTTCAATATTCTCCGTATGTTTATTATAATGAGCATTGTATAGTATTTAACGGAGAGCACACGCCGATGAAAATCGACGAAGGCGCTTTTTTAAAGCTTTTTGATTTTGTAAAGCAGTTTCCGCATTATTTTGTCGGCTCAAACGCCGATTTACCGATAGTCGGCGGCTCAATACTTACACACGAGCATTTTCAGGGCGGCAACTATACCTTTGCCATGGCAAAGGCACCTATCGAAACAGAGCTTTCTTTTGCCGGATACGAGGATGTTTCGGCAGGCATTGTAAAATGGCCTATGTCGGTAATTCGTCTGTCGGGTAAGGACCCCGAGAGAATATGCAGCCTCGGCGGAAGGATACTTGCATCTTGGAGAAATTACACCGACGAGGACGCATTCATTTTTGCAACCACCGACGGTGTTCCCCACAACACAATAACGCCGATTGCACGCAAGCGCGGCGAAAACTTCGAGCTTGACCTTGTTTTACGCAATAACATAACCACAAAGCAGTATCCTGACGGCGTTTATCATCCGCACCCCGAATATCACCATATAAAGAAAGAAAACATCGGTCTTATCGAAGTTATGGGACTTGCCGTTTTGCCTGCAAGGCTTAAAACCGAAATGGAGCTTTTAAAAGAGGCCATGCTTTCTGGCGCGGATATAGAGAAGGACGAGAGAATAGCCAAGCATAAGGCGTGGGCCGAAGCGATAAAGAATAAATATGACATAACAGAGGAAAACTGCGATGACATATTAAAGCACGAAATAGGCGTTGTCTTTGCGGCCATTCTCGAGCAATGCGGCGTTTTTGCCCGAACCGAAAAGGGAAAAGAGCAATTTTTGAAGTTTGCGGATTCCGTAAAATAAAGTTTTTAAAACTTTCAAAATTCTTGTTGACAATCCGACAATTCGGTGGTATTATACAAACATTCTAATTCCTACGGGTTTAGTATAGATTGCTCAAGAAAGGAAATCGGTATGAAGTATTTGACCGGCGACATTATGATAATGCAAGAGATGCGCATGTGCTCCATGTGCTTCATGCGTTATGCCCGAAACGGTCATTCACTTTTCTGTAAAGCCTGATTTTTTATCATTGCGTTAAGGCAGCGGAAGGTAATGACCTCCGCTGTTTTTTTATTTCAACGAGAGGAGATTTATTATGAGTCTTTGCAGAGGCTTTAATATATTAAGAGACGATCGAATGTGCTTTGAGAAAGCATCTGTCAAACGCAGATTTTAATCACGCATCATTTCTAAATAAATATAATTTTCAATAAAAAGGAGATAAATCCATGAAAAAGTCAATAAAAAAATCCTTGGCATTAGTTCTTGCGCTCGCAGTTCTCACCGCAATTGCTCTCACAGGCTGCGGCAATTCAAAAAGCTCTAAAATACAGATAGCCGTTCCCAACGACACAACAAACGAAGCACGCGCGCTTCTGCTCCTCCAGGAAAACGGCGTTATAAAGCTCAGAGACGGCGCAGGCATTACAGCCACCAAAAACGATATTGTTGAAAATCCGCACAACGTTGAAATAGTAGAGGCCGAGGCAGCTCAGATACCCAACGTATTAAAGGATGTTGACTACGCCGTAATCAACTCAAACTACGCTATAAACGCAGGTCTCAACCCCGTATCGGATTCACTTCTTATAGAGGGCTCCTCCTCGGCTTACGGCAATATTCTCGTAACTAAGCAGGGAAATGAAAATTCGCCTAAAATTCTCGCTCTTGCGGCAGCCTTAAATAGCAAGCAGGTTGCGAACTTTATCAGCGACAAATACAACGGCTCGGTCATCAGCGTTGTTGAAAATCCCGGTGACGGATACGACCCGAACGTTGACTATGACGCACTTAAAGACACAACTATAACCGTTGCGGCTTCTCCCACACCTCACGCCGAAATTCTCGAAGTTGCAAAGCAGATTCTCGCCGAAAAAGGCATAGCTCTCAATATTCAGACCTACAACGACTATGTAGTTCCCAACACCGTTGTTGAGGACGGCACCATAGACGCAAACTACTTCCAGCACACTCCTTACCTTGACAACTTCAACGAAGAAAAGGGCACTCACCTTGTGTCTGTCGGTGCAATCCACGTTGAACCGATGGCTCTTTACGGCGGCAAGCAGACAAATCTTGACGCTCTCGGTGTTAAAGGCAAATAATTAAGGCAAAAGGAGAAATTATCCTTGATTGAATTAAAAAACGTAAGCAAATCGTTTGATACCGCCGAAGGCAAGGTTGACGCGCTGAAGAACGTCTCAATAACAATAGAGGACGGCGATATATACGGTATCATCGGTATGAGCGGCGCCGGGAAAAGCACGCTCGTTCGATGTATAAATATGCTTGAAAAGCCCACCTCCGGTGAAGTTATCGTGAACGGCAAAAGACTTGACACGATGTCTCCGGCTCAGCTTCGTGCGGCTCGCCGCAACATAACGATGATATTTCAGCAGTTCAACCTTTTAATGCAGCGCAACTGCTTAAAAAATGTGTGCTTTCCGATGGAGCTCGCCGGAGCAAGCAAAAAGGATGCACAAAATCGCGCAAAGGAGCTTTTAGCCCTTGTCGGACTTCCCGACAAGGCCAAGGCTTATCCGGCTCAGCTCTCGGGCGGCCAGCAGCAACGCGTTGCAATAGCGAGAGCACTTGCGACAAATCCAAAGGTTTTGCTCTGTGACGAGGCGACAAGTGCACTCGACCCTAAAACCACGAGGCAGATACTTGAACTTATACGCGACATAAACAAAAAGCTCGGCATAACCGTTGTAATAATAACCCACCAGATGAGCGTTGTTAAAGAGGTGTGCAATCACGTTGCGATACTCGACGACGGTATTATTGCCGAAGAGGGTCTTGTTTCCTCTGTATTTACCTCTCCGAAATCCGAAGCCGCGCGCCACCTGGTATTCCCCGGCGGCGAGGATATGACGGTGTCGGATCCGATGCACGAAAGACGCTTAAAGCTGACATTCTTAAATGTAGCCGCAACGTCTGTACCGCTTGTGGCAAGACTTGCCACCGAAGAGGGCATCAGCGCAAATGTAATTTCCGCGACAACGCAGAAGCTTTCGGACGAAATTTACGGCAGTATGCTGCTTGGTATTCCAAACAGTCAATTTGACAAGGCAACCGCTTTTCTTAAAAACTTTGAAAACATTAAGGTTGAGGAGGTGAGCGCAGATGACTGACGGACTTTTTACGGCGGAGTCAATGGCAGAGCTTTTGACCGCGTTTAAAACGCAGTTCCCCATGGCGATATGGGAGACCTTTTACGTTACGGTGCTGTCAACCGCACTCTCTCTTTTAATCGGGCTTCCGCTCGGCGTTTTGCTTGTAGCCGGTGAAAAAGGCGGCGTACTTCCCCTGCCGAAGCCGGTGCTGTCGATACTCAATGTCATAATAAATCTTCTGAGATCCATTCCGTTTTTGATACTTATGATAATGGTATTTCCCCTCTCGCGTGCGCTGATAGGCACTACCGTAGGAACCACAGCCACAATAGTGCCGCTCGTTGTTGCCGCGTTCCCGTTTGTTGCAAGGCTCGTTGAGAGCAGTCTGCGCGAAGTAGACCCGAATATAATTGAGGCGGCGCAGAGTATGGGTGCAAAGCCCATGCAGATAATCTGCAAGGTGATGATCCCCGAAAGTATACCCTCTCTTTTGCAGAATGTCACAATAGCTCTCACTACAATACTCGGCTATTCCGCAATGAGCGGTATCATAGGCGGCGGCGGACTCGGTAAAGTCGCAATTGATTACGGCTATTACCGTTATAAATATCTTGTTATGTATGCTGCGGTAATACTGCTTATAATACTTGTTCAGATATTCCAAAGCGTCGGCACACGCCTGGCTTTAAAGAGCGATAAAAGGCTGAAAAAATAAAATATCGAAGTTTCATCACTTCAATTACGACAAAAGGCAACCAAAACAATAAATTTCGGTTGCCTTTTTACTTTGCGGTAAAAAAATCGCACGACAAGGAATTACTTCTTTGCCGTGCGATTTTCATTTGTTATTTACAGCCGGTGGCTTTTATCAATACATTCCGCCGCCTTGTGCAGCCATAGCAGCAGCCGCAGCAGCATCAGCCTTCGGATCCGGAATATCGGCTACGAGAGACTCTGTGGTGAGTACCATAGCGGCAACGGACGAAGCGTTCTGAAGAGCGGAACGTGTTACCTTAGCGGGGTCAAGAATACCTGCCTTAAACATATCGACATATTCTTCCTTAGAGAAGTTAAAGCCGTAGTTCTTCTTACCGGAACTCATGATTTCGTTTACGATAACAGAACCTTCAAGGCCTGCGTTCTTAGCAATCTGACGAACAGGCTCTTCAATAGCCTTGACTACGATGTTAACGCCTGTCTTAAGGTCAGCATCGTCTGTGTCAAGGAGCTTCTTAACAGCCGGTATAGCATTGAGAAGAGCAACGCCGCCGCCTGCTACGCAACCCTCTTCAACAGCTGCCTTTGTAGCTGCCAAAGCATCCTCGATGCGGAGCTTCTTTTCCTTCATTTCTGTTTCGGTTGCAGCACCTACACGGATAACGGCTACGCCGCCTGCAAGCTTAGCAAGTCTCTCCTGAAGCTTTTCCTTATCGAACTCTGAGGTTGTAACTTCAATCTGAGATTTGATCTGTGCAACTCTGCTCTTAATGGCTTCCTTATCGCCGGCACCGTCAACAATGATGGTGTTCTCCTTAGAAACCTTAACCTGCTTAGCACGGCCGAGCTGATTTATCTGAGTATCTTTAAGCTCAAGACCAAGGTCGGAGGTGATAACCTCGCCGCCTGTAAGAGTAGCTATATCCTGGAGCATTTCCTTTCTTCTGTCGCCGAAGCCGGGGGCCTTGACGCATACGCAGGTGAATGTGCCGCGGAGCTTATTGACAAGGATTGTGGAAAGAGCTTCGCCCTCAACGTCCTCAGCGATAATAACGAGCTTCTGACCCGCTTTTACGATTTGCTCAAGAAGAGGAAGAATTTCCTGAATGTTTGAAATCTTCTTATCGGTAATAAGAATGTAAGCGTCGTCAATAACAGCTTCCATCTTGTCGGTATCGGTTACCATATACGGTGAAATATAGCCGCGGTCAAACTGCATACCTTCAACAACATCGCTGTAAGTTTCGCTTGTCTTAGACTCCTCTATGGTGATAACGCCGTCGGAGGTTACCTTTTCCATAGCCTCGGCAATCAGCTTACCGATGTATTCGTCGGCTGCGGAAATAGTAGCAATTCTTGCGATATCGTCGGAAGATTTAACGGGCTGAGCCTCGCTCTTGATAGCTTCGACAGCGGCGTCAACTGCCATCTGCATACCCTTTTTAACTACCATCGGATTAGCACCTGCAGCTACATTCTTCATGCCCTCGCGAACAAGAGCCTGTGCCAAAAGAGTAGCGGTTGTTGTACCGTCGCCTGCCACATCGTTTGTCTTTGTGGCAACCTCTTTAACGAGCTGAGCGCCCATATTCTCAAAAGCGTCCTCAAGCTCAACCTCTTTGGCGATTGTAACACCGTCGTTGGTGATAAGCGGAGCACCGTATTTTCTGTCAAGAACTACGTTTCTGCCTTTGGGGCCGAGTGTTATTTTAACTGTGTTGCTGAGTTTGTCTATACCGGCTTCAAGTGCCTTGCGAGCCTCTTCGCCGTAAATAATCTGTTTAGCCATAATGTATTTCCTCCCTTAAATCATTCAACAATTGCAAGGATATCGGACTGACGAACGATATTGTAGTTAACGTCGTCCATCTTAACCTCGGTACCCGAATATTTGCTCGAAATTACCTTGTCGCCGACTTTAACATACATTTTGACTTCGTTACCGTCAACAGTACCGCCGGGACCTACTGCCACTACCTCGGCTACCTGAGGCTTCTCCTGTGCAGACGCGGCAAGGATGATGCCGCCCTTTGTTGTTTCTTCAAGCTCACAGGGCTTTAAAACGACTCTGTCAGCAAGCGGTTTGATCGTCATACTATATTCCTCCTAAAAGATATATTGTAATTATGAATTTATTAGCACTCGCTTTCCTTGAGTGCTAATATATATTTTAGCCTCTTTTCAGAAAAAATCAACCCTTTTTTATAAAATTAACAAAAAATACATAATTTGGAATTTGCACCGCCCAAAAGCCGATAAAATACAGACTTATATATGTATATCGTATAATCATTATTGACAATAATATGTCTGTATAGTATCATACACTTTGAATTCATAGTAGATTACTATGGTATTGCGCATTAAGAGCGCGATACCGTGAGAAAAGAGATGTAATTATGGAAGTATATGCGGATAACGCCGCTACGACTCGACTGTCAAAATCGGCTCTTAATGCAATGGCTCCGTATTTTTGCGACATTTACGGCAATCCGTCGAGTCTGCACCATATGGGTCAAAAAGCACACAGCGCTCTTGAGGAAGCACGTTTAGCGACAGCTAACGCAATAGGCTGCGAGAGAAGCGAGCTGTATTTCACATCGGGCGGCAGCGAAGCAGACAATTGGGCCATAAAAGGCACCGCCGAGCTTATGGCGAAAAAAGGTAAAAAGCATATTATAAGCACAACCGTCGAGCATCACGCCGTACTGCACACATTAAAAAAGCTCGAAAAGCAAGGCTTTGAAATAACTCTTCTCCCCGTTTCAAGCGACGGCTTTGTGTCTCCCGGCGACGTTGCCTCGGCAATAAAAGGCGACACGGCTTTGGTAACCGTAATGTATGCAAACAACGAAATAGGAACAATTCAGCCCATAACCGAAATAGGTGAAATCTGTCGCGAAAAGGGAGTCCTCTTCCACACGGACGCAGTACAGGCAGTCGGTCATCTTCCGATAGACGTAAAGGCGCAAAACATAGATATGCTCTCAATGTCGGGTCACAAGTTTCACGGACCGAAGGGCATCGGTGCGCTTTATATAAGAAAAGGCATAAATCTGCCTAACCTTATCGAGGGCGGTGCACAGGAGAGGAACCGCAGAGCCGGCACGGAAAACATCCCCGGAATCGTCGGTATGGCGGCAGCACTCACAGAGGCCGTAAACAATATGGAGGAAAATACAAAAAAGGTCGCAGCTCTCCGCGACAGGCTTATAGAAAAAATACTCAAAATTCCGCATAGCCGCCTGAACGGCTCAAGGGAAAATCGTCTGCCCGGAAATGTCAGCGTTTGTTTTGAAGGCGTTGAGGGCGAGTCAATGCTGCTCTATCTCGATATGCAGGGCGTTTGCGCGTCATCAGGCTCCGCGTGCACATCTGGCTCGCTTGACCCAAGCCACGTGCTTCTCGCAATAGGATTGCCTCACGAGGTCGCTCACGGTTCTTTAAGGCTGAGCCTGTGCGAATACAACACCGAAGAAGAGGTAGATTTCATCGCCGAAGCTCTGCCGCCCATAATAGAAAGACTGCGTTCAATGTCTCCGCTTTGGGAGAGACTTTGCCGCGAAAACAGCTTCTTCACCCACGATAAACATTGAGATAAGGAAGGATTAAAAATATGGAATACAGCGCAAAAGTCCTTGAACACTTCGCAAATCCTCATAACGTCGGAAAAATCGACGACGCCGATGGCATAGGCGAGGTAGGAAACGCCAAATGCGGCGATATAATGAAAATGTATATAAAGGTTAAAGACGACGTTATAACCGACGTAAAATTTAACACCTACGGCTGTGCCTCCGCAATAGCCACAAGCTCGATTGCTACGGATATGATAAAGGGTAAGCCCATAAGCGAAGCATTGAAGCTCACAAACAAAGCCGTTGTGGAAGCTCTTGACGGACTGCCGGCAGTAAAGATTCACTGCTCGGTACTCGCCGAGGAAGCTATAAAGGCGGCAGTTAAGGATTACTATGACAAGAACGGCATTCAATACGACGAGGAGCTTTTTAAGCCCGATAATTGCCACTATACACACGAACACTAAATCAGACAGAACCAAAAAGGACTGTAAAACAATCGTTTTACAGTCCTTTTATTTTTGCGACATTAAAAATTAAACCTTTGCCGTGTCGATTACTTCGTCGTCATCGTCATCACCGTCAGGAGTATCGTCCTTCTGCGACGACGGCATAACATATATCTTAGGCTGATATTCGCCGTATGTACTCTTTTCTACTACCACAAAGAAAATGGTCACAATTAAAAGATACGGTATCGGGCAGAACAGGCCGGGATTTACAAGTGACATAAGCTCAAGGCTTACATATGAAAGAAAGACGGTCATATTGAAGAGCGTCGGCTTTCTCCAAAGCAGAAACATTCTCTTTATAAATTGATAGACATACGCCAAAATTCCGACTATACCCATACTTGCGGCTATCTGTATAGGCTCGCAATGATACCAGCATATCGAGAAATCGGCAGGATCATATATATCGATATTCCCCATGTATCCTATGCCGGTTCCGAATATCGGATGGCCGAGAAAATCCTTTATGCCGCGCTCGTACTGAAAAACTCTCACTTCCTTTTGTTCGCCGACGAGCACCCCGTTTATCGCAGACATAAGGCGGTCAAAGGTATAGCCGAAGAACGAGAGAAACTCGCGTGAGAATATCATAAGCGCAAAGCAAATGCAAGCGAGAATGGCAATATACGCAAAACGCCTCTCCCTGTCGTAAAGGAAGAACAGAATACAGCACATCATAAGCTCTATGGCACCGAAAACAAGTCCTCCGCGCGAACCGGTCAGCAATATCGCAAAATAGAACAAAAATCCGAACATAATGGAATACGATTTTTTGTTGCCGCGATAAAATGCAAACGGTATCGACAACATCAAAAACGTAGAGCAGTTATTGCGCCACTGAAAATACAAAATCGTTTTTGTGTCTATAACCTCATTTATATGCGTGAGATAATATGATGCCACCATAAAGGTACCGAAGCAGCCTATTATCACCATAATAAGGGACAGCTTATCCATAAGAGAATAATCCTTATGGACATTTATATGCGTATTAAATACGGTATAGAGCAACAGCATTCCCACGCCGAGCGCCAAAATGTAAAATATCGACGCGCCGCTGAAATACTCACGTTTCGAGATAAAACCGACTCCGCCGAGTATTACCGCAGCAGACACAAATATCATCGGCAGCGTGAGGAATCCTTTCAGCACCGGCTTCTTCCAGTGCAAAACAAAGTGCATAATTACACAAATTATCAGTACCGCACCGAGTGCCTTATACTGAATAAACACGCTGAATGAATTATAGCACTTTGTTCCTATAAGGCACAGAAACAAAAAAGGCGGAAACGGCGCCAAAAGATCCTCACACAGAACAAGCGTTATACCCGTAATGCACGCAAAGGTGAGCACACCGGCAACGGATATGTCAAATATAACAAACACCGACGCCAGCGCAAAAAGCACCATTATATATCGCCCGGTAAGCATATACTCGCCCATGCGAGAGATCTTGGGCGAATTAAAAAATTCAATGATTTTTTTCATCTGCGCATACCTTTTCATTTTATAGTTTAATGTTATTATATATTTTTTTCGCCAAAACGCAATAATTATTTCAAGACTATAACTATTATTACAAAAAGTTACAAGTCTAAAAATACCGTGACGCTCTTGATTTTAGGCGAAAAATCTCGTATTATATCAATATAACGTCGGTACACTCGTAAAAAGGTCGACCGGCATAAAACTTGAAAGAGATGTGTCAAATGATTAAAGACATTCAACAGGAAATTCTCAGGCTTAAAAAGGAAAAGGATATATGTATTTTGGCGCACAGCTATGTTGCGCACGAAATAATAGAAATAGCGGACTTTACCGGCGACAGCTACGCGCTTTCCGTCAAGGCGACAACCGCTCCGCAAAAAACCGTAATAATGGTCGGCGTCAGATTTATGGCCGAGACCGTTAAAATACTCTCTCCGGAGAAAAAGGTAATTTTGGCTCAGCCCATTGCAGGCTGCCCCATGGCAGAGCAAATGGATAAAGAGCTTATCTGCGCCGTCAAAAAGGAATACCCGGATTACAAAGTTGTTGCTTATATCAACACAACCGCAGACCTCAAAACCGTATGCGATGTTTGCGTGACATCCTCCTCGGCGGTTAAAATCATTAAAAATATGGACGCGAAAAACATACTGTTTATTCCCGACTGCAATCTCGGACATTATGTCAGCGAGCAGATCCCCGAAAAGAACTTCAAGCTCCTGCACGGCGGTTGCCCCATTCACGCCTCCGTAAGCGAAAGCGAAGCTGTTGCGGCTAAAGAAAAGCATCCGGGCGCTCCGCTGCTTGTTCACCCCGAATGCGTACCCGACGTTGTTAAGCACGCCGACTATGTGGGTTCAACCTCGGGCATTACGGAATACGCAAAAAACAGCGATAAAAAAGAATTTATCATCGGCACGGAAATCAGCATAGCAGAGCATCTTCAATACGCCTGCCCCGACAAAAAATTCTATTATCTCTCCAAAAAGCTCATTTGCCCTAATATGAAGAGCTCAACGCTTATGGACGTCTACAACGCCGTACGAGGCGTAGGCGGTGAAGAGATTGTTCTAGGCGATGACACAATCACGAAAGCGAGAGTCTGCATTGACGAAATGATAAGGCTCGGCGGCTGAAAATTTACGAAAAAATCTACGGGGTGGGAGGAAACTCCCACCTTAATTTATAAAGGAAAAACACAATGACTGACGAAAAGATAAAAGTTATGGTTGCCATGAGCGGCGGAGTTGACAGCTCTGTTACGGCATACCTGTTGCAACAGGAGGGCTTCGACATAGTCGGAGTTACAATGAAGCTTTACACAAACGACGACATCGACTTTGTAAAGGACAAGACCTGCTGTTCTCTCGACGACGTAGAGGACGCCAAAAGTGTGGCGGCAAGGCTCGGAGCTTTACACTATACTCTCAATATGACCGAGGATTTCCGCGAGGACGTAATGGACAAGTTCGTCAGAAGCTACCGCCTTGGCGCAACTCCCAACCCCTGTATAGACTGTAACCGATACATCAAATTTTCCAAGCTCTTAAAAAAAGCCATTGAGCTTAAAATGGACCTCATAGCGACCGGTCACTACGCGAGAATCGAAAAAAGCGCAGACAGATACCTCTTAAAAAAGGCGCTTGACGAAAGCAAGGATCAAAGCTACGTTTTGTATTCGCTGACTCAAGACGAGCTCAGCCGCACGCTGTTTCCGCTCGGGAAATACCGCAAATCCGAGGTTCGCGAAATAGCCGAGGAAAACGGCTTTATAAACGCAAAAAAGCATGACAGCCAAGATATATGCTTCGTCCCCGACGGAAATTACAGCGCCTTCATAGAAAAATACACCGGAGAAAAATTCCCGGAGGGCGATTTTGTTGACAAGTCCGGCAAGAAGCTCGGCACGCACAAGGGAATAATCAGATACACCGTGGGTCAGCGCCGCGGTCTCGGTCTGGCACTGCCGCAGTCTATGTATGTATGCGAAAAGGACGTTAAAAACAACAGGGTCGTTTTAGGATTTAACGAAGATCTGTTTTCGAAAGAGGTCTCCGTCGGAGACATAGTACTCAGTGCCTGTGATTCTCTCGAAAAGCCCGAACACCTCAGTGCTAAAATACGCTACAATCAAAAGGAACAGCCCGCAACGGTAATTCAAACCGATAAAGACAAGCTGAAAATCATTTTCGATGAGCCGCAGAGAGCCGTTACAAAGGGTCAGGCAGCGGTTGTATACGACGGAGACACGGTTATAGGCGGCGGAACTATTTTATAACCTCCGTACAAATTGAAAGCTTAAATATGATAAAAATAAGAAACTTAAAAAAACAGGATATTCCCTCCGCCGAATATATATGCTTAATAACGGCGGCAAAAGAAATTAAGGACACCCCAAAAAAAGCTCTTCGCACCCTTTTAATGTATAACCGCTGTTATACGAGAACCCAAAACAGCAGCTGCTTTGTCGCGGAAGATGAAAACGGCAAAGTTGTGGGGTACATTCTCTGTGCCGAGAGCTTGCCGAAATATCTCAAAGGTTTTTTCGGCACGGAGCTGCAAGAGATATTCAAAATAAGCTTTATATCGGGTATCGTATCATTTTTTGAGGCTGTCTCCCCTGCCGCATTTTCAGTCAAATACCCCGCTCATCTACACATAGACATACTGCCGGAATATCAGGGGCAAAAGGTCGGAACCGCTCTTATGTCCGCCCTTAAAGAAAAGCTTGTAAACGATAATATAAAGGGCGTTATGCTGCGCGTCGGAAAAGGCAACGTGCGAGCAATCGAATTTTACAAAAAAAACGGGTTTAAAGTGATATTCAGACTTTTCGGTACTGTATTTATGGGCCTTAATTTACCGCAGTCGTAATTGTCAAAAAAAGTGGTAACTTTTTTTAAAAACCGCTTGACACAAAAGGCAACCTTTGCTATAATATTCACCGTCGCAAGAAAAGCGACAACATAGTTTGCGAGCGTGGCGGAATCGGCAGACGCGCACGTTTGAGGGGCGTGTGGTAATCCCGTATGGGTTCAAGTCCCATCGCTCGCACCAAAAACGACAAATCTCTTTTGGGATTTGTCGTTTTTATTTTTGTGAGTTTATGCGACATCCGCCGAGAGTAATAATCGAGGCGCAAGCAAAAGACCGCAGAGAGCGTATTTGCTTTCTGCGGTCTTTTTGATTTTTAAGAACAGATTATTCCTTTGACATATACTTTATGTAACGCTTAAAGAATTTAAGTGCGCCCTCCATACAGTCCACGGGGATTCTCTCATTTGTGGCATGGGTCAAAAGGAGATATTTTGTATCGACCTCAAACGGGGCGAAACGATAAATGCAATCACAAATATTCTCATAGTGATATGAGTCTGTGCCGCCCATAACAAGGTACGGTGCAACTATATAGTTATTGTCGGTGCGCATACAAAGCTCTTCAAGGATTTTGAAGGAGCGGCTGTCCGTAGGAGAAACCTTTGACGCCTCTTTGCCCTTGAGCAATTCGATTTCTATATCCTTTTTCTTTACAACCTTTTTGATGTGCTCTTTTACGTCCGCAAGAGTGGTTCCCGGCATCATACGGAAGTTTACCGTTATACTGCTCTTCTGCGGAAGAACGTTGGCGGCAGGGCTGCCCTCTGCCATTGAAACACCCGTTGTGGATCTTATAAGCGAAGCCGCAGGCGGGAATTTTTTCATAACAAGGGTAACTATGGGCTTTAAGAGCCAGAGATTGCACGTGACTATTCTTGCAGGATACGATACACGCTTGCCGATTTTTGTAAAGAGCGCATACACAAAGTGAGGCATTTTGGCCTTGAACTGATGCCCCTCAAGGTCGCGTGTAACCTTGGCTATCTCGCCTATTCCCGAATGCACCGGAGGCTGTGACGAATGGCCGCCCTTTGAGCGAACGGTGATTTTATAATCGGCATATCCCTTTTCGGCAATGCCTATGCCGGCAAGCTTTGTTCTGAGGATTTTCGGCACATCCACATTGAGTATGGCACCGCCCTCGTCGATAACGCTGTCAAGCTTTACTCCGCGTTCTTCGAGAACTGCGGCAATTGAGCCAGCACCGGAATTTTCGGAGGCTACTATTTCCTCATTGTGGCCAAAGCACAGATAAACCGTTCTTTCGGGCTTAAAGCCTTCACCGAGAAGCGTCTCAACGGTCTGAATAACCGCGATAAGATGGTTTTTCATATCGAGCGCGCCGCGTCCCCATATAAATTCGCCGTCATCAAATCCGTCAAACGCCGGATGCTCCCAGTCATTTTCGGTGCCGGCAGCTATCGGAACAACATCTTGATGGGCAAGCAGCGCGATAGGCTCAAGGTCGGGGCGCGTTCCCTCCCATGTGAACAAAAGGCTCGCATCGCTGATTTCCTCGTGCTTCAGATTCTTGTAAACAAGCGGGAAGCGCTCCTCAAGAAATTTATGAAATTTTTCAAACTCGTTCCAATCAACATCCTTCGGGTCAGGCTGAGATACGGTTTTAAACTTAATCGCATCGCTCAAATTCCGACGATACTCATTAAGCTGCACCTCTTCGTCCTCAAGCGGCTCGTAGGTTTTTTTCTTCGGCACCCAAAATATCGCGCGAATAAGCGTTATAACAGTTATAACTGCGAGGAAGATGAGTATTCCAATAAAGACCTTCATTGTAAGCCTCCTTACTTATTTATAAGCTTATTTAAGCTCTCATCGAGCAATTTCATCTTTTCGGTATATTCGCAGAGAGCCTTTCTCTGCGCTTCTACAACCTTTTCGGGAGCCTTAGCGACGAAATTCGGATTGTTGAGCTTGCCGTTTACAAAGTCAATATCCTTTTGGAGCTTCTCCTTCTCCTTATTGAGTCTCTCCCTTTCGGCCTCAAAGTCAACAAGCTCATCCATCGGGATATAAATTCTTGCGCTCTCGGTGATTATGGAAACAGCCTTATCCATACCGTCGAATTTTTCACCGACGGACACGTCGCTTGCCGACGAAAGACGCTTAAAGAACTCAGTTCCCTTTTTAAAGGTATCACCGTTCAATGTCTCAATAAACACCTGCGCCTTTTTAGACGGAGCAACGTTCATCTCGGCACGGCGGTTACGTACCGCCTTTACGGCTGTCATAATTTTATTCATCTGTTCCTCTTCTTCCGGGAACGAGAGAGCCTCGCTGAATTCAGCCCAGGGTGACAGCATTATTGTATCGCCGTCATGCGGAAGGGTCTGCCATATCTCCTCGGTTATAAAGGGCATAAACGGATGCAAGAGCTTCAGCGTATTTGACATAACATATACGAGCACCGCTTTTGCCGTCTCTTTTGCCTTTTCGTCATCGCCGCCGAGACGTATCTTTGAAAGCTCTATATACCAATCGCAGAAAACATCCCATATAAAGTCGTACAGCTTCTGAACAGCCATACCGAGCTCATATTTTTCAAGCGAGTCGGTAACGTCTTTTACAAGGTCGTTGTAAAGGCTTAAAATCCACTTATCCTCGAGAGCGAGCCCCTCCGGAATATGCGGAGCTTTTTCGTCGTCGCCAAGGTTCATAAGAATAAATCTTGCCGCATTCCAAATCTTATTGGCAAAGTTACGGCTCGCCTCAACTCTCTCGTCGGAGAAACGCATATCGTTTCCGGGGCTGTTGCCCGTTGCGAGTGTAAACCTCAGAGCGTCCGCTCCGTATTTATCGATTATCTCAAGCGGGTCAATGCCGTTGCCGAGAGACTTTGACATTTTTCTGCCCTGAGCATCTCTTACAAGCCCGTGTATCAAAACCGTATCAAACGGCGCCTTACCCGTATATTTAAGTCCCGAGAATATCATACGGCTCACCCAGAAGCCTATAATATCATAGCCTGTAACGAGCGTATTTGTCGGGTAATAATGCTCAAGGTCTGCAGTCTTTTCGGGCCAGCCGAGCGTTGAGAACGGCCAAAGAGCCGAAGAGAACCACGTATCGAGCGTGTCGGGGTCCTGTTTCACATTACTGCTTCCGCAATGAGGGCAAGCCGTAATGTCCGACTTTGAAACCGTAGTGGCACCGCAGTCGTCGCAATACCACGCAGGTATACGGTGGCCCCACCAGAGCTGACGCGAAATACACCAATCTCTCGTACCGCGCATCCAACTCATATAATTCTTTTTAAATCTGTCGGGAACGAATTTGATGTCGCCCTTTTCGACAGCCTCTATTGCAGGTCCCGCGAGCGGTTCCATCTTTACAAACCATTGCTTTGACACCATGGGCTCGATATCGGTATGGCAGCGGTAGCACGTACCTACGTCATGCTTTAAAGGCTCAATACATTTGATGTATCCGCCGTCCTCAAGATCCTTTACTATCGCCTTGCGGGCTTCGAGGGTAGTCATACCGGCGTATTTGCCGCAGTCAAGGACCTCCGGCTCATCCTTTGAAGCCTTGCCGCTGCGGCGAAGCTCATCGGCAAAGTCCTTATCCGCCTTGCCTGTCATATGGCCGTCGTACGTAAATGTGCGCACGATAGGCAGATTGTGGCGAAGGCCGACTTCAAAGTCGTTGGGGTCGTGTGCCGGAGTTATTTTAACTACGCCCGTACCCTTTGTCATATCGGCATGTTCATCGCAAACTATCGGTATTTCCTTATTGAGAAGCGGCAGTATAACATGGCAACCGTGGAGATGCTTATATCTCGGGTCGTCGGCATTTATCGCAACCGCTGTATCGCCGAGCATGGTTTCGGGTCTTGTTGTGGCAAGCTCAAGCTTCTCACCCGTCTCCTTTACCGTGTAAAGAAGATGCCAGAAATTGGATTCCTTTTCCTCATATTCAACCTCGGCGTCGGATATTGAGGTATTACAGTGCGGACACCAGTTTACCATACGGTTGCCGCGATAAATAAGCCCCTCGTCATAGAGCTTTACAAAAACCTCGCGCACCGCCTTACTGCAGCCCTCGTCAAGAGTGAAGCGTTCTCTGTCCCAATCGCAGGAGGAGCCCATCTTTTTGAGCTGCTCTATTATTCTGCCGCCGTACTTTGCTTTCCAGTCCCATGCACGCTCGAGGAACTTATCTCTGCCGATGTCCTCCTTGGTTATGCCCTCTTTGCGCATAGCCTCTACTATTTTGGCTTCCGTGGCTATTGACGCGTGGTCCGTGCCGGGAACCCAAAGGGTATCATAACCTGCCATACGGTGATATCTTATCAATATATCCTGAAGAGTATTGTCAAGCGCGTGACCCATGTGAAGCTGACCCGTAATATTGGGAGGCGGAATAACTATTGTGTATGTCTTTTTCCCCTCTTGACGCTCGGCATGAAAATACTTATGCTCGAGCCATGTCTTGTAAATACGGTCTTCAACATTTTTCGGATCGTATTTTTTTGCAAGCTCCTTGCTCATTATTTATCCTCCTGTAAAACATAAATTACAAAATAAAAACGCCTCATACAAAAGTATGAGGCGAAAATTACCGCGGTACCACTCATTTTGCCGTAAAAAACGGCCGCTCTGTGCCTTTAACGGCGGCAAACCGTCTTTGCTTAATGTAGTTTCGGCAAAGACGCTCAAAAGTGACGACGGAAAACGCCGAATACCGCTTCGCACCGAACAGCGGCTCTCTTAAAATGCGCATCGCTTTCCTTAAGCTTTTTCAACGCGTTTGAACTATTTATAATATTTTATCATTCCGTACCCGTTATGTCAAACAAAACTATTTGTTCACGACGGTTATTTTATCTCTGTATTCCGACAAGAACAGCCTTATATCGTGGCTTGTGTCGGGAGAACCGTTTACGGTGATATTTTCGGCTCCGTAAATGAAACGGCTAACCGTATCAACGCAGTCCTCATCCATATTTTCTTTTGTTGTAAATGAAAACTCGAACGGAGTTTTATCCTTATTGGTTACAACCAGGGTATCGGTCTTTTGATAGAAGGTGGGATAATAACCGCCCGACGAAGCCGGCACAAGGTCGAACTGATATTTATTGGAATCATAAAACCATGCGCTTGCCGTTCCCTTTACGGTTACATTGTATATTCCGTCGTAAGGGGTGTCGCCCTCGGTTCTGACGACGGTTATGCTGTTGATATTAAAATTTATTTTATGCCATCTGTTTTTATAGAGGTTGCAGCCCACGATAACAAGCCATATAAACAAAGCTGTAACAAAGATGCCGAGTACGGTAACGGCTGCCTTTTTCTTTTTTGTTTCCATTATATATAAGACCATCCTTATTTTCGTGTAATACTCAATATTATAATCAAATTCGGCAAAAAAGCAACATTTAAATTATTTAACGGTTTTTTATATAGTCTATCAGAGCTTCCGCGCTGCACTCCGGCAGCTCAAGCTCGTTTTGCGGCTCCGGGATATCCGAAAGACGGTGCGCGTCGGAATTTACAAAAAGCTTCATATTGCCAAGGCACGGATTTTCCGCCGAAAGCTTTTTTTCGTCTGCATACCGCGACAAGCCCGCCGCCTTGAAGGTCGGAGTCTCCGGAAAGGTGCCGAGCACCGATAAAATGCTGTAAGAGCTTCTGTCTATATGCGCCGGAAAGCACACGCCGCCGTATGACGAAACCGCTTTTACCGTTTCGCCCTCGGTAATATCAGACGCCACGGTCAAAAGCCGTTTTTCGTATCCTATTATATTATCCTTTTCGTCCGTTATAATCTGCTCGCCGAATATTTCGGGTCGGTTTATAATATCGGGCATTTTGTCGTATACAAAATCAGAAAATTCTTTTGCGGCGTCAAGCGACGGGAAAAGGCAAACATTGTGTATCTCCTCGGCGGTGCAAAGCTCCATTCCGGGTACAACGACAAGTCCTGCCGCTTCGCCTGCCCTTACTGCCGCAGGGCAATTGAGGCACGAATTGTGATCTGTAACTGCTATCATATCATACCCTAAAAGCTTGGCGAGATTTACCGCGTTATAAGGAGTCATATCATTGTCTCCGCACGGCGACAGACAGGTGTGCATGTGTAAATCGGCCTTTATAATCATAGCAGACCGGAAAGCTTGGCGGATAGTGAAAATGCATCCTCTGCCGAAGAGAGAATGTTAACACCCTGCTCTTTAGCCTTTTCGAGCGCGTCACCGTCAAGTGTAGAATTTTCACATAGAACTATCGCCGCACAATCAGACAGCACCGCCACCGCCACGGCGTTGACGTTCCCCATAACGGTAAACCAACAGTCGCCGCACTTTGCATGCGACATAACAAAGCTCAGTAAATCGCCGCAGTAACCGCCCTCGACCTCTTTGGACGGCTCCGCTTCGTTTAAGAAGCTCAAGCCGAGCTTTTCAGAAATTTCTTTTATGTTCATATTTTCTCCGTTTCACTCGTTTTTCTCCGTCTTTCTGAACGGCGCAGGTATCGGAATGTAGTTGTTTTTATCGGTATTTTCACGCGAGAAGAATACGCAGTCCTCTATAGACGCTTTTCCGCGCACTATATCCTCGGCAAGGTCGCTGCAGGACGGTGCTCCGCACGTTCCGCAATCGAGCCCCGGAAGAGAACTTTCTATTTTCTTCATCTCGCCCATTTTCTGTAAAGCCTCGCCCATATCGTCGGAAAGGCGCATAACGGGCAGTTCTTTCAGCGGATTATCCCAACGCATATAGCGCGGAACGGTTTTTATTTCAAGATGATTGCAGGACACCGGCATATATTTTCTCAGATGCTGTATGCGTGCCTTTGCGACATACGGATTTTCGACTGTCAGCGGCCCGCCGACGCATCCGCCCGGACAGGCGTTAAGCTCGATAAAATCAAGGTCCGAAAGCTTTTCGTCCTCTATCTCCTCGAGCACCTTTATAACGTTTTCTATACCGTCCGCCGCTAAATATCGGTCGGTGAGAAGTGCCGAGGCTTCGCCGCCGGATGACGCCCACGAAACTCCGATTATACCGGAATCACGTAAAAGCTCCGTTTTGTCCGTATTTTCCATTTCATGCAAAAGTGACGGATAAATATCCTTTATGCCGAACACGCCGTCCACATTGGAGCCGTTGTTGCATATAGGCTGTTTTATGGCTGTGATTTTCGCCGTACACGGCGTTATGAAAAATATTCCTATATCGGATTTTGAATATCCCGTCCGTTTTACCGCACGCTCTCTCGCAAGACGCGCAGCCTCCTCCATGGGCGGGTTAAAATCAAGCACGTTCTCGATAAGATTTGGGAAACGCACCCTTATAAGCCTTACTACGGCAGGGCACGCTGAGGATATTACGGGCTTTTTTCTGCCCGAATGTGACAGCTCCGCCCTTGTAGCCTCTGACACTATCTCGGCACCCTTTGACACCTCAAACACATCGTCAAAGCCAAGCTTTTTAAGCGCGGTCAGCACATAATCGGTATCGTCGAGATTGTTAAATTGACCGTACAGCGTAGGCGCGGGCAAGGCTATACGATATTTGTATTTTTGAAGCTCGTCAAACGAGTATTTTTCGGCATACTTCGCGTGATGCGGACAAATTCTGATACATTCGCCGCAGTCTATACACCGCTCCGAAATTATATATGCCTTACCGCGGCGCACTCTTATGGCTCCCGTCGGGCAACGCTTTATGCAGTTGGTGCATCCCATACACTTGCTTTCGTCCAGACGTACGGAATGAAAAAAGCCGCTCTTTTCCATCGCAGTTACTCCGTGATTATATAATTTATCTGTTTGTATACACCTTCAGCCGCATGGTTGTGCCCTTGCCGACCAAAGTATCTATTAACATTTCATCAGTATACTTTTTTATATTGGGAAGTCCCATTCCGGCACCGAAGCCGAGAGCACGCACATTGTCGGGAGCCGTGGAATATCCCTCCTTCATTGCCAGAGCAACGTCGGGTATTCCCGGTCCGTCATCCGACAAAACCATAGAGATGACATCGGGGTCAATATCCACGTCTATCCTGCCGCCGCCCGCGTGTATTACCATATTTATTTCGCCCTCATAAAGAGCTATTACCGTATTCCTGATTACCTCGGGAGAAAATCCGAGCTTCTTAAGGTGAGCCTTTACGTCACCGGACGCCTCGCCCGCCCTTGTGAAATCATCGCCCGGAACATCATAATAAAGCGTGATAACGCTCATTTCGCCTCACCTCCGCCAAGTCCTTTTTCATACAGCAGGCCGCATGACGAAAACATAGGGAGCTTTGTTGCAAGCAATATAATATCAAGATTTTCGGCAAGCTCCGTCATATCTCGGTCGGGGCGTTTACCGCGCACAAAAACCACGCATTTCATATCCATCATCTCGGCGGTTCTTATCACCTGCGGATTAACAAGCCCTGTGAGCAGAACTGCCTGCTGCTTGACAAACGCAAGAACGTCGCTCATCATATCGCTTCCGCATGCATCGTTTACTTCTCTGTCAAGGCAGTCGCCGCCGCAAACAACCTCGGCGGAAAGTATGTTTTGTATTTCTCTGACAGTCATATATAGGACCTCCGAAAGAGTTGTATTTATAATTATACATAAAAATTACAGCTTTTTCAAGTAATAAAAAGTAAATTTGCATAAAACAGGCGGACTGTCAAGTGAAACCACTTCACAGTCCGCCGAGCATGATAGTATTTTTTTACGCTCACGCCTTTACGACGCTTCCGCCTACCATAACAAAGGAAATGTTTATGTCATCGTCAAACATAATAAGGTCAGCATCAAAGTCTTTTTCGATTTTGCCCTTTTCACCGCCAAGACCTATTACCCTTGCCGGAGTAAGAGAGGCCATTTTTACCGCGTCGCAAAGCGGTACTCCGACACTTTTATACATATTTCTCACAAGTCTGTCAGTTGTGGCTACGCTTCCCGCTATGCAAGAGCGGTCGGCAAGCTTCATAACGCCGTCCTCGTAAATCGCCGGAACGCCGTTTTTCTGCATAACAAGCGTGCCCTCTTTTGTCTCGGTCGCCGAATACTCAAGCCCGTCGGTGATAAGATACATTTTATCGGCGCCCTTACATCTGTAAATCAGCTTTAAAACACCTAACGGCAAATGGCACAAATCGGCTATTACCTGAGCCGTTAATTCGTCGTGAGTCAGTGCCGCCTCAACTGTGCCTGCGCGCCTGAAAATTCCGCGTTTATAGCAAGATGTACAGGCATTATAAAGATGTGTTACATCGGAATACCCGTGTTTTATTGCCTCCTTCGCCGTATCGTAATCCCCGGAGGAATGGGCTATCGACGCCACAATGCCGCGCTTTTTAAGCTCCTCACCGAGCACCATACCGCCGTCGGTTTCGGGAGCGGCACCCATTATTTTAAGTCCGTCCCACAAATCAAGCAGGCTCTCGTACTCATTTTGCGACGGCACCAATATGTTTTCGGGGCTTTGCGCTCCGCACATTTCAGGCGACAAAAACGGACCCTCAAGATGTGCACCGAGAATATTTGATGTTTTACAAATCCGCTTTGCCTCTTTGATATTTAAAAGCGCGGTTTTAAGCTGAGCAATAGGCGCGGCAAGCGTTGTCGGCAATATGGATGTAGTGCCGTAATTCATATGAGCCGTTGCCATTTTCACAATATCCTCCGGCGTGCCCATAGCGGAATATCCGCCGCCGCCGTGAACGTGGAGATCTATAAAACCGGGTGACAAATATTTGCCGTTTCCGTCGATTACCTCTTCATTTTCGGCTTCACGGGCAGTTTTTCCGACCTCGGTTATCTTACCGTTCGCCGTTCTGACGAAGCCGTCCGTTATTTCGTTTTCACCGATTATTTTCACGTTCTTTATCAGCAATTCAAACAGTCCTTTCCGCCTTTTAAAGTTCACGGGATAAATCCGCGGTATAGCAAAGTATTCCGTTATCCGTTATATCGACTATGCCGTAAGAGCCGTCGCGTATGCTGCCGGGGCACATCACATACATATTGTCAATATACTCCGATTTCGGGATATGGGTGTGACCGTATAAAACTATGTCGGCGCATTTTTCTTTTGCGGCGCACAAAAGCTCCTCGGTACCGTGCTTTACCCCTCTTGTATGACCGTGAAGGATAAACACGGTTTTTCCGCCGCAAGCAAACGTCTCTTCGCTTGGCAGGCTCGAATAAACGTCACAGTTACCCCTAACCGAATGCACCTCTTTAAGCGATAGCAGAGACGACATTTTTTCACATTGAAAATCCTCTTCGCCGTCGCCGAGGAATACAACAACATCGGCCTCCCTGTGCAGCTTTACCGCCATCATAAGCGAGATTTTGTCACGGTGCGAATCCGAAAGCACAAGTATTCTCATTCATAAAACCCCCGTGAAATTCATACTATACAGTATACCAAAATACGGAGGTAAAATCAATGCAGAACGACAACATCGACGAGATAATAGACGGTATTAAAAGCCAAAAATCAAAAAAAGGCGCGGAAAAATTTTTAAAGAACAAGCTGTCGCCCGAGCAATCGAAAAAGCTCAGCGACGTTTTAAGCGATGAAAACGCCTTAAAAAATCTGCTGTCAAGCGACAGAGCCAAGGAGCTGTTTAAAAAGCTCGGCGGCAAAGACGCGGAATAAAACATACCGAAAGGACAATTCTTATGGATAATATAGGCGACCTGCTGTCCTCAATAAGTCCGGAGGATATGGAGAGACTTAAAAATGTCGCGTCAAGCCTAATGTCGCAAAGCGGCTCCGAGCCGTCATCCGCTCAAAAAGAGCAAGGTGCAGGCGGCAACCGAAATGCGCCTAACACCGATATATCGTCACTCTTCGGCGGCGATATGACCAAAACCCTGATGACCGTAGCCACACAGATGAATAAAGAGGACGACAACACAAGATTCATCTCCGCTCTTCGCCCTCTGCTGAGCGAGGACAGGCGCAAAAAAGCAGATGAAGCCATGAAATTTTTAAAGCTGATGGAAACGCTTCCGTTGTTAAAGGGGTTTTTTAACGTATGAAAGATTACAGCTATTCTGAGCTTAAGGAGATGCAGGACCGAGCCATGGAGAGAGTTCGCGCCATGCAGCAGCGTGCAAGCGAAACCGTCTCAAGAGAAAACTCGTTACAAGAAGAAAAGCCAAAGCCCGACGCGCACACCGAGCAAAACTCATACACGAAGCCGCATCATATAAAAATGCCGGTAAATATGCCACCGCGCGAGAGCACAGCAGAAAGCCGCGTAAGCAAAGCAAGCACCGACAGCAATCCGGCTTCAAATTCCGCCTCGGCAAACGAAAACAGCATTATTGAAAGCATTTTGAACGACCCCGACAGAGCCATGCTGCTTCCGCTTTTGCTCCTTTTAAAATCCGAGGGAGCAAACGAGGAGCTGCTTATGTCGCTACTCTACATAATGTCATAAAAGCGGTCAAAAAAGGCTGTAAAAGCTCTCGCTTTTACAGCCACTTGAATTAGATGTATTCGGTTAATTAATCCTCTTTAAACAACTGAGTGGAGAGGTAACGCTCGCCGGTATCCGGTAAAATCGCAACTATTGTCTTACCCTTGTTTTCGGGACGGCGTGCGAGATCGGTGGCAGCCTTAACGGCAGCACCCGAAGAAATACCCACAAGAATTCCGTCGGATTTTGTAATTGCACGGCTGTAAGCGAATGCGTCGTCGTTTTCAACCGTGATAATTTCGTCATAAATCTCAGTGTCGAGCGTATCAGGTACAAAGCCCGCGCCGATACCCTGAATCTTATGCGGACCCGATTTGCCCTCGGAAAGTACGGGCGAGGTTGCAGGCTCAACCGCAACTACCTTAACGTCGGGATTTTTGCTCTTTAAGAATTTGCCCGTGCCGGAAAGTGTTCCGCCCGTGCCTACGCCGGCGACAAAAATGTCAACCTTACCGTCCGTATCGTTCCAGATTTCGGGACCGGTAGTCTCAAAATGAGCCTGAGGATTTGCCGGATTTACAAACTGACCGGGAATAAAGCTGTTGGGAGTCTGCTCATGAAGCTCATTTGCTTTTGCGATAGCACCCTTCATGCCCTTTGCACCGTCGGTAAGGACAAGCTTAGCACCGTAAGCCGCCATCAAAAGTCTGCGCTCAACGCTCATGGTTTCGGGCATTGTGATTATTATCTTATAGCCTCTTGCCGCCGCAACGGAGCTGAGACCTATTCCGGTGTTGCCGCTTGTAGGCTCAATAATGGTTGTGTCTTTATTTATAAGGCCTTTAGCTTCTGCGTCATCGAGAATTTTCTTCGCTATTCTGTCTTTGACGCTGCCTGCCGGGTTAAAGTATTCGAGCTTTACAAGTATTTTCGCTTCAAGATTGTTTTCCTTTTCATAATTTGACAGTTCGAGAAGCGGTGTATTTCCTATAAGATCCGTGAGGCTTTTATATATTTTTGACATAATGATTATCTCCTTTAATTCCGTTATTTAAATCATTTAACGGCTTTGAACGCTTCGTCAAGGTCGGCTATGATATCGTCTATATGCTCTGTGCCTATTGATAGGCGGATAGTGTTCGGGCGAATACCCTGCTCCAGCTTCTCCTCGTCGCTGAGCTGCGAATGAGTGGTTGAGGCCGGGTGAATAACAAGCGATTTAACATCGGCAACATTCGCAAGAAGAGAGAATATCTCAAGATGGTCTATAAACTTCTTTGCGGTTGTATCATCGCCCTTTATTTCAAAGGTAAATATCGAGCCGCCGCCGTTCGGGAAATATTTATCGTAAAGACGCTTCTGCTCGCCGCTTGCAAGAGACGGATGATTTACCTTTTCAACCTGCGGATGATTGTTGAGGTATTCAACTACCTTTAATGCATTTTCCGTATGGCGCTCGACGCGAAGAGAGAGCGTCTCAAGTCCCTGAAGGAAAAGGAAGGCGTGGAACGGAGAAATTGTAGCTCCGGTATCGCGGAGAAGTATTGCGCGAATCTTGGTAACAAAAGCCGCAGCTCCGACATCCTTTGCGAAGCTTACGCCGTGGTAGCTCGGGTTCGGTTCAACAAGCGACGGGAATTTGCCGCTGCCGATCCAGTCAAACTTACCGCTGTCAACAATTACTCCGCCTATCGCCGTACCGTGGCCGCCGATAAACTTTGTAGCCGAATGAACAACTATATCCGCACCGTACTCTATGGGTCTTACAAGATAAGGTGTTGCAAAGGTATTGTCAACAACAAGCGGAATCTTATGCTTATGCGCTACCTTTGCTATTTCCTCTATGTCGGCAACATTTGAATTGGGGTTACCGAGAGTCTCTATATACAGAAGCTTTGTATTATCCTGAATGGCGTTTTCAAAATTGCTTATATCGTCGGGGTCAACAAAGGTAGTTGTAACGCCGTAATCGGGAAGCGTATGCTCAAGAAGATTATACGTGCCGCCGTAGATGGTGTTTGAAGCGACAACGTGGTCGCCGGCGACCGCAAGAGAGCGGATGGTGTAATCAATAGCCGCAGCACCCGACGCCGTGGCAAGTGCAGCAACGCCGCCCTCAAGAGCAGCTAATCTCTTTTCAAATACGTCCTGAGTGGAGTTTGTAAGTCTGCCGTAAATATTGCCGGCATCCTTAAGAGCGAAACGAGCCTCAGCTTCGTCGGAATTTTTAAAAACATAAGATGTTGTCTGATATATCGGAACGGCTCTTGCGCCCGATGCTATATCCGGCTCTTCCTGGCCTACGTGGAGCTGCAATGTTTCGAATTTATAATTTTTGTTACTCATTTTGTGTACCTCTTTCAATAATTTTTAAATGGTGTTTTGTTAAAATTAAAGGTCAACAGGTACACATTCGGCTGTTTCTCCAGTTACATTGTCTTGATTTTATTCTTTTAAGATCAGCCATTAAAACAGCCTCCTTTTTGAACCTCTCATTTCCTATCGGATTAGTATGGTATCAATATATCATACTTTCCTGAGGTTGTCAACAAAAATATTAAGATTTTTTTAAAAAACACCAAATCGATTGACTTCAGCCGAAACACGGAAATATAATTTAAACAAAAAAGCAGAATTTACGCACTGCTTTTAAAGCTTTCTCGGAAGGTGATAAATTGGCAAAACACAGACGGAGTAAAACGGCGCGCAAAGTAAAAGGCTTCGGTAAAATTTCGTTTTTTGTGCTCATACTTTCATTTGCGATATTTACGGCGCTGCTTGTCACCGCAGCGGTACATATGCCGAAAAAAAGCGGCAACACCGTATGCATAGACGCAGGACACGGCGGATACGACGTAGGAGCGACAAACGGTGAAAGATATGAAAAAGACGATAATCTGCGCCTTGCAAAGGCTGTGGAAGCCGAGCTTAAAGCCCGCGGAATAAACACAATAATGACAAGAAGCGACGACACATATGTATCGCTTGAGGACCGCTGCAAAACGGCAAACAAAAAGAAAGCCGACCTTTTTATATCCCTGCACCGCAACAGTGCCGACAGCGGCTGCGGCTTTGAAATATGGACGCTTAAAAACTCTCCTCCAGACGATTTGCTGCTCGCCGAAAACATAATGGAATCTCTCGACGAAGTCGGATTATCAAAAAACAGAGGGGTTAAAGGCGGAATAGCCGGAAACGGGAACAACTATTACGTAAATAAAAACACAGATATGCCGAGCTGCCTTGCGGAGATGGGATTTATTACGGACGACGGCGACAACGCTCTTTTCGACAAAAATTTGCAAAGCTATGCTGCGGCAATAGCGGACGCAGTCGAGACTACACTCGCTGAAATAAAAAAATAACACTTTTTCAACTTAAAGGAGAAGTCCTGAATAAATAATAATAGTGGAAATAATTATATATATATGGTAAAATAAGTTGTTATTTATAATGTTAACGGAGAAACAAATATGAAAAGCACTAAACAATTACTGCCTTGCATAACAGCTTTGATACTTATTTTATCGCTGATATTTACCTCCTGCGGCTCGCCCGATGTAACGCTAAAAACGAAGGTTTCGGTTCTCTCAACCGTTTCCGGAGACTATACCGATAACGGCTTTCACGTTATAAACAAAGACAATATGATATTTGTCACCCAGTCCGGTCTTATAGAGCTTTACTATGACAAAACCACGGGTGCCGTCGCGGTAAAAGAGACGTCCGAGGGAAAATTCTGGTACTCCATGCCGCTTGCCTCGGATGACGAAAACGAGAGCAGAGCATATGTTCTGAGTGCGGTGCTCTCAAAGGACGGCAAAAAATATATACTGAATTCTCAGGATAACTCCGTAGCGTTTTCTTCTTTTGAATTTAAGCCCGTCAGCAACGGACTTCAGGTAACATACAATATGGCGTCCGATAAGGACAGTGCGGTAAACGGACCGCAGGGCGATACGCCGTATGCGTCGGTCACGGTAAGTTATATACTCTCCGACGGAGTAATGGACGTCAAAGTAAACTGCGGAGACATAAAGGTCTCGGACGGTTATGCGCTCGAAAAAATAAATCTTTTAAGCTACTTTGGCGCAGAAAAGGATTTTTCCGAAGGAGACTTCATTCTTTTACCCGACGGCAGCGGTTCGCTTATGATGTCGGACAGCAAATCAGATTATCCGGAAAAAAGCTTTAAGGTTTACGGCTCTGACCCGGCAGTTAAAGACGTGACGGAAAACGAGAGCAAAATAAATGCTTCGGCTCTGCTCGGATTTTTCGGAATGAAGCAGCAAAACAGCGCTTTTGTGGCTCTTATCACAAAGGGCGATACCATAGCCTCGGTGGATTCGGTTCAAAAAAGCAGCGGTGACAAATACGACCGCGCGGGCACGTCATATACAATTACCGATGTGTCGTATGTCGGCTCGGGAAGCAAAATGACAAAGTATGTCGGGACACAGTACAGCGGAGAAATAAACGTATGCTACCGCTTCCTCACAAACAAAAACGCGAGCTACTCGGGCATGGCAATAGCCTGTCGCGAACAGCTTATAAGAAATTCGGTTTTATCAACGAGAACGGTAACTTCATCCGCTCACCTGCCGTTTGCGCTGACAATACTCGGCACGGCACAAAAAAGCGGCGGCAGATACGTCAGCCTTACGACGTTTGACCAGGCATACGACCTTCTCAATATGCTCAAGGCAAAAAGCGTAAACAATATAACCGTGCGCTACTGCGGTGTGCTTGACGGAGCAAACAACCAGGATTTGCTCTCGGGAGCCTCATCAATAAAAAAACTCGGCGGCAAAAAGTCGTTTGAGAATTTAAAGCAGTATATTACGACTCAAAAATTCGAGATGTACGGCGATGTGAGCACGGTTATTTTCTCTACAGGGAAAAATTCGGATAAGAGCGCGCGCGATATGTCAGGCAAAAAGCTCACCGTTGAGACGCCGGATAAATTCAGTGCTCTGTCAAAGAAAAATACGACCGAAAGCTATGCTTTGGCTCTGTCCAAAATCGAGAAAAACATTACCGATTACGTAAACAGCACAAGCGACTTTGCTTTTGACGGCTATTGTGTAAACGACGCCGGCAGTCTTTTATATTCGGATTTTTCAATGATCGGTCAAAACAGGGATACCGCCGTACAGACTGTTTCGAAAGGAATTGAAAAGCTCTCGAACGGTCACGACCTTATGATATGCGGCGGCAATTTCTATCTGTTGAAAAACGCCGACTTTGTCTCGGGGCTTTCCTATGACACGGCGTACCCTCAAAGCGATTCGTACTCTTCGGTGCCGTTTGTCGAAATGATACTGCACGGCATTTCCGACTACACCATGGCCCCCGTAAACCTTGCCGACGACAGCGAAACGGCATTTTTGAAATCGCTCGAATACGGCGCGATACCGTCGTATGAATGGTACTGCTCAAAGACAGGTAAATCGGAGCTTGACGAAAAATACAGCTATGAAAATCAGCTCAACTCTGCCGCCGAAAAATATCAAACAGCAGACTCTATTCTCGGCAATCTCCGCAATGCGAGAATGACGGCGCACTACAAGGTTCAGGATGGCGTTTACTGCACGGAATACAATAACAGCATTATAATATACTTTAACTATAACGATACGGCGGTAACCGTTAATTCTCTCACGGTTGAACCGAAAAGTGCAATGAGAGTTAACTGACGCAAAATAAAATGAGGTGAAAATATGAGAATAACAGACGGATTATCTCCGAAAAAGGTTTTTTATTATTTTGAAGAAATTTCAAAAATACCGCGCGGTTCGGGCAACACAAAAGCGATAAGCGACTACTGTGTAAGATTTGCCGAGAGTCACGGTTTCAAATGTTTGCAGGATGACAGCAACAACTGCATAATCTTTGCCCCTGCCGTAGGCTGTGACAAAGCCGAGCCGATACTTCTCGCAGGGCACCTTGATATGGTCTGCGAAAAAGCCCCCGACTGCACCAAGGATATGGAAAAAGAGGGAATCGACCTTGCGGTTGACGGCGACAATATCTCGGCGGTGGGCACTACGCTCGGAGCCGATGACGGAATCGCCGTTGCCATGATACTCGCACTTCTCGACTCCGACAATAAAAGGCCGCCCGTAGAGGCAGTCTTTACAACGGACGAGGAAACGGGTATGGACGGCGCAAAAAACATTGACACGTCAAGCCTTCGCGGAAAAATGATGATAAATCTCGATTCGGAGGACGAGGGAGTATTTACCGTAAGCTGTGCAGGCGGAAACAGAACGCGCTGCATACTTCCCATAAAAAGAGAAGAATACGACGGCGAAACATTAAAAATAACTGTTTCGGGTCTTAAAGGCGGTCACTCCGGCGCCGAAATTCACCGCGGCAGGGCAAACGCCGATATGCTTCTCGGCAGAATACTTAATTACGTGCTGCCCATTTGCGAAGCAAGAATAATAAGTGTTGACGGCGGACTAAAGGATAACGCCATCCCGACAAGTGCCGAGGCGATTGTCAAAACAAAAAACCCCGAAGAGCTCAAAAAAGCAGTTTGTGAAATAAGCGAAGTAATAAAGAACGATTATTCTTCCGTTGACGACGGAATCGCTATAGACGTTAAAAAAGCTGCTTCAAAGGAAAAAGCCGCAAATGCCGATTCTACCGAAAAGGCAGTTGCTATGCTGTCCTCCCTCCCGTGCGGACTTATCTCAATGAGCCGTGACATAGAGGGTCTTCCGGAAACCTCGCTCAACCTCGGCATATTGAAGACCGAGGAAAGTGAAATTTCGGCGGAATTTTGTATAAGAAGCAGCGTACTGCTGAAGAAAGAGGAACTCAAGAGCCGCCTCGCTCTGATTATGAGAGCCATAGGCGGCAAGGTAATTTCCTTCGGCGATTACCCCGCATGGGAATATAAAAAAGATTCGCGCCTCAGAAGCGTTATGACAGAGGTTTATGAGAAAATGTATAAAAATGAACCTGTCATAACCTCTATACACGGCGGTGTTGAATGCGGCTTGTTTTCCGACAAAATCGACGGCCTTGACTGCGTTTCAATAGGTCCGAACCTTAAAGACATACACACCTATCGCGAGAGTATGAGCATTTCCTCTGTAAAAAGAACCTGGGAGTTTTTACTTGAGGTTTTGAACGAGCTTGCAAAGGGTTAATAACATCATCATACCAAACAGGCAACTATAAAGCGAAGCCCTCCGTCAAAAAGGAGAGCTTCGCTGTTTTTGTTTGTTAGATTTTCAAAACGGATTATTTTAATGCGTTTTCGGTTATACGGCGCATTTCGTCCATTTTCTTTTCCATATCGGCCACAAGAGCAAACTGCGTTTTTGCCCTTACGAGGTTATGCTCGGGATAATCGGTCTTGAAATAAACATCTCCGTTTAAATAGTCACCGAGGAAGCGTATACCGCACTCATATGTCATAAGCTTAGACGAAAACGCCATATACTCAGTCTCGGTTTCGGTAAGGCTGTCCTTGGCGGAGCTTAAATAGCCCCTTGTATATGCTTCGTAAAGCGGCAGGCTGAGCGATACCTTTGAAACGTCCTTTTCATCCTCAGCCGCCGTATTTGCGCCGAAGCGGATGCTGTCGCCGAAATCATAGAGCGAAAGTCCCGGCATTACGGTGTCAAGGTCAATTATACAGATTCCGTCATTTGAATCACGGTCAAAAAGAATGTTGTTGAGCTTTGTGTCGTTATGAGTGACGCGAAGCGGCAGACTGCCGCGCTCTATAAGGTCTAAAAGAACGTGCGTGTCGTTTTCTCTTGCAACGGCAAAATCAATAAGCTCTCGCACACCTTCGGCTCTTCCCGCTCTGTCCTCTTTTACCGCGGACATAAAATCAAGGAATCTCGAGTATGTATCATGGAACTTCGGTATTGTTTCAAAAAGGCTGTCAATGGGATAATCTGAGAGCTGACGCTGAAATTCGCCGAATGCTCTGCCTGCATTTTCAAACACCTCGGCGGAGTCGATTATATTGCAGGTATAAACCTTATCTATATATTTGTATACGCGCCAGCAATCACCGTTTTCATCGCGGAAATAATACTTGCCGTCCGCCGCCTTAAGGAACGTTAAGGTTCCGCGGTCGGCGTCTCTGCCGGCCTTTAAAAGTGCGGAGCGGATATGTGTGGTAACACCGACAATGTTGCTCATGAGCGCATCGGGGTTTTTAAATATACCGGTATTTATTTTTTGGAGCGTATATTTTACGTTATTGCCTTTGTCATCAAAGGATATGACATAAGTGGAATTTATATGCCCGTCATTAAGAGCGGTGTATTCCTTAAAATTTCCGTTAATTGAAAAGTCAGCGGCAATACAGTCAATATCACAAGGTAATGCAGACAAATTAAACACGCCTTTCCGAAAATGCTTTTTAGTAAAGTTATTTTATTATATTATTTAATGAACGGTAAGTCAACAATTTTCGACATCCGCCTGTTTTACGGCGTATAGTCAAGGTCCTCCAAAATTTCAAGCAGCTCGGAGCGCAGCGCCGAATTGCCCAAAATCCGCACATCGGAAAGAAGTGCCGCATCGTCCTTTGCCTTTTCAAGGATTAAATAACGACGTTTTTTCAAGTTATTGATACCGTTGAATTTTGTCATAGCCTCACGGACTGCTTCGCGCTTCGGTTTGTTCTTAAGCACCGTAACGCCGTAAAGCTCCGCTTCTATCGGGGCGGAAATCTCCATGGGAGGCAGCGAAACAGTAACTCTGCCGCCTGCATCCGTGACCGAACAATCAAGCTTTTCGCCGCCTGACATAACCCTCACGCTCTCTGCGGATACAATGTCGGAAAACTCAAACACATACTGCCTTTTAAGCGGAAGATAATCCTTTTCCTTTCCGCCGCAGAGTGTCAGCTTAATACCGTTTTCAGTTTCGCTGACGGAAAGCTCGGTTATTGAAAAATCGCCGTCCTTAAAGCCGTTAGTCTCACCGTCATCCTCGTAGAGAGAAAAACTACCGTTGCCGCGGTACACCTTGAATTTCAATACTGTGGGATTTTTACAGCTGTTCCCCTCATCAAGAGACAGCGGTATTATCGCTCCCTCGCGTGCAAAAACAGGCATCGTATTAAGTTCGCTGTGTATTCTGACCGTCTTTGAACCGCGATATATTTTGCCCGTGAAGACGTCAGTCCAACGTCCCTTAGGCAGCCATACACGGGTTTCGGCGCGGCGCGTCTTTTTATTTATCTTTGACGTGACGGGGCAAACCAAAAGCTCGCTGCCGAACATATATCCGTTACGGCATTTGTAAGCACCCTCGCACTCCGGGTTATCGTAGTAAAGCGGTTCACAGAGTGCTCTTCCGAATTTATGAGTACGGTAATTCATAGAGTAGAGATACGGGATCAGCTCATGACGAAGCCTCAAATAGCGTTCCGCTGTCATTTCGGCTTCCCAGCCGTAATTCCACGGCTCCTTGCCGGAGAGCGGGTCATTGCTTGAATGCAAGCGCATAATCGGCGAAAAAGTGCCTAATTGCACCCAGCGCACGTACATCTCGTCATCGTGCCTGCCGAAGCAATGGCCGCCTATATCATGGCTCCACCAGGTATATCCGCAGTTCGACGCGGTAGATGTAAAATACGGCTGAAATTTAAGAACTCGCCAGCTCATAAATGTATCTCCCGAAAATCCGAGGGGATATCTGTGAGAGCCTATGCCGGCATAACGCGAGAGAATGAGAGGACGCTTGCCCGAACGCTGCCTGTCAAGATAATGATAGTGATTCAGCGCCCATAAAGGGTCAAGACCCGGCAGCTTGCTCTTTTTGCCCTGCTGCCAATCTATCCACCAAAAATCGACTCCCTCATCCTCATACGGATGGTGTGCCGTATCAAAATATGTGTTTATAAACTGTGTATCGGTTATATCAAATTCTATCGGCTTTTTCTCGGCTGGGTCAAGCCCCATAGCCCTCGCCGCCGCGTCGTAGCAGTTTTCAAACGAACGTATGCCGAGAGCAGGATGCAAATTCAGCGTAACTTTAAGCCCCTGCTCATGCAGGAAATTCAAAAAGCCCCTGTAATCGGGGAAAAGCTCGGTGTTCCAGCTGTATCCGGTCCATCCGTCTGACCAAAACAGCGGTCTCGCTTTATTGTATCCTGCATCCGGAAATTGCTTTTTAACATCTACCCAATGCCAATCCATATCAACCGTGGCTACGGTAAGCGGGACATTGTGTTTTTTAAATTCAAGCATCAGGCTTTGATATTCGCTCTGTGTATACGCCTTATAGCGGCTCCACCAGTTACCGAGAGCAAAACGCGGCACCAGCGGCACCTCGCCCGTAATTTTATAAAGAGCATTGACCGCACCTATATAATCGGTGCCGTATGCAAACACATAAATATCGCGTTCTTTCGCGGGGCGCGGTCTGACTTCTCCGTCTTTACACATAAGCAGCGACTTGCTGTCATCAAATACGGCAGCTCCGTCACACGAGATAACTCCGTCTTTGAGCGGAATCGCACCGTGTGACTGATCAAGAGTGCGTGCCGTGCCCTTTAAATTCTCACTGTTATCACAGCTCGACTCCATATCTCCGATTTTGGCATATATCGCCGTACCGTTTCTGCGGTTTATGCAAAACTCGGCTTTTTCGGTTTTTATTATGATTTTGGTCTTTGTTATTTCATATGTAAAATCGACCTTACCGTGATTGCGGAACCAAACACTTTGCGTCGCTTCATCGCAAAAAGATTTTTCACTTCCGCACTCTACCCTTATAAGATTCGGAAATATGACCGTTATTCTTATGCTGCCGGCTATAAGAATATTGTCCGGCTCGGCCTTACCGTCCGTTTTGGCAACAAGGTGTTTATGAAGCGTTTTTTCTTCCATAATATCAGTCCTTTACCTCATCAAAGCTGAAAGCACGGTTAAAAATCTCAATGTTATTTACACTTGCACCGCATTTGATTTCACCTGCGGCAATATCTGCGCCTGCATTTCTCACATCATAGCCGGAGCAATCGAGTTTACCGTCTATATAGAGCTTAATCATACCGTTTCTTTCACGCAAGGCGTATACCTTTACATTATCTTTGCCGGCAATTATCGTATCGGATTTTGCCTTAATTCCCTTAACGTCGAAAACAAGCTTCCCGTTTGCGACAAAAATGCTCATATCTTTGCCGCCGAGAAGTATCATACCGTCTGTGGGAACAGCGGAAAGCGTCAGCCTGAGAGCAAAGTCACCGCGCCCCGAAACGCCGTAGGATATAGGTATACACCCGTTTTTGAAATATGTTACGGGTACTTTCTCGGAAAGAACGTTTCCGTAAATATCTTTTACATCTATATCTATATCAAGCTTTTGTAAATTTTTGCCCTCGGCAGGCAAATACACTCTGACATCGCTGTAATTAGCCCGAAGCTCTTTTTTAAGAGCCACGCCGTCAAGTGTAAAGGTACTCTTCTTTACAGCGATATGACTGTTAAATCTGAATTCAACGGTCTTTTCGTCGATGAATTTTGCCTCTGTAAGCTTTAACGGAGCTGTATTTTCGTTTGTAAACTTGAAAATTCGTATTTCATGCGGCTCCAAATCCACCGAAACGGTGTCACCGTATGAGTATTTCCTTTCATCGGGTTTTTCCGTATACGGCAAAACCGTGACGCACGTCATATTTTCGGCACCCTCGACAACTCCTATAATTCTGTCAAGAATAAACGAGAAGCTCTGTTTTTTATTAGCCGGATTTCGCACTGAAACTATACCGTTTGCGTTTTCCCATGCGGAGTAGCCGTAAACGCTGCCCGTGTCGGGAGACTCGCCTATCAGCTTTGAATTTCGCAATATGCTGAAATTCTCCCTGATAAACGACAAAACATCGGCATTGATAAGCCACATATCGGGCGTAAAGAGGTTAAAGCTGTAATAAAGCTCCCAAAATGCGGTTCCGCGCGTGGATATCATATACATATATTTGCGGAATTCCTCGTCCGTCATATGAATCTTTGCGGTGTTGCCGTAAATCGGCTCGTGATTATACATATTTGACAGAGGGAACTGATACTGCCTTTTTCTGTGGAAGTCAAAATACTTTGAATCGCGGTATGTAAGCATTCTGTCAATATCGCTTCCGCTGAGCTTTTCTCCGCTTGTCGTTTTATCAATAAAGCCTATGTCGCCGCTGTTTTGCATCCAAAAGCTCTCGCTGTACATAAGGTGCCACGGGCTCGCGTTACAATAGCTTGTCTGGTTAATCCAGAGATCCTTGCCCTCTTTCTCGCGAAGAAGGTGCATTTTTTCAAATATATCCGTCCAGTTTTCCCAGCAGTCCGTAAAGCAGTACATACCGTGTTTTCCGCCTACGGGATGCCCGTGATGTCTGTTTTTACACGATTTCAGCAGAAAACCGTCAAGCTTCCAATAGTTGATATCAAATTTTTCCATACAATCAAGGAAAAACTCAAGCACATTTTTTGTGTATCGGTGATCGGCAACGCACACATCGCGGCTCTGCCTGTTATAGCCGCCCTTGCCGGAGCGCTCCATTCTTCTGCCGAACTTGTCGGTTTTCAAATTATAGCCGCCGCGAGGCCCGAGCCAAAGTCCGAATTCGGACGAAAATTTCTTGCTGAGCGCAGAGCTCTCATAGAGTTCATTGGGGAATTTATCATTGAAGCACCAAAAATCCTTATCGTAATCAACCCAACCGTCGTCTACGACATAAGAATTGAGCGGCGGAACGCCCGCACTCGAAAGTCCCTTTTCTATTTCAAAAAAAGAGTCGCGTATGTTTTCGCTTGTTATATCAAGCATATGGTCGTACCAAGAATTGTACTGTGTGCGGAGATAAATCGGTTTTGCAATGCCTTTTATATACTCAAGGAAATCGGCTCTCACGACCTCCATATCAAAGCTGCGCGCCGCACCGCCGATTGTCGGATGTGAAATATAGATTTCATTGCCGTTTGACAGCTCCTTAAGGGCTTTTCCGGCGAAATACCTTATATGCGCCGTATTATCTACTATGTTATTATCAGTCGTCGGAAATTCACAGCCGAAATACATACCGTTTATATATATCGGCTGACCGAGTGCCGACTGAAACTGCGAAAGATAGGCTTTTTCCATATCCGGTCTTGAAAAGCGCATTTTAATATCGGCTCCGAGCACAAAATATTCAAGGTCGATATAATCAATGAACAGTTTTTTCGGAGCACTTGACGATATGGTAACATATTTTCTGATAACGGGGTCAGAGTCCCTCGCCTCAAATATCACCTTCACAAATACGTCGGAAGAGTGTACACGGTACGGCTCAAAGCAAAATACGGCTTTTTTAACCGCCCCATCCTCTTTCAGCTCCGTGCTTTTCAGTTTGCAATCGGAGGAGTGTATTTTGCCCTTGCCGAACACACCGTTTTTATAGGATATTATAAACTCCTCAGAGCCGTCCGAGGGAGAAAACGAGGTCTCGTCCATTCGCCTGTTAATTATGCGGACGGTTCGCAATACCTTATCGGAGGTCGATATTTCGCGCACCGTATTTTCGTTTCCTATATATATTATCTCTTCATCGGAAGAGACAAATGCGGTATTTTTATTCATAAAACAGTTCCTTTTTTCATTTTGCAGTTGAGCTTTTATGGAGCACTATTCCGAGAAAAGCACTTTTTCCGTAGCTTTCACCGCATCTTCCACTATTTGAGCGCAAGGCCGTTTTTTATAATACTCCGCCGTGCGTTTTTCGGCATTCGGAGTAACGGCGCAGTTTTTTGACAATCCCAAAAGTTCGCGGCAGATTATAGACGGATTGGTCTTTTTAAATTCAGCGGCAATTTCCTGAACCTTTTTATATGTATAGGATTTTGCCTCCCTGTTTTCGCCTGTATCGTCACCGTATACCATACCTGCAACCATAGCGGCTCCGCACATAGCTCCGCAGACCTCTCTCATTCTGCCCACTCCGCCGCCGAGGCCGGACGCGACCTTGAGAGCGGTTTTTTCGTCCATTCCGAATTTATCGCAAAACGCCGCAAAAACAGCCTGAGAGCAGTTAAAGCCTTTGCCGAAAAGCTCCGCGGCGCGCTCTGTATAAACCGACATAAATTATCACCCCGTTTTGAGTTTTGTTGTTTTAAACGCAGCGCCGAACCCTATCGGATTGGCACTTATGTATTTTATACACATTTTATATTATTTTAACATAAGCGACATTTATATACAACATTTTTTATAAACCGATGGCAAAAATAGGCCGATATTTCGTCAAAACGCCGCGTTAAAGCTCACATATTCTATTGCAAACAACAGAAAATATGTGATATAATGAATAAAAATTCAAATTACGAAAGAAGTAATACTATGGCGAAGAAAAATATTGACTGGGGTTCGATAGGCTTCAGCTATATCCCCACGGACAAAAGATATGTTGCCAACTTTAAGGACGGCAAATGGGATGGCGGTCTTACCTCTGATCCCAACGTCGTTATCAATGAGTGTGCAGGTGTTCTTCAGTACTCGCAGTCTTGCTTTGAGGGTCTTAAGGCGTACACAACGGAAGACGGCAAAACGGTATGCTTCCGCCCCGACCTCAACGCCGCAAGAATGAAATCATCATGCGAGCGCCTTAAAATGCCCGTATTTCCCGAAGATAAATTCGTAGAGGCTGTCAAAGAAGTAGTCAAAGCAAATATCGACTATGTTCCCCCATACGGTTCGGGCGCAACCCTTTACATAAGGCCGTATATGTTCGGCTCAAATCCGGTTATCGGCGTTAAGCCTGCCGACGAATATCAGTTCCGTATATTTGTCACTCCGGTAGGTCCTTATTTTAAAGGCGGTGCAAAGCCCATTACCATTCGTGTAACCGACCTTGACCGCGCAGCTCCCAGAGGAACCGGCCATATCAAAGCAGGTCTTAACTACGCAATGTCGCTCTACAACATTGTTGACGCACACGAAAACGGCTTTGATGAAAATCTCTATGTTGATCCCGCTACAAGAACAAAGGTTGAGGAAACCGGCGGCGCCAACTGCCTCTTTGTTGATAAGAACGGCACCGTAGTCGTTCCGAAGAGCCCGTCAATTCTTCCGTCTATAACCAGGCGTTCGCTTGTAACAGTTGCAAAAGATTACCTCGGCCTCAATGTTGAGGAAAGAGAAGTTTACCTCAGCGAGCTTTCCGATTTTGCAGAGATGGGTCTTTGCGGAACCGCTGCCGTTATATCTCCCGTGGGCAAGGTATATGACCACGGCAAGGAAATTTGCTTCCCGTCGGGTATGGACGAGATGGGTCCGACCATCAAGAAGCTTTACGATACCCTCACCGGAATTCAGATGGGCAGAATCGAAGCTCCCGAAGGCTGGATAGTTGAAATAAAATAAGCTTATACAGATATAAAAATGCTGTGGAACATACGTTCCACAGCATTTTTTATGTTTACTCACGATTCGGTCACTGAATATAATCCTCAATAAGGATAAGAAAAAGCAACCGCAAAAAGCAGCATAAGCAGCAAATAAAGCAAATAAAAAGGACTGTAAAAGACAAGCTTTTACAGTCCTCTGATTTTTATTTTGCCTCGCGTTTTTTCTCCTCTTTTTGATTTTTAACGGCTTTAAGCCTTGTAAAATCTTCACGCTCTTTTTCTTCGAGTGCTTCGGAGATGTACTTAATCGTACCCGTAAACTGAGGTATCATTATGTTGTTTAACGCGTTGGCACGCTTTTGCGTTTTTTTGACTGCGTCCGCAAGCCGGTAAATCGAAGCCTCGGTTTCGGCAAGCTTTACGGTCATTTTCTTTGCCTCGTTGAAGTTTATGTAAGCCTCGTCAAGGTGGGAGTTTGTCGAATTAAAGCCGAAATACGGCATCAGCTTGCTGCTTTCAAGCGATATTTTCGGTATCTCAACACCCATTACGCTGCGAAAATCAAGGGAAAGTCCGTTATCAACGGGTATGGTTCTTGCAAAATTACCGCAAACGCCAAGCGTAATATTGGCAAGCTTCAAGGACGAATAAGCCTTGTCGTATACCGCGTTTATATTTGCCTCGACTTCCTTTGCTTCGCTTATAAGCTGCATCATCTCACGAACAAGAATGTTACGTTTTCTGTCCATCAGCTCATAGCCGAGCTTGGCTAAATCGAGAGATTTCTGCGTCGCCATCAAATTGGCTTTTGTCGGGAACACCTGTGCCATCGGCTTTTCCTCCTTTTCCGAATTTTAAAAGGCTCAGTTTTTGCCTTTATAGTACTTATCAAGAGTCTTATCATCAACACGGTCGAGCATACGGCGCGGAAGCATTGAAAGAAGCTCCCAGCCGAGGTCAAGCGTCTCGTCAATGGTACGGTTTTCGGTAAAGCTCTGATTCAAGAACCTGTTGTCAAATTCCTTGCCGAACTTCATAAGAAGCTTATCGTCCGGCGACAGCTCGTCTTCACCTATTACAGACGCGAGCGATTTAGCATCCTGAACCTTGGCATATGTCGCAAGGAGCTGGTTTGAAAGTGCCGAATGGTCCTCTCTTGTAAAGCCCTCGCCGATACCGTCCTTCATAAGACGCGACAGAGACGAAAGTACGTTGACCGGCGGATAAATGCCTTTATAATCAAGGTCACGGTCAAGAACTATCTGACCCTCGGTAATATAACCCGTAAGGTCGGGAATGGGGTGCGTAATATCGTCGTTGGGCATAGTAAGAATCGGTATCTGCGTAACGGAGCCCTCAACGCCCTCTATCATACCGGCACGCTCATAAAGCGATGCAAGGTCCGAATAAAGGTAGCCGGGGAAGCCCTTACGGCTCGGAATCTCGCCCTTTGACGAGCTGAATTCACGAAGAGCCTCGGCATATGACGTCATATCGGTCAAAATTACAAGTATGTGCTTATGAAGAGTAAATGCGAGATATTCCGCCGCGGTAAGAGCGCAGCGCGGAGTCATAATTCTCTCGATTATAGGGTCGTTTGAAAGGTTTAAAAACATAACAACCCTGTTCATTACATTTGCCTCTTCAAATGAAGTGCGGAAGTAATTTGCAACGTCGTTTTTAACGCCCATTGCCGCAAAAACTATTGCGAAGTCCTCGGTATCGGAAATTGTGGACTGACGTACTATCTGAACGGCGAGCTCGTTATGCTTCATACCGGAGCCTGAGAATATAGGCAATTTCTGACCGCGTATAAGCGTTGCGAGAGCGTCTATCGACGAAATACCCGTCTGAATAAAGTTACGCGGATATTCACGTGATACGGGGTTTATCGGAGCACCGTTAACATCGCGTTTCTCTTCTGGATAAACCTCGCCGAGACCGTCTATGGGTCTGCCGAGTCCGTCGAACACTCTGCCGAGAATTTCGGGCGAAAGCGATATTTCCATGGGCTTTCCGGTAAGGCTTGTGGAGGCGTTCTGAAGAGAAATACCTCTTGTACCCTCAAACACCTGTACCGTGATATGCTCACCGTCTATCTTAACTATTCTTCCGGTGCGCTGTGTGCCGTCATCAAGCTTAAAATTAACTATCTCGTCAAACGAAGCGTCCTTTACACCGTCAAGCTCAACAAGTGAGCCGTTGATAGCATCAAGTCTTAAATGTTGAATTATCATTGTGCTCACCTACCTTACTTCAGTATTCCGTCCATAACGGCATCGGTTTCTTTGATGTAATCGTCAAGCATTTCTATGTTGCTGTTCGGCACATCGTATTTCATCTTTGTAAACTTATCAAACAGTCCAGTAGCCGTTATCTTTGAAAGAGGAATCTGCCTTGCGACTACTTCCTTTGCTCTGTGGTACAAATGGAGTATAACGTGCATCATCTTAAACTGCTTCTCAAGCGGAACGAAGGTGTCGTCGGCATGGAATGCGTTTTGTTGAAGGAATCCGACTCTGATTACTCTTGCAATTTCAATTACAAGCTTCTGATCGTCGGGAAGCACGTCCGCACCTATCAGCTTTACTATCTCCATAAGTGAGTTTTCCTCAAGTAAAAGCGAGCAAAGCTCTTCGCGGTACTTCATAAAGTCGGGTGAAACGTTGTCTCTGTACCAGTTAGCAAGGTCACCCGTGTACTCGCTGTAAGAGAGGGTCCAGTTTATTGCCGGATAGTGTCTCGCATAAGCGAGCGATTTATCAAGAGCCCAGAAGCATCTTGTAAAACGCTTTGTATTCTGAGTTACAGGCTCGGAGAAGTCGGAGCCCTGAGGCGATACCGCGCCGATAAGCGTTATTGAGCCCTCAGTGCCGTTGAGGTTTTCGGTATAACCCGAACGCTCGTAGAATTCGGAAAGTCTCGACGGAAGATATGCCGGGAAGCCTTCGTCGGCGGGCATTTCCTCAAGTCGTCCGGAAATTTCTCTGAGCGCCTCAGCCCAACGTGATGTCGAGTCTGCCATAAGAGCCGTATCATAGCCCATATCGCGGTAATACTCAGCTATTGTAATGCCTGTGTAAATTGAAGCCTCACGTGCCGCAACGGGCATGTTAGAGGTATTTGCTATAAGCATTGTTCTGTCAAGAAGCGGTCTGCCCGTCTTGGGGTCGGTAATATCCGAAAACTCGGTAAGAACCTGAGTCATCTCGTTACCGCGCTCGCCGCAGCCGACATAAATTATGATATCGGCATCGCACCATTTGGCAAGCTGATGCTGAGTCATTGTTTTACCTGTACCGAAGCCTCCGGGGATTGCCGCCGCACCGCCCTTTGCTACCGGGAAAACCGTGTCGATTACACGCTGACCCGTAACAAGCGGTTTAGTGGCAGGGAGTCTCTTTTTAATCGGTCTCGGATTTCGTATGGGCCACTTCTGTAAAAGCGTAAGCTCTGTTTCGTTACCCTTTTTGTCCTTGATTTTTGCAACCGTATCGTTTACGGTGTATTCGCCGTCGGGCATTACCTCGGTAACGGTACCCGAAAGCAGAGGACTCAACATTATTTTATGTGTTATTACCGGCGTTTCCGGGCATTCGGCGTAAATATCGCCGCCGGAAAGTGTGTCGCCGACTTTAACCTTTAAGGTTACTTTATATTTCTTTTCGGTGTCAAGCGGAGAGAATTGAGCGCCCTTGCCTATAAAAGCGCCGAACTTCTTTTCGATTGCGGGGAGCGGCCTTTCAATACCGTCGAATATGTTGCCGATAATTCCGGGGCCTAAGGTAACGCTCATGGGAAGACCCGTTGAGTATACCGGCTCACCGGGCTTGAGGCCCGTAGTCTCCTCATATACCTGAATGGTGGTCATCTTTTTATCAAGGCCTATTACCTCGCCTATCAGCTTTTCTTTGCCGACGTAGACCATTTCCATCATGCTCAAATCAGTCTCGCCTTTTATGGTAACGACAGGGCCGTTGATACCGAATATTACATTCTCTGACAAATATATCACTCCTCGATGGAAAGTCCCGAATGTTCAAGGAACCATTCTTTTTGCTCTTTGAGTTTTGTATCAAGAGTATCGTCGGCAAGGCAGTGCGTTTTTCTGTCCGCAGCTCTCAAACCGCCGTAAACTATGTCGTCGCTTTCGGTTACGACACAACCGTTTTTAAATATCGCCTTGAGATCGTCGGAAAACACGAGATCCTCTTTGCGTAAAAACAGCTCAACATCCCCGCCGTCAAAAGCCTCGGCAATCTCTTTTGCCGATGAAACAAGCTTTTCGCGGTAAGAATCGGTTTTTGTATACTCGTTAATTTTTTCACCTGCCGCGTCAAACACCTTTTTGCAAAGCTCTGCGCGAAGATCGGTAAGCTCTTTTCTTGACCTTTCTTCACATTCGGAGACGGCGCTGTTACAGTCCGCCTTTATACGAGCGGTTTCGTATTCGGTATATGACTTATAACGATCCTCGGCCTCTTCTTGAAGAGCGCGCAAACGCTCAACACGCAAGCGGTCCGTTTCTTCGTCTATACTTTTGCACTCTTCGTCTGCAAGAGTCTTTATGGCAGTTAAGAACGCCTCTGTCTTTTTGCTGTTGATTTCTTCCATGATCTCACCTCACTGTTCTTTAAATCTTTATACCGATGGCGTCGCGGATATATTCGGTAATGGAATCACGATTTCTGCCGTTTCCGTCGCCGTCGGGAATTGTGACAAGCAGCGGCCTGTTGCCCTGCTTTAATTTTTTTACCGTTTCGGGGCAAAGCTCGGCAACTCCTGCGGTTATAAGCAGTATGCCGATGTCTTCCGCAGACAAAGCCTTTTTGAAAGCCTTTTCGGCTTCATCGCGCGAAGTCACCCGCTTTGCTTCAATTCCGGCAAGACGCATACCGATCATAGCGTCGGTATTATCGCTTATCAAGAAGAATTTCATAACAATTACCCTTTGTATCCGTAATCTTTTTGGGGAGCCCCCAATGTGCCCTTCGGCAACCAAAACAGCTCACAGTCTGTCTTTTTTCGGTCATAAGGCGGCCTTTGAAAGCACGGTGCCGCCGCAAATCGTTTTAGACCTTCTGGAGAATAAGAATTGAAATAACAACACCGTAAAGTGCTATGGACTCGCCGAGTGCAACGAATATAATTGACTTACCGAATGACTTGGGGTCCTCTGCGGTAGCGGCTATTGCTGCGGGTGCGCCTGCGGCAACGGCAATACCGCCGCCGATACCTGCGAGACCTGTTACAAGGCCTGCAGCCAAAAGTCCCATACCCTTTGAATTATCAACAGTCTCGGTTGCTGTGGTTGCAGCAGAGGCGTCGGCAGCCGAAGCATTGTTATCGTCTGCAGCGAAAACGCTTACCGAAAGAGCGGCAATAAGAACAGTAAGTACAGCGAAGGTTGCGAGATTTACCGCAACGGAGCGCTTAATGCTTCTGCCCTGATTTCTTTTTTTGATTATTGCATACGCTGTTGCAAGTATTGCTGCGGGTGCAAGGATGAGAAGTACATAGAAAAGAGTTGACATAATTTTATTCCTCCAACTTTTAATTTTGCGCGTTTAATTTTATCGGCTTGAAAGCCGTTCCTCCGCCCTCATAGAAGCGGCTGAACATCTCGTAATATTCAAGACGAAGTGCCTGTATGCCGGTCAAAAGACCTTCAAGCGCAATGACAAGAATATTGCCGAGGATGATAACAAAGATGTTCTCGTGTGCACCGGCGAGTGAGAATACAACCATCATCATACCTGCATGGACAAGTACGAATGCGCCGACACGAAGGAAGGATACCGTGTTGCTCAAATACGAAAGCACATATTCGAGAAGCTCAAACACATTTTGAAGTATGAAGTCCCCGATGCTCTCCGGCTTCCAATCAGGCTTCCTTTCGATAAGACCTATCGGGATATCCTTTATCATAAGCAGAACCGCCGTTACCGCAAGCGTTACGGCGCATACCTTATTCGGTACGGGAGACGGACCGCCCATAAAGCCGGAAGCGAGATTTACGCCGGACAGATACATCAAAAGTCCCGTAAGTCCGTTTTGACTAAACAGCGCTTCACCGAACTGTTTACGCTTTATGCATGCGTAAATATTAAGCAGCATTGCAACTACCATAAGCCCTATGCCTATACCGATAGCTATTAAAAGAACCGTATTTACGCTTTCCATTACGGTCATCGGCTTACCCTTCCAGCCGAGAGCGTGGTAAACGGGATCGAGCATATTCTCATATCCGAACACGCTGCCGAACATAAAGCCGAAGAACATAGATGAAATTCCGCACGGAATAAGTATTTTGCCGAGCTTTATTTTTTTCTTCGCCCACATAAATATTCCTATGAGCATTAAAACGAAGCCCTGGCCGAGATCGCCGAACATCATACCGAAAAGTATGGTATATGTTATAGCCACGAACCCGGTAATATCTATATCGTCGTACGACGGTGTGCCGTACATATCGACATAAAATCTGTATGGGTCAACAAAAGCCTTAAACAGCTTCGGCGTCTTTTTGAGTTTAACCGGAACCACAGTCTTGCCGTCATGCGGCGGATCGCTTATCTCGACAGAAATCTCGCCGACATTTTTAAGCTCCTTTTTGAACTTCTTTTCGCTGCCCTCCGGTATAAACCCGGTAAACATAAAGTACTTGTCATTGTGCAGCGCGTAAGAGCGGAGCTCATAAAGCGAATTCTGATATACAAGATTTGAATAAATCTTGTTGCAATGGTCGTGCTCGGTCTGCCAAAGCTCGCGGATTTTATCGTCCGTCTCTTTTATCTGAGACTTGATTATCTCAATGCTCTTTTTAATCTGCTCGATTACTTCCTCAACGGTGCCTGCCGCTCCGGGAACTTCAAACGGTTCAAACAAGAGGAAAGCAAATATACCGTCAATCTCGTTCACCTTGTCACTCGGTGCAAAATATGCGCCCCAATAATCCGTTTTATCCTCGGAGCAAGGATAAAACATAACGTACGGATTATCTTTGAACACCGTCTTCAGCTTTTCGTAGCTCTCCTTCGGCATATGACCGAAACGTATTTTGACGAATTCGCATTGCGATACCTGGTCAAGGTCAATACCAAGGCCCTTAAAGTGCGAATATTTTTCAATACCGCCCTCGCATACCGCCTTTTGGTCGAGCAACGAGCTTCGCTGCTCATAAAGTCCTATAACCTTTTTTTCAACGTCCTTAAGATAAGACGCGTCCTTTTCGTCAACGTCCGAATCGCTTTCTTCTATGCTTTTAAATTCGAGATCAAATTTTGCAGCTTTCGCTATATCACGAAGCTCCGACAGCTCACCGGCATACGGATTGTCATCAACAAACGGTACGAATCCCATTGACGAAGATATGTATTTCGCCGCGGAATCCGGATGAAAACACTCGCTCTCGCAAAGCCTTGCACTCAAGTCATAAAGCTTTGTAAGGCTGCCGCTTATTTTGACAAGCTTCATCTTTTCGATAGCCATAGCCCCTACCGTCTCCTTTCGGTTTTTATAAGGTCAGTCAGGACAACTTAATCTTGACTGTTTCCGATTCTGTATAAAATGCACCGTCTATCTCTTTGAGCCTTTGCTCCGTCTCGTACTTTGTCGAGAGCGGAAGCAGACCGCACAGGATATACGAATTATTGTTTAAAAGCCCGCTCTTTAATATTTCAAATTTTTCGGACTCGTTCACAAGCGTGTGATAAAGCGAATTGCAAAACTCGAAATGCAGCTTAAAATAATATTCCTCAAGAGCCTCGGCTTCAAGTATCTGTCGGTTGAGAATTTCGATGTTTTCATCTATCTGCTCCTCAACCTTTTCGGCTTCGCCGGATGCCGACGGAATATTTATCGGTTCAAACAGCATCGACGCAAAAACCGAATCTACTCGCTCAAAATCCGAACGCGGCACAAGATAAATGCCCCAGCAATCCGTCTCGCTCTCATACGATTTGAAAAACTCTATGTACGGGTCATCCTTATGGATTTCAAGAAGCCTTTTAAGACAATCCTTCGGCATATGGCCGAAGCGCGCCTTGACGAATTCGCACTCGGTAAGAGCTTGAATATCCACAGGGAGGCCGCTGAACAGGCGAATTCGTTTTTTGCCCTCCTCGCACTCCTCTCTTTGCTCAAGGAGCAGCTGCTTATCGCGTTTAAACTTCTTGTATTTATTGTATATCTCTTCGGTTTTAGAGTCAAAGTCCTGCGGCAAATCCTGTTTCTTTTCCGGCAAAGTATATTTCCAACCGGCATATTTAGCCACCGAAGAGAGCCGTTTTATGGGTTTTTCATAAGGGTCGTCGCCCTCGACGCGCCTGAAATCAAGCGCGGCCTCGTTTTTGGCTGCCGGCACCTCGCTTTTGAAATTACCCGACAGCAGCGCCGCCAAAACATCGCGGAGGCTGTCTTCGCTGCAAAGCACACGGACTCTTTTAAATTTCTCTTTTTTCATCACTTATCATCCGACTTTATCAGATATTTCATTATTTCCTCGGGCGGAAGCGAGTACCTGATGCCCTCTATGATATGGGTTACATTTTGCATTTCGTTTTCCATTATTCCGACATAGCTCAAAAATACCGTTTCGGGATGAGTGGAATATCGAAGTTGCTTTTCGTTTATGCGAAGCTGCATTATTGCAGTCTTGCGTTCAATCACCATATCGCCCGCAGGAAGATATTTGCCGTATCGCGTCTTTTTAAGTAATTCCAAAACCTCGTCCGGAGACGATGCCGCCAAAAGACTCGCAAGCTCCTTTTCGCTAAAGGAGGTGATTCCGGAATTAAAGAAGCTTCCTGTATGTATATCCGAACCGCTGCCGTAATATTTTTTGAGCCTGTAAATACTCTCGATGGTCTTCATATCGGATCTCATACGGAAGACGTCGAGCAGCTCATCGCGCTTTTTGCCTTTTTTATATTTTTCGCATATTATCGACGAAGCTTCGGTATACAAATAATTATAAAGCACATTTTCAAGAAGCTGAACGGAAAATTCGGTTTTGCCGTTCATTGCCTTTTTGATTATGCTCTCATATCTTGTACCGTGAAGCCCCGACAGCAGCTCGTCAAAATTACGTGCTCTTTCTAAGGGCAACATGGTGAGCTCCGAATGTTCCTTAAAGAAATCCGGAACAAACAGAAGATATTCGCCTATATTGTCGCTGTCAAGATAATCGGCGCAGGTTATTATGCAGTCAACGTCGTTTCTGAGGAGTAATATCTCATAGAGATTTTGACCTATTGCCTTTTCAAAAGAACAAAGCGACGCTATACGCGAAAGCATATAGCGCTTTAAAACAGCCTCAAGACGAGCGCGATGTATTTTAACATTAGGTACCGAAACAAACGCTTCGCTGTATGAAGTCCTGCCCTTTAAATAGTTGGCAGCCTCGTTGATGGTGCGGCAGTTTGCAAGATCAACATAATTTTCATTTGTCAGCGTGCCGGCATACATAGCTCTCGCCTTAGCGAGAACGGCATTCTGTGACAGATCGGAAAAGTTCATTTTCTGCCGCTCCTTTCGTTAATTTGTTTCTTTTCAGCCTATAACGGCTTTAACGATGTTTTCAACCCACATATTGTGGTTTTCATCATAAATCTTTTTGAGTGCGTCTGACTTTTGTTTGGTCTGACCGTCAAGCTCAAGCGACGCACGATTCACCTTAAGTTCAGCCTTTTCACGCGCTTTTTTTACGGCGTCCTCGGCATTCTCTTTATGGGCGGCGTCTATTTCCTTTTTGCGGCGAGACAGCTCCTCGGAGAGATTTTCACGGCGCTCTCTTGCCTTTTCGACGCTGAGCCTTGACGCTCTGTCGGCGTCTACGATACGTCTCAATGTATTTTCCACAAAAAAGCCTCCTTTTGTCATCAAAGACCGTTATTTACAACTTATTTACATCTGTGTATTATACCACTAAACGCAAAAAATTCAACGGCATTTTGTGCAAACAAAAATGAACTTTTATCAATAAATTAGTACATTTTATCTCGTCATTGTTAACAAAAAATACATAATTGTTTTTGATATATATATGTGATATAATCCTAATATTAAATTTGTATTCAGAGAGGTGTATTTAAATTGGATAATACTTGGTACAAGGAAGACGCCTTCTATCAGATATGGTGTCGTTCGTTCAAGGACGGAAACGGCGACGGCATAGGAGATCTTTACGGCGTTCTTGATAAGCTCGACTATATAAAGAGTCTCGGAGTTGACGGTATTTGGTTCTCACCCATATATCCGTCTCCGAACGCAGACTACGGATACGACATTTCCGACTATAAAAACATCTCGCCTGACTACGGCGACCTTGATTTGTTTAAAAAGGTTCTTGACGAGGCTCATAAGAGAGGGCTTAAGGTTCTTATGGATTTGGTGGTCAACCACACCTCGGATGAGCACTATTGGTTCAAGGAGAGCAAAAAGAGCGTTGACAACCCCTATCACGATTACTATTTCTGGCGCAAGGGCAAGGGCAAGAACGGCAAGCGTCCGCCTAACAACTGGCTCTCTACCTTTGAGGGCGGCGCTTGGGAATATGACAAAGGCCTTGACGAATATTATCTTCACGTGTTTGCAAAAAAACAGCCGGACCTCAATATGGATAATCCGAAGGTAAGAGAAGAGGTCAAGAGCATTATGCGCTTCTGGCTCGATATGGGCGTAGACGGCTTCCGAGAGGACGTAATCACATTCATATCAAAAAAAGAGGGACTGCCCAACGGTTTTCCTCTGCCCATAGCAACCGGCGTTGAGCATTACAACAAGGGTCCGCATATTCACGAGTACTTAAAGGAATTCCGCCATGACGTACTCAACCATTATGACTGCTTTGTTGTCGGCGAATCTCCGATGACCGGAGCTGACGATGCACTCAGCTTTACGGAGGGTCAGGACAAAGAGCTTGATATGATGATAAGCTTTGACCATATGCAGGCAGACTGCTTTATGACCGATACAATTTCTACGCCGTTCAATCTCAAAAAGATGAAGTCGGCATTTACACGCTGGCAGAAAAAGCTCTACGGCAGAGCCTGGAACGCTCTTTACCTTGAAAATCACGACCATCCGAGAATAATAAGCCGTTACGGCAACGAAAAATTCCGCAACGAAAGCGGCAAAATGCTCGCCACTATGTGCTATATGCAGAGCGGTACGCCGTTTATCTATCAGGGTCAGGAAATAGGCATGCTCAACAACCATCTTGACAGTATCGACAAATTCAAAGACGTTGTTACTTTTAACAATCAAAGGCTGTTCAAGAAGTTTGGATTCTCCGACAAAAAATATCTTGAAATCGCAAATAAAACAAGCCGCGAAAACGCACGCACACCCGTTCAGTGGGATTCGAGCGAATACGGCGGATTCTCTACGGCAGAGCCGTGGTTCGGCGTAAATCCCAATTACACCGAAATAAACGTGGCACAGCAGGAAAAGGACCCTGATTCCATTCTCAACTATTACAGAAAGCTTTTAAAGGTAAGAAAGGAAAATCCGATAATTATTTACGGCGATTATGAGGAGCATTACCACGAAAGTAACGAAATATACTGCTATGAGCGCAACTTTAACGGTCAAAAAGCTCTTATAGTGTGCTCATTTGCCGACCACACTATAACATTCCGCGCGCCGAAGGGTTTTGACCTTACAAAAGGCGAAGTACTTATTTCAAACTACCACGACGCTCCGGCAAAAAAAGACATATGCGCTTTACGTCCGTATGAAGCGAGAGTATACCTTTATAAATAAACAAATTCAAACTTTTTTCGGGGCGATGTTTACATCGTCCCGTTTTTTTAGTACAATATATAGACAAATGCAGCACACGGACTTGTGCCGACAAAACATCAAAAGGAAGTCATAGCTTTGGCAAAGGAACAAAAAACAAACGTAATGAGAATACTTGACAAGGCCAAAATACCTTATACGGCTCATTACTATGAGCACAACGACAACGAGCCGTTTGACGGAGTCGGCGTCGCAAAGAAATTAGGTCAGGATCCGGCGCTTGTTTACAAAACGCTTGTAACAGAGGGTAAATCAAAAGAGCATTATGTTTTTGTAATCCCCGTCGCGGAGGAACTCAATCTAAAAGAGGCCGCGTCATCGGTAAGCGAGAAATCGGTTGAGATGATACACGTTAAGGATATCAACAAAATAACCGGATATATACGCGGAGGCTGCAGCCCGATAGGAATGAAAAAGCAGTTTAAGACCGTAATAGATTCGGCCGCAGAGGCACTTGACAAAATAGTCGTGAGCGGCGGTAAAATCGGCACTCAGGTTGAGCTGTCCCCGAAAGATCTGTCGGAGCTCATCGGTGCGAAATTTCACAATATAACTATGTAAATTGATTTTACTTTACATAGAAAACGGAGGATATTATGCTGACTTATAAGGGAAAAGATTTTTATCTGGACGGCGAAAAGCTGAAAATTTATTCAGGCGCAATACACTATTTCAGAACCGTTCCCGAATATTGGGAGGACAGGCTTCTGAAATTAAAGGCAGCCGGCTTTAACACGGTGGAAACGTACACCTGTTGGAATTTGCACGAGAAAAAGCCCGGCGAATTTGATTTTGACGGAATACTCGATATAGTAAAATTCATTGAAACGGCCAAGAAGGTCGGTCTTTACGCTATTGTAAGGCCGGGTCCTTATATATGCGCGGAATGGGACTTCGGCGGACTTCCGGCATGGCTGTTAAAAGACAGAAATATGCGTGTTCGCTGTATGTACAAGCCATATCTCGACGCGGTTTCAAATTATTATCACGAGCTTTTGCCGCGTCTTTTACCGCTCTGCCACGAAAACGGCGGAAACATAATAGCCATGCAGGTGGAGAACGAATACGGCAGCTACGGCAATGATAAGGAATATCTCAAATTCATAGCCGAGCTTATGAGAGATTGCGGTGTAAAGGAACTGCTCTTTACATCTGACGGTCCGCAAGACGATATGCTCAGCGGCGGAACTCTGCCCGACATACTCAAGGTTGCAAACTTCGGCTCAAGAGCCTCCGCTTCATTCAGAAAGCTCAAGGAATATCAGGGCTTCAAGGCACCGAGCATGTGCGGTGAATTTTGGAACGGTTGGTTTGACCACTTCGGAGAAAAACACCATCACAGAGCTTCGGCTCCGGTCGTCTCCGAGCTGAAAAATATGCTCAGAAGCGGCGCAAGCTTTAATTTCTATATGTTCCACGGCGGCACAAACTTCGGCTTTACCGCAGGCGCAAATCACGATAAATGCTATCAGCCGACTATAACAAGCTACGACGACGACGCACTCTTGAATGAGTGGGGCGGCTACACGGATAAATATTATGCCGTCCGCAAGGAACTTTTGAATGCTCAGTCGCTCCCCGAAACAGAGCTTCCGCAGGAACCGCTCCGCCAGACCGTGGGAGACATCAAGCTCACAAAATACGCCGCATTTATCGATAACATTGAGGCTCTCGGCGAAAAGCACGAGAGCGTAAGCCCCGAAAGCATGGAGCATTTCGGTCAGAACTTCGGCTTTATCTGCTATCATCATCATCTCGTCGGAAAATACGGCGGCAAGCTCTATCTTGACGGCCTCGCCGACAGAGCGTATGTATTTGTAAACAAGGAATACAAGGGCGTTATTTACAGAAACGACAAAAAGCAATGCATTGACCTCCACGGCTTGTCCGGCGAAAACGACATTGATATTTTGGTAGAGGCCATGGGCAGGGTAAATTACGGTCCGCGCCTTCTTGACAGAAAGGGCGTAGACCAGATAAGAATAAATTATCAGGTTCTCTCTCATTGGGATATATACACCCTTCCGCTCGATAACATCGACAAGCTTCGGTATACGGACACAAAGGGACTTGACACACCGACATTTATGCGCGGCACATTTAAAACGACAAGTCGCGGGGACTGCTTTGTTCACACAGCAGGGCTTAAAAAGGGTTACATATTCATAAACGGCTTCTGCCTCGGTCGCTATTGGGACATAGGTCCGCAGGAATCGCTCTACATACCCGGAACAATATTGAAGGACGAAAACGAAATTGTTGTTTTAGAGCTTGAAAACAGCTTAAAAACCACGGTACGCATAGATGACAAGCACAATATAGCAGGCGGAAAAAAGAAAAAATTCTTTTTCTTTTAATTGAAATCAGCACAAAAAGGACCCGATTCACACTTAAAGCGTGAGTCGGGTCTTTTGTATTTTATCGGCTGTTTTTCTCAGCTTCTGAGAGTTGCGCCGAGCTTTTCAATAGCCTTAATCGCTTTTTTCATTGCCGAATCGGCATCGTCATCGGTCAAAGTCTTATCCTTTGAGCGAAGCTTCAGGCTGAATGCCACACTCTTCTTGCCGCTCTCTATCTGATTGCCCTCGTAAACGTCGAAGAGAGTTACGTTTTCAAGGGTTTTACCCACCGCAGACTGAATTTCTTTTTCAAGGCTGACAACAGGTACTGACTTATCACATACAAATGCAAGGTCGCGTGTTACGGCCGGGAATTTCGGAAGCGGAGTATAGACCTTTTCCGCACCTGCGTTTTCAAAGAGAACGTCCATGGAAACCTCTGCAACATAGCAGCGTGTGCCTATGGAGAAATTCTTTGCCGTTTCGGGATGAACCTCTCCGAGCAGAGCGAGAGTCTTGCCGCCGACAGTAATACGTGCCGCTCTGCCGGGGTGAAGTATCGGATCATCCGTTACGCGTTCAATATCGTAATCGGTAATTCCTGTTTTGCAGAGAAGCTCCTCTATAACGCCCTTTAATGTGAAGTAGTCGTACTCCTCACCGTAAAGACCCATAACAATGTTCTTCGGCTCCTCGGGAAGCTCCTCCGTGCCGCGCGGCTTAAAGGATACAGCGATTTCAAACATAGCTGCCTTGGGATTGCGGTTGTTGTAGTTTCTGGAGAGCACATCAAGCATTGATGGAACGGCTGTTGTTCTCATAATGCTTGTATCCTCACCGAGGGGATTCATTATTTTTACGCTGTCTCTTCTCGGAGAATCGGCAGGCAAACGGAGCTTATCGTACTGCTTGGGGCTTATAAACGTATATGTGCAGACCTCGGAAAGTCCCTCCGAAAGCATAACGTCGGTGACGAGTTTTTCAAGCTTCTGCCTGTCGGTATATCTTCCGTCGGCAACACCCGAAAGTGCTCTGTCCGGAATTTTATCATAACCGTAAAATCTTGCGATTTCCTCGGATATATCCGCCTGATGCTCAATATCATTTCTGAATGAGGGGGCGGTAATTACGCCGTTTTCAACCTTGAAATCTATTTTTTCGAGAATCTTTTTCTGCTCCTCGGCCGATACGTCAATTCCTATGAAGTTGTTTACCCATTCGGGCTCAAACGGAAGAGTAACGGGTGTTTTATCGCTGTGGTCACAGTCAACAACACCGCCGACTATATCACCGGCGTCAAGCTCTTCGACAAGTTGCAGTGCTCTCTTGAGCGAGCGAAGGCAGCCCGTGGCGTCAAGCTCTTTTTCGTATCTTGCCGAAGCCTCGGTTCTCATTCCGAGCGCCTTTGCGGTTCTTCTTACGGAAACGCCGTTGAACATTGCGGACTCAAAAACTATGGTGGTTGTGTCATCCATAATTCCCGAATACTCGCCGCCCATTACACCTGCCACGGCAACCGGCTTATTTTCGTCGGCTATAACAAGCATTTCGGGGTTTAAAGCTCTCTCTACGCCATCGAGAGTTGTAATTTTTTCACCGTCAAGTGCTTTTCTTACAATTACCTTGTGGCCGTCAAGATAGCGAAGGTCAAAAGCGTGCATCGGCTGACCGTATTCGAGCATTACAAAGTTTGTAATGTCAACTATATTGTTTATGGGTCTTACTCCGCATGCGCGAAGTCTCTCGCGCATCCAACGCGGCGACGGCTTAACGCGGACATTTTCAACTACCGCGCCGGCATATCTGTAACAGAGCGACGGCTCCTTTATTTCAACCGACAAAAAGTCGTTTACGTCGCCGTGAGTCTTTTTGACCGCGGGCTCCGGAATAACAAGCTTTGAGCCAAAGGTTGCCGCGGCTTCTCTTGCAAGCCCGGTTATCGAAAGGCAGTCGGCTCTGTTTGACGTTATTTCAAATTCGGTGATAACGTCGTCAAGTCCTATTGCCTCGTGTATATCCTTGCCGAGAGTTTTGTCGCAATCATCGCCGAGAACGAAAATACCGTCCTCAATCGCATACGGGAAATCATGTATTGTAAGTCCGAGCTCGCCGAGTGAGCAGAGCATACCGTTTGACTCCACTCCGCGGAGCTTGCCCTTTTTAATATGATGCCCGCCGCTGACGAAGCTATCATCCATTGCTACGGGAACAACATCGTTTACCTTTAAATTCTGAGCGCCGGTAACTATCTGTATATTATCCTTTGCTCCGACGTCGATTTGGCAAATCCAAAGGTGGTCGGAATCGGGATGTTTTTCAAGTGATACAACCTTACCTACAATTACGTTTTTGATGTCGGCACCCTCGGTCTCAAAGGACTCAACCTTGGAGCCGGAAAGAGTCATATCATCGGCAAACTGCTGATCCGACACATCTAAATTCACATAGTCGTGAAGCCATCTTTTAGATAAATTCATTATATAACCCTCCCCTTAAAACTGATTTAAGAAACGAGCGTCGTTCTCAAAGAGCAGACGCATATCGTCGATATTAAAGCGGAACATTGTAAGTCTTTCAAGCCCTACGCCGAAAGCATAGCCGGAATAAACCTCCGGGTCTACTCCGCCGTTTTTAAGCACCTTCGGGTGAACCATACCGCCGCCGAGTATTTCTACCCAGCCCTCGCCCTTACACATGGGGCAGCCCTTGCCGCCGCACTTAAAGCATGTAACGTCCATTTCGCAAGACGGCTCGGTAAACGGGAAGTGGTGCGGACGAAGTCTTATCTCGGTATCCTCGCCGTAGAGTCTCTTTGCAAACTGCATAAGACTGCCTTTGAGATCGCCCATTGTAATTCCTTTATCCACAACCAATCCCTCGATTTGATGGAAGAACGGCGAATGTGTTGCGTCAACCGCATCAGAGCGGTAAACTCTGCCGGGTGCAATAATTCTTATAGGCGGCTCTTGCTTTTCCATTACACGAATCTGCACGGGAGAAGTCTGTGTACGAAGAAGCATTTTTTCCGTGATATAGAAAGTATCCTGCGTATCTCTTGCCGGATGATCGGGCGGAAGATTAAGCGCCTCGAAATTGTAGTAATCCCACTCAACCTCGGGGCCAGTAGCTATCTGGAAGCCCATACCGACAAATATATCCTTAACCTCGTCAAGAACTATTGAGAGCGGATGCTTATGACCTATTTCATGCTTTTTGCCGGGAAGCGTAACATCTATCGTTTCTTTTTTCAGCTTAGCCTCCTGCTCCTTGCTTCTGAGCTCGGCGGTTTTTTCCTTGAGCATTGCTTCGATGCTCGCGCGCACCTCGTTTGCGAGCTGGCCCATCTTCGGTCTTTCCTCGGCGGAAAGCGAACCCATCTGCTTTAAAATTCCCGTAAGCTCACCCTTTTTGCCGAGCACCTGAACTCTGAAGTTTTCAAGCTCGGCAGCATCACGAAGCTCTGAAAGCTCTTTTTCGGCACGCTCACGAATTTCCATAAGCTTTTCTTTCAATGCAATCATCCTTTCTGGATAGCGCGTACAGGGCAAAGCACGTGTACAACGCCTTAAATTCAGCTGTAAATTCCGAAAAAAATCCCCGTCCCGAAAAAGGGACGGAGATTTATACACCGTTTAACCACCCGATTTCAAGAGAGCCTATACTCCCCTCGCCCGTAACGGGGGCGAATCCGTTGCGACCTACTGCATTTTTCAGCCGCACCGCTCGAAAGTGAAATTTCGGCACATAAACCGCAGTATGCGCTCTCAGCCGACGGCGCAAGCTCTCTTTTACGGCATCATATATACCTACTGTCTTTGTCACAGCGTTTTCGGAATTAATTTTTCTTAAATAGTATAACACATTTTTTTCGATTTGCAAGAGTGAAACATCAGTTTTGTCTGCTTACTATTTTATATTCGTCATACGGGTCAAAATACGGGCAGTATGAGCCCGGGCCGCTTATAAAGCGCATAAATTCATCCTCGTCCATATTGGCAGAGCAGATATATTCTTCGGAATATTCGTCATAGTCGTAATATGAGCATTGCTCGCAGCATGACGCTCTTTTTTGTTTATTCATTCCTATCGCCTTTCTCGTGATATTCCTCTTCGGTATTTACGTTCCAAATCGCGCTCTTGTCGTTTTTGCCGGAAAGTATATTATCCACAGCCAAAAGTGACGTCATCATGGAATGGTCCATATTGTTATAACGGTGCTGACCGTTTCTGCCGACACAGTAAAGATTATCAAGAGTATTGAGAAAATCTATAATCTCCGGCAAATCCTTATAGGAATCAAAATACGCGGGATATGCCTTTTTAACTCTCTCGCGGTGCGCGCTTAAAACCGCTCCGCAGTCGATAACACCGATTCTGACAAGCTCATCGGACGCGAGCGCTATACACTCTTCCTCGGGCATATTCCAAAAATCGTCGCCCTCGTCACAGAAGTATTCGAGCCCCAAAGATACGGTGTTTTCCGGCTCCTTCACCATATAGGGTGACCAATTGTTGAATATCTGTATTCTGCCGAGCTTTACGTTTTTATCCTGAACGTATATCCAGCAGTCCGGTACAATGTCGTTTACCGTCTTAATATCCGTCTTATTTTTAAGAAGCATACGGTCGACGAGAAGTCCGACTGTTACAAAATCACGGTACGGGAGATTCGCCGCCGCACTTTTCACCGTTTCGGGGATTTCGATTCCGGATATTCCGCCTACCAAGTCCTTTACGGGCATAGACGAAAAGAATATATCACCCGTAAATTCCTTTTCGCCGTTTTCCGTATCGGCGATTACGCTCAAAACCCTGTTACCCGAAGCATTTATCTTTTTCACGGAGACATTCTTCAATATTTTACCGCCTCTTTCGGTAAATTCACCGGCTGCAGCCTCCCACAGTTCTCCCGGCCCGAGCTTCGGATATTTAAATTCCTCAATAAGCGATGTTTCGTCGCTCTTACCCTTGTGCAAAACAGATGACAAAACCTCTTTTATCGAGAGCCCCTTTACACGCTGCGAGCCCCAATCCGCCGAAATGTCTCTCGGATGTCTGCCCCAAAGCTTTTCGGTATAGTCCTCAAAAAACATCGAATACAGCTTTTTGCCGAAACGGTTTATATAGAAATTCTCAAGAGAGGTTTCGGGCTTTTTGAACATCATCGCAAAAAGGTAGCTGAAGCCTGCCTCGAGCGTTCTTAAAAGCCCGAGATTTATAAGCGTTCCCATTTTCATCGTCACGGGATAATCGAAAAATTTATTAAGATAGTATATGCGCGACACCCTGCGGCGATAGAGCATTACCTTATCGGTCTTTTCGGGGTCGGCACCGCCTTTTACGAGATGCGCCTTGCGCTTTAGGAGCTTATCGTCCTTTGACGGAGCACCCTGAAGCGGCAAAATACTCTGCCACCACTCATTTACGCGCTGCTCTTTTGAAAAGAACCTGTGACCGCCTATATCCATACGGTTGCCGCCAAGATTCACCGTGCGCGAAATTCCGCCTATCGAGTCGCTCTCCTCGAGCACCGTTACATCATATTCGTTTTTGCCTCTGCGAAGAAGCTCGAGAGCCGCCGTTATGCCGGCAGGTCCGGCTCCTATAATTATAACTTTTTTCAAATGATTAAAACCTTTCCCGGAATTTAAGCTTCGGGCTTTCCGCTCCAAAACACATAGTCGGTTATAAGCATAGCTCTTACGGGTGACGCCTCTGCCGACTCTATTTTTAACGGCGGCGCAATCAAAAAGTATTCTCCGTTTGCAACATCCGATAAGTCAAGTCCCTCAAGGACAGCTATATTTTGCCCGAGAAGCGCCTTATGAGTTTCATAGCTTTCGCTCTGCGGCGGCTCGACGTCAAGCCCGTCTGTACCGACAAGCTTATACCCGAAATATGCCATGGCGTCGGCGGCACTGCGATGTATAAACGCCCTGCCTCCCGATTTCAGAAGTATACGCTCCGCCCTGCGCGGAAAATACTCCTCAACCACGGAGCCGGTTATGATTCCCGGCGAAACCTCAAGCACTGTGCACGGCCCTATAAAGGCGTCGGGCTTTACCTTGTCGATTCCGTCGGCACCGTCGATAAAATGCAGCGGCGCGTCCATATGAGTACCGTTGTGAAGCCCCATATTGACGGCGTTGAGATTGTATCTGTCCCCGTTTTTCAGGGAAGCCAGACTAATAAGTTCAGGCACCGGATCACCCTCGTAAACCTCTGCCGACAAAATATCGTTGGAAATATCTATTATTCTCATAACAGAGTCCTCCTGCCTTATTAACCGTTGCCCGTTTTTTACATTATACCCCGTTTTGTCTGTAAATTCAATCCCACTGTTTCCGGTTAAAATCAAAGCGCCCCGGTTCAGTCGAGCGTTTGCCGGCCGAATCGGGGTGTGTTTAAGAATATTATTTGTAATTTCTCAAAAGTTCCTTATAGAATTTTACTGCCAAAGGAATTTTATCAACATTTATGTTCTCGTTTTCGCTGTGAACCGACGCATATTGCTGACCGTCAATGTCAATGGGAGCAAATCTGATTACCGAGTCGGAAAGTCCGGTAAATCTTCTCGCATCCGTTCCGGCAGGAAGAATAAACGGAACTGCCGCAGCGTAGTCAAATACGCTCTGCACGATTTTCCTGACATACTTATAGCCGTCGCTTTCAAGAGAAGTGGGCTTATAATACTCATTGTCGGAGTCTCTGACGACTATCTCCACCTCGTATTTGGCGGCTATTTCCTTCAGCGCGTCCAAGTCCTTTGCCAAATCCTCATCGTTGATACAGCGAAGAAATGCCTCGCCCTTACAGCTCCCGTCCTCCTCGGTATAGAGCTTTCTGAACGTACACCCGGTTCCGAGCATTTCGCCGGCCGCATCATTTAGCTTGGGCATCAATTTTATCAAAAGTCCCGAAAACAGCCGAAGATTTGAAAATACGAATTTCATCGGAAATTTCATATTAGGTGCCATGGCCTCAAACATTCCTCTGACCTCGGGGTGGAGCTTTCTGATAAACGGCTTTTTCTCATTTGCCTCCGCTATAAAAGAAACCATTCGCATAACGGGAGTTTGATGGTTGCCCGCAAGGCCGACATGCCCTTTGCTCTTCTTTGCCGTAAGCTCAGCTATGCATCTGCCCTTTTCGTGAACCGCCATCATGGCGCACTTTTTACTTATACCGGCCATGGGAGGGTCTATTACCGCTCCGCCCTCGTCCGATATCCAATCAAAGGTTATGTGATTTTTATTGAAGTAATCGAGAGCGAGAACCGCTCCGTCTCCTCCCGTCTCTTCATTATGAGAGGAAAAAAGATATACGTTGACCGGGAACTCGAAGCCCTCAAAAAGCAGCTCCTCTATTGCAGAAAACTCAGCGAACAAAGGTGTTTTTGTATCAACTGTTCCTCTGCCCCAGAGCTTGCCGTCCTTGATTATGCCTCCGAACGGCTCCTCCTGCCAATCACCTGTCGCTTCAACTACGTCATGATGAGACATAACCATTACATTCCTTGTCTCATCCTTACCCTTTAATTTGTACAGATAGGCGTCGTCGCCGAAAACGGTAAACTCCGCCTTTTGAGTCACAAGCGGAAAGAGCTCTGCAATAACCTTTCTGAGCTTTAAAAACTCCTCCGGCTTAAAGTCATTCTTTTCGGACACGGTTTTGCACCTTATCATCTTTGCAAGGCGCTCTGCGTAAAATTGAGCCTTATCGCCCGAAGAAGCGTTTATGTTATCAGTCACAATTATTCTCCTTTTTGTCGCTTGCCTTTTTTATTGTGGCAAGGACCTCTTTTTCTCTGTAACGCAGGAGCACAAAAATCGCAAGGATGCAAAACAGGCTGCCTGCAACCGCCGTAAGCTTTAGTCCGAGCACTCCGACATTTTCGCCTGCCGCCGCACCGGTTACAACAAGCGAGGGCACTATCATTATCGCGAGTGAATTGCCCATCTTCACAATAAAGCTCTTCGCAGCACCGAAGATTCCCTCCTGGTTAATGCCGGTCACTACCGTATCATACTGAATGATATCTGCCATCATAGCACCCGGCAGCACATTGAGCACGGCAAACGGGAATGATACGAACAGCGCGAATACGCAAGCCAAAACGAGCTTGTTGCCCGGTATTTTATCGCTGAAGCAGATAACGATTTCGGCAATCGAGAACACAATACAGCCCAATATAACGGGAAGCTTCTTCCCCTTCCTTTTGGCAAATTTATTTACCAGCGGATAAAGAGCAAGCGAGCCTGCAATAGATATTGCCAAGATAAGCACCGAATATGTTTCGGCAAGACCCATAAGTGAGGTTACATAGTACATAATGCAAGCCTGGAAAAATGCCATTCCGGTATTTTCCAAAAGCTGCCCGAGTGTGACAATTCTGAAGTGCTTATTTGAAAAAGCGTGCTTCAGGGAGTCCTTTAAGGTCACGTTGGGGATTACCGAATGCACGTAATCCTTTTCCTTTATGGTAAACGCCGGGATTATAAGCAGGACAATGCCGATTGCGGTAAAAATACCGAAGGTCATTCTCCAGGCTCCGAGAGTGGCCATACCGGCGGATTTAAAGCCGTTCACGATAAGCGGGCTGACATAGCCGAGCGCGCTGCCGGTTACAAAGAAAAACGAGCTTATCGTATATGCGTTAACTCTCATCGGGCCGTCCTGCACAAGCTCGGGAATGAGCGCATTGTGCGGAATCATATACAAAGTAAAGAAGAAATAATATCCCCACATAAAAGCCGCAATCCAAACGGCATTAAAGCCGCTTACGTAATTCAACGGCACAAAGAACATAAGAAACGCGCAAAGTCCGAACGGAACAGCCGCCTTTTGCATAAGCGGAATACGTCTGCCGTTTTTGTTTTTGCTCTTGTCGGAGCCTGCCGCTATAAGCGGATCTGTGACGGCGTCGATTATATGCCCTACCGCCTTAATCAAGCCTATTACCGTAAGGACTCCGAGAACTATTCTGCCCTGCGGAATAAGATTCGGTATCCCCGACTCCTTTGACGGCTGATAAAAGTAAATAAGATAATTGTTGAGCATTGTAGTGAAAAGTCCTACCGCAAACTGCGGAAGACAAAGTCTTATGAGCAAAGCTGTGTTTACCTTTTTCATTTTTCCACCTCTTGGTTGTCATTTTTTATGTATCTCTATACACAGACATCATCGCCCTCGGCAATACATTTCGGCAGCTCGGTGCCCTGAGATTTTCCGCATCTCGCAACGGCGTCCGATACAAAAACGATATGGTCAAGCCCCCTTTTTTCGGCTTAGTCGGTCAAGAACCTGAGCTATGATACGCAACGCTCCCAAAGCCCTCTTGCTCTGACGACTGCCTTGTTTTTAATCCTTGCTTCATTAACGATTCCCGACAAAATTTGCTCTCCCAAACAAAATTCATTTTTACGCCTGAATACAAAGGTGATGTAATTACAAGCGTTTCGCTCGAAATGAGCGCAGTATGTCGAAGTATATGCCTTTTCGGCAATAAATGCAACTAAATTTTCGAACACAACGGCAAATAGTGTTTTTTACCGCTGAAAAGCGCAAAAAACGAGGCTCGACTATACGTCGAGTCTCAAAAATCATTCAAATGCAGTTTCAGTTTTAAATATTTACCGTCTGCTCAAAGCACATACGCACTCCACATGATTTGTATGCGGAAACATATCGACGGGCTGTATTTTTTTGACCTTATAGCCGTTTCTGACAAGAAACATCAAATCTCTTGCAAGAGTTTCGGGGTTACAGGACACATACACAACGGTTTTCGGTGCGAGCTTTGCAACCGATTTCAAGAACTTCACCGTGCTTCCGCTGCGCGGAGGGTCCATTATAACAACATCGTATTTCTCGTTTGAAGAAGCGGCATCCGCCAAGAACTCGCCGGCGTCCGCATTGTAAAACTCCGTATTTTCGGCGGAGTTGAGCTTTGCGTTTACGCGTGCGTCCTTTACGGCGTCGGGATTAAGCTCCACACCCACCACTTTTTTAGCCTTCGGCGAAGCGAAAATGCCTATCGTTCCGGTGCCGCAATATGCGTCAATAACGGTTTCCTTACCGGTAAGCCCGGCAAATTCAAGCGTCGTATTATACAGCACCTCGGTCTGTATGGGATTTATCTGATAAAAAGCCTTCGGAGATATTCTAAACGAAAAATCGCCGAGCTGCTCCGTTATATATCCGTCGCCGAAAAGCACCTCGCTCCTGTTGCCGAGAACCATACTTGTTTTTTGATTGTTTACGTTTTGCACTACGGTGGTAATTTCGGGATGTATTTTCAAAAGTGTCGCAACAAAGTCCTTTTTCTTCGGGAAGTCCCTTGTTCCGGTGACGAGCACCACCATTATTTGGCCGCTTTTAAAGCCGCGCTTTACAAGCACATGGCGCAAAAACCCCCTGCCCGTATCCTCATTATAAGGGCGAAGCTTAAAGTTTTTCAAAAGCCGGCGAATCGTGCCTATTATCTCATCAGCTTTTTCGTCCTCGGTCATACAAACGGTGACGGGAACTATTTTGTGCGACGATGACTGATAGACTCCCGATATTATATTGCTGTGTCTGTCAAGAGCGAAAGCCGCCTGAACCTTGTTTCGATAGTGATAGGGGTTTTCCATACCTATGATCTCGCCGACGCGGCAGAATTTTCCGAGCAGCCTTATGCACTTTACCTGCTTGTATCGTAACTGCTGCTCATATGTTAAATTTTGGAGCTGGCATCCGCCGCATTTTTTGTAAAGAGGGCAATTGCCGCTTTTAACGCCGCTTTTATTGTTGCTGATTGACTTTTTCTTCTCGGGCATTTTAAAAGCTCCCTCACATTATATTATAAATAGTATTGTAGCATAATGCCGCATACTTTTCAACACCGTCCGGCAAGCGGAAAAGAATCCAATAAAGTCTTGACAAAGCCATACCGTTCTGTTAAAATATCATAGCCGCATATTAGGGGGCAGTATGTCCGCATACTACTAAGCGAAGTTTCCGCCTCCGATAGCGAGTCTATATTAAGGCAGGTAAAAAAATGTACGCAATAATCGAAACAGGCGGCAAGCAGTATAAAGTCGAAAAAGGCGACGTTATATTCATCGAAAAGCTTGCAGCAGACGAAAATGCCGATATTACTTTTGATAAAGTAATCGCAGTCGGCGGCGACGACGGTCTCAAAGTCGGTGCACCCTATGTTGACGGTGCTTCGGTAAGCGCTAAGGTGCTTAAGAACGGCAAGAGCAAAAAGGTCGTTGTTTTCACCTACAAGCCCAAAAAGAACGAGAAACGCAAGATGGGTCATCGTCAGCCGTACACCAAGGTTGAAATAGCCGACATCAAAGCGTAAGTAAAATGATAACCGCAAAATTCGTTTATTCGGGTGACATTATTACGGGCTTTTCCGTATCCGGTCATTCGGGCAGTGCCGAAATAGGCAAGGATATAATTTGCTCGGCGGTTTCGTCGGCTTCTTATATGACCGTCAACACGCTGACCGAAATAATGCTGTTAAATCCCGAAATAATCGAAAAGGACGGCTTTCTCGGAATTCGCCTCTCAAAAGACGAGGCTGCGGCGGCAAATGACCTTTTAAAAGGCTTTGAGCTGCATTTAAAAGAGCTTTCCGAGCTTTATCCGAATTACATCAAAATTGAAAGAGGTGCTGAATAATGCTTAAAATAAACATCCAGTTGTTCGCTCATAAAAAAGGTATGGGTTCCACAAAGAACGGCCGTGATTCTGAATCCAAGAGACTCGGCGTTAAGCGTGCGGACGGTCAGTTCGTTCTCGCAGGCAACATTCTTGTTAAACAGCGCGGAACTCACATCCATCCCGGTACAAACGTCGGCAAAGGCTCCGACGACACCCTTTTTGCTAAGGTTGACGGTACCGTTAAGTTTGAGAGACTCGGCAAAGACCGCAAAAAGGTCAGTGTTTACGAGGTTGAGCAGTAAGCTTAAACATTTACCGAAAAAGGCAGGTTTTTCCCTGCCTTTTTTTGTTTGATCAATATCCCGTAAAATCAGCAAGAAGACGCAATTCGCCAAGCCTTGACAACATAAGCGCAATATGTGGGTATTGATTTTTTCAGGCTAAACAATTATACTAAAGTCTACCATTGATATTAAAAGGACTAATTATGAAGATGAATTTTACCGCTCCGTGCATATTCGGGCTTGAAAGCCTTGTTTCGGACGAGCTTAAAAAAATGGGGGCGGAAAACGTCGCCGCCGAAAACGGAAGAGTGTTCTTTTCGGGAGACGAATATTTGGCGGCACGCGCAAATATCCGCTCAAGATTTTCCGAGCGTATAATGATAGTCGTAGGCTCCTTTGAGGCGCATTCTTTTGAGGAGCTGTTTGAGGGCACAAAGGCACTCCCGTGGGAAAATTTCATAGGAGAATTTGACGAATTCCCCGTCAAGGGTCACAGCGTAAATTCCGACCTTTTCAGCATCAGCGACTGTCAGTCGATAATCAAGAAAGCAATCGTCGAAAGACTTAAAACAAAATATAACGTACAATGGTTTGAGGAAACAGGCGTAAAATTCCAGATAGATTTTTCGATAATGAAAAACAAGGTTCACCTGATGATAGACACTACCGGCATGGGCCTGCACAAGCGCGGCTATCGCCCGGTTGCAAACGAAGCACCTATCAAGGAGACTCTTGCGGCAGCAATGTGCGCTCTGTCGCATCTGCGCCCGTATCACACTCTCTACGACCCGATGTGCGGTTCCGGAACAATTCTTATAGAGGGCGCAATGCTTGTGCACAATATAGCTCCGGGGCTTAAACGTCATTTTGCCTCCGAGCGGTTCCCGTTTATCCCGTATGAAATTTGGGAGAGCGAGCGTGAAAAAGCAGAGAGTGAAATAATTACCGAAAGCGACTTTAAAGCATACGGCTTTGATATAAACAGGCAAACCCTTGAAACGGCAAAGGAGAATGCGATTCGCGCCGGAGTTGCCGACAAAATTGAGTTTGCACGCGCGGACATAAGAGATTTTGCGCCGAAATCCGAAAAGGGCACGGTTATCACAAACCCGCCTTACGGTGAAAGGATGCTGTCGCAAAAGGAGGTAGACGATTTAATACGGTCAATGGGAAGGGTATTTCCGAGAAAGCACGGTTGGTCGTACAGCATAATAAGCCCGTCGGAGACTTTTGAAGAGTCATTCGGCAGAAAAGCGGATAAAAGGCGTAAGCTATATAACGGCATGATTAAATGTCAGTTGTATTTTTACTTTAAATAAAATCTGCATTTTACTTTTTTAAGTTGTATTATAATGGGAGAGTTATTATGAAGCATATTTTTATAATTAACCCTACTGCCGGTAAAGGGAAAGCCGCGAAAAAAATAATCCCGGTCATTAACAGCTACTGTAAAACACATAAGCTTGACGCTCAGCTTTACGTCACTAAATTCAGCGGAGACGGAATGAAATATGTTGAGGAAATCGCAAAGCGAGGCGAACCGGTAAGGTTTTATTCCTGCGGAGGCGACGGCACGTTGTATGAGGTCGTAAACGGAGCATACAAGTACCCGAACGCCGAGGTCGCGTCTCTGCCCTTAGGCTCGGGTAATGATTTTGCAAGACTTTTCGGAAAGAGAGAAGACCTCACAAACCTTGATTCGCAGGTAAACGGCAGCGTACATAAGCTTGACCTCATCAAATGCGGCGATAAGGTTGCAGTTAATCAGTGCTCAATGGGAATTGACGCAGAGGTCTGTGCAAAGCAGGCTTATTTCAAAAAAATACCGCTCATAACGGGCGAAGCCGCATATACCGCGTCGCTCCTCTACTGCCTCGGCAAGCGCCTCAACAGCGAATTTAAGGTAACCGTTGACGACGACAGGGTGATAGAGGGGACAATGCTGTTTGCGCTCTGCGGAAATTCGCGCTGGTACGGCGGAGGATATATGGGTGCACCGAAAGCCATTCCCGACGACGGCCTGCTCGACTTTATAATAGTCCGCAAAACCGTAGGCAGATTGAAGCTTGCGGGACTCATAAACGCATATAAGCGCGGTGAGCACCTCGATTGGGATTTTACCACATTTTTGCGCGGTAAAAAAATGCATATAGAAAGTAAGGAGCTTGCCGCAGTAAACGTTGACGGAGAATGCGAGTACGTTAAAGAAAGCACATTTGAAATAATGCCGTCCGCTTTGAATTTTGTAATTCCCGCAAATTCAACCTTCTACGAAAACACAGGCCGTCCGTCTCCCAAAAGAGACGAAAAAGAGCTTGCCGATCTTTAACGCATTAAATTGTAAAATTTTTATTGTCGTTTTTGTAAAATATATCAGTTGAATTATATTATTTTTTGGGATATAATTTTTGTTATGTCTTTGAAGGGTGCTGACACTTCGGCACCCTTTTCTTTTTATTAAGGAGGTCTTTTATGAAAAGGTACATGAGAAAGTCCGAAATATGGACTTTCGGCATAGGTCTTTTCGGCGTCAGTCTTCTCACCGGCTGGATGCCCGATTACACCTATACGTTCTTCAATGATTTCGCATTTAAGGGAAGCGGTATAGACCCAGCCTCCATAACCAAAATGCTCGCCTATGTATTCGGCTTTGCCGGAATAGTCGGCGCGGTTTGCGAGCTTGTCATCGGCTATCTCGTTGACAGGACGAGAACCAAATGGGGCAAAATCCGTCCTTGGATAGGCTTCGGCGTTGTCCCGATGGCAATAGTTGCAATGCTCGTATTTATTGCTCCAAAAACCGGCAATTACAAGCTTGCGGTTGCCTGGATGTTTATAATATATTCTCTTTACACGGCGGCGGCGTGCGCCGTAGAAAGTCCCGCCGGGTGCTTCGGTGCGTGCTGTACACCGAACCCCGAGGAGCGCGGCGACGCAATCTCAATAGCAAGTATATTTAAAGCTATCGGTCAGTCCGGCGGTATGGCGGTTTTACCTGCCGTGGGCTTTGCCATGAAAGCCATAATGGGTAAGCAGCAGTATAAAACTGCAGAGGGACAGGGCCTTGACCTTGTGATTTCAACGGCGGTCTGCGCGCTCGGCTGCGTTCTCTTTACGATGATATTCTTCCCCAACAACCGTGAGAGAGTTCCTTATACCGAGGAAAAAGTCAGCCTTAAAGAGAGCCTTAAATTCGTATTCACTAATAAAAACCTCCTTATGGTTTCGCTTACGAAATTCACCGGCTTCGGCAGAGGCGTATACAGTACCGTAAGCCTCTACATAGCAGTTTACCTGCTCGGCTCAAAGGACCTCAAAATAGCACTTTTGTTGCCTATGGGCATAGGCACGGCGGTAGGCATGCTTATAGTTAAAAAGCTCCTTAAAATGCTTGATACCAAAAAGGTTTACATAGTATGCTGCCTTTACGGCGCACTCTCGCTCACGGTACTGTTTTTGGTATCAAAGGCAATAGGCTTTGTTCCCAAGGAGCTCACAATACCGTTCCTTATCATTAACTTCTTTGTCGGACTTCAGCACGGCAACACCAATCTTACGCCAAACGTAATGATTGCCGACTGCGTTGACGAAATCGAATGGAAAACCGGCAAGCGTCAAGAGGGGCTTTGCTACGCAGGCTTCGGCTTCTTCTCAAAGGTTGCCGCCGCCCTCACAAAGTCTTTCGGTCCCGCGCTTGTTGTATGGGCGGGCTATGTTACCTCTACAAACGCAAATATAGCTTATGCCACTCAGTCACAGACAACCCTTAACAGATTCCTTATGATATACACGATAATACCGGCAATATTCGTTTTGGGGCAGATGATTCCGATATTCTTCTATGACCTCAACGGTAAAAAGCGTGATATGATAGCAAAAGAGCTTCAGGAACGCCGCGAAAAAGCCGCTGCGTTAAAAGCTGCGGGAGAGGAGGCATAAAAATGGCTGTTAAAGAAAAAAAGAAAAAGCCTCAGGTCGAATACGAAAAGCAGCCCGAGAGTCCCACAAAGAAATTTGACGTAACGTATGCAATAGTTTCGGTAATCGCAATAATTGTTTTATTCTCGGTTCTCGTCACCGCGTATTATAAAAACAATTACATAATGTTCTCACCCGAAAAGGTTGCCGAGCAGTATGTTGAAAACACCGCCGAAAACGACGGCTATGATGCACTTAAATATACCGTGCTCATAAAAAACACCAAGTTCGGCAACTTCATCTCCGAGAACTATATGGACAAATACATCGACGAAAATGCCACGGCTCCCGCAATGACTGCCGAGGAAGAGGGCGAAAAGCTCACACTTCTTCTCGACAGAATGTACCCCGTATTTACAGACCTTGTTGATCTCTACGGATTTGAAAATTATGACAAGCTGTTTTCGGAATATTTTGCGGCATATGTTCCCTGCTACGAGGAAATATACGGCAACAAGGCATTTACAACCGATGATATGTTCTCTGCACTTGAAGGGAACCTCGGCACATATATGGATGAATACGCTTATAACTGCGAGGTGCTTTACGGCAAGGGCAAAGAATATGCAGATTATTATCTCGGGGAAAACAAGGCTGTTCTCTCTGACGATGATGAAAAATACAACGCCGGTTATACCATAACCGCCGACACGTCTCTCGTACGTGAATACGATGATGACGAAGTCAAGACTTACACATCATCGCTTACAAGCAGTCAAAAGGCCGCCTATGAGCATTTCGCAATTTCCGCAAACGATATCTCAGCGGTAGCTGAAGTCAAAACGGTGAAAGTACTCTCCGGCGTCGGCGACAAAGACGCAATAGCACAGAAAAACGTTGAATTCGCAGAGCACCCCGAAATAATAACACTCGTTAAAATAGGTCACCAATGGTATGTTGACTTTACTGCCGATATAGACTGACCTTCGTTTTTAAAAATTCAATAACATATAAAAAGCGACTGCAAAAGCAGTCGCTTTTATTGTCGATTTTTATTGCTGTACCGAATACGGCACAGTTCGTCAGGCTATCGGATGAACCGCCGCCATCATATTTTCGAGAGAACCGAGTGTAACGCCGGAGGCTACCGCAACAACCGCCGCAACGGCTATTATAATATAGACGCACCAATACGAACGCGCGAAGTTCCTGCGATTGATATTGGCGTCGCTCACGCTGAAGATGATAAGGAAAATAAATCCCACCACCGGGAGCGAAAACAGAATTGACAAACCGAAATAAGCCCAGGGACTGAGCGGTTTAAAGACATCGGGTCCGTTGTAATTGATTTTTGACATTTTTTATTCCTCCCTGTTTCAGATTAATTTCATTGTAAAATAACAGGAGCGAAAAAGCAAGAAATTTGTAATAAATACATCTTGATTAAAAATTCAGAAGTGATACCCTATAAGTCATGGAAAGATTAAAGTTGAATAATACAAATAAGGGAATTATCCTGATAATAGCCTCGGCGTTTTGCTTTGCACTGATGGGAATGTTTGTGCGCCTTGCAGGTGACTTGCCGGCAATGCAAAAGAGCTTTTTCAGAAATATTGTCGCGCTCGTTTTCTCCGTGGCCGTTCTTTTAAAAGAGCACAAAAAAATAACTGTCCCGAAAAGTGCCGTAAAATATCTTTTTCTGCGCGCTTTTTTCGGAACGGTCGGCATAGTATGTAATTTTTATGCGATAGGAAAGCTTGTCCTCGCAGATGCGTCAATACTTAATAAGATGTCGCCGTTTTTTGCGATCCTCGGAAGCCTCTTAATATTGAAAGAAAAGATAAGCCCGAAAAAGGCAATAATCGTATTGACTGCATTCATCGGCTGCCTTTTTGTTATAAAGCCGACGTTTCGAAATGCGGAGCTTATCCCCTCTCTTATAGGTCTGCTCGGCGGATTTGGAGCCGGTATTGCATACACAATGGTTCACAAGCTCGGTCAGGAAAAGGTTGATGGCTCGTTTATAGTGTTTTTCTTCTCGGCATTTTCCACCTTGGTATTTCTGCCGTTTATGATAGCCGAATACAAACCGATGACAGCCTTACAACTGATTTATCTGCTCCTTGCCGGTCTTTCCGCAACCGGCGGTCAATATACCATAACGGCGGCTTATATTTATGCTCCGGCGCGCGATATTTCGGTTTATGATTATTCGCAGATAGTTTTTTCTTCCCTACTCGGACTTTTCGTTTTCGGTCAGGTACCGGATGTTTTAAGTATTATCGGCTACGTTATCATAATAGCCATGGCGGCCGCAATGTTCTTTTTAAACCGCAAATCAGCAAAAAGCGCATAACGCGCTCGACTTTATCAAAAAAGCACAGGGACTGTTTCAGTAGTCCTTGTGCTTTTTTAGTTCTTTTCTTATATAGCGAAAGGTTTTTTTCTCGCCCTCGTCACGTAGCATAATAAGCAGCTTTTCAAGCAAAGCCGAGGTTTCGGGGTCAATGCTTCTCGTACTCTTGCCCCTCTCAAAATACTCGAGCGGATACGCGTCGGTATATTTGTCTTTCATATATGTTTTGCTTGCGGCAACGCGGTCGCAAAACATTTCTATTACATATTTAAGCGGCATTTTTATGGGCATTACGCATTTTCTTGCGAGATTGTAATCGGTCCAATATTCAAAATGGTGTTTGTTTCTGCCCTTGTGGTGAAGCCATGCCTCCGAATAGCCCTTATCGTTACGTTCAAGCTCGTTCGGACTGCGCGAGCCGTCGTAGTACTTAGCCCCGTTTAAAAACTCTACCGGAGCATATTTTGAAAGGTCATGCCGAAGCCCCTGAAGCGGTATTCCGGCTCTGAAACAGTTTTTGATTACCGCGTGGCGGTGCTTGTTGATGGTTTTTAAATGCCCTATGGGATTTGCCATAAATCTTTCTACCTCTTGATTTTTTCTATATCCGAAACGCACAGTACGTCGTTTTTAACAGAAAATTTTATATTGTATCCCGCAAAGCTCAAGCCGTACAGCTTTTCAGGCGAATCGTCGTATCCGGGTCGCGGGTCTAATTGCAGTATCTCTTTTAACGCCGCAAGCTTATTTTTCGGAAGCAGCATGGCTTTCTCCTCGGGAATGTGAACCGATAAAATATGTTCCTTTGTCATTTTTGTATAGCCCTCCAAAGCATCCGGCACACAGTCGGAGAGCGGAACATACGGCTTGATGTCAAATATCGGCGTTTTGTCGCATAAATCGGCTCCGAAAACATTTATCACAGGCTCACCTGAGGAAGAATACTCAATGCTTTTGAGCCTTACACACGAAAGCCCAAGTCCGTTCGGACGAAACGGGGAACGAGATGCGAAAACGCCTACTCTTTTGTTGCCGCCGAGACGCGGCGGACGAACCGTAAGCGACGACGTCGGAGGGTTTTCGGAAAACTGCCATATAAGCCAAATATGAGAGAACTCTTCGAGTCCTCTTACGCTCTCACGCTTTGCAAATTCCGGCTCGAACACTATTTTCCCCTCAAGAAGAGAGCAAAGTCCGCTTTGACGCGGTATGCCGAATTTTTCACCGAAATCGGTTCTTATATGCGCTATCGGTTTTATTTCCAAGCTCTTTTTCCCCTTTTGTAAAATGTCGTCGGCACATATAGTTTTATCATAAAAACCGCCTCAATACAATACTTATTAACAATCAAACGACAATAAATATTAAAAAAGCGATAATATCGGTTTTGATTTTACGGAAAACGCTTTTGATAAATATATATAAAATTTATGTTATATGTGTATTTTCTACAATCAAATATTGCAATCACAGCAATAATTTGTTATTATTACAGATAGTGTTATACCGTATTCGGAAAAACGCTATCAAGTTTGAAAGGGAGAATGAAATGGAAAGTAAATATTTCTGTGCCAAAAGCAACGGCAAGCTGAACTATTGGCACACAATACTCACCGGATTCGGCTTTATGGCCTCATCCATAGCGTGGGCCATATATGACCCATACATAACAAAGATACTTAACAGGCTCCTTAACGAAAGTGCCGTTATTACTTCGTGGAGCGCAAAGCTTAACGAGGCGTTTCCCGCTCTCGCGTCCTTTGCGGAAGCTAACGGCGAAGACGTGGGCACAGCCGCAGGCGGTATTACCCTTGTACCGTTGTTCATAGGTATAATAATGACCTTTGACAACATCTTCGGAGTAATTTTTCAACCGACATTCGGAAAGCTCTCGGACAACACTCATTCGCGATTAGGCAAACGCCGCCCGTTTGTTGTTTACGGCGCGCCGATCTCCGCATTGTTGTTCGCGATAATTCCCATTATTGCCGTAAAGTTCAATTCACTCGGCTTCACAATGCTTTTCATAATTATGTTTGTTTTTGTAATGTCGCTGTGGAGAGCACCGGTGGTTGCCCTTATGCCTGATTTGACCCCGAACGAGCTTCGAAGCGAAGGCAACGCCGTCATTAACCTTATGGGCGGTATCGGCAGTGCTCTCGGACTTTTTGCCGGAACCATAGTCACCGCAATTTACTGCGCGGCTATGGGCATTTCGTCCAAATCTCCGGAATTTGACGAATATGATACCTTCCCCTATGTTTTTCTTCTCGGCGCGGCAGTTATGATAATAGGTATGCTTGTCATACTCTTCTTCGTAAAAGAGCCCGACAGCCGTTTAAAGCTTAAAGCCGATATGGCAGAGGCTGCCGACGAAGAGGCAAAACGCAAAGCCGAAAAAGAGGCTAAAAAGGCAGAAAAAGAAAGAATGAAGGCGGAGAAATTAAACCCCGGCGAAAGACGAAGCCTTGTATTTATGCTTATGGGTCTGTTCTTCCTCTTCTGCGGAACAAACGCAATATCCACTTTCTTTGCTCTTTTTGCGGCTGAAATTCTTCATAAGACAACAGCGCAGGCAACCATAATGACCACCGCTTTTGCCGCCGCTTCCGCTCTCGCCGCTCTTCCGGCAGGCTGGCTCGGCAAGAAAATCGGCAGAAAAAAGACCATACTCGGAGGTCTGTTTATATTTGTTCTCGCGTTTGCGGCTTACCTTATCACACATATACTCGGCATCGACGCCTTGAGCGGTGCTCTTATTTGGGTAGCTCTTATAGTAGGCGGCGCGGCAAATATGTTTATAACCGTTAACACGCTTCCCCTTGTGCTTGAAATCGGCGGCATTGACAAAGTAGGCACATACACCGGCTACTACTACACCGCTACATTCTCGGCACAGATAGCTACGCCCATAATCTACGGCATAGTTCGTATGTTTACAGGCACATATCTGTCACTGTTCTATTACTGCCCGATAGCATTTATACTCTCAATACTTTGCATACTTGTTGTAAAGCACGGTGAGGCTATTCCTCAGGAAATAATAGATAAGGTCAAGGAAGAAAACGAAGACTGATTAAATCCGCATATTAAAGCAGCTGTAAAACCTCGGGTTTTACAGCTGCTTTTTTTGTCTAAAAGCTGATTTTAATTTTTGTTCCGACGTTTTCGACGCTTTCAAGATCGATTTTTGCGCCGTGATATATTGCGGCGTGCTTTACTATCGAAAGCCCCAGCCCCGTGCCGCCTATCTCCTTGGAATGGCTTTTATCCACACGGTAAAAGCGCTCAAATACCCTCGGCTGAGAAGACAGAGGAATACCTATTCCCGTATCGGCAACCGTAATCGTTTTATTCTCTACGGTAATATTGACGCTTCCGCCCGGGCGATTGTATTTGACAGCATTGTCACATAGGTTATAAACCATCTCGTCAATTATGTCGTAAACTCCTTTGACGCACGACGATTCGCCGGCAACGCTTATCGTAATATCGTTTTTTGACGCGACGCTTTGCAGAGAATTTGCCGTTTTTTGAGCTATCTCAAGCAAATCAACATCGTTTTTTTCCGCTCCGACGAGACCCTCATCAAGCTGTGAAATTTTAATGATGTCGCCTACAAGCGTTATAAGTCTTGCGCTCTCGTTATATATGTTCTCCGCAAAATGTCTTACATCCTCGGGCTTTGCTATGCCGTTCATTATTATCTCGGCAAACCCCGAAATCGATGTCAACGGAGTTTTTAACTCATGCGAGACATTTGCCGTAAATTCGCGACGCAACTGTTCGCCCTTTTCGCGCTCTGTGACGTCGAGAACAACTATTACCGCGCCGACTATTTTTTCGCCGTTGACTACCGGATTTGCAAAAACGCTGTAAATTCTGTCGTGCATTTTCATGGTCAATTCACCGTGTCTGCCCGAAAGTGCGGCATTTACCGCAGCCTCAAACCGCTCGCTTTGATTTATTGTAAAAACATTTTCATGCTTTTTAATATTTTCAACACCGAATATCTGCTTTGCGCTGCGGTTAAACGAAAGTATGCTGTGCTTAAGGTCGATTATTATAAGACCCTCAGACATATTTTCGGTTATCATTTTAAATTCCTGCTGACTGCGTTCAAGCTCTCGAAGCTGCGACTGAATCTGCGAATTCTGACTGCGGATTTTATAGAACAGCAAAGACAGCTCAGAGCCGAAATTACTGTCGTTTGGGTCGTCCAAATTTATGTCGTTGAGTTCTTTTAAGGTTCGCTTTGACACTACTCGCGCCGTAAAAAGCGCGGCGGCAAAGGATATTACCGCGGAAACAAGCACTGCCAAAAGAAAATCCGAGGGCAGCTCCTCCGTGCCGGCGGAGCCGACGTCAGCCTTAAAGCGATTATAAAGAACAGCAAGCGACAGTGTAGCACAGCAAATATTTACCGCAAGCGACACAAAAAACACAGAGTGAGAAATTCGTTTTTTCATTCGGTTCAGTCCCCTATTTTATAGCCAATACCTCGAACGGTCTCTATGTATTTCCCCGCTTCGCCGAGTTTTTGGCGAAGGGTTCTGACGTGCACATCCACGGTTCTGCTCTCGCCGTCGAAGTCATATCCCCAAATTTTATTTAGAAGCTTATCCCGCGTGAAAACAGTACCCTTATTTTGCAAAAGCAAACACAAAAGGTCAAATTCCTTCAGCGTCAGCACCACCTTTTCGCCGCCTACTTTGACGGAATACTTAGATGGAATAACACTGAGACAGCCGATATTAAGGGTATTGCCGTTGTCATGCTTACCCGGCTCCTTTGTGCGGCGCAAAAGAGCTTTGACTCTCGCTATCAGCTCCATCATTCCGAAAGGCTTTGTCATATAATCATCCGCGCCCATATCAAGCCCCACGACCTTATCGTATTCCGAGCCCTTGGCGGTCAGCATCATCACCGGGATGTGCTTCGTTTTTTCGTCGGCTCTCAAATTTTTAAGCATTGTAAGCCCGTCACATTCGGGAAGCATTATATCAAGGATAATGAGATCTGCATCATCTGCCCTAAGCTCTCTGTAAAATTCACTCGGTTTTTCAAACCCGTTTGCCGGAAGTCCCGAATTATTAAGAGTGTATACAAGAAGCTCTCTTATACTCTTATCGTCCTCAACAAGATAAATCATATTTTTCTCCTATCGGCAGATTTTATCTTTGCAGCCTTTTTCAATTCTTAGTATAATCTGTTTTTACATTTGTTGCAAGACTGCCGCCTTATATTTCATTTTATCCGCTAACGGTAAAATTTGTTGTATTGCATATGTAAAATCTCTGTAAAGTTATATTCCGCGTTTTGCGGCACATTTTGCCGTCATATGCCATATTATGTGCTGAGGGAAAATCTCCGCCTTTCAAATATGTGCCTTAAATTCGGTTTATATGTTTATAGTTTCCTTTTATGGGCAAAATTATATTGAGCAAGAGAGCAAAACCCATTATGCCGAAAACAGGTCGGCGCGGCAGCTCAGAGCCGTATTGAATTATGCTTCGCTTGCTTAAGGGAATTAAAACAGGAGAGTGAGGAAATGAATATTAAGCGCGGCGATATTTATTACGCCGATTTAAGCCCCGTGGTAGGCTCGGAGCAAGGCGGAATACGGCCGGTACTTATAGTTCAAAACGACGTAGGCAACAAATACAGCCCCACAGTAATTGCGGCGGCAATAACAAGCCAAAAATACAAAACAAAGCTTCCGACACACATAAGCGTCGATGCGGTAGACTGCGGACTGCAAAAGGATTCCATCGTTTTGCTTGAGCAAGTCAGAACGCTCGACAAAAAACGTCTTAAAGAGCGCATGGGAAACTTGCCTACGGATGAAATGAACAAGGTAAACAGGGCTCTTTCCGTAAGCTTCGGGCTCGGACAAACGATGCGTTAAGCAAGAAAAAAGTGATTCTCCGCAGAAATGCAGGGAATCACTTAGTCTTAACTGCTTGCTATACCGAATTTAACGAGAAACGGAGATTTTCACTATGATTTTAAGCAGCACCCTCGAAATATTAAAGGAATGTCTGCCGATGGAGGCTACTGCCGTGATGAAATTTAAGGAGGGCGCCGTAAATACAAACGACGCTGTGCTTCGCGGGCTTTATGAACAGGCAGCATCACAGCACCTTAACCATTACAACACACTTTTGAACATCTTGAACGGGAAGTAAAATATGAATAAAGAAAAGCAAAACAATCAAAACAGAATACTGTTTTTGAGCCTATTGTCTGTTCAGAGGTCGCTCTCGATAAAATATAACGAATGCTCAATGAAATGCGCGGACGAGCCATTGCGTGAGGACATATTAAATATACTGCGCGAAAACCACGCGATGTATCACACACTTTTCGACGAGAGCCGAAGCAGAGGTTGGGAAACGGAAAGCACCGCCGAAAGCGATGAGGTCTCGGCGGCGTCGGAATATTTTTCGTATATTAAAGGCTCACTTTGAAAGGCGCTTTTTTATTTGGCGCACATCTCTGCCCTCAAATAAAATCAGCTCGTAATCACCTATAATTCTCGACGTGACTCTTGCACCGTAAAGCCCGGTGAGCTCGTCAAGAGCTGCATTAGAGCTGATTACGGTCGGTCTGCCATAGGAAATACGGCTGTTGATTATATTGTATATCTCGGAGAGGACATATTTTGTGTCAAACTCTGCGCCGAGATCATCCAAAATAAGCAAATCGCAATAGAGAACCGTATCCTCTGTATTGCCGCCTTCTCTGCCAAAGCGCTCCTTTTCGAGCCGCGTAAACAGATTTTGGGCGGAATCATATACTACGCTGAAGCCTTTTTTTATAACCTCGTTGGCTATGGCGAGCGAGAGATGAGTCTTGCCGAGACCCGTTTCTCCGTACATAAAAAGGTTCGGTGACTCGGTGCTGAAATCGGCGGCATATTCGCGGCAAAACTCATATACCCCTTTCATTCTTTCACGCGGGGAAATGCCGTTGCCGTAATTCTCGGTAGGATAATATGACAGGCTGAAATCCTCAAAGCTTGAGAGCTTCAGCGGTGTTTTATATGACAGCTCTTCACTTGCGAACTTTTTGAGGAGCTCCGTTCTGCAAGAGCATATCTTACCGTCCGTGTAGCCCTTATCCTTACATATTTCACAGGTATAATGAGGTTTTAGATAATTTTTATCTACCCCCGCGCTCAGAAGCAGGTTTTCTCGATCCTTTTGAAGCTGCAAATTAGTCTTCATAAGCTCTTCGACCGTCTTTTTAACGTCGCCGCTTCCGCCGATAACGGCTTTTACGGCTTCAAGCCCGGTTTTGGTCAATTCATCCTCTATCACAAGCAATTCCGGATGGACTTTCGCAAACTCAACGCGCCTTTTTTCCGCATCGGTTTCCGCTTTTATACGGCGTGAGTCAAGAACGGATTTTGTCTTTTCATAAACTTCCTTTGAATACTTCAATCACTTCACGCCTTTCTTTTTATATTTCACAACGCCCATTCCTGCATCGGATATTGCCTCATCTATGCTGAATGACGTCCCCTTTTGCTTTACCGCCTGTTTCTTTTCACGGAAAAGACGTTCGCCGTTTTCCACGTCCTCCGGCGTTTTGTACCCGGCCGTATGCCAATTCAGGAGAATCTTATCCATATAATTAAACGATATTTTACCGGTGCGCTCAGCCATCTCGTCATATGCTCTTGCGATTATCGGAGCTTCAAACCCGAGAGCGCGCCACGACAAAATGTATTCCGTCTGCTTTTGAGTGGGCCGCGGAGTTGACATACCCGTAAGTTCACGCAGAACGGAAAAGGTTTTTTCGGCTTCGGTGCTCTTTTCTATGTAATCGGCGGCAAGCTCCACCGTGTTTATTTCTTTTTCCGCCCAAACCTTGCCGAGCTTTGCAACATAAGCCGTTGACGAGCGCGACTGATGCACACAAAATTCAAGCAGCATAAATATAACTTCGACGCTGAGACCATATGTATCATAAAGCATCAAAAGCGTGCTCTGCATATCAAATCCTATTGTTCTGCCGAGAATGCTCTGCGATTCGGACATAAGACGAAGAACGTCCCCGCTTTCCTCCATACGCTTTGAAATTTGCTCGAGCGTGGGCTTTGCAATTTTAATTTCGGGCAGTGGCCGCTTCTCGGGAACGGCAACACACGAAGCCCTATGCTCCGATTTGTTTTGCGCATTTACGCCGCTGTCGTCGGGCTTTCCCGACTCAACTGTTTCGGAAGTAAAAGCGGTACCGTTTTTCACAAGCACATTTTCACTTACCCAATATTCAACGGCGTCAAGCGTATCGGCTTTACCGTATCCTATTCTTTTAGACAGCTCCTCGACTGTAAAATCCTCGCCCGGATTGCGCAGTATCAAGAGCAGCACCTTAATTGCAGCAGGCGATGCGAGCTTTAAATATTTATCTGTCAGCACGGACGGGACCGCAAAAACGGAGCCGTACAGCGCAGGGTTTACATTAAACATATCTATGCCTTCAAATCAGATTTTCTTTTTGCAAAATTCGGAAAGACAACATTTATCGCACATCGCACGTCTCGCGGTACAGACCTCTCTGCCGTGCAAAACAACTCTGTGGCAAAAATCATTGCTCTCATCGGGCGGAAGTATTTTTTTTAATTCAAATTCGACCTTTTTCGGGTCCTTTGTGTTTACAAGCCCTATACGGTTGGATATTCTGATAAGGTGCGTATCCGTGACAACCGCCGGTTTTTTATATACGTCTCCGACTATCAGATTTGCGGTTTTTCTGCCGACTCCGGGAAGCTTTACGAGGTCGTCGATATTATCCGGCACCTCGCCGCCGAAATCGGAGCGTATCATACGGCACATACCGATTATATCACGCGCCTTACCGTGATAGAAACCGCACGAATGTATAAACTTTTCCACATCCTCCCTGTCCGCCTCGCAAAAAGCATCAAGGGTAGGATAAGATTCAAATAAAGCGGGAGTTACCAAATTAACTCTCGCGTCGGTACACTGCGCCGAAAGGCGAGTGGCTATTAAAAGCTGAAGCGGCGTTCTCGCAGTAAGAGAACAAATAGCGTCGGGATACTCTTTTTTCAGAGCCTCGACGCACTTTAAAGCAAGTTCTTTTTTATTCACGGTAATACTCCATATCATCGGGCAAGCCGAGCAAATAGTCGGCGGAAACACTGAAATAGCGGCATATCGCCGAAAGATCCTTCAGCGAAGGCTCAGTAACGCCGGTTTCCATAAAGGAAATCTTACGCTGCGAAACCCCTATGGCATTTGCAAGGTCAGTCTGCGTCAGCGGCGGCAATTTAGACTGCCGCAGCAATCTCAGCCTGTCACAAAAAGCCATATACTCATCTCCTACAATAATTTACAAACCCACTCCCATTAAATGAACTTAATTTTAGCACAAAGCTCTTTTTGAGGCAAGGAGAATTAAGTAAAAATTTAACTAACAAATTTGTGCAAGAATTTGCTTGACACAAAATGTTGTGTAACCGCATTTATAATGGTCAAAATAAAGAATTATAGCTATTGTATTGCCCCAAAAATTTTGCTATAATATTACAGAAAAAAATAATTTCAGAGCTTTTTCGGAGATATAATTATGAAGAAAAGTTTTACAAAACAACTGATAAGTCTCATTTTGGCGGTCTGTTTTACGCTTGCTTTTCCGGCTCTTTCTTTTGCCGCGGACAGTAATCAAAGCGACGGCGAAGCAAAGAGTGAATCGATTTATAACGAATTCAAAAAGTCCGACGGTGAGCTGATTTGCGTGTCAAAATACGGCGGCACCGACAAGTTCCCCGAAAATTCCGCCGAAGCCGTTGCAGCGGCGGCAGAAAAGGGTGCCGACATTGTTTACGTTTCGGTGAAAAAAACCTCCGACGGATACGTGGTGCTTATGGCCGACAGCAATCTCTCGAGAATGTGCGTAGATGAGCTCGGTAATACCGTAAACAAGGACATCGGCGACGTGGGATATCACGAGCTTTCGACATACCATCTGAGAGCAGGCACGGGCAGCCTGCACGAGCCGATAACATCCTGCAAAATACCGACCCTCGCCGAAGCCATACAGTATCTCGGCGGCAACGCAATGCTGATGATTGCGGACGGCTGGGAATACAGAGATGAGATTTACGACATACTCGCAAGCGAAAACGCGCTTTCAAATTCAATAATTTTAGCTACGGGCGACAAAAAGGAAATCTCCTCTTGGCTTGCCTCAAAAACCGTCATGCCGCTCGTAATATCCTCGAGTGCAAAAAACGGCAATGCCAAAAGTTATGTTTCAAAGACGCTTTCGGCAGGCTGCATAGGCACGCTTCTCTCAGCTAAAAATCCGTACAACTCCGTATTCAAAGACGGAGTTCAATCCAAATTCAAAGACGCCGGAAGAGCTGTTATCGATATGACAAACAGCGATATTTGCGGCGGCAGAGAAGATAATCCTACCGGGTGGAACGATATAACGAAACGCGGTTTTTCGGTAATCATCACAAACGATATTGAGGGATTTAATGCATACCGCGCAAGGGTGAAGAGCTATAAAACGAGTCTCACATCGGATCTTGAAAAAGCTCAGGCGACAGATACCGCTCTTTGCAGCACCTCAACGGCAAACAAGCTTAAAAAGACCATTACGGAAGCTAAAAACACACTTTCATCGTCGATGTCGGAGTCGGAGCTTATGGAGGCCGATTATTCACTCAGGCTTGCGATGGAAGCACTTGCCGACCGCACCGAAAACGACAACGGAAAAACAGTAACTCCCGGCAGAATTACTGCGGTAGTGCTTGTTGTAATAGCACTTATCATATTTGAAATCGTATTTGACACACTTCGCCGCAAAAAGGTGAGTAAGCGTCGCACCGAAAACGGAAGAGCTCATTCCTCCGGAAAAAAATAAAATATTACAATATAGTAAAGGATGCCTATCACAATGACAGGCATCCTTTATTTTTTACGTTTCGCTTTACCAGCCCTCACCCTCGTCGAGCAATACAGCCTCGGCGCAGCGGATACCGTCAACGCCGGCAGACACTATTCCGCCTGCATATCCCGCACCCTCGCCACATGGGTAAAGGCCTCGCACATTCGACTGGAAAAGCTCGTCTCGGATGATGCGCACGGGAGATGAGCTTCGCGTTTCGGGTGCTGTGAAAAGAGCATCATTTGAAGCAAAGCCCGGAAGCATTTTGTCCATTTTCGGCAATGCTTCGAGTATTGTTTCCGTAACCTTAGCAGGGAGCAGCGAGCGCAGATTGGTAAGCCTTACTCCCGTAGGACACGTCGGCTTTACGCTGCCGAGCGAAGAAGATGCGAGATTGTTCATAAAATCTCCGACCTTCTGTGCAGGTGCGGTGTAGTCGCCGCCGCCCATTTTAAATGCGTGACGCTCTATTTCGCGCTGCATATACATTCCCGAAAGCACATCCGAGCTCGGAAAAAGCTCCGGCTCTATGCCGACAAGCAATGCTGAATCGGCATTTTCCCCGTCTCGCGCATATTCACTCATTCCGTTTACAACAACTCCGCCCTCTTCGCTTGACGCGCAAACCACGGTTCCGCCGGGACACATACAAAACGTATATGCGCCCCTGCCGCCCTGCGGATGACAGGCAAGCTTATAATTTGCGGCATTGAGCTTTGGGTGCGAAGCGAATTTACCGTACTGGGTTTTATTTATCATTTCCTGCCTATGCTCTATTCTCACTCCGACCGAAAACGGTTTTTGCATCATATCAATGCCTTTTAAGCGAAGCATTTCGAGCGTGTCACGAGCCGAATGCCCTATCGAGAGGATAACGGTATCGGTTTCAATGTCCTCTTTGCTTCCATCCTTGTGACAAACCGTAATGCCCTGAATGTGACCGTTATAAATTATAAGGTCACAGAGCTTTGTATTGAACATAAACTCTCCGCCGCGTCCCTCTACCGTTTTGCGGATAGCTTTTACAACTCCCGCCAAACGGTCCGTGCCTATGTGCGGAGTTGCGGAATACATAATCTCGCTCGGTGCGCCGTGCTCGCAAAATTTTTCAAACACACGGCGGCAACGCTTATCTTTTATTCCCGTGGTAAGCTTACCGTCCGAAAAAGTGCCTGCACCGCCCTCGCCGAACTGCACATTCGACTCGAGATTTAAAACTCTCGTCCGCCAAAAACTCTTGACGGAAGCGGTGCGCTCATCCACCGTTTCGCCGCGCTCTATGATAATCGGTGAAAGCCCCGCCTCGGTTAAGGTCAGAGCCGCAAACATACCGGCAGGACCGAAACCGACTATAACCGGTCTCAAGGTACTCTTCCGTTTTACGGGCGGCAAGGTATAAACGCTTTTCTCGCTTAACGAAACCCTGTTGCCGGCTTTTGAAGCCACCCTCTTTTCGTCAATATCAAGAGCCACATCGACGCTGAAAATGAATTTAATATCGTCTTTTTTTCGACAATCCACCGATTTTTTACAGATTGTCAGCTCTCGTATATGCCTCTCACCGATTTTAAGAGCTTTTGCGGCAAGCCTGTAAAGCTCCTTTTCGTCCTCATCGAGAGGCAATTTAAGTTCATTTATTCTTATCATTTATAACTCCTTCAAAACAGATTCCGCTGCAAGGAACGCCGATGACCAGGCCCAACCGAGGTTATATCCTCCGCACGGACCGTCAACATTGAGCGCCTCCCCGACGGCATACAGATGTTTTACTTTTTTAGCTTCGAGAGTATTATTATCAAATTCCGAAAGAGCCGCTCCGCCGTGAGTCACTTGGGCAAAATCAAAGCCGCGAACACCCGTGACGGAAAATTTAAGTGATTTTATCGCGGAGGCAATTTGTAAAGCTTTATCACTTGACAGGCTTGCGAACGGCTCGTCCTTTTTTACGTTACATTCGCGAAGGACAAAATTTGCGAGTGCTCTCGGTAAAATTCCGCACAGCACATCACCCGACGGTTCACGGAACTTGTGGGATTGCAAAAAAGCTGTAATCTCGTTTTTTGTAAGCGACGGCAAACAATCGAGCGTAGCCGTAGCTTTACCTTTGCCTATAAAGCGCGAGAGCTGCATTATAGGTATACCCGAAAGTCCGTAATCGTTAAATTGAACCTCACCGGTCTCAACATATTCTTTTTCGTTTGAAAAAACAGTGCATTTGCAGTATTGCCTCAGTCCTTTGAGTGAAAAGGGCATATCCTTTACACATATTCCGGTAAGTGCCGGAGAGAGCTCTGTCACACGTATTCCGAGGGCTTTAAACAACTCAAACGAGCTGCCGTCCGTCCCCTGCTTAGGTGCTGCGGCACCTCCGCAGGCAATAACCGCAAAATCAAAGCTCTTATCATTATTTATTACAAATCTGCCTTGTGATTTCTTAATGCTTTTGACAGGTGTGTCTGTAAACACCTTTACACCTGCTCTTTCGGCAGCAGATGAAAGCACACACACCACCGAGGCGGCAGTCTGTGAAATCGGGTATGCTCTGCCCTCCTGCTCACTCATCAAAAGCAAACCCATATCGCGAAAAATCGCTTCTGTTTTCTTCGGAGCATATTTTTCTACCGCCGGGCGCACAAATTCGCATGCCTCAAAGTAATTCTCGGCAACTGCATCAAAATTCAAGATGTTACACCTGCCGTTGCCTGTCACAAGTATCTTTTTCAGCACCTTCGGATTTTTCTCAAAAACGGTAACCTCAATATCGGGTCTTTTTTGCTTTAAGGCTACGGCAAACGCCATACCCGAAGCACCGCCTCCTATTACGGCAACGGAAATCATATATTCATCTCCTGCTTTTAAATTACACTTTGCCTAACGTACAGCTCCGGCACAAAGCGTTGCAGCGCGGTTTTCCGGCTCTTTATCGCAAAAGCTGTGATAAACTCTAACTTAAACCAATACAATTATATCAGCCGAAGACGATTATTGCACCCCTTTTCTCACAAATTCTTTAAAGACTGTGAAAAAAACTCAAAAACCATCGCATAAAGATAAAGGAACCGTAAAAACAGCTTTACGGTTCCCTTTAAACTCTTAAATTTTACCGCGAACGGATTTCATTATTCGTCGGTCTCAAGTTCAGCCTTACGAACATCCTCAAGAATTGATTTTTTCGTACCTGCGTCGCACTGACGGTAAAGGCCTATCAGAATTTTTTCATCGGATGAAAGCTGTGAAATGACGCTTTCTTTTTTGTGACGCTTTGCATAATCGGTCGCTTGATCGCGCAAGCGATAAATATTGATATCGTCAAGGCTTAAAATATAATCCACGCTGACATTGAAGATTTTTGCAAAGCGCTGAACCGCAAAAATATCCGGTCGATTTCTGCCGGTTTCATACGAAGCGTAGGTAGACCTTTCAATTTTCAGTATTTCCGCTATTTGACGCTGAGAATACCCGTTGTAATTACGAATAAGCTTCATTTTTTCTCCCAGCATAATAAGTACCTCCTCGCCTGTACTTTTATACTGTTTATTATATAAAACTATTCGATAATATACGAAAAGTGTTACTTATTAACACAAATATTTTTTAAATTATATGTATATAAGTAACCAAACGTGTATGAAGCTTTGCGAATACATTCGGCACCGCCGAAAAACATCGCATCATTTAAGATAATGTATAAAAAGGCCGCTTAAAAGCTTCGGCTCAAACCAAGTTGATTTGGGAGGCATAGTCATAGATTTGTCGGCTATATTCATAAGCTCGTCAAGAGTTGTCGGGAACATGGAGAACGCAAGCTTTTCTTCGCCCGAGTCAACGCGCCGCGAAAGCTCGGAAAGGCCCCTGATGCCGCCGACAAAATCTATTCTCTTATCGGTTCTGGGATCATCAATACCGAGTATGGGTGATATGACATTATCTTGGAGTATTGATACGTCGAGACTTTTGACGGCATCCAAAGACTTTGTTATTTCAGATTTAGCGAAGAGAGCATACCATTCACCCGACATATACATACCGAAGGAATGCGCCCTTTTAGGACGGTACTCATTTTTCCCATGCTTTTCTATGTCGAATTTATGTCTGAGTTCAAGCAAAAATTCCTCATCGGAAAGTCCGTTTAAATCCTTAATCACTCGGTTGTAATCAAGAATACGAAGCTCGTCGCTCGGGAAAATTACGGATAAGAAGAAATTAAATTCCTCATCTCCCGTGTAATTCGGATTTTGCTCACGGCGTCGAAGCCCTACCTTAACGGCCGAAGCGGCTCTGTGATGACCGTCCGCAATATAGAGAGACGGTACGTTTTTAAACTGTGCGATTATAAAATCAATCGTGTCATTGTCAGACACAACCCAGACTCTTTCACGGACATCATCGGACACAAAATCATAAACAGGCTCGCTTTTTTCTTTTACATCTTCAACAGCAGACGAAATCTCGTTATTTTTTCTGTATGTCAGGAATATAGGACCGGTGTTTGCGTCAAGAGTGTCAACGTGCCGTATGCGGTCCGCTTCCTTATCGGCTCTTGTCTTTTCGTGCTTTTTGATGACGTCGTTTATATAATCGTCAATAGCCGTACAGCCTACAATGCCGGTCTGCGTTCTGCCGCGCCAGGTCTGCTCATATATATACAAGCACGGTTTTTCGTCCTGCTTCATAACCTCCGCCGAAACAAGCTTAGACAAATTCTCGCGTGCTTTTTCATAGACACGGTCGTCATAGATGTCAACCGATTTCGGAAGATCTATCTCCGCCTTATCAACATGCAGAAATGAATACGGATTGCCGAAGACCATTCTCCTCGCCTCATCCGAATTCATAACATCATACGGCAAAGCCGCTACCTTGGAAGCGTATTCCGGAGTCGGACGAAGCGCCCTGAACGCTTTCAAAACTGCCATAATATTACCTCGCTTTATTTTTATGAATATGAGTATATACAGTATATATTATAAAAAACGCCAAAAGTCCGAATGACGCACCGAGACAATCCACAAGTATGTCTCTCGGCTGGCACGCTCTGCCGGACACAAAATATTGGTGAATCTCGTCCGACGAAGCATAAAGTGCCGCGGACAAAAACGAAAGGGTGTGCTGCGATTTTAAAAACACCAACTGCCAACTGCACGAAAACAAGAAGCAAAGTGCCGCATATTCAAGCGCATGTGCGGTTTTTCGTACGGTATGTTGTGTTAATGTTATATGGAAGAGTTCGGTTATACGGGAAATAACCCCGGAGCTGAGCCCCGATGATTTTGACGAAACCTGAGAAGACAGGCAAAAAATCGTCACCATCAGTGCAACTGTGAGCGTCCAAGATATTGCTATACAGATTTTTTGAGATACGCCGTATTTGTTTTTCATTTTGGATACCGGTTTTCTTACGATTTTTTTGCATTTATGAAACAGACGTTATCCGCAGAGGAATAAAAGTATATTCCGCTTGTCTTTTTGGATGTTACAAAATAGCTGTTCTCATAAAACACGGGCATTATTACCGCTTCGGAAACAAGATAGTTCTCCGCATCGGCAACGGCGGAACGCTCACCCTCAAGGCTGCCCGAATTATTTTTAATATTACGGATTTTCTGTGATAAAACATCGGACTCATATCCGAATATATTGTTTTGGTCAAAGCCCTCTATAATTTCGCCCGCAAAAGACGATTTCGCCTTGAACGGGTAAAACGCCACGCTGTAATTGCCGTCGTTTACCGCTGCCTCAAGGTCGGATTCCGAAACGACCTTTACCGTGGAGACGAATTTTACTCCGAGGGTTTTCTGAAGCTTTTGCACCATCTGCTTCACGAACGACTCATACTGCTCGGTGCAAAGTATTGTAGTTTCGACCGACGATGAGCCGAGTTCCAAAAGTGCGTCGTTGAAATTCTTTTTTGCAAGCGTCTCGTCATAAGACAAAAGCTCTGCGGCATTTCCGTTTCGATAATCCTCGCCGCCTATCTTACATGACGGCGGCACTATGCCGTCTGCCTTTGAAATATCGCTTTGCGAGTCAAACAGCGACGAAGTATCGCACGAGCGGCAAAATGCAAGCCGCATATTTTTATTGCGGTAATTATTGTCGTTTTGATTGAATATAAAGGAATAGGTTACGTTTTGAACCGCAACCGAATTCAAATCCTTTTTGTTTTCTATTGACGAGAACTGCGATGACGAGAGGAAAGCCACGTCATATGTAACCGAATTCATCTTATCGGCGACTTCCGAATCGTCGTTGTTTATATAGAACGTCACGGACGACGGCGAAACCGAGGATTCTCCGTTGTACTCGTTATTTTTAGCCAGCTTCACTGAGGTCTTTTCCGTCCATTTTGACACGTGAAACGGTCCGTTGCACAAAAGATATTTCGCGTCAAGCCCGTACTTACCGTTTGTGAGATTGAAAAACTCCTCGTCGCACGGCATGGCGCCCGGATTTGTCAGCGCATAAAGGAAGTTGTCGTCGGCGTACGAAAGGTTGAAAACTATTGTAAAATCATCAGGCGTGCTTATGCTTTTCACCGCCGAGAACAACGGCGCGTCGGCGGAACCGGTCTGTTCCGAGAGGGTTCTCTCAATGCCGAATTTAAAGTCCTCCGCCTTTACGGTTATATCAAACGTATCCTCGTAATTTTCGCCGAGCACAGCCTTGTGCCCCGAAAACATAGCCCAATGCGAATTGTTGCGAAGCTTAAACGTATATGTAAGGCCGTCGTCTGAAATATTCCAATCCGTGGCAACGCCCTTGCCTATGGTGCCGTCCGCCATTATGCGGACAAGCCCCTCGTAGCAGTTTGCCGCAACGAGCTTTTCGGAATTCGAATCCGCTATCTGTGGGTCGAGGCTCGTCGGCTCATCCATTATCGGCATTGAAAAAGCCTCGCCTGACTTCTTTCTGCCGAAACAACCTGTAAAGGAGGTTGCAATTACACATAACATTATCAAAATTGAAATTATTTTCTTTATCAATTTAAATTACCCCTATAAAGTAATGGTGTTAATCAAATGTCGTTTAAAGCTTATTTCATTTTAACACAAAAGGCTTTTAAAATCCACACATTTGTTATATTGACTCAAGTCTTTATCTCACCTATAATATATTATAAAGAATAAAGGAGAATGAATTTATGCAGACGTTTGAAATAATATTGTCCGTAATTTCCGGCCTGTCGCTTATATGTGCGCTCGGAGCCTTGATTTTTTCTAAAAGGGCGGCAAAGCAAAGCTCCTCGGAGGATTTTGCCGTATTGAATTCCAAAATATCAGACCTTACAAAGAGTACCTCCGACGAATTTCAGCGCAACCGTATAGAAACGCATCAGAGCCTTGAAAATATGTCGGCAAAACTTGAGGCGATGACAAAGCTCAGCTATGAAAACCGCGAAAAAATGAACGAGACCATAGCACAGTCGCTCAATATGATACGCGACAAGAGCATAGAGCAAAACGAGCGCCAATCGAAAATAATTGAGACAAGCATTCAGAAAATGCAGGAGAGCAACGAAAAGAAGCTTGACCAAATGCGTATGACCGTTGACGAAAAACTCACCTCAACTCTTACAACACGTCTTGACAGCTCATTTAAGACCGTCTCCGAACAGCTTGAAAAGCTGTATAAATCGCTCGGCGAGATGAAAGAGCTTTCAAACGGCGTCACAAGCAATGTCACTACTCTCAACCGCGTTCTTACAAATGTTAAAGCTCGCGGCACATGGGCAGAGGTTCAACTCAAGGGAATACTTGACCAGACAATACCCACCATGTACGAAGAGAATGTTGCGACGGGCGAAAAAGCAACCGAGCGCGTTGAATTCGCCGTTAAAATACCGTCGAGCGAAAAGGGTGCTGAGCCGACGCTTCTACCGATAGATTCAAAGTTCCCGATGGAGGATTATATACGCCTTTGCGACGCAGCCGACAACGCCGATGCCACCGCATTGGCCGCCGCCAGAAAGGCACTCGAAGACAGGATACTCGGCGAAGCTAAGGAAATACGCAAATACATAAACGTGCCGAAAACAACGCCGTATGCAATTATGTATCTTGCGACCGAGGGACTGTACGCCGAAATTGCGTCTTCGCGTTCGGGACTCCCCGAAAAGCTGCAAAACGAATACAATATTATGATAGCCGGACCAATTACCATAACGGCACTTTTAAACTCGCTGTCGATGGGCTTCAAGACCGTTGCGATAAACGAAAAGGCAAACGAGGTCAGAAAGCTTCTCGCCGCGTGCAAAACACAGTATGATATATTCGGCACGGTGCTGCAAAAAGCAAAGAAAAAGATAGACGATGCAGGACGTTCGCTTGACGACGCACAGCACCGCAATTCCATAATTCAGAAAAAGCTCCGCGGTGTTGAAGATATAGAGCGCTCCGAGGCGGAAAATATATTGTCAATAGACCAAGGCCTTGCCGATACCGAGGACGACAATTAAAATAATCGGCAGAAAAAAGCCGGGCTGTAAAGGACTTTTGTCCTTTACAGCCCGGTTTTTTCATTTAACAATAGATATACACGACCGAAATCACACTCAGACTTTTTTAGGGCCGTACTGATTATCGGGGGCGCTGCCGGTAAGCATGTATACGAGAATAAATATGTAGCCGACAACCGGGATGAGCCCCATCAATATATACGTGCCGCTCTTGCCTATGTCGTGAAGTCGGCGCACCATAAGAGACAGCGACGGCAGTAACACTGCAAGGCTATACAGCATCATCAAAATATAAAATATCGCGCCGGCACCCATATACGCTATACTCATATCGCCGTAAGCATCATACGCTGCCAGGGAAGAGCCTCCGGAAATCGCAAACAATATGCCCAAAACCATATAAACAATATTATTGAACAGGTAAACCCACCAATATTCGCTTCTTGTAGCTCTGCCGCTGAAATTCACATAGTTTTTAAAGAACAACTTTACCGCCTCGCCGAATCCGATTTTGCGTGTCGGCATATATACGGGCGCGCCGTAAGTATTCTGTCCGTTTCCAAAATTTTGCGGTGCTCCGTAAGGCGGTGCGCTCTGCCCATTCCCGAAATTCTGCGGTGCTCCGTAAGGCGGTACGCTCTGTCCATTCCCGAAATTCTGCGGCGCTCCGTAAGGCGGTGCGCTCTGCTGAGGAGCCGAAGCAGGCTCAGCCTTGGCTCCGCAATTAGGGCAATACTGCCCGTTAAAATCCGTTCCACAATTTTTACATATCATAAAAATGCCCCCTGTTATATTATTTGGCATTTCCATTTTATAATATTTTTCACAAAATATCAACTGTTTTTGTAATATTTTTAGATATTATTGCCGTCCATGGCCGTTTAATTCTTTTTCAATGCAAATTTCGGCTTAGTCTCGTTTAGAACAATGCCGACAAATATAATCACGAAACCGACGGCTGTTTGCAGCGTCGGCCTCTCATGATAAAAAATCATTGAAAAAAGTATTCCGAATACCGACTCCAAGCAAAGTATAAGCGAAGAGCTTGACGCGGTTGTATGCTTTATACCCATATTCATAAATACAAAGCAAAGCGCGGTTACAAATACGGTAACATATACAAGCGATAACACCGAGCCCGTAGATATATGCTTTGGGAAGCTTTCGCTCAAGATAAAGAAAATAAAACAGATAAAAAACGCGGTAAAGAACTGTATAATCGTATGAAGAATAACGTCGAGATCACTGCACCATTTTTCAACCGCCACAATCTGAAGCGCATAAAATATACCGCATATCAGCGTAAATCCCTCACCGAGAAATGAAAATGACATTTTCCCGTCAAGGCAGACAAGGCCTATCCCCGTTATACAAATCGCCGCGGCAATGAAATTATATACATCGGGCCGTTTTTTGCTGACGGCCCAGCTTAAAAACGGCACTATAACGCAATAAACCGTGGTCAAAAACGCATTGGTTCCGGGCGTTGTGTGCTTAAGACCTATTGTTTGGAATATGTACGCAAAGCCCAAAAACGCTCCGGTAATCGCACCAGTCCAAAGGTATTTCAAATTAAACAATTTCCATTTTTTAAAAAATACAATGCTCAAAAGTATTGCCGAGAAAAGAAATCTCACACACAGCAAAAAATACACCGGCAATTCATCCAGAGTGTTTTTTAATATGAAGAAAGAGCTGCCCCATATAACGGCGCTCGAAAAAAGCATAAGCTTCGCGGCAACAGTGCGTTTTGTTTCAGTTTTCATCTAAAAGCTCCGTAAACGTATTTATGTAAAAATCGGCTCGATTTTTAATTTCAGTCATTTGTTTTTCGGCTGAAGCGTCGTATACTCCGACCGTTTTAAAGCCGCCGCAGGAAGCGGATTTTATACCTGTCAGGCTGTCCTCAAACACTACCGTATTTTTCGGTACAGCACCTATTTTTTCGCACTCTCTCAAATATATGTCGGGAAATTCCTTGCCTCGCGACACTTCGTCTATTGATGTGGTAGCCTTAAAAAGGCGTAGAATGCCGAGCCTTTCAAGACATGGCATATAAAGCTCCTTCGAGAGAGCCGTTGCCACGCCGAGTGTTTTACCCATACCGCTCAAGCAGTGCAAAAAATCAGCCGCACCGTTTTTAAGCGGCACGGTAGATTCATATTGATTCTTCGACAAACGAGTCCACATATCTGCAATCTCTTCTTTTTTCACGACGCCTTCAAGCCGAAATCTCTCAACCGTGTATGCGGCTCCGTCGCAAAGGCTCATATGATTCACGTTAAAGAGATAATCCGAGGGTGCTTTGATGTTAAAGTCGCCGAGAACCTTAACGTAAATATCATCCCAAAGTCCCATGGAGTCAAGAAGCGTTCCGTCAAGGTCAAAGATATAACCTTTAAAAGAAAATATATCCATCAGTATTTAATCTCCGGTGCCAATTTCCTGCGATAAGTCTTCCTTCGGCGCACCTCAGAGCGGTCTATTGACGTATAGCTGTCGCTGATGCTCCCGTAGGAATCAATCGCATATATTTTTATATTATACACTCCCGGAGCCTTAGAGTAAACAGGAAGTTTGACTTTATCAGCCATAGAGGAGATACCCTTATAAAAATCCGAGAAATAATCGTACCGCGTTCCGTCGCTGTAAAAGACCGCATAGCTGTGAACAAAATCATCGCTTTCGCCCTTGTCAAAGCATAGATATGTATTCCCGTTTTCATCATATTCCGTATGGCCGTGGGCGTTCGGCATAACGGGTAAGCTGTTATGCTTTCTTTCGGAAATAAAATCGGCTTTCTTGACAGCGTACGGTATTTTGACGCTCATATTCGTTTTTTCCTCCTTGCCGAGGCGGAAATTCATACGCCTTACGGTTATGCTCTCTTCTTCGAAATCAAGCAAATAGCCCATTGGGAACATATATGCGTCCGGCGGCACGGAGCCGTTAACCTTTCCCTTTTCGAGTTCAACATATGACGTAGACTGAGTTCCGAAGGCGGTAAACGCGCCCTGCCAGACACTTCTTTCGTCAAGAAGCGAATAGTGGAGATGACCTGCGAAATTTATCAAATTAGGATATTGAGAAAACAAGTCGAAAAGACCCTTGTCTCCCCAATCGTCGCTGCCGTACACCGTATTTTCGGCACAATTATGCGTCGTGACAAAAATCGGCCTGTCGCCGCATTCTTTTTTTGCAAGTTCAATTTCGATTTTGAGGTACGGCAAAATATTTCTGTAGCCGTCGGACATTTTTTCGCAATCGGGCGATACGCCGATAAAGTGAAAGCCGTTTACCGTATAGTGAGTAAACGGCGAAGAACCGATCTTTTTTGTGAAAAGCCGCCTGCAATTTTTCGATGTCCTTAAGCCGTAATAGTCGTGATTGCCCATAATGCTTTGAATAATCGGAATTTTTTCGCCGAAAACACTCTTAAACGCGGCTTTATATGTATCATACGCAAAGCCGCTCGCCATATCGCCTATATCGCCTGCAAATATAATCATATTACAGCCCTGTTTTTTGAGTACGGAAAGCGATAAGACAAGATTGTTTCGGAACGTCGTCTCGTTTTTTCTGCGAACAGGGCTGAGCTGGGAATCGGAAATTATGCCGACCCTCAGCCTTTCGTTAATATTAAAGGTTTTTCGTTCAAATTTAAACTCCATTTTTGATTGCCTTTCTTTTTACGGCAAGCTCAGATAAATTTTTTCTTTCTTAACGCCGCTGAAATCATAAAAACAAATCGGTATAAGCGAGAGCAAAAAGCCGATCCCGGGAATTACGGTAACAAGAGAGAAAAGACCCGTAACGGTGGAGGCACTCTGTACAGCCGGCACACCCGCCGCGGACGGCTCGATAAAATGAAACAAAGTAAGTGCAGCAGAAAGTCCCATAAAGCCTACTGCATTGTTGAATTTAGTGACGAAGGAGTTGAACCCCGGAATATTTATTACATAAGTCGCTATATACATTGCCGCCGGCATAATAACGTAACGCGGCGACGCCGTCATCGACATAAGAAGTGCCATCATGGGCTTATTTCTGCCCGCAGCCTTTATCATGTCTCGAACGGCAATTTTTTCGGTATGAGTGGAAAAACGCTCTTTTGAGTTTTTGAACAGCGTTAAGTAAGCCGCCGATGTTATTATACCCACAAATATCGACATTGCAAAGTAAACATATTTTTCCGGAATAAAAGACCGGAATATCGTAAGCAATCCCACCGGGAGCAAGCTACCTACCGAGCCTACCGTAACGTAGAACGACAGAAGCGAGGCTCTCTCGTCGCTGTTCGGCGTAGCAACACTCATAAGCCCCATGGCAGGCACATCGGTAAGCGTATATGCCATACCGAAAATTATGTAAGAAACGGCGGCAAATATCATTTTAAACATTGTAGGCGCTCCGGTCAAGGGCATAAACAGTACTATGGTGGTGACAAGCATCAAAAACGAACCTATCAAAACATAAGGCCTCATTTTACCGTATTTCGTGCTTGTTCTGTCTACTATTACACCCATCATAGGGTCGTTTAAGGCATCCCATACCCTTGCGACTATCATAAGCACTATAACGAAAGCCGACGGAATTATAAGTATGTCGGTAAAAAAATACATAAGGTATGATTGGGTTACGCCGGCTACCATATAGCTGCCGACTGCCGCAAATCCGTAGGAGGCTTTTTCCTTTTTAGAGATATATTTTTCCATATTTTCTCTTTTTTTGCAATTCATCTTTATTTTTTATTTTATAAAAAAATTATATTCGTCGAAAACACGTTGTAACAATCAAGACTTCGTTAAATCTTTGTAAACTTGTGTAAAAGCTTTGCTTTGTAACACATTGAATAAGCCGACATAAGATGTTATTGAAGCTATGGTCGGCGGGAACAGAGCATCGGTTTTTCCCGTCGGCTGTAAAATCGGCGATTTAAAGGCAAAATCACATTCGGTCGCCGAAATAATTACAGGAGGGATTTTTATGGCAGAAACAAAATCATGCTGTAACGACAAGGTATCCGGCAAAATTCGCGAAGCCGTGTGCATAGACACTAACCGAGTTTACGACTCTTGTGCGGATAAGGATTGTCTTGCGGACTTGAGGGTGTATTTTCCGCCGCAGTACCAGCAAACAATAGACAGGGCGACTAATGTAAGATGCAGGGGCTGTGAGATACTTAACGTCTTTATCGATGTGGAGAGAGTGCCGTTTAACCGCGGCTTTTACTCGGTTGACATCACATTTTTCTTTAAGGTAACGCTTGACGCATATTCCGTTGCGGCGGCTCCGCCCGAAACGGTGTGCGGATTTACCACATTTTCAAAAAAATGTATACTCTACGGCAGCGAGGGCAAGGTAAGAGTATACTCCTCAGAATTCCGTGCGGACTCGGGCGACAGACAAATCATTCCGCAAAACACAAATCCGAGAGCAAAAATACAGGTCGCCGATCCTATTTGCCTTGAAGCAAGGCTCTGCCGCCCGTGCGACTGCTGCGACTGTCTCGGTGACTCGTGCATTCCTGTCCCGTCCTGCGTGAAATGCGCGTTCGGCGACGAATTCCCGGACGATTTCGGCCACCGTCCCGTCGAAAAAGCCGTTGCGGTTACAATAGGTATTTTCACGATAGTTCAGCTTGAGCGCGACGTCCAGATGCTGATACCGGCATACGACTTCTGCATACCCGATAAGGAATGCAGCTGTGACACGGACGATCCGTGCGAGGCCTTCAGGAAAATACAGTTCCCCGTGGACGAATTTTTCCCGCCCAACGAGACTAAGCTTCAGACCGGCGTAAGCACCGCGACTTGCTGCGGATGTGAACGCAGCGATTAGGCAAAACAAAGAAGCCGATCCTATACGGTTCGGCTTCCTTGACTTTTTAGATTTGTAATGCTAAAATTCCATTGTTATAAATATGATGTATTTTTCGTGTAAAGAGGGAAAAGCTGTGAACGTATACGATTTTGACAACACCATATATGACGGCGAGAGCGGATTTGACATTTTTATGTTCTATCTTAAAAAGGATCCGAAAGAAATTGCCAAGCTCATACCGCGTTTCGGCGAGGCGTTCATACGCTACAAAAGAGGCGCAATAAAAACCGACGAGGTTATCGAACAATACGGCGATATGCTCACCGACTACTGCGTGAAAATCAAGGACATTCACAAGGACATCACAGAGTTCTGGGACGAGCACGAAAAGAAAATCAAAAACTTCTATGCCAAGATTCAAGCTCCCGACGACGTAATAGTTTCGGCCTGCCCCGAAATCATACTCGAGGAAATATGCAAAAGAATCGGCGTAAAAAACTACATCGGCAGCGTTGTGGATATGGAAAACGGAATCATAGAGCGTGTTTGCTACAAGGAAAACAAGATAGCGGCATTTAAAAGCATTTACGGCGACATGCCTATTGACAGTTTCTACACCGATTCCATGAGTGACAAACCGATGATGGACCTCGCAAATAACGCTTATTTGGTTTCGGGCGACCACATTGAGCTTGTAAAGAATGACGGCGTATGGTTGAGCGAGCCGAAAACGGGCTTGTTCAAATAATAAGTTAAGCAAAAAGCAGTAAATCAGCTTTGATTTACTGCTTTTTATGTTTTTACATCGACACTATATAACGCTTGATTTTTTCGAGATAATCAATATCGACAAGGGCGTCCAGCCGCGTTCCGTTCTCCTTATAGCTTTCGGAATACACGACTCCCGTTTTTCGAATTTCTCCGAGTATATGTCCCTCGCTGAACGGGACTAACAATATCGCTCTCGCCTTGGTTTTCGGCAGCGAGTCCTCAATAACCTCAAGCAGCCTGTCGATCCCCTCGTTTTTAACTGCGCTTATCATAACGGTTTTGCCGATTACCGGCATATCGTATGCGTTTTGGAGCTTGTCGCACTTATTCATTACCGATATAACCGGTATATTATCCGCTCCGAGCTCCTTTAAGACGGACGATGTAACGCTCAGATGCTCGGCACACTCGTCGCTTGACGCATCGCAGACGTTTAGTATAAGGTCGGCGTTTTTCGCCTCTTCGAGAGTTGATTTGAAAGCGTCGACAAGCTGATGCGGCAAACGCCTTACAAGCCCTACCGTATCAACGAGCATAACCTCTCGCTTTGACGGCAGCGTAAGCCTCCTTGCAGTCGGGTCGAGCGTAGCAAAAAGCTTGTCCTCCGACAGCACGCCCGCACTTGTAAGAGTGTTCATAAGAGTCGATTTTCCGGCATTGGTGTAACCGACTATGGCAACGGTGATTACGCCGTCCTTTTTTCGCCTTGAACGAATGAGGTCGCGTCGCTTTTCAACCCTCTTAAGCTCCTCGGACAACGCATGTATCCTGCGTCTTATATGGCGTTTATCGCTCTCGAGCTTGCTCTCGCCCGGACCTCTTGTGCCGATTCCGCCGCCGAGACGCGACATACTCTTGCCTCTGCCCGACAAAAACGGAAGCGAATATTTAAGCTGTGCCAGCTCCACCTGCAATTTACCCTCGCTCGACCTTGCCCTTGCGGCAAAAATATCGAGTATGAGCATGGTTCTGTCAACAACTCTTGTATCGGTTTTAGTCTCTATATTGTTGATTTGCGACGGTGTAAGCTCGCTGTCGGCTATTATAAGGTCTATATCGTTATTTCGACAAAAGGCGGCAACCTCCGCCATTCTTCCGCTGCCGATATATGTTGCCGGCGACGGAGCTTCAAGCTTTTGTATCACCGTTCCGATTATCTCGGCTCCCGCGGTTTCCGAGAGAAGAGCCAATTCCTCCATAGAGATTTCAGCGTTGTATTCGCCCGTGTCCACACCTATCAAAAGTGCTCTTTCGGGACTTTGACTGTTTTCATAAAACTCCATAATTCGCCTTTACCGTTTGTTCTGATTTAAAAATGACAGCGCCTTTATAAATCCGGCGTTGCACTTCGCATAATAATACTTATAAGAATCGCAGTAGTAATTTTTGCCTATAATACCGTTTTCCGTGGCTCTGTCGCGGCGGCAGCCGTTGCGGCAAACACAATAGAACGGACACGCTTTGCATTCGTCGGGAACATTTTGCGAATCCTTTATAAATTTAACCGCGGTTTCGCTGTTTCGCATTTCCTCAAACGTATTTTTGCCTATTTCGCCTATCTTATATCCGTCGAGCACATAAAAATCGCACGGGTACACACTCTTGTCGGCCTCAACAACATACTGAATGTTACAGCAGCCGAACGCGCTGCACATTTCGGGAGGTCTGCCGAGCATCACGGACAGCTGATTGTCTATATGGCGTATGCTTATGTAATTTCCCTTCAAAAGGTCGGAAAGCCAAAGATTAAATATCTTTACGAGGAACTCGGCATAGTCCTTGGGCGACAGGCTGTATGCGCTCTCACCGCGTTCCGATGAAAACGGCTCAAGGCACGGAATAAACTGCAAATATCTGAAGCCCTGCTTTTTCAAAAAATTATATATTTTCTCGGCGGAGCGTGCATTTTTGCCCGTAACGACCGAGAGCACATTATACGCCGCCCCTTGACGATCCAAAGCATCCGCCGCCTTTATTACCCTGTTAAATGTACCCTTGCCGCTCACATCGACGCGGTTGAGGTCGTTTATCTGTGCCGGGCCGTCAAGCGACAAACCTACAAGATAGTTGTTCTTTTTAAAGAATTTAGCCCAGTCGTCATCAATCAAAAGGCCGTTGGTCTGTATGCTGTGGTGGAATATGAGCCCTTTTTTTGCATATTTCTTTTCGATTTCCGCAAAGCCCTTGTAAAAATCAAGTCCCGCAAGCGTAGGCTCTCCGCCCTGAAACAAAAACGTACAGCTGCCACTTGCGTATTCCGCGGCACTTTTAATTATCTCCTCGGCGTCTGACAGCGACATCATACCGCAAAAAGCAGTTTCGCGGCAATTTGCCTCATCCTTATAAAAGCAGTATTTGCAATTCATATTGCACGCCGAAGAAGCCGGCTTTAAAAGAACACTTACATGTGGCATTTTCTACCTCCGCAGCTTTATGTAATATTTATTATATTAGCACACTCGTCTCGGAAACTCAAATTTTTCTCTCCGTGATGACAAAACAATCAGTATGTGATATTATGACATAAAAATAAAAAAGGAGCTGTAAAATGAGTAGGATTATAAATAAGCTGATTCGTAAAATCAGCGGCAGCGAGCTTGCGCAAAAGCAAAATGCGAGCATAATAAAAAACGGCAAGCCGAATGAGAAAATAATCCCGTTTTTGCGACAGGCAGCGGCGGACGGCTGCGTATTGCTGAAAAACAACGGGGCTTTACCCATAAACGGCAAGGATAATGTCGCGCTGTTCGGCAGAGTGCAAAACGACAGCTTTTTTGTCGGCAACGGCTCGGGCGGAGACGTATGCGCGCCTTATAAAATCAGCTTTGCCGACGGCATAGAAAAAAACGGAAAAATACATATAAACGAAGATCTCAGAAAAATTTATAATGATTGGTGCGGCAAGCGCAAAAACATACCGGATCCGGGGTTTTGGGGACATTGGCCGAGATTTTATCCGGAAATGCCGCTTAAAGACAACATTGTAAAAAGTGCATCCGAAAAGAGCAATAAGGCCGTGGTATTCATAGGCAGAAGCGCCGGAGAGGATCGCGAAAACGTTCTCGAAAAGGGCAGCTATTACCTCACGGACAGGGAAAAGGAAATGCTTGACCTTGTCACGGCTTATTTTGACGACGTCATTTTGGTTCTCAATATAGGCAGTCTTATTGATTTTGAAGAGATAGATGCATATAAGGATAAAATAAACTCGATACTTATAGCTTGGCAAGGCGGGATGGAGAGCGGAAACGCGCTTTCGGATATACTCTCCGGTGAAGTCACTCCGAGCGGAAAGCTCAGCGATACAATTGCAAAACGATATGAGGACTACCCGAGCAGCGGCAGCTTCGGCGCAAAGGAATACAACAACTATGTTGAGGACATCTTTGTGGGTTACCGCTATTTTGAAACCTTCGCCCCCGAAAAGGTGCTGTATGAATTCGGATTCGGTCTGTCTTATACAAATTTTAAAATCGAAACGGAAAAAGCGAACTATTCCGAAGGCAAAACAGAATTCAATGTTAAGGTGACGAATATCGGCTCGGTGCCCGGCAGAGAGACGGTTCAATTTTATGTTTCCGCTCCGAACGGCAAGCTCGGAAAAGCAAAAAAATCACTCGTTGCTTTTCACAAAACAGAGCTTTTGTCCCCCGGCGACTGTGAAACCTTCGTAACGGTGATTTCAAATGACAGCTTTGCTTCTTACGACGACTCCGGCAAGGCCGGACACAAGAGCTGCTATGTACTCGAAAGCGGAATTTACGATTTTTATGTAGGCAACAGCGTGCGAAACTGTGAAAAGGCGTATAGCTTTACACTTGAAAGCACAGTTGTAACCGCCGAACTATCCGAAGTTATGGCGGTCAGTGAAAACCGCGCGTTTGAACGCTTTGCCGCTGTTTGCGACGGCGACAAAATCGCTCTGTCAAAGGGAAAAGTGCCTGTTCGCACCGTTAGTCTGAAAAATCGAATACTCTCTTCTCTGCCGGACGGAAAAGAAATCAGCGGTGACAAAGGCTATAAGCTCTCCGATGTAAAGGCAGGTAAAGTAAAGCTGCAAGACTTTACAGCTCAACTTTCACTCGACGAGCTCGAAGCAATCTCTCGAGGCGAGGGACCTATGAACAGTTCACTCGGAGCAAAGGGTAACGCGGGTGCTTTCGGCGGCGTTTTAAAGTCGCTCAGGGAAAAGGGAATCCCCCCGATAATCACCACCGACGGTCCGTCCGGAATAAGACTTCTTTCCGCCTGTTCGCTGATGCCCTGCGGTACGGCGATAGCGTGTTCTTGGGACGAAAGTCTCACCGAGAAATTATTCACGGAAATGGGCAAAGAGATGATAAAAAAGGGCAGCGACGTGCTGTTGGCACCGGGTATGAATATACATAGGAACGTGCTATGCGGCAGAAACTTCGAATACTATTCCGAGGACCCGTACCTCACGGGTAAAACCGCTGCGGCAACGGTCAGGGGCATACAGAAAAACGGCGTTTCGGCGTGTCCGAAGCACTTTGCCGGCAACAATCAGGAATATAACCGCAATCACACCGATGACATAGTGTCCGAAAGGGCACTTCGCGAAATCTATCTCAAGGGCTTTGAAATATGCGTTAAGGAGTCGTCTCCGCACTGCATTATGACAAGCTACAACAAGATAAACGGCGTTTGGAGCCACTACAATTATGAGCTTTGTACCACCGTTTTGCGTGACGAATGGCACTTCGGCGGTATGGTTATGACAGACTGGTGGATGCGCTACGCTCCGTCACCCGAATTTCCGCAGATGAGAGACAATGCATATCGCGTCAGAGCGCAGGTTGACGTGCTTATGCCCGGATTTAAAACCGCTGTCAGCAAGAGCGGAGGAAACGACGGCTCTCTGCTTGAAACATACGGTCAAAAGGACGGAATAGCCTTAGGAGAACTGCAGAGAACCGCAAACAACGTTCTTCGCTTTATTCTCTCAACCGACAAAAAGCTAAACTGAATAAAATCCGTATAACATATAAAAAGACTGCCTTTATGCCGTGTGACGTACGTAATCACATTTGATAAATGCAGTCTTTTTTATTTATTCGCCGAGTCCTTTATGAGATATAATACCTTGCCTGCGCATTCCAAAGCTCGCTGTATTTGCCGCCTGCACCCAAAAGCTCGCGATGCGTTCCGTGCTCGACAAGCCGCGCGTTGTCAAACACGGCGATTTTATCGCAGAAGGCGCAGCTTGAAAGCCTGTGAGAAATATAAATCGCCGTTTTATTTTGAACAAAGGAATTGAAACGGCTGTATATCTCGTTTTCCGCAATGGGGTCGAGTGCAGCCGTAGGCTCATCCAAAATAACGACGGGAGCGTCCTTATACAGTGCCCTCGCAAGAGCAAGCTTTTGCGCCTCACCACCCGATATTTCAACGCCTGTTTCGTCCAAATCCTTATAAAGATATGTGTTTTCCTTATCCGCCAAGCGTTCGGCTCTGTCCTTAATATTTGCATTTTCGAGGCAAGCATAAAATCTGTCGCTGTCGAAATCGGAGCTTGCGCAAATATTATCCTTAAGTGATACAGAAAATATTTTAAAATCCTGAAAGACCACGGAATAAAGACCTGTAATGCTCTCTCGTGTGTATTCCTTAATATCGGTGCCGTTAATCAGAATTTCGCCGTCCGTCACATCATAAAGGCGGCACATAAGCTTGATAAAGGTGGTTTTACCGCTGCCGTTTCTGCCGACAACGGCAAGATGCTCGCCGTTTTCTATTTTGAGATTGACATTTCGGAGAGCGTAATTTTCGGCGGACGGATATTTAAATGAAACATTTTTGAATTCAAGCTCGAAGCCTGCGGATAAATCCAGCTTCTTTTCGCCGTAGGTCATTTCGTCATTCGTATTTACAATCTCGAAATAATAATTGACGAGCGGCACCATTTCGGCGGTCTTGCCAAAGGTTACCGCCATTTTCATTATGCCCGCAATAATCTGCATAAACGCTCCGCAATAAAGCACAAGCGAACCTATTCCGAAGAGTCCGTACAAGCCCTTGGTGCCGATAAAAAGATAAATTCCGAAGCCGACAAGCGCACCTAAAATCGCAACGAACGAGCTTTGCCTGGCCGTATTCATTGAAGCTTTTTTCAAAACCCTTTCGCCGTCTGTCAAAAGCTTGTCCGTAGCGGTGTGCTTTATTAGAGTCTGCTCGTTATAAACGCGGATTTCCTTGCCCGTATTGTAATCCGAAAACATGTTGAGAAAATAATAAAAAATTCTGTCAAGGCGCGAATACTCGTCGCTCGCCTTAAACCAAGCCTTGTTCATTCTGACCGCTACCACAAGAATAATAACCGCCATAACGGCTATTGCGCCGAAAATCGTAAGCAAAAATGCGGGACGTTCAAAAAACGAGGTGCCGGTTTTCTCAAAGCCGATTTTGAGCAGCGGAATTATTATAACAACGGATATAACCAGCGTAAGCGCACCCGATATAAAATCACGCATCATCCATGTAAACTGTACAAATGAGGAAAAGACCCTGTCCTGAGCCTCCGAATGCTTGTGAACAAGCTCCTTAAATTCACTGTTTTCAAGACGTTGATACTCAATGCGAAACAGCTTTGACGAAATTTCGCGAAGCTCCTTGTTGTACATCAGCGAGCGATAAACAAACTGCATTTCGCCGAGAAAGCAGTTGACGAAAAACAATACGGCGTTAATACCGACAGCCGAGCCGATATAGAGTGTGAGACTTTTCATGCCTGCTCCGCCGTCGAGCAAATCTATGATTTTTGATGTGAACCAAATGTTGATAAACGGCATAACAGCCGTAACAAACGCAACAGTAACGGCGGTGGGAATAAGGCGTTTTTCGAGACGGTTCATTTCACGGAACGCCGCAAAAACGGTTTTTACTCTGTTCATACGGTCTCTCCCCCGTTCTCTTTATAATAGTAGCTTTGGACTTGGTACATTCTGTAATATAAGCCTTTGAGAGCCATCAGCTCATCATGCGTACCGCTCTCGGCAATTTTCCCGTCCTTAACAAGCAAAATCCTGTCGCAAAAGCGCGTCGACGAGAGGCGGTGCGAAATAAAAAACGATATTTTGCCGCTTGTCATCTCGTTGTATTTCAAGTACAGCTCGTTTTCCGCAATGGGGTCGAGTGCCGCCGTGGGCTCGTCCAAAATCAAAACAGGTGCATTTTTGTATATTGCTTTTGCGAGGAGCAGCTTTTGCTTTTCACCGCCGGAGAAATCAACCGCGTCCTTATACACGTCCTTTATCATATAGGTTTTTTCCTTTAGCGGCAGACTGTTGATTTTTTCGGAAATACCCGCTTTATCAAATGCGGCAAAAAGCTTTTTTCTGTCATAGTCCGAGGCAGTACAAATATTTTCCGCAATTGTCATCGGCATAAAATAATAGTCCTGAAAAACTGCGGAAAAGAGGTTAAAATAGCTGTCGTTTGAAAAATCACGACTGCTTTTTCCGTTAATCAAAATCTCACCGGAAGTAGGATAATATAAGCCGCAAAGCAGCTTAACGGCGGTCGTTTTGCCTGCTCCGTTTTCGCCGACTATGGCTATGTTTTCACCCCTGTTCACCTTAAACGACATATTACAAACCGTGCTTTTTTCGGCGGACGGATATGTAAAAGAAACGTTCTTAAATTCAATTGAAGCGACGTCGTCAAAATCAATGTCGGGTCTGTTTTGACCCTCCTCCTCGCTTTCGACAAATTCACGGAAGGCTGCGCAATCGTTACAGCAACGCTCAAGATTCGAATACTGATACACGGCGTTCATTATCCAATTTGAAAAGCCCGTTATAATGCCGAAATAAAAAATGAAATCCGAAACAGACAGCCTGCCGCCGCATACAAGATATGAGAGATATGCATAGGCAACAAGCTCGCGTATGAGATTTAAAAGTGCTCTCAGTCCTCCGATTCTGATATTTTGGCGCATAAATTTTTGATTGATTTTTTCAAGGTCGCAGATTATTTTTGCAATGGCAAACAGGAAATAATCCGTAAAGCCGTACAATCTTATATCCTTAGCCGCAGAAAAATCACGGCAAAGATTATAGTAATAATCATAGCGAACAAATATTTTGCTTCGCTCGTTCTTGGTTTTCTTTTCCTTACCGTTCAAAAAGCCGAGCAAGAAAAACTCCGCCGCACAGGTGGCAAAAATAATCAATATCATAATAATGTTGATTTTATAAATCAGCGCAAGAGATGCCGCAACGCCTACAACACATACGCAAAATTGATTGCACGAATCGAGAAAATCCGACGAACCCGAATAATAGCTGCGGTAAAACTCCATTGCTCTCTTATTCTTTTCTCTGCCGCCCGGGCTTTCGATGTTTGTATAATCGGTGTTCAAATTCTTATTGAAAGCAAGCACCGCATAGCGCATACGAATAATACGCGCGCTGCCGTTTAAGAGCTCCTGCATAAACGGCGAAAGCCAAGTAGTCAGCACAACGAGCACGCTCAAAAGCCCCACGACAAGCGTAAGTCTGCCTACCGTTGCGCCCTCGTTTATGCAATCGATCATAGCCTTTGGTATATAAGAAGTGACAATCGGCTGAAACACAAGCGCCGGTATGCGTATAAGAAAATACACAAGGCTTTTCCTATCCCATTTAAGCCAATTCGACAGCATATATTTTATGTTATCTCTCATTATTTTATCCTCCGTAAGCACCTGTGCAAAAGCCCCTCACGCGACATACCGCGAAATCGGCATAATTGAATATTACATTAGCCGCATATAAAAGTCAATAAAAAAATTTGGGATATATCCCACACGATATATCCCAAATTCCTATACGATTTAACTATCATTGACAAAAAGGCGGTAGTTATGAAAATTAAAGATGCTGTTGCTCAAAGAATAATCGATTTATGTAAGGAAAAGAACATTGCCATAAACGCGCTCGGCAACATAAGCGGCGTAAATCCGTCCACGATTTACAGCATACTGAACACAAAAAGTCAAAATCCCGGCGTTGTAACGCTGCAAAAAATATGCGACGGCTTGGAAATATCAATACGGGATTTTTTTGACGTCGAGCTTTTTGACGACATTGAGCAGGAAATAATATAAAAACGAACAGACTGCGCTGCCGGCGGTCCGTTACGTAAGCTTATTCATATCATCCGGCATGGGTGCGGTAAATTCCATAATTTGCTCGGTAACGGGGTGTGTAAAGCGGACAAAACAGCAATGCAGTGCCTGATGTCTGAGTCTTTTATCCGTACTGCCGTACATATCGTCGCCCACAAGCGGCGCTCCGAGGCTTTTAAAATGAACACGTATCTGATGAGTTCTGCCCGTTTCGAGATGTATTCTCAAAAGCGTACAGCCGTCCTTTACCTTTAACGATTTCCAATGTGTAACGGCTCTTTCGCCGCCCACGCCGACATCGCGCAAGGTCTTCATGGGGTCGGGTCTTATAATAGGCTTATCTATAACGCCATCGCCGTAAAATTCGCCGCCGGCAACAGCTAAATACTCCTTATATATTTTACCGCTCAGCTTTGCCGCCGAAAATTTATTGAGAGCGCACACCACTATGCCCGACGTTCCCTTATCAAGTCTGCCGACAGAGCGGAATACGCACTCCTTCCCCTCTTTCATAAGATGAAATGCCACCGCATTTGACAGCGCGTCGCAACGGTGATTGTGCGATTCGTGCATGGCAATATCGGGCTTTTTGTTTATCACGAGTATATCGTCGTCCTCATAAATTATGTCGAGCGGTATCTCCGCAGGCACAGCGGAGGCGGTGCCTTCGTCGGACGGCAAATTCAAAGTCAGCGTATCACCCGAATTTAAAATGTCGATGCTTCTCGCCCCTACTCCGTTTTTCAATATGCCGTTTTCGGTGCGCTTTAAAACGCAGAGCATTCTGTGCGACACACCCCTGCGCTTTAAATAATCTTTTATTTTGACATTGCCGTTGTCATTGTCAATAAAAAATTCGATTTTGCGACCCATAATTCCACCATCGTTAAAATTCTGTTTTATTGCATTATATCATATAAAGGTGTAAAATAATATCGAAATTTAAAAGGGAGGAATACTATGCAGCTCGTAATAATGATAATTCACGACAGCGACCACATGAATTCCATTCTCGTAAAAATGATGGAGGCAGGTATCAAGGGCGGCTCGCTTATAGATTGCGAGGGTGCTCTTCAGGCAATAGGGCGCGCATCCTCGGATCCGCCGCCTGTTTTCGGCTCCCTGCGCGAATATTTAAACCCCGAAAGTGCCGCAAAAAACAAGCTACTTCTCTGCGCTATGGAGGACAAGAAGGTCGCAGTCGCAAAACAGATTGCAAACGAAGTCACCGGCGGACTCTCAAAGCCCAATACCGGCGTTATGTTTTGCCTGCCGCTGCTGTCGCACGAGGGATTAAAATAATATTGAATCTGATACGGAGGAAAAATTTATGCAGCTTTTGTTTTTTGTACTGAACCGCTCCGAAATGCTTGACGATATACTGACGAGTTTTGCGGATCACGACATACACGGTGCTACCATACTTGACAGCAAGGGTATGGTTCATCTTTTGGCGTCTCACAGCGACGAGGGCGAGGTTCCGTTTTTCGGTGCGATGAGGGCATTTTTAAAGCCTGAACGCGAGAACAGCAATCTTATAATCGCCGCAGTAAACGACGATCACGTTGAAAACGCCGTAAAGGCCATTGAGGATGTTATAGGTGATCTTTCCAAGCCCGATACCGGAGTGGTTTTCACCGTTCCGATAAGTTACGTGAAAGGATTGTATAAGGATGGAAATTAAAACACTTGCCACAGTCGCTTTGATGATGATATCGGGGCTTCTTTTCGGCAGGCTGTGTAAATACATAAAGCTCCCCAACGTAACCGGTTATCTTATAGCCGGGCTTGTTTTCGGCCCGTCGCTGTTTAACATCGTAGACCAAAATATGATAGACGAATTCGCAATAATATCAGATATTGCACTGTCGTTTATAGCATTTTCCGTCGGTTGCGATTTCAGCCTTGACTATTTTAAAAAGGTAGGCAGCGCACCCATAATAGTTGCTATTTTTGAAGCCATGGGTGCCGTAATACTTCTTACGGTAACGTTGATTATATGCAAGGTTGACTTAAAGCTGTCGATTTTGCTCGGTGCAATTGCCGCCGCAACAGCACCCGCCCAAACAATAATGGTAATAAATCAGTATAAGGCAAAGGGCCCCTTGACATCACTCCTTTTAAGCGTTGTCGCCCTTGACGATGCCGTGGCGCTTATAGGCTTCGGCTTTGCAAGCACAATAGTCACCGCCATGAACGGAAAAGGCGACAGGAGCCTCGTTCTCTCAATACTCGACCCGTTTTATCAAGTGCTGATTTCGGCAGTTATCGGCTTTGTTTTAGCTCTTGTGATGAAGGTTCTTCTGAAGTGGTTTAAAAAGCACTCCAACCGTATTTGCGTTATACTCGGTATGGTGGCGCTTACATATTATCTCGCCACGTTGCTCAAGGGTTCAAGCCTGCTCGCATGTATGTGCCTCGGCGCAGTGCTTACAAACATAATCCACGATTCCGACGACGTTGTAAAAGTCTCGGAGGGCTTCACTCCGCCTATATACATGATGTTCTTTGTAATTTCGGGCGCAGGGTTCGACGTATCGGCACTTAAATCCATCGGCTTTATCGGAATAATCTATGTGGTGGTAAGAGTTATCGGTAAAATGCTCGGCTCATATGTCAGCGGAAAAATTACGCATCAGCCCGATAAAGTATGCAAATGGTTAGGCCCCACGCTGATGCCGCAGGCAGGTGTTGCGCTCGGTCTTATCGCCGTCGCCTCAAGCATGGTACCCGACTATGCTCCGCAGCTTCGCACGGTAATACTCTGCTCGACGTTTATCTACTCCATCATAGGCCCGGGCGTTGCCAAATTCTCGCTTGTTAAAGCCGGCGAAATAGTTTTGCCCGACAAAAAACAGAAAAAAGCCGGAGCATAACAAAAGCCTGCATACATATGCAATTATTAAGCGTTCCTTGTTTTACGCAAGGGACGCTTTTCTCGTTATTTTATACAGATTTTGCAAATCTTTTTTTACTGCTTCAAACATTGAAATACACCCCGAACGTGTTATAATTATACATATATTTTTTGTATGTTGTATATAATATTTCGAAAGGTACGTGTTATTTTTGTCACTTGTTGCTATGAAAGAGCTGCTTGCGCGCGCCGAAGAAAAAGGTGTTGCCATAGGTGCCTTTTCCGTAGGCAATATGGAAATGGTAATGGGCGCCGTCAAGGCGGCGGAGGAGCTTGAAGCCCCTATTATTTTGCAGATAGCGGAGGTAAGACTTAAAAGTTCGCCTTTAGAATTGATGGGACCGATGATGATTTCGGCGGCTGAAAATGCCAATGTCGATATTGCGGTGCACCTTGACCACGGATTAAATGTCGAAACGGTTAAACAGGCTCTTGATATAGGCTTTACGTCGGTAATGCTTGACGGCTCGCTTTTACCGCTTGAGGAAAATATTAAAACGGTAAAAGGCGTCGTTGAAACCGCAAAGGAATACGGCGTAACCGTTGAAGCCGAATTGGGAGTTGTCGGCGGAAACGAGGGCGAGGGCAAAAGCCACAAAATTCTTTGCACAAACCCCGATGACGCTAAACGCTTTTGTGATGAAACGTGGGTTGACGCACTTGCCGTGGCAATAGGCAATGCGCACGGAAATTATCCCGTACTTCCCGAGCTTCGCTTTGACGTGCTTGAGGAAATACATAAAAAGGTCAATACACCGCTTGTGCTTCACGGCGGTACGGGTATAAGCGACGAGCAGTTTCAGAGGGCGATTTCACTCGGTGTTCGCAAGATAAATATAGCAACAGCTTCCTTTGACAGCTTGGCTTCTTATGCAAAGACTTATTGTGATAACAAGGAAAAAGCCAATTATTTTGAACTCTCCGCCTGTGAGGTTGAGGGAGTTTATCAAAATGTTAAAAGACATATTAAAGTTTTCAATATGGAATAATTAAGGAGACGATTATGAAATACATAGAATTTGATTCTTCAAAAAAATATGATCTTATTCTTTTGGGCAGAATTGCGGTTGACTTGAATCCCGTCGATTATTACTGCCCTCTTAACGAAAGCACCACCTTTAAGAGATACCTCGGCGGCTCTCCCGCAAATATAGCGGTAGGACTTGCGAGACTCGGTAAAAAATGCGGATTTTTTGCCCGTGTTTCCGATGACCAGCTCGGCACATTCGTAACCGATTTCTTTGAGAAAGAGGGAATTGACACCTCAAGAGTTAAGAGATGTGAAAACGGCGAGAAAATCGGTCTTACCTTTACCGAAATCAAGTCCGAAACCGAAAGCTCCATAGTTATGTATCGCAACGATGCGGCCGACTTGAAATTGGAGGTTTCCGATATTGACGAGGAATACATCAAGCAGGGTAAGGCTCTTTTGATTTCAGGCACCGCTCTTTGCGAAAGCCCGTCGAGAGAGGCGGCGCTCAAGGCTGTTATGCTTGCAAAGAGAAATTGTATTCCGATTATTTTTGATATTGACTACCGTGCATATAATTGGAAAAACGATGACGAAATTTCAATCTATTACTCCGCAGTTGCCCGTGAGGCAGATATTATTCTCGGCTCTCGTGAGGAATACGACCTTACCGAAAAGCTTATAAAGCAGGGTATGTCCGACGAGGAAACCGCTAAATATTGGCATTCGCAAAATGCTAAAATCGTGGTAATCAAGCACGGCAAGGAGGGCTCAACCGCTTATACAAATGACGGCGAAAGCTATAACATTAAGCCGTTCCCCGTTAAACTCCTTAAATCCTTCGGCGGCGGAGACGGTTACGCTTCCGCATTCCTTTACGGACTTTTTGAGGGCTATGATATAATCGACGCTCTCGAATTCGGCTCGGCTTCGGCGGCTATGCTTGTAGCTTCTCACGCTTGCTCACAGGATATGCCCTCTGTCGAAGCGGTCAAGGACTTTATTAAGAAAGAAAAAGAAGAATACGGTGAAATGATTGCAAGGGTGTAAATCATTCCGCTCCCTTTTTGATTTGCAGGAAGGCTAAATATGAAAAAACTGTTCAAAAACAAGATTTTCAAAGGTGTTGTCGGAACGCTTTTATGTGTTTGTATTTTGCTTTTTGCGGCAGTAATCGGCATTAACGCATATATGATTTCTTTTTCTAAAAAGAATTTTGTTACCGTAGACGAATTAAAAGCGGACAGCTATGATTGTATTTTGGTACTTGGTGCAGGGCTTTGGAGCGGCAAGCCGTCGCCTATGCTAAAGGAAAGACTTGATTTTTCTCTTGAAGCATACAATAAAGAGTGCAGCGACAGATTCCTTGTTTCGGGCGATCACGGCACGAAAAACTATGACGAGGTAAACGCTATGAAGGATTACCTTGTTGAAAACGGTATTTCGGCTGATTGCGTGTATATTGACCATGCAGGTTTTTCAACCTATGAGTCAATGTATCGGGCAAGAGATGTTTTCAAGGTCCAAAAGGTGCTTATTGTAACGCAAAAATATCATCTTTACAGGGCTGTGTATGTTGCAAGACAGCTTGGCATTGAGGCATATGGGCTTGACAGGGAGGAGCTCAAATATCCTGTCAAAAATAACATAAGAGAAGCGGCGGCAAGGGTAAAAGATTTCTTTTATTGTATAGCTGAGCCCGAGCCCACCTATCTCGGCGAAGAAATACCGATAAAAACCGCAAGTGCTTCGCTTACGGATGATAAGATAAAAGTTTAATTTATATAAACGAGGGTAATGTATGTACGAAAATCCTAAATTCAACCAAAACAACGAAAAAATCCTCTGCGAGAGAAACGGCAAAAACTCCGATATGCTGATGGATATAAGAGTTAAAATTCTCAAAGCGGGCGAAACAATGACCTTTTGCGAAGCGGAAAATGAAACGGCTCTGCTTTTGATGGCGGGAGATGTCGATTTTGTTTTTGACGAAAAAACCGAAAATGCAAAGAGACGTTCTCCGTTTCTTGACAAGGCAACGGCAATTCATTTTGCAAGGAATAACACGGTAACGGTTAAGGCGAACGAGGAGTCGAGATTTGTAATTGAGCAAACTGATAACTCAAACGATTTCGGCGTTCATTATTATAAAGGCGAGGATATGACAGTTCAGCACTTCGGCGCAGACCAATGGGACGGCACGGCCGACAGACAGGTGCTTACGGTGTTTGACTATGAAAATGCTCCGTATTCAAATCTTGTCTTGGGCGAGGTTTTCCACAAGCCCGGCTGCTGGACGAGCTATCCGCCGCATTATCATCCGCAGCCCGAGGTCTACTACTACGAATTTGATAAGCCGCAGGGCTTCGGCGTCGGCTTTAACGGAGACGATTGCTATAAGGTGGGTGACAAGGGCTGTCTTTGCATAACACCTATGCATACACATCAGCAGGCAGCGGCTCCCGGATATAAAATGTGCTATGTTTGGATGATAAGGCATCTTGACGGCGACCCGTGGAGAAAGACAAGAATAGACGCACCGGAGCACAAATGGCTTTTAGACGATAAATAAGGAGATAAAACTATGGCATATATGACTACCGCGCAGGCTCTCGTAAAATTCCTTGATAATCAATACGTTTCGTTTGACGGCAAGGAGACAAAATTCGTTGACGGAATTTTTACGATATTCGGTCACGGAATAGTTTGCGGACTCGGCGAGGCACTTGACTCCGACAGAGGCGAACTCACGGTTTATCAAGGCAAAAACGAGCAGGGCATGGCACACGTTGCCACCGCATTTGCAAAACAGAATAATCGCAGAAAAATAATAGCCTGTTCTTCTTCCATAGGTCCCGGTGCCGCAAATATGATAACTGCCGCCGCAACGGCTACGGTAAACCACATTCCGCTTTTGCTGTTTCCCGCAGATTCCTTTGCGTCACGCCAGCCGGACCCCGTGCTTCAGCAATTTGAGCAGGTAAATTCGCTTGCCACAACAACAAATGACGCTTACAAGGCGGTCACAAGATATTGGGACAGAATTTCACGTCCGGAGCAGTTGATGTCTGCCATGATAAACGCAATGCGCGTTTTAACCGACACGGCAGAAACGGGCGCCGTATGCATTTCTCTTCCGCAGGACGTCGAGGGTGAAAGCTATGATTTCCCCGACGAATTTCTCGCAAAGAGAGTACATAAAATTACAAGAATCGTCCCATCCCTCGACGAGGTTAACGATATAGCCGAAATTCTTTTAAACGCCGAAAAGCCGCTTGTTATCTGCGGCGGCGGAGTAAGATATTCCGAGGCGGGAGAAGCACTTGAGATGTTCTGCAAATCATTCGGCATTCCCTTTGCCGAAACACAGAGCGGCAAAACCGCCTGTCTCTCAAGCGATCCGCTGAACCTCGGCGGACTCGGAGTCACGGGTAATTCGGCAGGAAACGACATTGCAAAATGCGCCGACGTCATTCTCGGCATAGGCACTCGTTTTTCCGACTTTACCACCGGCTCAAAGAGCCTTTTCAGAAGCGACGCAAAATTTATAACCATTAACACTTCCCGCTTTGACGCATACAAATTAGGTGCCGTAAAGCTCGTAGCGGACGCAAAGCTCGGAATAATCGCTCTCGGCAAGGCTTTGTCGTCTCACGAATACAGAACAAAATACACCGATGAAATCGCAAAGGCAAAAAAGTGCTGGAACGATGAGATGGAACGCTTTGCAAAATACAGCTACAACGAAAGCTTCACCACACTTATAAAAGCTCAGTACGAACGCTCCGTTCCGGAGTTTGCAGAGAAGTTCGGCACAATAACGCAGGTGGCGGCAGTCGAAAAAATACGCGAGATCATTCCCCACGACGCGATTTGCGTAGGCTCCGCAGGTTCTCTGCCGGGAGATCTCCAAAGGATGTGGACCTCGGACAGCAGATATTCCTACAACATGGAATACGGCTACTCCTGTATGGGCTATGAAATCGCGGGCGCGTTGGGCTCAAAGCTTGCAGAGCCGCAAAAAGAGGTGTATGCGATGTGCGGCGACGGCAGCTATCTTATGCTGCACTCAGAGCTTGTCACATCAATCCAGGAGCATAAAAAAATAAACGTACTGCTGTTTGACAACAGCGGCTTCGGCTGTATAAACAATCTTGAAATGTCAAACGGAATAGGCAATCTCGCAACGGAATTCCGCTTCCGTGACGAAAACGGAGATCTGCTCGGCGACCTTGTTCCTATCGATTTTGCAAAAAGCGCGGAAGGCTACGGAGTTAAAACGTACACGGCAAGAACTCTTGAACAGCTTGAAAATGCACTTCGTGACAGCCTTGATTCTAAGGTTTCGACGCTTATAGACATTAAGGTTTTGCCGAAAACCATGACAGACGGCTATGGCGCATGGTGGAATGTCGGCGTGGCGTCAACCTCCGACAACAAGGCGGTCAACGAGGCTTACAAAAATAAAAAAGAAAACGAAAGTAAAGCGAGGAAATATTGATATGCTTGATAAGAACAAAGTTAAATTAGGTATTGCACCTATCGCTTGGACAAATGACGATATGCCCGATTTAGGCTCGGAAAACACCTTTGAACAGTGTATTTCCGAAATGGCTCTCGCCGGCTTTACCGGCTGCGAAGTCGGCAACAAGTATCCGCGAGACGACATACCCGCACTCAAAAAAGCTCTCTCGCTTCGCAATATGCAAATTTGCAATGCTTGGTTTTCTTCATTTCTTCTTACGAAACCGTATGATGAAGTAGAAAAAGACTTTACAGACCATATTTCTTTTCTTAAAGAAATGGGCGCAAGGGTTGTCGGAATTTCGGAGCAGAGCTACTCTATACAGGGCACCGATAAGTCGGTTTTCAAGGACAAATACATAATGAACGATGACGAATGGGCTCGCCTTTGCGACGGCGTAAACCGTCTCGGCAAGGTCGCAAAGGATATGGGCATAGCCCTTACATATCATCATCATATGGGCACAGTTGTTCAGACCGCCGCCGAAATAGACCGTCTTATGGAAAATACCGACCCCGAGCTTTTCAGTCTTTTATATGATTCGGGTCATCTTGCATACTGCGGCGAGGATTACATCGGCGTTTTGAAAAAATACGCAAACAGAGTAAAACACGTGCACTTAAAGGATGTTCGCCCCGAGGTAATAGATAAGGTTAAGAAGGAAAACCTCAGCTTCCTTGAAGGCGTGCGGCTCGGAACGTTCACGGTTCCCGGCGACGGCGCGATAGACTTCGGCCCGATATTTGACATTCTTGCGGACAGCGGCTATGAGGGTTACGTTCTCGTAGAGGCGGAGCAGGACCCTGCCAAGGCAAACCCGTTTGAATACGCGCTCAAGGCAAGAAAATACATTGCCGAAAAAGCCGGGCTTTAATTTAGCGGAGGTTAAGAAATGAGTTTTCAATTTATTATGCCGAAACAAATTTTTTACGGTGAAAACGCCTTATCGACCGCAGCAGAGCATATATGCGCCTTGGGCAAAAAAGCTCTTGTGGTTACCGACCCCATGATGGTAAAGCTCGGCAACACCGCAAAGATTACGGATATACTTGACAAAGAAGGCACTCGGTACGCAATTTTTGACGGCGTCATAAGCGAGCCCACCGACAGGATTATCGAAGCAGGCTTAAAGGTATGGAACAATGAAAAATGTGACTTCCTGATAGCCGTAGGCGGCGGCTCGCCGATAGATGCTATGAAGGCGATAGGTGCGGTTGCGACAAGCGGCTGCTCCGTCAACGATTTTCTCGGTAAGATAATTACCGTCCCCACTCCGCCAATGGTAGCAATACCGACAACGAGCGGTACCGGCTCGGAGGCTACGCAGTTTACAATAATAACAAACACGGAAAAGGACATAAAAATGCTCTTAAAGGGCGCGGTGCTTATGCCCGACCTTGCAATAGACGATCCGGCGTTTACCATGACCGCTCCGCCATCCGTTACGGCCGCTACCGGACTTGACGCACTTTGCCACGCAAGCGAGGCGTACACATCAAGAAAAGCACAGCCAATGACGGACGATCTCGCTATCAGCGCGGTAAAAAGAATTTTCAAATATCTCCCCACGGCTTATCGCGAGCCCCAAAACATTGAGGCAAGAGAGCAAATGAGCCTTGCGGCTCTTGAAGCCGGCACGGCGTTCAACAATGCTTCCGTTACCGTAATTCACGGTATGTCACGACCGATAGGCGCGCTGTTCCATGTGCCGCACGGAATAAGCAACGCCATGCTTATGGCGGAATGCTTCGACTACGTTTACGACGGCGCAGAAAAGCGCTTTGCTGATATGGCACGGGCAATAGGGAAAGCCGCAAGCGACGATTCCGACTCCGCCGCAGCAAGGAAATTCGTTGATGCCTGCAAGGAGCTTTGCGACATCTGCGGCATACCGAGCGTATCGGGCTACGGAATCGACCTTGTAGATTTCCGCAAAGCGATGCCGAAAATGGCCGAGGATGCCTTCGCATCCGGCTCACCGTCTAATACGATAAAGGATATATCCGTTGAAGATATATTGAAGATTTACGACAGACTTTGTAAATAATTTTTCGGATACAAACAGTATAAATCTCGCTGTTTAAATCATATTTCACTCAAAATTTGCCGACGGCACAATTTTGAAACAGCAGAAATCACCGGTTATACCTGTCAGGGCAACACGGGACGCAGGGTGATTTTAAATAACTATTTGTTGCCTGAAAGGTTATGTGATAATTATGTTAAAAATCGGCATCATCGGCGCAGGACGCATTGGCAAGGTGCATCTTGAGTCAATCTCCTACCACGTAAAAAATGCAACGGTAACCGCAATGGCAGATCCGTTTATGAACGAAGAAACCGAAAAGCTTATAAGAAGCTATGGGGTTTCAAAGGTGACAAAAGACTATAAGGACATTTTGAACGACAAGGATATTGACGCCGTTCTTGTCTGCTCCTCAACCGACACACACGCCGCAATTTCGATAGAAGCCATAAACGCCGGAAAGCACGTTTTCTGCGAGAAGCCGGTTGACCACTCAATCGAAAAAATCCAAGCCGTCGCAGACGCTTTAAAGGAGCATCCGGATATTAAGTTCCAGGTGGGCTTCAACCGCCGCTTTGACCATAATTTTGCCGCTATACGCAAGGCTTATGACGACGGAAAAATAGGTGAAGCGCACATACTGAAAATTACCTCGCGCGACCCCGAACCGCCGAATCCCGCATACATAAAGGTATCGGGAGGTATCTTCCTCGATATGACGATTCACGATTTCGATATGGCGTGTTTCCTCACCGACAGCGACGTTGAAGAGCTTTATGTAAACTCCGCGGTGCTCGTTGATCCGGCCATAGGCGAGCAGGGCGACGTTGACACGGCAATCATAACCATGAAAATGGCAAACGGCGCTTTGGCGGTTATAGACAATTCGCGCAAGGCGGCTTACGGCTATGACCAGCGCGCCGAGCTTTTCGGCTCTAAGGGTATGGTTGCGACGAGCAACGACACCGTATCCTCGGCGGTAATATCAAACGCTGACGGCGTTACCGGCGAAAAGCCGCTCTTCTTCTTCCTTGAGAGATATATGGACTCATTCTCCGAAGAAATGCGTCAATTCACAGAGGCGGTCATAAACGATACCGAGGTTCCCGTGGGTATTCACGCAGGCCTTCAGTCTGTAAAGATAGGTCTTGCCGCAAGAAAATCGGTAGAGGAACACAGACCCGTAAAGATTTCCGAAATACAGTAATATAAATACCAAAATAAATAAATCCCGAACAAAGGCCGCACATTTATAGGCCTACTGTTCGGGATTTTATTTTTAATTTAATTTAATCGTTTAATCATCTTCTCCACGGATTAGCGGGATCGGGATCTGTCGGATCCCAGCCGCGGCGACCGTCAGAGGCACTGATTTTAACCGCCGAGGGCTTCGGAAGAACAGTTCCTCCCCAGCTGTCATATATCATAACCGTTGTTCCGAGCGGACAGCAATCATATATCCACTTGGCGTCAGCAGTTGTAAGTCTGACGCAGCCGTGAGAAGCAGCACTGCCGAGCTTATTATAGCTCCTGTAAAGGAGCGTGGAATTGTCCTGCTTTGAATACGGTACGGAGTGAAAAAGCACCTTACCGACTATTCTCGTTGAATACTGCCCGTGGACGTTGCCCCTAAGCTCCTTCCAGCGATATTTTGCCGGAGTGTTGAAAACTCCGACGGGGGTTAAGCCGTCCGTTCCCACCGAGCACACAAAGGCTCTGTCCGGCACGGTAAATTTACCGCTGTTATCCTTTGCATAAACCGTGATACAGTTATTTGTGCGATCAACCGCTATAAGATAAGGCGCATTGTGATTTACCGCCTGTGGGTGAAGATAATAGCTGTATAACGTACCGTTTGTGAGAGTATAGGCATAGCCGTCATAATATATGGGGCCGTTGTAATTTTTGTTCCAAACGCCGCCGTCAATGGCATTAAGAGTGTCACCGTAAACGTATGCACCGTTATAACCGAAATCTACAACACCGCCCGATACGACATACCAATCGTCACCGTATTTAACGAGAGTATTGGTGTCCCAGCGCAATATGCCGCCGTATACGTAATACCACGTGCCGTAATACTTGGTAAGACCGGTATAGCTCCAGTCGAGAACGCCTTCCTTTACGTAATACCATGTATCGTAATACTTGGTAAGGCCTGTGTAATTCCAATTAAGTACGCCGTTTTCGACGTAATACCACGTACCGTAATACTTGGTAAGACCTGTATAATCCCAATTAAGTACGCCGTTTTCGACGTAATACCACGTACCGTAATACTTGGTAAGGCCTGTATAATCCCAGTTAAGTATGCCGTTTTGCACATAATACCACGTACCGTAATACTTGGTAAGACCTGTATAATCCCAGTTAAGTATGCCGTTTTCTACATAGTACCACGTGCTGTAATACTTGGTAAGGCCGGTATAGCTCCAGTCGAGAACGCCGTCCTTTACGTAATACCATGTGTCATAGTATTTGACAAGCCCCGTATATGAGCTGTCCTTTTCGCCGTCCTGCATATAATACCATGTATTGCCTTCTTTTTTCAGTGAATCCTTTTCGGAGGCAAACGACGCCGTTGAAAATGCCCCGAGAAGTACCGATAGAAGCAGTATTATTGCCAAGATTTTTTGATATGTATTCTTCATTATTCCCTCCGAGAAAGCATTTGAAATGTAGCAATAAAATTATATCTTTATTAAATGCCGTAGTCAAGCACTTTCAGCGAGCATCATACAATCGTTACATATTGTAATACAACAATTTGCTATTGCAAACCAAGGCTTATCGGTATATAATAACAAAAGGTATTCAACCTATAATTTAAAGTACAGGGGAGCTTGTTTTTGCAGGCTGAGAGGAAGTCATCAACTTCGACCCTTTTTCACCTGATGCGGATAATGCCGCCGTAGGAAGTCACCCGAAAAAGACTTGTTAAACGGAGCTTCGCATTTTGAGTGAAAAGCTCCGTTTTTTATTTTGTCAAAAATAAAAGTCGGACTGTGCACAAAAAAGGATGTGAAAATGCCCCGCGGGGAAAACGACGCGGCAAAAAGCAGGGGGAGCGCCCTGAGTTTTGTAATTTCAATGTTGCACCGTATGATGACAACACTGCTGCGATGGGAAGCCGTGTTCCGGCGTGAGAGGAGGCCAAAAAGCCTCGACCGATATAAAACTTTCTAAGGAGCAATTAAAATGAAAAAAAATCAGGTTAAAAAGCTTGCCCTTGCAGGTATGTTTTGTGCGGTAGCCGTTGTCGGCAGTTTATTCTCTTTCCCGGTATTCGGCAGTAAGTGTGCGCCGATACAGCATATGGTAAACATTCTCTGCGCCGTACTTCTCGGTCCGTGGTACGGTCTCGGCGTCGCCTTTGCGGCATCTCTCATCAGAAATCTGCTCGGGCTCGGCAGCCTTATGGCTTTCCCCGGCAGCATGTTCGGTGCCCTCATATGCGGTCTAATTTATAAAAAGAGTAAAAATATTCCGCTTACTCTCGTGGGCGAGGTCGGCGGAACCTCTCTGCTCGGCGGCCTTTGTGCATATCCCGTAGCCGTATTACTCATGGGCAAAAGTGCCTCGGATGTTGCTTTTTACGCATATATAATCCCGTTCTTCATCTCAACCGCAGTCGGCTCGATTATTTCGGGAATTATTGTTTTCACGCTTAAAAAATGCGGCGTTCTTTCCAAAATGCAAAACGGGTTGAAATAAAGCTTTATGTCAAGTCGTACCTTACGGTACAAAAAAATCGCACTTATATTATGAACCGAAAGGCCGTGAAAAAATGTTCGGAGAAATGCTGCAAAACGTCAGAAAAAAAAGACCGCTGATTCACAGTATAACAAATTTCGTTACGGTTAACGACTGTGCAAATATACTCTTGGCATGCGGTGCGTCACCGATAATGGCGGATGACGAAAGAGAGGCGGCGGAAATTACATCCGCGTGCGACGGGCTCTGCATAAACATCGGCACGCTTAGTTCTCGCACGATTCCCTCAATGCTTGCGGCAGGCAAAAAAGCCAACGAGCTTTGCCATCCCGTAGTTTTAGACCCGGTCGGCGTCGGGGCATCGCATTTTAGAACAGACACGGCATTTAAGCTTCTTAACAACATACACTTTTCGGTAATTCGCGGCAACATCTCGGAAATCAAGACATTGGCACTCGGAACAGGCTCCGCAAAAGGCGTTGACGCAGATATTGCCGACAGTTTTACCGAGGAAACTCTCGATAAAGCGGTAGCATTCGCAAAGAGCTTTTCGGAAAAGACCGGCTCGGTAATTGCAATTACCGGAAAAACAGACATCGTAGCCGATAAGGACAGGGCTTTTGTAATAAGGAACGGTAACGATATGATGTCACTTGTCACGGGCACGGGCTGCCAGCTGTCATCACTCACCGCCGCATTTATCGCGGCAAATCAAAACGACATACTGACGGCGGCGGCTTCTGCCGTCTCAGCCATGGGGCTCGCGGGCGAAACGGCATTTGGCAGGCTCTCCCCTCTTGACGGCAACGCTTCATACAGAAATTACATAATCGACGCTGCCTGCAATATGACACCGCAAGGATTGAAAGAAGGTGCAAAATATGAAATGCGATAAAAAAAATATGCTTCTCTACGCCGTAACCGACCGTGCTTGGGTCGGCAAACAGACGCTTTGCGAACAGGTAGAAGCGGCATTAAAGGGCGGCTGCACCTGCGTTCAGCTCCGTGAAAAAGAGCTTTCCGATGCGGAATTTCTTGAGGAAGCGGTTAAAATACATGAGATATGCAAGCACTACGGTGTACCGTTTATCGTCAACGACAATGTAGATATTGCCGTCAAATGTCACGCCGAGGGAATTCACGTAGGCCAAGACGATATGAAGGCCTCCTGTGTTCGCGAAAAAGTCGGCGACGATATGATAATAGGAGTTTCCGCACATACCGTTGAAGAAGCCGTTGAAGCCGTTAAAAACGGTGCCGACTATTTGGGAGCGGGCGCGGTTTTCGGATCCTCGACAAAGCAAAATGCAGGCGCAATGAAAAAGGAAACGCTCAGAAGCATCTGCGAAGCCGTAGACATTCCCGTTGTTGCAATCGGCGGAATCAACGGCAAAAACTTAAAGGAACTATCTCACACGGGAATTGACGGTGTTGCTCTTGTCAGCGCGATATTTGCGGCAGACGACATCGAAAATACGTGTCGCGCGCTTCGCAATCTGACGGAGGAAACGGTGAAGTCAAAATGAAACTAAGCGGAGCCGTATTCGATTTTGACGGCACTCTTTTTGATACAATGTCGATATGGGACACCGCAGGAGAAGATTATTTAAAGCAATGCGGCAAAGTCCCGAGAGAAAACCTCTGTGAAGTGCTTAAGCCCAAGAGCCTTTCGGGGGCAGCAGAATATCTCAAAAAAAATTACGATTTACCCTTATCTGTAAACGAAATAGTTGACGGCGTAAACAAAACGGTGGGCGACTTCTATCTCTGCGAAGCACAGCCGAAGAACGGCGTACGAGAATTTCTAACCGCTCTTCGCGAAATTAACGTGCGTATGTGCATTACGACAGCCGCGGAACGAAAGCTCACAGAGGGCGCACTTAAAAGATGCGGCCTTTTTGGATTTTTCGAAAAAATATTCACTTGCGGAGAAGTCGGGCACGACAAAAACGACCCGTACATATATTGTGAGGCACTGTCGTTTCTCGGCACAAAAAAAGACGAAACTCTCGTCTTTGAGGACGCATATCACGCCGCAAAGACGGCAAAGGGAGCGGGTTTTTATGTGGCAGCGGTCTATGACAGCCGCGAAAAAGCTCCCGAAAAGATGAAAGCCGTATCGGACATTTACTTAAACAACTTTCTTTTCCCGAGCGACTTTATAAATGATATAAAAAAGATAAAATAACAAAACAGCGGCAAACCGGGGGCACCACCTTTTGTCGCTCTATAAAAATAATGCTAAGCTTATAAAAAACGGAGGCAAATATGAAAACAGCATTATCAATCGCAGGCAGTGATTGCAGCGGAGGCGCCGGTATTCAGGCCGATCTGAAAACGATGACTATGAACGGAGTTTATGCCATGAGCGCCATTGCGGCGCTGACGGCACAGAACACCACCGGCGTAACAGACATCTCGGAGGTATCTCCGGAATTTCTCAAGGAACAGATTGACGCGGTATTCACGGATATACGACCCGATGCAGTTAAGACGGGTATGATTCCTACGGCAGCGTTAATTCGCGTAACAGCCGAAAGGCTGAAATTCTACGATGCTCAAAACATCATAGTGGATCCGGTTATGGTTGCGACCTCCGGCTCAAGGCTCATGGAATCTCCGGCAGTTGCCGTGATGAAAAAGGAACTTTTACCGATTTCTACACTCGTAACGCCCAATATTCCCGAAGCAGCCGTGCTATCCGGCATGGAAATTAAGGACAAGGACGATATGGAAAAGGCCGCAGCAAAAATTCATTCGGAATGCGGCTGCGCCGTGCTTTTAAAGGGCGGACACAGCATTGAGGACGCAAGCGACCTTCTCTATAACGAAAACGAGAGCTTTTGGTTCTACGGAAAGCGCATTGCCAATCCCAACACCCACGGCACCGGCTGCACGCTGTCAAGCGCAATAGCCGCCAACCTCGCCAAGGGATACGATTTAAAAGCTTCCGTAAAGCTTGCCAAGGATTACATCTCGGAGGCACTCGCCTTTATGCTCGATTTAGGCAAGGGAAACGGTCCTATGAATCACGCTTTCATGCTTTCCGGCAAATACGCCGCAAAAAGCAGCGGAGAATAAAAAGTCAAAGTTATGAGCGGCTCTGCCGTTCGACGATCAACCTAATACAAAGGAGAACAAAAATGAAAACAGAAGCTTACGCAACACAGATGGACGCCGCAAGAAAAGGCATTATTACCGATGAGCTGAAGGCAGTAGCCGAAAAAGAGCACATGACAACAGATGAGCTATTACCCCTCGTAGCCTCAGGTAAGGTCGTAATACCCGCCAACAAGCGTCACAAGTGCCTGTCGCCCGAGGGCGTCGGCTCAATGCTCCGCACAAAAATAAATGTAAATCTCGGCGTTTCGAGAGATTGCAAGGACTATGACATTGAGATGCAAAAGGTTCTCTCGGCAGTTAATATGGGTGCCGAAGCTATAATGGATCTCTCAAGCCACGGCAACACACAGCCGTTCAGGCAGAAGCTTACGCACGAATGTCCTGCTATGATAGGCACGGTGCCTGTTTACGACAGCGTAATTCACTATCAGAGAGACCTTGACACTCTGACCGCAAAGGACTTTATTGACGTCATAAGACTTCACGCAGAGGACGGAGTCGACTTTGTAACGCTCCACTGCGGAATCACAAGAAAAACAATTGACCAGATACGTAAGCACAAAAGGAAAATGAACATAGTTTCGCGCGGTGGCTCACTCGTTTTTGCATGGATGTGTATGACAGGTGAAGAAAACCCGTTTTACGAATACTATGATGAAATACTTGATATATGCCGCGAATATGATGTTACAATCTCTCTCGGCGACGCCTGCCGCCCCGGCTGTCTTGCCGACGCGACCGACGTATGTCAAATCGAAGAGCTTGTACGTCTCGGCGAATTAACAAAAAGAGCTTGGGAAAAGGACGTTCAGGTTATGGTTGAGGGCCCCGGACACGTTCCGATGGACCAGATAGCTGCCAATATGAAGGTTCAGCAGACAATATGCATGGGTGCTCCCTTCTACGTTCTCGGGCCGCTCGTAACCGATATAGCTCCCGGATATGACCACATAACGGCAGCAATCGGCGGAGCCATGGCGGCAATGAGCGGCGCGGCTTTCCTCTGCTATGTAACTCCGGCCGAGCATCTCGCTCTCCCGAATCTCGACGACGTTAAGCAGGGCATTATCGCAAGCCGTATAGCGGCTCATGCGGCGGATATTGCCAAGGGCGTCCGCGGAGCACGTGATATCGACGACAAAATGGGCGACGCAAGACGTGCACTTGATTGGGAAGCCCAATGGAAATGTGCCATTGACCCCGAAACGGCTAAAGCAATACGTGACGACCGCTCCCCCGAGCACGACGACACCTGCTCAATGTGCGGTAAGTTCTGCGCCGTCCGCAGTATGAATAAGGCACTCGCCGGCGAGCATATAGACATACTGTAAAAACCACTCATTAAGTAAAAACGAGCTGTAACGGTTAAAACCTTTACAGCTCGTTTCGTTTTTATTTGTTAAATATCAGCCTTTATCAATGTTATTTGAGAAAATATCGGCAACCTCACTCATTATGATATACGCCGTCGGGTCTATGCCGTGAACGTAGTCCTTCATTTTACCTACCTGATACCTGTTAACTACGAAATAAATCATCGCCTTATCACGATTTGAATATCCGCCCTTTGCATTGAGCCTTGTAAGGCCGCTGCCAAACGCCTCGCTCAAGACCTCACATATCTCTTCGGGTCGTTCGGTTATAATGACGGCACACTTTGAGCGGTCTATGCCCTCGACTATAAAATCAACTGTTTTCAACGCCGCCGAATACGTAACTATGGAATAAAGCGGAAGCACCCAGCTTTTAAGCACGATTCCGCAAATGACATACAAAAGGAAATTATATATCATAACGAATGTGCCGACGGTAATTCCGAGCCGCTTCGCAAAAATGACCGCCATAACCTCAATGCCGTCCATTGCCCCTCCGTAACGGATAGCAAGACCGCTTCCGATACCGGAAAGGACGCCGCCGAACAGCGCGCAAAGCAACAAATCGGTTCCTGCGAGCGGCGATGCTATACTCACATCCACCGGAAACACATCGGTAATCAGCCACGCAAACAGCGAATAAACGCCAACCGCATAAATCGAATAAAACGTAAAGCCTGCGCCTTGCTTTTTAAGTCCAAACAAAAAAAGCGGCACATTTAGGATTAAAAGAAACAGAGAAAGAGTCAAATTCGGCGGCGTAATCTGCTCAAGCAGCATTGACGTTCCGGAAATTCCGCTGTCGTACAGCTTGACCGGGGTCATAAAAATCGTAATGCCGAAAGCGTTTATCATTCCGGCTATCGTAAGCATCAAAATGTTTTTAAAAGCTCTTTTAAATCGAATGTTTCGGGGGTGTTTCACTTGACAAGCACTCCTTTAATAAACATAGGTCCCGCAAGCCGCCATGGCAAGGTGATAAGCTTAACATTAAATCCGCCGCCTCTTCCGAATCATACGCAAGCTTATGCACATACGAGATTATCAATTAGATTTTTCAGTATAAATTATATATAAATCGTAGGTCAAAGTCAATCGACAGTAATTTACGAAGTGTCATCTCACACAGACACAAAAATCAACCCTTTGAGAAACATTTATTTCTCAAAGGGCTGATTAACTGAATTAAATTCATACAGTGCTTTTTTGAGACTTGTTTCGAAAATCAATCGCAATAAAATCGATTCATAAGCGTCGCCGCCGACAAATCTTTCGGCACTTCATCATCTCCGCTCAAAGTCGCTTTGAATTTTCGGTAAGAGCCGCAAGAAAAGCTTCACTTGTAATAACACCTTCAAATCCCATTTCTGATGCGAGATATGACACATTCGGTTTTTTCAATGCGGCCTTCTCCATAAGCGAGTCATCGGTAAGGATTCTGTTCGTTTTATCGTCCATAAGTATATGCTTGTCTGCCATACACACGGTTCTGTCGAAGTTTTCGGCAACAAATTCCATATCATGTGTAATGGTAATTACAAGCTTTCCCTCGGAGGACAGTGCATTAATAATTCCGGACAGAAGTCTTATGCCGTGTCTGTCCTGACAAGCGGTCGGCTCATCAAAAACAAATACATCCGGGTCGGCCGCTATTGCCGCGGCTATCGTCACAAACTTTCTGTATGAATACGAAAGATTGTACGGATTTTCATTGATATACGGCTTAAGTCCCGTCAATTTAACCGCTTTTTTTAATCTCTTGTTCACCGTTTCTTCATCCACCTTAAAGTATCTCGGCGTGTATGAAATTTCGGCCAGTACCTCCTGATTAAAAATTTGGTCGTCGGGGTTTTGAAATACGTAAGCCACTTTTCGCGCAATCGTCGCGGTCGTTTTGCCTTTTGTCGATACACCGTTTATAAGCACTTCACCCTTTGTGGGCTTAAGCAGACCGTTCATAAGCTTTGCGGTTGTTGTTTTTCCGGCTCCGTTTTCGCCTATAATCGCTATTTTTTCGCCTAAATCCGCAGAGATGCTTACGCCTTCAACGGCAATATGCCCGCTTGGATATTCAAAATAAACATCTCTCAATTCAAGATAAGCCACAGCCGTCACTTCCTCCTTTGGATTTTTGCACACATTCGGTAAATATTTTCAGAGCTTCATCCACCGTTGTCGGGATTTTGTCGATAAAAAGTCCTCTGCTTCTTGCCTGAAATCCGAGAACGGCAACATATGGCATATCAAGATTTTTTTCATAAAGGATTTCGCTTGACAATACGTCCTCCGGAGATCCGTCAAGCAGCACCGAGCCGTCATTGAGATATACTATATGGTCTGCATATTCGGCTATCAGATTCATCTTATGCTCAACCAAAACTATCGTTTTCTTTTGACTGTTCAGATATTTGATTATTTCGAATACATCCTCCGTACCCTTCGGGTCGAGCTGAGAGGTCGGTTCGTCTATAACAATAATATCCGGGTCCTGAACAATGATGGAAGCCAAAGCGACTCTCTGTCTCTGTCCGCCGGACAGCTCACAGGGATGCTTGAACATAAAGGCTTCGATTTGGAGCAAGCTTATGATGTCCATTACTTTGGTTATAATCTCTTCACGGTCAACTCCCATATTTTCAAGACCGAAGGCAATCTCTTCAAAAACAGTTTCTTTTATTCCGCTGTTTTGAGTAAAGGGGTTTTGGAAAACGAAGCCTATTCTTTTGGCCTTTTCTTCTTCGCTGATCTCTTTTGTGCTTTTTCCGAATATTTCAACCGACCCTTCAACCTCTCCGCCGTGAAAAGACGGAATAAGGCCGCGGATGATATTGCAAATCGTTGTTTTGCCGCAGCCGTTCGGGCCGACAATCGCACATACCTCTCCCTCCGAAACGGAAAAAGAAACGTTCTTCAGGCAGTATTCGTCGGCAGATGGGTATTTGTATGACAGATTACTTATTTTAACGGCTTCCATACTTGTCTCCTTATCATTTGATGAAAATGAATTTCACGGCAATAAGTGCAGCTGTTACAAAAGCTATTCCTATCATAGTCACAACATCTGCCCTGCTTGTGTTGTTTACTCTTAAAGACGTGCGTTTGCAATGGCAGTTAAAGCATCTCGCCTCTAAAGCTATCGCTTTTTCCTCCGCGCTTACCATAGAGCTGAGCAGCAATGTAATAAGCATAGGTAAAATCGCCTTTAATCTGACAAACAAATTGCCTTCCGTTTCAATTCCTCGAGAGCTTTGAGCTTCAAGAATCTGCCCCATTTTGTCCGATAATTCGTTTATGGAGCGAAAGGATGCAACTACCATATAAACAACATTGGACGACAGACCCATTTTGCCGAGAACCGCCATAAGATCCTGAACCTGCGTTGTCGCGGTAAAGAGCAAAAGTCCTCCCGCAAGAGTGAGAATTACCGAAGACATTCTGCAGCCTCGTATAAAACCGACCTTATATAATGAGATTTTTCCGATTGAAAGAAGCACTTCAGCTTCGGCATTTTGGAACAATGAGCTTATCAAAATAAGCATAAGTCCAAAGAAAACAAAAAGCTTAAAATACGATTTAAAAAATCCTTTAAAAACGTGAGCGAAAAGAGACAGTATTATGTATACCGCGCTGATCACCGCAATATATACGGGTCCGCCGAACAATATCGATAAAACAGCCGTACAAATAACAAACAGAAACTTTGTAATCGGACTAAGCTCTTTAATTGTGCCGCCTTGTCTTTTCAATTGTTCTTCTATGGCCTGTCTATCCATAAATCTCCACCCCGGTCAATGTATTTTTCTTATTGCGGCTCTTTGCTGTCCGTATTTTTATCCGTATTTTCGTCTGCGATATCGTCATCATCAAAAAGGTCATTTTTCTCTTTTTTCTCCTTAAGATAAATGTGACCTAATTTGAATTTGCTGAGATATCTGTTTGACATTCCCTTTACGATAATGTAGCAAACGACACACGAAAGCAGCTTGTCCAAAAATTCTGTACAGAACGACGAAATCAATGTTGCCGGGAGCACTCCGAGTCCGGTTGCGCGAAGGAATGTTATAATTACTCCTTGCCCGGTCTCAGTTATTCCGCCGAACACCAGTGCGGTGATAGGAGACGACAATACTACGCCAAGCAGCGCAATAATAATTCCGCTGGTAATGAGTTTCGGTATGCTGGTCATCATTTTTTTCTTGCTCAAGAAGCCGGCAGCCAAGCCGTAAATGGCCGTTACGGGAATATACGCAAACATAATCGGTGAAAATATTCCCGACACGACACCTGTCAAGGCACCCGTAAGACAACCTATTGCAGGTCCGCACAGCATACCGATAAGAATGGTTCCGATGCTGTCAACATAGAGCGGTATTTTTAAAGCAGAAGCCAGATTTCCGCCTACAACATTTATTGCCAAGCATATCGGTATCAATGATATTACAATAATTGAAATAGATTTTTTTTGTTTCATATGTTTCTCCCCCGTGATATCTCACCGGATCGGAACAAAAACGCTGCTACCTGCCGATCATAAACAACTTTCTGTCTATTTCATGGCAGCAAGCATATCCCCCAAGGTCCTTCACGGTATTTAATATCTTCAGTATTTTTTTATACATCTTGAGCTTTCCCTTAGGAGTGTAAACGTATTTTATTCCCTCGATAAACCTCTTATTGTCCCGATAAACCAACTGTCCGAAGTTGATTTCTCTCGGTAGCTTTTCAATGTTATATTCTTTTTTAAAATCAATCAGAATTTTGTTCAGCCCACAGACCTCTCGCGAGCCGAGAATTATCATTTTATCCGGATCAAGCACGTACCATACAATTGCCCAACCGGAAGTATAATACTCAAGCGACTCAATATTTCCGGATAAAATATATTCCCTGCTTTTCCGCATAAATTCAACAATAGTGCCGTCGTCAAAGAGTTTTTTTACAACGGTTTCGTTTCCCTTTTGCGGTCCGTGTCTGAAATCATAAAAAGCTCCCGCCCAATCCATACACAGTCTGACAGCTTCAAAAACAAGCTTGCTGTCATCGGTATCTATTCCTCGGTTAAGTGCCTCTCCGCAGCATTCGAGGAACCTGTTACTGTCATCGTTCGTCTCACCGGAGAACAATTCCGGACTCATCCAGCTCACATGGCTTTCGGGGTCCACCTCGTATGACCAGTGATACTCATCGGCAACACCTTCAAGATACTTGTAAAGATATTCGGAAAAAGCCTTTACAATTTTCTTGTTTGACATCGGTTCTTTATCCTGAGCGGCTGTCTCCGCTTGGCCGTAAAGCACCCGATTTTCAACAGTTATTGCATCAAGCTGCATAGCTTCTTTTCCCTTTTCAAAGGACAGGCCGCCGCCTGATGCAACACTGTATCTCGCAAGCATCAAATATCCCGCGTGTTCGAAAAAGTGTGAGACGCTCTTTGCCGTTTCGGCCTCATACCTTTCTGCAACTTTGATCAATTCTTCGTCAATCGTTATTGTTATATTCTTCTTCACATTTATACTCCCCTATGCATTTTATTAATAAGACTATCCATATGTATTATATTATTAATTCTTTATTACTGTCAACCGTTACGGCAAACAAATATCCGACAGACATCGAACACAGGGAAACGCTAAATGTATAATCAGTTTTTCTCCTTATTGGCAAAACCGGGAGTCAGAACCTTAGCAATAACAAGCAAAGCTATGGCTACAATAACCGTACCGACGATAATACACGGAGTGTATCCAAACTTCGTGTAAAGAACGGGTGACACACCGGTTCCTATCGTGCTGCCTATCGCAAGCGCACCGAAGCTTGAACCTATTACGGTTCCGCGTATTTCAGCTCTTACATCCGTGCACAGAGAAATACAAGCCTCTGTTGCAAATTCGACGAATGCAAAGTAAAGGAAAAGACCGATGCTTCCGATAATAAGCGATTTTTGGTTGGTGAATGCGGCTATTACGCCTCCGCATATAGTCACAATGGCACCGAGCTTCATGGCTTTTGTTTTTCCGAGCTTGTCTGTAAGAGTAAGGCAAAGGAGCGAGCCAACAAATACCGCTAATCCGAATGCCGCGGAAATAAAGCCGATCTCCGATAAGCCCTGGTCGAAATTATCTTCAAGCCAACCGCCGTACATTGTCTGGCAGAACCAGTTACCGCCCATAAGAAGCGAGCCGGTAAGAAGGGCTGCCAAGGCATTTTTATCCTTGAGTACGAGCGAAAGTCTGTGGAAATATGAGCCCTTTTCCGCCTTGTTCTCTTGCATCTCGTGAGAAACGGTTGCGTCGATACCGAACCGTTTTTCTCCTTCTTTCGGGAGAATAAAGCCTAAAGCGATTGCAAAAACCACGGCGATGCCTGCCATTAAGACAAACGGTACAGCCCAGCCGAAGTTTTCCATAAGAACACCTGCAACCGGTGAGCCTATCATAAAGCCGAGTGCATATGCGGCTTCAAGAACCGCAGTCATACGGCCTCTGCCCTCGTAAGGAATCATTTCGCTGAGGTAAGAGTACATTGCCGAGTCAAAAGTGAGTGTCGCAGCATAGGAAATGGGTAACGCGACAACAAAGCAAGGGAAGCTTGGGAAGAAGTATATAGCCGCATAGCTTGCCGCAAATGTGAGCAATGCTATTAAAAGCGAATTCTTCTTTCCGAACAAGTCAATAATACCGCCCCATACAGGTCCTAAAAATCCCATTGCCGATCTGATAGAGATGGCAAGACCGATAACAACGATTGTCGTATCCAGATTTCTTGCGATTTCGGGAAGGAACGGCGTAACCATATGGTATCCCGTGAAAATTGCTATTCGCAACAATCCGAACAGTATAACAAGCATAGCAACTGTGCCAGTAAAAACTCTCTTTTTATTCTTTTCCATTTTAGAATCTCCTCCAACAAATATATGCCGGCTAAAGCGTTAATCCGGAATTTGCGGTGCGATCGGCGCCGTTATGTTTACCGGAAGCCTTGTTTCGGGGAACAGGTTGAAATCCTTCATAATTATTTCTTCAGCCTGCTGTAAGGTTTTTGTATCCTTTATCGCATTGACGATAGGATTTACTTCTCTTAAAATATCGGGGTCAAAGAAGAATGTGAACGCTGCCGCAGGTGTCATTTCAACAGACCAAAGACGTTTGCAGTAGAAGGTTCCGAAATGTCCCTGTGCCGCCTCATACGGCCATTTTTCAACTTCCTCGCCCGGAATCCACTTGAGGATTTCGCCGTAAGTGTTTATATCCTCCTGAGTAAGTCCGTTACCGCCGATAAACGCGCCCTTTTGCATAGCCATTCCGATGTTTCTTACGATATGAGCCATCGGCATTTCGGCATCGCCTCCGATTGCATTTACACCGTACACACCGGGAATTTCAAGCTCCGAAGCGCAAAGAATTGAGATAGCGTCTATCAACGGGGACTGTACCTGTGTTTCCGTTCCGGTGAAAAACGCGTCAGCTCCGATATCCACCGTAACAAACAAATCCGCTCCGTATTCCGCGATAAGATCCCTAAAGCCCTGCATAATGCCGGGAACACCCTTGCGAATGCTTATTGTGGCAATAACGGTATCCTCAAGGACATTTTTCATCAAAGATTCGTGCAGATATTCGCCTTTTCCATGGCCTCCTACAACCTTTGTTTCCTTGCTGATAATCGCCACGTTTTCGCTGAGCCTTTCGGACGGCTGGAGCCAATCGAGATCGATAACCTCTCCTCCGAGAGCCATTTCTCCGTTAAACTCCCACCATTTGCAGCCGATGTCTGCCAAAACGAATTTTTCAACACCGAGCTTTTTGAGGAGATTCATAACGGGAATCGTGTTCATGATGTCTCCTCCGCCGCCGCATCCCGCGAGAAGGGCAACCTTTGATTTTTTGCCCAAGTCGATCATCGACGGGCGTGGACTTGTCCAATTATTCATGTTTTTCCTCCTTGTTTTTCATTGTATTTAAAATACAAAAAATTATTTCAAAATCATTTTATAGATCCTCATCAGATCCTCTTCGCCGACTGCTCTCGGATTCACGTTAACGCCGTCATCCATCATAGCGTCTTTTGCATATTTTTTAAGCTCATCCTCGGTAACGGCTCCTATATCAAGCTTTTCTTCTGTTCCGACAGCCCTGAACAGTTCCCTGACTTTTTCTATCAGTACATCCGCAGGCTGCGCGTGTTCGGGGAGCTTTGCACCGATATACTCCAGCACTCTTTTGTACTTCTCCTTGCACACGTCACGGTTATAATCAATAGTCGGAATTTGAAGCACACCGCAACCGAGTCCGTGCGGCACATTATGGTAAACCGTCAACGGACAGCTTGCCGCATGCGGAATAACGCATCCGCACTTGCTCTGTGCCACGCCTGCAAGAAGTGACGCGTAAGCCATTTCGTTGCGTGCGGCTTTATCGTTTTCGTTCACACAAAGCGGGAGACTCCTGAAAACGATTCTCAAAGCCTCCAGCGCCATAAGCTCTGCCACGGCATCGTCCATAACCGAAGAATAAGCCTCAAGCGCATGTGATAAAACGTCGAGTCCCGTATGAATCGTCGTGTTTTTCGGAACACTGTATGTAAGCTCCGGATCGACAACCGCATATGTTGCCGCAAGCATCGGGCTGAACATAATATCCTTAATATTGTTAGTATCGACAATTACGATACACTCCGAAACCTCGGAGCCCGAGCCCGATGTTGTGGGAATCGCAATCAAAGGAATCGGGGGATTTACCGGCTCCTTTATTTCTTCTCCGCGTCCCGCGAGATAATCATGAATACTGCCCTCGTTTGTGGCAAGAATTGCGGCACCCTTCGCTATATCCATGGAGCTTCCGCCGCCCGCAACGATAACAAGGTCGCATTTTTCCGCCTTGCAAAGAGCTCCGCACTTATCAACCGTTGCAACCCTCGGATCCGGCTCCACCTCTGTAAACGCGACGGCTGATGCGCCTGCCTCTTCGACGGAAGCGATAATATCGTTTGCAATTCCGAGCTTATATACCGTAGGGTCGCATACAAGCAATACTTTTTTTGCGTTTTTTTCTTCAATCAAATTCTTAATTTCGAAACGTTTTCCGTTACCGAATTCAATTGTTGTTTTTAAATAATGTGTAAATGAGTTAATCATCGTTTCATCTCCCTTTTAATACTTTTCCAACCAATCCTCATAGAACGCTTGACAGTCGTGCTTCGGTTCGTATATTTTCCCCGCGAAGCTCATTTCCGCCGCTGCTTCTCTGATGTCCTTGTAAAGTCCGACGCCTGTAAAGGCACCCATGGCGATACCGAGGCCGGTAATCTCTCTTTCCTTTTGCGTAATTACCTGTCTGCCGCATACATCCGCTAGTATGCCGTTATAAAAATCGGATGCGGTCTGTCCGCCGCATACATACAGCGGAGCTTCCGAGTCAGCCTTTATCGCTTCGAGATTTGCACGAACGGCATAACAGTTTGCCTCGTATACCGCTCTGAAAAAATGGCCTCGCTTATAGCTGTCCAGAACCCATGGAGTGGGGAATACAAATCCCGAGCGGCATGTTGAAGACCTTCGTCCTGCAATTTCGTGTCCCGAAAAGCACCGCATACCGTCACAGCCGAGCGGTACCGACATCGCTTCCTGCGTCATTATTTCATAATCCGTACGGAACAAGTCTCTTACCCATCTCAAAGCGAGCCCGGTAATTCCCGCGTTTCCCTCTTGCAGCCACAAACCGGGTACACCATGGCGGTTTGTAAAAGCAAATTCATCGACTTCGTATCTGTCCGTAACGCGCATTACCGGAGTTGTCGTCCCGGCAACGGCTGCAAGCATTCCGCTTTTCAGCACATTCATTCCTACAAGGCCGGCCTGAGAATCTGCTGCTCCGCAAATTACAGGCGTACCCTCCTTAAGTCCTGTTTCACAAGCCGCTTCCTTTGTGACAGTGCCGATTTGCTCTCCGAAATCGGATATTTCCGGAAATATATCGGTTCTGAGTCCCACAGATTTCAGCAGCTCAGATGACCACTTGCCGTTTTTGACATCAAATAATTGCGACGAGGAGGCAACAGACGGCTCGCTGACCTTGCTGCCGCACAGTAAATAACATATCCAATCGCTTATCATCATAACCGTATCAATTCGGTCATAAACAGCTTCGTTAAATTTTTTGTACCACAGCAGTCTTGCGAGTCCGAACATTCCGGAAACAGGCAAGCCGGTTATTTCTTTTATGAACGGCTCCTTACCCGACAGAATATCTGTCGCTTCCTCTCCCCTTAAATCTACGCTGGGAGCTGCATATATCTCTTTACCGAAACGGTCAAGCCAAACCATGCCCTCTCTTTGAGAGGTAGCACTCACGGCAACAACTTCATCGGCGGATATTCCTGCCTGCTTTATTACCTTACGGCAAAGCGAAAACAGGATTTTTTTAAATTGCTCCGCATCAAAAAGCATAGCCTCTTTGTTGCTTGAGGAAAGGTCCTTTAGGTATTCCCATTCTCTGTAAGCATAGGAAACCAAACGGCCTGACATATCAAAGAGATTGCATCTGCCTGCTCCCGTGCCTGCATCGAAAACCATAGCGTACTTTTTCACGTTATTCTCCTAAGTCTATACAACTCTGTTATCGATTTTTGTATTTTCGGTAAATGCTCTCACGGCCTCAAAGCACATTTTTGAGTGCTTTGCGATAGCGTTGTATGTAGAGCCTCCGATATGCGGAAGAAGTTCCGTGTTTTCAAGCTCCAAATACGGGCTGTCAGAGCTTAGCGGTTCTTTTCCGTATACGTCAAATGCGGCTCCCGCTATTTTCTTTTCGCGAAGGAGATCAAGAACGTCCTCTTCGTTTGTCGTAGCGGTTCTTGCCGAATTGATGAAATATGCCGTTTTCTTCATATTTGACAGGAGTTCCTTATCAAGCATCCCTCTTGTATCGGGGGTTACCGGCAAGTGGTTTGATACGTAGTCGCTCTCCGAAACCAGCTTTTTCAGGTCCTCCGTCTTTTCCGCTCCGTATTCCTTCATAGTCTCTGCAGAAACATATGGGTCATAAGCTAAAATTCTCATATTGAATGCCGAAAGGCGTTTTGCTGTTTCCTTGGCAACGTTTCCGAAGCCCACAAAGCCGACTGTGCTGCCGTCAAGCTCCGTTCCGAAGGATTTGAAATAATAATCCTCGGTCCAGCCTCCGTCGCGTATCATTTTTTCACCCTTATAGAAATTTCTTGAGACGCTGATCATCATTCCGACAACCATTTCGGCAACGCCTACCGCATTTCTTCCCGGAGTGTTGACAACTATAACATTGTTCCTTTTTGCGGCGTCGAGATCTATATTTGAGGTACCCGCTCTGCAGACAACAAGCATTTTGAGCATCGGGCATTGTTCAAAAACTTCCTTTTGAACAACATCCTCCTCTGTTACGAATATTTCAGTTTCTTTTTCGTTTAAAAGCTTTGCCAGCTCTTTGCCCTCTCTTACGATTCCCGTATCGAACCAGTTTTCATAGCAAACCTCGTTGTCTTTTTTCAGCTTTTCAAGATAAAGCTCCTGAAACGGTGCTGTAATCCATATTTTCATTGTGACTACCCCTTCTTATGGCACTAAAACCGTTTTAATTGAAACTCTGTCCGGCTTTTTCGCCGACATGGCCTCATCAATTTCATTTAAAGCAAAGATATCGGTTACCATAACCTTTGCATTTATTTTGCCTTTTTCCAGACAATCTATTGTGTACGGAAAAGCTCCGGGGCTCAAATGCCCTCCGATTACACGAAGCTCTTTAAATTCACTTATCTGATTAAGGTCGATTTCCGCTTTTTTCTTAAACACGCTGTAAATAAAAAGCATTCCCTGTTTTCTCAGACAGTTCATTCCCGTTTCCACCGAAGCGGGATTTCCGGTCGCCTCCATATATATGTCGCAGCCCACTCCGTCGGTTAATTCCATAATTCTTTTTGTGACGTCTTCCTTCATTGGATTTAAGACCTCTGCCGCTCCGAGCTTTTTGGCGATTTCGCAAAGAGCGTCGTTGGTATCTATTCCTATTACTCTCTTCGGATTTCGAAGAAGAGCAAACTGAAGCATTCCCATACCTATAGCTCCGAGTCCCGAAATAACGACAGTGTCTTCCATTCCCATTCCGGTTTGGTTGACCGCATATGCGGAGCATGACAACGGCTCGCAAAGAGCGGCCTCGACTGCCGGAATGTCTTTTGAAACCCTGTGAATCAATGCGTTTTTCGGAAGAAGCATATATTCGGCAAAGCCGCCCTCAAGGAATCCGTTTTCATCATCGCAAAGATGATAAAGGCCCTTCTTGCAGTAATAACACTTTCCGCACGGCATTATGCACTCCGCCGTAACCCGGTCTCCGCGGACAAAGCCTTTTTTCTCCGCCCCGGGGCCGATTTCTTCGACTGTTCCCACGAATTCGTGTCCGGGTACTCTCGGAGACTCAATGCCTCCCCACGGGTCGCCGCCCATATAAACCGCTCTGTCCGAAGCGCAGATTCCGGCGGCTTCAATTTTTATAAGTATTTCTCCCTCTCCGACCTTAGGTGTATCCACCTCGCAAAATCTGTAATCCTTTGCTCCGTATGCTACTATCGCTTTCACTTCGTGCCTCCTGCTTTACTTATAAATAATCATGGTATTTTTCTTTTTTTATTCCCTGCATCCCGAGCAGCTTACAAGCTTCAATCAGCATTGCCTCTCCGCGTCCGCCTGACATTGCATAATGGTGCGGAAGCGCATTTTTTGTAAATGTTTCTAAAAACTCCGGAATGCTTACGGGCTCTTCATCCATTTGCAGCTCCGTAAACCACGCCCTGACGCCGTCGTGACCCTTGTCACGCTGTTTTCCTATTTCGGCACTCAAGGCGAAGAAGCGGTCGCCGTTGTCCGCGACACGGAAAATACTCGCTTTTTGTTTGTTGAATATCAAATCTCCTACCGTGCCGGGATCCTGCGGAGCACCGGGAGCACACGGGTATTCTTTTATTTTCATTCCGTTTGCATTTGCATAGCTCGGCAAGCCTATTCCGCAATGCCACCAAACAACGCCGCCAAACTCGGGATCCACCTGCACCATATCCATAAGAGCGGCTCTTTTTTGCGTTGCGCCCGAAAGCATAATCATACTTATGAGTCCGAGCAGGTCGCCCTCGCAGGCAACGGGGTACCCATGATCACAAAGGTAGCCGTATGCCATACACGGGAAAATATCCAATCTCTCCTGGAAGCGCGTCCAACACGCAACAGCCATTCCCGCGTAATTGTTTTCTTCAAAATATCTTTTCAAAACACAGATAAGCTTGCATGATTTTACAAATCTTTCCTCGTCTGCGGTAAACGAGCTTGCGCTGCTTTTTATCTCCGCGGCAAGCTCGGATATTTCTTCATCCTTCATTTCAAGAACCGCGTCAATGATTTTGTCAATGTCCGTTTCTTCTATTGTTATGTCGAAACGGCTTTCGACCTTTTTCTTATCGTATTCAAGATTGACAAATCCCTCGGCAACGCCTCCGGCAATCGCAATCTTCTTACCCTTAATTGCCTTTAGACATCTTATCGCCCCGACGGTAGTAAGAAATCTGTTTACAAAAAGGGTATCGTCCGCGTTTCCGTACAGCCATTTCACGGCGGGTATTTCGCGTCCCGAATTTGCCACACTTGTGAAAAGATTGAGTCCCGTCATTGAATTAAAGAGCAGAACGCCCTCTTTTTTCGGCTCAGGAACAGCCCAGCAGCAAACCGGCAAGCCGAGCTTTGTAAACTCGTTTATGCACTCACCGAACCATGTAAAGCCCTTGACCGTTACAACAATCAAATCGCAGTCCTTAAGCCCGTTTGCAACCCTTTTAGCTTCCTCAGGCTCAAAAAACGCCGACTCGCCTTTTATAACCTCACAGTCATTTTTTTGAGCCAATTCGATAAATGCCGAAACATTTTTATTGTCAAGACCTGCAGCATCATTTGTTGCAGCGAGTCCTATTTTAATCATTTTTTCTCCTCCGAAAGTATCACAATCTGCCGATAAAAATAAAAAAGAGACTTCTCCTGAAATTATTATGCGCATCGGGGTAACGAAATACAAAATCAAGCTGACAGGAGAAATCTCTCTTTTTATCTATTCTGAAAATTTACACAGAATCAAGCTTTAAAGACCGGCGATTCTCGCGAGAGCGTCAAAGCCCTCCATATCGCCGAGCTCTTTGTCAAAGAAGCAGGTTTCACCGCCCATAGCCTTACAGGTGCAAGCGATTTTAGCCGCGTCTTCGGTTACAAGCGCCGCCTCGAGCGCCCATTTCATATCAGGACCGCAGGCAAGCAGGCCGTGACCCTTTAATCCGATTGCGTAATCGGGGCCGAGTGTTTCGACAGCCGCCTTCGCAAGATTCGGTGAGCCCGCTCCCTCAAGCGGAGCGACTTTAATGGCACCGTTCGTCACATACTGACTGACTGTCACCGTCGGAATATACGGTTCATTCTTCAGCGACCAAGCAATTACATAAGGTGTATGGCAATGAATAACCGCATTTACGTCGGGTCTGTTTCTGTATACGCCGGTATGCATACCGGTCTCGATGGAAGGACTAAGCGAGCCCTCAACCACATTTCCGTTAATATCGACAATAATTATATCCTCGGGCTTCATAACGCCGTAAGCCACGCCGCTCGGCTTTATCGCCACAAGGTTTGTCTGCGGATCTCTGACGCTTATATTTCCTCCCGAAAGCTGTGTAAAGCCTCTTTCAAATAAGTACTTACCAACCTCCACTACGATTTCCTTTTGTCTTTCAAGCATATTAAACAGCCGCCTTTCATTAAATTCTCTTTAGCATTTATTTTCATCTGCTGTCCTTATTCTATCACCTTAGTATTGATATTTCTATTGATATTTTTAATAAATATCAATATCGGTTTTTGAACAATATCAATAAAGAAAAACGTCATTGCTATCAATGACGTTGATTATTAGTATTTATATTTATATATTAATAATTTAACAAAGTGACAAATCAGGCTCATTTTTTTGCTTTTTAACCGCTCTTTTGCAAAATGTCATAATAATAAGTTAAAAACCTTCGGCTTGCATATTGCGAATATCCGTAAAATCAAAAAAGCCCTTTGAGAAAAGGATTTCTCCTCTCTCAAAGGGCAGGTTGATAAACCGGAATTTGTGAATTACTTAAATAAAGCATATATAATAACGAATACAATGCCAAGAATTATGGAACTTATACCCGAAACAAGTGGCATTATCAAATTCTTCTTGCTGTTAACAATAGCTTTATCCGGCTTATCTTCATATACTCTTAGTTCCACAACATCATTAACCTTATATGTGCAATTAGGTGTAAACGATGAAATTCTGTGTGCAACTCTAAATGTTTTATTATTGTATTGATATTCAAAGATAGGAGTATAGGTAAATCCTTTCCCTACCCCGAGACTTTTGACGACTTCGATTACTTTTCCTTGAACAACTATATATCTTTTTGCTTTTTCTTTACGAAAAGTAACCAAAAAGCAAATCCCAAATATTACAAGCGCCATTCCCACCATAAATAAATATTTCATAATATATACCTCGCATAAAATTCAGCTTCGTATTCCATTCATTTTAAAAATGGGCAATCCCGACTGGAATTGACCACTCGCTATACTTGCTATCTTAACATAACATTCAGTATCGCACAAACTTTTGAGAAAAGGATTTTTCCTCTCTCAAAGGGCAAGTTGGCAAACTTGAATTTATAAACTCAAGTTCGTTACCAGTAACGAATATCTTTTTGTCTTATTTTTAATATCTTCCTCAGTAACACCATAATAACTGTATAAATCTCCGGATATTTTCTTAAATTCTTTCATTACCGCCTTATTTCCTGAATAAGACAATCCAAATATATTCCAAGTATAATCTATCTCCATTTCAAGAAAATCATCATCGATTCTTATTTTATACAAATGAAAATCCATAGGAATTATACTATCGGGCATTTCAGCAATCATTTCACTTCGAGTCTTTATTTTATCCAAATACTCTTTGACGGATGCTTCATTAGAAAAATCCGGCACCGGAATATCCTTCATTTCACCCAAAAGTTCCGGTTTATACTGCAAAATCAAACTCTCTTTTAGACATTTTATTTGTTCAATATATTCTCTATCAGCGGGAGCAGTTTCGGTCAATTCGTATTTATCTTTTGCATACTGCACTGTTTCAGAAAGAGAATGCGGATTTGCAACTATTGTCTTCTCTACTTTTTTTCTCTTATATCTATATATGCTATTTTTGATTCTAATCTTTAATGGTTGCTTTTTTGAATGTCCTGCTATAAAAATGCTTGTAGGACCATCTGCACCACCTATGATTGAAATTGAAATCGCATTTTTACTTTTTTGCTCCATTCGCCTTTTCATTCACCTTTTCCTCACAAACACCGAGTTATCGTTCCACCACAACTGTAAGCAAAACCAAGTCCTCATCTCCGATATTCGCAATACTGTGTTCCGAACCTTTTTTGCAAATATGGCAAGTCCCTGCACTTAACAGCTCCTCTTGACCGTCACAAATTGCTTTACCGGTACCCGATAAGACGTAGTTGATGTCGTCACCGGTTTCATGCTTGTGTAATCCAATGGAACCGCCTTTATGAATAGCACAAGAAATAATTTTACCTTGCTCGTCCATATACATCTTCGCTGTCATCGTCCCTGTTCCGTTGTTCATTCCCGGTACTGTAATTTCCTTTGCTTTGTTAAAATCAATTAACACACTTTCATCCTTCGAATTCTGATTTTCTTAATTTTATCGACGGAAATTCACGCCGATTTCAAAATTCGTTTTATGTCACCCAGGTTCTCGGCAAAATAGATTCCTTTCTGTCGTTCGTTGGACGACAATCCCTTTTGAATCATATGATTCAAAAGTGCTTTCAAGTCATCGTAGTAACCGTTCAGGTTATAAAGAATGCAAGGTGCGTCCAGCTGTTTCAACGACACCTTCGACATTACCTCCGCAATTTCCTCCAATGTTCCGGTGCCACCCGGGAAAGCAATAAACGCTTCCCCCAACTCAATCATTTTGTTTTTTCTCTCCGACATATCCTTAGTCACAATCAGTTTTGTCAGCCCGTCATGTTGAAGCTCCTTTTCAATAAAGAAATTCGGCTCAACACCCGTTACATTACCTCCCGCCTTCAAAACGCTGTCAGCAATTGCACCCATCAGACCGGATTTGGAGCCGCCGTAGATTAGCGCGTTCCCGCCGGTTCCAATCCACGCTCCCAATTCCTCAACTGCTTTTCGTAAACATGGGTCATTGCCTTCGCTTGCCCCAAGATAAACTGTAATATTCATTAAAAAATCCCCTCCTACAAATTCCGATTTGCATTTCTGTTTATTTTAGAAAATGGGCAACTCCGATTGGAATTGCCCTCTCGCTATGCTTGCTATCTTAACATAACATTCAGTATCGCACAACCTTTTGAGAAAAGGATTTTCTCCTCTCTCAAAGGGCAAATAGACAAATTGATTATATTATTTACTAACCATCTATTGAAAAATACTGAATTTTTCAAAAGCATCGTCCATAAATTCAAACTCAAATATATGACAATCATCAAATGACTGTTCGCAATAAATCACTTTCCCATTATCATAATCGACAATAGGTCTGCCAAGATTTCTCTTTACATCTTCAACAGTAACTTGTCCGTATATTTTTATAATATCAGGTAGCATAAAATCAATTATTCCGTCCAAATGCTTAAAATAATTATTAGCCAAAGTTTTTACAGTATCCTGAATATCTTCTTCTGGTTCTTCGTCCCAAGCAAAAATCAGTCCCTCATACTCAAAAACATACTGTCCTATATCTTCTCTAAATTCCATTATGCCTTCTCCTTTCAATTATTGAATTTGCTTTTCATTTTAGAAAATGGGCAATCCCGATTGGAATTGCCCACTCATCGTACTAATTATGCGATTTTTTCTTGCTTGCACTTAATTTTGCATCAAATGATGTAAGTTTGATGTAAATCGCTGTTTTTTCAGTTTTTTATCAAATGAAGTACGTCCCGTCTATTTGGTAAAACGGTACATCTTTACATCATCTTAATAAAGCTTTGCACCTGCCGGAATGTGGTCATCTACCATCAGAAGATGAAGCTTTTCTTCGCCTTCTTCTTCGTGGATAGCACTGAGGAGCATACCGCAAGAGTCAATGCCCATCATAGCTCTCGGTGGAAGATTTGTGATAGCAATAAGAGTCTTTCCAACCAGTTCCTCCGGCTCATAAAAGCTATGAATACCGCTTAAAATGGTTCTGTCTGTGCCTGTTCCGTCATCAAGAGTAAACTGTAACAGTTTCTTTGACTTCGGTACTGCAACACACTCTTTAACCTTTACTGCACGGAAATCGGATTTGCTGAATGTATCAAAATCAACAAATTCCTCAAATAAAGGCTCTACCTTTACCTTAGAAAAATCAATCTTTTCAGCGACCTTTTCTGCAGCTGCAGGAGCTGCTTCGGAAGTCTTATTTGTCTTCTTGTCAGCGTCCAAGGACTTCATTGTCGGGAAGAATAAAACGTCGCGGATTGCGGGGGAATCGGTAAGCAGCATTACCATACGGTCTATGCCGAAGCCTATACCGCCTGTGGGCGGCATACCGAGCTCAAGAGCATAGAGGAAATCCTCGTCGGTATGATTTGCCTCTTCGTCTCCGAGAGCGAAAAGCTCCTCCTGCGCCTTAAAGCGTTCGCGCTGATCAATCGGGTCGTTAAGCTCCGAATAAGCGTTTGCCATCTCCCAGCCGTTCATAAAGAACTCAAAACGCTCAACATAGTCGGGATTTTCCGGTTTCTTTTTGGTGAGCGGAGATATTTCAATGGGATGATCCATAATAAACGTAGGCTGAATAAGGTGCTCCTCAACAAAAGCCTCGAAGAAGAGATTGAGTATATCGCCCTTTTTGTGGTGAGGCTCAAACTCAACATTGTGCTCCTTTGCGGCGGCTCTTGCCTCGTCAAGAGTCTTTATCTCATTAAAATCGACACCCGAATACTTCTTTACCGCGTCAAGCATAGTAAGACGCTCAAAGGGCTTGCCGAGATCCATCTCGATGCCGTTATATGTTATAACGGTAGTGCCGAGAACCTCTTTTGCAACGTGGCGGTAAAGATTTTCGGTAAGATCCATCATACCGTGATAATCCGTATATGCCTGATAAAGCTCCATAAGAGTAAATTCGGGATTGTGGCGTGTGTCAAGACCCTCATTACGGAAAACTCTGCCTATCTCATACACTCTCTCGAGTCCGCCGACTATAAGGCGTTTCAGATACAGCTCAAGAGAAATTCTGAGCTTAACGTCCTCGTCGAGAGCATTGTAGTGAGTGACAAACGGTCTTGCCGCCGCGCCGCCTGCGTTTGCAACGAGCATGGGGGTTTCAACCTCCATAAAGCCCTCTGAATCAAGATAATTTCTGATACTGCTGATTATTCTTGAACGCTTTACAAACGTATCCTTTACGTCCTGATTCATAATAAGGTCGATATATCTCTGGCGGTAACGGGTATCGGTATTGGTAAGTCCGTGGAACTTTTCGGGAAGAACCTGAAGGCTCTTCGAAAGCAGTACCACCTGCGTTGCGTGAATCGAAATCTCGCCTGTTTTGGTTTTGAAAACGGTACCCTTGATATTTACTATATCGCCGATGTCCATTTTCTTAAAGGCTTTATATTCATCCTCGCCTATGCAGTCGCGGGCAACATACGACTGTATACTGCCCTTTAGATCCTGTACATTGCAAAATGACGCCTTACCCATAATACGCTTTGACATAAGTCTGCCGGCAACGGAAACCTCCTTGCCGTCAAGATCATCAAAATCGGCTTTAATATCCGCGCTGTGGTGAGTAACATCGCACTTTGTGATAACAAACGGGTCATTGCCCTCGGCTTGTAAATCACGAAGCTTCTGAACTCTTATCATATGCAGCTCGTCGAGGTTTTCATCGTTAGCATTGTTTACTTTCTTTACGTCTGCCATATCTTCACTTCCTGTCAAAAAAGGAGCGCAAGGGAACAAAGAGAGTCCCTTTTCGCCCCGTTAAATTTTTAATTATTTTGAAATTTCCTTAATGACGAATTTAAGAAGACCGATAGGTGCTTCAACCTCAACGGTCTCGCCGACCTTGTGGCCGATAAGGGCTTTGCCTACGGGCGATTCGTCCGATATTTTACCCTCGTCGGGATCTGCCTGTGCAAAGCCGACTATTTTATATTGAAGTTCTGCGCCGGAATCGTTTGTGATAGTGACCTTTGAGCCTATATGAACAACCTCTGTTCCGAGAGCCTCCTCGTCAAAAACCTTTGCGTTTTTGATCATATGCTCAATTTCGTTTATGCGAGCCTCGAGCTTTGCCTGATCGCTCATTGCCTCATCGTACTCGCTGTTCTCCGACAAGTCGCCGAAGCTTCTCGCAACTTTAATTTTTTCCGCAGCTTCTTTTCTGCCGACGGTTTTTAATTCCTCGAGTTCTTTTTCAAGATCGCGAAGACCCTCTGCGGTCAATAAGGTTTCCTGCTGAGCCATACTAATTCACCATAGCCTTTCAAGTTTATAAATCGTACCGCAAATAAAATACGCGGCCGTTAAATTTCAGTATTACACGAATAAATATTGTATCAAAAGAGCAAAGATATGTCAAGTTTTTTAGGGCTCTCCGAAAATGTCGGAAAGCAGGTAAAACGAACCGCACACAAGCAGCATATCGCCGTTTTTCACAAGGCTCCTTGCCTTTTTGTAAGCGTCTTTCGGGTCTTTTACGGAAACAACGTCCCTACAAAAGCACTTACCCTCACGAAGGAGCACATTCTCATCCTCGGCGCGCGGATTTGACGGCTTTGTAAACACCGCGGTTTTGCAATGCGGCAAAATTGCTGCAAGGTAATCCTTTGTGTCCTTATCAGCCATCATACCTATAAGAACGGTTATGCTTTTATCGCCCGCAAACCGCACAAGGACGTTTTCAAGTGCCGCGGCGCACTCCGGATTGTGTCCGCCGTCGAGCATAATGACAGGCGACCTTGATATTATCTCCATACGCGCGTGAATAACCGTGCTCTCTATGCCTTTTTTTATAAACTCATCGCTTATTCCGAGCGCCCTTGCCGCAGTTATAACGCCCACGGTATTTTCCACCTGATGCCTGCCGACAAGAGGTATTTTAACGGTAAGACCGTTATATGATATTTCCGTGCCGAAAATATCCTCGGACAGTATTTCGGCGGCGGAGACATCGCCGATTAAAAGCCGCCCGTTTTTCTCTTTTACCGTATCTTTTATGACGGAAAGAGCCTTTTCGTTTTGCTCGCTTGTGGTAATTACGGTTCCGCCGTTTTTTATTATGCCGCATTTTTCCGCGGCTATTTTTTCAACGGTGTCGCCGAGTATTTTCGTATGGTCAAGCGATATTGAAGTGATTACCGCGGCCTTGGGGCACGGAATTATATTTGTGCTGTCATATCTTCCGCCGAGACCCACTTCAAGCACGACCGCGTCGCACTTTTGCTCATAAAAGTAAAGCATTGCCGCGGCTGTTATCGCCTCAAATTCCGTCGGCTCCGTTCCCTTTGCCGACAGCCTGTCACAGGCATTTTTCACTTTTTCGACAACGCGTGAGAGGTCATCATGCGGAATGTTTTTATTGTTTATCTGTATTCTCTCGCAAAAATCAAATACATACGGCGAAGTAAAAAGCCCCGTTTTTTTGCCTGCGGCGCAAAGTATGCTGCTCAGCATCGTAGATGTGGTGCCCTTACCGTTTGTACCGGCAACATGAACGAATTCGAGCTTTTCCTGAGGATTCCCGAGCTCATTCAGCAACGCGGATATTCTCCGGAGCCCTAAATTCATACCGAATTTCAGAAGCGAATGTATATATTTTACCGAGTCCTTGTAATTCATAATTTTCCTTTACAAAACACAGACCCACCGCGCAAATGCACAGCGGGTCGGAATACGCTGAAATTTTAAGCCTGCTCTTTTACCTGCTCATCGTCCTTTTTCGCACTCTTTTTATTCTGCGCGGTACCCTCTGAGCCTCTGAACACAACGAATTTATCAAAAAGATATTCCGTTACCATATTAACTATCATCGTGATACCCAAAACGATATAGTTTATAGCCGTAAGTGAGGCAAATTTCGCCGTGAAATAATTGCCCAAAACGGTAGAGACCGGTGTAAATACAAGATAATAGCCGAAAACCTTGAGCATTGCAATCGGAACATTATTTGCCGATTTAAAGGTGAACTTGCGGTTAAACGTGAAATTCCAAACAACAGAAAGAATAAGCGCGATAAGATACATGGGGCCGTATTCGTTTTCCATTATTTTGGCAAACGTCGCATTGCTTTGCATTAAGCCTTGGAAGAACGAGAGCTTTATCAAAACCTCACTCATAAGAGTGAAGCTGCCTATTTGAATCAGTCCCGCAGAACAGGAAAAAGCAACAAATTTAAGAAATTGGCCTATATTCTTATTATCTTTTTTGTTTTCGCTCATACGTTCAACTCCTTTTCGCATAACAATGAGCACCGCTGCCTGTATTGTTCATTATTTTATCACGCTTCCGGGCGGTTTTCAAGGTATTTGACACCGTATTTACAAGAAAGATTAAATATGTTAAAATCATACCGCAAATTGTAATTGAGGGGTTTATTATGCAAGTTGATATATATGATTTTGACCACACGCTTTTCCCTATGGACAGCGGCTCGCGCTTTTTCGGCTACTGTATGCTGCACTACCCGTGGATACTCGTTTTTGCACCATTCCAAATAATTATGGCTCTTTTGCTGGTCACCAAAATTATCAGCTTTACCACATTCAAAAAATATTTTTTCTGCTTTGTGATGCTCGTTCCGCTAAACAAAGCCGTTAATAAGTTTTGGGATAAACACGAAAAAGAGGTATTTCCCTGGTTTAAGGAGAGAAAGCGATACGCCGTTGTAATAAGCGCAAGCCCCGATTTTTTACTGTGCGAAATCCAAAAGCGGCTCAAATTTGAAACGCTGATATGCACAAAGCACAACCCCAAAACCGGTGCTATTATAGGGCTTAACTGCCGCGACGAGGAAAAGGTAAGACGCTTCAGGGAGCTTTTTCCCGATGCCGAGGTAACAGACGTATATTCCGACAGCCTGCGTCATGACCGTCCCATATTTTCGCTCGGAAAGCACTGTTTCCATATAGTTAGGGGTGAGCGCCGCGAGTTTAACTACGAGAGCGTTTACGGCAGCAAAAAATAAATAAAGTGTTTTATAAAAACCAAGGAGCTGTAAAAAACGGAAGTTTTTTACGGCTCCTTTTTGCAGTATATTGTTCAGTATTCTATGCCTCGGCGAGCTTTTACGCCCTTTTCGTAAGGGTGCCGAACGGCGGTAAACTCCGTAACGTAATCGGCAGCGTCCGCTATATCGTCGCTTTTTGCGTGACCCGTCACTATAATTTCAAGCTTGTCGCGACAGCTTTTGATACAGCTCAAAAAAAGCTCACGGTCAACAAATCCGCCCGTGTATGCGTCGAGAGCTTCGTCGAGGATTATCATATCACAATCATTTTCGCGCTCAAAAACAGAGCGAAGCAGCTTCGTGTAATCCTCAAAAATCTCTTTTTTTCGCATATCGGTCATATTCTCAAACAGCTTGTAGTCGCTTTTCGGCAAGAGCACCGTAATACCGGGAATGTCTCGCAGCACTTTTATTTCGCCCGATTTACCGTCCTTAAAAAACTGTGCGAATATAACCCTCATTCCGTTGCCCGCGGCTCTTACGGCCGCGCCTGCCGCAGCGGAGGTTTTTCCTTTGCCGAAGCCGTAATACAGCTGTACCATTTATCTACCTGCCTTTATGCTTTAGGCTTTTATTATACAGAAAATCCATAAGAAAAGCAATATTCACGGTTACTCCACGGTGACGGATTTTGCGAGATTTCGCGGCTTATCAACATCGCAGCCGCGAAGCACAGCCATATAATAAGCGAATATCTGAAGAGGTATTACATTGAGCGACGGTAAGAAATTACCGTATGTTGACGGTACGCGTATAACCTCGTCGGCAAATTCCGAAACAGAGGCATGCTTATCTGTGACAAGTGCGATTACCGACGCGCCGCGCGCCTTAACCTCTTTAATATTACCGAGAGTTTTTTCAAAAAGTTTATCCTGCGTCGCAACGGCAAACACGGGAGTCCCCTCTTCGATAAGAGATATGGTGCCGTGCTTGAGCTCACCGGCGGCATAGGCCTCCGAATGAATATACGATATTTCCTTGAGCTTTAACGAGCCTTCAAGAGAAATGGCGTAGTCAAGCCCCCTGCCGATAAAAAACACATCATCGGAGCCGACGTATTTATGGGCGAGCGTTTTAAGCTCGTCGGTAAGATTTAAAAGGTCTTCAATCTGCGACGGAAGACACATAAGCTCTTTTGTGAGCTCTTTTTCTCTTTCCTCGGGAAGAAGCCCCACAGCCTTTGAAAAACGAAGTGCAAGCAGATATACTACGGCAAGCTGTGCCGAAAAAGCCTTTGTTGTTGCAACGGCGATTTCGGGTCCCGCCATGGTATATATAACGTCGTCGCTCTCTCTCGCTATTGTGCTCGCGACCACATTTACTATCGAAATCACCTTTGCACCCTTGCTTTTAGCCTCACGCAGAGCCGCTAAGGTATCGGCAGTTTCACCGGATTGGCTTATAACTATGCAGATATCGCCCTTTTTGATTATCGGGTCGCGATAGCGAAATTCGCTTGCAAGGTCTGTTTCACATGGAATACGCGCCATATCCTCGAATATATATTTTGCCGTCATACCTACATGCCATGCGCTGCCGCACGCCACTATATGAATCTTGCCGATATTCTTGATTTCTTCATCGGTAAGGGTGAGCTCGGGAATTGACACCCTGCCGTCCTTAATCCTCGGTGAAAGCGTATCGTGTATAGCCTTGGGCTGCTCGGCAATTTCCTTTTGCATAAAGTGCTCATAGCCGCACTTTTCCGCAGCCTCAACGTCCCATGTTACGTGGTAAACGTCCTTTTTGACAACATTTTTGTCTGTATCGTAAAGCGTCACATTGTCTTTTGTGAGAACCGCAATCTGATTGTCTTCAAGCAAATAGCAGTCTCTTGTATATTTTAAAACCGCGGGGATATCCGACGCGAGGAAATTCTCACCGTCGCCGAGCCCCACTATAAGCGGACTGTCTTTTCGTGCCGCTATAATTGTACCTGGCTTATCGTCCGCCAAAATCGCAACGGCATAAGAGCCGCGCACGGTCTTCATAACATTTACCATGGCGTCAAGCAAATCGCCCTTGTAGTAATAATCAAACAAATGCGCGAGCACCTCGGTATCCGTTTCGGAAACGAATACATAGCCGCCCTTTTGGAGCATAGTTTTAAGCTCAATATAATTCTCGATTATACCGTTGTGCACAAGCGTTATTCTGCCGTTTCCGCCCTTATGCGGATGTGCATTGACATCTGTCGGCGCACCGTGGGTGGCCCATCTTGTATGACCTATTCCGACCGTGCCGGAAAGACCGCCGACCTCTTCGAGCTTTTCCTCAAGATTTTTTATACGGCCCTTTGTCTTAACAACGTCTGTTTTGCCGTTTTCTGACACGGCAATGCCTGCCGAGTCATAACCTCTGTACTCAAGCTTTTTTAAACCGTCAATCAATATCGGAGAGGCACTATTCTCCCCTACATAACCAACAATTCCACACATATTAAATTTTTCCTTTTCAAAAAATAAAATTTGTGCCTTGCTTTTCCTTTGTACACGGTGCGTTGCCGCTCCGCCTTTGTGAAAAGCCTTTGATCCCCGCACTTATGGGACAAGAAGCATCCGCCGAAAACTTCGATAACTTCTTCCTCGTCACCTGCAAATTCGGCAAAGCCGATAGTGCGACATACAGGTCCGGCGCTAAAACTCTCTTGCGGAAAGTCCTTTAAAAAACAAAAAATCTCCTTTCGCTTTTTTGAGGGCGGCTCGCACAGCCGACGGCTCATTTGTTAAAGTATAATATGCCACGCGGCAAATGTCAACGGAAAATAATACTTTTATACCTTTTTTAAAACTTACGCAGCGAATATTATTATGTTTAAAACTCCGGTTTTTACACATAATTTTAATAAAAGCTCGGAGGTAATCTATGGATATAAAAAGGTGCACCATTGACTCGCAGGATATTTTACGGCACGAAAACACAAGAGCGTTTTTTGTTTGCCTTTTGAGCTTTGTGCTGTCGCTTTTGATCCTCGGCGCCGCTCTTTTCGGCGTGTATTCGCTCTATACCGTGAGCGGACTCGACAAGGAAAAATACAGCGTTCCCATTCTCTCTTTACTATATGTTCTTTTTTCGTCGGAGGTTACCGTTTCTCTGTTTGCGCTGTCCGCCGTTTCCTACAACCGCAAAAGATGGTTTTACCGCAACGCCTCGGAAAAAGCACCTGTATCATATCTTTTTGCCGGTGAAAAATTTTCGGTAAGACTGAAGGTCTTTTATTTTTTCTTTTTCAAAAAGCTGATGACTGCGCTGTGTCTTGTCGCAGCAGAAATACCGTTTTTGCTTTGCAGTCTTGTTTTTTACCGCGAGCTCTCCGAAAAAGGATTATACAAAACCGTATTTGCGGGAGCAGTCGTCCTCTGCTCTGTGCTGTTTTTGCTCGGACTGTACTTCGGCGCGGTTCTTTCGAAAACATTTTGGCTGTGCGAAAAGGTATACTTCAAAAACAAAAAATGCTCCGTAGCGCTTGCCGTAAACAAAAGCAAAAGCCTGACCGAGGGAAACCGGTTCAGGCTTGTAAATTATAATATAAGCTTTGCTTGGCGAATACTTTTCTGCATATTCTTAATTCCGCTATTTTACACGGTGCCGTACATTTCACAGTCAAACGGATTGCTGTGCCGCGAATTTATCGGAAAGTACAGGCAAGGTGCCGCCTTCCCGGTGGTTTTTATGAAACTGCAAAAAACGTAGCCTCGAAATAAAACCTTCATTCGTTCTTCTTTGCCTTTTTACTGCCGAATGTGTCGGCAAGATAAATCATAAGAAGTATCAGCACGGCTATCGCGGTGGATTTAAGCCGTGTAAAGCCGTATTTTGCCTCAAGGCAGCCGGTCGCAAAGACGAGCCCCACAAGAGCTAAAATATATACTATAAGAAGAACGGTTTTCAGAGCCGGCTTTTTTTCGGAATTAAGCGACATAAAATATACGGCGGCCGTGACCGCCAAGGCCGTTCCGAAATACACAACAGCAAACACAGTCATAAATATCAGCCTTTCGGATTATTCATAGTTCCAGCCGTGGGAAGCAAGCTCATCCAAGACCTCTTTATCCACATCATCGGCGGTACCTTTTGACACTATCTTGCAGGAATACACATTGACCTGAGGTGGATATGACTCCATAATCTCATTCGCGTGCTTTATTTTTATGAGATCGCCCGTGCGGACATCGGAAAACAAATCTTCGTCGTCCGAGGAATTTATCATAACCGTAGGGGAGCCGTTTAAAACTATAAGACAACTGCTTCCCGAAACCACGGCGCGCCCCGTGGAAGCAGGTTTAAAATTTCCGCACCCGTAAAGCAAGGTAAAAACAAGCAAAAGACTTAAAACCGTACATAAGGTCTTTTTCATATATTATCTTCCTTCCGTGTTCGGTGAATTATGCACAGCGTCGTGTCTTCGCCGCACATCTATTATAATTTTACTTCTTTTCTCCGTTAAATACAATTCGCCGAAAGTATAATAAAACACCTTCAAATTTGTCGGAAATAACAATTTCGAATACCGATAAACCGAAATCGGTGATTTTGAGCCGTCATATGAAACTGACCGCAGAGCCGATATAAAATAAAAATCGACAAATCTCTTACGAGACTTGTCGATTTTTGGCTGTGGGGTACAGAAAAGATGTTTTTATGTTTTTTGTGGATAGAGTTGAACTCTCGGAATTTTTAATGAAATCGTTCGCGTTGCTCACGATGAAATCAAAACCTACGGTTTTGATGAAATTTTCGGCTACGCAGAAAATGAAATTAAATCCACCCATCGCCGCAGCGATTTCATACGCTGAAAGCGTATTTCATATTGCGAAGCAATATTTCACCCACCCGCAAGGGTGGATTTAGTTGAAAAGGACAGATTTCTAACGAAATCTGTCCTTTTCTGGCGCGCCGGGAGGGATTCGAACCCGCGACCTTTTGGTTCGTAGCCAAACACTCTATCCGGCTGAGCTACCGGCGCATATGCAATTTTTACTGCTCAAGTATATTAACACTATTAGAACAAAAAGTCAACATTTTTTTACGCTCGGCAAGAATAAATCGTTTTTTATTATATTCCGAAGCAGCCGAAATATCGCCATATAAATAAAATATTACGGCTAAATAATTATAATATATCTGTTTACCGAAACAAATAAAAAATGCATTTTTAAGAGCGAGATAAGCCGAAAACAGAGTAAAATCGACGGTATAATTTGTATAAAGCAATCAAAATGCATAATCGGCAAAAATTATCTCCACTTTTTTCTGTTTTGTGGTATACTTAAAAAGGTATTACGGCAAGGATTTAAGACAAGCCTTAATGCACGCGGCAGGAAAAGCTTAACACAGCCGCCGAAATCTACACAAATCAAATCCGGGAAGGCGGATATATATGGATAAAAAATATGATGTTCTGATAATCGGATGCGGAGTTGCCGGCCTTTACACTTCACTCTCGCTACCCGAAAATCTGTCCGTTCTTGTGCTTTCAAAGCAAGACGAAACCGTTTCCAACAGTTCTTTGGCTCAGGGCGGCGTAGCTGCCGTTTTAAGCCTTGAAAACGACAGCTATGAGCTTCATTACAACGACACCATGATTGCCGGCGGTCAGGCCAACACACCGGGCGCCGTAAACACACTTGTTCACGAAGGCCCCGACCAGGTACGTCAGCTGATAAAATACGGCGTTAATTTTGACCGCAATTCCGACGGTACTCTTCAAAAAACGCTTGAGGGCGGCCACAGCCGTCGCAGAATAGTTCACTACAAAGACACCACGGGTGCGGAAATTGTGCGTGCGCTCCTTGTAGAAGCCAAAAAGCGAAGCAACATAACGCTTGTCGAAAACGCCGACGTTTTTAAACTCACAAAGGTTAAAAACGGCTTTTGCGCGGATATGCTTTTAAACGGCAAGACCGCCGCCACGGTATTTTCGGATTTCTGCGTAATAGCGACAGGCGGTATAGGCAGAGTTTACAAATACACCACCAATCCCGCCGTTGCCACCGGTGACGGAATCCGCCTCGCATACGATATGGGTGCTACGATAAAGGAGCTCAGCTACGTTCAGTTTCATCCCACCGCTTTTAACGGAAACGACAGGGAGCAATTCCTGATAAGCGAGTCGGTACGAGGAGAGGGTGCATACCTGCTCAACTGTAACAAAGAACGCTTTATGGACAGATATGACAAACGCCTTGAGCTTGCCCCGCGCGATGTTGTATCGCGCTCTATAATTCTTGAAAGCCGCAGAACGGGCAGCGACAACTTCTACCTTGATATAAGATACAAGGGGCACGATTACCTTGTAAACCGCTTCCCCGGAATATATGAGGGATGCTTAAAACACGGCGTTGATATGACCAAGGATTTAATTCCCGTATTCCCGTGCCAGCACTACCTCATGGGCGGAATCGACGTTGACCTTGACGCGCGTACCTCTATTTCGAGAATGTATGCTGTAGGTGAATGCTCGCACACGGGAGTTCACGGCAAAAACCGCCTCGCAAGCAACTCGCTTTTGGAGGCACTTGTATTCGGAAAGCGCGCGGCAGACGATATAGCGTCTCTTTCTAAAAAGGACCCTGACCACGTGACCGTTACGGAGCACAAAACGGATATTTCGGGTGCTCCGCTGCCAAAGGGGATGCGTACGGAAATTCGCTCGATTATGCAACGTTCTTACTTTGTACTTCCGGATATGGACGCGGTAAGAGTAGGCTTGAAGCGCGTTGACGCTATACTTATGAGACTTAAAAACGGCAAATTTGCAATCACACCCGACTATTGTGAGGCTTTAAGTCTTGCCACGGTAGCCCATATAATCTTAAAAGAGGTGGACGAAGGATGATTTTACCGCAGTTTTACACGGACGACATTATTAAGCGCGCCATACTTGAGGATATTAACTATGTCGATGTGGCGTCGGATTACCTGATATCCGAGGAGCAGCGCGATGAGGCGTATTTCGTCTCAAAGGCAGACGGTGTTCTCTGCGGTATAGATGTCGCAATGAGAGTTTTTGAACTTTTGGACGATTCTTTTACCGCCAAGGTATATATGCACGACGGCGACAAGGTGAAAAAGGGCGACCTTATAGCCGAATTCAGCGGAAAAACCACGCTTCTTTTAAAGGGCGAGAGAACTGCTTTGAACTTGTTGCAGCATATGTCGGGAATAGCCACGGCGACCGCAAAGGCAGTAAAACTCTGTGAGGGAACAAAGGCTTCGATAGCCGACACAAGAAAGACCCTTCCGTCTCTGCGCGCCCTTCAAAAATACGCGGTAACCTGCGGCGGAGGCAAAAACCACCGTTTTAATCTTTCCGACTGCGCTATGCTCAAGGATAATCACATAGACGCCGGAGGCGGCATAACGGGAGCCGTAAAAAAGCTTCGCGGAAAGATAGGTCATACGGTGAAAATTGAGGTTGAAACACGCAACCTTGATGAAGTAAAAGAGGCGGTCAAGGCAGGAGCCGACATAATAATGCTCGATAATATGGACTGTGACACCATGAAAAAAGCCGTTGAGATGATCGGCGGCAAGGCTCTTACGGAGGCTTCGGGCGGAATTACCGACGAAACCATACCCGGCGTTGCGGCGTGCGACGTAGATATAATATCAATCGGAGCACTGACTCACTCCGTTCAGGCATTTGACATTTCCATGAAAATGAAAAAATAAAAAGCCACCCCCAAGATATGCCTCAGCTTATCTTGGGGGTATGTTATTTTGAAGCAATAATGCCCTATAAACAAAAAGCCGGCGGCGCCGAAAACAAAAAGTTTCGGTGCCGCTATTTTTTGTTCGGCTCAGAAAAAAACGTATTGTTACACTAAGGCTGCCGCTTATTCAATTCTGCCTTTAAAGCTATTGTCCGCAAGGCGGTCAAAGCACAGCTCGGAAAGACGTGTCGCACCGCACAATTCATACAAGGCGGAAGCAAACAAGAGCGAATTACACGGTGGCAGAACCTTTGTTATGTCATCGGGCAGAGTAACTCCGCTGCCCGACAAACAGACGGTACTTCCCGAATACTCGTTCCTATATAAAAGGCACCCTCCGTCCGGATTGCTTTTATCTGTTCGCGGAGCTATTACAAATGTGCAGCCGCCTGCCTCATTCACGTTTTCCGTGACGGTCATCGCAAGACCCCAATCGTCATACAGCCGTCGGCGCACGGGAGAAAATTCTTCGGGATTACCCGTTATCACCTTAAGATTTGAGGCAAGAGGAACAAGTAAAGACAGCTTATCCTTTTGAAAGCCGTTAAAATCCATAACAGCCACGCTCGTTTTTTCCGGCGGAAGAGAGCATTTCTTTATATAATCAACCGCGGAATTAAAAAGCATAACGGACGGCAGTATACGAGGCTCGAAATTCTTAACCTTTTCGTCCTCAGTTATGGTTCCTCCGCACACTATAACTCTGCCCGCGCACCGCCCGAGCAGGCTGTATATTTCACCCGTATCGACCTCTTCGTTTTCATCACACACAAGCGTCAGCGTAAAAAACGGAGCACTGCCTAAAACGCTTATCCGCTCGATAACGGGTTCGGGCGGAAAAAGCCTGTAACGAAGCCTCTTAAAAAATCCGCCGCCGATTCTTTCTATTTTAATTACTCCGAACATAAAAGCACCCCCACATAATATTATGCGGGGGTTTTGATTTTAATGTTTGTTGTTTATTGCTCGTCCGCACCTGCCGAAGAGGTTAAGAGAGAATTTGCCTTTTGATACTGTTCATCCTCTGAATGAGATAAAAGTGCCAAACGGTTCTTTTTCTGTGAGGACAGCTCCACAAGATAATCCGGAGTTAAGCCCACACCGTTATACACATCGCTTGTATACGGCTTTATCTCTGCCACGGTGAGCTTTACCGCACCTCCGTCACTCAACTGATAAACCTTTTGCATGGTTCCGTTGCCCTTTGTCGCCGTACCTACGAGCTTTGCTTTGCCGAAATCGCGCATATCGCAGGCGAAAAGCTCTGCAGGCCCGGAGGTATCTTTATCGACAAGTATCACCGTGGACACATTTATGCTGTCGGCGTCCGATGTAAAGGTCTCTATGGCTTCACCGTTTTTATCAACGGCGGTAGCGAGTGCCTTTGTTCCGTCGCTTGCCACAGGAACAAGCACATCAAGCGCGTCTGTCGCATACTCTACGGTTCCGTTCGAGACCGCCCGCAAATCTATTATAATGCCGCTCACGCCTTGCTTTATAAGCGTATTTACGGCATTTTTGAGCTGCGATGCGGTGGTCGAATAAAAATCGGTTATTTTAACATAGCCCACCTGGCCTACCGTCTCATAATAAACAGTCTGCGCGGTGTAGCCCTTTACCATATTTGCGGCAACGAGATTACCGTCATGAATAAACGCAACATTTACGGACGAGAGCTTTTCGCCCTCAAGCTTTTTTACAAGCTCTTTATAGTTATAAACCGTGACTTCCTCTTCATCTATGGTAACTATACGGTCGCCCTTAGCCATATTGTTAAGTGCCGCCGGAGAACCTTCGGAGACCTCCGCCGCATAAAGGCACATATCGTCCTCATTAAACGCCGGAATTATGCCGACGCCCATTTTCTGACCGTTCATCTCGTTTTTATATACGTCATACTCGGACGCGGTCATATAATAGCTGTAACTGTCGCCTACGCCGTTTGCAAAGCCCTCTGCCATATCCGCGTTTAAAAGCGTTTCGTTAATCTCGCCGTAGTAATTAGTGCGGATAACGTCGTCTATCTCCGCTAAAAGCGAATAAGTCTGTGAACGCTTCGGGAGATCTTTGATTATTGAATTGTACATTTTCATTGACACAGCCATGGTACCTGCCACAGAGCCTGCCATAGCCACGAATATCAATGCGAGCGCAAGGCCCAGGGATATTTTCCTATTCAAACGAACGCCTCTCTTTCGGGGGTTTTATCAAAGACCTATATACGGCTCGGGATTTACTCGATTTTTATTTACATAGACCTCAAAATGAAGGTGCGGACCCGAGGAGTTGCCGGTGGAGCCGACCTTGCCTATATACTGACCCTGCGATACGGTTTGACCCGCGCTGACGCCTATGCTGCTGAGGTGAGCATATCTTGTCCACACACCGTTGCCGTGGTCTATAAGCACGTTGTTGCCCCAGCTTGAGTGATACGAGGCGGAAATTACCGTACCGCCTGCCGCGGCGTAAACGGGCTGACCGTTTATATTTGCACCGGCTATATCTACACCCTTGTGGCCGTTGTGACCGTAGTGCTGTGAAACGTAACAATTGCACGTGAGAGGAAAGCTCATTCCGCTTGAGAGCACACCGTTACCGGAAGAGCCCGTGGTATTGCTGATTGACTGCGCTTCGAGTTTATCCATCTTGGCCTGATAAGCGTCATTTTGCGAATCAAGGCTTGAAATCATTGATTTGAGCGACTTCACCTGAGCTTCAAGACGTGACTGCTTTGCGTCAAGGGTATTGTAAACGCTCTTGACCTCTGCGCGGGCAGACTCTATGGCGGCCTTTTCGTTAACTATTTCAGTCTGCTTTTCCTGCTGTGACTGCTGATCGGAGGAGAGCTGTTCTTTTGTTTTGTTAAGCTCATTGATTTCTTCCTGCAAGCCCTTTACAAGCTCATTATCATGCTCCGAAACACGTTTGAGCAGCTCAAGTCTTGTCAAAAAGCTCGCATAGTCGCCGGAGCCGAGAAGTACCTCAAGCGCCGAGCTTTCGCCTGCCTTATATGCCGAGCGAAGTCTCTCTTTAAGTACGTCGTATGTTACGTCGACAGCGGCTGTCTGTGTTTCTATTTGAATATTTGCGGCGTCTATTTCGGCTTGAAGTCTGTCGATTTCCGCCTGATAGTTGTTGATAATTTCATCCTTTGCCGCAATTTGCTTGTTAAGGTCGGTTATCTTGGCGTTGTAAACATCAAGCTGAGCCTGCATATCGGAAATCTGATTGAGCAAATCGTTTACGGACGCCTTATTATCGCTGATTTTATTATTATTGGCATTTATTTTGCTTTCAAGCTCGTCTATCTGATCCTGCACTGACGAAGCCGAGCCCGAAAACGACGTCACTGAAAACAGCATAGCTGTTATTAATGTAACGGAAATAATGCGTATAAATGCTTTCTTCTGATGCTTCAAAATAAAAAGAACTCCTTTAATACCGGATTTACCCCTTTAAAAATTACGGAAGATACGGCGCGGGATTTACCCTTGTGCCGTTTATCCAGACCTCAAAGTGCAGATGCGCCCCGGCGTGCGGATTTGCCGGTGTCGGCGCGGGACTTACGTTACCCGTATTGCCTACAAGAGCTATAACCTGCCCCTGCTTTACCGTTTGCCCCTTGCTTACCTTCATAACGCTGCAATGAGCGTATCTTGTGCAAACGCCGTTGCCGTGGTCAATAAAGACGTTATTGCCCCAGCTCGAATGATATTCGGCGGAAAGAACCTTACCGTCCGCCGCGGCCCTAATCTCTTTACCGTATGTATTGCCGGTTGCACCCCTTGTGGTAAAATCAATACCCTTGTGACCCGGGTAGCCGTACCAGCCTGCCGATATGGTTACGTTTGAATACTGAAGCGGACAAATCATACCCTTGGGAGATACCGTATAACCGCCTGTATTTCCACCGGTATTTCCTCCCGTATTGCCGCCCGTGTTTCCGCCTGTATTGCCGCCGGGCTTTGGCAATTCGCCGGTGCCCTGCGACGCATTTTTCGCCAGTTCCGCAAGCTTTTTATCGTAGCTGTCTTTCGCAGCCTGTATTTTTTTATTCTCGTTTTCTAATTCCTTGGAGCCTGCGCTGAGAGACGAGATATATGCATTTCGCTGTGCAACCTGCTTTTCAAGGGTAGACTGCTTTGAATCTACGGTATTGTAAAGCGACTGCACCTGCGTTTTAGACGAAACAATATCCGCCTTTTCCGACTCTACGGCGGTCTGCTTAGCCTTTACTTCCTGCTGATTTGACGACAGAAGCTCCTTTGTGTCGTTAAGCTTTGCAATATCATCCTGCAAAGATTTCATAAGCTGCCTGTCATGTTTTGTGGTTTTACTTAAAAGCTCAAGCCTTGTGAGGAAGCCCTCATAATCACTTGCCGTAAGAAGCACCTCAAGAGTGGAACTTTCGCCTGCCATATATGCCGCGCGAAGTCTCTCCTTTAAAAGGTTATATGTATCGTTTACGGTCTTTGTCTGAGTTTCTATGCTCTCGCTTGCCTCGTCTATGTTCTTTTGAAGAGATTCTATTTCTTTTTGATAATCGTTTATAACGGCGTTTTTGTCGCCTATCTGACTGTTAAGCTCCGTTATTTGACTTTGGTACGTGTCAAGCTGCTCCTGCAAAGCATCAATCTGTTCCGAGGAATAGCCGTTCGACTCTTTGGCACCGTCGATTTTATTTTGCAAATCCTTTATTTTTTGCTCATTCTGTTTTTTCTTTGCCTCGGCAGCCGCGATTTTGTTTTCCAAATCTTTCTTGGAATCCGCCGCGGAAGCCGGTAAAAACGACGCGCAAAAAACGAATGTTACCGACAGTAAAAGGCTCAAAGCTCTTTTGAGACCGTTTTTAGTCATCAGAGACCACGCTCCCTTGCTCTTTCAGGTATTTAGCCATCGAAACAAGACTTCCGAAACCTCCTGTAAACAATCCTATTGCAACAAATACGAGAAGTATCTGCCACCAGTACTCGCTGAACGGCACGAGCGAAAAGCCGATTAACGAGAGGGTCTGTGCAAACACTTTTTCGGCTACTGCATAAAGTCCCCAAAGAACTCCCAGGGATACTATGCCGGAAATCGTGCCGAGTATCATACCCTCTATCATAAACGGCCATCGAATGAACCAATTTGTGGCACCTACCGCCTTCATTATTGAAATTTCAAGCTTTCTTGAGAACATCGTTATGCGTATTGTATTTGAAATTATGAAAAGCGCAACAAGGAACAGCATTATAACAAGCCCCACGCTGACTATCGAAACCGCATGGCGAAGAGACAAAAGCTTGCTTGCAAGGTCGCTGTTTTCTCGCACCGAATCGACTTTGTTTATCTGCTTTATCTGAGAAACGGTGTTTTCAAACTGTGACAAATCCTTTACCGTGACCTTATATGCGTCGGGAAGCGGAATTTCATCAAAGCCCTCAAACAGAGCCGCGTCGCCGCCCATGCTCTGTATCTGCTCCTGGAACGCAACTTCCTTCGGCACAAATTCGCAGCTTTCAACATTGCTTATGCCTTTAAGTGAGGTACCTATCTGTGTTGTTTCGTCCTCCGAGGCATCGTCGGCAACATAGACCATTACTACATTTTGCGACTGCACCTTGTCGACTACATTGTTAATATTAAAATATATCATTATGCCCGCGCCCATAATTATAAGACATGCCATAAGCACGGTTACCGATGCCAATGACATAAGGCGATTGACCCACACGTTGCGGAAGCCCTCGTGCGTAAGATATTTTAAGCTTGTCCCTTTCACCTGTTGTCACCTCCGGTCTTTTTTTCAATGGCGTCGAGATACTTTGAGTAATCAACGTCATCGTCGGAGGAATCCGAATCCACGCCGTATGTCGCCATAAACTTTTCAAGGTCGGCGTCCGAATTCGGCTGAACATAAAACGGGCTTATGCTGTCTTCCTTTTGCTTGGCCACACGGTCCTCCACCGTCTCCGAGGAGGCAATGTTCTGAACCGCAGCCGCGGCTGCCGCCGCTCTTTCCGCATTTGACGCGTCGGAAGCATAATCTCTTTCGATGGTGGCGTAATCATCGGGAAGTGCCTCGGTGTCTTCGGAGTCCGAAACCACGGCGCCCTGCTCTATTGTAATAACCCTGTGGTGGAAATGACGGACGAGATTATGCTCGTGAGTTACCATTACCACGGTGGTTCCGTTTGCGTTTATATGGTTTAAAAGGTCAACTATTTCGTAAGACATTTCGGGGTCGATGTTGCCCGTAGGCTCATCCGCAATTATAAGCCCCGCATTATTTACAAGCGCACGCGCGAGCGCAACTCTCTGCTGCTCGCCGCCCGACAGCTCCGTCGGCAGATTTCTCGCCTTGGAGGCAAGTCCTACAAGGCTGAGTATATAAGGCACGCGTTTTCTGACTTCCTTTTCCTTGGCACCGATGCAGCGCATCGCAAATGCGACATTGTCAAACACCGTCATGGTCGGGATAAGTCTGAAATCCTGGAATACTATACCGAGAGTCCTTCTGAAAAGAGGAATCTCTTTTTTCTTTAAATTGTTAAGATGATAACCGTTTATGATAACAGAACCGCTGTTAGGCACCTGCTCGCGCATCATTATCTTGAGAAACGTACTCTTGCCGGCTCCCGATGAGCCGACCACAAAGACAAATTCTCCGTCGTTTATCTTGATATTGACATCTTTAAGTGCTTCGGTCCCGTTATCGTAAGTTTTTGATACATTTTTAAATTCAATCACTTAGAACATACCTCTGCTTTTCACAATATTCCCACCGCTGAACTCTGCCGTAAAGTTTAATACCGACGGGCAGAGACTCTACACAACCGCTATAAAAAAATATAGGCGGCAAAATGAGTATAATCACTCATAATACCGCCTTTAATTATAGCATAGAACGTCAAGTTTGTAACCATTTTGTAATATGGTAAATTATATTCGCGCACTTTAGACAAAATCACGCTTGTAACATTGTGCAATTTTCCCATTCGCAACAGCGCACGGAAAATTACTTTTCTTTAATACTTGACGGGGCTTGAATCAAGATATTTCTTAACCATAAGAGCTACTTTAAATACTATTGCGTCGTCGAACTCGCGAAGGTCAAGGCCTGTGAGCTTTTTAATCTTTTCAAGGCGATATACAAGAGTATTTCTGTGTACAAAGAGCTTTCTTGAGGTTTCGGATACGTTGAGGTTGTTTTCAAAGAACTTCTGAATTGTAAAGAGCGTTTCCTGATCGAGATTGTCGATAGAACCGCGCTTGAAAACCTCCTTTAAGAACATATCGCAAAGAGTTGTGGGAAGCTGATATATAAGTCTCGCAATACCGAGATTGTCATAGCTCACAATGCTCTTTTCGGTGTCGAACACCTTGCCTACCTCAAGAGAAACCTGAGCCTCTCTGAATGAGCGTGCAAGATCCTTTATTCCCTCAACCGTAGTACCTATGCCGACAAGAACGTGAGAATAGAATTCCGTTCCGAGACCGTCGGCTATCGAGCGTGCAAGCTTTTCGAGATCCTTTGTGTCGATATTCGGCTTAACCTCTTTGATAAGGGCAATATCTGTCTCGTTAAGGTTTATTACGAAATCCTTGGTCTTATCCGGGAACAGGTTCTGAATTATATCATAAGCGGAGATATCTATATGCTCGGTAATTCTTATGAGAATTACGACGCGTGACACGTCATTGTTAAAATGAAGCTCTCTCGCCTTGAGATAAATATCACCGGGCAGTATGTTATCAAGAATTACGTTCTTGATAAAGTTTGCGCGGTCGTATTTTTCATCATAATACTGCTTAATGCTTGAGAGTGTTACGGCAAGCATTGAGAGATATTTCAAGGCAAGGTCGTCATCGCCGGAAACAAATACGGCATATTCGGGGTGCATACGCGCACCGAACGGCTTATAAGAATACCCGTCTACCGATATAACCTCCGTTCCGCTGAAAACCGCGGTAACCTCGGTTGAGAGCACCTCACCTATCTTACCGAGTTCGCTGCAGGAAATAATGGTACCCGACTCGTCTATAACACCTATAGTACGGTCGATACTGTCTGTGAGCTGATGCACAATACCCTGGAACAATCTGTTCGACATTGATAAAACCTCCATCTATCTTTTTTCTCCGGAGAAAACCTCCCTGCCGCACTCTGCTTTAAGCCGAAACGGCAGTACAAATTTTCCCGTCTGCATTTTTATACAATTTCACAAATCATATATTATGTATTTTACACAATCTTTTAAGATTTTGCAAGCTAAAAATTGATATTTTAAAAATTTAGTTTGCATTTTTCACAAAAAAAGTTTTTCATTTTGTAAAATCGGTTAGATTAAGGCTTTAAAGCACATTGTTTTGTCATTTTTTGCATTGTTGAAAATGACTATGCGTAAAACTCCGAAGCCGTCGGCACAATGCGGTTTGATGACAAACTCTTTCGATGTGTCGAGTATTTCGGGCCGAAAAGAATATTTGAACTATCTGCCGGCATTACATTTGGAGCAGACGCTGTACCCGTTATTGAGATACGAGGAAAGCTCAGAGGCGGAGATCTCTTTTTTATTTTCCGAGGACGTCCTCATAGCGTAGGAGCATGACGGAGAGTGAATTTTTTTGGTGTTCACGTTTACTGTATATGTGCCTTCGGAGGGCTGTGCGTCACCGGAGCTTTTTTGTGAATTTACGCCGACTGAAGTCGAGGCCGAAGACTGCCCTGCGGCAGAGGATGCCGCCGCACTCTCGGTTTCGGCGTTTGCGGCCGTATCGGACTCTCCTTCGGCTTTTGCTTCCTTGGTCACAAGATAAAAGCCGTCTTTTTCGTCTGCGTTTTTCGTCGAATTTTCATAGGACACAAAATCTCCGTATTTCTTCAGCATAATATGGTCTTTATACTGCAGCACAAGTGACATCGCGGAAAACACCGCACACAAAACGGCGCATACGGTAATTACGGCCGTCATAATTTTAAAGCCGTGTTTTGCGTTTTTCCCTTCGTTCTTCATACTCATTCCCCCGATACATTATGGGAAAATAATAACATTACGGAACAGAAAATAAAGCTTTTGTGCCGAATCAGCACAAGTTATCTTTTAATTCCGTCGGCAATGTATTTAAACACCGGAGCGCAGTCTAAGGCACCGCCCGCTCCGTTTTCTTTAAAGACGGTGATGACATAGCGCGGCGAAGCATACGGAAAAAATCCGCAAAACCACGAGTGCGTCACTTCATTTCCGTTCTCGTCAAACCAGCCGCTTTGCGCCGTTGCCGTTTTGCCTGCGGCGTCAAAATACTCGGTTTCCGCCCTTTTTCCGCTGCCGGACACAACGGTTTCGCGTAAAAGCTCGGTAACTGTTTTTGCCGTATCGACGCTCATTACACGCCTCGGAACGGGCAGCTCCGCCCTTTTGATTTCCTTTCCGGTCTCATCCGTTACGGCTTTCATAAGAGAGGGCGCGCGATACACTCCGTTATTTGCCACAGCCGCATACACGGCGGACATTTGCAGCGGCGAAGCAAGCAATTTACCCTGACCGAATGCGAGGTTGCACAAATCCGCCTCAGAAATCAAGCTGTCGGCGGACGGCATAATGCCGGACTTTGTCTCCCAACCGTCCGCAAGCTCGATTTTTTGACCGAGCCCGAGATTTTCACCCATGGCGCAAATGTTTTCTTTGCCCGTTTTAAGCGCAAGACTTATAAAATACGGATTGCATGACTCCGCCATAGCCGAATACATATTCATATTGCCGTGCCCCGTCTTTTTAAAACAGCCGAACGATATTTCTCCGTTCAAGTCGTATTTACCGTTGCAGACGATGCTGTAACTTGTCGGAATTCCGTTTTCCAAGGCGGCACAGGCGACAACCGCTTTAAAAACCGAGCCTACGGAGTACGGAGTTATCGCTCTGTTAAGGAACGGAGAAGATGAGTCGTTTAAACTTTTTTCGGGCGCATTTCGGTCAAACGACGGTGTGCTCGCCATGGCCCTTATTTCGGAGGTGGCGCTGTCGAGAACAACGACCGCACCGCTGTCGATGTCAAATTTTCCGAGAGCCGATTCACACAGCTTTTGTATATCTCTGTCAATTGTGAGCTCCACTCCGCCGGCCGACATATACCCATCCTTTGAAAATGTAATCTCCGCACCCTCAAGCAATTTTCCCGAAGCCGCCGCGCCACACCTTGCCTTCAGAGTTCCCGAATACGACAAAAGTATATCGTTGTAGCACTTTTCAATTCCCGAAACGCCGTTTCCGTCGCCGTCGATATATCCGGTTATATGCGGCGCGAGGCTGTTTTCACCGTATCGCACCACCGTTTTTGCCGTCTTTATATTTTTTTCGTCAAAAACGGCATTTGACGCACAAACTGCTATTTTCCCCTGAGACAAAGTCGAATAAACAGAAGGTATTTCGCTTTCGGGGACAATGACCCGGATAGAGGACAATGACTCCTCGCACGGCTTTATCGCCGCCTTTAAAACGGTATCGCAATTGACAAGCGGACGCATTTTACAGTCGTAAATGTTGCCCCTTGACGAAGCCACCGTCACGCCGACGGTATTTTTTGATGCGGCGACATCCGACACGTTACCGCCGCAAAGCTCTGCCATTTTTACAAAAAGCACGCCGAACGACAGACACAACAAAAAGAAAAGGGCACAAACTCGCTTGTTCATAATTCACCTCAAAAAACAAAAAAAACGCTCCCGTTTTATTATTGAACGGAAGCGTGTGTTTTATTTTATATTTTGTTTTCTGAGGATCGTTCCGGGAACAAATTTTAAATCGGAGCGTATTTTGAATTTCATCATGGCTCTCGGCGTGCTGTCTATGGGTTCGCCGTTTTCGTCAAAAAGCTCGGTCACGACAAAGCTCTGCGGCTTTTTCCCCGGCTCGAGGCTTTCGAGAGTGTCGCCCTTAAAAAATTTATTTCGCTGTTCGCAGTAAATAAAGCCGTCGCGGCAATCCTCGACCACCGCCATAACATCCCACTCACGGCGGTAACCGCCCTCAAAGCTGATATTCGCTTTTTCGTGCGGCGAATCAAAATAGAAGCCCGTGCGGTAGTCGCGATAGCTTACCTTTCGCACCTCGTCAAGTATCCATCTCGGCAAAACAAAGCTACCTGACTCGCTACACATATAAGCGTCGATTGCCACTCTGTAAGCATTTGTTATGACCGCCGTATAATATGCGGATTTTGCTCTGCCCTCTATTTTAAAGCTGTCGATTCCGGCATCTACAAGCTCCGGAATGTGCTCTATCATACACATATCCTCGGAGTTTAATATATATGTGCCGTCCTCTTCCTCATTTACCGGAAAATACCTGCCCTCGCGTGTTTTTTCCATAAGCGCATACTGCCAACGGCACGGCTGAGCACACTCGCCGCGATTTGCGTCACGACCGGTAAGATAATTTGACAAAAGGCACCTGCCCGAAAACGACATACACATACTGCCGTGTACGAAGCACTCGATTTGCAGCTCCTTAGGAGTTTTGGCTCTTATCTCGGCAATCTCCGACAGAGATAGCTCACGAGCCGTAACTATTCGCTCGGCACCCATATTGTAAAACTCGTTTGCCGTGAGATAATTTACGATGCCCGCCTGTGTGGAAACGTGCAGCGGCACCGACGGCGCATACTTTTTGCAGTATGCCATAGTACCGATATCGGCTGCAATATACGCATCCACTCCCGCACCTGCAGTCATTTCTATAAAGTCCGGCAAAAGCGGTATTTCGCTGTTTCGCGGAAGCGTATTAAGCGTTAAATAAACCTTAACACCCTTTTCGTGCGCTTCCTTTACCGCCTTTATGAGATCCTCTTCGGGAAAATTCTGCGGACCTGCACGCATACCGAATGAGCTGCCGGCAAGGTAGACGGCGTCCGCTCCGAAGCGCAAGGCTGCCTCAAAGCGTTCAAAATCGCCTGCCGGACTTAGTAATTCGGGTCGTCTTTTCATATTGCTCCTCTGGTAAATTACTGCGAAGCCGACTTGGCCGCCTTTTGATTGGCCTGGAGTATGGCAATGTTATTGGCCTGCCGCTCCGAATCGTTTTTCGCAAGATAAATCTTTTTATTGGTATCGTGCGCGAAGAAGTAGTAATCGGTCTTTGCGGGATTGAGTGCCGCGTTTATTGAGTCGTTACCCGGGTTGCAAATCGCACCCACGGGCAGACCCTCGCACTTATATGTGCTGTAACGTGAGGTGTAGGCGGCAAGCTCCGTGGCATTTGTAACATTCTTCGCAATATAATCGTTGATATAGTCCGCCGTGGAATCGCACTGAAGCGACGGATAAAGCCCCGGCTTATTGAGACGGTTGTGAAGCACCGACGATACAAGCGGCATCTGAGTCGCATCGGCGGCCTCCTTTTCTATAATGGAGGCGAGCTTTATTATATCGTCAACCGACATATTGAGCGCGTCGGCTTTTTTCTGATAATCGTCCGTCCACTTTTTCTGGAAGTTGTTTAGGAAGGTCCTTATAACGCTCGAGGCATTTTCGCCCTTATAGAAATCATATGTGTCGGGGTAGAGATAACCCTCAAGGCTCCTGTAACGCTGCTCTTTATTCGGCTCATTCTTAATAAAGGTGTATTCACTGCTGAAGTCCACCTCTCTCATGGCCTTATAGATGGCATCAGCTGAGCAAACCTCATATTTTTCGAGCTTTTCGACTATTTGGTCTACCGTGTAGCCCTCGGGGAACGAAAGCCTTACGGTCTCGCCCGTTGACGGAGGAGATTTAAATGTTGAGAGCATCTTCTCAACGCCCATCGACTTGGTTATATAGTAAATACCGGACATATAGTTGTCATCACGGTAATTCATTATCTTTGCAAACATTTTGCAGAAATGCTTATGCTTTATAAGGCCGTTATCCTTTAATATGTTGATAACGTCGCTTGTGTTGGTCTCTGCGGGAATTGTAACAGATATAACGTTTTCGCTGTCGCGGCGTATTGCCAAAACATCGTTCATACAGCTAATCAGATACGACGACAGACAAATTGCGCATACAACGCAAACCGCTATCGTTATCCATGTTTTTTTGTTTCTTACGAAATACGCGGCTATTCTTACCGCAATTTCTTTTTCGTTTCCCTTTATACCCTTTATCGGCGGCCTTTTACGTACGGCACCCTGCTCCGACGCTTGCTCGTAAGAGGCTGTTCCGAAAGAGGCGGCATTTCCGCCGTTTCTTCCGCCGCGTGTAATTATGGGACCGAATTCGTCATCATAGCTTATTCCGCGCGGTGCCGTACCGCTTTTTTCGGGCGGCCTTTTATGAATTTTGTGTTTTTCCGGCGGTCTTTTGTGAGCATTGTGAGCGTTATGTCTTTCCGGCGCATCGGTACTGTGATGCACGGGCATATCTCGTCTGACAGGCGGTCTTTTTTGCGGAGCGTCGGTAAACTCGGAGTCAAGGTCTTTTATTTCAAGCTTAAAGGGCTTTTTGCCGCTCTTACGGTTTCTCTCAACCATATTTTTAAGCTCGGGTCTTTTCTGCTCGTCTTCCTCACGCGCATAAATATCCAAAAGGTCCTTATATGAATCATCGGGAGTTCTTTTATTGTCATCCATGGGCGCTCCTCCTTTCATTAAACTCTGTGTACTTTCTTATCCGAAACAATTATGTCGGATTTAATATCGTAGCTGTCGTGCGGGATTCTCTTTATTATCTGCTCTTCGTATGCGAGCCCGATTTTTGTGCCTGAAAACGACTGCAAAAACCTGTCATAATAGCCTTTTCCGAAGCCGACGCGATATCCGTCCTCGGAAAATACAAGAGCCGGTACTATACATATACCGTTATCAAAGGCGGTCATAATTTCACATGATGGGTTCGGCTCCATTATGCCGAACGCCCCGGGTTCAAGATCAAAAACAGAGTCTATACGGCAAAACTCCATATGCCCGAAAGCGTCAACGCATCTCGGCACGGCAACGATTTTGCCCGAAAGCACCGCCTGTTTAATTATACACGATGTGTCAACCTCGCGTGAAGACGACACATAACACAAAACGGTTTTAGCGTTTTTAAATTCATCGAGGGCAAACAGATTGTCCGTAACAAATTTGTCACGTCTCGCCTTCTCCTCCGGCAAAAGTGATTTTCTGTACTCCTTGGCGCGTCTTCTTAAAAACGCTTTATCCTCACTTTGAGCCGTCATTTTTATCACTCGCTTTGAACAGATGTTTTTATGCTTTCGGCAACCTCGCTTCCGCAAAGTGCCTCGACTGTTTTAAGTCCGAATTCGAGAGCCACGCCCATTCCGCGCGCAGTTATTATGTTCCCGTCCCGTTCTACGGGAGCACCTGTGGCAACAGCGCCGTAAAGGTCTTTTTCAAAGCCCGGAAAGCATGTTGCGGTTTTGCCCCTCAGCAGATTTTTATGGCCGAGCACGGACGGTGCCGCGCATATAGCGCAGATAAGCTTTCCGTCGCTTGAAGCGCGGTCTATAAATTCATTTACCTTTTCCGACTTTTCAAGATTTAAAGTACCGGGCATACCGCCGGGCAAAATAACCGCCTCTATGTCCTCGTTCGGAGAAACCTCGGTTGTCTCGGCGTCACACGTAATCCTGATATTGTGAGACGAAACTATTGTTTTTTTACCGACGCCCACAACCTTAACGTCTTTTTTTGCTCTTCTCAGAACATCAATCGGCGTGAGAGCTTCTATCTCTTCACAGCCGTCCGCAAGAAAAACATAAATCATTTTTTGTACCGCCGCGCGGGAATGCGGCAATCCTTTCTTTAAGCATTCAGTTCAGCGTTATCCCTGTATACACGCTGTCATTTATCTTCTCGCCTTTGATATTTTTTATCATACCTACGGCGGTGCGTTTGCAATTTTTTAATTCGGCGGCTTTTTCCTCCGGCACAGAGACAAAAAACGTATTTTCACCCGTTTTTTTCAAAACGTCCAAGGCGTTTTCATATGTTCCTCCGCAGAGAAGCTCCGTGACAAAAACACCGTTTTCAGCCGGACTGTACGAGACATAAAAATCGTCTCCGAAAACTATTTTGCCGTCGTCGCCGAGAAAATCCGAAAACAGTTTTATTTCGTTTTCTCTCCACACTACACGGTTTACGCCCTTTAACAGCTTTTCTCTTTTGAGAGCTGCCTTTTTTATATCCGACGGCTCGGTGCTTTTAATGTCGAGCGATTCACCGCCGGCCAATTTAAAGACGGTTTTTTCGGCATAGAGAGCTTTATAAAAGCCGAATTTTTCGTAATAATCAAAAAGTTTCTCCGTCGCCGGAACCAAAAACAGATAATCGGCTTTTCTGTCGGCGGCAAGAGCTGAAGTAAATTCCAGTAGCGAACCCATTATTCCCTGTTTTCTGTAACTCTCTGCGGTGGCGGCTGCATAAATATAGTATGCAAAATACTCCTTTCCGCCGAGTGAGAGCTTTTCCGGAAGCAAAAACAGTTGTGACACAACCTCTGCTTTGTCCGTGCAGATAACCGCATTTTCATAAGAAAAGCTGTTTTTGAAAAACATATCGATTGTTTCTCTGTCGTCGCCGAAGCAGCTTTGCCACAGCGAATACATCTTTTCTTTGTACTTCGGAGAAGAAAGCCGAATTTCCATAACTTATCCCTTATAAAAAGCGCGGTACTTCTGCAAAAGTATCTCCGGGTAATATGAGAGCTTTGCCTTGCGGAGCCCTTCGCTTCCCGTATCGTCCTCACGGTTTATAAATTTATAATTAGCAAGCATATTTGCCGCAAATTCACGGTTTACCGTCGGGTAAGCTCCGCGAACCGAAGCATACGCCTTTTCTATATGTGTGCAAAAAGCCGAGCTGTTCAGCTCCTCGCCGAGAGTGTAAGCCACAACCTCGCCGTCCGCGTATAAAACTCCGCCTTTGAACCCGAGCTCGTCAAAATTCGAGAACGCACGCTTTATGGCTTCAAGTTCGCTGTCTATTTCATCGGGGTCCTTTTCGCGGTTTAAAGCCTCCCACTTCCGGTTCATATCAAGACATAATTGCATATTGCCGTCGTTTATCGGCTCAAAATGCCAATCGTGGTTATTTTTGAAATAAGCTATATGGTTACGCTTGCCGTGGTACTTCCTGCCGGCAAGGTCAATAAGATCGGTGGTATTGTAAATGTAATCGGCGAATTCCCTCATCTCGGTAAACTCAAACTTTCCGGGCATCATATCTTCAAGCTCACGGACATTTGACGGAGTGAGGCAGTACATGGTTAAACGCGCACCGTCGTGATTTTCGGCATAACGTATAAGTTCGTTTACGGCGGCCTTTTTATCGCCGTCGCCGCACGGGTAAAGATACATCGGATCGCCTACGCCGTCGCGCGCCAAAAACATACCGTCATACTCGCAAATTGTATTTTCATACACGGGCGCCCATATATAAAGGTTACCGAAGCAGTACTCGCAGGCCATATCGCCCGAACGCTCCATTACGCCCGTTACCCAAGCTCTGTCCGATAATTCGGGATTTCTGAATTCAAGCAAAATTATTCTCCTAAACCAAGTTCTTTTTTTACTATACCCAATATTTCTTCGCTTATATCGGCTATGGGGCGCGGCTCACCGTTTTCGGAGCAGACCACAGTCTCCCAGCCCATTTTTTCCGCGGCAAATGCCGCCGCTTTTGCACAGCGACGCAAATACTCTACATTTGCCTCGTGGACGTCTTTTTTCACCTCGTCGCCGCCGTAGCGCTTTGTCATAAGTCGCTGTGACACGTCAACGGGCATATCAAGATATATAATCCTGTCGGGCTTCGGCACGGCGAGCTTTTCGTATTCGTAATCGCAAAGCCATTTAATATAGTCGTCCCACTCGCTCTGCGGCAGCTTTACCGCCTGATGAACGGCGTTCGACGAAGTATATCTGTCGGCTAAAATGACCTTACCCGAAAGATAATCCTCTTTCCAATGACGGCTGTAACTCGCATAGCGGTCCACCGCATAAAACGAGGACGCCGCATAGACGTTGACGCACGACGGGTCGTTTCCGAATTCGCCGCCGAGATACATTCTGACAAGCGTGCTTGACGGGTCGTCGTAATCCGGCAGCTTAATTCTCTTTGTATCGACAGACAGAGCTGCAAGTTTTTTTTGAAGAAGCTCCGTTTGAGTCGATTTACCGCTTCCGTCAAGTCCCTCTATAACTATAAGTTTGCCGGGCATACCTTTTACCCCTTTTAATTTTTAATCTAAATTATTATAGCAAACAATTACATTTTTTACAACAAAAAATGCACAATATTCCAAATTGCCTAAACCGATATAATGTGATAAAATATTGTAAAACATCGAAAAGGGGCAAATGCACAGATGGATCTCGATAATTTGGATTTAAATAAAAGCGGAGCATTCATAATAGGCCTTTCCGACTGCGGCGAAAAAATAACCTCGGCCGGCGGCAGAGTGTCTACTCAGGAGGGCACCGTGCTCGGTATATGGCAAAAATCGCAGGACTGCGAAAAAAACGCAAAGCTTATCGACAAGGTTACGCGCTCCGGTCACAATTCGGTAGTGGAGCATACATATTTTAATCTCGCCTTTCAAAATGTCACGGCGGTTGTCGAGCAATTCGTCATCGAATTCAGGCTCGCTTCATTCACCGTAAAATCACGCAGATACGTTGATTTTTCGGATGCGGGATTTTTTATTCCCGAGGATGCGGACGAAAACTACAAAAGCCATATGGCAAAGCTCTTCGGTCTGTACAGCGAATTCTGCGAAGCCGGCGTACCCAAAGAGGACGCGAGATTCCTTTTGCCGTACTGCCTTTTTTCCAATTTCTTTTGCAGCATAAACGGGCGTGAATTTTTGCACCTGTTAAAAGCCATGCTCTACGGCAGAGGCAGCAAATACCCCGAAATAGTAAAGCTCGGGCGCGAATTAAAAGAACAGGCGGAAAAGCTCACTCCCGGCATAATGACGGGCTTTGACGAGCGCAGTAAAAACTATATGCCGGATAACCCCGACCTCTCGTTTATCGGCGACGTTCCGCGCCGCACAAACGGCAAAAAAGTCGAGCTTCTCTCATACACGGGCGACGCCGAAAAAAATGTTCAGAGAAGCGCGCTCATCTCTTACACCAACGCTTCAACCGAGGATATAGACCGTATTTTATCGGACGACACGGTTGCCGACAAAATAACATACAGTCTTGTTCACTCTTCAAGGCCGAGAGCGCTCGAGGCGGCGGATTTCACACTTCGTTTCAATGACGTTTCACTCTCCGGAATAACTCACTTCACACGCCACAGAATGCAGAGTATAGAAATTCCCGAACTGATAAGAGCGGACAGAAAACGGCATATCGTCCCCGAATCGGTCAAAAAAGACCCTGAGCTGCTTCTTAAATACGAAACCGCATTCAAGGAAAACGCCGCCGAATATGAGAGGCTTCGCACACTCGGCAAGAGTGAGGAAAGCCTCGTGTACTACCTTCTCAGCGGCAACACGCTCGATATAGTCACAACCATGAACGCTCGCGAATTACTGACATTTATGAAGCTGCGCACCTGCTCACGAGCTCAGTGGGAAATCAGAGCGCATGCGGTAGAGGCACTCGAACTTTTGAGGAAAGCCGCTCCGGGGATTTTCAAATACTACGGTCCGAGCTGCTTTATTTCATCCTGCCCCGAGGGCAGATTCTGTTGCGGCAGACAGGAAGAAATGCGCAAGACATTTTCAATGTAAAATAAAAATACCGAAGCCTTGTAAATCAAAGCTTCGGTGTTTTTTTGAGCAATTTTTCCCTCTCCCTGTAATCGGGCATATACCTTTCCACGAGGGCATAAAACCTTGCCGAATGGTTCTTTTCCTTAATGTGTGCAAGCTCGTGCACAACAACGTAATCAACAGCCTCCGGCGGATAAAGCATAAGCCTGTATGAAAAGCAAATTGAATTTTTACCGCTGCACGAACCGAATCTTGTCGCTGCGGAGGTTATTTTTACGCTTGTCGGATAAAGTCCCATTTTCTTGCTGTAATATTCCACGCGGCGCGGCAATTCCGCGGCGGCAAGTGCGCGAAGCTCCGACACTCTCTTTTCGTCAAGCGTTTTTTCAAGAGAAAGGCGGCTCTTTTGCTTTTCTATATGCTCGTTTATCCACTTTTCATGCGATAAAACAAAATCGTCTATCATTTTTTGCGGGCAACCGACAGGCGCCTTTACGCTTACTTTTAAATCCTTTGTCACGGTGAGCGACAGAGTTTTTCTTTTTGACCTTTTCAACTCATAATCTGTTTTCATAAAGTTCATAATATTAAAACAATTATAATCTATATTTTAAGTGTTCCGTTTTTTCGGGCAAACATAAGTATAGCATTTTCTCTGTAAAAATCAAATATTTCGGGAGGACTTAATATGTGTACCGCAGCAACATACAAAACAAACGATTTTTATTTCGGCCGCACGCTCGACTATGAATTTTCATACGGAGACGAAATTACCGTGACGCCGCGTAATTACCCGTTTAAATTCAAATTCGCGGAGCCTCTGAAGAGCCACTATGCCATAATAGGTATGGCATATGTTGCGGATAATTATCCGCTCTACTACGACGCAGTAAACGAAAAGGGACTTGCCGCGGCAGGACTTAATTTTGTCGGCAACGCATATTACGGTAACGAAAAAAGCGGTAAATGCAACGTTGCGCAATGTGAATTTATACCGTGGCTATTATGTCGATGCGCAAGCGTTGACGAAGCGAAAAAATTGCTCTCAAATGTAAATATCACAAACACGCCGTTTAACGAGTCGCTCCCCGCCGCACAGCTTCACTGGATAATAGCCGACAAAAGCGGCTGTATCGTAGTCGAGTCCGTAAAGGACGGACTTAAAGTCTACGAAAATCCCGTAGGCGTTCTTACAAACAATCCGCCGTTTGATATGCAGCTTCAAAATTTAAACAACTATATGAGCCTCAGCGCGGCTGACCCGAAAAACACATTTGCTCCCGATATAAATCTCTCGACTTATTCTCGCGGTATGGGCGCGCTCGGACTTCCCGGAGATCTCTCTTCGCAGTCGAGGTTTGTCAGAGCGGCGTTCGTCAAGGCAAATTCTTTGTCCGAGGACGGCGAAGAAAAAAGCGTAAGTCAGTTTTTCCATATTCTCAATTCGGTAAGCCAGCCAAGGGGTTGCTGCAAGCTGGAAAGCGGCAAATACGAGATTACGCTTTACACATCTTGTTGCAATACAGATAAGGGAATTTACTATTACACAACGTATGACAATCATCAAATTTCGGCTGTTGATATGCATCGCGAAAATCTCGATTCTTCCGCTTTGATACGCTATTCGCCCGCAAAAGACGAGCAGATAAATTTTCAGAACTGAAAAATTACAAAGTGCGGCGGCTCTTATTTTGAGATGTCGCCGCCTTTTTAATCGCTGTAAAACCGAAACATACCGAAAAATATAAAATACAAATAAAACTCTTGACAAACGCATATAATGATAATATAATAGTTAGGCACTCTGAAAGAGGGCACAACTTAATATCGCGGGGTAGAGCAGTTGGTAGCTCGTCGGGCTCATAACCCGGAGGTCGCAGGTTCAAGTCCTGTCCCCGCAACCATTTAGGAACTGTCTTTTATGACAGTTCTTTTTTTGTCGGGTTATGAGCACGATGAGCGGTGCTCGTTGGGGCGAAGCGGTGCGCCGCTGCCTGTGGCAGATTAAGGTGTGCCGCTGAGGTGAAGAAATAAGGAGCATTGCGATGCGCTCCAAGCGAGCATATGCGACTATATTTCTGAGGGGCAAGCAAGGCGCAGCCTTGTGAGATGTAACCCGGATGTCGCAGGTTCAAGTCCTGTCCCCGCAACCATATAAAGCATTCAGCGTAAGGCTGAGTGCTTTTTTATTCGGCGAACACCGCCGGTGATATTCGGCTTCGCGTTAAAATCAAATATTTTAAACACACCGTTTTTATCCTCTCGGCAGTCGATGCGTACAAGCCCTTTTATTTTTAAAGCCTGTGACGCGGCAACACAATCCTCTTTTATTTCAACAAGCTCCTTTATGCCGTCTTTGGCAGTCGGTTCGCTTTGTTGATACAAAATCGCAAGTTTCATCTTTCTCGCTTCCGAATTTTTTATTTCAGCGTTATTTTATCGCCGATACCGTGGTTTTTCAAGGGTATCGTCCTTACGGCAGGCAAGCAAAGTCACACTCGCGTGCTGTTTAAAATATAATGCATTGAGGCTTTAAACATCAGAAAGGCTGTGATTTTTTATGAAGCGGGCAAAACGAATACTATCTTTTCTTTTAATGCTCCTTGTTGCGATTTCGGCATCTGTGCTGTATGTTTCGGCAATTTCCGCCGACACCGACGAAGTTTTTTCGGGAATAGACGTCAGCGTTTATCAGGGAGATATAGATTTTGAACAGGTTAAAAACAGCGGAGTCGAAGTTGTATATATAAGAGCAGGATACGGTTTTTCCGTAACCGACCCGAAATTCGAGGAAAATTACACCAACGCGACAAAGGCCGGTCTTAAATGCGGCGCGTACTATTTTGTGACCGCACGAAATACCGAGCAGGCATATTTGCAGGCAACGCGCTTTGCCGAGCTTATAAGCGGAAAAACCTTTGCCGCAAGACCTGCCATGGATTTTGAGGAATTCGGCAGTCTCGGAAAAAGCGGCATAAATATTGTGGGGCTTGCATTTATGCAAAAGCTCCGAGATCTTACGGGAATAGTGCCGATTCTTTACACCGACGCATACAACGCCTCGGAAACCTGGGACTGGAATTTTGCGCAGTTTCCGCTCTGGGTTGCCGATTATGACGCGGAAGAACCGTATGTTACAAGTAATATTTGGCAGAGCTATGCGGGATTTCAGTACAGCGACCGCGGCGAAATTCCGGGGATTTACGGCAATGTTGACCTCGACAGGTTTACTTCGTCGGTATTTTTAAACGGCGCAAACGAAGCTACGCCCACAAAGTCGCCCGAGCCCGTAAGATATACGGTAAAACGCGGCGACACGCTTTGGGGGATTGCAAAGAAATTCGGCGTTACGGTGTCGGCTGTCGTAAACGCAAACAATATCAGAAATCCCAATCTTATATACGTCGGAGAAGTGTTTATAATCCCACATATGACGTCCGCGGAAAGCTCCGGATACACGCTTTACACGGTAAGACGCGGCGATACTCTTTGGGGAATATCGAGAAAATTCGGCACAAGCATAAACAGCATAGTCGCGCTTAACGGCATTGAAAATCCGAACCTCATATATGCGGGCGAAGTGTTTAAAATACCCTCTGCCCGCTCGGAACAAGCCGTAATTTACACGGTAAAGCGCGGCGACACGCTTTGGGGAATATCAAGGAAATTCGGCACCACCGTTGAAAATCTGGTAAAGCTGAACTCCGTTAAAAATCCGAATCTCATATACGTCGGAGAAAAGCTGATAATCGGATGACAGACAAAAGCCGTCCGCACCCTTTGAAAAGCTACGAGTGCGAACGGCTTTTAAGCAATATGTGTTTTATTTATTTGTCATTTTGAAGTGCAGACGGCTGAGCGACTGTATGAGCCTGTAATGCTTGAAATTATATTTGCGAAGCAAACGCAATTTTCCGCTCTTAACGGAGCTGAGCTCATATATTTCGGGGCTTAATTCCTTTGCCTTGCGGTCGAATTCCATAAAGCGTTTTCTGTTTTCCATATCGCTGTCGGGATAGCTCGAATATATTGCGCTCTGCGTAATTATAAGGTCTGATATGCAGGTCCTCATATAATCCGCTTTTGCGCTGTCTGCCTTATCCGAGGAAATATAGTCCCTGTAAAAGTCAAACATATGGAACGTAACCCTGAGATGGTCGTTTATATGCTTTTGGAAACCGAGAATACTCACGCTCTGAGTTGAGAGCGCAAGCCTGTACATATAAACATGCAGGTCAAAGAATGTCACCTTGTTTACAAAGGGCACCGGGAACATAACATATTCGACATCCACATAAAAGCACTTTTCGTCAATAACAATGTTATTATCTTTAAGCACGCTCGTCTTTATTACAAGGGCGTGCATAGGTATATAAACCTTGTTTGCAACATCGGCGAAGTCATATTCCGTACCGTCTTTGAACTGCGGAAAATCAACAGCCTTTTGGCGGTTAACATCGTCATAATACTCATTATAGTTTGTAAACACATATTCGGATTCGGTTTTTTCGAGATCCTCGACGAGCTTCACAAAATCGGCGGTGTTGACCCAGTCGTCACCGTCCACAACCTTAAAGTATTTGCCGACGGCATTGCGAATACCGCAGTTAATAGTGGAGCCGTGACCGCCGTTTTCCTTTGAGATAACCCTGAATGTATCGGGGTACTTATCGGCGTACTCCTTGCCTATTTTTGCGGTGTTATCCTTTGAGCCGTCGTCAACCACGATAACCTCGAATTTTTTCATTACAGCCTCGTCGCAAACAAACGAGTCAAGCGTCTGATTCAAAAATTTTTCGACATTGTACGACGGTATTACAACCGTAAGAAGCTTATCCATATTTTTCACCTCAATAATAAGTTCCGTGAAGCAGTATTATTCTCTCCGAAACAATACGATTTAAAAATTTATTTGCCCGGCGTTATTTCCTTTGTCTCGGGATTCTTTGATGTGACGGACTGAATGAGATAGCCGAGAGCAAGCCAGAAGAGGAACGCTCCGCCTGTGTTCATATAAAACGTCTCCGAATAGAACATCATAGAGGCAAATATCGGAGCTATAATGCTGAGCAGAGCGGTATTATATTTGTATTTTTCGCCCTTAAATTTAAAGAAATTCTTAAATATGAGCACCAGCACCAATATTATATATGCTGCGATAATCACAACGCCCAAAATGCCCTGACTTACAAGTATGTCGACAAAGCTGTTGTGCATACTGTGGAATTCAATAAAATCATTGTTGACAAGATAGGTGTCGGGGAGCTTATCCTCGGCATAAGGAACATAGTTCCTGAAGGTTACGCCGGTTAACGGCTTCGTTTTGAATATTTCGAGTCCGCTGCCCCAAATAGCAAAGCGGCGGTTGCTCACGTCACCGTTTATGTCGTTACTCTGACGGCCGATTTCAAGCTTCTGCTTGTCCTTTTCCTTCTGAGCATCGGTTTTATCCTTATCGCTGCTTATGATGTGCTCATACTGCCATTTCTTGAATTCGGAGGTTGAAACCGACACAACCTTTATCGCGGCAAAGGATGCGACTGCCGCTGTAACAGCAAGCAAAACGCATATTACGCCCCTTGCGAACGCTTTTTTTGCTTCGAGCTTTTTGCTCCTGAGCGCGGTGAGATACACATAGACCAAAAGCGCGCAGAACAGCGATACCATACCGGTTCGCGAATCCGAAAAAGCTATATAGCATATCTGTAAAACGATATTTATGATGTACAAAACCTTTAACGGCTTCTTTGCGTCCTTGTAAAAATACAGGCTCATTATTATGGTTATTGCCGAGAATACTGCACCGTAATTGGGGTCGGAATACACACCCCAAAGCCTGTTCCAAAGGAATCCGAGAATTACAACTACTCCGTTTACCTCCGTATACGAATAGTAATCGGCAAAGAGCATAACCGTTCCCGCCACAACAGCCAGGAATGTATACGCCATAAAGAAGTGTGAAATTATGTAGAATTCCTTTTTCTCCGCGGTACCGTCGGACGTGGTGTCATAAGTGTACAGTATAAAATACTGGAACGCCATCCAAACGAGTGCCTTTGCGTTTTCCGACAGCCCGTACTGCCTTGTAAGCAGCGCCGACAGCGCATAGCTTCCGCAAAATGCAATAAGCAGGAATAAGCCTTTTGCATGTAAGTATTTTTTGAAGCAGACGACTCTTATTACAAGTACCGCTATTCCTATCGCCGTTACCGCATATGCAATCCAGGTAAGTACCGAGCGGTTTGCCGTAAGGCCGTTGAACGAGAGCAGTGTAAGCGCAAGGAAAAGCAGCTTAAAGCCGGTCGCCTGCGACCCCTTCCTGAGTATACTTTCTTTCATATTAACTCCTCACACCAATTCATAAAAATTCTGCGCTGAAAGGTCATATCCGGCTCTCCGTACTTCATCGGTACGGTCAATCCGTTTATAGCCCTTGGCTTTTTCTATTTTTTCCGCCCAAACCTTTGCGTCACCGTCTTTGTCAATCGAGAGGGTAACACAGTTTTCCGTTATCACGGCGTCGGACGGTATATGATCGCTCAGGCAGCACATAAGCCCGGTTGCTTCGGCCTCCACAGCGGCTATGCCGAAGCCCTCGAAATGCGACGGCATAAGATATATATCCATAGCCATCATATAATTATAAGCATCGGTCTGCCTGCCTGAGAATATAACCTTGTCCGCTAAGCCGAGGCTCTTTACCTGCTCCTTTACATTGTCAAAAAGCAAGCCGTCACCGACGAGTAAAAGGCGTGCGTCGCTGTCGATTTTGCACAGCTCGGAAAATACACGCACCATAAAATCGTGATTTTTGGGATAAAGGAAATTTCCGACACTGCCTATGACAAATTTATCCTGCAATTGCAGTTTTTCGCGCATTGCTTCCCTCTTTTCGGGAGAATACGTAAAGCTTGCAAGGTCAATACCGTTTTTTACGAGCTTAAACTTGTCCGACCCGACGATTTTTTCGGGGAATATCCATTTACCCGCAAGAGCCGAGCAGGCGTAAAAGTCGGTTCCGTATTTATAAAGGAATTTTCGGCAAAGGTTATTTAGCTTTATCATAAGCGCGCGCTTTTTCGGGTTTGAACAGTCATACCACGCACTGTGAGAATGTATGATAACCTTTTTTACTCCGCAGTCGTGCGCCGCTTTGGGCCCCGGATAGCATATCGCGGTAGAAATATTGAAATATGCGGTATCATATCCGTTTTTCTTTATTATATCGCAAATCGCCTTATACTGAGCACGCGGATTTTTAAGAGTCGGTATTTCAAAAAGCCCCGCGCCCTTGCTCTCAAGCTTTTCCTTAAGCTCATTATCTATTTGTGTTGTGAGAAAATCAAAATGCACCTCACCCGGGGAAAAGTGCTCAAAAAAGTTGAGCATATACTTGTCAATTCCGCCGGCTTTTCCGTTCATAATATAGCCGAAAAGCACCTTTTTCAACTGTTTGCCCTCCACATTATTTTTTTAGCTTAAGCCCCGAAAACAGCGACGGGAAGCTTTTTTTGACCGCCGCAATAAATTTGCCCGTGAAAAGAAGCACGCCTGTATTTCCGCCTTTAAGCCAGTCCGCCATAATTTTTACAAGCCTGCTGTCAGGCTCGGCGTAAGGCATAAGCTCCTTGTAAAGCCCACTTTTAAGCTGAGCCTTGAGCCAGTCTTTTCTGTCTTTCCCGGACATTCCGGAGCGTTTGTCATTATTTTTTTCGAGAGCCGAAAATACGCTTCTGACATATATGCCGGCAAGATTTTTAAGTATATCTCCGTCACACATACCGTTTTCACGGTAAAAACCGAGCAGCTCGTTTATACGCATTTCCTGAAGCTCAAAGTAATTTTTGACAAAGCGGCACGTAAGGCTTTGATTGTCTCTCTTGGCATAGTGGTATGCCGTGTCGTCAAGAATTACCATGGAATCAACATATCTGAAGAAATCTATATTAAACTTAAAATCCTCGTTAAGCGGCATATCGCAAAATGTAACTCCGGAGGAAACCACCGCGTCTTTAAGATAAATCTTATTCCAAAGATAGCCGAAAAGCGTGGTGTTTTCGATTTTAATTACTTCTTTCGCCACATTCTCTTTACCCGAGAGAGCTTTGCTCTCATATGACACGGGATTTGTCATATACAGCTTACCGGTCTTGTCGTAATACTCCTCCACCGCGCCGAACATCACAACCGTGGGAGAAGCGTCACGCGAAGCCGAATACATTTTTTCAAATATATCGCTGTCAATTTTATCGTCGGAATCCATATAATAGAGATATTTGCCCGAAGCGGACTTTGTGCCGAGATTTCTCGCGCTGCTCGCTCCGCCGTTTTTCTCCTTATGGATAACCCGAACCCTGCCGTCCGAGGCTGCAACCTCATCGCATATCTTGCCGCTGCCGTCCTTGGAACAGTCGTCGACGAGTATAAGCTCAAAGTCGGCAAAGGTTTGCCGAAGAACGCTGTCAAGCGTATCCCTGAGATATTTTTCGACGCCGTAAACCGGCATTATAACACTGAAATACGGTGCGCTCATATTTTTCACAGCCTTTCGGATTATTTTATCTTCCCGCTTTAAGCTTTGCGAAAAGCTTCGTATTGCCCGACTTAACGGAAGAAATGACCTTGCCCTCAAGATATGTGAGCGCGGTGCTCTTCATCTTAATCGGTATAAGCATAAGCTTCATATACTTTGACTTCGGCACAGCCGCAGAAACCGCCGCGCGCGCCTTGGGGTCGTTTATCATCTTTCTTATCTGCGCCTTTTTTTCGCCGGCAGGCAAGGTGCAGTTTTTGTTTGTAACGTTTTCAACGCATCCGACTATGCGCTCGATATATCTTCTCGAGAGAAATTCCTCTATCTCCGGAGTCATAATTCCCCAGTGCTCATAGAGCTCTCTCATCCACTCGTTCTCCTCCTCGCGCTTTTCGTACATATCGCTTCTGTACTTGGCGGTTTCGGACTCGGCTCTCTGACGGATAAAGTGGTAATACTTCTTTGACGTCACGCCGACTCTCTCAACGTCACGGACAACGGAGAGGTTAAAGGGGAAATCATCCCAGAAGGTCTGCGGGAAATAGAGCTTGTTGTCTCTTATATAATCGCCCGAGAAGAGCTTATTCCACGGAGTGTAGAGAAGATTGCGGTCAAAAAGGTTGTGTGCGTCGGCTCTGAATTCAGCCTGAGTTTTGTATATCTTATCCTTGTAGACCTGCTCCTGCGTGAATTTTTCGGTGTCACTGTAATATGTGTCGATATAGTAACCCGAAACAACGAGTTGTAAATCGTTTTTCTCGGCCAAATCAACCATATCCTGAAGCATGGTTTTTTCAGCCCAGTCGTCGGAGTCCATAAAATACATATATTTTCCGACAGCCTTATCTATGGCGACGTTTCTCGCCGAGGGAGCGCCGCCGTTTTCCTTATGGATAACCTTTATACGCGGGTCCTTTGCGGCGTATTCATCGCAGATTTTACCGCTGTTATCGGGAGTTCCGTCGTCTACGGCAAAAAATTCCCAATCGGTAAGGGTCTGATTTTGTATACTCTCAATAGCCCTGCCAACGTAATTTTCGACGTTGTAAACAGGCATTATAACACTAACTTTTACATCATTCATAGCCTTTGACCGTCCCTCGCTCAAAATAATTTATCTGTTACCGCCAAAGCCGAAGCTATGACCTTATCCATATCATAATATTTATACTCGGCAAGTCTGCCGCCGAAGATAATATTGCTTTCGCCATTTGAAAGGTCGCTGTATTTGCTGTAAAGCGACTGATTCTTTTCGTCGTTTACGGGGTAATACGGCTCCATACCCTCCTGCCACTCGGACGGATATTCTCTTGTTATATACGTCTTTTCCTGAGTACCGAATTCAAAGTGCTTGTGCTCTATAATTCTTGTGAATTTGGTCTTTTCGTCAGTATAGTTCATAACGGCTACACCCTGATAGTTTTCACAGTCAAGCAGTTCGTTTTCAAAACGGAGGCTGCGGTATTCGAGCTTGCCGAAGCGATAGTCGTAATACTGGTCTATGGGGCCCGTGTAGACAACGGTGTCCGCAAGGGCGGAAAGAGCTTCCCTGTCCTTTAAGAAATCGGTATCAAGACGGGTGTCGATTCCTTCAAGCAGCTTTTCGATAAGCTTATTGTAGCCGCCTATCGGAATACCCTGGTATCTGTCGTTAAAATAGTTGTTATCATAGGTGAATCTGACCGGCAGACGCTTTATTATAAATGCAGGCAAATCCTTGCATTCTCTGCCCCACTGCTTTTCGGTATAGCCCTTTATGAGCTTTTTGTAGATGTCATATCCGATAAGGCTTATTGCCTGCTCCTCGAGATTTTTGGGCTCACCCGTAACATGCTTCTTCTGCTCCTCGATTTTGGCTCTTGCCTCCTCGGGAGTCACAACACCCCACATCTTGTTAAAGGTATTCATATTAAACGGCAGGTTATAAAGCTCTCCGTAATAATTTGCAACCGGAGAATTTGTGTAGCGGTTGAATTCAACAAGGTCGTTTACATAAGTCCAAACTCTCTTGTCGTTTGTGTGGAATATATGCGCGCCGTATTTGTGCACGGTTATGCCCTCAATATCCTCGCAATAAATATTTCCGCCGAGATGGCTTCTTTTGTCGATAACAAGGCACTTTTTACCGTGTTTTGTCGCTTCGTGGGCAAAAACGCTTCCGAAAAGTCCGCTGCCTACGATAAGATAGTCATACTGTTTCATAATTTTTCCTCCTGCGCCGAAGCGCAATTAAAAAATGTATTGTTTGAATTTATCACGCCGCCGACTTAGTTTCGTCGGACGATGCCGTTGTCTTGGGTTCAGCCGTAGTGTGCTCTTTGGTAGTTTCTCTGTTTACGGTTGCCTCGGCGGTTGTCTGCGGTTTTGTCGTGGTTTCGGATTTATTATTGCCGCCGCTGTGCTTAGCCGATGTCGTGGCGGAACTTTTGCTTTTTGAACCGCCGTTTGAAGAGCCGCTGCTCTTTGTTGCGGACGAAGAGGATTTTGAGCTCTTGGTTGTTGTCTGCGACTCTTGTTTTTTCTTTGACGACGCAGTTGTTTCCGGAACTTCGCCGTAAATGAACAGGTGCATTCTGTCGGCTGCCGCCGCAAGATCGTATCTCCATACCCATGCGCCTTCGTAAATACCGCCTACCGCGTTATCCTCGTCGCCGGGAACAACCATAGTCTCAATGGTTATATCATTTGAAAGCATCGGAGCGAAAGAGAGAACCTCCGGAACCGACATCGATGTTTCACAAAGAGCCATACCCGCCTTTACCAAATCGGCATACTTTGTGGGGCTGATATTTTTGGCCTTATCTATAAGACACTCAATAACCTTTTTCTGCCTATCCACACGGGCGTTATCCGAATCGCGCTTTCTGATACGCGAATACACGGACGCCTGCTCGCCCGTCAGGTGCACCATACCCGATTTTTCGACATATTGGAAATTCGGATTATCGTCGTCACCGATATTGTTAAGCTCAAGACGCTCGTCCTCGGTTATATCAATATCTACTCCGCCGAGGATATCTATTGCCTCGGCAAGCTTATAAAAGTTTATCGTGGCATAATCGGTAATATTCATATTGAAATTCTGGTTTAGCGTTTTGATGGCAAGCTCCGCTCCGCCGTAAGCATAGGCGTGAGTTATTTTCTGATTGCCGTGCCCGTCTATCGCAACACAGCTGTCACGGAGGACGGAAATCAGCTTAATGTCGTTCTTTGCCTTATCTATGCTCACTATCATTATAGAATCGGAACGGCCGGAGAAAGAGTCCTTATCTCTTGTATCAACGCCGAAAAGCGCTATGTTTACAATATCAGTCTTTCCGTATTTGTTTGCTATATCATCCGATACGCCGAGATTGTCTTTATCTACGTTCTTTTTAAAACCGCCCCACATACCGAAAACAAGGGCGCAGGAGACAGCAGCGAGTAAGAGAATAACGGCAACAACTATTATTACAACGCGCTGCCATTTTTTCAGGTTTTTCCATTTTCTCTTAAGCTTTCCCGGTTCCTTAGCGTCCTTGGATTTTTTCTTTCCGCGCATACCGCGCGCGGCGGTATGTGAAATATTGCTGTTTTGATTTTGTCTTCGCGGCACATGACCGTTTTCAAAGTGTATTTCTATATCCTTATCTTCTTTTTTCATAACTACCTCTATACCACAAAATATAAATGACGTTTATAAGCGACGTCGCTCAAAATCGCCGTAAGTCGGGCAAGTATATTCTGCCCCTTATAATTTTATTTATTTTACAACAAAAACTAAGCAGTGTCAATCCGATTTGACGCTGTAACGGCGAAAAACGGCGTTTTCGTCGTTTTTCATATTTTTTATGTTTAAAAAGGAACCAAGATACGTTTTGCCGGTGAAGACGAAAGCAAAACGAGTTACCGATACAAGCCGTTTTGCATCATTGTTTAAGCGGCTTTGTGTACCAAATTACGCCAAATTGCAATATTTTAAAAAAACAGTAGCATTTTGCGATTTTATATGATATATTATGTCTTGGCAAAAAATATGTAAAATTTGCTTTTTAATCTGTTGAAAGGAGGTTAACCATGCAGGTATTATCATCCTCGCAAAAAAAAGACATAACTCCTTCTCAGCTTTTGCCGGAATCAATGTTTGATTTTATATATGCAAAAGACGGTGAAGCCGTAATAAAAAGCGGTGATACGGATTTTATTTTGTCGGGCGGTCAAATGCTTATAGTTTCCTCTGCCGACGGTAAAACAATGTCTGTAACAAAGGCACCGTTTAAATATTATTCATTTTCTCTCGCGAGCGAGGAGGTCAAAAAAATTCTCGGAAATTCGAGCATTTCTTCATTTTTCGCTAAGAAATTTAAAAGCTCATATCATATTTTTGATTTTTCGGAAAGCAATATTGCCGAGGAGTTATGCTCACAGCTCGAAAAGGAGTATCAAAGTCCCTACGTTGTTGCCGGCAATACCGCAGAAGTGCTTTTAAAGCTGCTTATGCTTGAAATATATAAGCTTAACCCGTCACCGTTCGGAAATACAGAGCGCCAAAACAAGTCGATGCAGAAAATACGTGAGTATATAGACGCGCACTACGGCGAAGAAATCACAGTCGAAAAGCTCGCCGAAAGCGCTTATTTGTCCCCGCCGTATCTGAGTCACTCGTTTAAGAGCTTCTCGGGCTTCAGTCCGAAGCAGTATCTCACGGCGGTACGTCTTGTAAACGCAAACAAGCTTTTGACGACTACCAATCTCAGCATAAACGAAATTTGCCGCAAGGCCGGCTTTTCGGATATAAATAATTTTATACGCACATTTAAAAGCTTCTACGGAACCACACCTAAAAAGTTCCGCAGCATATAACACCAAATAATAAAAAATACGGAAAGGATTTAATATGAATACACCTAATGCACCATGGCTGAAATTCTACGGGGATATTCCGAAAACTCTCGAATACCCCCAAATCTCAATGTATGAAGCCGTTGTAAACGCAGGCAAGACCCATTCGCAGGTAAACGCCTATGAATTTCAGGGTAAGGGAACGACTTATGCAAAATTCATAGAAAAAATCGACAGAACCGCAAAGGCTTTCAAAGCTCTCGGAATAAAAGAAGGAGAAACCGTAACCATTTGTATGCCCAATGCGCCGCAGGGCGTTGACAGCTTCTATGCGCTCAACCGCATAGGCGCCGTTCCGGCTATGATACATCCGCTCTCTGCGGCAGGCGAAATCACGTTTTACCTTAAAGACACCGACAGTAAGGCAATACTCGTTCTCGATATGTTCTATGAGAAGGTTGAGCAGGCGGTAAAGGATCTCGGCAGACCCGTTAAAATAATCGTAGCGAGAATACAGGATGAATTAAAGTTTCCCCTTAACATTTTGTATCCGCTCACACTGAAGAAAAAGCCTCCGGAGCTGCCCGACAGCGAAAACGTCATTCGTTGGAATGACTTTATCGCGGCAGGTAAAAACGAAACGCTGCCCGAAACATTTCCCTCGGCCGACAAAACGGCGGTCATACTTTTCAGCGGCGGCACTACCGGAACAAGCAAGGGTATACTCCTCTCAAATCTCAATATGAACGCGCTCGGTATGGAGGTTGCCGCGGCGGCCGGCTTTACCATGGAGGGTCTTCGTATGCTCTCGGTTATGCCCCTGTTCCACGGCTTCGGTCTCGGTGTCGGCATTCACACGCCTCTTATCAACGGAGGCACGTGCATACTCGTTCCGCAGTTCACCGTTAAGACATATGCCAAGATGATAAAGAAAAACAAACCTACGGTTATCCCCGGTGTTCCCACGCTCTTTGAGGCTTTGCTTCGCACAGAGGGACTTGAAGGCGTTGACCTCTCGTTCTTACAGGGCGTTTTCTGCGGCGGCGACTCTCTTTCGGTTGAGCTTAAAAAGAAGGTTGACGCATTCTTAAAGGAGCACAACGCTAAGGTACAGATTAGAGAGGGCTACGGTACAACGGAGTGCGTTACGGCGTCCTGCCTTACCCCGCGTGACTTTTTCCGCGAGGGCAGTATCGGAATACCGTATCCGGACGTTTACTATCAGATAGTCGATCCGAAGGACGACAGCGAGCTTCCGCCCGATACAGAGGGTGAAATCTGCATAAGCGGTCCCACCGTTATGAAGGGCTATCTCAACAATGCCGCAGAAACGGCTGCTACGCTGCGCACCCATGCAGACGGCAGAGTGTGGCTCCACACGGGCGACGTCGGCACCATGGATAATGACGGCTTCATATACTTTAAGCAAAGGCTTAAGCGTCTTATCATAGTTTCCGGCATAAACGTATATCCCTCACAGGTCGAAAACACCATAGACGCTCATCCGGATGTACTGCTCTCATGCGCCATAGGTATTCCGGACCCGTACAAGATGCACAAGGTCAAGGCGTTCGTTGTTCTTCGCCCCGGTGTTGAACCGAGTGAAAAGATAAAGGAAGAAATACTTGAGCACTGCCGCAAAAATATATCCAAATACGCCATGCCGCGCGAAATAGAATTCCGCACGGAGCTTCCCAAGACTCTTGTAGGCAAGGTAGCGTACAGGAAGCTTGAAGAAGAGGAGGCAGCAAAATATGAGCAGCAAAAAGCAGAGAAGCAAGGAAATGACAACGAAAACAAATAACGAAACGCCCGAAGCATTATCTCACATAAAACGTGCTCACGGTATCTACTTCACATCAAAGGTTCTTCTCGGCTGGATAATCAAACTTTACTTCAATTTCAGAAGCAAGGTATATAGGCCGAAAAACAAGAGCTTTATTCTCATTTCAAATCATACGACAATGTTCGACCCGTTTTTTGAAGCACTCTCGTTTAAACCGTATCTGCGCTTTGTGACGAGCGACCATCTTCTCAGAATGGGTGCCTGGGGAAAATTCATAAAGTTCTGCGTTAATCCCATTCCGAAAAGACGCGGTGCCGACTCCGAAAAGACCATGGAAATGATGGCGGAATCCGTAAGAAACGGCGTCAGCGTTTGTATACACGCCGAAGGGTACTGCTCGATAAACGGCGAAACTGGATTTGTTTCGCCGCGCACCGGTCAGCTTGTCAAGGACAGCGGTGCCGGCCTTATCACATTCCGCACCGTCGGCGGCTATTTCAAGGACCCGAGATGGGCAAAGCACTCGCGCCGCGGCAGAATGCGCGGCAGCGTGGTCCGCGAATACATGCCCGAGGAGCTTCAAAAAATGTCCGTTGACGAAATAAACGAAGCAATTCGCCGCGACATATACATAAACGCCTACGAGCAGCAGAAAAAGGACCCGCATAAATATAAGGGACGCGCTCTCGCAGAGGACCTCGAAACGATTCTTTATCTTTGCCCCAAGTGTCACGCCATAGGTAAAACACATTCGCACGACAATGAGTTTTCGTGTGAATGCGGCTATAAGATGCACATCAACGAATATGGATTTTTTGAGGGCGACTCTCTTGTCTTTGACAATGTCCTCGACTGGGATAAATGGCAAAAAAGCTATGTTAAGGACAATCTCGCTCTGTGGCACTCTTTCACGGAAAAGCCCATAACCTCGGATGAAAAGCAGATACTGAACTGCATTGAAGAAAACGAAACAAAGGAGCTTTTCTCGGATAACTGCACGATGAGCATTTATGATGACAGACTCGAATTTACCGATGAAAGCAAGGGCAAAAAGGTCTTTATGCTCTCGGATATAGTCAAAATGTCAATGGGCGGCGAAACAAAACTGTATTTCACAACGTCCAACGGCTTTTACTATGAGGTCGGAAGTCATACACGCCGCTCGTCGGTTAAGTACTTTGCGCTTTACAGAGTGCTCACGGGGCGCGAATATTTATAATCTGCCTTTGATGATGCCGTATAAAACTGCAAAAACAAGGATTGTATTTTTTACAATCCTTGTTTTTTATTTATCATTTTTCGTTTTGCCGCATATAATAACACGGATATATTATTAGGAGGACAAAAAATGAAAAACGACATATCCTTTTTTCTCGGCACAAATTCCGGCACCGGCTTTCACTCGCTTTTTTACGACCTCACCGAGCATGCGACGCCGTACAGCACTTTTATAATAAAAGGCGGCCCGGGGACGGGAAAATCCGGACTTATGAAAAAAGTGGCGGAAGAATGCGAAAAACGCGGTCTTTTTAATGAAAAGCTTTGGTGCTCATCCGATCCCGATTCGCTTGACGGCGTGTTTATTCCCGAAAAGCATTGTTCTGTTTGCGACGGAACCGCTCCGCACGTGGTTGAGCCCGTATTTGCCGGCGCCGCAGAACAGATAGTTAATGTTGCTGCGCTTTGGAACAGAAAAAATCTCAAAAAGAAAAGCAAGGAAATTATACGTCTGTCAAATGAAAACGGCTTTTGTCACAAGAGGGTTGCATCGCTTCTTTGTGCCGCAACCGCATTAAAGCAAAATATGTCGGAAATATATAAAACGGCATTGAAAAATAAAAAGCTTCACGAGCTTACGGGCGATATTCTTTTGCAATTTGAGCCTGTTTCCGATAAAAACGGAAGAATCGAAAACCGTTTCCTTTCGGGTGTTACTCCGAAAGGGCTTATAACATTTACAAATACCGTTAAAAATCTTGCCGACGACATAACCGTTATACGCGACGAATCGGGAATAACCGAAAAGCTGCTTGCGGACATTGCCGATTATTCGGCTTCTATCGGGTACGACGTCATAGTCTGCCGAGATGTACTGTTCCCCGAAAAGACCGCGCACGTTCTAATACCCGAAAAACGCCTTGCTTATGTGACCTCCTGCGACGCATTCCCGATAAATATTAAGGGCGCAAAGCATATTTCCGCAGATAAGTATTGCGATAAAAATATTTTGAGCAAATATGACAGCGAGCTGTGCTTTTATAAAGAAAACATTAAAACGCTGTTGCTGAAATGCGTTGACATACTTAAAGAGGCAAAGGACATACACGACGAGCTTGAAGATTGCTATATAAGCGAAATGGACTTCGGTGCTCTTGACAGGCTGACAGACGACCTTATCAAAGAAATGCTCGGATAACGGCGCGCTCTTCACATAAATACGGGGGCTGTAAAACACAAGTTTTTACAGCCCCTTTTAAAAATCAATTATCCTTTTTTAACTGCTTTACCACCTGATTGCCGTAAACGGCGGCTCCCGTAACAAGCACTCCCTGAATTACCGAATCGGCAGACAGCCCCGTCAGAGCTATGCTTCCGGAAATGCCGAAAATCAACAGCAAAAGCGGTATAAATTTATCGGGTATTCTTTCAATAGATTTAAAAATCAGTCCCAAAACGTTTAATGCCGGAATTAAAATCAGCGCGCGTTCGACTATATATGACATCAAATTCATATTTCCTCCTTAATTCACAAAGCCGATAAGCGCATAGCCTAACGCAGTTCCGACGGCACCGATAAGCGCAAATAAGAGTTTATCCCAAAACGCCGATGGTCTGCGTTTAATTTCGCTTATGCTCTCCTTCAGCTCTCCGACGGACAAGAGCAAGTTATCAAGCTTTGTATTTTCCTCTGCCTGATTTATCGCAAAGGTATTTACCTTTCCGTACAGTATCTTAACGTCGTTTTCAAGTGTTTTGATTCGATGCTCAAAAAGCTCGTTTTCACTCATAGCGGTGCCTCACCTTATATCATCGGCGTTTACAAATCCCGTGACATTTTTACCTATCGGCTTTTTAAGAGCAAAGCTCGCAGAGGAGGTTATGCGGTACCTGCCGTTTATCTCAATCCCGTCGTAGATATAGTAAGTACCCGATTTTCTCGCCGACGGAGCTTTTGAATACGCAGACGAAAACAATGGTGTATTGCAAAGTGCCACGGACCGGCGCGGTGGAAATGTGCCGCTTTTTACGTTATCGATACTTTCTGCGGCACCTTTTGAAAAGCCGTTGAGTCCGTTGGCTCTCATAATATTCGGGTAGTCCTTAAAGGCTAAGTCCATATCGGTATTGCCTGTTATGCCGCCCGTTTTGCCCAATGACGTATACTGCCACATACCGTATTTTCCGCCGTAGGAGGGTGCGTCAGCCCATTGCGCGAGCCAAATATCGTAGCGCTCCTTTACCCTGTCTGAAATTTTGTTATTGAGCCACCACAGATTCGCATAGACCGAAACAAAATATCCTGCCTTTTCCGTTCTGCCGCAAAACGCCTCGACAATATTGCTTATTTCCTCACGTGAGAGGTTTTTCTGCGAGTTGTCCTCAATATCGAATGCCACGGGAAATTCAAAGCTTTTTCCGGATATAAGCGAGAGAAAATACTCCGCCTCCTTTTCTGCGTCCGAGACGGTTTTTGCGTAGCTGTAATGGTATGCGCCGACAAGTATGCCGTTTTTCTTTGCCTCGCGGTAATTTCTTTCAAATGAAGTGTCATTTTGACCTTGGCACCTGCCGAAGCCCGCGCGCAGCATGGCAAATTCGACACCCGAAGCGCGTACCTTTTCCCAATTTATATCGCCCTGCCACTTTGACACGTCTATTCCCTTATATTTAGCTTCCATATAAATATTCCTTTCGTTCTTTACTTTTCTTCAAGGCGCTTTACCGCCTCGGATATATCGGCACAATAGCATATGTCGAATTTACCGCCCGGCTCAGAAACCGTAATCTCGGTGGTCGGAAACTCAGAATTCAGCGCTGCCGTTGTAATATTCTCCTCCGATTCCGATGCCAACGGATAATATACCGTAACGGGCGTTCCTGCGGCGTATTGCGACTGAAGATACGATTTGAGCCTGTCTACGGAAAGAGTAGTCAGGAAATATATTACATCGTTGCTGTAACCGTATATTACGCCGATATAATTTTCACCCGCCGAAATGCGCGCTCCGAGCTCTTCGTCGCTTGTGATATTATCCGTAAACACCTCAAAATGCGTACAGTAACCGGGAAGACAGGTTCCGCGAACCATTTTTGCACCGACGGGGGTCGGAGTATATATCCTGTTTAAAGTTACGCCGCCGCTTGTATATGATTTGGCAAGCACCGTCTGGGCGTTTCCCGTAAGAGCATATTTGCCGATTTTTCTCGTGAAGATTCCGCTTATGATGTCGGCTTTGTCCGCGTAATCACCGGCAGAAAAAAGCTCGCTTCCCGTATTCACCGTTTGCTCCGCGCCGTTTATTCCGATTTTTACGGAGGACACGCCGCTTATTTTTACGGAAGAAGCAGGCTCCGCCGTGCCGCCGTAGGAGCCCGTAACCGAGGTTTTGCCGTATACCGTAAAGCCGTTAAACGGCATCGCAAGAGAATCCGTAAGAGTCAGCGTATTTTCTCCCGAAACACGGCGAGTATACGGTAGACCGTATGTGCTCTTGTTTATCAGAGCGGCAATCTCTTTCTTATCTTTTTCTGTCAGAATATAGTTGCTGCCGTCCTTACCGTTGTCGCCCTTGTCGCCTTTCTCGCCCTTGAACACACCGTTCTTTATGTTTTCGAGCATTGTATTCACGGAGAAATCATAATCCGAGAGCAACGCACCGTCGGCATCGGCAAGCGTATTAAAATAAAGTATTACATTTTTCGGCTTCATAACCTCTGTGGTAATGCCGTTCTCGTCAATTTTGACGGCATTCAGGCAGCATTCTGCCGTACCGTATTTTGTGACTGACGCGGGCACGTCAAACGACACCGAATTTTCGTCATTCTTATCGAGAGGAAGATAATCCGTGCGCAAAATTTTCCCGTTCGGCAGCACAAAATCAAGATAATATTTAAACTCGTCGGTAAATGTGCTCTCAAGAATGAATTTCAGCGTAGTCGCATTGTGCTCGGCACTGTTCCCTGCCGTTATGCACTCAACGGACGGCTCGTCCTCTAAAAAAATATAGATAGAAATGGTTTTCGTCATAAATACTCCTTTATTTCATCAAATATGCTTTCCGGCGGACAGATAAGCGAAAATCGCATCATCACGGGATATTTAAGATAGGCATAGAGCTTTTTTTCGGCACTCAAAAGCACTCTGTCAACATAATTGCGTGATGCGCCGTTTTTTCGCGCAATCTCAGATTTGTTAAGTCCCGAAATATGCCTCGCCAGAAGGAAATCCCGTTCCTCTTGTGTCAGCTCGTTTCGGAGAACAAGCCCGACTATCCTCTTGATAACGGAGTTTTTACGCGCCAAAATATACGCCGCCGCGTTTTTATCTCCGCCGTGCTCTATAACCTCAAGATTTTCCGTGAGATAGATGTACTCGTCAAGGCTTAATTCCGCAAGTATTTTTTCGTCCATAACTCTCCTTTCGGACTGGCGGCATTATCGGTACGTCGCCCGAAACCGTTGTCCGTAAAATCAAATCAACACCCGAAAAACAGATTTCGGGTGTTGATTTATAGAACATTTGTTCGCTTACAAATATAATATTAGTCCCAAAAGCGGGACTTGTCAAGTGTTTATAAAAGAAAAACGGGGCTCCTTGAGGTTATCAGCCTTTAAGAGCCCCGTTCTTATGCGATTTTTGCGGTGTCGCTTTTATTATCAAATTACAGCTTTATGAAGCTTTGCCTGCTTTTATCAAGTCTATCTCCGCGGCGTCAAATAAATCTACAACTCCGTCGCCGTTTACGTCGGCAGCCAAATATTCGCTTGAACCGTCTCCGAGCTTTTTATCCTCAACGGAATGATTAACCACGGCGTCAAAGTCGCTGCCGTCCACGTATCCGCTCGGCACAACGTCGCCGCGCATAATAACGGTATATCCCGTGCTTGTGCCCAAAGACGTATTGCTGACAGTAAATATCGAGCCTGTTTTATTGCCGTCGGAAGCGAAACTGTAACCGCTCTGCATATAAACCGCCGAATTTACGCTCGCACCGTTTGTGATATACAAAAGCTTTGACTTTTCGTTCACAGTTGCGCCGGAGTTTATTTCCGGTACAATAGGCGAATAGGCATTTTCCGATACGGTGGGATATGTCAGCGTAAAGCTGCCGCCGTAACGTTTTCCCGTTTCGGTATGGCTGCTGCCGAAGGTTTCACTCGCGCCGAAATACCTGTTTCCGCTGGCTGTTCCCACAAGGAAATAGTCATACAAAACATTGCCCTGATCGTCAAAGGTGCAGTCAACGCCGTACCACTTGCCGTCCTCCATTTTTACGTAATTCCAAGCGTGACCTACGCCGTTCGAATTGCCCACAGCTATTACGCACGGTATTCCGGCTTTGTCGCAGAGGATTTTAAACGACTCGCTGTAACCCTCACACACGGTTTTGTACGGTGTCAAAAATACGCTCGTCGGCTCATGTGCGGTAGGTATTTCAAACTTTTCATCATACTCGACTCGTTTGCAGATAAAATCGTGTATGAACTTCACCTTTTCGTAGCGCGTTGCGCCTTTGATTTCTACGCTGTCAACAACAGCCGCCATATCGTTATAATCCTGCTTTACCTTGTTCATATCGGCATAGGCGTTTGTGTTTATTCGCGGCTTCACCGTAACCGATGAAATCGTAAAGTGATAACCGCTACTTGTTTGATAATAGGAATACCCGTAGCTTATGCTGTACCCGTTTATCCAAAAAATCATCGGGTAATCGTCGCAAAGTGCCGATAATCCGCCCGTGACCGCATCTGACAGGGCTGATTTTATGTTGCTCGGCACACTTGTGCTTGTGCCGTCCCAGGTAAGCGGCGACGGCAAGGCTACATCAATCGAGCTTTCAAACAGCTTTTCTTTGACCGTGTTATAAACCGCTCGTTGGTTTGAATTCAAAAATGTATAAAAGGTATACGGAGTATCCGCTCCGTCCGAAAAGAACGGCAATGCTTTATTGTCGCTTTCCGGAACCAAATCGGAAGCGTCCGTTCTCGGGTCATAGCTGACAGCCCACTCTACGGGCATATCCGCGTAAAGCGTTTTTTCTGTCATTGCCCCCGATAAGAGTGACAAAAACGGCATGGTCAAGACTATTGCAAAAACCATACTCAAAGCTTTTCTCAAGACAAATCCCTCTTTTCTGCAAATTTTTATCATCTGATTATATAATATATTATTTCGGCTGAGATTGTCAACAAAACAACAAAGCAGAGGCCTTATATACAAGGTCTCTGCCGAATACAAATCTTATCTTTTTCTGAGAAGTTGCGACAGCTCGTCCATAAAGGCGTTTATATCTTTAAACTGCCTGTAAACCGAAGCGAACCTGACATAGGCAACCTCGTCTATGTCCTTAAGCTTCTGCATGGCAAGCTCGCCTATGTGCATTGACGAAACCTCACGGTCAAGGGAATTTTGAAGATTTGCCTCAATATCGTCAACGGCGCGCTCCAAGGTATCCATCGAGACCTGACGCTTTTCGCAGGCGCGCATCATACCGCCCAAAAGCTTATTGCGGTCAAACACCTCGCGAGACTTATCTTTTTTTACGACGAGTATCGGCACACTTTCAATGACCTCATATGTAGTAAAGCGCTTACCGCACTTGATGCACTCGCGACGGCGGCGAATTCTCTCGCCCTCGTCGGTAGGTCTTGAGTCTATTACCTTGCTCTCCTCGTATCCGCAGTAAGGGCACTTCACGGCAAATCACATCCAATAGTTATTTTTAATCTAAGATTATTATAACAAACAAAATTTACATTGTAAAGCGTATTTTAGCCGACGCTTTGATATGTCAAAGCTTTCTCCAAACCATTTTATCGACTACACCCGTATACGACTGAATTATTTTGACAACCTTAGTCGAAACGTTTTCATCGGTATAATCGGGCACGGGGATTCCGCAAAAGCCGTTTTTGTCAAGCTCAACCGCAGTATCAACCGCTTGCAGCAATGATTTTTCATCAATTCCGGCAAGCACGAAGCATCCCTTATCGAGAGCCTCGGGACGTTCTGTGGAGGTTCTGATGCAAACCGCAGGGAAGTTCTTTCCGACTGAAGTAAAGAAGCTGCTCTCCTCGGGCAGCGTTCCGCTGTCGGAAACCACGGCAAACGCGTTCATCTGAAGATTATTGTAATCGTGAAATCCGAGCGGCTCGTGGCGAATAACTCTCTCGTCAAGCTTAAATCCGCTCTCTTCGAGACGTTTTTTTGAACGCGGATGACACGAATAGAGTATCGGCATATCATATTTTTCCGCAAGGCCGTTAATTGCGGAAAACAGGCTGTTGAAATTCTTTTCGGTGTCGATGTTCTCCTCGCGGTGAGCCGACAGAAGAATATACTTTTTCTTTTCGAGTCCGAGCTTTGTTAAAATGTCGCTGTTTTCTATTTTTTCAAGGTTTTTATGAAGCACCTCCGCCATGGGGGAGCCGGTGACGTATGTGCGTTCCTTCGGAAGCCCGCATTCAGCGAGATACCTTCTTGCGTGTTCGGAATAAGCCATATTCACGTCCGAAATAATATCCACTATACGGCGGTTTGTCTCTTCCGGCAAACACTCGTCCTTGCAGCGGTTGCCCGCCTCCATATGGAATATCGGTATATGAAGTCTCTTTGCCGATATTGCGGAGAGACAGGAGTTTGTGTCGCCGAGTATCAAAAGTGCGTCGGGTTGAATATCACGCATCAGCTTATATGAGCAGCTTATGATATTGCCGACTGTCTCGCCGAGGTCGGCTCCGACTGCGTCCATATACACCTCGGGGTCAGATAGCTCCAAGTCCTTAAAGAACACACCGTTAAGATTATAATCGTAGTTTTGACCCGTGTGTGCGAGTATGCAGTCAAAATACTCTCTGCACTTGTCGATAACGGCGGCAAGCCTTATTATTTCGGGACGCGTGCCGACAATAATAAGGAGCTTTAACTTCCCGTTATTCTTAAATTTGATATCGCTGTAATCGGTTTTCATATATATTACCTCCGCCGTGTGTGACAGTATTAAACCTTTTCTCCGAATGTATCCGGGTGCTCTGCATCAAACATTTCGTTTGCCCACATCAAGGTGACAAGCGGCTGTGTATCGCTTAAATTAACTATGCTGTGAGTGTAGCCGGGAAGCATCTGCACACATTCGGGCTTATCGCCGGAAACATAAAACTCAATAACGCTGTTCGTGCCTATTTTGCGTTCGCGTATAAGCCCTTTTCCCGAAACGACTATGAACTGCTCCCACTTGCTGTTGTGCCAATGCTCGCCCTTGGTTATGCCCGGCAGCGACACATTAACGCTGAACTGACCGCAGTTTTTCGTTTTTAAAAGCTCGGTAAAGCTGCCGCGCGCGTCCGAATTTGTTTTAAACTCAAACGCGGTTTTTTCTTTCGGAAGATATGAAAGGTACGTGCTGTATAGCTTTTTGGCAAAGCTGCCGTTTGGTATTTCCGGCATGATAAGAGTCTTTCGCTGATCATCGAATTTGTGAAGCAACGACACGATTTCGCCGAGTGTAACGTGATATGTCACCGGGACGGCACAATATCTGCCGTCGCTTTTAAGTACCGTATCCGCTCCCGAAAAATCACAACGGTGCTCTTTCCCCTCGAGCAAATCGAGCATTTCGCTCACAAGGTCGTCTATGTATAAAAGCTCAAGCTCCGTTTTTTCATTATCAACTCTTATGGGTAAGTCGTTTGCGATGTTGTTGCAAAAGGTTGCAACGGCACTGTTGTAATTCGGCCTGCACCATTTTCCGAAAAGATTCGGGAAGCGGTAAACAAACACCTTTGCGCCGGTTTTTGCGGCATAGTCAAAAAACAGCTCTTCTCCGCGCAGCTTCGACTCTCCGTAAACGGAATTTGCATATCTGCCGACAAGCGTCGCCTGTATGGAGCTTGAGAGCATAACGGGACAACGGTTACCGTGCTTTTCAAGAGTTTTCAAAAGCTCCGAGGCGAAGCCGAAATTTCCCTTCATAAACTCGCCGTCGTCCTTCGGCCTGTTTACTCCCGCGAGATTGAAAACAAAATCGCACTCCCTGCAAAAATCAGAGAGCAGAGCCTTTTCCGTATCGACATCATATTCAAATATTTCGTCAATCGAGAGCGACGGACGGGTACGGTCTTTGTTATCGCGAAGATTTTTAAGTGCCTCGACAAGGTTTTTACCTACAAATCCGGCTGAACCCGTAACAAGTATTTTCATAAAAAAGCTGCCTTTCGGAATACAAAATCACTTCTTGAATTCGGCTAATTCGTCTCTGATATAAGCGAGCGATAAAAGCTTTTCCTTTACCTGCTCCACATTTAAAAGCTCCGTATTGTTTGAGTTGAATTCGGTTAAGGGATTGCGCTTTATGTCGCCCGTCTTAAAATATTTATCATAATTCAGCGAACGCTTATCGCAGGGTACGCGGTAGAACTCTCCCATATCTTCGGCGTGGGCGCATTCTTCGTTGGTGAGCAGAGTCTCATACATTTTTTCGCCGTGGCGAATACCTATAACCTTTATATCGGTGTCGGGGCAGAAAAGCTCCTTTACCGCCTCGGCAAGCACACCGATTGTACAAGCCGGTGCTTTCTGAACAAGAATATCGCCCGACACGCCGTTTTGAAATGCAAAGAGAACGAGGTCAACCGCCTCGTCGAGAGACATAATAAATCTTGTCATATTCGGCTCTGTAACGGTTATCGGTTTGCCCTCTTTAATCTGCTCTATCCAAAGCGGAATTACCGAGCCGCGCGAGCACATAACATTTCCGTAACGAGTGCAGCAAATCTTAGTCTTGTCGGGACTTACGGTTCTTGATTTTGCGACTATTACCTTTTCCATCATAGCCTTTGACGTTCCCATTGCGTTTACGGGATATGCCGCCTTGTCGGTTGACAGGCAGATTACGGTTTTAACGCCCTCGTCAATAGCTGCCGTAAGCACGTTATCTGTGCCGAGAACATTGGTCTTAACCGCCTCTATCGGGAAAAACTCGCACGAGGGAACCTGCTTTAAGGCCGCCGCATGGAAGATATAGTCTACACCGTGTATTGCGTTTTTAACGGACGCCAAGTCTCTGACATCGCCTATAAAGAATTTGATTTTATCGCTGACCTCGGGCATTTTCGCCTGAAACTCATGGCGCATATCGTCCTGCTTTTTTTCATCTCTTGAAAAAATGCGGATTTCGCCGATGTCGGTCTGCAAAAATCTGTTGAGCACCGCATTGCCGAATGAGCCTGTTCCGCCCGTAATCATAAGTGTTTTTCCGTTGAATACTGACATTACCGTTTATACTCCTTTATCTTTTACAAGATTTGTCTTTCTCAATAATTTATTTAACAATCCAAAGGCTAAAGCCTTTTCAGATTTATTCATACCGAACACCAACATACATATACCGTAAATTACAATCATAACCACGCAATTTACAACAAATCCAAGCCAGCCGTATTTTTCAAGACCGATAAGTGAGAACAATTTTCCGCCGACAAAGCAAATCAACAATGACGGTAATACACCTTTAAGCAGTCCATAATAATACTCGCCAAGCTTTATTCCGATTTCTTTCTTAAACATTACATTCATACACAATACATCGCCCACAGTCAATGCAATCACAGAACCTATAACCGCACCCTCAAGAGGTTTCCAGCTTATCAAAACGGCTGTTAAGACAATGTTTATAAGTGCCGATATAATCTGAACTATCGCCTGCCCCTTGTGTCTGTTCATAGCCCAAAGAATTTGAGAGCCTATTGACTGAACAAGCGTAAACATAGTAGGCAGCATAATTGCAATCGCAACATAGTATGATTGCTCATAAGCATCTCCCGCCCACAATATCATAAAATGTTTACCGAAAGCGATAAACACAACAAAAATCATACCAAGCATCATAAGTATTATTCTGCCGATACGAACCATTTCATTTTGAAGATCCTTAACTTTTGCACCGTTTTCAACCATACGCACAACGCCCGCCATAAGCACTCCGTTGAAATGACCGCCGATTGTTTTAAAATACTGAATTATCTGCGAACCAACTCCGTAAATCGCAATAATTGCCGATGCATTTTTTGCTAAAATACCGAGTAAAATGGTATCTGTCATTGAATTTATCTGCGTTGCTATCATCTGCAAAAAAACAAATGCCGAATATGTAACAGTTTCCTTTATAAATGAAATATCCGGATTTTTGAACTTGGGTTTTATTTTTAATTTGAAAAGAACATAGAATACATATGCTATTCTTGTTAAAAGAGTAAGCACAAAATAGATTATCACTACGCCGAGAGCCTTTACGCCCATAAGCAAAGCTATGAACGAAATGCCGACTTTTAGTACGGAAAAAATTATAGCCATACCCTTTGAAAACGAAAAGCGTTCATAAGCCATAAGAGTTGTGGCAAAGCTTGATGTGCCGAGAGTAACAGCGCAAGTGAGCATTGTAACGCTCAACATTTTCTGTGAAAGTTCAATTTCTTCCAATGTCAATCCTTTTGCGAAAGCACTCGGAAAAATTACAACAAGCACAATGCCTATTATCACTGTAATTACTGCAATTATCAAATAAAAAACAGTTGCTATTCCCAAAAACTCTTCTTGTTTATTTTTATCATTATCGGCTCTGAATTTAGCCATATAACGAATTACCGCATTGCCTATGCCCAAATCAAGAAGCATAAGATATGCCGAAATCTGCGAAGTTAATTGATAAACCGCATATTGTGATTGCCCTAACATCCTTATCAAAAAAGGTGTAAAGAGCATTGCTGAAACGACCTCAACAATCATCAGCATATATGAGTAAATTACTCCGATTTTTCTATTCAATATTTATCACTTCCCGCGGGATAATTATTTTAGCGATAATTTCGCACTTAAATAACGCTTTCATAAGCTATGAACATTTCGTTTGGTATACACTTTAACGGATAGTAAAAAGCAGTTTCAAAATATTTGTCATTTAAAATTTTCCAATCCTTTAAGCATTGTTTTCAAATCGCAAATAAAAGCTTTATCAAGTACACCGATGGTTTTCCTGCTGTCATATTCCTCTGAAAAATCAATGGACTTTATAGCTTTTGCTATATTTTCCGGTGTTTGTTCGTCATAATAATATACGCACTTTCCAATACCGGACTCTTCGACGACGGGTATTCTTACGCTTACAACTCTAAGTCCGTTTGCCATATAGGAAAGAATTTTAGACGGAAATGAAGTGTCATTGTATTTACCATTTGGATTTTGAGTGCTTAATCCGATATCACAACTTTGAATAAATTTAATATACTCTTCTCCGGATAACAGTCCGTCATAAGTTATTTTGGCTTTTGACTTTTTTGAAATGCTGTCGATAGTGTTAAGCATTTCCGCTTTTTCTTTTTCGTTGCCAAATCCTAAAATGTGGATATGATAGTTTTCATTAAGAAACAATGCGGATTCTGCCGACGCTATCGCTCCGCCTTTTCTCGGGTCAAGAGTTCCTGCATAAACACAGTGAGTTTTACCGTCTGAAAAAAGTTTCGGCAATTCTTTTTCAATATGATATGTACCGTAAATAATGACTTCGGGCTTTTTTTCTGTATTTACTTTTTCGGATAAAAGCTCTGTCGGGAAAATAAAAGCGTCGGCAATTTTGAAAAATTCATATTCTTTTTGTGATGTTTTTTCGTCTCCGATAACATCGCCGTAAATCTCTTCCGCTTCGATAATCAACTTAAAACCTTTTAGCTTTTTAAGTCTTTTCACGAGGGACATATATCCGAGTGAATGGTAAACCATAACTATGCTGTCTTTGTTTGTATTCTTAATCATATACAAAAACAGCTTTGTTTTCAAGATCACTCTGTCTATAACCGAGACTATTCTGTTTAATCTTGGTAATGATGAAAAAAGTTTGAGTGTAGTTTTGTCTGTAAGTTTAACTTTTTTTGATTTGCAAAACTTTTTCTCTGTTGCTCCTGATGCAGAAACGATTTCTGTGTTATAACCGTTATTCTCAAGAGCTTCGCATATATAATTCATTTTATTAACAGAAGATAAAACTGCATTTCGTCTTTCGCTGCTATTTGTCGAATTATAATATGCCATATAAAATATTTTTTTCATTTTACCACCTTATTGCCAGAAGAATGAATAATTTGCTGTATATATATTGGTAATAATCATCAACACAATAACTATTGCAATATATACAAGGTTTCTATACTTCTTTTGAATACACATAATAAGTTCGGGTACCAATAACATTAGATAAACGGAAAAGTACTGTACTACTCGCATCAATGACGGGTTAACAAAAACCAATGGAATAAACAGCATACCTAAAAACAATGCATTGTAATACATTTTATAGTTTTTGGAATTTTCTCTGACATACCTAAGCAAAATTAACGATACAATTACAATTACAAAATAAAAGAATGTAAAGCTTTTTGCTCCGCTTGTTGAAAGCTCTTCATATTCATATCCCGAAATAAAATTCAATAAATCAAGAAATTGATTTCTAAACACGGCAACTATCGGGAAGAGAGCAAGTACAAACAGTATATATTTACGAGTTATTTTCTTTTGTGAGATAAAGTAAAATGGCAATAAACATATTGACGATTTATGTATTGTAAATGCAATTAAGCATATCAATAAAAACGGGAAAAATTTTCTTTTTTTAATCAGTTCTGTGCCTATAAATACCACCAATGCAGTTGCAATAGTCTGCCTTATACCCGTTACAGCAAAAAAACTGTAAAACAATGTTGAGAAAAGGATATAACTAAAACAGGGCATTTTTGAGTTTTTATAAACCCATACAGCAAGACTTGAGAACAAAATTATCGCCACAATTACAAGATAGCATTGATAATTCTTTGTAAAAACCTGAACAAGCTTTACTAAAACAGTGTATCCGGGGTCTTTTCCGACGCCTTTTACATATGTATTATAAAATAACGTAGGAATTTTACTCCAAGGCATATTCTTAACGATATTAAAAAGATGAAGATACTCTATTGTATCCGGGTCGGCGCCTGAAGTAATATTGCGCAATCCCGAAACGAAAATCCATTGTATTGTAGCAATGGCTATAAATGCTTTTTTCTTCAATTTATTAGGATTGAACAGCAATAGTGCCATTGCCCAAAACATTATCAATAAAATGTTAATTACATAAGCGTTCATAATATACCCTTTTAATACTAATTTTTATTGGAAATCTCTTTGTACAAATCTATATATTCACCGATTTTTTTCTCTTTTTCAAAATTGTCATATACATATTTCAAGCAGTTGTCTCGGTAAAAATCTTTTCCGTTATTTTCAATCTTTTTTATTGACTCAACAACTTGATTTAAATTTCTTTTTTCACAGACATAGCCACAACCTTCGCCCACTATTTCCGGATTGGCAGTAGAGTCATAGCATATAACCGGTGTACCGCAAGAAAGCGCTTCCGCCGATACTTTGCCAAAAGTTTCTTCAAGAGAAAATGTTATAAATACATCTGCGGATGAGTAAAGTTCAGCAAGTTCGTCAATAGAAGAAGTGCTTGGAACAGTTATAATATTCTTTGGCAATTCGATACCTTCGTTTATTGTTCCAACAAGAACAACTGTTATTTCGGGCATTTTCTCCGCAAGTTCTATAAAGCTTTTCAAGCCCTTTCTTTCAGACCAAATCGAAGAAACGCCTATCGCCATAAACCCATTGATACCATACTTATCACGAGCTTTTTTTATATCTCTCGGATAAAACTTGCTAATATCCACCCAATTATATATCGGCTTAACAATGTCCGCATAACGAGCTATAGGTGATTTGCAAACCTCATCGGTTGCCCATTTAGAAACTCCGACCAAAGCAAGTTTATCTGTTTTTGAGAACATTTGCGTTTTATCTTTAAGCAGTTCTTCTGTTTTGTCAAAAAACCATGTTCTGTTACCGTCCTGCAAATTAGGACAGTTGCCACATTGTTCCTGCCATTTTTCACAATTCGAAGTCGTAAAGTACATACATTTTCCCGTTATAAACCAAAAATCATGAAAAGTTATAACAACAGGAACTTTTTTATCGTTAAGATATTTCATAAGCATCGGTAAATTTATATAGTTCCCGTGCAAATTATGCAAATGGACAACATCAGGTTTAATCTTATCTATGTATTTAACTAAATTCCGTGTTGCCAAATGAGAAAAATATCCTTGTTTTCCTGAAATTCTTGAAAGCAACCCATGAAGTTTAACATCAAGAGCCGAACCGATATGATATAAATTCGGGTCGTCAGGTTTATTGGTCTTTGAATATGCAACATAAGAATCTATGCCCTTTTCAAGCATTAAAAGATGTGATTCAGTTACATTTCTGCCTGTACTGCTTAGATTATAAACTGCATTTATCTGTAATACTTTCATAAATCTTTCTTTCCTGTTAGCTAAATCATTAAATATTTACTGCATTTTTAATATTACTTTTCCATACTCTCTAAAAGTAATTCTTGAATATCTTTTATATCGAAGGACTTTTTACCATACTGCCATGATTTTTCAGCATATGCGTCAATCAGTTCCTTGTCGTTTATAAGCAAATTTAATTTTTCGTATATTTCGTCATTACTTTTTGCAACAATCGCCGCATCGTTTTTTATGAGACAATCCAACGACGCCGCATTTTCGGGACCTACCGCAAAAATGCATTTTGCACTGTGAAAGCAATCGACAAGTTTTGTTGAAAACGAGTGATGAATAGAGAGATAATATTGCGGGTCAAAGCTCTCCGCATGCACCAGAATGTCCGCATCCTTTTGCATCTTTTCGATCTCCGCAGCGGGCGCAACACCCATGAACACGGCGTTTTTGCCATCCGCAATGGCATCCCTTTGTGCATCGGACAGCAGCGTTGCCGAATAGATATGCAGTACGGCACGCATGCCGTTCTTATTGATATGCTGCAGCGCTTCTTTGATGGCGGCAAGCGTTTCCCACCTGCCGAGCGCCAGATTGCCCGCATAAAGTAGCCTAAGCGGCTCATGGTGCGGCGTCGGCATCGGCCTTTCGGAAAAGTCCGCACCTTTCGTCATGATCTCACAGGAACGCCCGAAAATACGCTCATAGTCTGCCTTTAGTGTCTCGGAAATGACAAACAGCGTATCTGCCCTTTTTGCTATTTTACGCATGTATCGCCGATGCACCGTCTGCGACAGGCGCGTCAGCGGAGCAGACCAACCGACGGTATAGCTGTAGTTATCGTCCCACGCAAACAGCATCAACGGTGCGCCGCTGTGCTTTTGGGCAAAGGCGGTCATTGCGCCGAGCGAGAGGTTTTCATTCAGAATGGAAACGATAAGGTCGGGCTGTACTTCCTCAATGAATGTCCGCAGGTTGCGGTTTTTCCACGGCGCGATCTTCCAGAGGATATCACGGGCGATATATTTGAGCTGGGAGGCATTGCGCTTGGCGACCGCCTCCAACTGCATGGCATGCTCGTCGAGTACACAGTCACTCGCCGTGACGCGCTCGCCGATGCGGTTGCGGCGAAAAATGTAGCGAGGCAACTCCGCCTCCGCAATGCGAAAAGCGGCAATTATCTTTTTGTCGGGCGCACCGCTGCGGGTGAAAAGGCTGTAAAGCTCTGTATCCGCAAGCTCACCGAACAGATTGAGAAAGGTGTTGCCGCTGCTGACATCGTAGGCGATGGCGCCGCTGGTAACAAATAACACTTTCATGTTCTTCATTACAAATTCTCCTTATACCACTCGATAGCAAGCTTGATGCCGTCTTGGAAGCTGTAATCGGGATCGTAGCCGAGGAGTTTTCTCGCTTTTGAAATATCGGCGTTTGAGTGCTTTATGTCGCCCTTTCTGTCCGGGCCGAAATTCGGTTCGACGTCAACGCCGAGTGCCTTTGTAAGACCGTAATAAATGTCTATAAGGTACTCTCTGCCGCCGTAGGCGATGTTGAACGCGTTGCCTGCCGCCTCGTGAGAAGCAAGACAAGCTTTGAGGTTCGCTTCAATAACATTGTCGATATAAGTAAAGTCTCGGCTCTGCTTACCGTCGCCGTTGATTGTCGGCACCTCGCCGTGCATAAGCTGTTTTAAAAATTTCGGAATTACCGCGGCATACGCGCCGTCCGGATCCTGACGTCTGCCGAATACGTTAAAATATCTCATTCCGTATGTATCAAGTCCGTAGTGCATGGTATAAAGCTTTGCCCATTCCTCGTCGCATCGCTTTGTAAGAGCGTAAGGAGAAAGCAAATTGCCCTCTCTGCCCTCGGTTTTGGGTAGGTGCGGCTCGTCGCCGTATACGGACGAAGAAGATGCATATACAAACTTTTTAACACCGCATTGTCTTGCCGCTTCGAGCATATTGAGCGTTCCCTCAATATTGTTTTTGCAATAAAACAGCGGCATTTCAAGACTTCTCGGAACGCTTCCCCACGCCGCCTGATTAAGCACATAGTCCACGCCCTCGCATGCCTTCATACAGGTGTCAAGGTCTTTAATGTCGCCTTTTATAAACTCATAGTTCGGATTGCCGAGGAACATATCTACGTTTTCCTGCTTTCCGGTCGATAGGTCGTCAAGCGCTCTGACCTTATAGCCCATATTGAGTATCGCTTCACAAAGATTCGAGCCGACAAAACCCGCCGCACCCGTTACAAGAAACAGCGTATCCGACGGAAATTTTATTTCGGTAAAACCCATTTAGATTTTCTCCTTCTTTTCTATTTTTTTAAGAAAGTACGATACTTAAAGTAAATTTTTTCAAGCATTATCCTGCCCGAATGGAAATAATTATTGAGAATATGGATGTCAGCGTCGTATATTTCTTTGTTGGCATATTTAATAATGTCCTGATGCGCCTTGTCGCTTTTTCTATATTCCCTCGGAAGTGTGAGCATAAGCTCCACAAGCCGCCTGTTGTTAAAGGGAAATGTTATTCTGTGGCAAAGATCCAGACTTTGAGTTACCATCATACCCCAACTGCTCATTCTTACTTCCCAATAATACAAGTCAGTGTGCTCAAAGTTGAATTTTGGCTCTTCCAAGTCAAATTTTTTCATGTATTCGCCGTAGATTTTGTCAGATTTTCTAAGCAGAGACGGCGAAGCAAAATATCTTGTCTGAAGGATACTGAAATGCCTCGGCGTAAGCCTGTCAGGAAATCTCATACCGTATTTTCTCTCAAAAAAGACCCTTACTATCTCCGAAATCCACGACTTGATTTCTGTGTCAAAATAGTGCCATCTATACATACAAATATGCTTTCTTATCTCATTGTCAGCAAGTCCACGCACATATCCGTATGAATGTATAATTATTGCTTTAAGCTCATCGAAATCCTCAATCTCGCTGTTTTCTGCGGGAATGGGATAAACATTGTGCTTCAAGCCTATCTTTTCACAAATGGCATGAGCAGCTTCGGAATCCGTAATCTCGGTATCTTTGGACTGGAAGCTAAAAAATTGAAATCTGTCATAAAGTCCGTTCGCACAAGCAAGGGTTGTTTTGCTGTCCGTACCGCCGGAAAGAGAAATGGCACAGCTTTCCCATTTTTCAGAAGCAAGCTCTATGTTCTTATGTAAAATTTCATAAGCTTTTTTAATGCCAAGCTCGTATTCCTCCTGTGTTTTGCAAAGCTCCAAAGGCTTTACGGGATAAAAACGTTTTATTTCAAAATTATCTGCGAAGTATTCAAGATAAACATTTGCGCCTATCCTTTTAAGCTCGCTAAACGGCGACAAATCACCCGGCAAATAGCGATTTCCTATATTATAAAAGCGATTTGTTACCAGCTTTTTAACGAATGGATCCATTTTAAGCGAATAAATGTCTGCAACCAATTGAGGGTGAGAGGTAAAGCATACCTTACCCTCGATATTACCGTAATAAAGAGCCTTTATGCCCGAACAGTCCTGTACTCCTATTACTCTGTCGCCATCAAAGACAAAAACAACAAAAATTCCTGTCCAATCATTTATACATTCAAAAAATTCATCCCTGCTTTTTTCATACGCCTCGGCTGCTTGCTTGAGCAGCTCCTTTTCGTCATAAACTCCGTTAAACGGATTGTACGCATGACCTATCAAAACAAGTTTTTCCTCTTTTTCGGAATAAACGGTATAATCCTGATCCTTATGTACAATTACATCGAAGCCGCAGACCTTTTCACTGTTCCAAAGCGAATAGAACGGATAATCAGAAAGACTTATATTCTCGTCTTTGGTTATTAAATATCCCCTCGAAAACAGACATTCACGGTATTGTGGCTTTTTTTCAAGTATATCTTTTATAACAGCAGCATTTTTGAATGACTCGTAATTCATTTTAACGTTTCCTTTTTTAGAAAAATAAGAGTTTTGATAAATAGCGGTAGCTTCAGCTAAATTATAGTCTCCAATAAATATATCCTGCGTTCTCATATTCCTTGCGGTCAAGCAGTCCTTTTATATCAACAAGGACATTCTTGTTTTCGTTATGCTTGAACATTGCTTCAAAGTCATTCATTGTTAATGACTTAAACTGCTCATGAGCAACGGCAAGTATTACGGCGTCGCAATTTTTTATATCGTTAATATCGACAAATTCAATTCCGTAAAGACGCTTTGCTTCGTCAGCATCAGCTTCAGGGTCGGCTATTACCGGGGTTATTCCGTACTCGCGAAGCTCATTGTATATGTCGATGATTTTCGTATTTCTCGTGTCGGGGCAATTTTCTTTAAACGTAAAGCCGAGAATCGCAACCTTTGCGTTTTTTACCGGGACATCCGCCTTTATAAGATTTTTAACGGTGTTTTCGGCTACATACTTGCCCATATCGTCGTTTATGCGTCTGCCGGAGAGGATAATCTGGCTGTGATAGCCCATTTCCTCGGCCTTGTATGTAAGGTAATAGGGATCAACGCCTATGCAGTGTCCGCCGACAAGTCCGGGATAGAATTTGAGGAAATTCCACTTTGTGCCTGCCGCCTCCAAAACGGATTTTGTATCTATGCCCATTTTGTTGAAGATTATTGACAGCTCATTCATAAATGCAATGTTTATATCCCTCTGGCTGTTTTCAATAACCTTTGCAGCCTCGGCAACCTTGATGCTCTCCGCTCTGTGTACGCCTGCCTTTACGACAAGCTCATAGGTTTTCGCCACGGTATCAAGAGTTTCATCGTCCATACCGCTTACTATTTTGGTTATTGTCTCAAGGCGGTGTACCTTGTCGCCGGGATTTATTCTCTCGGGACTGTAACCGATTTTAAAGTCCGTACCGCATTTAAGCCCCGACTCTTTTTCGAGTATCGGCACGCAAATATCCTCGGTAACGCCGGGATAAACGGTGCTCTCATATACAACTACCGAGCCTTTTGTAAGATTTCTGCCGACAATTTCGCTCGCTCCCTCTACCGGTGTAAGGTCGGGGGTGTGGTCGTCGTTTACGGGAGTAGGCACGGCAACAATTATAAACCTTGCCTCCTTGAGCTTGCTTTCGTCCGCCGTAAACTCGACAGAGCAATTCTTAACAGCCTCGTTGCCGACTTCATTGGTCGGGTCTATGCCGTTCTTGTAAAGCTCTATTTTCTTTGCATTGAGGTCAAAGCCTACAACCTTAACCCTCTTTGAAAACGCAACGGCAATCGGCATACCCACGTATCCGAGGCCGACAAGAGCCAATTTTTCATCACCCGAAACGAGCTTTTCATACAACTGCATATTTATTCGTCCTTTCTATGTTAAGATGACAGCACATATCATCGTTAACCTTATCAACGCTGAATTTTTCGCGGGCATATTCCGCCGATGCCGCACCGAGCGTTTTTATGAGCTCGGGATGCTCAATAAATTCCGTCATTTTTTCGGCAACCGCCTCTGCATTTTTTACGGGAACCAAAAATCCCGTTTTCCCGTCAATCACGGTTTCGCGGCATCCGGGTGCGTCGGTCGTTATAATCGCCCTGCCCATGCTCATCGCCTCCAAGACCGTTCTCGGAGTGCCCTCGCGGTATGACGGTAAAACATATACCGAGCACTGCTTGTAGTAATCTTCTACTCTGTCCGTCTCGCCGAAATGCTCTATTATTCCCTTTTCGACATACGGCGCCAAATCCTCCTTTGACAGAGAATCCTGTATGTTTTCGCACGCTCCGAGCAGCATAAATCTGACCTCGGGGTGCTTTTCCTTGACAAGCTCGCACGCCCTCAAATACTCGCGTATGCCCTTTGAATACATAACGCGCGACAGCATAAAGAACGTGATTTTATCGGGATAATCCGCAACGGAAAAACGGTTTGTATTGACGCCCGAACCGTTTACAACTCGGCATTTTTCGGATTTAACAAGTCCCGATGAAACGAACTGCTCTCTGTCGTCGGGATTTTGGAATATCACCGTATCGGCACAGTTTAGAGCCTTTTTATAAAGCACCGACATAACGGCTCTTATGGCTTTTGCCTTCTTAGTCTGCGCGGTAAACGCATAGCCGAGCCCCGTTATCATGGCAACCTTGTGCGGAACGCCGGCTTTTTTTGCGGCTATGGAGCCGTATATTACGGGCTTCGATGTGTACCCGAGAACCACATCGGGCTTTTCCTTTTTAAACAGCTCGTAAAGAGCCTTTTGATATTTCAGGTCCTCCTTCGGATTTACTCCGTTTTTATTCATAGGTATCTCGACGAAGCGTGCGCCGAGAGCCTCGATTTTTTCAACATCCACCCTGTTGGGGCCCGTGACAATAACCTCGTATCCGCAAGAGATGATTCTCTTTATTAAGTCGCCTCTGAAATTATACGCCGTTCTGTTTTTCGGCGAAACCAATATGAACCTCACTCTGCCTTGTCCCCCTTTAGGAAGCCGCTTAAATTACCGTATATCACGGAAAACAGCCGCTCCGAATTTTTCTCCGAAACGAATGAATTGTGCGGAGTTATAACGACATTTTCCATATCCCATAAAGGACTGTCCTGCGACAGCGGTTCGCTTTCAAAAACGTCGAGCACCGCTCCGTAAAGCTTCTTCTCCGACAGTGCCGCCGTAAGGGCGTCCTCGTCAACCACCGCGCCCCTCGAAATGTTGATAAGCACGGCTGTATTTTTCATATGAGAAAGCATTTCTCCGTCAAACAGCCCTCTCGTCTCATCGGTAAGCGGCAGCGTTAAAACGACCGCATCTGAAATCGAAAGTACGCTCGGAAGAACCGACAGCGGATAAATTTTTTCGTAAAGCTCATTCTCCGTCGGGTACAAATCGACGCCTAAAACACGGCAGCCTAAAGCCTTGTATCTTCTCGCACATTCGCTGCCTACGGAGCCGCAGCCGACTGTCACAACGGTCTTTCCGCAAAGCTCAAAAAGCTCCCTGTTTTTTTGCCAAACGTGATTTTTTTGATTTTCGCGGAAGAAAAAGCTCTTCTTATAAATTAACAGAGTACCGAGAACGGCAAATTCCGCCATCGGCACACTGTAAACACCCCTTGCGTTGAAAAGGGAAATATTTTTACTTTTTATATACTCCGCAGGGACTCTGTCAAGCCCCGCGCTTGTGAGCTGAATAAATTTAAGATTTTTGAATTTTTTGATGTCGTTATATAAAAACAGGCCGTTGCACACAACGGCGTCAACAGCCGAAACGTCAAAAGAGAGCTCCTCTCTCTCGTCCTCGACATATAAAAAGTCCGCCCCCAAGGCTTTAAGCCGTGAAAGCTGACCTTCCGTATATTTATATGCACCGGTCAAAAGGATTTTCATTAAAAGATGCCCCTGTAAATGATTATAAAACGAAGTTTTTCAGACCTTGCAAGCCTTTTTTGCCTCAACTATTGAATTGACGCAAGCCACAAGCTTTTCGTGATTTTCCGCAAGCTCGTCCGAGCTCATATTTTCGACAACTCCCTCATATTCACGAAACTCTTTGACGCCGACATTAAATCTGTCAAAGATTTCATCCTCACGAAGCTTTGAAGCGTCGCAAAAGGCTCTCGACAATATAACCATACCGGAGCCGAGCCTGTAATGCTCACCTATTATGTATTCCGCAGGCAGCATAACCTCGCTGTGAACTCTGCCAACGCCGCCGAAGCCGTAAAATATGCCCCTTTCGCGGAGCTTACGGCACAGTCTTTCCACCGTACCGTCCGCAACAAGCTGGAACATAAAGTCCATTTTATAGCCGAGATGCAAGTCGTTAAGCCCTATATGCACTTCGTCTATACCGGGAACGTCAAGAATTTCGTCTAAGTGCTCCGCCGCCTCGGGCGTTTCCACAAGAAGGCATGTCCTTGCCCTTTTTCCGACGCAGTCTGTAAAGCCTTTTACCTCTTCCGCGGTCTTAAAATACGGGAGCATAACTATATCCGCACCGTCGTCTATTACGCGGTTGATTTCTTCACGTGAGCCGTCGTAAAACGAATTTACTCTGACCAAAAGCTCCGTTCTGTCTAAAACCGCGCTGAGCTTTTTCACGTCGTCAATGCTGTTATGGGATATTACGGTATCCATATTTGCCTGACGCTCTGCCTTACCGCGGGTTTCAAGGTCAAGGAATATTCGGTCTACCGAAACGTCCTGTGCGATTTTTGCAATCTTCGGGTCGTTTGTGAGATACATCAGCTTAAGAGCCATTATTTTTTCACAACCTTTGCATCATTTGACGGTTCGGTGCTCTTATTTACGGTTGCACCGCTGTTTTCGTTGTCGGCATTCGTAAGTACCTTAAACGCAGTCATAAACATAATTTTGATGTCAAGTAAAAGCGACATATGGTCAACATACCAAACGTTAAGCTCGATTCTTTTGTGCCACTCGACGTCCTTTCTGCCGTTGACCTGCGCCCAGCCGGTTATACCGGGTCGCACCTCAAACATACGCTTTTGGAAATCGGTATACTCCTCATATTTCCACGGATGATATGTAAGCGGAGGTCTCGGCCCGACAAAGCTCATCTCGCCCTTTAAAATATTCAAAAGCTGCGGCAGCTCATCTATGCTCGTAGCTCGTAAAATTTTACCTATCCTTGTAACCCTGGCGTCGCCCTTTCCGGAATAAACGCCGGAGCCGGTTTTTTCCGCTCCGACACACATTGAGCGGAATTTATATATCTCGAAAACCTTTCCGTTTCTGCCTATTCTCTTCTGACGAAAAATAACGGGACCGCGGCTGTCGATTTTAATCAGTATCGACACCGCAAGCAACAGCGGAGACAACAAAACAAGCCCCAAAAATGACGCTGTGACATCTAAAAATCTTTTGACTGCCCTATAAAAGCCTCTCACCGTTACACACCCTAAAAAACACTATGATTTAACTAATTTATTATATACTTATACATTAAATATGTCAATTAAAACAGGCGATTGTAAGCATTTGTAAAAAAGCAGCGGACGGCACGGTAAAGACGATGTCGGTCGCTGCTTTTAAAATCACATCAATATTATTTTTTGTGCCATTTTACGCCGTTCGGAGTATCCTCCAAAACTATGCCCATGGCGGCTATTTCATCACGGATGCTGTCCGCCTTAGCAAAGTCCTTAGCCTTTCTCGCAGCGGTTCTTGCGGCTATCAGCTCTTCAACCTTGCCGTCAAGGTCGTTGTCCTTTTCCTCGTACACAAGACCGAGTACGCCCGTAAGCTCCGAAAACAGTTCTTTTGCAAATATCAAAAGCTCTTTGGACGAAGTGGGTATTACATTTGAGTTTATGTCTCTGACAAGCTCAAATACCGCTGAAAGTCCGTCGGCGGTGTTGAGGTCATCGTCCATAGCCTCTATAAAGCGATCCTTGTGAGAGAGAAGGCTCTTTTTAATTTCCTCGGCGTTGCCGGGGAGAGCGTCCTCTGCGTTTTGAAGTGCAAAATCCAGAGAGTCGCGGCAGGTATAGAGCCTTTGAAGCGAGGCTTTGCACTGCTCTATAATGTCAACGCTGTAATTTATGGGACTTCTGTACTGAGAGGAAATCATAAGATAGCGTATCGGCTCATAGCCGTATTTTTCCGCAACATCGCGAACGGTAAAGAAATTACCGAGCGACTTCGACATCTTTACGTTGTCAACATTTATATATCCGTTGTGCATCCAGTAATGTGCAAAGGGAACGCCGTTGCAACACTCGCTCTGTGCTATTTCGTTCTCATGGTGCGGGAATATGAGGTCCTGACCGCCGCAATGAATATCGATGGTCTTGCCGAGAAAACGTCTTACCATTGCCGAGCACTCGATATGCCAGCCCGGTCTGCCGTTACCCCAAGGTGACTCCCAATACGGCTCGCCCGGCTTTGCGCCCTTCCAAAGTGCAAAGTCCATGGGCTCTTTTTTAAGCTCCTCGACATTTATTCTCGCGCCGGCCTCAAGGTCCTCAAGCGGCTGATGAGAAAGCTTACCGTATTCCTTAAATTTGGACGGGCTGAAGTACACATCACCGTTTGAAACGGGATATGCATAGCCCTTTTCGACAAGAGTCGAAATGATATCGATTATCTCGTCGATATTTTCGGTGGCTCTCGGATGAACGGTCGCCTCACGCACATTCATACCCTTTGTGTCGGTCCAATATTCTTTGATATACTTTTCCGACACGGTTTTGTAATCGGAGCCCTCTTCAATGGCTTTTTTGATTATTTTATCGTCAATATCGGTAAAATTCTGAACAAATCTCACCTTGTAGCCGCGGTATTCAAGGTAACGGCGGAACGTATCGAAAACGCAAAGAGGACGCGCGTTGCCGATATGGATATAGTTATAAACGGTGGGACCGCAGGCATAGATTTTGACTTCGCCCGGAGTTATGGTTTTAAGCTCCTCTTTTTTTCGTGACATCGTGTTATATATTTTCATCCTCGTAATTCCTTTCGTTTTGTTCTTCGTATTCGGTTTTTTGATATTTTTTCAGCTCTTTTTCAAGCAGCGCTATGCGGTGCGACATTCTGCAAAGCTCCTGAGATACGGGGTCGGGAATGTGAATCTGGTCGAGGCAATCGACACGCACGCCCTTATGCTTTACGACTCTTGCCGGAACTCCGACGGCTGTGCAATCCGGCGGTATTTCCTCAAGCACTACGGCACCTGCCGCTATATTTGTATTATCGCCTACCTTAAAAGGACCGAGCACCTTTGCGCCGGCGCCTATCAGCACGTTATTTCCTATTGTAGGATGTCTTTTACCGGTATCCTTGCCGGTACCGCCGAGCGTTACTCCCTGATAGAGCGTTACATCATCGCCTATCTCCGTGGTTTCTCCTATTACAACTCCCGTGCCGTGGTCAATAAAAAAGCGTCTGCCGATTTTTGCCGCGGGATGAATCTCTATCCCCGTCTTTTTGGCGGCTCGCTGAGAAATATATCTGCCGAGAAATTTCATATTGTGGTTCCAACACCAGTAAGCTCTTCTATGCATTCTGATGGCCTTAAGCCCCGGGTATAAAAGCCATATTTGTATGGTCGAGGTTGCCGCCGGGTCGCGGTCCTTAACCGACTGTATATCTTCCTTTAAGCGGTCAAACATTTAAACACCTCCCGCAAAAAAATAAAGCCTCCGCAGAAAAAACATCCTGCGAAGGCGTGAGTACGCGGTTCCACTTCGTTTTATAACTCATTATCCTTAACGCGGAAAACGTGCGAAGATACTCTTTTTCCCTTCGCCTGCTCACGGACGCACTTCACGACACGCAGCCTTAAGGGCATTTCAGCACAGGTGCCCTCTCTCTGAAAATCGCGTAAAATCGCTACTCTTTCCGATCAATGCATTTTTACATCTTAATATATTGTATCACATTTTTCGTGTTTTGCACCAATTATTTTGAATAATCGATAACATTTTTACTGTCCTTTAAGTAAACAGCACCCGAAACTACTGTCAGAGCGGCGGTTATCCACAACAGTAAATTTGAAATATGCGGCAATGTGAACCAAGTATTCGCCGCCGCAAAAAGCTCTTTTGAAAACGACGTTACGGCTATATAGTCCGCCTCGCAAAGAAGCATTATTATAATCGTAAAGGTCATTTGACTGACAGTTTTGGCCTTTCCCCATTTGTTGGCGGGAATTACAACTCCGTCTGCGGCTGCTATCATTCTGACCGAAGCCACGGCAAATTCTCTTGCAAGCACTATCATAACAATCCAAATATTGCAAAGCCCCATAGTCATAAACGCGAGCAGGGCGGAGGTTGTGAGAATCTTATCCGCTATCGGGTCAAGCAGCTTTCCGAAATTCGTCACCTGACCGTTTTTTCTCGCAAGATGGCCGTCAACGGCGTCCGTTATCGCTCCGACGGCGTAAATCGCCGTTGCGATAAGAAAGCGGTGCGGAAGTGCTTCCCAAAGCAATGCCGCAAGGAAAAACGGCGTTATTATTATTCTGGCAATGGTCAGTTTATTGGGCAAATTCATCTTCATATGACTTCTCCGATCAGATCATATTCATTTACGTCGAATATCTCCACATCCACAAAGTCGCCCTCATTAAGTTCATAACCGCAGGTAAAGCTTACAGAGCCGTCTATATCCGGAGCGTCACGCCAAGTTCTGCCGTAATAGCTGTCGGTATAGCCGTCATAGCCCTCAACAACACAGCGCATTGTTTTGCCGATGTTGTCGTGATTCAGCTTTTCAAATATATTGTACTGCTGCTCCATTATGATTTCTCCGCGCTTTTTTCTGATCTCCTCATCCACCTGGTCGGGGAATTCCGCCGCCGGAGTTCCCTCCTCCTGAGAGTAGGCAAAGCAGCCGAGCCTGTCAAACTTCATTTCCTTGACAAATTCCGAAAGCTCGGAGAACTGCTCCTCCGTTTCGCCCGGGAAGCCTGTTATCAGGGTAGTACGAAGCACCACATCGGGTATTTTCTCTCTTATTTTCGTTATGAGTGCCATAAGCTCCTCTTTTGAGCCGCGGCGGTTCATACGCCTTAAAATATCCGAATTGCAATGCTGAATCGGGATATCCATATAATTTACGATTTTATCGTTATTCGCAAACGTATCTATTATCTCGTCGCTGAGCCTTTCGGGATAGAGATATAAAACTCTTATCCACTCTAGGCCCTCGATTTTTGAAAGCGATGTCAAAAGAGCCGGCAGCGCGCATTTACCGAAAAGGTCCTCTCCGTAACGAGTTGTGTCCTGCGCAACAACTATAAGTTCTTTTACTCCGCCGTCTACAAGCGTTTTAGCCTCTTCCAAAATGCTCTCCGGCGTGCGGCTTCTGCATTTTCCGCGAATTGACGGTATTGCACAATAGGTGCAGTTGTTTGAGCACCCCTCGCCTATCTTTATATATGCGTAATAGGACGGTGTGGTGAGCATACGCTTACCGTCAAGCGGCAGGCAGGTTTTTTCGCCGAAGGTTTTAATATCCTCTTCGCCGCCGCAAACCTTTTCGCATACCTCGCATATGTCAGAATTCGAGCCTATGCCGACAACGGCGTCAACCTCGGGAATTTCCGACAATACTTCGTCCCTGTATCTTTCCGCAAGGCAGCCCGTGACAACTATTTTACGTATTACGCCTTCTTTTTTCAATTCGACCATATCAAGTATGTTTTCAATGGCCTCTTTTTTTGCATCCTCAATAAAGCCGCAGGTATTAACTATGACCACGTCGGCTCCGTCTACGTCATTTGTTATCTCAAAGCCGTTGTCCGCAAGCTTAGACAGCATAATTTCACCGTCAACCTGGTTCTTGGGACAGCCGAGAGATATCATACCGACTTTTTTACTCATAAAACTCACACATAGCCTTTCACGCTGTAATCAAAACGATTCGTTTTCTATGCTCTCAAACGCCGCACGTATATCGGAATACGAATAGCCGAGGCGCAGAAGGGAATTTTTTGTGCGAATTATGCCCTTTTCGTCTCCGAGATTATTTCTGTACTTCGTTTGCAACAATAATATAATACGATTTAAATCGTCTTTGTCAAGTCTTTCAGCCGCTTCTTCGGCTAAAGCACGGTCAATTCCGCGCCTCAAAAGCTCCTGTTTGACACGGCTGACGCCGTATTTGCGGTGCGTATAAAGCTCCTGCGCCAGCATATCGGCAAATTCGCCGTCATTTATAAGTCCGAGCTTTTCGAGCTTATCCGCCGCCTGCTCGGCGCACTCTCTCGGGTACTTCTGCGTAAGCTTTCTCGTAAGCTCCGCCTTGCCGTGCGCCCGACGCGACAGAAGCTCGGCACCCTTTAAAAAAGCGCGACGGGAGTTCACGGACAAAGTTAAGTCCGCAAGCTCCTCGTCGTTAATTTCATTTACTTTATGCCATTTTTCGGAAAACCAAAACGTATCATCGACGGTAAGGGTATATACGTCGTCAACATATATATGTATTTTTCCCTGCCTGCCGTCTTTAAAGCTCAATTTCATTCGTCGTCATCCACCGCCACGTCGATTTTGGCTCTTGCCGCGGTCTTGGTGGTCTTTACGGGGCGATAAGCTATGGGCGCGTCATCGTCGGCGGCGCTTTTGGCGGTTTCTTTTTTCTCGTCTCCCGCACCGTGCTCCTCCGCCATCTTTTCGCGAATCTGCTTCTCGATTTCATCAGAGAGCGCCTTGTCGTTTTTAAAGAGATTTTTAACATTGTCTCTGCCCTGTCCGAGCCTTGTCTCGCCGTAAGAGAACCACGCGCCGCTCTTTTTGATGATGCCGTAGTTAACTCCGAGGTCAACTATCTCGCCGACCTTTGAGATGCCCTCACCGTACATAATGTCAAATTCAGCTGTCTTAAAAGGCGGAGCCACCTTGTTTTTAACTATTTTAGCTCTTGTTCTCGATCCGATAAATTCACCGCCCGAGCCCTTGAGCTGCTCGATGCGCCTTACGTCAACACGAATGGAAGCATAGAATTTAAGTGCCCGACCACCGGTTGTAACCTCCGGATTTCCGTAGACCACACCGACCTTTTCACGGAGCTGATTTATAAATATAATTATTGTATTTGATTTTGAAATAACACCGGCAAGCTTGCGCAGAGCCTGCGACATAAGTCTGGCCTGAAGACCGACGTGGCTGTCGCCCATATCGCCGTCTATTTCCGCGCGCGGAACGAGAGCCGCTACGGAGTCAACTATTATTACGTCAAGCGCGCCCGAACGTGCCAGTGCCTCAACTATCTCGAGTGCCTGCTCGCCGTTGTCGGGCTGCGATACCAAAAGGGAATCAACATCTACGCCGAGATTTTTTGCGTATACCGGGTCAAGAGCATGCTCTGCGTCAACAAATGCAGCCTCGCCGCCGAGCTTTTGCGCCTCTGCCACAACGTGCAGCGCAAGTGTGGTTTTACCCGATGACTCCGGGCCGTAAACCTCAATTATCCTGCCGCGCGGGAAGCCGCCTATTCCGGTAGCACAATCAAGAGTTATCGAGCCTGTCGAAATAGCTTCGACATTGAGCGCATTATTATCTCCGAGACGCATAATGGTGCCGGAGCCGTATTTTTTCTCAAGCTGAAGTATGGCTGTATCAAGCGCTTTACTTTTATCGGACATCTAAAATTACCTCTCAATCGTACAAATGTTCGTTTGACGTCATTATATAATATCGGTGCAAAAAAAGCAAGAGTTTTTATAAAAATAGTTAATTTTAAAAAAATGCTTGCATTTTACTCCGTATTCTGTTAGAATACTGTTTGCTAATCATTAAAGGAGGTGCTCTTCGTTATGGCAAAATGTGAATTCTGCGGTAAAGACGTAGCTTTCGGCATTAAAGTTTCTCACTCACACAGACGTTCTAACAGAACCTGGAAGCCAAACGTAAAAAAAGTTAAGGCTATCGTAAACGGCTCTCCTAAAAGAGTTTATGCTTGCACTCGTTGCCTTCGTTCAGGCAAGGTCACAAGAGCTGTCTGAGGCATAAAGCAAACTTTATACGGACGAAAAATTACGACGCTTTCCGGGTTACCGGAGAGCGCTTTTTCGTTTTCGTAGGCATTTAAAATTCGGGGTACTGTTTATGAAAAAACTTTTGAGCCTTGTCAGAGCGGCCGTTGACCGTTATGACATGATAGACGACGGAGATAAAATCGCCGTGGGCGTTTCGGGCGGCAAGGATTCGCTTGCCCTTTTATATGCTCTCGCGCGGCTTCGCTCGTTTTATCCTAAGCACTTTGAGGTTATTGCAATTACGCTCGACTACCGCTTCGGCGGCATGGACGGCGACTATTCGGAAATACAAAAGCTGTGCGACAGCCTTGACGTAAAATACATCGTAAAAAAAACCGACCTTTGGGACGTTATATTCAATATCAGAAAAGAAAAAAATCCTTGCAGCCTCTGTGCCAAGATGCGTCGCGGCATTCTTCACGATACGGCTAAGAAATACGGCTGCAACAAAATCGCCCTCGGTCACCACCTTGACGACGCCGCCGAAACCTTTATGATGAATCTTTTGAACGGCGGCACAATTAAGTGCTTTTCTCCTGTCTCGTTTCTTTCGAGAAAAGAGCTGTATTTGATACGCCCTTTGATATTCGCTTACGAAAAAGACGTAAAGCGTGCGGCGGCAAGCCTTGACCTGCCGATAGTCAAAAGCAAATGCCCGGCTGACGGGGTAACGGAGCGGCAAAGCACAAAAGAGCTGCTCGCGTCTCTCGAAAGGCAATACCCGGCACTCCGAGAAAAAATCGTGGGTGCACTGCAAAGAGGCGGAATAAGCGGCTGGTAACAAAGTCAAAATGCGAAAAAGTGTTGTATTTGCCCTACTATAATGATATTATTTTATTGATTTGAAATTCACGGAGGTTTCTTTTATGCAACAAATTCTTAATCGCCCGGCAATAAAGGCCGAGGCAAAAAGCTTTATCGGTCAAAATGCGCGTTGGTGGAAAATGACGCTCGCAACGATTGCTTTATATCTGCTCAACGGCGGAATTTCGATTTACGTAAATATTGTCACAGTCATAAACCGCGACGACCCTTCGACAACAGTCGGTTATTCAAGCAGTATAATTACTCTTTTGCTTATACCGTTTACCATAGCCGCATCAGGCTACTACCTTAATCACATACGCGGCTTTAACCCCGAATGGAAAAGCCTATATAAGGAGGGTATAGACAACTACGGCTCATATCTCATAACGGGTGTACTCGTAAATGTATTTACCTTCCTTTGGTCGCTTCTGTTTGTGGTTCCCGGCATAATAAAGTCTCTCGCTTACTCACAGGCAAAATATGTTATCCACGACAATCCGCGCCTTAAGGGCAAGGAAGCCATCGAGATAAGCAAAAGAATGACAAACGGCTTCAAGGGCGATCTCTTTTCGATGTATCTCAGCTTTATAGGCTGGTATATTTTGGTGGGGCTCACCGGCGGAATACTCTCAATATATGTCACTCCATATGTTGAGACGACGGCTGCCATGTACTATGAGAACCTCAAGAGATATTCGATTGAAAACGGCATTGTAGCTCCCGAGGCGTTCGGTATAGCTCCCGTTACGGGCGGCGCACAGGGTGGAAACGGCGATTCTCAAAGCTCTTACGCGGCCGGCAGCTCATATTCCGCCAACGCCCACAGCGACCCCTATAAGGCTGTCGGCATAAATCCCGAGGATACATTTAAGCCCGGCAACCCGGACTCGGATAATTCAGATAATATGAAAGGTGAAAACTAATGAAATACGTTGTAGTTCTCTATGACGGAATGGCAGATTACCCCGTTCCCGCTCTCGGCGGCAAAACACCGATGGCAGTTGCAAAAAAACCGAATCTTGACTTTCTCGCAAAGCACGGCGAGGTAGGCCTTGTAAGAACCGTTGCAGAGGGCTTAAAGCCCGGCAGCGACGTTGCCAATATGAGCGTTCTCGGCTTTGACCCAAAGAAGTGCTACACCGGACGTTCTCCTCTTGAGGCGGCAAGCATGGGCGTTGAGCTTCTTGACACGGACGTTACGCTGAGGACAAATCTCGTAACTCTCTCCGACGAGCCGAATTACGAGGACAAGACCATGGTGGACTACTGCGCCGGTGATATTTCGACGGAGGAGGCCCACGAAATAATCAAATCGGTACAGGAAAAATTCGGGAACGACAGATTCCGTTTTTACCCCGGAGTCAGCTACCGCCACTGCCTTGTCTGGTCAAACGGCACAACAGAGCTCGGAAATATGACTCCCCCTCACGATATTTCGGGCAGAGTTATAGGCGAATATCTCTCCTCTTCCGAAAACGCAAAAGAGCTTATTGCCATGATGAAGGAGAGCTACGACTTTTTAATGCAGCACCCCGTCAACAAAAAGAGAATAAGCGAGGGCAAGCACCCCGCAAATTCAATTTGGCTTTGGGGCGAAGGCAAAAAGCCGGCTCTGCCGTCGTTTTACGAGACCTTCGGCAAAAAAGGTGCTATAATCTCGGCGGTTGACCTTCTTAAAGGAATAGCAAAATGCGCCGGTATGGCCGCTCCCGAGGTTGAGGGTGCCACAGGCTACATTGATACTAACTTTGAGGGCAAGGCAAGAGCCGCCGTCGAAGAGCTTAAAAACGGCTGCGACCTCGTATATATTCACTTTGAGGCTCCCGACGAGTGCGGCCACAGAAACGAACCCGAAAACAAGGTAAAATCCATTGAGATGATAGATTCGCGCGTACTCCCCATAGTTCTCGACGCGCTCAAGGAGTATGACGACTACAAAATAATGGTGCTCCCCGACCATCCGACTCCCATTGTTACGGGCACGCACGCCTCAGACCCCGTACCGTTTATGATTTATCATAAAAACGACGAAAAGGACAGCGGCGTTGACTCTATAAACGAAGAGAGCGCAAAAACGACCGGCCTGTTTATAGAGCATGGCCCCGACATTATGAAGAGATTTTTGGAGGATTAAAAAAATGGGATACAATCCTGATTCCGCAATAGAGACAAAATGCGTACAGGCAGGCTGGCAGCCGAAAAACGGCGAGCCGCGAGTTCTGCCCATTTATGAATCTACAACATACAAATATGACACAAGTGCCGAAATGGCAAAGCTTTTTGACCTTGAGCCGGGTTATATGTATACGCGCCTTGCGAACCCGACAAACGACGCGGTCGCAAATAAAATCGCATGCCTTGAGGGCGGTGTCGGCGCGGTGCTCACATCATCGGGTCAGGCGGCAAATTTCTTTGCGCTTATAAACATACTCGGTGCAGGCGACCATATAGTAAGCTCCGCCACTATTTACGGCGGCACATTTAATCTTTTAAACGTGACTATGCGTAAAATCGGTGTTGAGGTCACATTCGTTGACCCGAGAGCGAGTGAAGAAGAAATAAACGCAGCCTTCCGCGACAACACAAAGGCGATGTTCGGCGAAACAATAGCGAATCCGTCGCTTGATGTATTGGACATTGAGAAGTTCGCAAAAATCGCACATTCGCACGGAGTTCCGCTTATAGTTGACAACACTTTCCCCACTCCCATAAACTGCCGTCCGTTTGAATTCGGCGCAGACATAGTAACTCACTCTACCACAAAATATATGGAAGGTCACGCTTCTACAATAGGCGGATGCGTCGTTGACAGCGGCAATTTCGACTGGTATCAAAATGATAAATTCCCGGGGCTTACAACTCCGGATGAGAGCTATCACGGAGTTACATACGCTAAGGACTTCGGCAAAAACGGCTATATCGTAAAGATAGTAGCACAGCTTTTGCGCGACTACGGCTCAACTCCGTCGCCGTTTAATTCGTTCCTCTTGAACATAGGTCTTGAGTCGCTCGCGGTACGTGTGGAACGCCACTGCGAAAACGCACAAAAGGTTGCCGAATATCTTGAAAAGAACGATAAAATCGCTTGGGTAAATTACCCGGGGCTTAAATCAAGCAAGGATTACGAGCTTGCCAAAAAATATTTACCGCACGGTACCTGCGGCGTAATTTCCTTCGGCGTAAAAGGCGGAAGAGAAAAAGCCGAACAGTTTATGAACTCATTAAAGCTTGCCGCCATAGTCACGCACGTCGCCGATGCGAGAACCTGCGTTCTTCACCCCGCAAGCTCCACTCACCGTCAGCTTTCGGACGAGGAACTCACGGAATGCGGCGTAACCCCCGACCTCGTAAGACTTTCCGTCGGCATTGAAAATGTAAACGATATAATCGCCGACATAGATAATGCTCTTAAAGCCATATAACCCACATAACACATAAAACACATAAAAACAGCCGTCCGAAAACCTGATTCGGACGGCTGTTTTTTACTTATAAATCATCTGTTTTAAGCAGTAATTTTTCGCTTTATTTGATATGGTAAACGCGGTTTTCGGCTATGATATGCTCCTTCGGCTCTTCGTCGGCATAGCCTAAGGCACAATGTCCTATCCCCTCATATTCGCCGTTTATACCGAGCTTTTTGAGAATCGCCTTACCCTTTTCGGATTCAAATTCCTCCTTTGCGCGGTGAATCCAGCATGAGCCGAGTCCGAAATTATGTGCGGCAAGCATAAGGTTTCCCATTGTAAGCGAGCCGTCGTAAACAGCTGTGCGGCACTCCTTATTTGCCAGCACAATAAGTATTGCGGGCGCGCCGTAAAACGGGTCAAAGCCCTCCTGCCAACCGCCTATTTCGCGGTTCATTTCGGATATTTCGTCGCGCATTTTCCTGTCGGTAACGGCAATGATTATCGGTGACTGCTTATTCATACCCGACGGCGCATAAAGTCCCGCCTCGATAATCTTATCCATAAGCTCCTGCGGTACTGCGTCGGGCTTAAACTTTCTTATGCTTCTTCTCGTTTTCATATTTTCGATAGCTTCCATAATTTTATCCTTTCCGACAATTCAGGTCTTTTTAATTTAAGTAGCTTTTCGGGCACAAAAAATCGTATCCTCATCATCAATATAGCACATTTGTCAAGCACAGCCCGTAAAAAACAAATACACCTTATTTTTGCTTTGTAAGCAATGCAACGCTCTCAACATGAACGGTACGGGGGAAAAGGTCGGCGGCGGCGAGCCGTTTTGTCTCGTATCCGAGGTCTTTAAGCCTAAAGCAGTCCCTTGCGAGAGTAGACGGGTCGCACGACACATAAACTATGCGTTCGGGCGACATTTTCACGATTTCCGCCAAAAGCATTTCGGAACAGCCTTTGCGCGGCGGATCAAGCAGCACCACATCGGGCTTTATTCCGCGTGACGACAGCTCCTGTGCCGCCTCTCCTGCGTCGGCACATATAAATTCGGCGTTTTCTATGCCGTTTTCGAGGGCGTTGCGCTTTGCGTCAAGCACAGCCTCCGGAACTATCTCCGCCCCTATTATCCTCTTTGCTTTTTTTGCCATGGAAAGACCTATTGTACCCGTTCCGCAATACATATCGAGCACGGTCTCTTTGCCGCTGAGACAGGCATACTCTGCCGCCTTTTCATAAAGCTGCTGTGCCATATCGTGGTTTACCTGGTAGAACGACAGCGGCGACAATCTGACCTTAACTCCGCAAAGCACGTCATATATGCAGTCGTTTCCCCAAACAGTCACGCACTCTTTACCGAGAATCACATTGGTCCTGTCACGGTTGATATTTAAAACTATGCTCTTAACCGAGTGTATTTCGGTAAGCCTTTTAATCAGCTCGTTCTTGTGCGGCAAATCCTCACCGTTTATAACGGCGCATACCATAACCTCGCCCGTAGCTTCGGCAAGACGGAGATATATATGCCTTAAAAGCCCTGTATGCTTTTCGGAATCATAGACCGTTATACCGTTTTTAATTATAAATTTTCTGAAAATCTTAACTATATCCGCAAATATCGGCGGCTGTAATATGCAGTTTTCGCAATCTACCACGCGGTGCGAGCGCGGAGCGAAAAAGCCTATTTTAAGCTGCCTGTCAAACGATACGGGATACTGTGCCTTATTGCGATAACAGGTCGTTTTATTGTCGGACAGAAGCGTTTCCGCCTCTATATTGATATGGGCAATATGAGAAAACGCATCTTCGACGCGCTTTTTCTTATGCTCCTTTTCTTTTTCGTACGATATGTGCTGAAAAGCGCAGCCGCCGCATGACGGAAAATACGGGCACGCAGGCATTATACGCGATTTTGCGGGCCTTAGCACCTTTTCGACGCGGGCGACGGCATACGTCTTTTTAACCTTAATTATATGCGCCGTTACCTTATCGCCTGCCGCTGCGCCCGAAACGAAAACAGCCATATTTTCATATCTTCCGACGCCGCTGCCCTCGCTCGTAAAGCTGTCTATATAGAGTTCTACATTCTGATTTTTACTGAGTGACATCACTTTTTCTCCGAATCGTTTTTGTGTTTTTTTATCGCCCTTTTAAGGCAAATACAAAACAGCAGCAAAAGCACCGCGGCTATTGCCGCCGTAATTATAAATTCAAGTCTTTGCTGCGGCTCGTCGAATATATATTCGCCGGCAAACGGGTTTACCGCATCCCAAAATGTAAGTTTCATTTTCTTTAAGCACCGTTTCTTTTTTAGACATTGTAACACAAAAAAATGCAAATATAAAGCGTATTATATCGAAAACGGACGTATTCAAACAAATGTTTTATTATTTTCAACAAAAAATCACCATATACAAAAAAAGAGTAAAAAATAACTTTTAATTTACGCTGCTCGGTGGTATAATAACCATATTATATGCCTCGAGGTACGGCGAAGTGCGCCCGTTTTTGCCTCAGGCTTGCTTGATTTTAATTTTTTCTTTACATAAAAACTTTAGGGAGTGAACCGTCCTTTGGATAAATTCGTTATTACCGGCGGTCATAGGCTTAAGGGAGAGGTTACTGTCAGCGGCGCAAAAAACGCCGTTGTTGCCATCCTTCCGGCTACAATTTTAGCCGAAGATGTATGCCGCATAGAAAATATACCGAATATCAGCGACGTTACCGCAATGCTCAACATTTTGAGCAATATGGGTGCGTCAATTAAATTCATCAACAATTCCACTATTGAAATAGATACGCGTCACATAAATTCATTTGTAGTAGAGCACGAGCTTTCAAAACAGCTTCGCGCGTCATATTACCTTATAGGCGCACTTCTCGGCAGATTTAACAAGGCCAAAGTTGCAATGCCCGGCGGCTGCTATCTCGGAGTTCGCCCCATTGACCAGCATATAAAGGGCTTTGAGGCTCTCGGTGCCGAGGTGACCATGGAGGAAAACGCGATGGTCAACGCAAGAGCCGAGTCTCTTTTGGGCAACGCTGTTTACCTTGACGTTGTGTCGGTCGGCGCTACCATAAACGTGATGCTGGCAGCAGTAAAGGCAAAGGGTCTTACAATAATCGAAAACGCAGCGAAAGAGCCTCACATAGTAGACCTTGCAAACTTTCTTAACACCATGGGTGCCGACGTCAGAGGCGCAGGCACGGACGTTATTAAAATTCGCGGCGTAGAGCACCTGCACGGCTGCGAATATTCCATAATTCCCGACCAGATTGAAGCCGGAACCTATATGGTTGCGGCAGCCGCCACAAGAGGTGACGTGCTTATAAAAAACGTTATTCCGAAGCATCTCGAGAGCATTTCGGCAAAGCTTATAGAATGCGGCGTCACCGTCACCGAATATGATGACTCCGTAAGAGTTTCATGCGACCGCAGGCCGGGTAAGTGCAACATCAAAACTATGCCTCACCCGGGATTTCCGACCGATATGCAGCCGCAGTTCGCCGTGCTTTTATGCCTGGCTGACGGTACAAGCATTATTTCCGAGAGCGTTTGGGACAATCGTTTCCGCTATGCGGAGCAGCTCACAAGAATGGGTGCCAAAATACACGTCGACGGAAAAACGGCTATTATCGAGGGCGTTCCATCGCTTAAGGGTGCACCTATAAGAGCGGACGACCTTCGCGCAGGCGCGGCTATGATGATAGCAGGCATGGTCGCTACGGGCGTTACAGAGATTGAAGAAATTTATCACATAGAGCGCGGATATGAAAATGTCGTTGAAAAATTCCGCTCGCTCGGCGCTGTTATTGAGAGAAAGACCTTCCCGGACGAAGATAAAAAATCTCATAAAAACGCCGGTTAATGTTATCCTAATATTAAGCCGCCGAGAGCGGCTTTTTGCTTTTATTCAGGGGTGTACCGATATGACTGACAATCAAAAACTCGCGGAGCTTTTGTTCCCCGAAATCACAAAAACACCGGAGGACTACGAAAAGCTCTATCCGGAAAGAAATTTGAAGGAGGGTGCGCGCGTCACGCGATTTGCACCGAGCCCCACGGGCTACCTTCACCTCGGCGGCTTTTTCGGCGCGCTGACGGACTATTTGACGGCAAAGGCCTCGGGCGGAATAGTGTATCTGAGAATTGAGGATACCGACAAAAAGAGAGAAATTGCCGACGGCGTTTCCGCCATCATAAACGGCTTTAAGTCGTTCGGCATTACATTTGACGAGGGCGTTACCGGCATAGACAGCGAAAAGGGCGACTACGGCCCTTACACGCAGAGCAAGCGTGAAGAGATTTATAAAACAGTAGCAAAAAGTCTTGTCTTAAAGGGACTTGCATACCCTTGCTTTTGCACGGCGGAGGAGCTTACGGCTCTTCGCGACAGGCAGGAAAAGGACGGTGCTCTTATAAGAGGTTATTTCGGCAAATATGCAAAGTGCCGTAATTTAACCTACGAAGAAATCGAAAAGAACATAAAAGAGGGCAAGCCGTATGTGCTTCGTTTCCGTTCAAACGGCGATGAAAACAAAAGGATTGTCTTTGACGATATGATACGCGGCAAAATCGAAATGCCCGAAAACATTATAGATGAAGTGCTTTTAAAGAGCGACGGCATACCCACTTACCACTTTGCGCACGTTTGCGATGACCATTTTATGCGTACAACTCACGTTATAAGAGGCGAAGAGTGGATTTCCTCCGTCCCCAAACACATAGCTTTATTTAAAGCGTGCGGTTTTAAGGTTCCGAAATACGCGCACACTCCGCAGGTTATGAAAACGGACGAAACAGACGGCACAAAGCGCAAGCTCTCAAAGCGCAAGGACCCCGAGGCGTCGGTAAGCTATTTCGCGCAGAGCGGCTACCCGAAGGAAGCGCTCACCGAATACATTATGACTCTCTTAAATTCAAATTTCGAGGATTGGCGCAGAGCAAACAAGACGGCGGATATATTTTCTTTCCCGTTCAACCTTAAAAAGATGAGCGTCAGCGGTTGCCTTTTTGACCTTGCGAAATTAAATGATATAAGTAAAAACGTAATTTCCGTTATGACCGCAGACGAGGTGTATGAGAGAACCCTTGAATGGGCAAAGGAATACGACGACGAATATTATACCGTTCTTTCGGAAAACGAAAGCAAAGCAAAGCTTATGATGAACCTTGACCGCGGAGGCAAAAAGCCGCGCAAGGATATAGCAAAGTGGAGTGAAGTCAAGGATTACTTCTCTTACTTTTATCCCATGTATTACAAAAAAGACTATACGCTGCCCGAAAACATCACTCCCTCGGACGCCGAAAAAATTCTCACCGAGTATTTAAAGGTATACAACGAGGAGGACGAAAAGGACATCTGGTTCCAAAAGATAAAGGAGCTTTGCGAGCCCCTCGGCTTCACGCCTAATGTCAAGGAATACAAGCAAAATCCCGAAAAATACAAGGGTCACGTCGGCGATGTTTCCACGGTTATCAGAATAGCCGTAACGTCAAGAACAAACACGCCCGACCTTTGCGCGATTATGAAAATACTCGGCAAAGACGAAACAGAAAGCCGTATCGCGGACGCAATAAATTACTACAAGGAGGTAAAATAATGGACGAAGAAATAATGTCGTCGAATTTTATTCACGACTTTATCGACGAGGACTTAAAAGAAGGGGTTTACGACCACGTCCAGACACGTTTTCCTCCGGAGCCCAACGGTTATCTGCATATAGGCCACGCAAAGGCGATTTGCATAAACTTCGGTACGGCGCAGAAATACGGCGGAGTATGCAATTTGCGTCTCGACGACACAAATCCCCAGAAAGAGGACACCGAATACGTAGACGCCATAAAAGAGGATATAGAGTGGCTCGGTTTCAAATGGAACAAGTGCCTTTATGCGTCGAGCTATTTTGATTTTATCTATGAATGTGCGGTAAAGCTTATTAAGGACGGTAAGGCATATGTTGACGACCTCTCCGCAGACGAAATAAGAGAATACCGCGGAACTCTTACCGAGCCCGGCAAAAACAGTCCTTACCGCGACAGAACAGCAGAGGAAAACCTCGACCTTTTCAAGCGTATGACAAACGGCGAATTCCCGAACGGTGCAAGAGTTTTGCGCGCAAAAATCGATATGGCGTCGCCTAACATAAATATGCGCGACCCCGTTATTTACCGCATTGCGCACGTTCCGCATCATCAGACCGGCGACAAGTGGTGCGTATATCCCATGTATGATTTCGCACACCCGCTCTCCGACTACAAAGAGGGTGTAACACACTCGCTGTGTTCTCTCGAATTTGAAAATCACAGACCGCTTTACGATTGGTTCCTTCGTGAGCTCGGCTTTAAAAATGTTCCGAGACAGATAGAATTTGCAAGGCTCAATTTGAATTACTGCCTTACAAGTAAGCGCAAATGTCTCGCACTTGTAAACGAGCACATTGTTGACGGCTGGGATGACCCGAGAATGGCTACAATAAGCGGTATGAGACGCCGCGGATACCCGGCAAAGGCAATTCGCACATTCTGCGAAAAAATCGGTGTTTCAAAGGCTTACTCGGTAGTAAGTATGGATCTTCTCGAATCCTGCGTACGTGACGAGCTTAACGAAAACGCTCCGAGAGCAATGGCTGTTCTCGACCCGCTCAAGGTAGTTATAGACAATTATCCCGAGGGTAAGACCGAAGAAATAGAAGTTGAGGTTCACCCTAATCACCCCGAAATGGGCACAAGAAAAGTTCTTTTCGGAAGAGAGCTTTTTGTTGAGCGCGAGGACTTTATGGCTGAGCCTGTTAAAAAGTATTTCAGGCTTTTCCCCGGCAACGAGGTAAGATTCAAGAGTGCATACTTTGTGAAATGCGTCGGCTTTGACTGTGACGAAAACGGCGAAGTCACCACGGTTCACTGCACTTACGACCCCGAGAGCCGCGGCGGAAACTCTCCCGACGGCAGAAAGGTCAAGGGAACCATTCATTGGGTATCGGCAGAAGGCAGCTTTAAGGCTACCGTAAATATGTACGACAGGCTCTTTAACGTGCCGAATCCGTCAGACGAGAGCACCGGCAGCTTTAAGGACAACTTAAATCCCGACTCTTTAAAGGTGTTAACGGGATGCCTTATAGAGAGCGGCTTAAAGGACGTAAAACCGGGCGATGTTTTCCAGTTTATGCGCAAGGGCTACTTCTGTGTTGACAAAAATTCAACTTGTGATAATATTATATTCAACCTGACTGTTCCGCTGAATTCCTCGTGGGGCAAATAAAGGAGAGTATTAAATGGCAAAAACCAAGCAAAAAAATAAAAATCTCGGCACCGATATTCTGTACCGCATTATTATGGCGGCAATGGCGGTGTGTGTACCGATAGTCGCATATTTCGGGAATCTTGTTTACACCGTTATCGAGTCCGATATATATAAGCTTGTAGCCAAGCTAAAGGGTGACTCAAACGACGACGGCACATCATATGATTATTGGAGCATAAAGCGTGTTGTCTCGCTCGTTCACGACGGCAGCGGCGACAAGGGCAGCCTCTCTTCTATATGGGACGCTCTGTCACCGGTACACGGCGCGCTGCTCGGCACATTGATATTCTTTGCGATAGCTCTTCTTTTGGCTGTTGTCATATTCTTCTTTGCGCTTATAAGCAAGAAGAAAATCCCTCAGCTCATAATTTCTATCGTCGGGCTTGTATCCGTAATCGGAATGCTGATTTGCTTTAAATCTATTGCCGCCGCTATCGTTAACGGTACAATTACAATCGCGGATTTTCTCTCCGGCGTATCGGGCCTTTTCGGCTCTGCCGTAATAACGCAGATAATTCCGTACATAGCCAAATTCACCGTAGTTCAGGTGAGCTCCGGCTGGTTTATGCTGCTCTTCCTCTATATAGGAATGATCGTTTGGTCGGGCTCATATGTGCTTATAGAGTCAGGCGAAAAAAAGTAAAGCATCAAAAATAATCCGTAAACAAAAAACAGAGCGCGGTTTTTCAGCCGCTCAGCTTACAAAAAAACCGGGAGTTGTCGTCTCAGACGATTGCTCCCCTTTTCTTTTATATAGTAATTGCAAAAGCGTTCGTAAAATGTTAAAATATATTTTAATATTCAATTTAAAAAGGATTTTTACATATGAATAAATCATCAACTAAAAAAGCCGTATCGGTTATAATGTGTCTCGTGCTTGTGTTGCTGCTCGGGGCTTGCCAAAAAAAGACCGACAACGACACAACCGCAACATATGATCCCGACGCACCCACTACGCAAAAATCGGGCAATAAAGAGAGCACCTCGGACAGTAACACCGCTACGGTGACAATTCCCGAAGGATATACGCTCGTTAAAATTTCGTGGCTTATGGAGGATAACGGGGTTTGCTCTTCTGCGGATTTCATTTCCGCGGCGCAAAGCTACGACCTTTCGAAATACGGGATTCTCGCAGATGTCAAAAATGCACAGAACGTTTGCTTTCCTCTTGAGGGCTATCTTTTCCCCGCTACATATACATTCAAGAAAAACAGCGACCCGACAGCGGTAATAGACAAGCTCGTCGAGACGTTTCAGTCACGCTTTACCGACGATATGAAGGCAAAGGCTGCCTCTATGGGAAGGAGCGTTCACGAGGTTCTCACGGTAGCCTCCATAATCGAAAAAGAGGCGTACACTCCTGAGCAGAGGACGCTTATTTCCTCCGTTTTATACAACAGACTCAACGCAAAAATGAAGCTGCAATGCGACGTAACGGTAAAATACTGCACCGGCGTTATAGAGCTTCAGTATCCCGATAAAATAGACGAATACAAGTATTACTATAACACATACCGTTGTCAGGGACTTCCGGCCGGCCCTATCTGTAATCCCGGCATAGAGTCGATTAACGCCGCGCTGCAGCCCGACAACACGGATTATCTATACTTTGTAATAAACACCGAGCCGCCCTATGATTCGGCATTCTCGGCGTCATACGATGAGCATATAGAGAACTGCACAAGAATGGGCTACACAGCAAAATAATACATTCACGAACAGGAGATAACAGATGAATATAGAAATAGCCGACAGACTCGTTAAGCTTCGCAAGGAGCATAATCTCTCACAGGAAGCACTTGCCTCAAAGCTCGGACTCAGCCGCCAGGCTGTTTCGAAATGGGAGCGCGCGGAGGCGTCGCCCGACACGGATAATTTAGTTGCTCTCGCGGAGCTTTACGGCGTACCGCTTGACGAAATTCTCAACGGTCCCAAAGCGCAGGAGGAGGATACGCCGAACAATGAGCCGACAAAGGCAGAGCTTAAGGAAAAGAAGCTTGCCGATATGTCCGAGAGACAAAGGGTCGGCCGCAAAATGGTGAAATTCCCGTTTCCGATTTTAATTGCCGCAGCATATCTGCTTCTCGGCTTTATGAACGGTAACTGGCATCCCGGCTGGATAATACTGTTGCTTATACCTGTTTACTACTGCGTCGGCGGTGCTCTTTGCTGCCGAACCAAAAAGGCAATGCTTCTCACTATGCCGATACATCTTGTATTGGTCGCGGTGTACCTGCTCTTTGGCTTTACCGCGGGAATGTGGCATCCGCAATGGCTTATTTTCCTTATAATTCCGCTGTATTATTGGATCATCAGCGTGTTTTACAAGGAAAAGAAAAATAAATCATAATTTTAAGGGGCTAAAAAAGTGAATTTAAAATGCGGTAAAAAGAAAAATGTAATTATTATTATAATCGGTATCGTTACGGTTGCGATATGCATAACCGCCGCAGTGCTTGTATCGAGAGCAAAGAAAAAAGCGGCGGCAGCGCAATTTGTGCCCGAAACCGAGACTTACTCGGAGAAATCGGAAGAAGCTCTCATTGAGGAAGAAACCGTGTCGGAGACAGCATCCGAAACAGCTCCGATTGTAAAGCCCGTCGGCACAACAGCTCCGGTAGAGCGAGCCGCTCCGGCGATACCGAAAAAACTGACGCAGCCGAAGCCGAGCATAACACCCACAAAGCTTTTAAACGTGCCGTTTATCGACCAGAGAAAAAAATATCCCACAGGCTGTGAAAGCATCTCTGCGGTTATGGCGCTTCAATACCTCGGTATATCTATTTCGCCCGAAACCTTTATAGACAATTATCTCGACAAAGGACGCACACCGTACAGCGACGAAAGCGGAAATTTATTCGGAGACGATCCGCGCAAGGTGTTTTTGGGCGACCCTTACAGCAAAAACGGGTGGGGCTGTTGGGCACCGGTAATTGAGAACGCAGTCAATAAATTCATCGGCAAAAATTACACCGTAAAAACAATATACGGCAGCTCAATGGACGAGCTTTGCTCAAAATATATAGATAACGACATTCCGGTGCTTGTATGGGCTACGCAAAATATGGCTCCGGCAAGAAGATACAAGACTTGGTATATCACGGGTACATCCGACCAATTCACGTGGATAACTCCCATGCACTGCCTGCTTCTTGTGGGCTACGATGACAGCGGGTACTACTTTAACGATCCGTTACAATGTAAAAATATGCGTTACGACAAGAGTAAGGTTATATCCGCATACAACGCGCTGAATTGTCAAGCGGTGGTAATCGCACCGAAATCGGCATCCGACGAACCGCCAAGCAGCACAAAGCCCGAAACAACAACATCGCCTGCAACAACAAAGCCGCAGAATACGACCGACCCGTCAGCCGCAACAAAGCCGGACGCAACGGACAGTCACGGCACGACGACACCGGCCACAACCGCTACGGAAAAAGATACCGCGTCTCCCTTAAAGAATAACGAGCACAATTAAACAAAAGCATAAAAAAGCGAGTGTATTATGGCCAAGCCAAAATACACTCGCTGATTTTTTTACTTTGAGTTATCGCTTATTCGGTAATCATAAGCTTCTTGACTATCCGAGTCATTCTGTCCTCGTCAAAGATAACCGGAACGGGATAGAGCGGATTTGCCTCTTTAAGAGCCCTTGATACGATAGTCGGAATATCTTCTTCCTTAATCTGGGTAAAGCCCTTCGGGATATTCATTCTCTCGTTCATGGCATAAACCTCGGCAATGAACTTCTTGGCCTTATCATCATCGCTTGTGCCTTCAATACCGGCAAAGTTGGCAAGCTTTGAAAGCTGCGGATAGATGGCTGCGCCGTATTCCTCAAGCATAACCGGAAGAATAACGGCATTTGCAAGACCGTGCGGAATACCGTACATACCGCCGAGATTATGAGCAACAGCGTGAACGTAGCCTACATAAGCTCTTGTGAAAGCCATACCGCCGTAGAACGAGCCGAGAAGCATTTGCCCTCTTGCATTTATGTTTTTACCGTCCTTGTAAGCGGTCTCGAGGTTTGCAAATATAATTGCGACCGCCTTTTCTGCATAATCGCGTGTTGATTTTGTATTGCTCTTGCCTATATAAGCCTCAACCGCGTGGGTGAGCGCGTCCATACCCGTTGTGGAGGTGATATGCGGAGGAAGACCTACGGTAAGCTCCGGGTCAAGAACCGCAAACTTCGGACGAAGGCACGGGTCGTTTATGGCATATTTCTCATGAGTCTTGGTATTTGAAACAACAGCGGCAAGAGTGGTCTCTGAGCCTGTTCCGGCCGTTGTGGGTACTGCGAAGAACGGAGGAAGCTTGTGCATAACTTTGAGCTGACCGCGCATCTGCGGAATGGTCTTGTTAGGTCTTACTACTCTTGCACAGGCAGCCTTTGCACAATCCATCGGAGAACCGCCGCCGAAAGCTATCATAGCCTGGCAACCGTTTGCTACGAACTGAGCGCGAGCCTCTTCGATATTTTCAATCGAGGGGTTGGGCTGAACACCGTCATATACGGTATATGAAATGCCGTCCTCTTCGAGCTGTTTGAAAAGCCCGTCAAGAAGATGAAGGCTCATAAGGCCTTTATCGGTGACGATCATAACATTGTTGATACCTTTGTCTTTAATGACGCCGGGAAGCTTTTTGATAGCTCCGGGTCCTGTAAGCAGCTGCGGTTCAGACCAGTCAAGGAACATCATAAAGATTTTCATGACCTTCTGAAAAGCACGGTAATAAGCTACCTTCATTGCCCACATAGATAAACACCATCCCTTTTTGTAAATTATAAATTGAATTTATAGGTTAATTCTACCTTTTTTAAGCATTTTTTGCAATAGTATTTTCAAATATTTTCACAGCGCTCTCGCTGTCCGCTTTTATTTGTGCGGAAAGAGACGAAAGGCCGTCAAACTTTTTTTCCGCCCGTAAAAATTCAAGCAAACGCACTTCAGTATCGGTACCGTACAAATCGCCCGAAAAGCCGAGTATGCAAGTCTCGCTGCGAACCGAGGGAGTACCTATTGTCGGACGCCGACCGAAATTGGTCACCGCCGGATAAGCCTTGCCGCCTATTTCTACGTACGAAGCGTAAACTCCGTGCTTCGGCTGCACAAATCCATCGGGGAAAAACTGATTTATTGTAGGAAAGCCCAGAAGGTGGCCGCGTCTGTCGCCGGCAACCACGGTGAAGTCGTAGGAAAACGGTCTGCCGAGCATTTTCGCCGCCGTTTGCATATCACCGCTTCTTATCGCCTCTCTTATGCGCGTTGAGCTTATTTCTATGCCGTCAAACTCAACCATCGGTGCCACATAAAGCTCTATATTGTATTTTCGGCATAATCTGCGCAGCACCTCAACGTTTCCGGAGCCGTTGTCTCCGAAGGTGTAATTCTCACCGCAGGAGACTGCCCCTGCCGAAAATCTTCCGACAAGGATATCACGCACAAAGCTTTCGGGAGACAGGTGCATTATTTCCGAAAAATCTATTTCCAAAGCACCTACGTTCATTTCTCCGAGCAAGCTTTTGCGCAAACCGTCCGTCAGTATTTCGGGAGGAGCCTCGCCCTTAATGCACTTGAGCGGATGAACGGAAAACAACAGCACATACGGCATATATCCGCTCTTTTTAGAAAGCTCTATAACTTTTTGATGCCCCAAATGAAAACCATCGAAGGTTCCGAGGGCTATTGATTTTTTATATTCATTCACCTTGAAGCACCCTCTTTACCGCGAGACATCCCGTTTCGACGTTTTTTTCTCCTATTCCGAGAAACTCATTCTCCGGCGAAAAAACTCTGAAAAAGCCGTCGCCCTTCGGATTTCCTATGCGGTCGAGAAACAGCTCTCCGCCGTTTTTAAATCTGACCGCCTGCGCCGCAGTTACGTGTACTTCTTTGTACTGTGACAAAACTCTTGAAACCGGCATAACATAATTGCCGAGCTCGCCGTTTTCGCATATTTCACGCAGCTTCTCTAACGTAATACAGTCGCCCGTAGAAAACCCGTTTGCCCTCGTCCTGCGAAGCGACTTGAGAACCGCACCGCAGCCGAGCTTTTTGCCGATATCGTCGGCAAGGCTTCTTATATATGTTCCTGCGGAACAGGTCACATCGAGAGAAAACTCATTATCCGAAAAATCGTATGCGCGAATTTCGGTTATATTTATCTTGCGTTTTTCGCGCTCAATCTCCTTGCCCTGCCTTGCTAAATCATAAAGACGAACTCCGTCCTTGCTCACGGCAGAATACATAGGCGGAGTCTGAAGCTGCTCGCCGTAAAAGGAGAGCGCCGCCTCCTCAGCTTCACACGGAGTAACGCTTACCGGGAAGCTGCCCGTTACGGAGCCCGTAATATCAAGCGTATCGGTTGTTACGCCGAGCAAAATTCTCGCTGTGTAGCTCTTTTCATGGTCTGGAATAAGCTCTATAAAGCGCGTCGCCCCCGAGAGGGCAACAGTCAACACGCCCGTTGCCATAGGGTCGAGCGTGCCTGTATGCCCGGCTTTTTTGGAGCCGGTTATTCTCTTTACCAAATTTGCCGCCGTAAACGACGTCATATTTTCAGGCTTGTCAATGCAGATAAATCCCGTCATGCTTTTTCAAGCTCCGTTTTGATTATTTCAAGAAGCTGCTTTTTGCCGTCGGCATAATCGGCCGAAAAATCACAGCCCGCCGCACGCGCGTGACCTCCGCCGCCCATCTTGGCGCAAATAGCCGAGGCGTCTACGGGAGCGTAGGTTCTGAGCGATACCTTAAACGTGCCGTCAGCCCGTTCTCTAAGCGTAACGCCTACCTTAACGCCCTCGATTTTACGCGGAAGAGAAGCTATGCCGTCACACTCGGTCTCGTTTGAGCCGCTCTGTTTAAACATATCCTTGGTGATTGTGATAACGGCGCATTTCCCACCGAAGTACATTTCTATCGAATTTAAAACGAGCTCCTCAAGCCGCAAATAAGTTCTGGTCTTTGTCTCAAACATAACTCGGTTTATCTCGTCAAATTGTGCTCCGAGCGAAATGAGCTCCGCTGCCTTAACGTGAGTTTCGGGAGTTACGTTTGAATACCTGAAGCAGCCTGTGTCCGTTGAAATTCCCGTATACAGACAGTCTGCCGTGCAAGCGTCCGGTTTTACTCCCAGGCACTTTATTACGTCATAAACTATCTCGCACGCCGCCGCACTGTCTTTAAGACAGAGCATATCGGCATATCCCGTATTTGAAATATGATGGTCTATGCACAGCGGTATTTCGGGGTATTTTTCCGTAAGACGCGCGCCGAGCAGCTTTGAATCGGCAACATCAACCGCCAACACAAAATCGGGAGAAAAATCCATACTCTTTTGCGGATTGTAATTTTCCTCCGACTCTCCCCACATATACGAATACTTCTTAGGTATGTCGTCGGAGCAATCGACCATAACCGTTTTGCCCATCCCGGAGAGAACGCGTCGGAGCGCAAAAGCACAACCGAGCGTGTCGCCGTCGGGACTGCGGTGCGTCAAAATCAGAATGTTGTCTTTACTTTTGAGAATTTCTGCCGCTTCGGCCTCATTTATCCTCTTCATCGTCTTTTTTCAGAGCCTCAATCTTTCTGAAAATTTCCATACCGTGCTCAACCGAATCATCTGCCGCAAATTTAAGCTCGGGAGCCTTTCTCAAACGAAGTCGTTTCCCGACCTCGTGCCGTATAAGCCCCGTTGCGCTCTCAAGCCCCTTTACAGCCTGCTTTGCGTCATCTATGCCGGAGAGTGAGCTTACAAAAACCTTTGCATAGCTCAAATCCTGACTTACCTCAACCCTTACCACGGTGAGCATTTTATCTTTTACGCGCGGATCCTTGAGTTCGCGGATAAGCGTAACTATTTCGCGCTTAATATCCTCCGCGACTCTGTCTTTTCTGTATCCTGCCATAGCTTAATTCCTTTCATATAAAAGGAATCAGTCCTTGTATTCCTCCATAACGAATGCCTCGAGGATGTCTCCCTCTTTAATGTCGTTGAATTTCTCAAGACCGATTCCGCATTCGTAGCCGGACTGAACCTCTTTTACGTCGTCCTTAAAGCGCTTTAAGGATGCGATACTGTCCTCCGAAACAACTATGCCGTCGCGGACAACACGAATTTGTGAATTTCTTGTAATTTTGCCGTCAAGAACGTAGCTGCCGGCTATCATACCGGCGGAGGAGAGCTTAAATACGTTTCTTACCTCTGCCTTGCCGAGCGTTACCTCACGGTACTTCGGTGCGAGCATGCCCTTAATTGCGTCGCTTATCTCTTCTATGCAGTCATAGATTATTCTGTACATTCTCATATCTACGCCGTCGCGCTCCGCTATTGACTCGGCTACGGAGTCGGGGCGGACGTTAAAGCCTACTATAATCGCATTTGAAGCCGCGGCAAGCATTACGTCGGATTCGCTTACGGCACCGACGCCGCCGTGTATAACTTTTACCTTGACCTCATCGTTCGAGAGCTTTTCAAGACTCTGTCTTACAGCCTCTACGGAGCCCTGAACATCTGCCTTGACAATGATGTTAAGCTCCTTAAGCTCACCCTCGTTTATGGATGAGAAGAGATTATCAAGAGTTACCTTCTGGAACTGCTTGAACTGCTCCTCCTTTTGCTCGTGCTTTCTCTGCTCAACAAGCTCACGTGCAAGCTTTTCGTCGGAAACGGCGTCAAATTTGTCACCGCCGGTCGGAACCTCATCAAGGCCCATAACCTCTACGGGTACGGACGGGCCTGCCTCTTCAAGCTTTTTGCCGCGCTCGTTTGTCATAACTCTGACTCTGCCCACGGTCGTTCCGGCAACTACGATGTCGCCCGTCCTCAACGTACCGTTTTGTACAAGGAGCGTCGCAACGGGGCCTCTGCCCTTATCAAGCTTAGCCTCTATTACAATACCCTTTGCGGCACGGTTCGGATTTGCTTTAAGTTCAAGCATTTCCGCAACGAGAAGTATCGACTCGAGAAGCTTGTCGATGCCCATATGAGTCTTAGCCGAAACGGGAACACATATTACATCGCCGCCCCATTCCTCGGGAACCAGGTCATACTCGGTGAGCTGCTGAAGAACTCTGTCCGGTGACGCGTCCGGCTTATCCATTTTGTTTATGGCTACAATTACGCTGACTCCCGCGGCCTTCGCGTGGTTTATGGCCTCTATTGTCTGCGGCATTATACCGTCGTCGGCGGCAACTACGAGCACGGCAATATCCGTAGCCATAGCACCTCTTGCTCTCATAGACGTAAATGCTGCATGGCCGGGAGTGTCAAGGAAGGTTATCATCTGACCGTTAAGGTTTACTCTGTAAGCACCTATGTGCTGAGTTATGCCGCCTGCCTCGGTCTCTGTTACGGAGGTATTTCTTATGGCGTCGAGAAGCGAGGTTTTGCCGTGGTCAACGTGGCCCATAACAACTACTACGGGATCTCTCGGCTCAAGATTTTCCTCTGTATCCTCGGTATCGTCGATAATTCTCTCTTCAATCGTTACTACGACCTCTTTTTCGACCTTTGCGCCGAGCTCGGAAGCTGCTATCGCCGCCGTATCGTAGTCGATAACATCATTGACGGTAGCCATAATGCCGAGAGCCATAAGCTTTTTAATTACCTCGGCAGCTGTCATCTTAAGCTTAAGAGCGAGGTCGCCTACGGTGATTTCATCGGGAATGGTTATCTTAATGTGTCTCTTGGCGCGCTCCGCCGCTATTCTCTTCAGTCTCTCCGCCTCAGTCTCACGCTTATGGCTTCTTACGCCCTGCTGTCTTCTGTACTGCTGAGACTTCTGCTTAAGCTTCTGCTTATGGACGGTGTTGTCGCCGTTGTTGCGGTTGTTTACCGGAGCGATGTTCTCATAACGCTCGTTGTACTTGTCAAGGTCAACTGAGTTGCCTCTTGTATCAACGTGGCGCATTTCGCCCTTGGTGCGCGACTGCATCGGCTTTGAAGGATCTTTTTCCTTCTTTTCCTTTTTGCTCTTAAACGGAGCCGAATTGTCTGTTTTTGCATTTTGCTTCGTTTTGCCCGCATCCGCCTTGGAAGCCGTCTTCTTTGACTCGGCTGCGGATTTTTGCGGCTTTTCCTTAACATCTTCCGCCGATTTCTGCCTTGCAAAATAGCTGTCAAGGCTCTTCGGCGCATTCTGCTTTGAGAGCAAATCAAAAACCAAATCAAGTTCTTTCTCTTCGAGCGCGGTCTGATATTTTTTCTCGCCGTCAAAGTATTTTGAGACAAGCTCTATCAAATCCTTGCTCTGAATATCAAAATCTTTAGCTGCTTCATGTATCTTATATTTTTTTGTCATATATTACTTTCCCTCCCGGATCAATTCTGTTATTTTACGTGCGAAGCCGCCGTCGTTGACCGTTAATACCGCGGTCATCTTGGCGCCGAGGCACCTGCCTAAATCGTTCATTGTACAGCCAAGGGTTAATGCCGGAGTTTTGCCGCCGGTCTTTTCGCAAAGGGAGATAAATTCGTCCTTGAGTCTTTCGGACGAATCGGAGGCCAGAATGCACACTGAGGCTTTGCCTTCTTTTACGGAGGACAGTGCCGCGTCATGACCGAGGCTCAAAGCCGAAGCCCGCCTTGCTATACCGAGCAGCCCTAATGCCCTGTCATTCATTTTCCGAAAGCTCCTTTTCCATCTCGTCATAAACATCGTCGGGTACCGTCACCGAGAACGCGCGGTCTATCCGCTTTGCTTTGCGCGCCGCCTTGAGGCACTGTGCGCTTTTGCATATATACGCTCCCCTGCCCGCCTTTTTGCCGGTGAGGTCAAGCGAGACCTCGCCCTCGGCGCTTCTGACCACTCTCACAAGCTCCTGCTTAGGCTTTTGGCAGCCGCATCCGAGACATTTTCTCAGAGGTATTTTTTTCTGCTTCATTTTATTCTCCCTTAAACATCAAAAGACTCAGCCTTCGTAAAATCCGCTTTCGGGTTTTATATCTATCTTCCAGCCGGTAAGGCGCGCCGCGAGACGTGCGTTCTGACCCTTGTTGCCTATTGCGAGCGAGAGCTGATTGTCCGGTACGGTAACTACGCAGGATTTAACCTCCGAATCGGGTATCTCTACGCTAAGTACGTTTGCGGGAGCGAGAGCAGCCGCAACAAACTGCTTGGGGTCTTCGCTGTAATTGACTATGTCTATCTTTTCGCCGCCGAGCAGCTCTACTATCTTGTTGACTCTCGAACCTCTCGGACCTATGCAGGCTCCGATGGCGTCAACGTTTTCGTCCTTGCTGCTGACCGCCATTTTTGTTCTGGCGCCGGCTTCACGTGAAATTGCGTTGATGGTTACGGTGCCGTCGTAAATCTCGGGAACCTCTGTCTCAAACAGACGTTTTACAAGACCCTGATGCGTGCGTGAAATCATAGCCTTCGGGCCTTTTTCCGTATCTCTGACGTCAACTATAAATACCTTTATAAGCTCACCGACGGTAAGCTCCTCGCCGGGAACCTGCTCACCCTTCGGAAGTATTGCCTCTGCCTTTCCGATTTCAAGAGTGGCATTTCCGGTAATCGGGTCTACACTGAGAACCTTAGCGGTGACAAGCTCCTGCTGCTTTGACTGGAACTCCATCATTATCTGACCCTTTTCGGCGTCGCGTATACCCTGACGGATAACGTGCTTCGCGGTCTGAGCCGCTATTCTGCCGAAGTCCTTCGTGTCGAGCATTATCTCGATAATGTCGCCTGCCTCGGCGCCGGGCTTATACTGCTGAGCATCGGCTACGGTTATGTCGGTATCCTCGTCGTCGATTTCGTCAACCACGTTTTTGCGAACAAATACGTTCATTTCATAATTTTCGGGATCAATCTCACACGAAACTACGTCCTTGCCGTTATAATCCTTGCGGAGCGCAACGATTATGGCGTTCTGTATCTTCTCATAGAGATACTCGGCAGGAATTCCTTTTTCTTTTTCAAGCATCTGCACAGCTTCAAAAAATTCCTTATTCATTTTAATAACCATTCCTTTCAAGGTAGTGCCGTGTTTTTTCGTCACGGCGATTATTGTCTTTTACATATCAAAGTCGTCAAGCTTTACAAACGAAGCTTCCTTCTTTTCAAAGGACATTCCGCCGCCCTCATCGAATTCAACCGTGATAAGACCTGCGTCGTAATCCTTTAATGTGCATTTGTAAACTCTCTTGCCGTTTACGGGGCGTATGAATTTAACTATCACGCGGCTGCCGAGATATCTCGTAAAATGAAAATCCCTTGTAAGTTCGCGCTCAATGCCGGGCGAAGAGACCTGAAGAGAATAGCTTCGGTCTATTGGGTCAGCCTCGTCAAGCGGCTCGTCTAAAGCGTGGCTCATATTTACGCAGTCTTCAATTCCTATGCCGCCGTCCTGTTTATCTATGAATATGCGAAGATACCACTCTGCACCCTCTTTTTGGAAGCGGACGTCCCACAAAATGAGCCCGAGTTCCTCGGCGAGCGGCTGTGCGATATTCCAGACCGTTCCGACGGTACCGGTCAATTTTTCTGCCATTCGATATATCCTTTCATAAAAAAAGTCTTAACAAAACTAAGAGAGCGGGTCGCCCCACTCTCAATCATACGAATATTCTTACTGTGTTATAATACCATATATATATACGGTTTGCAAGCTTTTTTTCAAAGGTCGTCGGAATCCTGCTCCGGCCTTTTGTCGCTGTCCGCGGGATTTCCCGTATAGCTGCCCAAAACATCGGAGTTTGTGGTATCGTTATAGCCGTTCCAAATCTCCGCCATCTCCGTGCCGAGCTCGCTCAGCTTATTAACGGCTTTTCTTGAAGGCTTCTTTTCGTCTTTGTTTTTTTTGCTCAAATTTATCACCCTTTCTTTATGTGATAACATTATTATGCCGAAAAAAGAACAGGATATTTATGTATCTTTTTTATTATTTTCAGGTTGACTTTTAATTTTTTAGTTGCTATAATACAAGAGTATATAAGGGGGTCATTCCCTAACAAAAAAATGAAAGGGTTTGTTTAAGTTATGAAAAAGACGATTTCTGTTATTGTCGCTATTGCCATGATGCTTATGGTAAGTATTCCCGCATTCGCAGGCAATTTCGATGACAACGCCGATCTCACCGCTCAGCAGAAGGTTTTTGCCGAAGTGATTTTCGACGGTCTCAACGCAGGCAACAACACCGCTGATACTCTTGCAAATTATGTAGGCAGCAATCTTGATTACAAGGCTGACGTTACTTCTCCCGCAACCATCACCGATGATGTCAGCGAGGCATTTGACGCAGCAAACGAAAAGCTCACCGTTCCCTTTACCGATGAAGCTCTTATCAATTCCATGAAGCTGAGAACCTCTGCAACCATTACTGGCCGCTATCAGGCTGCTAACGGCGAAGGTTCATCAAACATCGGCCCTGGCGGCAGCGGCAGCAACGTGCTCGATAAGCTCTTCCCCGATTTCTCAAACGGCGATTTCAGCGACCTCTTCAAGGGCTTCTCTGATTCGTTCTCTCAGATAGGCGGAGCTATTTCGGGTCTTCTCAGCGGCCTCGGCATCGGCGGCGGCTCGGGCAACAACACCGAGACCACCACAAAGAAGGCATCTACCACAAAGTCAAGCTCTTCAAAATCTTCGACCGCTTCTATCCCGAAGACCGGCGACGTTGCGATATATGCAGTTGCAGGTGTTGCGGTAGCAGCAGGTCTCGCGCTTGTGCTCACCAAAAAGAGCAAGGATTCCGACGAGAAATAAGCCGAAGCTTAAAACGTAACTTTTTTAAAACCTCAATCTCGCAAAAGAGATTGAGGTTTTTTGTTGCGCTTTTACATACGTTTGTCGTCAGTAAAAGCTCGATTACAGAGGACAAAAAAAAAGCGGGACCGCGAATTAACGCGGCCCCGCTCAAAAGTCTTAGGCTAAAAGGAAGTTCAATCAACGATAACGCCTGTTGCGTCGCGTCCTGCCATTACGGCATTTGACTCATCGGTATCAATGTGCATTGCAAGCTTGAACTTCGGGCTTACTCTTACAACAACATCACCGAATACAAGCGAGCGCTCGGGTGAATCAATTTTAACCGATACAACCTGCTTATCTTTTACGCCGTAATTCTCAGCGTCCTCGGGAGTCATATGTATGTGTCTCTTGGCCACGATAACGCCCTCTTTGAGCTCAACTTCGCCCTTGGGGCCTACCAATTTGCAAGCACCGCTGCCGGCAATGTCGCCCGATTCACGAACGGGAGCTGCAACGCCTATTGAGCGCGCGTCGCTTGCGGAAAGCTCAACCTGATCGGCAGGTCTTGTGGGACCCAATATTGAAACAGCCGGAAAGCTGTTTTTAGGTCCTATAACCTGGACTCTCTCTTCACAGGCGAACTGACCCGGCTGTGAGAGATCCTTCTTCTTTGTAAGCTGATAGCCCTTACCGAAGAGTATTTCAAGCGTTTCTTCTGTAACGTGAACGTGTCTTGCGGAGGTTTCCACCATTACGGTTTTTTCCATTTTAATTTACCCCTTTATTTAAGATTTGATTATTTGCTCATTTCGGCTCTTGCAGCCTTGATGTTTGCAACGAATTTCTTGCCGGTTTCGGTTATCTGTTTATAGTCGCCGGTCTTAGCTCCTGCCGTGAGCGATGAACCTGCACCTACTGCCACTGCGCCCGCTTTTATCCATTCGCCTACATTGTCGGCGTTAACACCGCCCGTGGGCATCATTTTGGCATAGGGAATAGGTCCGCGAATGTCCTTTATGATTTTCGGTCCGTAAAGGTCGGCAGGAAATACCTTTAGTATATCCGCTCCGTTTTCCATGGCAAGCAAGCCCTCGCGTACCGACATAATTCCCGGCATCATCGGAACTCTGTAACGGTTGCACAGATGAAGCGTGTCAAGGTCAAGAGCGGGGCTTACTATATACTGAGCACCCGACAGCATTGCTATACGAGCGGTTGTTGCATCGAGCACCGTGCCTGCGCCGAGGATTATCTCGTCCGGTGTGTAGCGCTTTGCAAGTTCCTCTATGACCTCGTCTGCGTGTGGAACGGTAAACGTCAGCTCTATGGCTGCAACTCCGCCCTCGATGCAAGCATCGGTAATACGAATCGCTTTGTCCGTGCTCTCGGCGCGGACTACCGCAACTATACCGCAGTCCTGAATTTTTGTAAGTATTTGTTCTTTATCCATTAGTAACATCTCCGGATATATTTATTTTAAAATTTAGTCTTGCTCCTTACGCACAGCCTTTATTTTCAGATGAAAAAGATTTCGTATATTACGGCTTTTTTGATGCCCCGAAGCATATTTTTGATATGCGAGATTGGGCACCGAAAAGCCCTGATATGCGTAGGATTTTACCACTTGATTTCAGAGGGAAAAGATTTCGTATATTACGGCTTTTTGATGCCCCGAAGCATATTTTTGATATGCGAGATTGGGCGCCGAAAAGTCGTAAGATGCGTAAGGTTTTACCTCTGAACGCGTGCACCCGCGCCGGATACGATATTCTCTACTTCCTTGAGCGACGCCATAGATGTGTCACCGGGTGTGGTCATTGCGAGAGCACCGTGAGCTATGCCGTAATTTACGGCTTTGTCGGGGTCGCCGGTGGTCATAAGGCCGTAGATAAGACCGGAGGCAAAGCTGTCTCCGCCGCCGACGCGGTCCATAATTTCAAGCGACGGAAGAGACATCCCCTTATGAACGCTGCCGTCGGCATAGAGCATTGCGGACCAGTCGTTTATTGTTGCGGTTTTCACTGTGCGCAAGGTGGTACCGATAGCCTTGAAATTGGGGTACACCTTAACGACTTCGGAAAGCATTTTGCAGTAGCCGTCGATATTGAGCTTTTTAAGATTTGCGTCATTGCCCTCTACTTCAAAGCCGAGACAAGCGGTGAAATCCTCCTCATTGCCTATCATAACGTCTACATATTTTGCTATCTTCTTATTTACTTCCTGCGCCTTTTCCTTGCCGCCGATGTCTTTCCAGAGGGACGGACGGTAATTGAGGTCGTAGGAAACGATTGTTCCGTATTTTTTGGCTGTTTTAACAGCCTCTATAACAACCTCTGCGGTAGTTTCGGAAAGTGCGGCAAAAATTCCGCCGGTGTGAAACCAACGAACGCCGAGCTCACCGAAAATGTGCTCCCAGTCAATATCACCGGGCTTTAATTTCGAAACAGCGGTATTTCCGCGGTCAGAAACTCCGAGAGCACCTCTTATGCCGAAACCACGCTCGGTAAAGTTAAGACCGTTGCGAACAGTTCTTCCTATACCGTCATACGGGACCCATTTTATAAGTGAAGTGTCAACTCCGCCCTCTAACATGAAGTCCTCTACGAGCCTGCCGACCTCATTGTCGGCAAGAGCCGTAACAGCCGCGGTACGCATACCGAAGCAACGTCTGAGTCCTCTTGCGACATTGTATTCGCCGCCGCCCTCCCATGCTCTGAAAGAACGCGCGGTTTTGATTCTGCCTTCGCCGGGATCAAGTCTCAGCATTATTTCGCCGAGCGAAATCATATCATATTTGCAGGAAGCTGCATCTTTTAAATTAAGATTCATAATATTCTCCCATAAACGGAGCTTAAACTCCGGAATAAGCGTTAAATCCACCGTCAACCGGAATTGTAGTACCGGTTATAAAGCCCGAATAATCCTCATCACAGAGGAACAGAAGCGTGCCGTCAAGCTCGTTCGGCTCGCCGAAACGTTTCATCGGAGTTGCAGCGAGAATTTTGCCGGTGCGTGCCGTGGGCGTGCCGTCCTCGTTCCAAAGAAGTGCTTTATTTTGATTGGTCGAGAAGAAGCCCGGCGCAATGGCATTAACTCTGATACCTACATCGGCAAAATGAACAGCCATAAACTGCGTGAAGTTTGAAACAGCCGCCTTTGCAGCCGAATATGCCAGTATCTTCGTTAGCGGACGATAGGCATTCATAGAAGAAATCATAACTATGCAGGTGTTTTCTTTCTGAGCCATATCGCGCGCAAATACCTGAGTCGGAATAAGCGTTCCGAGGAAATTGAGGTTAAACACAAACGAAATTCCCTGTGGGTCAAGATCAAAAAATGTCTTGATGTTCTCGTCGTGCTGAGTCAAATCTATCTTTTCGAGAGTTTCTTTGGTCGTGGTACCCTTTGGGTTGTTACCGCCCGCTCCGTTGAGGAGAATGTCGCAGGTGCCGAGCTTTTCGTTTACAACCTCGCGCGCCTTCTGCATACTCTCGGGGTCAAGCACGTTGCAGCCTACGGCAATTGCCGTTCCGCCGTCTGCGGTTATCTCATCTACAACCTTTTGAGCCGCCGCTTCGTTTAAATCAAGCACGGCTACCTTTACACCCTGCTTTGCGAGCACCTTTGAAAAGTCTCCGCAGAGAACTCCGCCGCCGCCCGTTACTACCGCAACTCTGCCATTTAAATTTTCGTGTTTCATAAAGTCCAGTCCTTTCGGTTCGTACCTTTAATTACTTTTTTGATTTCTCTACGGCTTCCCATAATCCGTTAAGGTATGCGGCGCCGAGTGCTCTGTCGTAAAGACCGTAGCCGGGTCTTGCGACTTCGCCCCAAATCATTCTGCCGTGGTCGGGACGCACATATCCGTCAAATCCGACATCCTGAAGAGCCTTTACAATCTCGTACATATCAAGCGAACCCTCACTCGACTCGTGAGCCGTCTCATTGAAATGTCTGTCCGAAACCTTGATGTTGCGAAGGTGTGCAAAATAAATCCTGTCGCCGAATTCGCGTATCATAGCAGGCAAATCATTGTCTTTGTTTGCACCGAGAGAGCCCGTGCAGAAGGTGATTCCGTTATATTTTGACGGAACAATATCAAAAAGTCTGCGATATGATTCACGCCCGGTTATAATACGCGGCAGGCCGAATATTCCCCATGGCGGATCGTCCGGATGTATAGCCATTTTGACGTCGCACTCTTCGCACACGGGCATAAGTCTGTTAAGAAAATATTCAAGGTTGTTCCAAAGGTCCTCGGAAGTCACATTTTTATATTTTTCAAACAGTTCCTTTATTTCACCCATACGTTCCGTTTCCCAGCCGGGCATCGCATAGCCGTTTGAATTATTGTCTATCTCGCGGAACATATCCTCGGGGGATTTGCCCTCTATCTGTGCGCCGTCATAAGAAAGGCACGTGGCGCCGTCGCCCATATCCATGGCAAGGTCGGTTCTTGTCCAGTCGAAAACAGGCATAAAGTTATAGCAAATAACCTTAACTCCGACCTTTGCGAGATTTCGTATGCTCTCAATATAATTATCTATATATTTATCTCTTGACGGAAGACCTATCTTTATATCCTCGTGAACATTTACGCTCTCTATACATTCCATGGTAAAGCCTGCGGCAGCTATTTCGTCACGCATTGCGGTAACGTCCTCAAGGGGCCACACTTCTCCTGCCGGCAGATAGTGAAGAGCCGGTACTATACCTGTTACACCGGGAATTTGTTTTATCTGCTCAAGGGTTACGGTATCCTTATCCTTACCGAACCATCGAAAGGTCATCTGCATAAATATGCCTCCTTTTTCCTTTTTTATATTTTATCACTATCACATCGATATATCAATGAATTTAAGCGAAAACAAGACGTCGAAAAGAAAAAAATATCGCTCAAAAACATAAAGAGCCGCAAGAATAAAGCTCTTGCAGCTCTTGTGTTAAAGCGAATCAGTTCTCAATAAAATATTTTTCGTACCAGAGAATGAACGAATAAACAGACCAGATCTTTTTCATATTGTGCGCCGTGCCTGCCTTGTGCTCATCCAAAAGTTTCATTATATAGTCGCGGTTAAAGAATTTTGCCGCAACCTCGCCCTCGAATTTTTCCTTGACCATATTGTAATACTCGTCACGACGAAGCCAATCGTTGAGAGGCGTTAAAAATCCGGTTTTTCTCATAGCGGCAGTCTGCGGAGGAAGCTCCTTTGCGGCTGCGCCTCTGAGAGCTAACTTTGTCGTCTCTTTATTGACGCGGTATTTTGACGGTATTTGAAGTGCTATTTTAAGCATTTCCCTGTCAAGGAACGGAACACGAAGCTCAAGCGAATTTGCCATACTCATTCTGTCGGCTTTTACGAGTATATCTTGAACCAGCCATGTGCGAATATCGGCATACTGCATTTTTGTAACGTCGTCCTCGTTTTTGACCTCGTCGAAGAACGGCTTTGTGTAAACGGCGGGATCCTTTGACGGGATGTGCTTTGCGAGCACCTTATCGACATCCTCGTGGTTATACACGTAGTTGTTGCGGATATAGCGTTCCTCAATCGGGTATCTGCCGCGGGTCAAGAACCTCTTGCCGTGGAACGAGGGCATTTTTTCGGCGATACCGCCGAGCATATTGCGAAGGCCCTGCGGCAAACGCATATATTTTGCGAAATCAAGCGGCTCTCGGTAATAATGATAGCCGCCGAAAAGCTCATCGGCACCCTCGCCCGACAAAACGACCTTTACCTGCTGCGAAGCGAGATTTGCGAGAAAATACAGTGCTATTGCAGAGGGGTTCGGGAGCGGTTCGTCCATATAATACTGAACCATGGGAGTAATGTTAAAATACTCCTCGGCGGTTATTTTTTTGGAAAAATTCTTGACGTTTTCGTGCTTTGCAAATTCCTGTGCATGGGATAGCTCCGAATATTTTTCCTCAGCGTAGCCTACGGAAAAGGTTTTAACGTCGTTACGCTTTGCCATTTCATGAACGACATAGCTTGAATCCACGCCGCTTGAAAGGAAGCAGCCTACTTCAACGTCTGAAATACCGTGTGCCACAGTCGAGCCCTTGAATGTCTCGTCAATAAGGTCTTCCCAATATTCAATGGACTTTGTATCGTCAATCGAATATTCTGGAGTGAAATATCTTTTGGTTTCAAATTTGCCGTCCGAGAAAGTGAAATAACTGCCGGGCTCCATCTTGTATACGTTTTTGAACATAGTCTCGGTAGTCGGGATATATTCAAAGCAGAGATAATCAGGAAGTCTCTCCTCGTTGAGCTCTTTCTCAAACAGCGGATTTGATAAAAACGACTTTATCTCGGAACCGAAAAGGAAGTTTCCGTTTTTGAGATAATAGAAAAACGGCTTTATGCCGAATATGTCACGCGCGCCGAAGAGCTTTTTCTCGGTGCTGTCCCAAATTACAAATGCAAACATTCCGCGCAGCTTGTTTAAAAGCTCACAGCCGTATTCCTCATAGCCGTGAAGCAAAACCTCGGAATCGGTCTTTGTGCGAAAAACGTGACCTTTTTTTATAAGCTCTTCTCTTATGGGCTGATAATTGTAAATCTCGCCGTTAAATACGAGAACCTTTGTGCCGTCCTCGTTAAGTATCGGCTGGCTGCCGCCGTCAAGGTCTATTATACTCAGGCGACGGAATCCGAGCGAAACGGACGAATCCACATAATAGTCGTCCTGATCGGGACCGCGATGACGTATGCGATCCGCCATATCCTTTATAATTTTTTCGTTCACAGACTTATCCGGTGTGTCGTTGACATACCCTACAAAACCACACATATATTGTTCCTTCCGTTATTCCTTGATTTTCTTACCGCAAAGATCTATGCTTCTGCGCGCAAGAACCTCCATGGAGTCTATAATTTTGCTGTCTTTTTTTGAAAGATTGAAGTCCTTGTCAATTATCGAAAGCTCGGTGCAGCCGAGTATAACGGCGTCGCACCCCTTCTTTTTCATATCGCCGATAATTCTCATAAACTCAAATATATCGACCTTTTCGCCCGCCTTGACCTCACCGTAAATGATGTTCATAAGCGACCTTTTGTCCTCTTCGTCGGGGAATTTACAATCAATCGAATACCTGTCGGCAACACGCTCGTAAGATCCCGACTTGATGGTTCCCTCGGTTGCCAAAACTCCGAGCGTTTTAAGCCCGGGGACTGTCTTAATTGCGTATTTTACAGTCTCCTCTATAATGTTGATTATCGGAATATCTACGTTTTTCTGTATCTCGTCATAAAAATAATGCGCCGTGTTACAAGGGATGACTATATAATCGCACCCTGCAGCCTGAAGCTTTTTTGCGTCGGTAATCATAACGGGAAGCGGATTCGGCTTTGAGTGGTCGAGTATATAGTCCGTTCTGTCAGGTATTGCTCCGTGGTTTAAAATAACCATGGATATATGCTCCTGGTCGGTCTTGGCGTCAGTCATTTTAACGACAAGGTCCGCAAAATATATGGTAGCGAGCGGCCCTACGCCGCCCAGAACACCGAGAGTTTTTTCTTCCATTTTTTGAGGTGTCCTTTCTTTTTACTCTGTTTGTGAGCTTAGTTGTTTTTCTGCTAAATGCAAATTACCGCTATTTTCGCTGTCGCCGAGAACACATTTTACAAGGGTACTCGAGAGAACGATAAAAGCGTGCGGGGTGCGTATTATCTTTAGAAACCTTTGCTTAAATATTTCTGAGAATGCGTGTAGCCGTGCGTTTTTAGCGTTCCGAAGTGTACAAGGGTACTCGAGAGGACGGCAAAAGCGTGCAGGGTGCGTATTATCTTTAGAAACCTTTGCTTAAATAATTCTGAGAATGCGTGCAGCCGTGCGTTTTTAGCGTTCCGAAGTGTACAAGGGTACTCGAGAGAACGATAAAAGCGTGCGGGGTGCGTATTATCAGAAATATTTACGGAATTTACGGAACTGATTGATATAAGCCGCTCTCGCGTAAAAATTATGCTTGAGGTTGTGGTCGGCGGAGTAGAACAGAGGCTCGGAAACCTTGCCCTCGGACCAGAGCTTTAAAGCGAGAGATTTGAAATCGCTGTCGGGAACGTATTTTTTAATTACGCCTTTCGGGACAACCGTATAGAGATTTATATTGTCGGCTACGGTGTAATCGTCAAGCTTGTTATAAATATAGTCGTCAACAATCCATTTGACGGTATTAAAGCCGCTGCCCGTAACATAGAAATTGCTTCTGCCGAGACGGACGTTTATTTCAAAGAATTTAAACTTACCATCACGCTCATCGTATTTTATATCGAAGTTTGCAAAGCCCGTGTAGCCGATATGCTCAAGGAACTTTGTTGCGGCGGCCACTATTTCGGGATTCACCTCGTTGACTATGGCAACGGGGTTGCCTATCGCCGTGGGCGTGTGATCCTCAAGCAGAGTTCTGCCGAGAGATGCGAAACGAACCTTGTGGTTTTGGTCACAATAGCAGGTTAAAACGCGCATATAGGTATCGTCGCCGGGTATACAATCCTGTATGAGGAATTTATAGTCATAGCTTGATTTTTCAAGCTTTGCGAGCATATCGCGAAGTTCCTCTTCGTTGTTGAAGCGGAACACCTTTTTCTTACCGTCGAATTTGGCATAATGATACATAGCCGAGTTTGCGGGCTTTGCTATAACGGGATAATCAAAGTCAAACTTCAGGTCGTTTTCCTTACCGCACTCATATACATATGTCTTGGGATAATTAAGGCCGAGCTCTTCAAAAATCTCATAGAATTTGTCTTTGAGAACTATTTTATTTAAGAGGTCAACGTCTATATACGGGATGATATAGTACGGAGACAGCTCCTTTTTGCTCTCTATGAGCGCTCTGACGTACCAGTCGCCGCAGCCTAATACAATAAGCTTCTTTTTGCCCTCAAATTCCTTGCCGACTTCAATAAGATGCTTAACCAGCACATCCTTGTTTTCAAGACCGGGGAATATTCTGTTTTCTATAATATCGGAATTAGCTATGTAACCGCCCTCCGACATACTTAACACGAGTGATTTGATGCCGTATTCCTCGTGAAAGCTCCTCGCGAGGGAATAAGCGGTTATATCGGCTCCGAGTATTACCGGTAAAAATTCCTTTTCCTGGAACTGCATAGAAAAACCTTCTTTTCCATAATATATACTCTGTTATTATAAGATATAACCAAATCTATGTCAACAAAAAAGGACGTTTAAAAAGACCTAATCGCCGATTACGCGGACGTTTCGGAGCAAGCGAAATTTTCAACGTTTTCAGCCGAAATCGAGCGAGGCGTAAAACTGCCCGATTTTTTACGCCCCACCCGATATTACAATTAACCGAGGTACTGTTTCATTTTTTGTATGCTGTTTTCCTCAAGCTTAATCAAATTCTCACCGAGTTTTCGGCAATCCTCAGGGGTATCGCCGTATTCCTTTAGGGTTCGCGACATATCTATAACGCCCATCATGCTGCCCTGCATCATCATTTCGGCGATTTTATCGGGGCTTTTGTCAAATGCCGTATTCATCTGTATACCCGACCAAACTCCGAACTGCGCCAGCGGTCCCTTTTCCTTAGGCAATTTGTTTTCCTTTGCGAGCAGATTTACAGCCTCGCCCGACAAATCGGTATAATCCCTGTGCTCGCTCTGAAGCTCCGACAAAAGGCTCGGGTCCTCAACCTTTTCGGTTATCATTGAAATGGATTCGCAGCACATCTCGGCATTTTCGTATACCTTATTTAAAAATTCTTCGGTTCTGCTTTTTTCCTTCAAGTGTATCTTCCTTCCTTTTTTGCCGAAAAAACGGATTTTTTTATTATTATCCCAAAGCAACAGGGCTTTATACTGTTTACATTTTAAGGTTTTTAAACTATAATATGTATTAAACAGCAGTAAGAAAGGTTAAGGTGATTTTCATGGGCAAGCTTAACAAATTCACAGCGTTTATGGGAAATAAATTCCAGCCGGTATTCGGCAAGATAGTATATAGAAATATGCGGAGGAAACCGATAGTTCCGAAAGAGCTTAAAAGACTCTCGGACTTAGCACCGCTCGATAAGGACAAGGTTCTGCTCGTAGCGCACCGCGGACTTTCGGGAGCATATCCCGAAAACACCGCTCCGTCGTTTGAGGCGGCAGGCAAGCATGGCGGATATTTCGGCCTTGAATGCGACACGCACATGACAAGAGACGGCGTTTGGGTAATTATGCATGACCCGGACGTTTCGACCATATACAGCGGCACGGGCGACGTTAAAGAGCTTTCATTTGACGAAATTGAAAGAATGCACGTCGCAAGAGGCTCCAATGCCGATAAATTCCCCGGACTCAAAGCTTGCACGCTTCAGGAATACATCGACATCTGCAAAAAGTATAATTGCCACCCGATAATCGAAATCAAGGATCCGCGCAAGGACAAAATGCAGGATTTCTACAATGTGCTTCTCAAAAACGATCTGCTTAAGGACGCCGTTATAATTTCGTTTATACTCGACGACCTTAAAGAGCTGCACGATATAGACCCGACGCTTAATATGTGGTATCTCGTAAACTATCTTGACAGCAAAAACATTAAAGATGCGAGAGACGCAGGCTGCAGCGGTATGGACTTCTCGGCGGAATTTAACGCCTGCCGTCCGGAGTGGATACGCAAGGTTCATGACAACGGTCTTAAAACCGCCTGCTGGACGGTTGACAACCGAGAAATGCTCGCCTCAATGATAGACGCCGGCGTAGAGTACATCACGACAAATTCCATTCTTCCGGAATAACAGACACAAAAGCAAGGAGACTTTATGGCAAGATTTTGTCCGCTTTTTTCCGGAAGCTCCGGCAACTCAATATACATAGGCAATAACGACGGCGGAATACTCGTAGACACGGGAATGAGCGCAAAAAAAATCGGCGAAGCACTCTTTAACATAGGCGTCGCCCCGGAGAGTTTAAACGCCGTTTTTGTCACACACGAACACTCCGACCATATAAAGGGCTTGCGCGTATTCGCTTCAAAATATCACATAAAGGTATACGGAACAAAGGGTACGCTCTCGGCACTTGACGATATGGGCATATTAAACGGCAAATTTGAGACGGAGGAGGTCTCGTTTTCCGGTAACGAAGCAGGTCCTCTTTTTGTGACCCCGTTTCACACCTCGCATGACGCAAGAGAAAGCTGCGGCTACAAAATAGACTGCAGCGACGGCAGGAAAATCTCCATAGCCACCGACCTCGGTGAAATGACCGAAGAGGTTTTTTCGGCAGTAAGCGGCTCAGACCTTGTTATGCTTGAGTCAAACCACGACGTTATGATGCTCGAAAACGGCCCTTACCCGTATTCTTTGAAAAAGAGAATTCTCGGCAAAAAAGGGCACCTTTCCAACGACGCGTGTGCAAGCACCGCCGAAAGGCTCGTAAGCGGCGGTACCACGAGAATTTATCTCGGCCACTTAAGCCGTGAGAACAATATGCCGGCTCTCGCATATCAAACCACGTGCTCGGCACTTACCATGGCGGGAGCAAAAGAGAACAGCGACTATATACTCAAGGTTGCGAAGCCCGTCTGCGACGAGAAAGCGATGATATTATGATAAGCGTTACCGTTATAGCACTCGGCAAGCTCAAGGAAAGCTATATGCGCGATTTTTGCGCAGAGTACGAAAAACGGCTCAAGGCGTTTTGCAAAATAAACATAACAGAGCTAAGTCCCGTACGTCTTTCACAAAATCCGAGCGAGGGTGAAATAAAAAAGGCTCTCGACAGCGAGGCTGCGCTTATAAAATCCAAAATACCGTCCGGTGCTTATGTATTTTCGATGTGCATTGAAGGCAGGCAGATGTCAAGCGTTGACTTTTCCGAAAAAATATCCGCCACTGCGCTGTCCGGCAAAAGCAATATAGCCTTTATTATCGGCAGCTCCTTCGGACTCAGTGACGAAATCAAAAAAATGTCGGATTTTAAATTTTCAATGTCGGAAATGACCTTTCCGCATCAGCTCGCGCGTTGTATGCTCCTTGAGCAGATATACAGAGCATTCGAAATATCTTCCGGCGGAAAATACCATAAATAAAAAATTCAAAAGGATTGGGTGATTATTATGTTTTGTACAAATTGCGGTGCGGCTTTACCGAACGGTGCGGAAATATGCCCGAATTGCAACCGACCCGTCAGCCGGTCAAGCTTCGCACAAGGAGAAGCCCCTGTATCAAATGTGAATTACAACGGGCAAAACGCTCCGTACAAACCGGAGAGCTGTAATCAGAATTACAACAGCCCCTCGGGAAATACAAACGGCTTTTACGGCTCTCAACAAAACAATCCCGTAAACAGCACATATAATGCTCCGGTAAACGGAGCCGCTTATCAGCAAAACCGACCGGAGCAATACAATCAGTACAGTCAAAATGGCGGAGCCTATAATCCGCAGACATATCGTAATCCCAACGAAAAGGCAAACGTGGGGCTGTGCGTTGCCTCGGTGTTTTTTCCGATTGTCGGTCTTATACTTTTTTTGGTGCAGAAAAACGATACTCCGCGCGCCGCAAAATCATATCTTCTTTGTGCCGCAATAAGCTTCGGCGTGCAGGTGCTTTTAAGTATAATTGTTATGGTGATTATGTGGACAGCGGTATGGGCGGCTGTGCCGTACATCGACGACAGCTTTTCTTATGACTACGACTATGACTATGACACTGCAACAAATCTGTTTACGGCATTGATTTCGCCCGTAAGACTCTTCTTTATGAAATGATATAGTTCATCCGAAATGCCAAGCACCGCCCGGCCAAAGACCGAGCGGTGCTGTTTATTTTATTATATTATGCCGCCGAGCTTATCAGCCCTCGGTCGGCTCAAGTATACCGTAGCCGCCGTCAGCACGCTTATAAACCACATTTACGTCGTCCGTGTCGGCATTGCGGAACATATAAAACTCGTGACCGAGCATATTCATCTGAAGTATGGCCTCCTCGGAAGATTGCGGTTTTAAAATCACAGCCTTCGTTCTGACTATGTCATACTCCTCCTCAGCGGAGTCGTCAGCCGAATTAAACGCCTCGTCAAAGGATACATCACGTATACGCTTTGCAAGTCTTGTCTTGTTTTTTCTTATCTGACGAATGAGTGAATCAACACATTTATCAAGCGCGTCCTCAAGGTCCTGTGAGCGCTCCTGACTTCTGAATATAAAACCGCCCTTTGAGAGCGTTATCTCAACAATTTTAATGTTTTTTTCCACCGTAGCGGTAACCTTGGCATCAGCTTCGGGTCCGAAAAACTTTTCGACCTTTTTGAGCTTCAATTCCGCCCTTTCTTTGAAGGATTCTCTCGGTGTGCATTTTCTGCCGATAATGGTAATGTTCATTAAGACATCCCCTTATTTATATATTCAAAGGCCGAGGCCCTTGTTGCGACAATACGCTGAATTTCTTTAGCTTGATTTGATTATAGCATATATTTACAGTAAAATAAAGACATTTTTTTAAAATTTTTGTTAAATTTAAATAAGCGGTGATTGTAAAAAAGCGGTGCCCACTTTAGGGCACCGCTCGTTTTTCTTAATCAAATTGTCTTTTCGGCGTGGCGCGTTACGTGGCAGCCTATATTCACGGCTGCGGGAAGCCCGGCTATGTGCGTCGGTGCCGCCTCAATGTTTACGGCAAGAGCCGTGGTTTTGCCGCCGAAGCCCTGAGGGCCTATATTCGTCGCGTTTATGCGGCGCAAAAGCTCCTGCTCCATCTCGCGGTAAACAGGGATTTTGTTTCTCTCGCTTACGGGGCGGCAAAGTGCCTTTTTTGCGAGATATGCGCAGTATTCAAAATCTCCGCCGAAGCCTACGCCTATCACCATAGGAGGGCAAGGATTACCCCCGGCAAGCTTCACCGTTTCAAGCACAAAGTCCATAAGATCGTCCTTTGAGGCGGAGGGCGTAAACATTTTAAGCCTGCTCATATTTTCGCTGCCGAAGCCCTTCGGTGCGACGGTAAGCTTTATTTTGTCACCCGGGACTATTCTTGTGTGAATTACGGCAGGCGTATTGTCGTTTGTGTTAACTCTGTCGAGCGGATCGCGCACTATTGACTTGCGCAAAAGCCCGTTTGTGTAGCCTCTTGAAACACCCTCGTTTACGGCATTTTCAAAATCACCGCCGACAATATGCACGTCCTGACCCACATCGCAAAAAATTACCGCCATACCGGTATCCTGACAAATAGGCAAATTAAGCTCCTTTGCCGCGTCGAGGTTTTCAAGCAAAGTACCCATTATCTTTTTGGGCAGCTCACCGGTCTCGGATTTTTCGGCACAGGATATGCAGCCGCACAAATCGTCCGGTAAAATTTTATTGGCTTTTATGCAAAGCTCCTCTACGGCTTTGATTATTTCTCCGACATCTATTTCTCTCATATTTAGCTCCATAAAAACAGGCAGACAAATACTTGCCTGCCGTACATTTTATTTTCTTCTTGAATACGAGCCGCGTTTTCCGTCCGTGGCACGCTTAAGGTCTGTCATTTTTTCGTCGCTGACCTTTTTGAATCTGTCCATCATATCTTCAAAAGACATAGGACCGTCCTTCTTTTCGGACGGCTGACCCTTCCAAACGTTGGGAGTGCTGTTTCTGTGCCCCTTATTTTGGCGGAAAGAACGTTCACCCTGCGGCTGCTGCTGCGCCGGCAATGCTTTTTTGATGGAAAGGCTTATTTTGCCCTCCGGCGTAATGTCAATTACCTTTACCTTGACCGTTTGATTTTCTTTCAGATGCTCGTGAATATCACTTACATAAGACTGCGAAACCTCCGAGATGTGAACCATCCCCGTAAGATTGCCCGGCAGGCTTATAAAAGCTCCGAAATTTGTGAGTCCGGTAACCTTGCCTTCAAGTATTTCCCCTACTTCGACCATAAAAGAATTTTATCCTCCCCGTGAGCCAACCTCTCAGTTGCCCGGTGTAATATCATAGTATACCTTTTCATCAGGCATAACGTATCCGAGTTTTTCGCGTGCAACACGTTCGATATAATCTTCCTGACTGCCGCCGTCAGCTACCTTTTGCAAGCGTTCGTTTTCGGCGAGCTGCTGCTCATACTGGGCAGAAACCTGCTCCGCCGTTTTTTCCCTCTCCTTAATTTTGAGCTGCGTATCGATAAGACTTATTGTAAAATACCCGACCGCAAGCACCAAAAGCAAGGTAAGTATGAAGCTGTGCTTGGCTTTACCTTTTTTCTTCTTTGCTTTTACCGCTCTTTTTTCGGCAGCCATTTTGCTTCACTTCCTTCCGCATTTTCGGATAATTGCGCTTATTATTTAATTGATTATACAACAAAGAGCCGCATAGTTTCAAGTGGATTTTTGATTTTTTTGCCGCTTTTACCGCTTTTTTTCGACTTTTTTGTGATATTTTTCCAAAAACTCGCTTAAAAAACCCAAATAGCTTTAAAAACGGAGCTGCAAGGGCCTTAAAAATTTTAATAAAAAAGCCTTTAACGGCTTCGGTAACGCGCTCGGAAAATCGCACCGCAAACACGCCGAACGTAATGTAATATATAAAAGAACCGAGCATCTCTCCGAAAACCACATACGCCATAACCATACCGTTTGTTATAACGAGCGAAAATATAAATGTCACAAGGCCGGCAAAAGCCGAATACAATATGTCAAATATCAGCACCGTGCGTTTTCCGCCGCCGAAAATAAGGCGTATCGTTCTGACAACGTCATACAATACGCCTATACAAAATCCAAAGCCGAGCGACAGCAAAAAATTTGTCGTCTGCCGCGGCATACCGACTATGTAATCCATCAGCGGAACACCCTGCTCCAAAATCCGCCCTCCTGCGTCGGCTTGCTGTCGGAATATGAGAGAGAGCTGATGTTTCCCTCTATCATAATTTCCCCGACCTCAAGACTCAAGCGGTTTATATGAAGACCCTCGCCCTTCACCGTAAGCTCGCCCATATCGGTAAAGACTATTACGGTCTGTTCGTCAAAGCTGTCCACATCGGAAATTCCCGAAACCGTAAGTGTGTGTCTGTCCTCCATAATGACATTATGCGGAGCTTTTATGCCCTCGGCGGCACCTACCGCAGCTTTACTGCCGTTCATAACACAACCTCCTTTACTTTGTACAAGTATATGCCGCAGGTCGTGTTTTTATGTGCGTTACGGTACAGCGGACAAGAAACGCAGAGGCTTATATAATCCGCGCAAAAAAACATCGCCCCGAAAAACGGAGCGATTAAAAAATCACTTAATAAGCGACATTAAAAGCCGCGGGTTTCGCGTAGTGATGTTATCGGGAGCAAGGCTCAAAACATATAGCATAAGCGGTTTTTTATCCACAGTCCAAACCGATACCGAAAGCCCACGCTCGTGCATAACCTCAACCAAGGCCTTTGACAAATATGTGTATTTGCAGTTTATACCCACGGCTCCGGCGTGCTTTATTTCATCTGCCGTCCGACGTAAATACTCCTTATCGCGAAGCCTCAGTACATTTAGCTTCATATTGAGATAATACGGTATTTCCGGCGCGTATTTTTTGACCTTTGCCGCGTTATCTTTCTCAACTCCCGTAAAGAAGCATCTGCCTATAAGACCTGTTTTTTTTACGATGCTTTGTATTTGGTCAAGATTTTCAAATACCTTTAAATCAAGATTTTGCAAAACCGTGCTCGAATTTGACGCTATGTAATACTGCGCCTCGGCAAAGAGCAAGCCGCCGTCTCCTGCCGAATCGGCGTGCATAAAGACCGGCGTTCCGTCAGTCCTGAGCGTTAAGTCATTCTCTATTACGGGGACGTCCGAAAAAATCGCCCTTTGTATAGACTCTATGGAATTGTCGGGGCTACCGTCGCAGCCGGTGTGAGCGGTGACTGTAAAGCCATGCGGCAAGGAAAGCTTTTGCTCTTTAAGCTTTTGATATTTTGCTCCCAAGGCAGCCGCTCCGAAAGCGGAGAACACGGCGGCAAATCTAAGAAAAAACCTGAATTTCATTTAATCACCTTATTTTTGCGGAAGCACCGCATTCCAATCCTCGGGCGGCGCGTCATACATTGAGGACAAAACCGCGTCAAGTATTTCTTTTATTTTACCGTCCTTGTCAAACGGCCTTACAAGCTTTTTTATTCTGCCCATAAAGGCATCCATTGCTCCGTACTCGGGTGTCCCCGGATAAAACGGCTCGTCACCGTGATAAAGATTTATCATTATCTGCAAAACAAGGTCCTTCAGGACTATTCCGCGCGCTCTGTCGTCTATTTTGCCGGATACTCCGAGATATTTAGCCGCCGCTCCGACGGTACGATTGTTTAAAAGCGTACCGATTATCTTCAGCGGCACCTTTAATTTGTAAACCGTCTCTGCCGTCATACTGAAGCTCGGTGCCAAGTCCGCCAGATGGTCTATATCATAAGCCGTTGATGATATTATATCATTCAGGAAAAACGTAAAGTGATTTTTCAGATAATCATTGACCGAAAGACCGTTGCGGTCAAAATCAAAATTATCTATCTGCTCTGTCCTCACATCAATCTTTTCGCCGTCTATTGTAACCTTTCTTATCGCCGTGGGATAGCCTACAAGCGATGAGGTGTTTACGTCATAGAAAACATTGCCCTTTTCGGTACGCTTTACGGCGATATTCTGCATATGAGTGTGCCCCGTGAACACGAGATTCACTCCCGAATCGGCAAGACGCGTAGTAATTTCGTCATAGTCTGCAAGCATATCCTTTTTCGAGAATAAAGGATAAATCGGATTCGGCGGCAGGCACGGATGGTGATTCATAACAAAAATGTAGTCGCCGTTCTTCTTCGCCTCTTCTATCTGCGAGAACATCCACTCAATTTGACTTTCGGTATAGCCGTGACGTTCGGGTGTCCCGTCGTCATTCATACAGAGAAGCCTAAATCCTTTTTTGAGCTTTACGCAGTAGGAAAACGACTCCTTGTGCTCGGAAACGGCTCTGTCCCAGCCGAAATCCGCATACAGCTCGCGAAGCTTCGGACGCGGCGTAGGCGTTGCGGGTAAAAGCTCGTCACCCTCACACCGCAGGGGTTCCATTTCCGAGCTTATAAAGTCATGTGTAGCCGTTATAAGATACACCTGTTTCCCGGCGTCACGGAGCCTTTGCAGCTTTGGCAGTAAATCGAGATGACTTTCCATAGCACCCGTGCTTGTAAGATCGCCGGCTATCAAAACTATGTCAATGTCCTTGTCTGCAATGAGCTTTGAAAATGCGGCATCAATAATCGCACCTGTCTCGGCAAGGCATTTTTGTTCCTTGTTGTTCCACTTTTCATATGCCTTGCCGCTTGTTCCGAGCGACGGAGCATAGTGATGAAGGTCGGTAATAAGGTAAAACTTCAATGAATCAGCCATAAATATCATCTCCGTTCAAAAATAATACCCCCCGAGAGAAGCACGGAGGGCATATAAAATCTTTTTTTATTTTGCGAGAGCAGCAACCTCAAGCATATATGTACCTATCTGGCCGCCGAATTCGGGAGCACCGTCCATGATAAGATGACCCGTCTTTACCGCCTCAAGCATATCATCTGTGCCGAGGAGTATTCCGAGCGCACTGTCAAGGTTGTCAAAGCGCAAGGTGAAGAACGGCATAGCACGCTTATAATCGCCTCTGCCTGCTCTTGACTTGCCGGCTTTAATGCGTAGATACGCGGAAACCGACGGATAACCGTCAACCGCCCATGCATAAACACGGTCGGGGCTCTTGCTGGTCCAGTCGTGAATATCCTCGTGACCCATCTTGTTGAGCTGGCTTATACCGCTTGACAAAAGATAGAAGAAGCACTTAACCATAAGCTCTTTTGTTGCCTCGTCCTTCGGAGCCTCGGTTGCGCCGAGAAGCGACGACATTTTAAGTAGCGTCATTAAGAATGCCTTGAATGCACCGAAGTGTGTTACGACGCCTTTCATCTTAGGCAGAGTCGCAGGTGACATCTTACCCTTAAAGAATGCGTTCATAGCCTCAACGCTCTTAAATTCAAGCTCAACGTGAGGATTGGGGTCTACCTTGTTTAAATGAACAAGCCACTCATCACTGTTTACGACAAAGTGCATGCCGACCTTGCCGCCCGGAGCATCCGGGTCCTTAGCGCTTACCTGAATAATCGCATGAACGTGCGCAAACTGCTTTTTAAGCGAGGGTACATCGTTCGCAATTACCTTAACAAGCGGTAAGGCTGCATTAAAGAATATTTTATTTGAATATAATTCTTCTTTTGTATGCAAATTTTTCACTCTCCTTTTTTGAGGATTTTATTTGCTCGAAAGCGCGAAAAATCACAACGAATTTTCCGCCGAAGCGGTACGCCGAAACCGAAAAAGCACCGGCATACCGTTAATAATTTAAGCGATGTATTAAACAATCTCCGATCGTTTAACAGGCTTTAGAGAAAACGGATTAAAGTTCCGCTGCCGCGTACTGCGGTACAACAGAGATCGATTAATTCGTTTTATCAAAGAATACCTCGCAAAATTTATTTTGTTTGATAGGCTTTAGAGAAAACGGATTAAAGTTCCGCTGCCGCGTACTGCGGTACGACAGAGATTGGTTAATTCGTTTTATCAAAGAATACCTTGCAAAATTTATTTTGTTTGATAGGCTTTAGAGAAAACGGATTAAAGTTCCGCTGC